>VOFG01004965.1_pt1 | contig 133809 bp, 128 predicted proteins | sample 5384171 | NCBI WGS metagenome assembly VOFG01 (sample SAMN12384726, study PRJNA508395) | human gut metagenome | isolation source: healthy gut F | host: Homo sapiens
TCACCGCTGACTTATCTGAAAGGGAAACCGGACAGGGAGTGTAGCATGTCAGAATAGCCGAAAGTCAGTGAAGTTACCAAACTGCGACTGAACGGTGGGTGAAATAGACAGATACGAGGATAAAATCCATACTGATTGAATGATAGTCCGAGTGGTTAGTGCTCTAAACTGTGACGTAAGGTAACTAAAATCGTCATACTGCAACACTCATTTCCAAATGACTTGGGGAAATGTAGCAGGAACTTGTTGTAGCACATCGCAATAAGCGAGTAAAGGACGGAAGTCATATCCGACAATCTGCCAAGCCATATTATTGTATGTTTTAATGGGGATTGCCTAAAGCGGAATGCCAGTTGTAAGGCTATGAGGTGCAGACCTCTGAATATCCGACATGGCAACGGAGCCGCCGTAGTAGTCCGAGCAAGGGAAAACCTTGTACACGTAGGTTACAATGTAATCTGCAATGGCGAAGGGTGGCAGCTAACTTATTTGATACAATTAATGGAAAATGTGAGAGACATTATGAGACATCCAAAGAAAGTATTAAACAATCTGACGAAACACAGCAACCAATCGGACTACAAGTACGAAAGGTTGTACAGGATTTTGTTCAATGAGGAAATGTTCTATGTTGCCTATCGCACCGTCAAAGAAACAAGGCACCAACTAAAGGTTCGACGGAAAGAATGGGATCGACGAACGAGCCTGAAACGCATTGAAAGGCTGATTAAAGAGTTGAAAGACGAATCATATCAGCCGCAACCGTCACGAAGAACGTATATCCTGAAGAAAAATGGGAAGATGCGTCCTTTGGGAATACCTGCATTCAGAGATAAATTGGTGCAAGAAGTGATGCGAATGGTACTGGAATCCCTATACGAGGGACAATTCAGTTATCAGTCCCACGGTTTCAGACCGGGGAAAAAGTTGCCATACAGCACTGATATATCTGCAAAACAACTTTATCGGAACCAAATGGTTTATTGAAGGCGATATGCTATTTTTTTGACAACATCAACCATGATGTGCTGATAAAAATCCTACAAGAACGTATCAAAGATGATAGATTTATCAGCTAATCCGCAAGTTTTTGAACGCAGGCTATTTGAAGACTGGATATTACACTGCAATTGGCTAGCGGCACAGTACAGGGAGTGAAATCATTAGTCCGATACTGGCTAACATCTACCTGGACAAGCTGGATAAGTACATGGAGGAATATATTCAGAACTTCGACAAGGGAAACAGACGGTTACGGAATCGAAGCCCGAGTGCTTGAAGGACGAAAGATGACTGTAACCAAAAATTTGAAGAAGGAAAAGGATGAAACAAAAAGAACTGCACTGCAAAAGGAAAATCAGAGAAATAGAGCAATGTATTCAGCGGCCAGGTGGTGGGTGAAACGGCTAAAACACTGTCTGAAAGGTTTGGAAAAATCCTGCAAAAACGGGAGTCTATGAGCATCAACCGCAACGATACATCCACTTCCATCAGCACGCAACTGGACAGTCTGATACCTGCCAGTAAAATCAGTACACTTTCACAAGGTATGTTTGTCGGTGCGGTAGCCGATAACTTCGGTGAGACAATCGAGCAGAAGATTTTCCATGCACAGATAGTGGTGGACAATGAAGCCGTACAGAAAGAGACGGCGGCCTACCAGCCCATCCCCGAAATCAGCAGCTTTCTGGACGAAGACGGCAATGATACAATGGAGCAGCAGATACAGGCCAACTACCGGCAAATCAAGCAGGATATTGTGGAACTGGTAGAGAACGAACTGATCCGCATAGAGAATGACCCGGAACTCAAACATCTATTAAATAATAAAGATGCAGATATGTAATCTTTTTAAGGAAGGCTGTTGTAACAAATTTTACAATAGCCTTTCTTAAAGAGATTATAAATTAAGTTCCCTATTTTAACTTTTAATATTATATTTTTCTTCACGTTTTTTAAAAGCCTCTGTTCCTCCCTCAAGTATCTCACAGACATGTTCTCTGATACCTTGTTGATACAAAATTCCTTTTTGCTTCACATCTTTTGAAAACGTATTTTCTAAAGGCCCATTAATATATTCAAATCGGAATTTGTTGTTATCCTTTCCATCTTCTCCTGATTGATTGGCTACGATTATATTCTCAGCATCAGTATTTACTACGAGATTAGCATTATGTGAAACCATAATTATTTGTCGGCGTTGTTTACAATGTTTGATATAGTCATTTAATTCAGTATAGACGGTTCTATTATCAAGATTATCTTCCGGCTGATCAATTAAAATAGGACAGTCAGATTTACTAAGGCTTAAATAAAGCTGTAATATCACAATCCCCTTTTTTCCTTCTGACATATTTTGTAAGCTATCGCTACCTTTAAAAATATCATAACTCATAAAGAAATAATCTTTTAATAGAGATCTCAATAATTCTTCAGTATCATGATCTGCCTTAAAATTATTAAATCTGTTATTTTCTGACACGCATTTATATAAAATATTTTTAATATTAGATATGTGTGTGTCAAATCTATAATTATATTTTGACCCTTCTCCAAAACCTGAATTTTCAAATTGATTTTCAAGATACGTTTTCATATTAATAGAAGAACTAAGACTATTTACAAAAGCTGTTTCATCAAAATTAGTATTAACTGATATCTTTATCTTAGTTTCCGTTTCATCCCATTCCTCTGTAATCTTTTGATTAATAGACGTTTGGATTGCATTATATGAGTTAAAAATAGTTGTGTAAGGCGTAATAAAATCAATATCATCTATTTTCTTGCGCAATTCATAAATTTCAGCTTCTTTATCAAGAATAAGTTTCAATTTATCTTTTTCGGATTTTATTATGGAATCAATATTACTAATTTCCTTTTCTATTTTCATTTTATCCAAAAAGGGCTTCAACAAATTTGTATTTACCAAATAGTTTTCTTTTAACTTTTCTTGTTCAGTAACAAAATAAGTATTTTGTTCTTTGATTTTTATATTATATTGAGATACTATCTCATTTATTGATTGTACTATTTCCTCTTTCATTTGGGAAAAAAGAGTTGTTATAATAGTATCTTCAGTCTGAAAGTGTATACTATCTTTAATATTTGTTGATATTGATTTTACAAAATCATCCAAACGATTGAGTTCTGTCTGTTTCCTGTTTATTGAATTAATTTCTTTATTTATATTTTCATTTAACTCTATTAACCTCTTATATTCTTTCATTTCATCATCTGATAAACCTGAAGATTTAGTTAATATTTCTTTTTCTGTCTCTCTTTTAGATATTTCATTTTCAATAGCTTTTTTATCTCCTAAAGGTCGTAAATCATTTTTGGCCTTATTCAAAGAATCATCCAATTTTAACCATTCATCTATGGATAAATTTATATCAGAATTAGCTTGTTGAATAGTGACATTATGCTTATTAAAAATATCTTTTATTTCATCATTTTGTTTTATTAACCCTTCAATAAAGGTATCAAAATAACGGACTTTGACTTTTTTCTTATCAGATACAATTCTATCACGTACAATTCTTTCAATATATAATTGAGGTAAAAACTCTATTACTCTCTTATCAGTTGCTGTTTTACAATTTTCCAAATCATCAGCATAATAGACTTCGATTTTAACTCCAGATAGTAAATCTGAATAATCTTTCAAATCTGTTTTATCCCCAATTTCATTTGCAATCATATGTAATAACAACGACTTTCCGGAAGATTTACCACCAATAATTGCATTTAAACCAGGATTAAAACCAATTTCATAATTAGGAAATTTACACTCACCCGAAGTATCTATAAATTTTATCTTTTCTATTATGTTATATAAGAATTTTTTTTCAGGTTTAAATTCTTGGATTTTAACCCTTTCTTTTGGTTCACATAATATTTGTTTTAATCCCTCAAAGCTACAATCAGCTTTAATCCAACAATAACGATTATTATCAGGTTTGAATAATTTGTCTTCAGTATGGGCATCGCATCCATGTATACAAGGTTTGAGAGACTTGCATTTTTGACATACTTTTTCCGGAGAGTCAATACTCTCTCCTAAAAAATATTTAATATCCTTTTCATTACTGGAAAATATACAATCCGAGATTTGGTATACCGAATCTCGGATTGCTTCTAATGATCCAGGTTCATTTTCAAATAAATCATAATGTTTTTGGACACCAGAAATACCATCTTGATTTGAATTGCTCACAACAACAATTGTATTATTTGCTAATTCTTTATTTGATTTCAACAAATCGCGAAGATCTTTAGGAGCCAGTGTTAAATTATCAACACCTTTTTTATAGGCAATAGCGTCATCTCCTTTTTCACCTAAAGCACGCCCTAACGCAATAATACCATTACGATTCATCTTGTATGGTTTATCCCCATATGAGCATTCCAATGAATTAAAGAAATCATTTTCTAAATATGATGTATAGTTAGGATTAAATATACAATGAATGTTTATTAGGCGCTTCGCCCCTGTAACAGGTAACATTCTCAACTCAACATTAGGTAGAATTAGTATTTTCTCAATTAAATTTTGTTCATGTGGTGAAAAATCTGTATTGTATTTGATTGCCTTAACATAATCTATTACTTTACAATAATTTTCTATACTAAAATAGTCAGTAATACCTATTGCTGCAATTTCATTGTCTATTGCAGCTCTGAAAAGATTTTTACAAAACATTTCAACATTAGGTAGAACCTTTATGGTGCAAATTTTCTCAATTAAGTGCTTCTCATAAATTTATTCATGTGGATTTTTTATTTTTTCCATTGTATAATCATAAGACCTTTTGGCCATTAGCTATATACTTCACAAAAATAATAATAATCACTTTAAAAGAATCTTTTTTCTATACTAAAATGAAAGTCACAATTATGAATAACAATACCGCCACCTTACGCCATTTTACGCCATCTATTCCTCATACCTTCAATTTTGTAACATGTTATCAATTAAACCTCTACATTCGCACAGACGGGCTAAACTTTACCCGGTATTGATTAATTATTGTATCACTTAAATTATTGATTTTATGGCTAAGAAAAAGCAAGAGCAACAAGAACAGAGTCAGGACGAGCATGTAATGGCCATCCTCGACAAGCGGACGAACAAGACCGCAGTCGTTTCCAAGATGAACGAGCAGGACGGTAGCATCGAGGTCGTGCCACCCCTGACAAGAAGAACAATGGCAGCTTCCTCAAACTGGACCGTACCTCACCGCTGGAACTCTTCTTCACCAATTTCAAGAACCAGTACGACAATCCCACGAGTTTCAGTTTTTTCCTCGTACCACTTGTCCTTTTGGAAAAGACACTGAATGCCGTAGTCCAGATCCGGAAAGGGGAAGACCCCGGAGTGGAAGGCAAAAAGCTGGTGGAGAACAGCGAACTCAACGATGAAGGACGCATCGCCAAACTTGCCCGAAGGTATAAGTTTGACGAGCATCAGCTTCCGTGGAAAGAACTCAGTGCCTTGGGAATTGACAAGCAATTGCTCTTTGACAACCATTGCATGGGCGAAATGCTGAAAGGAAGAATCACCTCAAAGGCTTTCCTATTACTAAGGAAGTGAACGGAGAGAAGAAGGATATGGGGGAAGCCTGTTTCCTCTGTGTCAAAGGCGAGGACGGCAAGGTGCAACTGAAAACTCTAAGCAGACTCGACAAACCGCAATATGACCTGCCTGCCTATAAGGGAGTATTCACGGACGAGGAAAAGCAGTCGCTCAAAGACAGCGGAACTTTGGGGGCTGTCAAGGAGATGAAGGATACCCATACGGGAACGGTCTGCAACTGTTATGTATCCTTTCATGAACCGAGCAACCGCATCATCACCATGCCGGTGGATGCCATCAAGATACCCGATTATATCTACGGGAAAAGACTGGATGACAAACAGAAGCAAATTCTTGCGTCAGGAGGCCAGCTTCCCATCAACGACATACAGCGCAAAAACGATACGCTGCTTTCCGGCGTCGCTTTCGTCGATCCGAGAATAATGGACATCGCTTTCAAGCAATCCGGTGAACAACTGAAGGTCAACGACACTATCATGGGTGCCAAAATCACACCTGAACAAGAAAAAGATGCTCCAGAACCATGAAATGGTGTTCGTTGAGAATATGCGAAGATTATCACCTTTTATCCCGCAATATATAGATTTCAAGAAATTGAATACAATCAAATGTGACAAAATATTAGTGGATTTTCTAAGAGTGAACACCTGAATAAAACAATGGTTCAATATTGACTATTCGGAATATACTTTCAAACAAAGTGGCTATCAGCATCTGCCGCTTGAACTGAAGATTAAATACCTTGAACAAATCAGCGGATTTAAGCAGTTGACTGTTTGTGAAGATGTAACGGAACATTACGAATACTGGAAAGACAAAATAAATCCGAATCCACTTGACTGTTGCAATCTCAGCAAAAGATAACTTTAATATAGGTATGTTTCCCACGGCACATTGCTGTAACCCCCGGAAGCTACGCAGGCTCCACTTCCGCAGGTTACAGCAAAGAGCCGCTTCTCAGGAAAGGACAAAGGCACGGCGGGCACCCGGATAAATCCGACCTTGCCGGCCGTGCCCTTGTCTGTATATATTTTCTTTGTAACATTCAAACGCCATACTATAATGTATATATTAGGACTTATAAAAGAACAAATAATTAATTGTTTTCTATTTCACTTTAGGAAACCAGTGTTGTGTATTATTTGCAATTCTCACCAACATAAGCATTACCGGGACTTCCACTAATACGCCCACTACGGTAGCCAGTGCGGCACCGGACTGTAAGCCGAAAAGAGAAATAGCCACTGCCACCGCCAACTCAAAGAAATTGCTTGCTCCAATCATTCCGGCAGGTGCAGCAACATTGTGGGGCAATTTCCACCACTTCGCCCAACTGTAAGCAACAAAGAATATCAGAACTGTTTGCAGCACAAGCGGAACGGCAATCAGGACGATATGCAGCGGATTGTTCAGTATCGTTTCCCCCTGAAACGAAAACAGGATGATAAGCGTTAATAGCAATCCGCCAACTGTATAGTTATCGAACTTGCGGACAAAGACGGTATTGAAATAGTCTATTCCTTTGCGCCGGATAACTGTTATACGGGTCACTATTCCAGCAGAAAGCGGAATGACAACAAACAGTACAACCGAGAGTATCAACGTGTCCCACGGGATAGAAACGCCACCTACACCCAACAAAAATGCCACGATAGGAGCGAAAGCAACCAATATGATTAAATCGTTGACCGCAACTTGTACCAATGTGTAAGCTGCATCACCTTTGGTTAAATGACTCCATACAAACACCATCGCCGTGCAGGGTGCAGCACCTAATAAGACCGCCCCGGCTAAATATTCTTCGGCTAATCCGACAGGGATTAATGACTTGAAAATAACGTAGAAGAATAGATAAGCTATTCCAAACATGGTGAAAGGCTTTATCACCCAATTCGTCACACAAGTAATGACAATCCCTTTCGGACGTTTGCCTACGTTCTTGATGCTCTGAAAATCTACTTTCAGCATCATGGGATATATCATTAACCAAATCAGGATAGCCACAGGTATAGACACGTTGGCATATTCAAATTTGCTCAATGTTTGCGGTATTTGCCGGAAGATATTGTCCGATGGCTATCCCGATAACGATACACAAGGCTACCCAAATAGTCAGGTATCTTTCAAAAAATCCAATTCCTTGTTTCTTTTCCATAATGACTGCCCTTTATTTTAATTGCGGTTTTAATTTTGCAGGTAAAAATCATAGAAACGCATTCTTATTTCATCCCGTACCCGAAGAAATTCACTGTTAATAAACTCCGGTGTCCCGGTCGCTTCCGATGGGTCGTCAAATCCAATGTGCAATCTGTTCGTAACCTTGCCTGTAAACATGGGGCAGCTTTCATTTGCGCCACCACATACCGTTATCACATAGTCCCATTCGTGCCCTAAATACAGGCTTACGTTTTTGGGGATATGGTTGGTAAGGTCTATTCCTGTTTCAGACATAACTTTTACTGCCATCGGATTAACCTTTTCAGCAGGTTTTGTTCCTGCTGAAAAGACATCCATGTTTTTATCGAATGACTGCAAGAAACCGTGTGCCATTTGGCTACGGCAACTGTTGCCAGTGCAAAGGATTAAAATCTTCATATTCTTATAAGTTTTTCCATTCAATCAGGGCAGCATTACCCTTTGACAATTCTTCTACTTTCTTAATCCAAGTCAATTCACTTTGCGCTTTTGCTTGCAGAAATGAATTTTCTGTATTCGTCAACGACAAACAGGCGTTTACCACCCACCATTTGTTATTAATCCCGGCACGCTGCAAATCCATTTGTAGGCGTTCCGCTTCAAATACAGGTGTGGCTTCGGGTAAAGTGACAATTACCACTTCCGTTTCCTTTGGATTGCGCAAACGAGGTAATAAATTGGCTACTGCCCCGGTTACTTCTCCTTGTGTACGTTCTACTTCTTTGTGATAGCTTTGGGTAGCATCCAAAAGCAACAAAGTATGTCCTGTTGGTGCAGTATCAATCACTACAATTTCATTTTCCGCTTTATTCACAATTTCGGCAAAAGCCTTGAATACGGCGATTTCTTGCGTACATGGTGAACGTAAATCTTCCTCTATATATTCCATATCTTCGGCAGTCATGGTTTCGGCTGCTTTGCTACGAACTTCGTTCTTGTATTTTTCCAGCACTTCCGCTTCGTCTATATGGCTTACCGTAATACCTGATTTGATGGCAAAATCATAATTCAGGTGATTTGCCGGGTCAGTAGTGGTAAGATGAACCTTTGCACCGAGCTTTGTTAATTTCAAGGCTATTTCTGTGGCTAAGGTCGTTTTTCCTACGCCACCTTTTCCCATTGTGAACACTACTCGTTTACCCGAAGTATAGAGGTCGTTTACCAGTTCATCTATACTTTTAGCATCGGTTATCGGCTGATAACGAATTTCATTCGTAATACTATCACTGTATAGCATACGGCGGATATTGGCAATATTGGATAAATTGTAAGAACGCAAAGGAACGCTATACATGGGATATTCAGATAATGCAATAGGCATACTTTGTAACGCCTTTTGCTGCCTGTCATGCAGTTGTTGTGAAACATTGTCTGCTTCATCTAATTGCTGTAAAACACCATTTATCACCAATAGCTGATTTTTAATTCCCAATAGTTGTAATTCATGCGAAGAACGGGCAGCTTCTTTCAACGGTGCTATTTCAGGACGGCTTACCAATACTGACCGGGTTGCGCTTGTATCAGACAATGTATCAACCGCCTGTTTATAGATACCTTTCCGTTCTTCCAAGCCTGATAATTGTCCTAAACAAGATGCGCCATGTGTACTTTCACTAATGAACGTACTCCATGCCGATGGAAGCTGCAACATTCGTAATGTGTGTCCGGTTGGTGCTGTATCGAAAATAATGTGGTCGTACTCCTTGGCTTTATCAGCATCGGTGATAAAGTCTGAAAACTCATTAAACGCCGCAATTTCAACCGTACAAGAGCCTGAAAGTTGTTCTTCCATATTTTGAATAACGCTTTCAGGTAATTGTCCTCTAAAAGGTGCAATCACACTTTCCCTGTACTCTGCTGCTGCCTGTTCAGGGTCAAGGTTTACGACCGTCAGCCCCGGTACTTCTGAAATAGCTGTACCATGTCCGTTTAGGGTTTGATTGAAAACATCTTGCAGGTTAGAAGCCGGGTCTGTACTGATAAGAAGAATTTTCTCCCCTTTATCAGCTAATCCCACTGCCGTAGCGCAAGCAATAGAGGTTTTTCCTACTCCACCTTTTCCTGTGAAGAATAAGTATTTTGTTAGTTCTATATCGGATAAATTAAATGCTTTCATATTGCTGTATATTAATTTGTTGAATAATTATTTAGCGGGCATCAAGTCTAAATTAATTCCTGTCCATTCACTCATTTGTTTAGTGGTGGGATAATCTTTAGAAACTGCAATTTCACCATCCACCAAAGTAATAGGCAGTGCTTCTGCACCATTCTTTTGAAGATATTGGTTTACAGTCTTGTTACTTACATAAACTTGCGGTTCGTCCCGCAAATTATGACGGGTAACAACAACACCCTGTCTTTTCAATGTTTCGATAACAACGGCTATCCTCATTAATTCAGGATTGATATTAGTTCCACACAAACCCGTAGGGCAACACATTGCCGGGTCAAAAATTTCTATCTTTTTCATACTGTCTTTTATTTTTTTGATTAATACACTGTTTGTTTATAGATAAAAAACGACCGCATAATAAATTCCTATCACTATAAAGAGGATAGCAACCACTTTGCGAAACCATTTCTCGAAAATTTGTACTCTATTATAAAACTTGCCTAATCCGGCAACGCTATACGCCAATATCCAAGCAACAAGGATTACTGGTAGTCCCGTAGCAATAGCATAAATTACAGGTAAAAGATACCCGCCTGTTTCTGCTGCTGCCAAGGGCATAAGCATACCGAAATAGAAAACCCCACTTGTAGGACAAAAGGCGAGTGCAAATAAAATTCCTAATAGCAAAGCCCCCAAACTACCTTTAGTTTTTTTCTTTAAACTTTCTCCACCGATATTGATTTTCGGTATATTCAGTTTTATAATATCAAGCATGAATATTCCGATAATAATTAAAATCGGAGCAATTAACATTTCACCGTATTTACTGACTGCCTTTTGAACCATAAACATACTTGCCCCTTCACGAAGAATAGGAATAAGAATAAAACCAAGTGCTGTATAAGTTACTATTCTGCCGAATGTATAAAGCAATCCGTTTATAAATATACGGTGATGGTTCTCTATATCCTTACTGATAAATCCTATTGCCGTTATATTAGTAGCCAAAGGACAAGGGCTAACTGCCGTTAAAGTCCCTAAGATAAAGGCTGTAATAGCAGGAATAGAACTATTGTCTAATAGTGATTGAAGAAAGTCCATCTTACAATGTTTTTAGTAATTCGTCAATCTTGTTTTTTATTCCCTCTTTAAATTTATCCGGTTCATTTCTTGCATTGGAGAAACTAAACTCCGTCATGTTATTTACATTCTCTTTACTGTCTTTCCAGCCATTCACAAACAAAGACGACCATGTAACTTCGTATTTATCTGCAATTTGCTCATTTTCCTTTTTGGATATATCTATCACCTTGAAGATGATTTTACCGTCCGCCTGTTCTTTGGAATAAAGGCTATCTAAAAGAGCTACCGTATTGGCTTCTATTGCCCGGCAGGTTATGCAACGTTGCGCACCGTGAAAATATAGAACTTCAACACGGTTAGTTTGATTTTCTTTTGCTATGCTGGTTTCTGCTGTATTCTTTGAACCATTACCACAGGAAATTAAAACGATTGTTGCAATCAGTAGATAAAATAACTTCTTCATAGTAAATAATTTATTTAGTTATCAATTCTTTCACTTCTGATAAGGATAATCTTTTTCCGGCAGATATGACTTTACCATCAATAACCAAAGCCGGGAGACTTAAAATATTATACTCCATGATTTTTAATAAATCTTCTTCCTTAATTAGAGTTGCATCGCAGCCCAGTTCTGAAATAGCTTGTTTTGTGGTTTCGTAGCATGGCACGCAGCACGTCCGAACGGCGGTAGTAAATCTTCCCCTTGTCACGGTGGAAAGGCAACGAACCGTCATTGCGGCGTCTAAGAAGTGTCCTGTCGGACATCTTGGTAAGCAGGCGCACGCCTTTTGAATCCAGTATCTCGCTGTCGGGCAAGTTATGTATGGCAGGAGCCAGTAACTTCTCAATGTTGGTTACTTTGGCGAGTATGGCACTGAGCATGTGGATCATCTGCCCACCCGGTGCAGTTCTTCTGTTATTCATAATGACCTTGTTTTTATTGTTACGGTGCAATATTACGGAGATATTATAAGGCCGTTGGTTACTCAACCGTTGAGCAACCGCCAAAAAAAGACAGGAAACGACAAGTCGGGACAAAAAAATAGCCGGGAGGCACTGTTCCCGGCTATTTTACGACAAGCAAGCATCAATAGGTACACGTTTTACCATTAACGCTTTAACAATCAGAATTATACAAAAAAAATAAACAAGAAAATATTTTGTTATATTCCAAATTTTGCCTATTTTTGTATGTGAGTTATTTTTGATTTCTTTATTATCTGTGGTGGGGTGTGTGCAGGAGTTGAATGTGACCGGCACTCTCATCCACTTAACGCCAGAGGTGACAACTTGTGCGGATATATATGCCGGGTTGTTGATTAAACCATTGAGCAATCCATTGCTTGGCTCTCTGCCTTATAGTGACATTCAAGAAACTATTCCCATGAATTATATTATGTATGAGTCCGGCTTCAGAACAACACCTGTCTGAACATTCAAGGGACTTACAAAAGTCAAGACTCTTATTACAAGATACCGATAGTCACTTCCGTTGGTCTAGTGATAACATAGGTAACCATAGGTAACAGTGGGGGACTCTGACTGGTTGATGTGGTATGAAGAAGGACAAAGAGAAACAGGTGACAGGATGATGTATATCTAACATTAAAAACAGGAAATTTGGAAAAAGAAGTTCATATTAGACAAAGGAAAGCTGTTCCTGCTGCGGGAAGTACGCTTCAGCTCATGCCTACTGAAAATTCAAATTCGGAGGTATATGAAATCAATTATTTCTGCCTTACGGGCGAAGTGGATGAAAGTGCTAAAAATTGGATTCGTCTGTATTCTTCCGTAATGCCGGAGGAACATACAGGAGAAGAACGCATTATCGTTGAAGACGGTAAGATATATATTAAGGTATTGCCCAATATAGAGGCGGATTCCAGAAACGGAATCGTACATCTCACAACAATGGCGTCTTCCGTTAAAACGGGCATCAGTAATGTGCAACGCATAAAAATAGATGTTACTCAATTGGGGCAATAAATAACAGTAAATGTGATATAAATGAAGAAAGTTGCTATACTCATATTATTCATGCTCGGATGTGCCATTTCCGAGGGTCATGCCCAGAAGGTTGCGCTGAAAAGCAATCTGCTGTATGACGCTACTACTACCATGAATTTGGGGTTGGAGATCGGACTGGTGCGTAAATGGACGCTGGACATTCCGGTCAATTATAATCCGTGGAAACTTTCCGACGGCAAACGCCTCCGTCATTGGGGGATACAACCCGAAGTTCGTTACTGGTTTTGTGAGAGTTTTCGCCGTATGTTTATCGGAATGCACGGACATTATGCCGATTTCAATGTAGGAGGGTGGCCCGACTGGTCTTTTATCAGTGACAATATGCAGCATACGCGTTATCAGGGATATCTTTATGGCGGTGGCTTTTCCGTAGGATATTCGTGGATTCTGAAAAAACGCTGGAGTATAGAAACATCTGTCGGAGTGGGATATGCGCACATTGTATATGACAAGTATCCTTGCGCTACCTGTGGTACGAGATTGAAGGAAAGCAGCAAAAATTATTTCGGACCTACCAAAGCAAGTGTGTCACTTATTTATGTAATTAAATAATAAGGAGTATGATAATAAGAAATATAGGTTTCCTTGTGTGTATGTTGGTGGTTTGCAGCCTGAATATAAACACAGCTATGGCTCAATCCCGCTCTTACGAAGGTGGCATTACCGTGAATCCGGTGCGGTTGGAACAGAAAGGTGATTTTATTCATGTCGATATAGATTTTGTTTTGAATAATGTGAAAGTGAAATCTGCCCGGGGAATGGATTTAATTCCGCGGCTGGTGACTTCCGGACGCACTCTGAATCTTCCGAAAGTTTCTATTGAAGGTCGTGACGAGTATTTGGCGTATGAGCGTGGGCTTGCGTTGATGAGCGCCAAGGAGAAGAGAAGCTACGAGAAGCCGTATATAGTGGAAAAAGCCGGAAAACTAAGAAATGATACGATTCGGTATCAATATCTGGTTCCGTTCGAATCATGGATGAAGGATGCGCGTCTGGACGTGCAGCGTGATGAATGTGGTTGCGGCGAAACGGAATTGATGAACATAGAGGAGTTTGGCAAAGTGACGTTGGAACGTGTATGGACGCCTTACGTAGTGGTTCCTCAGTTTGCCTATCTGCAACCGAAAGCGGAAGAAATCAAACAACGGGATGTTCAAGCGGAATGTTTTCTGGATTTCGAGGTGAATAAAGTCAATATTCGTCCCGAATACATGAATAACCCTCAGGAGCTGGCTAAAATCCGGAAGATGATCGATGAGCTGAAGTCCGATCCGAATGTGAAAGTGAACCGTCTGGATATTATCGGTTATGCGTCTCCGGAAGGAACATTGGCAGCGAACAAACGTCTGTCTGAAGGACGTGCCATGGCGCTCCGGGATTATCTGGCATACAGATACGATTTTCCGAGAAACCAATACTACATTGTCTTTGGAGGTGAAAACTGGGACGGACTGGAGAAGGCGCTTGAAACAATCGAATTGGAATATAAAGACGAAGTGCTGGATATTATCAGGAACATACCTATTGAAAAAGGAAGAGAAACAAAACTGATGCAACTTCACGGAGGGACGCCTTACCGATACTTGTTGAAGTATATTTTCCCAAGTTTGCGTGTGGCTATCTGCAAAGTGAATTACGAAGTGAGGGATTTTAGTGTGGAGGAAGCAAAAGAGATTATCAAGACGCGTCCGCAGAATTTGAGCTTGAATGAAATGTTTCTGGTAGCTAATACCTATCCGACAGGCTCGCAAGAATTTATTGATGTGTTCGAAACGGCTGTCCGGATGTATCCGCAGAGTGAGATTGCAAATATAAATGCTGCTACTGCCGCTTTATCACGCAATGAATTGGTTTCGGCTGAACGTTATCTGGGCATGGTGAATTCGAATAAGAATTTGCCGGAATATAATAATGCTATGGGAATATTAATGTTAATGAAGGGAGATTATGAATCATCGAAGAAGTATTTGAAGTTTGCAGAGCAGTCAGGTCTGGATGCAGCTAGGGGCAATCTGGAAGAATTAGTCAGGAAGAAGGCTAATGCTGCTAAAATGAAAAAGAATGGTAAGTAAAACTTACTGATTAAGTGGGAAATTATATAAGTATTAATTCTAATATTTTTTTGTATTATGCTAAAGATTAAATCAATTTTAGTTTCGTTGCTGGTTGTTGCGGCACTGGCAAGTTGTTCAAATGAGAATCTGGAGGAAAATCCGGAGGTTGAAGGGGGAGCAGGTTATGATGTAGCTTACGTATCAATTAGTCTGACTAATCCAAAAGTGCCTGGTTCACGTGCTTCTGGCGAAGAAACGGCTTTGAAGAAGGAAAGCGCGATTAATGAGCTCTATTTGATTACGTTCGATGCGAGTAAGGTGGTGACTATGGATGAAAAGGCAACTAAGTATGCCACGGTATTGGGAGAAGAATCTTTCAGGACAGATGATGCAAGTGGAGTTACGACTCCGAATACTCCGGTTAAAGTGAACCCGAATACTAAGTATCTGCTTGTTGTTGCCAATCCGGGTTACCAATTAAAGAGTCGCTTGGATGCTATTGCGGCAGATGCAACCTATGCTACCATCAATGCAATGGTTACAGTTCCTGAAAACAATACTAAGCCCAACAATGCTTATCTGGTAGAGGAGGTTGTGCACTCCAAAGGTTGTGCAATGATTAATGTCGGATTCTACGATGATGTCAATTCAAAATGGGAAGATGAATGTCTGCTCGATGTATCGGACAAGATTGTTTTGGTCAGCGACTATAAATCGGAAGCGCAAGCTCAGAACGCAGCGAAAAGTAATCCGGCTACTCTTGAGATAGAACGCCTTGCTGCAAAGTTGGAAGTTATGATTGGCAGTCCATTAGCAGTTGGACCTATTGAAGATGGAACAAATGCAAGTCTTGGACAGTTTGAATTTGGAAATTGGACTATAGACTACTACAACTCCCTGTTCTTTCCTTTTGCAAAGAAGACTACCACAGAGTCGTCTCATACTACCGGATTCTACAAAAGCAACTTCTATACAGTTGACCCGAACTTTACGACTGCGGGTGGAACCGAATATCTTACAGGCATTGTTAAGAATACACTCGATACTAATCGCGAACCTAAGGTAGAATGGGTTACTGAAAGTGCGACTGTGGGTGAAAATTACAAATACTGTATCGAGAATACGATGGCCGCAGGATATCAGAAGTTCGGTGCGGCTACGCGTTTGGTACTTAAGGGACAGTATGCACCTTGGAAGGCCGGTGAATTTACTTTAGGAGATGACTGGTATCGTCTTCCTAACGGAACTAATTCTGTAAACTTCAAGAGTTTTGCTGACTTGCTGGCTGCTTATACACCTGCTAAAGTTAAACAAACAAACTCAGAACCTATGACCGCCCAGGAAAAACTCTTGGTTACGGCATGCGAACTGTTCTATAACCAGATACAACCTATGCTTACCAATGATCCGGGTGATTTTGCATCTCTTACGCAGACTATTCTTGACGACAGCAACATTCAGAATGGCGGTGAACTGTGCAAAGAAGAAGGTTGCATCTATTGGTATCCAAAGAGTCTCAACTATTACTACTATGAGATTCGTCATGACAATGCAGCCAACTCTTATATGGAGTATGGAAAATACGGTGTAGTACGTAATAACTATTATACGCTTACGCTGACAAAGGTGAATGGTAACGGTACACCGTGGTATCCTGGTGGTGGTCCCGAAGATCCGGATGAAGAAGAAGATATCGATAAGAAAGGTGCCTATCTCCATTTTGAGATTAAAGTTGCTCCGTGGATATACTGGACTACAAATTTCGAAATCTAAATAAACTCTTTACTTTCAAAGAAAACAGGGCAGTGCGGACTGCCTGCCCTGTACTTTTTTAATAGATATTCCGTGCGGAACAGGCCGCCGAAAAAAGTAAAAACAAGCCGGTGACAGGCTTCCCAAAAACAGCACTGAAATATACCGGCGCATCCGAGATGCAATGAAATGCAAACGCGCCCCTAAAAGAGGAAATAACCGGAGGTCACAAAATAGAGATCTCTGACAATATAAAATGGCAAACCGATAGGGTTGCCCCCTAAAAGAAAAAGATATGTTCGGAAAAACTAAATCGCTGTTCCTTATCGTTGCTTCGATGCTATGTATGGCTTCGTGCGACAGTATACGCGAAGACCTTCCACGGTGCGAACTTTGGTTGGAATTTGTATTCGACTACAATATGGAATATGCGGATGCATTTAATCCGCAGGTTAAATCGGTGGATGTACTTGTGTTCGACAGCGATGATAAATTGCTTTTCACCAAAAGTGCCGAGGTTGCTGCGCTGGTGGGTGGAAACCGGATGTCGTTGACCGACGAGCTCGATTTCGGAAGTTATAAAGTACTGACCGTCGGAAGTCTGTCTGACAGATTCCGGCTTTCGGACAATGCAGGTAATAAACTGGTGCCGGGAACAACCACCCTCCAACAAGTCATTGTATCCCTGAAGCGAGAGACGGATGTTGTTAATTTCGAGTTTCAGCATCTTTACTTCGGAGAGGTTGTAGAAGTGGACCACCTGCCATCCAGTACCGACCATAAAATTTATCCGGTGAACCTGATACGTGACACCAATCGGTTTAATCTCGCGTTAATGGGATATGAGGAAAATAAAGTGGATGGCACACAATATACATTTGAAATTCAGGCACCGGAAAATGCGGTTTATTCCTGGGAAAACGAACCCACAGGACAAGGGCCGGTTACTTATGTGCCTTACTATACAGGTCCGGGTGAAATATCCGACGTGGTTATGTCCGCACGCCTGAACACGATGCGTTTGCTCAACAGGAGCGGATGGGATTATAAATTTATTATAAGGGATGCGAATACCGAAGCTGAAGTCTGGAGCTACAATCTGATGACACTCTTGAGTATTGCACGTCCGGTTTCCCGTTACGACGGAACGGAGCTTCCCTTTCAGGAATATCTTGACAGGCAGAGTGAATGGAACCTGATATTTACAGTTGTTGAAAAACCCGGAGGAGGATTCCTTCAAATTGGTATTGTCGTGGGGAACTGGATTCATTGGCTCCACGGGATGGAAGTTTAAGAATGAGAAAAAAGCTATTACATATCATTTGTCTGGCATCCACCATCCTTTTGTTCTCATGTAGTAGAGAAGCTGATGTGGCTTATGAGTTGCCTGCCCATACTACCCGGGCGCAACTTAGCATCGACTTGGTGAACAATGGGGATGTGGAACAACAGGAGAAGATAAACTCCATGCGGTTTATCGTATTCGGCAGCACGCCCGGTGGCGTGAGGCTGGATGTGAATGAACACATCCTGTTGAGCACTCCGGAGACAGCTACTGATATAGATGCGCAACTTCTCGAAGTGACTTCCAGCAATGATATCCTGGTCGTAGTTATTGCCAACGAACCGCAGAGTCTCACAAGCCAACTTGACGGTATAGCTAATCTTTTGACGTTGCAAGAGATGATTTACGACATCTCCAGCATACTGAATAATGACGGGCAGATTATTTCGGCGACCGGAATGCCTATGACAGGAGTGATCCGGGATATATCCATAGCACCCGATGAAACCAAAACAGTGCAAATGGTGATCGAACGTGCCGTAGCCCGGGTAGATGTCTTTATCGAAGCTATAGACGGCGGGGCAGTGACCGGATATACTGCCGGAAGCACCAGTGTCACCTTGCATAATTTTTCCCACGATAGCTATTTCGTGATGGGAAACGTGGGCAACGGCACGCGTGATAACGCCGACTCTTCAAAAACTACGGAAAAGTGAAGGAAGACGTGTCGGAAAGCAATTTATTAACGCATAGCTGGACGGCTACGACTACAGAAACTTGGGCATATTCATCGGCTCCCGGAGCTGAAAACCGGAAGTTGCTTTGCTCGTTCTACACAGCCGAACGCCTATTCAAGTCGGATTATTCCGACCGACTGTCTATCAGTATGGCTAATGTCCCAAAAGGGCCTTCGGACGTCACCGGAATAACCGGGAAAGTAATTGAAAGCGTAACAAAGGTTGACGGCACAGGTAGTCCGACAGCGCAACCTTTACGGAGATCCGTCGGAACAACGTGTATCAGGTAACGGCACGCGTAGGAAAAATAGGTATTCAGATACTGACGATAAGCGTAGAAGATTGGGGTGAAAGACAAGACATTGATTTGGATATGGACTTGTAATATCTTTCGCTGATTGTTTTTAATTTCGGAAAAGAAGTAAGATGATAAAGACTATAAATAATATTAGGATGATTATAGCAATGGCTGTCCTTTCGGTTGTCCTCTTTTCGTGTGTCAGAGAAGAGATGACGTGTGATAAGGAATTAATTGTTGTGCAACGTATCGGTGAAGGTGGCTATGTCTACACTCGTGGTACGGTAATCTCTTCGAATACCGATCTGAAAGAAGAGACTTTCGGTCTTTACGGCTCACTGACTCCCAATGCTTCTGTTCCCCAACCATACTTCAATGCAAGTGCTACGGTTAACGCCGACCTGACAGCCACCATCTCGCCGTTGCAATATTGGCCCGGATTGTTGAATGCGAGCATGAAGTTCTTCTCCTGGTATCCGTACAGTGATGCGAATGCGCCTACTGCGAGTTTCATTGATCCCGGAGAAATGGTGCTGAATTATACAGCGAATGAATCCGCTGCCAATCATGTCGATGTATTGGCGGCTATATCGGGCCCTGTATGGGTTGAAGGTGTGAATATACACTTCTACCACACATTGACCAAGGTTACCTTTACATTCAAGAAAGTAGCTCCTGCACCGAATGAGGTGACTATCGAGAAAATAGAATTCCAGAATGTAGGAAAAACGGTAACCTTGCGATGACTGAAATTCCGACCACCACGACGAAAAACGGCAAACCGAAGTTTGTCTGGAGCGATGTCGCCACCGGGAAGGTCGCTTCTACTCCCACCGGTAACAAAACGGTTACTGAAGATGCCACCTTGATAGGTGATACATTCCTCATGTTGCCGACCGATGCTTTCTCCGCAACCGCCAAAATCGTTGTTACCACCAACTTTGGCGATCGGGAATTCCTGTTCAGTGATATTCTCGCCAAGAATCCGCATTCTTGGGAATCGGGCGAGTACATCAACTACAATCTTACAATATCCAACGAAACCTATCAGCTTTCAGCTACCCCGCTTGAATGGACGGAAAGCCCGGTGAATGTAATTTTCGACAAACAATATTATCTCAAATTATCGCAGACCAAGGTACAGACAGCTGGTGATGGGGTCACTGTCAATATAGAAGTGAAAACGAATTATGATGCTAATCCGGATACAGGATTTCTGCCGGGGGCGTCATTAAACAAAAGTACCATGGATACGTGGCCGACAGTTAATATGACTCAGATATCCCTTTCGGAAGGAGTGTATACGTATAATATTCAGGTTGTGATGCCCAGATTTAATTCAGGAACCGGAACTAAGCGGGAAACAGGCTTTTATATCAATGCCGGTAATTTGCGGCACCATGTACTGTTGAGTCAGTGGAGAGAAGACGGAGAGTGGCTGACCTCGAACGTAGAGTTGGACAGCAATGATGATGGAACCGGAAATATGCAACGTCGCAAGCTTGTCTTTACTTCGGGCAACCCGGGAACGTGGGAGTGGAAGATAACCCAGATACAGGATCCGGATAAAATTCTGCTTAACAGTGAGACAATGCTCGAAACAAGTGGCGTGAGTGGTGATGTGGTTTACTTCTACTTTAGAGCCGATGCTGTGTCCGGTGATACGGCTAGACTCATACTAACCAATACGAATGGTGATAATCTGCCAATAACGGTGACATTGACCGCACCATAATGACGAATATGCAATATCAAAGTTTAAGGAAAGGAAATAGAAATATGCAATATAAGGTTTCAATAAAAAGAAAGTGCTATCTTTTGTCTGTTCTGTTGATGACGGTATGGCTTACCGGATGCGTACAGGAAGAATTTGAGTCGACGCCTTCTCCGGCAGGAAACGGTATTCGCTTTACATTAACGGTTCCCGATGTAAACCTCCCGTCCGTATCTTCGCGTACGATGACTGGAACGGGAACAGCAAAGAAAGAAGACGAAATAGAAACGGTGGATATTCTTGTTTTTGATATGTCAAAAACGCCGGCAGTATTTCTGGAATGGGTCAGCGCTACAGGAGTCACTCAGGACTTGGCTGACAATTCCACTGTGAGTTTCTCTGCTGTGCTTTCTCCCACTACCGCATCTACCTGCATCGTGGTTGTGGCAAATAAGGAACTTGATAATATTGTGTCGGGCTTCACGAAGGGAGCGACCACCAAGGTTGAGGCAATGGAAAAGATGCTCCACACCCAAACCGGCAAATGGTTGGCAGATGGCTCGACAACTGGTGGGTATACGCGGATTCCGATGTACGGGGAGAAGGTAATAAGCAAAATCACTCCTTCGATGGATCCGATAACCGGCATAAATATGAAACGTATGCTGGCGCGTATTGATATCCGTAATAACAGTGCCACTTCGAATTTCACGGTCGAAGAGGTTTACCTGGCCAATTACAATACCACCGGATATATTGCTCCGGCATGGAACACGAACGGGCAGGTTACTGACCCGGTTCCGGATACTCCGGTTCTCCCCGCGGGTAGTGGTAAAATGACGGAAGAAGGGGATGCAATCCTTTATTCCGTAAATGGTAACACACCCTACGATGGGGAGATTTATACATTTGAATCCCTGGCGGCAGAGGATGCCGGTGTTGCGGGAGCAGACGGAGAAGCGAGCCGTAAGGATGCTACTTGCCTGATTGTGAAAGGAAGGATCGGTACGGGTGAATCGACATTTTACCGGGTGGATTTTACCAAAAACGGAAATACAGGAGAACAAGTGGAATATTTGCCTTTGAAGCGAAACCATAAATACATAATTACCATTACCCAAGCATTGGGAACCGGTTATAAAAGTTTTAGCGAGGCGCTGGGATCATATACAGTCATGTCCAACTTGAAATTCCGGCTGATACACTATGATCGTGATAAGGTCAAAGATGTGGTCTACAATGGGCAATATATGCTTGGAGTGGGTGAATCGGAGCTCGCTGTAACTCAATACCAGAATAATAGTTATGCTATAGACGTTTTTACTGACAGTCCCGGAGGCTGGAAGGCCACCATTACTGCAGGGAACGACTGGCTCAAATTTGAAGGTGGAGCTGATGCGGCATCGGGCGTTGCGAACGATGATACCCAACTCAAATTGAAGATTCCATATTTTAATAATGAAAATATTGGTGTTGGGCGTAAGGCTACTGTTACGTTGACGGCAGGTCGCCTGACTCACAATATTGAAGTGACACAGTATACAATAGATCCGGGAATTATCAAATTTGTCGATGCATACGGAAATGTGTTGGAGAGAGGTCTTTTTTTTCCAATTCGAAATCCTGATGGCGACGAACTCCCTCTTGAACCGCAGACGGTGTATGTCATGTTTTCCGTGGATAGGATAGAAGGTAAGCTTTATGGCACTGGTGGTGTCAATATGGTCCAATATAATGCCGGCGGTTTGATTCCGCAATTAGACAGGACGAATGCGATACCGTTCAGTGAAAGGGTGCAGGCGTTTACTATACAGCCTAATCCGCGAAGAGCAGGCGATGGTACTGTTGAAGATGGTGCAGGCTGGTGGTGGCGTTGGGACTTTATGTTGTTCGACCTGTACGATAAGGAAGGATACCTTACTCAAGTACAATTCCCCATCAATCAGGGGAGCTGGAGTTTTCACTCCGATATCTTTCCACTACAGTCAATAGTCGTACTTATAAAGTCAATCTGGGTGCGGAACAATACTTGCAATTGTTTGTCAATAACAACTGGGAAATTATGGATATTGAGGAATTGAATATAACGAACGATGATGGCACCGGACTGATTCGGACCGATTCGGATAATGATGTAATTATAGGTAGAAAGAATGCGGACGACAAGATGTATCTTGAGTCTATCATAGGCTATGATGACGGCAAGGGAAATGATGTGGTTGGTCATGGATACGATTTCAGGCTGAAGCTTCACCCCGGCAAGTGGAAAGAAGGAAAAAGCGGAACGATAAGAATCACGTTCAGAAATGTAATGCATACCGTGGCGGATGAAGAATTCCCGTTTTATCGTACGATTGACCTTCAGATGGTGTCCGAAACCAAATCTTACACAACTGCCGGGGAACCTCTTTTCTATCTTTATCCGCTTCGGTTTGATAATAGGAGATATTATAACGGAACTAACCAAAGTGTGGGGCGATTGGAAAATGTAGCCGATGCGGAGGATATCTGTAGGAATATAGGCGATGGTTGGCGTCTGCCTACTGCTAGTGAACTGTTGCTGTCATTTGTCTATGAAAATGCTTTGGGTGGTAATGCGATTAGCAGTAATTATCATGACGGTCAGAATATATATGGGTGGTATCAAAACTGGACAGGTAACTACTGGTCTTCATCATACTATGAGGCTAAAGGCTCTACAACACGTTTTGGGATGGAAATGTCGGCAGGTTATCCGGATTCCGCACCTGTTAGTAATAATAATTATTTTCGTTGCGTAAGGGATAATACAAATAGCGGAAAGAAGTACCCTTATTTGATGGTAGAATCCTCGGGGGTCACTATTGTCTCTCGCGATGCCAGTGGAGGAACAGATCCTTCGGTGTTATTTGCTTCAGGTGAAACTCCGGATACAAGTGTCGCAATGAATAAGGTTGCTCCTAAGTTTCAGATTGAAAATTCCAGTAGTAATGGTAAAACTTGGGCGGAAGCAAAAGCGGCATGCGAAAGCAAAGGGAGTGGCTGGCGTCTACCTACTCAGCGTGAGATGTATTTAGTACTCAGTATGGGAGGGGCTGTTACCAATATCGAAAACCAAGGTTTCGGTGACTCGACTACTTGGACAGGGAACGGATTCGAGAAGATTAGTGCTGTGCACTGGACATTGACTTCACGCGATAGCAACTATTGGCTGGTCGGACATAATAATGGTGAATTCGGCGCATGGGCTACGGTAGAGTCCACAACTTGGGCTTGGTATCGTTGTGTGCGCATAATAGAATAAAAGCTAAAAAGAACTGTATCAGAATGTTGTTTGTCTTCATTCTGATACAGCTCGTCTATTAAATCCTTTTCTTTTTATTCCTAGAATCCACAATGTTTAGTGTGTTTTCCTTTGTTTACAACGTATTGATAACTTCCAACTGCTTTTGCAAGAAAGCAATACGCTGTCTTCTCCACTTTCCGAAACCAGAATAGAGTGGCGCTTCAACGCTTGAATCCAATTGCGTTGCATCTGGCAGATATATGAGCTTTGAGAATCCATCGAGTTGATAGAATATACCCGCAGCAGACTGACTTGGTAATCATGTTTCTCGATATAGCTGTAAGTGGCTTCGAAACTGATATTGGACAGATAGAAAGACACTTTCTTGTTTTCGCTGAACTCTCCCTTTATGGACAGATGTTCTACCACGCCAAGTAACTGAAGAAGTTCTTCTTTCAAATGCATGACATCGTCCTTGTTTATCAGATTCAGGCTGGCAAAGTACTTGATCTCTTTCACAAAAGAATAAAAGATATTTGTGTCCCAGATGAAAAACGTTTTTGGACACTGTCTTATACTTTCACTCAGCTTCTTATGTACATTGACGATCCGTTCATCCACAGACATCTCTTCCAAAGAATGTGGCGTCTTTATATCTCCATTCTGATACATCCATCGGCAAAGACGGAATTTAGACAAATTCTCATAGGAAGAATAGAGTGTAAAGGGCAGGGAATTGGATGCAGTATACACCTCCGTCGTATTATCTGTTTTCACATAGTCGAAAATTTGCAGATAACGGTTGATTATTTCGTAATAACTTTCCAGCGCACTGGAAGCATGAAGCAAGTTTAGGTCGAAAGTAACTTTATTAGATACATGGCTACCGACAATCTGGTCGATAGAAATACCGAGTTTTTGAGAAAGCAGCGCTACTTCGTCTATTGTAAAAGACACCTCACCCCTCAATCTGCGATAGACAGCTTCCTTTCCCATGCATAAAATGTCAGCCAAAGTATTGGCCAGATTCATATCTTGAGGAATTCGCTCCCTCATTGTAGATATTAATTCGTTTAGAATACCGTTTTTCATTGTTTGTTCCTTTAATTTTAATGTTAATAATCTCTGTGATACATTCTATGCAAAATTACGTCTTGTGTTTGAAAGATTTGTGTGGTAAAACAGAGATGAATGTATGTGTCTTTTTCTGATTGGGAATCAAACAGGAGTGGTGGGAACAGGGAATGAAAAAAAGTAGATAAGATTCTTATCTACTTTCATTTATTGGAACTTAATTTTTTTTGAAGTTCTAATCTGCGAAAATAAAATTAAAGAGCGTCAATAATTTCTCGCTGTTGCTTGAAGAATTGAATACGCTGCATTTCGCCGCTTTCGGATATCAAAGTGGAGAACTTTTTCAGAGATTGAATCCATTCTTTCAAGGTACAGAAAATTTCGTTGTCCATCGTGGTAATGGAGTTGATAGAATAAATACGTATGAGGCTCAGTTGCAGGTTATTGGTGTCTACATAGCTATATGTTGCCTCGAAGTTGATATTCGACACATAGATGCGTACACGATTGCCGTCGGCTGTTTTACCGTTGATAGCCAGTTCTTCCAGTTCATCCGCCAATAAGAATAATTCTTTTTTGATTTCTTCTTTTGTTTCGTCGGAAATGAGATGGATGCTGGCGAAGTATTGAATATCGTTGATGAGATGCTGGAAAATCATATTATCCCATATATAGTCTATGGAGTGGATATGACGTGTCATTGCTACATAGTCTTTTTGGATATTGACCAGTTTCGGTGGAATATCCAACTCTTCGAAACTCTTGCAATCAATATATTTATTCTGGTACATCCATTTGAATAAACGGAATTTTGCCAGAAGCTCATGTTTCAGGTAGAGAGTTTGTGGAATGATGTTGGCAGAAGTTCCCATAACAGAACTCGGGTCATCCGGCATCGTATTAATCAGCGAGACATATTTTTCAAGGATATTGTAGTAACTCTCGAACGGGTCGTCATAATCTACAATGTTTATATTGAACATGGCGTTCGATTTGAAACTTAGTCCTATAATCTTGTCTAGCGATATACCCAGTTTTCTTGAAATAAGGGCTGACTCTTGTAAGGTGAAAGGTACTTCACCGCGCAATCTTCTGTATACTGCCTCTTTTCCTATGTATAGCGTGTCCATTAACATATCTGCCAGTTGCCCTTTGAGCGGGAGCTTTTCCTTCATCGCTTCTATGAGGTTTGCATTTGGATTATTTGTCATCATAATAGTTCTAATAAATAATACTTTTTTATTATAAACATTTGTCAGTGGCAAGTTGTTTCGGAAATTGAAACTATTTAAATCTTCTTTTTTTAAAATATCCTCTCCGAAAATTGTTTATTTTAAGCAAATCGGTTACATTTGTGACCATAAACAAAACGAAGAGACAGCGTCTCTTTAGTAAACAATAGAAATATTTAGAATGAAAAGAATATTGGTAAGTGGCGGAGCCGGTTTTATAGGCTCTCATCTCTGTACACGGCTTATAAACGAAGGTCATGACGTGATATGCCTGGATAATTTTTTACGGGTTCGAAAGATAATATCATTCACTTGATGGATAATCATCATTTTGAGGTGGTGAGGCATGATGTCACTTATCCTTATTCGGCTGAAGTAGATGAAATCTATAATTTGGCCTGTCCGGCATCTCCCATTCATTATCAACATGACCCGATTCAAACTGCCAAAACATCTGTGATGGGAGCTATTAATATGCTGGGATTGGCAATGAGACTGGATGCCAAGATTCTGCAAGCTTCTACGAGCGAGGTATATGGAGATCCAATCGTTCATCCGCAACCGGAAAGCTATTGGGGAAATGTGAATCCGGTAGGTTACCGGTCTTGCTATGATGAGGGAAAGCGTTGCGCAGAAACATTATTTATGGATTATCACCGTCAGAACAATGTGCGTGTGAAGATTATCCGTATTTTTAATACGTATGGTCCGCGAATGTTGCCGAATGACGGACGGGTTGTTTCTAATTTTATTCTTCAAGCGTTGAATAATGAAGATATAACGATATATGGTGATGGAAAACAAACACGTAGTTTCCAGTATATTGATGATTTGATTGAAGGAATGATAAGAATGATGAATACGGAGGACGAGTTTACAGGTCCTATAAACCTGGGGAATCCGAATGAATTTCCGGTATTGGAATTGGCGGAAAGGATCATTAGTATGACCGGTTCATCTTCGAAGATTGTATTTAAGTCTTTACCGGATGATGATCCGAAGCAACGCCAACCGGATATTACATTGGCTAAAGAGAAATTGGGCTGGCAGCCTACTGTTGAACTTGAAGAGGGGCTGAAGCGTATGATTGAATATTTTAAAAATGTCTGAAGCATAAAAAAAGAAAATTATGAATATGGAAATTAATCCTTCTGAATATAAAGTCCTTATTGTGGACGATGTGATTTCAAACGTCCTTTTATTAAAGGTACTTTTGACTAACGAGAAATTCAAAATTGTGACTGCCGGTAATGGAACGCAGGCGTTGGAACAAGTGAAGAAGGAAAATCCGGATCTTGTATTACTGGATGTAATGATGCCGGATATCAGTGGCTTTGAGGTAGCTCAACAAATGAAAGCGGACCCCGAAATGGCTGAAATTCCCATTATCTTCCTGACTGCTCTAAATAGTACGGCGGATATCGTAAAAGGATTTCAGGTGGGTGGTAATGACTTTATTTCAAAGCCATTCAATAAAGAAGAATTGATTATTCGTGTGACGCACCAGATTTCGTTGGTTGCAGCGAAAAGAATCATTGTTGCACAAACGGAAGAGTTGCGTAAGACGATCATGGGACGTGACAAACTGTATTCTGTGATTGCACACGACTTGCGTTCGCCGATGGGATCTATCAAGATGGTATTGAACATGCTGATTCTGAATTTGCCGAGTGATACAATTGGTGATGAGATGTATGAATTGTTAACGATGGCTAATCAGACCACTGAGGATGTGTTCTCACTGCTCGATAATTTGCTGAAATGGACGAAGAGCCAGATTGGTAAGCTGAAAGTGGTTTATCAGGATATTAATATGGTGGAAGTCGTAGAGGGCGTAAGTGAAATCTTTACGATGGTGGCCAGCCTGAAAAATATTAAGATAGTACAAGATGTGCCTGTAGAAAATGTGGCTGTTCGTGCTGATATTGACATGATTAAGACAGTGATTCGTAATTTGATCAGCAATGCGATCAAGTTTAGCAATGAAGGTTCGGGAGTAGTGGTGTCACTGGCAGAGGAAGATGGTATGGCAATCGTAAGTGTGAAAGATAGTGGTTGCGGTATTGATGACGAAAATCAGAAGAAGTTGCTGCATACCGATACTCATTTCAGTACCTTTGGTACAAACAATGAAGAAGGTTCGGGACTCGGATTGTTATTGTGTCAGGACTTTGTTGTCAAAAATGGCGGTAAACTTTGGTTTACTTCAAAGAAGGGAGACGGGTCTACATTTAGTTTCTCAATTCCATTGTTGGAGAAATAAGATAACTATAGATAATACGACTAGAAATAATAAGGGCACGGTTTGCATGAATATGTAAATCGTGCCCTTATTTAATTGGTATATTCTATTTTCGGTTTATCGTTTGCAGATAGCCTTAAAATCGCAATACGAACATTTTTTAGTATCTTCTGTCTGCGTAAAAGGCTCTTCTTCGCTGAATATTTCTTCTAATAATGTTTGCAGGCGTTCACGGAATTCATCTTCAAAGAAAGCGAAGTTGTTTACCGGTATTTTCGGTTTACGAGGTTCTCCCATTTCAATAACAGGCGAATAGTTTTCCGATGCTGCCCGGTGGATGTAGAGCAGAGCAGGAGCTACCATTAACGATTGTTGCCGGCTCATGATAGCAGCATACAGGAAAGTCTGGAAGATATAGTTCGGGCGTGTTTCCGATGGGGTGAACAGTTGCTCGATATTAGCAGGTATCTTAGGGCTTCCTCCTGTTTTGTAGTCAACAATCCGCAGGGTACTTTCTTTTGCATCCATACGGTCGATTGTGCCACCCAGGCGGAGAGTGAACGGTCCTTGTCCTGTTTGTATAGTAATCTCTTCTGAAACTTTCTTTTCCATAGCGACCATTTCGAAAGGAGTATATTGAAGGTCGTTACGCAGCAATTGTTTCAGATAGGAAACAATTACTTTGGAGTTGATAAGTTGTATGCCGTTATATTCCGGTTTTTCTTCGGGAGAAACTTTGAATAATTCTTTTTTGAAGGCTTGGTCAACGTAGCTTTGTAGCTTCACGTCATTGCGTAATAAGCGTTCAAGATCTTCTTTCTGTATCGTTTTTCCGGTTGCAGTCAGGTCGGTGTATGCTAATTGGGCGGAGAGGTGGAAAATGGTTCCGAATAGAGCGGAATCAATTTCAGCACTCACTTCGTCCGGTGTTTTCAAGCCCGCTACATAGCGGTAGTAGAATCTCAACCGGCAATCCAGATAAGCATTAAGGGCGGAAGGAGAGAGAACCAGTGAATTTGGATGAGTGCTATCGTAAGCACGATAGATTCGTCTTAGTACTTCAGGTGTTTTTTCTACTCTGTATCTCTTGGGTACTTTGCGGAGATTGTCCGGCTTCAAGATATTCGCGAGTGATATCATGTGGACCTTCTACAAGCAATTGCAGCATGAAGCGGGATTCTTCTCCACGGTTGAGACCGTCCGAAGAAGTATTGTAGAGTAGCGTGATATTCTCTGCCCGTTGTATCAGTCGATAAAAGTAGTAGGCATACACTGCATTTTTGTGTTCGATGGTGGTCATACCGAAAGCTTTCCGGAGGTTATAGGGAATAAAGGAAGAATCACCTCCTGATTTAGGCAATTGTCCTTCGTTGAGAGACAATATAATGAGATTCCGGAAGTCCAGATTACGTGTTTCCAATACTCCCATGACTTGCATTCCGATAGCAGGTTCTCCGTGGAAAGGAATGTTAGAAGATGTCAGTACTTTGGTAATCAGTCGTTTCAGAGTATCGGTGCGTATATTTAGTTCTCCGCTTTCAATCAAACTGTAGAGACGGTTGATTTTGGTATGGCTTTGAAAGAGCGATTCTCTATATAGTTGATTGAAGATATCATTGTATTCTCCTTCTTTCCGATAAATGGTTGAAATGTTTTTGATTAATTCGATCAGATAATCGCATAGTTCTTTTATACCATTACGGGGAGTGAAGAGGGTAGTTAGAAAATCATCCTGTTTAAGTTCTGACGGAAGTGGATAAAAACGGTTTGTTTGGGTCAGTTCACGTTCCAGGGGACCGGCATGGGATGATAATTGCTGGGTATAGGGATGCTTCAATATGGCGGATACTGCCTCGTAAGTGAATCGGCCGGTATCGGAGCGGTAACCATTGGTTTGCAGTTCCATTACGGCATTGATAAAGCTATAAACAGGAGTTTGAGCCAATGGGAATCCCATGGTGATATTGACATTCTTCACTTCCTGCGGAATGGAATGAAGTACAGGAAGCAGCAGGGCTTCATTACAAAGTACTACGGCATTTTCTTTTTTCCTTTTCTTCAGCGATTTGTGAATGATTGTCCGTAATCATTTTGATCCATTCGGGGAGGAAACGGGCTTGTGCATTTTCGGTGGAAGCAGAGATAGATCGTATTTTTTTCGGTTCTTTGAAGGTATCGAAAAAAGCTTTCCGGGAGTTCGTTCGGAAATTCCTCGAGATTACGTTTCAGGAATTCTCCGGCCTCATGTTTTTGATTTGTTGGGTGTAGAAAACATCATAGTCCCAATAGAAGATGTGCCTTGCCCGCATCTTTCAGTTTTCTGAAAAAGTCATTTTCTACTTTGTTCAGTACGTTGAAACCGACGAATACGTATTTATCGTATTTGAGCCGGTCGGTATCGAGTTGTTCGATAACGTTCCGGTAGAGCATACCTTCGTAGGCAATGCCTAACTCTGTCAGGTTCGCACGGTAACGATGGTAGATAGTACCTAGCTTGTCCCAAAGGGAAATAAATTTTTCTTTTAGTTCGGTCCGTTTTTCAATGGAGAAATTCTGAAAAAACTGTTGTATGGCTTCTTCCTGCTCTTTGTCAAGGAATTCATAATCATCCATCAGATTTTTCAAATCTTGTAGATTACTGAATAATTTGTCGGCATCGACCATATTCTTATCTACATCATCAAAATCACTAATCAACAATTCTCCCCAGAAGTAGAAATCGTCCAATGTTTCCTGACTCTGTGTTTCCTCTTTGAACACTTTATAAAGTTCGCAGACCAATCGAATAGGATCGCCGCTTTTCTGTACGGATAGTTTCTGAAACAGGTCGCTGATACTCATGGCAGCTGGTGACCAGATCGGCTGATCGGATTCTCCTGCTAAATATTCATTGAAGAATAAGTTGGCACGCTTGTTAGGGAAGACGAGTACTGTACGAGACAGATCGTTTCCTATCTTGGCATATAAATCGTGAGCGACTAGTTGGAGAAATGATTGCATATTGATTAAACTATTTTCTGATTCTTGTATTTATTGTAATCGGAACATAACAGGTACGGTGAAATAAACAGCAACTTTAGTACCATCTTCCAGTTCTACCGGTTTCCATTTAGGCATTTGATTAATGACGCGTAAAGCTTCTTTATCCAGATAAGGATCTACGCCACGTAAAACTTTTGGTTTGACTATATTTCCTTCTTTATCAACGATGAACTGAATAATAGTACGCCCCTGTACACCATTGCCTTCTGTTCCTGTATTAGGGTATTGAATCTTTTTTGCAAGAAATTCCATGAGAGCTTGCTGGCCTCCAGGAAAATCGGGCATAACAGGTACTTTCTCGTAAACGTCAGGATAGTTTATACGAGTATAAGTGATTCTCAATTCCGGGCCATACATCGCACTGAATGAAAGCATCAGATTGTATGTCACTTGTACTGTCTCATTTGCCAATATGCCGGGTGTCCAACGAGGAATGAGAGAGATGACCCTTAATATTTCAGCTTCAACTTTGGGGTGTATCTTGCGAGTAATCTTAGGGTTGATAACTTGTCCGTCATGATCTATAGTGAATTTTACATCAGTGTATGTATTATTAGCAATACTATCTATTTCTGAATAACGAAGATTTTCTTTCAGAAATTCTATAAATTTATCTGTTCCTCCGGGAAATTCCGGTAGCTTTTTTTCCGGACCATAAAAGGGGCTTCCCCTTTCATGTCTTTTTCTTGTATCAGGCTGTCAGCAGTAATGGTCCAATTCATTTTAGGGCATTGCAGTGTTTCTGCGTCCAATGAAGTAGGAGGTATTATTGTAAGTATACCAGTTGATAGTCCAAACAGAGCGATGGCCTTACCTACACGGCGTTTTCGTTCAAGTTGTTGCTCCAAATATCGAACTTCAGCTTCGCATTTGGGGCAAGTACCAAACAATCTCCCTGATACTGACATTCAGAGGTGATGAATTCAATATCATTCGCTTCGGCTATCTGCCGACGAATCTCTTTTAAGATTTTACAGGTTTGTTTTCCTCTTGCCATGGCATTAATCATTAGGGGTTTTATAGGTGAATCGGTCGAATTGGGTGATTCCTATTTCTTTCAAAAGTTCTATGCTTTGGTCAATATCCTTCTTCGTATTATAGGAAGGGATGAGTGGTGTCGAATAACGATTTGCTTGGCTTTGTCTTTCCCGATTAAATATCGCAAATTACCTAAGACGTTTTCATTATTCTTTTCCGGTATATCGCTGATAGATGTTATTATTCATATCTTTTATGTCGATTATGTAATTGTCTATAATAGAAATCAGTTCTTCTACATTCTGTTGCGGAACATTGAGAGAGGTTTCGACAGTGATTCTCCATTCCGGGCCACAGAGTTGGCGGAATTGCCTGATAAATTCACTTTGTAACAAAGGTTCTCCACCGCCAAATGTGACTCCTCCGCAACTCGCCAGGAAATAAAGTTCATCTTTGCGTACTTCCTCGTAGAGCTGGTTACAATCATAGCTCTCCCAAACACCATCGGGCTGCAAAGATGTCGGATTGAGACAATATTTGCAACGCAACGGACAGCCATGGAAAGCAACTAATGTTGTAACTCCTTCACCGTCAATCGTTAGCCGATGGCGGGCAATGCCGATGAGAGGAACAGCTTTCATACTTTTTCTATTTTTTCTTCATCCACATACCACAAGTAGCCGGTGATATTTTTATATCCCATCTTGGTAAGAAGTTGCATATATCCTTTCACTTGTTTGTTATATTTAGGATTTTCCTTACCAAACTTGAAATCGACTACAACAACCTGATCGTCTTTCATCATTACACGATCCGGACGACGGGTTTGCAAAACTCCTTTTTCTTTATAGATAATAGCACATTCATTAAAGAGTGTCCATTTTCCGGAATACCAATCTTGAATTTCAGGAGAAGAAAAAGCTTTCTTTGCAACTTCACGAGCCACTTTTTCTTTCTCGTCATTTCTGATAACTCCTTCAAAAATAAGCCGTTCGATGGCTGGATCGATATCTTCTGCTGTTTCGATGACAGAAAATAAAGTATGTAACATACGTCCGCGGTTGATAAAGCGGTCGTCCGAATCTTCTTCTTCAATGCCCTGAATGAAGTCAGCAGAGCGGTTGGACTGACGAAATTCAATATCATGCCGCATGGATTCCATCCGAATAGGGAGTTTCTCTGGTTTCTGGGTTAGCTTGTTTGTGGATGTCTTGATTCTTTCTTTTTCGGAAGGGCATAGTTGTCCTTGCTCGTAACAGTCTTCTTCCCAGTCAATCCCTTCTTCTTGGGCTACTATCGGTAGGGTGTTTGCCAATAGTTCGGACATGGTGCCTTTTTGTTTTTTTCTGCTCCAGATAATAAGGTTTTTCCCTGCGCGGGTAAAAGCAACGTATAGTAGATTGAGGTTATCCACCCAAAGTTGAAGACGTTCTTGCAGGTAGTCGTTACCATAAATCGATTCAGCCATTTGGGTGGAATAGTTAATAGGAAGAATATCCAATGCATTGAATGGTGCTGTTTGCGGGGCACACCATACAAGCTGATTATTGGTTTCATTCTCCAGCTTCCAGTCGCAGAAAGGAAGGAGTACGGTATGGAATTCCAATCCTTTGGATTTGTGTATGGAGAAAATCCGGATACCTTCTACTTCTCCACTCGGAATTGTTTTACTGCATAATGTTTCGTCCCAATACCGGATGAATCCGTCTAGCTCGGAAGAGTTGCTTTGCAGATAATCGGTCACCGCATCAAAGAAAGCGAATAAATAAGCATCCTGATCTTTGATAAGATTCATCTCGAATATGCTGAAAAGTTCTTCTAAAAGCTCATAAAGAGGCATTAGCCTTAGTTCCTTTGTCTTTTCAAGAAAAGCGGCGGGAAGATAATTCTCGGCAGGGAGGAGTAGGAGAGTATTCCAATCCAGTCCTTTCTGTAAAACCTCGTTTTGATAGGCTACGGCCAGTTGGGCACGTGCTATTTTATTATTTTCATCGGAAAGGAATCGCAGTGCATCCAGCATCATACAAATGGCAAGAGAGGCGTCAAGGCGGAAGGCTTCGTCTGATACCACTTTATAGTGTAGCTCCTTATCGAAGTAGTCGGCGATTCGGGGAATACTTTTTATATTTTTTCGTACCAGGATGGCTATATCATTCAGTCGTACTCCGGAGGTGAGGAGATGTTGCACTTCTTCTCCCAGACTGATTAATGTCTGTTCGGTATAATCATGTTCTTCGTCGGGTTCGAGAAAAGAGACTTTTTACATATCCTTTTTCTGTACTTCGGGGAGATTCCTGCACAACGTCGGCATAGGCTTTCTGCAGATCCTCACAATCCTTGCCTAACTGTTGCTTATATACTCCGTTCAGATAGTTGGCGGCAGCTGTGAAGATTTGGTTATTAAACCGGATAACATTGGTTTCACTTCTCCGGTTGGTAGCTAATGTCTTGACGCGGATCGGGAAATGTTCGATGTGATTATTCAGGCTGTTGAGAATTCCCCAATCGCCATTTCGCCAACGATAAATGGATTGTTTAACGTCTCCTACAATCAAACTGTCTGCTCCTTGAGACAATCCTTCCAGTAAGAGCAATTTGAAATTTCCCCATTGCATCCGGCTGGTATCCTGAAACTCATCTATCATGACGTTATGGATATTCGTTCCTATCTTTTCGAATACAAAAGAGGAGTCACCGTCTTTCACCAGTTGATGGAGCAGGGCATTCGTATCTGATAATAGAAAACGATTGTTGTCGTGATTCAACTGACGTACTTCTTCATCGATATTGGCGAGGAGTTGCACTTTGTTGAGATGTTGCAGGGATAATCGGCAACTATTCAGTAACAAATTATTCTTGGAACGTAACTTTTCAGCATCTTCCAGAATTTGCATGAGACTAGAGTTGGCTAAATTAATGATGTCCGCGTAGCGGGGAGAAGTCTTGGTTGCCCAGTTCTTTGCGTCTTCCAGACATTTTTCTACTGTAGCATTACGGATATCATTGCCTAAAATACCATTATTAAGTTTACGAAAATAACTTCCGATTCCGCGTGAACCGTTTTTCAGATCATCAGCAGTCAGTGCGTGTCCATCCAGTTCTCCTTCGAATTGGTCGTAGAATCCTTTCATTTGCTCCAGAATTTCCGTTTCCAGCGCTTTCAGTTGCTTGCGATACTCTTTGATGGTATCAGGGTTTCGTAACCGTTGCCGGAGTCCTTCTCCCTTTTCAATATAACCTTCATCGAAAATATTGCGTCCGAAACTTTTTACTTCGTCCGACACGTTCCAACGTTTATCGTCGGCAATTCGTTCGTTGATATAATCGAGTAACCATGCGAGAACGGGAGAAGTGGGTCCTAGTTTCTCAATCATGCTATCTACAGCGTCACTAAGAACTTCGGTGTTATTTAACTCAATATTCAGATTCGGGCTAAGTTCCAGTTCCCGTGCGAGATTGCGCATGACAGATTGAAAAAATGAGTCGATAGTCTCTACCCTGAACCGGCTGTAATCATGCAGCATATAGCTAAGGGCGACGCCTGCCGCTTCCCGTATCTCCTGTTCGGTTTTTCCTGTCTCTTCTTTAATTCGGTTGAGGTAGGCTTCGGAATCTTTATCGCCTATCTGTATGCCGTAAAGCTGACTGAGAATACGTTCTTTCATTTCTGCTGTTGCCTTATTGGTAAAGGTAACAGCGAGAATCTGCCGGTAGGCGCGGGGATTGAGAATTAACAGTTTGATATATTCCACTGCCAGGGTAAATGTCTTACCCGAACCTGCGGAGGCTTTATAGACTAAAAAGTTCACTCATGTTTCTGTTTATGGGATATATTCGATTTTAGCAACAATGACCCGTATGTCCTCCGGTTCTTTCCCTGCCTTTACCAATGCCTGATGAAAGTTTTTGGGGAAGAACATGAAGAATGTATCCGAGTGGAATCTACATATTTTATTTTCTTGGCTTTGTAGAAAGTAACATCCGGTTTGTATTCAGTGATAGGCTCTGCATATTCTGCTGAAGTAATTCCGAAACGTTCGGTGCCTTTCACTACATATTGCAGATCAATACCATGGCGGTGTGCTTCGATTTTACGTTTACTGACATCTTGTGTTGTTGCATCCTGTACATTGATGTAACAATGTTCGCCATCCACTTCATATCGTCCGGCAGGCATATTCGCAAGGTCGTGGGTAGCTAGCCATTGGAAAGTCTTGTCCCACACTTTCTGGTTCTTATGATATTGTGACGCAAATTCCTGATAATCGGTTGTTTTATGAGGCATTGCCTTCAGTCCGTTTGCCCATTCTTGTTTTTGTGTCCATTGACGGGCTTGTTTAAGAGTCCAGTTATCAGCGGATTCTTGTGAACACACGTTTTCAGTGAAGAAGAAAAGAAAAAGTCCGATAAACATGCTTGAACTACTAAATACAAATTTTGATTTCATGATTGTCCGAAAAAATTAGGTCCGAAAATAAGTATGAATAAAGGTAGATAGTCTTTTAAAGCTACTCGCAATAACTTTAAGGCTTGTCCAATCCTGTAATTAATCGTTTGTGGAGATACATTCAGCTTCTCGGCAATTTCTTTATGCGTCAGATGTTGATTGCGGTTCATCTCGTAAGCTTCGAGATATTCTTTCGGAAGTTTTTTAGTGCTTCTTCATATAAACGGAAAAGCTCATCACTCAAATAGAAGTCCGGGTTATTGAACTCACTATCATATTTATCAACGATTTCCTGATGAACTTTTCGTTTGATCTCAAAATGGGAAAGACGGTTGAGAGCTTTGTTCTTGACAATCGTAAAAAAGAAGTGTTTTGAGTGTCAACTCTTCCATAAGAGTGCAACGATTTTCCCACAGCCACATCATCGTTTCTTGTACAATCTCCTCTATTTCTTCCTGCTCACCTACATACTGGGAACAAAAAGCACATAGCCTACGGAAATAATGTCTGTAGACGACGTCAAAAACTTTTTCTTCTCCTGCTTTTAGGGCAGTGATAACGGACTTATTATTATTAATATCCAAATATATCGGAGATTGTGACATTCTCTTTTAATTTATGTAAGACAAAAATAATGAAAGAAGTAGATAAATGAAATAAAAATGCGAGAAAAAATATTTTTTTCTTTTTCTCTTTAGTATATTTGTGCTCACAACTGTATTACTACAAAGGTATTATAGTTTTTTTGTAAAAAAGATAAAAGAGCATGGATGAAACTATCTTGGTGAATTACCTGCAAGGTGAATGTAATGATGAAGAAGCTGCTCGGGTGGAAGCTTGGTGCGAGGAAGGGCCGGAAAACCGGAAAACTTTGGAGCAACTTTATTACACTCTCTTTGTAGGTGAGCGTATAGCGGTGATGAATACTGTAGATACGGAGGCGTCATTGGATCAATTTAAATCAGCTATCAGAGAAAAGGAGAAAAAGGCTAAGCGGAAAAGTATTTCAATCCGTTGGGGACGTTATGCTACTGTGGCGGCTGCTTTTCTTACCGGACTCGTTTTTGCCGGTGGAATTGCCTGGGGATTACTTTCTAATAAGCTTTCGGATTATGAGGTGATAACTGCTGCCGGACAGAGAGCGCAGACTGTGTTGCCGGATGGTAGTAAGGTATGGCTGAATGCATCTTCAAAAATAGTTTATCATAATTCTTTATGGAGTTCGGATCGTCAAATCGATTTGTCGGGTGAAGCCTATTTTGAAGTGTCTCATGATAAACATGCTCCATTTATAGTAAATAGTAAGCAAATCAAGACTTGTGTGCTTGGTACGAAATTTAATGTGCGTGCACGCCAAGATGAGAATAGGGTAGTGACTACCTTGCTTCAAGGACTGGTACGGGTAGATTCTCCGCGAACGGAAGAGAATGGTTATTTGTTGAAACCGGGACAGACATTGAATGTAAATACGGATACTTATCAAGCAGAGTTAATTGAATATAACCAACCTACAGATGTGCTTCTCTGGATTAATGGCAAGTTGGAATTTAAGCAACAGTCTTTATTGGAAATAACCAATATTATGGAGAAGTTGTACGACATCAAATTTATCTATAAGGATGAAGCATTGAAATCAGAACGGTTTACCGGTGAATTCTCTACTGATAGCACTGCTGATGAGATACTGAATGTATTAATGCATACCAATCATTTCTCTTATAAGAAAGACGGACGGATTGTCCGAGTGATGAAGAAATAAGAGATAGGTTAGTGTTTCTAAAAGGCTGTCTAATTAGATCTTGACAGATTAAGGTTTGTTCGTTATATAAAGATGTGAAGTGCTCCCAAAAGTTAGATACATAACTTTCTGGGGGCATTTCACATATATGTAGTGGCAAACTGATTGGAATGGGATTTGATTAGATAGTCTTTAACACGAGAAATCACCCTCACTACATGACTGAACTGCACTCCTTAAGTTTTGTGTTCAACTTTTGGGGTGCAGTTCATTGTAATGAGGGTGATTTTATGAACTTAAGGCCTGTTTGATAGCCTCTATTCTATATTTTTATAGTTATCTATTCATAAATACTTACTCACTTTTGGGTTCGTAAACATTAAATTCTGTAACATCCGTACGACCGTTTGTAGAGATAGTAATAATCTGATATTTCAGATATCGCGTAGTAATAGGAGAAATGAACGTAATATTCTGTGTATCATCGGAGATTGCTAATGAACTCAATGATTTCCATGTCGTACCATTTTCAGACTGTAATATTTCCACTTCTCTAGGAGCATATGCATTGGCCCAATGATTCGTTTTGATACCTGTTAAAACCTTAGCTTCTCCTAAATCAACAGTAAACCAGAATCCTTTATTATTTAGAGCAACGTCAGTTCCAGTCTTGCCATCGATTAAATTATTGGGTGCGCCTTCTACTCCTTCTTCTACATTAATAATCCAGCCGGCGCGATTACTGATAAGTTGGCTATTACTAGGAATACCGCTTTTTAGATTACAATAGGCAGCTTTATTAATAATGACAGGCAATGTACTTAAACTACTGCTAATAACAGTGTTCTTATCATTGGTAGTTACATTACTGATTGATACACTGAAAGAGAAACTTGTTTTTTCCATGATACTGGCGAATATCGTTGGATCGACCGTTGCAGTGATTTCTTCAGAAGTCATCTGTCCTTCTTTGAGAGTAACCTGTGAGGAACTTAAAACGATCTGGCTTGCATCAAGCCCTTCTGTTTCACTTTTTGCACTTAATGCGATAACCATATCTGTAGAGACTGCTTTCTGTGTTTTTACAGTAAAAGCCATCTTAATTTCATCTCCTCCGATTCCATTCGCATCATGAGTCAGATTGAACTTTTTTACATTCCCCGATAAATAGTCATTTCTCTGTAGAGACACATACGTAGCATTCCACTCGTTAAAAACTTCTTCATCATCGCTACAGGACGAAATGAACGGGACAAACAAGCCGAGTAGGGCTGCTATTGATAGTGATTGAAATATATTTTTCATATGTACATACGATTAAATTATTACTATTTCCATTCGGTAGATTTATCTGTAGATAAAATACCGTCAATCCAGGTAGGAGTAGCAGAAGTAGTCAATGTATGACCTTTGCCGGTTGCATCTTCGAATACATTGCCTTGTCCTTCATTGAATCGCCAATAAGCTTCCAAACCTACAGATTTAGGGCTAACTTGAGTCATGTTATTTTGAATTTGAGAAGCGGAACGAACTACAGACCAGATACGTGCTTCACTCATCAAAATTTTACAGTTTCCCCATCTACTATAAGAATCATCACCTAAGCAGAACCAATTTACATCAGAGAAAGTTGTTGCTCCTGTTGGTATACTCAACACACCCGAATCAACTCCGTTTATGTAAAGTCGATAGTTGGAACCATCACAGACCAATGCTAAATGTTGCCATTCGTTTGGCTTGAAAGAATTACTTGGATTCAAATAAAGCCGGTTACGTCCTACAATCTGTACTAATGAATGTGCCTTATAATTTTCATTGTCACTTTGAGGATCCTCAAAACGTAAAAGGATGAAGTTTGCATCATCTCCTCCGTTCTTAAATACTGCACGGTCACGGTCAGCTGTGTTGGCTACCTGAAAACGAACCTCTATCGTATATTGTGAATACGTTTCGGGAGATTCTGTGAATTTATTAGCTTTTAAACTAGGAGCGCCAACAAACATTGGAGCTGAAAATTCGATAATACTTTCTGCCAAAATAACAAAGGTTCCGGTATTTTCCATCGGTGAAATACTTCCATCTTGCAATACTAGTTTTACAGGCAGTGCATATGATTCTCCCGATTTCATCATTTCCTGACTGAAAGCTTTCAAAGCGATGGAGAGGGCATCGGCTGCATATTGTCCTGCTTTTACAGTAATCGTTTCCGGCAACGTATAATAATCTTTGGGCAACATTATATATCCGGTTCCATTAATATGGTTATAAGTGTCCAGTACTGATTGATCTGTAACCAATTTATAATGATTGTCTGTAGAAGAAAGATTACTAAGATGCACATTTAGGGTAGTAAAACTTTCTCCAGTAGCCTGTACGGTCACTTTTTGACTTGTACTGGAAAGAGCTTCTTCAATATAAGCATGTGTATCTAAAGTATCGTATTTTGCATCTCCACAACTTACTATACTTCCTAAGCCTGTTATGACTGCGGAGAAGCATAAAATTTTTATATAATTCATACGTTTCATAGTTTACATTAATTTTTAAGTAATGAATGTGATGACGGGTTCATAATTTGAATAGCACGGCGTATATTTTTATATTCTGGTGAAGTACCATACTCTGCTTCCATATGATAGGTTCCTGCACCACCTTTACGGAATCCGTTACTTGGTTGCCAGCGTGCCATTCCTTCGAGAGATTTCATTTTGTTACCATAACGATCAGTGTAATCATATCCACCGTCCATAGCAGCATCAGTAGCCTCGAAATTCTCGGTCATGATGGTCATCTTCGTGATTTGTTCTTCAGACATGACACTGCTATACGTCTGAACAAGTCCTGCACCTGCTACGCCGCCTGTGATAAGACGTTTATCGAGTTTAGAATCACTGCCAGGACTACTATTATTGTAAGCCTGAATGATAAAATAGTCAAAATATAACCCGACTTCAGGTCTACCTGTTATGCTCTGTGGTTCGCCATCGATAACTAATAATTTACCTGTTCCTGATTTCGGACCGAAATATTTGCCTAGTTCATCAACAAATGCAAACATTCTATCGTCTTCGTCTACGATATTACCGGGGTTGCCGAAATTAGGTTCATAATCGATATCAAAGCCGTCGTAACCATATTTGTTTACTGTATCGGCAATGGCGCTTGCATATTTGCGAATGGATGCTTCTATTGCTTCCTTATTTGATTCATCGGAAGGCCATCCCCAAAAATCATTCACAGCTTCTTTTTCGGATGAAAATCCCATATTTTCCCAATTTTCACGAATATTCTGCGGAGTAATTTGATCGCCTACACTTCTGATAATAAAACACATGGTAAAACGAGTTCCTTTAACTTGTTGGCAAAATTGCAGATCTTTTTTTGAGCTTCTGTAATGTTCGACCAATTTCCCCAAATAGAAACAATATCTACACTATCAGGAATACCGGCTAAAAGAGCTTTTCATATAGGCACCTTCACCACTCCAGCCACCAAACCAGCCAAAGGCAACTTGGTGATCTGTCTGCTTATAGGCACGCAAGGCCGCATAATATTCATCCGATACGATCGATTCGGGAAAAGTTTTTGCTTCCGACTCCGTCCAGTCACTGCAACCGATCAATGAGGTCGTTGCCAGTGATATGAGTACAATGTATAATAAATAAATTTTCTTCATAAAAGTCCTTTTTATGCATTATATAAATTAGTTCTTTTTAGCCCACTTTAAGTCAGTAGCTTCGTTATCAGCACCGCCTAGTTCTGCTACTCCCAGATCATAATTGGCTTTATTGTTTTGTGCCTCTGTATAAGGGAAGCTTAGACGACGCATACCGCGTTGGCTACTCACTCCACAATCTGATAGATTGTCGATACAAGGATAAAGTTCCGGATGACCTGTACGGCGATATTCAGCCCATGCTTCCAATCCTAATGGATAATTGGCGATCCATTTTTGAGTAATGACACGTTGGAAATTTTTTCCATTTACGTTATCAGCCTCACTGTCATCCCACATCACACTCACTGTATTGGTAATTGTAGCAGTAGCATTTTGCACAGCATCACTTTCATGTGATACGACAGGAGCTTCGTAAATCTTCATGTATTCAGTGGCTGAAACCTGATATTGTTCCATTGACAAATTAATACCATCTTCATAATAGGCTTTTGCTGTTTTAGAACCGACATTCCAACCACGCAATTTTCCTTCTGCACGTAAAAACGCTGTTTCTGCAGCACAGAAAACCATTAATTTAGAAGTTGCCGTATATGCAGGAATAGAGAATCCTGCTGCATCTGCCTTTTAAAATCAGCATCTCCAGTACGCATACCTACATACTTATCTGTTTTCCCGGCAAGGGTAGACTTATTAAAGAACTTCGGCATACGTGGATCGCCATATGCATTCATATAATCTACAATATTTGCATTCACACGCAGATCACCCCAACTTACAGCTGCCAGTTGATATGGATTACTCTGTGTACCACAAGAAAGCATAGCATTGTCCGAGTTACTTTCAATCAATCCGGCTTTATGTGTTACTGCTGCTTCAGCTGCCTCTTGAGCAATGCCAGGCCATGTTCCGCTGATTCGCATAGCAACACGTAAACGCATTGAATTGGCTAGCTTAGCCCAACCTGAATAATCTCCATCGAAAACCGGGTCATTGGCACCTAATGGTGCGTTACCATTAGTCTCTACATAATAGTTGTACAAAACATCAGCTGCATTGGCCAAATCATTTAATATACTGGTATAGACCTGTTCTTGGGTATCATAAGATACATAGAAATTTCCCTTCTTTACTTGACTGTAAGGCATTGGTCCATAGCAGTCTGCTACACGAAGCATCGTTATTGCACGTATCATACACGCAAAAGCATAATAATGTCCCGTAGAATTAGTTGCTTCCTGTATTTGGAAAAAGTTTCCATATATTTTTTCAAACGGAGTGTTCCAAGGGGTAGCATTCCAGGCATCACTCTGATTGAATGTGCTGAAGTTTGTACCACTCCATGTGTTAGAACAGCATAGATAGCCACCTAACTGTCCCACCATCTGATCTTGCATTTGAGAGTCATTCTGTTGAATATTCACAATTGTTTCAATCATAGACTTCATCAAAGTCGCAGGGTCTGCATCATGAATTTGATATTGATTCGTATTATACTCCTCAAATTTATCGGTACAACTTCCTGCCAGTAACAACAGAGCGGCACCGACTGTGATATTTCTTAAATATTTTCTCATAACATTAGCTTTTTCTTTTAGAATTGAACTTTCACATTAAAACCGAAGTTACGCAAGCTAGGTTGCATAAAGTAGTCTACATTCATATAATAGTTACTGGAGGTAGAGGCAGACAATTCCGGGTCGAATGGGGCTTTACAATAAATCATCCATAAATTACGTCCTACAATACCCAAAGTAACATTCGCCACATTTTTAAACCATCTTTTAGGAAGTGTATAGTTTAGACTCAATTCCTGCAAACGTACATTGGTTGCACTATATAGATAATAACGACCGTAGCCACCTTCACCCGTACCAATAGTCTGGTAATACTTTTGGGCGTTAACTTTGCCGTTATTAATAGGTATACCACCATTATCACGAGCTGTTGCAGACGTTTCGGATACTCCATAATAATCTAAAATACCTTGAGTAGCCGAATAAGCTAATCCGCCTACACGGGCTGATAATACAACTCCTAAATCAATTCCTTTATAAGTGAAATGATTGGTCCATCCGAGATTGAAATCAGCATCCAGATTACCTACTTTTACCGGAGTGTTTGATGAAGTGATACCCAGATTACCATTCTGATCGACTTTTATATTACCGTTATTGTCTTTTGTCAGTTGGTTGTATACATAGATATCAGTCATGGAGCCTCCTTCTGTCAGGATGACGCGAGGAGCTACATTCTCTTTACCTAACCAACCCACATTCATTTCATCCATTTGGATAGCTTCTCCTGTCACGGGATTCACGCTACCGCTTGCCAGTCGTTTCACCTTGTTACGGTTTAGAGTGAAGGTTGCATTAGAAGACCATCCGAATCCTGCCCATTTATCACTGAATCCTAAAGCTAATTCAATACCCTGATTTTGCACGTTACCAGCTTGTACAATCGCTTGTTTATATCCGGAAGAAGAGGGGATATCTACCTTAAATGTTTGGTTCAGTGTGTTAGAACGATAGTAAGTTGCGTCTAAATTAAAACGATTTCCCCAGAATTTCAAGTTCAAACCGATTTCCCAGGACTTAGTCTTTTCAGGTTTCATATTGTCCATCGGATATACGGTCGGATTCGCCCAGTTATGTGTCTGGCTGTTGTATTCGTACCCCGGATTAGTAAGGAAACGATCGAAAGAAGAGGCTACCACTGTATACGAACCGCGTATTTTAGCATAAGAAATCACCTCTGGTAGTTTAACCATTTCTGATAATAAAGCCGATAAACCGACTGACGGATAAAAGAACGATTTTTGTTTGGAGAATGCGAGTTTTGAATCCCAGTCATTACGTCCGGTTACAGTTAGATACAGTTGATTTTTCCAACTTAATTCAGCACTGGCAAAAATACTTTGAATTTCATCTTCATATCCGGTAGGATCCGGTTTATAGTTGGCAGAGAAATTAATATTGTTGATCTGGAAGAAGTTGGGGATAACCAGGTCACCTGCAATATATAACTGATCCATTGAAGTATGATATATGGAAGCACCAACATTGGCTGTTAAATGAAAATCACCAAATGTTTTATCTATATTAGCCAGGAAATCGGCATATAAAGAACGTTCCTGACGCATGGCATCTTCAAAACCACCGCTTACACCACAGAATGTTGTTAATGTAGAAGCAGATTTTTCGTTTTTATTCCGGTAGTCGGAATTGTCCAGATTGACGCGACCGACAACATTGAGCCAATCTGTAGCCTGCCATTTCAAAGAAGCGTTCATCATATAACGTTTCTTGTTGGAAGTACGGTTGATGCGATTTTGTATCCAATATGGATTTTGTAATGACAAACTTGCATCACCATAAGGCCAATATTGTTCCATATAGCCGTAGTTAGTATTATAACGCTCATACAGACGAATTTCGTCAAAGTTGTCTCCGCGAGGGAATAGATACAGTGATGGGAGAGGGTTATAATACTGTCCTTGAGAAACCATGTTTTTGTTGTTCTGAACGATATATTGTGCGCCGATATCCAGAGTGAGTTTATCATTCAGGAAATGGGTGGTATTACGTGCCGTAAAATTATAACGGTTATAGGAGTTATTCGGAAGAATTCCACCGGAGTTAGTTGTAGAAGCAGAAAGATAGGTCTGGTTTTTGGTATTTCCTGTAGATAATGCTACCGAATTGATAACATTGGATCCTGTTTCAAAGAAGTCAGATGGGTTATATCGACGGTTTGTCAATTCTCCCCAGCTGAATAATCCGGAACTTGTACCATAACGGTTCTGCATATCCGGCATAATATATGCTTTAGAGAAAGTAGTACTGTTGGATACTGTTATGGTAGTTTTCTCTGTTTGGCCTTTTTTAGTAGTAATTAAAACAACACCGTTTGCCGCAGCAGAACCATATAATGCTGCCGCAGAAGGACCGGTCATCATACTAATACTAGCAATATCGTCCGGATTTAAGTCAGCAACAGCATCTGATCCTCCCATCTCTCCAAATAATCCTTCGCCACCGCTTTTTCCTGTATTAAAAATAGGTACACCGTCAATTACATACAATGCATTGTTATCTTTAGTCAGAGATTTCATACCACGCATAACAACACGTGTGGCACCACCAGCACCGGTTGCACCACTATTAATCTGAACACCGGCAACCTTTCCTGATAGTGAATTCATAAAATTGGCATCTTTTACAGCTGTCAATTCGTCACCTTTTACCTCTTGTACATTATAACTTAACGCCTTAGTTGCACGCTTGATACCCAATGCAGTAACAACTACTTCGTCCAATACTTGCGTATCTTCTCCTAAGGTTACTTTTATAGGTTGTGCGTTGGCAAGCGTGATTGCTTGGGAGAAAATCAGTTTCATATACTTTTTCTAGATCCAATTCTTGTTAGATAAATAGATTAGATGTTCTATTTTTAAGATATCAGGCTAAATACAATTGAGCAAAATCAATGAATGAAAGAAAAAGTTAGTATGATTGCACATGAATATGCAGTAATTAAATTGTTTTTATTCATATATGCGGTATGAATATTCGATAAAAGACGTTTTTTCAGGAATGTTCCACACCGAGAATCACTTCGTTTCTCGGTGTGGAACATTTTGATTCTTTAAATGGAACCTAACAAATCATTTAAAGAATAATAATAACTTGCTTTATAGTAGTTGTTTTCTTCTAGTTAGTGCCGATAATACAAAGAACGGAATCTTTTCATTTGATTAATATTATCAATATTAGATATTATTCTATCACTACGCGGGCGATAAAAAGAATAAATTGCAATAATATCATCCTTTTTTTATTTGAATTACGTTTGGCTAAAGTGGAAATCCCTGCGGTTTTCGAAACACTCCTGATAACAAGATGCATATTCTAAATTATAGGTAATCTGAATATGCGTTTTTTAATATTATACTCACTTTTATCCTATATCAATTATTGGTCCATTTTTCATTGTACATACAATTTGCATGCAAATGTATTAATCTAGAGATTAAAGTTAGTCAATAATTGAGCATTCCTTATTCTTTCCTCTTTTTCAAAGTATGCTAAATAGTGCTCGGTTACAGATAAGTTAGAGTGTCCCAAGCTTTCAGAAATATATGAGGTTTTCGCACCTCCACGTTTTAATACTGTAGCAAAAGAATGCCTTGCCGTGTAAGTCGTCAACTGAAAAATTCCAATGTCTTGGGCTATTTTTTTAAGTCTTCTGTTACATTTGGTTATAATACGCCGTACCAATCTAATCTTTTCAAAGGCATCTTCAGTTCCTCTAGCATATTTAAAAATATACGTTTGCGGGCTTAATCTTGGATTACCCCATTTTTGAATAATATTCCACATTTCAGGAGTAATGATTGCATGTATCTCTTTGTTATGTTTGGTAGTTCGAGATGTCTTAGAGCGTACAAAGCATATTTCTCCATCCATAATATTTGAATACTGAAGAAATAATAAATCCATAAAATTAATGCCATTACATAAATAAGAAAACACCCAGAGATCTCTAAATTCTTCTATATCTTTTGTTTCACATTGATAGGACATTACTTTTTTATTTCAGAAAGAGTAAGTGCTAATTTACGTCCACACCCTTCAGGAATTTCATATTTATTCTTTCCAAAAGGAAAAGATGATTCTTTTATGATACCATCATGTACAGCACGATTTAAGACACACTTTAAAGCTCGGAAATAAATACTTATGCTTGAATAGCTTTTACCTTCTGACATCCAAAATTTTTCACAACGTTTAAGCCAATCAATTGTAATGTTTTCCAAAGGTATAGTGGAACCTCCGAAATCTTCTAAACTTTTTAAAGCACTTTGATAATTTAAGTAAGTGTTTGCTTGTTCATTGGCTTCCAGTTCTTTCATTTTTAAGCGAAAAGCACTGCGCAAAGTCATATCATTCATCTGCCTTCCTAACCTGACGCTTAATGTTTCAATACTAAATTCTCCTTTTGTTATCAGTTCATTAACTTGTTGCTTAATAGTTGAAAAACTACTCTCTATATCTGATCGAATTTCTGCCAATAACCGGCTTTTTACCTTTAATAACCTTGCCCAATCTTCTTTTGACACTTCCTTCCCAGTTGAGTAATATTTTGCTTTCTTCTATATACCACTTGAACTTTAACAGGAAACTGTCCACTCTTTTTTGCTCTTCTGGTATCTAATATGGTTAAAACCGAAATTCCATCTTTTGAATATTTGAACATAAAATGAATATTTATATCTATACAATAGGTAAAGCATACATATGTTGTATGCAAAATGTATGCAAATGTAATAAATCAGCCTGATTTTAATAAGTACATAAGATTCTATTTATCAAATATTTGAGTATTTATTTTTCAATTAGGAATCTTTCTATTCTATTTTTTTCGAAAAAAATCTTATCTTCGTTTAGTAAGGTTACAACATAAAATGTATTACTATTGAATAAGCGCTTATGGAATTTATTTTAAGTATAACCTTTAAATTTATTAATTATGAGAAACAGAGATACATGAAACCTTTGTGTGAAAACGGTAATCTCATTTACCGCCTCTAATTACAAATTCTCTAAAAACTATTTCTAATTAAAAAGAATAAGATGAAAGAAATTATAAAACACAAGTTTTCATACTTGTTATTCTTCCTTTTGTTGGTTTCGTGTTTTGCTTCAGCTTATGGGCAAGAACGAACGATCACTCTTAATCTATCGAAAGTACCCTTGAACACTGCTTTGAAAGAAATTGAGAAACAAACTTCAATGTCAGTAGTCTATAACACAAATGATGTCGATATAAATCGTGTCATATCTATCAAGGTAACAAAAGAATCTTTGAATAATGTAATGAATCAGTTATTCAGAGGAGTAAATGTCAGTTTTTCAATAGTAGATAATCATATTGTACTTTCTGCGAAGAGTAATAAAGAAGAGCAGCAGAAAAAAACACCAATTACTGCAAGTGGTACTGTTACTGATTCAAAAGGAGAACCATTGATTGAGTTAGTATTTTGGTAAAAGGAACTTCAAATGGTACTATCACTGATATGGATGGAAATTTCAAAATACAAGCAGCTAAAGGTGATGTACTTGAAGTATCCTATATCGGTTATGCCTCCCAAGCAATCACGCTTACTAGTGCACAACCCTTGAAGGTTACTTTAGGAGAAGATACGCAGGTGTTGGACGAAGTAGTCGTTACTGCATTAGGTATCAAGCGCGCAACTAAAGCATTAAGCTATAATGTGCAAGAAGTAAAAGGTGATGAATTGACAACTGTAAAAAGTGCCAATTTTATGAACTCACTGGCTGGAAAGGTGGCTGGTGTTAATATCAATGCATCTTCATCCGGTGTTGGAGGGGCTACGCGTGTAGTTATGCGTGGTACCAAATCTATATCTTCAGACAATAATGCTTTATATGTAATTGATGGTGTTCCTATTTTTAATACAAATAAAGGTGACACTAACGGACAATATTCAGCCCAACCGAGAGGAGAGGGTATATCTGATATCAATCCGGAAGATATTGAAAGCATGTCTGTATTAAGTGGACCTGCTGCTGCGGCCTTGTATGGCTCTAATGCAGCGTCTGGTGTAATTTTAATTACTACAAAGAAGGGAAAAGAAGGTAAGGCACGAATTATTATTTCTAATAATTCTACTTTTTCCAATCCTTTTATAATGCCTGAATTCCAAAATTCTTATATAAACCGCGCAGGTTCCTTTGCTTCATGGGGAGATAAAGCGTCTTCTCTTTTCGGAACTTATGAGCCAAAAGATTTTTTCAATACTGGTACTAATATCCAGAATAACGTTTCTTTATCTGTTGGTAATGAAAAGAATCAAACTTATCTGTCTGTAGGTACTACTAATGCAACTGGTATCATTCAAAATAGCAAATATGACCGTTACAATTTTACCTTCAGAAATACAACAAAATTCCTGAAGGATAAAATGACATTAGATGTGGGTTTTAGCTATATTATTCAAGAAGATCTTAATCTAATGGCACAAGGTGAATATTTCAATCCACTACCAGCCGTATATCTATTCCCGCGTGGCGAAAACTTTGAAGCTGTGAGGATGTATAAAACGTATGACACAACTGTAAGATAGATGTACAGAACTGGGGATGGGGTGATCCTGGATACAGTATGAAAAATAATCCATATTGGGTGGCTAATGAGATGAACCATGGCATGAAAAAACAACGTTACATGGCTAATGCTAGTTTAAAATATGAAATTTTGGATTGGCTTGATGTGACAGGGCGCGTTCGCATTGATAATGCAACCAATGATTATTCAGATAAAAGAAATGCTTCTACTGATCTTTACTTTACTAATAGTTCTATTTATGGATTCTATAAGTACTATAAAGCTGACGATAGACAGGCTTATGCAGACGTGATGGCTAATATTAATAAACGCTTTGGTGACTTAAGTTTAAGTGCTAATATTGGCGGTAGTTTTACTCAAACTTATTATGACGAAAGAGGATTCCAAGGTGGTTTGAAAGATATGTCTAATGTTTTTAGTCTATATAATATGACTACTACCTTGGATAAAGATACTTATCCTATAGAAAGTGGATATAAACAACGTACCAACTCTATTTTTGCTAGTGCGGAAATTGGCTGGAAGAGTATGTTATATATGACTTTAACCGGGCGTAATGATTGGGATTCAGCATTGATTAATACAGAACAATCATCTTTCTTTTTATCCATCAATAGGACTTTCAGGAGTAATTTCCGAAATGGTGAAATTACCCAAAGCTATTACTTATTTGAAAGTACGCGGTTCATTTGCTTCAGTAGGTGCTCCTATTCCTAAGAATCTTTCTTCCAACAAAACGTATGAGTGGGACCCTGCGACTAGTCAATGGAAATTACAAACTTATCGTCCTTTGCCTAAACTTTATCCTGAACGTACTAATTCTTGGGAAGCTGGTTTGAATGCCAAATTCTTTAATAATAGTTTAAGTTTGGAAGTTACCTGGTATAAGGCTAATACTCGCAAACAAACATTCCAGGTTCCTTTGTCAGGAACCGCTGTATATGCGACTATGTATGCACAGTCTGGTAATATTGAGAATAAAGGTATGGAATTTTCTTTAGGGTATAATAAATCATGGGGAGATTTCTCGTGGAATTCCAATTTGACTTTTAGTTTTAATAAAAATAAGATTGTAGAACTCTTGGATGATGCAGTGGATGATGAAGGTAATCACTATAGTTTGAGTGAGATAGATAAAGGTGGCATTGGATCGGCTAAAGTTATTCTTCGTAAAGGAGGAAGCATGGGAGACATGTATGTCACTAATCGTTTGAAACGTGATAACGAAGGAAATGTATTTATTGATAAAGCGAGCCAGAATGTGAAAAAAGAGGATATAAAGAATTCGGATGAGTTTATTCATATTGGCTCTGTATTGCCTAAGAGCAATTTAGGCTTTAGAAATGATTTCTCTTATAAAGGCATTAGCTTGGGATTCATGCTTGCTGCCCGCTTTGGAGGTATTGTTATCTCACCAACACAAGCTGTAATGGATCAGTTCGAGTATCTAAGGTCACAGCTTTAGCACGTGATAATGAAGGTGTTCCTGTAAATAATGGAAAAGTGGATCCCCAGACTTATTATACAGAAGTGGGTGGAATAAGTGGATTGATGTCTAACTATGTATATAGTGCTACTAATGTTCGTTTACAAGAGTTATCGGTGGGCTATTCACTTCCAGCCAAATGGTTTAATAACAAATGTAATCTTAGTTTGTCAATAACAGGTCACAACTTGTGGATGATTTATAATAAAGCACCATTTGATCCGGAAGCTACCGCTTCTACTGGTACTTATTATCAAGGTGTTGATTACTTTATGCAACCAAGTTTGAGAAGTTGGGGATTTAATGTAAAAATACAGTTTTAACGATAAAAGAATAACCAAATGAAAATATATAAATTCATAACGCAGATTTCTATTGCAGGCTGTATGCTTGTTGGAACTCCAATGTTACAAGGATGCATGGATAATAGCTTGAATGATCCGTTGGGAAAAGTTTCGGAAGAAGAACTTGGACGAGATGGATTTGCTGCCAATGCTTTCTTCTTGACTTTATGTGATTATGCATATCCCATAGCTACTGAAAACATTTATAATACCAATGAATCCTTGATTGGTGACTGCTATGGACGTTATCAAGTAATGGCAACAGATAAGTTTAAAGGGGCAAATTTTGCTACATATAACGCACCCGAGAACTGGTTAAACTGGCAGTTTGCAGATGATAATGTAATGGTATTGACGTATGGTGCATGGAATAAAATAAAGAATGTAACCCAAGGAACAGGAGTTAACTTTGCATGGGCACAGATCCTAAGAATTGCGACAATGCATCGTATGCTTGATATGTATGGGGCACTTCCTTATTCCCAAATTTCAAGTGATAAACTTTCGACTCCTTACGATACAATGGAGGAAGCATATCATGCAATGTTTACTGATCTGACTGATGCAATTAATGTAATGACTGTTTATGTGACCGAAAATCCAAACAACAGAACGATGGCTAAGTATGATAAAGTTTATGACGGTGATTTTGAGAAATGGGTGAAATTTGCAAATTCACTGAAACTACGTATGGCCATTCGTATTCGTTTTGCAGATCGTGAATATGCCAGACAGATGGCGGAGGAAGCTATTAACCATTCTATAGGGGTAATTACTTCCAATGAAGATAACGCAACTTCTTTAGGCACTAAAAATCAATTGTATACGGTATTAGTGCAATGGCCTGACCAATGTGTCTCTGCCGATATTACATCTTATATGAAAGGATACAACGATCCACGTATGTCGAAATATTTTAAAAAGAAAACGAGCGATAAAGGAGATGATGATTATGTGGGTATGCGCGCAGGTTTGTCTTATGGTAATGATATTACCGGACCGACTTTCTCTAGAATAAATGTTGGAGAGATGGATCGTACTTTATGGATGAGTGCAGCTGAAACAGCTTTTAATAAAGCTGAAGCGGCAATGTTAGGATGGGATGTAAAAGGAGAAACGGTGAAAGATTTGTATGAATCAGCTATCAGACTTTCCTTTGCACAATGGGGAGTATCGGATGGTATTGACCAATACCTGAATGATGAATCAAGTACTCAGGCTGATTATGTAGATCCTAATGAGAATAAGGGGAATGAAAGTGCTATTAGTTCTATAACTATCAAATGGAAAGATGATGCTGGTGAGGAAGAAAAACTGGAAAGATTAATAACCCAAAAATGGATTGCAATGTGGCCTTTGGGACAAGAAGCATGGAGTGAGTATCGTCGTACTGGGTATCCGCGTTTTTTCCCGTTATTGAATGGAAATGTAACCAATCTTCCTTCCGCTAATCGTATTCCGTTCCCACCATCGGAATATATTCGTAATGCTGCTAATGTAAATGCTGCTGTAAGTAAATTGGGTGGCGCTGATAATTATCAGACTAAGGTTTGGTGGCAGCGTAGGGATAAGTGAATAATAGTATAATCTATATTAATGTAAATAGTATGAGAAAGATATTCTATTTTATAATGTTGTTATTTGGCATAACGGTTGCGAATACAGCGTGTGATGATTGGACAGACATGGAACCAAAATTCCAGGAAGATATGACTCAGTCGTCACTTCCGGAAGAATACTATGCCCAGCTTCGCGCTTATAAAAAAACAGATCATCCGGTTGCTTTTGGATGGTTTGGTAATTGGACAGGAAATGGAGCTACCTTAGAAAAATGTTTAGCCGGACTTCCTGATAGTGTAGATTTTGTTTCTATTTGGGGTAACTGGAGACATTTGACAGAAGCGCAAACAAAAGATTTGCGTTATGTACAAAATGTAAAAGGGACTAAAGCTTTGATGTGTTTTATTGTTCAAAATATCGGTGACCAATTGACTCCCGAGGAATACAAAGATAATTATCTGGATTTTTGGGGATGGAATGAAAATAAGGAAGAAGCTATAAAGAAATATGCCCATGCAATATGTGATAGTATTGATAAATATGGATATGATGGCTTTGACATTGACTATGAGCCTAATTTTGGTCATCGAGGTAACATGAGCGGAAGTGATGAGAATATGTTGTTGTTCATTCAGACCTTGGGAGAAAGAATCGGGCCGAAATCGGGTACAGACAGGCTATTAGTAATTGACGGTGAACCACAGAGTATTGTATCGGAGTCAGGTGCTTATTTTAATTATTTTATAGTGCAGGCTTATGATTCTCCAGGAGATAATACTGGACGTGATAATTTGATAGCCGTTTAAACTCTACAATAAGAAACGTTGATGGGCATTTGACTGCAGAAGAAGTTGCTAAGAAATATATTGTAACTGAAAACTTTGAAAAATGGGCTTTGTCTGGTGGGGCTGATTTCACTGATCGATATGGAAATAAAATGAAGTCATTGGAAGGTATGGCACGTTGGACACCTATTATTAACGGGAAAAAATGTGTAAAAGGAGGGGTTGGAACTTATCATATGGAGTATGAATATACAATTGATGGTACAGAAGAATCTTATCCTTATTTGCGTAATGCTATCCGCATTATGAATCCACCGGTAAAATAATAAATTTAAAGATATAATAATTATGAGATATCTGGTAAAAAATAAAAATACAATAATGTTCGCCTTTGCCATATTGCTTTGTGCAATTATAGCAAGTTGTGAAGATGCAAAGTATGATACTATCGGCAGTAGAATTTATTTAGCTGAATCCAGTAGTTTGTCTTATGAGTCCAAAAAAGGTAACAGTAGCCGAAGAGGGTAGTGTTGTCACTGTGACTCCGCGGTCGGGACAAATTGCAACAGAAGATATAGAAGTTACTTTGGGACTAAGTCCGAAATCGTTGGAAGTATATAATACAAAAAGTGGTACGAACTATAAATCTATGCCAGAAGGTTCATATTCTTTTGATCAAAAGACAGTGGTTATAAAAAAGGAGAATTAGTGGCTCCTACTGTTAAAGTAACAATTGATCCGTTGACAAAGGAAATGCTTGATTCTGGTGATAAATTTGCACTACCGGTTGCTATTACTGCTGTATCAGGTGGGCAACAAACTTTGGAAGGTGCAGATGTGATGATTTATATCATGGATCAGGTTATTATAACCTCTGCACCAGTGTTGACGGGTACAAAACCAATTACTATGGAAATGCGTCAGGATTATACAGTAACTCAATGGTCACTTGAAATGCGTATTAATATGAGCGAACTTGGGGATGGGGTGACTCCTGGAGTTGGTTATCCTGGTCCTCCTAGCTATCAGAATCAAGCAATATTTTCTGCAGGTCCAGGTAATGGTATCGCAGAAGATGGTGAAATTTATATCCGTTTCGGTGATGGCCCGATTCCTGGTAATATTTTGCAGATAAAAACACAAGGTACTCAAGTAAATGCTGCTACTAAGTTTAAAAATAATCAATGGTATCATTTAGCATTTGTTTGTGATGGAGTGAAATTGACTATTTATGTAAATGGAAATATTGATGCAACATTAGATCTTCCAAGAAAACCTTTGCGTCTTGTTAAGAATAGTTTTGGTATATGCAATGGTGATTGGATGGTTACAGATGCTATAGTTAGCGAAGTACGTTTTTGGACTACTGCTATTTCACAGTCGCAGATTCAGAATAATATGTTTGCGATAAATCCGGGTACGGATGGCTTGGAGGCTTATTGGAAATTGAATGAAGGGGCAGGAACCGAGTTTAAAGACGCAACTGGTCATGGAAATAAAGCCACGGCGCCTAATGGAGTTGTCAGATGGGTAGATGGCATTAGATCAGATGGTAAATAATATAATATTCAAATGATGTAATTATGAGATTGAAAAATATAATATGGAAAACAGTAGTGATGTCATTAATGGCATCACCACTGTGCATCTCTTGTGACGATGATGACGAAGTTACTGTAAATTCTAAGTTTTATCTTTCTACGAAAGTTTTTCCGGTAGATTCTTATGAAGCATCGTTGTCAGTGATTTTGAAAGATAATTCAGTGGTCGTAAATGAGTTACAACCTAATTATCGGTTTGTTGCATGTGCCACGCAGAGATTATCGAAAGATGTGAAAATAACAGCCGATAGTGATGATAATCTAGTAAGTGCTTACAATAAAGCTAATGATACGGAATATAACATATTACCTGCTGAAAATTATTCTTTCACCAATAAAACTGTTACTATTGAAAATGGAGAAAGTGTATCTGGAGATTCTATAAAAATAGAGCTATTAAATGTAGGATCGTTGACTACAGAAGGGGGATATTTGTTGCCAGTCACCATATCTTCTATAGAAGGTAATAACTTAGATGCACTTAGCTCTAACAGAGGAGTAGTTTATGTGAAAATTCAAAATATTCATGTCAATGTAGAGTCCGGGCAACCGGCTGAAGGTACTTTGATTGCCGATCGTTCTGGCTGGACTGTAAAAGTTGCCCCGACGACTCGTGGAGATGCTAAAAATCTAATTGATGGAACAAATTCTGATGTAGCTCGTGATGGAGGAGCAGAATATTGGCTAACTGTGGATATAGGTAAGGTGCAGACATTAACAGGAATAAGAAATAAGTGTTATGCTAGTAGTTATTCACCGACTGCAGTAGAAGTATTTACTTCAGGTGATGGAATAAAATGGAAATCTATCGGAACTGTAACTATTTCAAGAAGTGGCACACAATATATTAAGTTTTCGAAAGCTATTGAAACGCGTTATTTAAAGTATTATGTGAAACAAGGTCCCAATACGGTCAGCCTTACGGAATTTGACCTATATGCGAAATAATTAATAGGTTATTGAAAATTTTTAAGTCCCACTTTTTCGTATTTTCGGATAAAGTGGGACTTATTATATAAGTTAATAAATAAAAAAAGAAAAAGATTGATTGTTTAATAGTATCATATTGATTGTATTACTATTATATAATAACTTTTAATAGCAAGAAAAACATGAAATTATCTATTATTCTACGGTTCTGTTTATGGTTTATGGGAATTAGTATGGCGTTTCCGTCTCTCTCTCAAACTATGTTAGTAACTAATGGGAATACAAGTTCTAGGATCATTTTGAAAGAGAATAATCAAATATCGTGGACAGCTGCAAATTTGTTACAAACATTTATTCAAAAAGTAACCAGTTGTAAGCTGCCTGTTGTTATAAGTCAAACTCCTCGAAAAGGAGATATTCTCATTGGTGGTCAATCTTCAGCAGAAGTAACAAAGGATGGATTCTCTATTTCTACTCAAGATGGTATTCTAAAAATATCTGGTAAAGAAAACGGTGTTGTATATGGGGTTGTTACTTTATTGGAGCAATATTTGGGTATCGATTATTGGGGAGAGAATGAATATTCTCTTACCCCTTCAAAAACGGTGAACTTACCCTTAATTAATAAAGTCGAGAATCCGGGCTTTCGTTACCGTCAGACACAATGTTATGCTATCCATACAGACTCTATTTATAAGTGGTGGAATCGTTTAGAGGAACCGAATGAAGTGTTTGCTGCCGGTTATTGGGTGCATACTTTTGATAAGCTTCTGCCTTCATCCATTTATGGGAAAGAACATCCGGAATATTATTCTTACTTCAAAGGAAAACGCCATCCCGGGAAAGGCCAGTCAGTGGTGTTTGAGTAATCCGGAGGTTTTTGAGATTGTAGCTCAACGTGTTGATTCTATTTTCAAAGCAAATCCAGATAAGCATATCATGTCTGTAAGTCAGAATGATGGTAATTATACCAATTGTACATGTGATGCTTGCAAAGCGATAGATGATTATGAAGGAGCATTATCAGGAAGCATAATCACTTTTCTGAATAAGTTGGCTGCCCGTTTCCCGATAAAGAATTTTCCACATTGGCTTATCTATATACGATGAATCCTCCGAAACATGTGAAACCTTTGCCGAATGTGAATATTATGCTATGTGATATTGACTGTGACCGTGAAGTAACTTTGACGGAGAATGCTTCGGGAAAAGAGTTTGTGAAAGCCATGGAAGGATGGTCTAAGATTACCAATAATATTTTCGTGTGGGATTACGGTATTAACTTTGATAATTATCTGGCTCCATTTCCTAATTTCCATATTTTACAGGATAATATCCGTCTGTTCAAAAGAATCATGCCACTATGCATTTCTCACAAATAGCAGGGAGCAGGGGAGGAGATTTTGTAGAACTTCGCGCTTATTTAGTGTCAAAGTTAATGTGGAATCCAGAAGTTAATGTAGACTCATTGATGCAACATTTTCTGCATGGATATTATGGGGAAGCAGCGCCATATCTTTATCAGTACATAAAGATAATGGAAGGCGCATTAATTGGTAGTGGACAGAGGTTGTGGATATATGATTCACCCGTATCACATAAATATGGCATGTTAAAGCCTGCTTTGATGCGTCGTTATAATCATTTATTTGATTTGGCTGAAAAGGCTGTTGCAGCAGAACCCGATTTCTTAAAACGAGTTCAACGGGCACGCCTGCCAATTCAGTATTCAGAACTGGAGATTGCACGAACAGAGACAGAAAAAGATTTGGTAGATATTAATAAGAAGTTAGACCTTTTTGAGGAACGCGTGAAAGAGTTTCAAGTTCCTACATTGAATGAGCGTTCCAATTCACCGGTAGACTATTGTAAATTGTATAGCGAACGTTACATGCCGCAGAAAGAAAGAAGTTTAGCTTTGGGTGCAAAAGTTACTTATCTAATTCCTCCTACGGGAAAATATGCGGCATTAGGAAAGAACGCATTGGTTGACGGTTTGTTTGGTGGAGCAACCTTTGTTGATAGCTGGATTGGTTGGGAAGGAACCGATGGTGCATTTGTTATAGATTTGGGCGAAGCAAAAGAGATACAAAGTGTGGAAACAGATTTTGTTCATCAAATAGGGGCCTGGATTCTTTTTTTCCTCTAAAGGTGGTTTATTCATACGCTGATGACGGTGAACATTATACGCATTGGAAAACGATTGATTTACCGGAAGAACGTACCGGGTGAGGTAAAATTCCGTGGAGTCAAGGCTGAATCAGCCGAACCGATAAAAACTCGTTATGTGAAAGTAGAAGTCACCGGAACGAAAGAATGTCCGACTTGGCATTATGGTGTAGGGCATCCTTCGTGGTTCTTTATCGACGAAGTAACAATAAAATAAAAAAGTAGGGGGGCAAGCGTTAGTAGTTTGCCCTTCTTAGTTGTATTATATATAGATGGGTCAGAAAAATGATTTTTTTCATCTATATACTATGAACTATGCAACAGAATAAAACTGCTTCTCAAGGAAAAACTATCAACCCGATTTATTGGGTACCTACCGCTTATTTTGCAATGGGACTTCCCTTTATTGCCATCAATTTGGTTTCCGTATTCATGTTTAAGGATCTTGGAATTTCGGATACGCAAATTGCATTCTGGACTTCTCTTATCATGATGCCCTGGACACTCAAATTCTTATGGAGCCCTTTTCTTGAAATGTATCGGACGAAAAAATTCTTCGTATTGATTACAGAATTATTGAGTGGTGTATTGTTTGGAGTAGTAGCCTTTTCTTTGTTTTTCGATTACTTTTTCGCCATAAGTATCTCTACGATGGCAGTGATTGCCTTTAGTGGAGCAACGCACGATATTGCTTGTGATGGTGTATATATGGCAGAATTGAACAAAGAGGATCAGGCTAAATATATTGGAGTACAGGGAGCTTTTCTATAATGTGGCCAAATTGGTTGCTAATGGAGGATTAGTTGCTATGGCAGGAGCATTGGCAGAGCACTTCGGAGCAATAGAAGGTGCTTCGATAGATGCTAACAAAGGAGCGTATTCATCTGCATGGATGATTATTTTCGGCGTAATTGCGGCAATAATGGTACTGATCGGTATTTATCATATAAAAATGTTACCTTCTACACAGGTTCCGTCAACAACAAAGAAAACTGCATCGGAGGTTGGGCACGAATTGGTAGCAGTCATTGCTAACTTCTTTACTAAAAAGCATATTCTTTATTACATCTGTTTTATTATTTTATATCGTTTGGCAGAAGGCTTTATCATGAAAATAGCTCCGCTGTTTTTACGTGCTTCAAGGGATGTAGGCGGCTTAGGACTGTCGTTAACAGAGATCGGCACGCTAAATGGTATCTTTGGTTCCGCTGCTTTCGTTTTAGGCTCATTGTTGGCAGGTATTTATGTTTCTAAGTTCGGATTGAAAAAGACACTATTTACTCTCTGCTGTATTTTTAATCTTCCGTTTGTAGCCTATACCTTTTTGGCAGTTGCACAGCCTACTAATGTATATCTGATCGGAACTTGTATAACAATGGAATATTTTGGTTATGGCTTTGGTTTTGTCGGACTGACCTTGTTCATGATGCAACAGATTGCTCCAGGCAAACATCAAATGTCACATTACGCATTTGCTTCGGGAATCATGAATCTGGGAGTTATGCTTCCGGGAATGGTTAGTGGTTATCTTAGTGACTTATTAGGATATCGTAATTTCTTTATCTATGTGTTAATTGCAACTATTCCAGCTTTTCTGATTACTTATTTCATACCTTTCACGTATGATGACTCAAAAAATAAATAATATAAAATCAACGATTATGAATAAAATTCAAATTCCCTGGGAAGATCGTCCTGTCGGATGTACGGACGTTATGTGGCGTTACTCACAAAATCCAGTTATCGGACGTTATCATATTCCTTCATCTAATAGTATTTTCAATAGTGCTGTTGTTCCTTTTGAGGATGGTTTTGCAGGCGTATTCCGTTGTGACAACAAAGCTGTACAGATGAATATCTTTGCAGGTTTCAGTAAGGACGGAATTCATTGGGATATTAATCATGAACCGATTCAGTTCAAAGCCGGTAACACGGAAATGATTGAATCCGAATATAAATATGACCCGCGTGTTACATGGATTGAAGACCGTTATTGGGTGACTTGGTGTAATGGCTATCATGGCCCTACGATTGGTATTGCCTATACTTTTTGACTTTAAGGAGTTTTTCCAGTGCGAGAATGCTTTCCTGCCTTTCAATCGTAATGGAGTACTTTTCCCGCAGAAGATCGATGGCAAGTATGCGATGTTGAGTCGCCCGAGTGACAATGGACATACTCCGTTCGGTGATATATATATCAGCTATAGCCCGGATATGAAATACTGGGGAGAACATCGTTGCGTGATGAAAGTGACTCCTTTCCCGGAAAGCGCCTGGCAGTGTACAAAGATTGGTGCAGGTTCGGTTCCTTTCCTTACGGATGAAGGCTGGTTGCTGTTCTATCACGGTGTGATCACTACTTGCAACGGTTTCCGCTACGCAATGGGAGCTGCCATACTCGATAAGGATCATCCGGAAAAGGTTCTTTATCGTACACGTGAATATCTGCTAGGTCCGGCTGCTCCTTACGAACTTCAGGGTGACGTTCCTAATGTAGTATTCCCCTGTGCTGCTTTGCAAGATGGTGAACGTGTTGCTGTTTATTATGGTGCGGCAGATACTGTGGTAGGTATGGCCTTCGGATATATTAAAGAGATTATCGACTTTACTAAACGGACGAGTATCATTTAATAAAGCTATGAAACGTATTATATTAACTTACACACTTGCTTTTTCCCTTCTTTCCGCTTATGCGGGGGAAGGGGAAGCCCTCCCTTAAAAATACGGATAAAAAGTCTTTTGATAGATTATGTAGATCCTTTTATCGGAACTACTAATTTCGGGACTACCAATCCCGGAGCGATTTGTCCAAATGGTATGATGTCCGTGGTTCCTTTTAATGTGATGGGCTCTTCGGAAAACACGTATGATAAAGATGCACGATGGTGGTCTACTCCATACGAATATACCAATTGTTTCTTTACAGGATATGCTCATGTAAATTTGAGTGGAGTCGGTTGTCCGGAATTAGGTTCTTTATTGCTGATGCCTACTACCGGAGAACTGAATGTGGATTATAAGGAATATGGTAGTAAGTATAAGGATGAACAGGCTTCACCGGGTTATTATTCTAATTATCTGACTAAATACAACGTAAAAACAGAAGTCTCGGCTACTCCTCGTACCGGTATTGCCCGTTTTACTTTTCCAAAAGGAAAAAGTCATATATTGTTGAATTTAGGTGAAGGATTAACGAATGAGAGCGGTGCCATGCTTCATCGTGTAAGCGATTGTGAGGTGGAAGGAGTCAAATTGCTTGGTACATTCTGTTATAACCCTCAAGCTGTGTTTCCTATTTACTTTGTATTACGGGTTAAAAAGAACCCTTCTGCAACAGGGTATTGGAAGAAACAACGTGCGATGACGGGTGTTGAGGCTGAATGGGATCCGGACCAGGGAAAGTATAAACTTTATACTCGCTACGGAAAAGAAATAGCAGGAGATGACATCGGTACTTATTTCTCCTTCGACAAAGAAGAAGGTGAGCAGGTAGAAGTACAAATGGGAGTTTCTTTTGTAAGTATAGAAAATGCCCGGTTGAATCTGGATCGTGAACAGGCTAGAAAGAATTTCGAGCAGATTCATGCTGAAGCACGCTCCAAATGGAATGATGACTTATCACGTATAACTGTAGAAGGTGGTACGGATGCTCAAAAAACTGTATTTTACACAGCACTTTACCATTTGCTGATTCATCCTAATATTTTGCAGGATGTAAACGGAGAATATCCGGCAATGGAAAGTGATAAGATTTTGACAACAAAAAGGAGATCGCTATACAGTATTTTCTCTTTGGGATACTTACCGCAATGTTCATCAATTGTTGACTTTGGTTTATCCGGAACGTCAGATGGAAATGGTACGTACCATGCTCGATATGTATCGTGAACATGGTTGGTTCCCTAAATGGGAATTGTATGGCAGGGAAACATTGACAATGGAAGGTGATCCGAGTATTCCGGTAATTGTAGATACATGGATGAAAGGATTGCGTGACTTTGACGTTGATTTGGCTTATGAAGCAATGTACAAATCTGCTACATTACCCGGAGCGGAAAACTTGATGCGTCCTGATAATGATGATTATATGTCCAAGGGATATGTGCCTCTTCGCGAACAGTATGACAATTCCGTATCTCATGCATTGGAATATTATATTGCTGATTTTGCGTTATCTCGCTTTGCAGAGGCTTTGGGTAAAAAAGAAAGATGCAGAGATATTCTACAAGCGTTCTCTGGGATACAAACATTATTATAGCAAAGAATTTGGTACTTTCCGTCCGATTCTTCCAGATGGAACTTTTTACAGTCCGTTTAATCCGAGACAAGGAGAGAACTTTGAACCGAATCCCGGTTTCCACGAAGGTAATTCCTGGAATTATACATTCTATGTACCACATGATGTATATGGATTGGCTAAACTGATGGGTGGAAAGAAACCTTTTGTCAATAAGCTACAAATGGTTTTTGACGAAGGGCTTTATGACCCGGCAAATGAACCGGATATTGCTTATGCCCATTTATTCTCATATTTTAAAGGTGAAGAATGGCGCACACAGAAAGAGACGCAACGTTTAATAGACAAGTACTTTACTTCCAAACCTGATGGTATTCCAGGAAACGATGATACGGGAACGATGTCTTCCTGGGCTATTTTCAATATGATTGGTTTTTATCCTGATTGTCCCGGACTACCCGAATATACATTGACGACTCCGGTTTTTAATAAGGTAACGATTCGGTTAGATCCGAAATGGTATAAAGAGAAAGAGCTAATAATTGAAACTAATCGCACTCAACCAGGAACTTTATATATTGATAAGGTACTGTTGAATGGTCAAAAGTTTAATAAATATCATATTACACATGATGAACTTGTTCACGGCAAATATTTAAAATTTGAATTGAAATAACACACAGTGTTTCATAGGTATCGTTTTTGGGTTGACAGGGCTGTCGGACTTCTTATGGTCCGGCAGCCCATTTTTTACATTTACTTTTATTGTTACTTCTCGGAAAATAGCGACACTATATGCTCGGGATAGTGACGGTATCCGGCTAAAATAGCGTCACTATTTCTCCCGGATACCGTCATTATCTTATTTTCATTAGACTATACTCTGCCACATTTATAGTTATTCTCTGTTTTATAGGTGATTACAAAAATCTCTTTCATACGTCTACTATGTAAATTGTAGGCAATAAGATGAAAACAAGAAGAAATTTATTCAAACATATCCTTTGGATATTAATACTTGCAGAGTGTTTCCCTCTATTAGCGATTGCCGGATCGCAGCAAAAGGAACAACGTTATAAAAATAGCTGTATGTGACTGGATGATTCTGAAGCGTCAGAAAATCGGTTCATTTCAATTGGTACACGAATTGAATGGTGACGGCGTCGAACTAGATATGGGTGGCCTTGGCAAGAGAGAAATGTTTGATAATAAATTGCGGGAACCTCATTTTCAGCAGCTATTTCGTGAAACTGCTCAAAAATATCAATTAGAGGTTTCTTCTATTGCTATGTCCGGTTTCTACGGACAGTCTTTTCTGGAACGTGCTAATTATAAAGAGTTGGTTCAAGACTGCCTTCATGCAATGAGAGTAATGAATACTAAAGTAGCTTTTCTTCCTTTGGGGGGAATCGAAACTGGATGGGAAAAGAATTCAGCACTTCGAACAGAAGTTGTAAAACGTTTGAAGGAGGTGGGAGATATGGCTGCTTCTGAAGGAGTAGTTATCGGCATTGAAACTCAACTGGATGCAAGAGGAGATGTGAAACTACTGAAAGAAATTAATTCTCCCGGAATCAAGATCTATTTTAAATTTCAAAATGCATTGGAGAATGGAAGGGATTTGTGCAAGGAGCTGAAGATTCTGGGGAAAGAGGATTTGCCAGATTCACTGTACGGATACTGATGGAGTGACTTTACCTTATAATGAACGATTAGATATGAATAAGGTGAAAAAGACACTGGATAAGATGGGATGGAGTGGATGGCTGGTGATAGAACGTTCGCGTGACAAGGATGACGTACGGAACGTGAAAAAGAATTATGGTACGAATATTAAGTATTTGAAAAAGGTGTTTCAGTAAAGATAGGAGGAGATTATGATATAGTTAATATGATAGAGAAAAAAAAGCAAAATCTATTTTTTTATTCTTTTAAGTGAGTACATATTTTTTGATTGTACGTCTTTCCTTAAAAGAACTTTTAGATTTTGAAGATATAATATATTATTTTTGTTTAAATTAAAATTTAATCTATGAAGAGTAAGATGATGAAGATTAAAACGAAAGTCGTCGGGAGCATAGCTTGTTTATCGATGATCTTATTTATGGGCTCTTGTGCGGGAGATGGTTTTGATGAAGAAACTTTCTCCGGTGGCGTGACGAATACGCAATTGGATTCGCCGAAAGCATCGGATGTGGCTTTTGAAAAACTGGCTACAACTGAAAATAATGTAAAAGTTACTTGGTCTGTTGTTATGGGTGCAGGTGGTTACAAATTTTCTATGTATATTGTAGATGACCCCGACCATCCTGTAGCTGTAGTGAAGGACAGCATTGTAGACGGGACAGCTGTGGTATGTCCTTGGGTAGAAGATACGAACTATAAGGTTGAGATTGCAGCATTGGGGAATGAAAAGTTGAATAATACAGCTTCCGCTTCCGCCACTGAAATCAGTTGGTCTACACTTGTTGCCGCAACGCTTGTTCCTAATGGTACAGATTTGACCACATATTTTGCAGAACATCCGGTGACTACGGGAAAAGATACAGAAGTTGCTTTCGAACTGGAAGCAGGAGGGACGTATTATATTTCAGGAGATTTGAACTTTGGCGTAAATAATGTACAGTTGCGCGGAAATAAAACACGCGGGAATGCGAATGTGAAATTCACTGCTCCGGCTTCTATTATTACTTGTGGTGGAGGATTAGCCTTGAAGTTTATCAACTTTGATTGTGATGTAGTGACAGATGGGGCTTTTTTAAAGTTTGGTGATGTTCCGGAAGAGATATTGGATACAAAGAGAACCGATCATGGAAAAGTAACTAATCCTATGGTTATCCAATCTTGCAATATCAAGGCTGTTAGAAAATACTTAGTTCACATTAATGGAAAGAAGTATGGTATCCAAAATTTTGCAATCAGAAATTGTGTAATAGATTGCTATCAAGCTGCTGATCTGATAAACTTTAACTCTAGCAGTTCGATTGTGAAAGACTTCGAAATAAGTAACTCTACGATTTATAGTCATAACCAAAACGGTTCTCGTTTTTTACGTTATGGAGGTGGACAAACAACCAGTTATGATGGTTGGTCAAGAGGATCGATGACATTTATAAGCAATACATTCTATAATCTCTCCTATTCCGGACAGAGTTTTAATGGCAATGGCTGGTCGCAGACACATAACGAGGTGATTTCAAAGAACAATTTGTTTATTGATTCATTTTCGGGAAATTTCAATCGTCGTATAAGAATGCAGGGTACAAAGGTAGCTGCAACTTTTGAAAATAACTGTTATTGGTACAATGGCGCATTGCCACTGGATGAGACATCCAATCGTGCGGATGGTGATAAGAGCAATTCTGCTTATGGCGTGGATCCGGGATTCGCTGATGCTGCAAACGGTGATTTTACGCCGAGTGCTCCCGAAGTATTCGCTCATGGTAGTGGCGACCCGCGTTGGTTAAATTAAAAAGATAATAAATCTAGAATACGATAAAGATGAAACATAAGAATATATATAGAATCAGTATCAGCCTGCTTCTTGCTTTTGTGATGGCTTTGCCGACAATAGCACAGAATACTAAAACATTCAAAGGAGTTGTGCTGGATGAGACCGAGCAACCTATTATTGGAGCTGCCATAAAGGTCGTGGGAACAACAGTGGGAACAATAACGGATTTGGATGGAAATTTCATGTTGAATGTTCCTGATGGTAAGGAAGTGGAAATCTCTTACATAGGATATGTACCACAACGTTTTTCCGCTCCATTCAAATTGACAAAGATCATCTTGAAGGAAGATACGCAGCAATTGGATGAAGTTGTAGTTGTGGGTTATGGTACGCAGAAGAAAGCGCATTTGACTGGTGCTATCGCCACTGTTCCCGTTGATGATATTCAGGATATTTCAAGTGGAAGTTTGGCCAGTACATTGAGCGGTTTGGCAAATGGTATTTCAGTAAATGGAGGTGATACTCGTCCGGGACAAAACGCTACGATTACTATTCGTCAGAATGGTGAGTTGGAAGAAATGGGAGGTACCAACCTGCAGCCATTGTATGTTATTGATGGTTACATTTATCCTACGGAAGTAAAAAAAGTGGGGAAGTACTTATACTAATTTGGGTGCGGAAGCGTTTAACAACTTAGATCCATCAGTTGTGGAAAGTATTTCTATCTTGAAGGATGCTTCTGCAGCAGTTTACGGTGCTCGTGCCGCAAATGGTGTAATTCTGGTAACCACAAAAAAGGGAAAGTTAGGTGCGCCTAAGATTTCATACAATGGAACATTTGGTATTACAGATGAAGTATCTCGTCCTAAGATGTTGAATGCGTATGAGTATGGCAAGTTATGGAATGCAGTACGTATGGCTGACCCGACGGAGACAAGTATTGATCCGTTAAGAGCTATTTTTCAGCAGGATGAGTTGACTGCCATGAAGAGTTTGCACTATGATTTGCTGGATAAATATTGGGAATCCGCATTGACGCAGCAGCATAGTGTAAACTTGAGCGGTGCTACTGAAAAAGCCAGTTATTTTGCCGGAATTTCTTATTTTGATCAGGATGGTAACTTAGGTAAGCTGGACTACAATCGTTGGAATTACCGTGCTGGTGTAGATGTGAAAATCAGCAAGTGGATAAAAGCGAATGTACAGGTCTCCGGTGATTATGGAAAGAAAAATACTCCCCTGAATCAGGTCGGAGGTTCGTCTGCAGAGAAAGATTACAATACGCTGTTGACACATCCTTATTATATTCCCGAATATGTGGGTGAATATGCGGTAGCTGCTTACGGTCCTACTAATTCATCGGTAAGTAATATTCAGAATTACAATTTCAATGTACTTCAGAATAATGGCGACTATAAACGAAACATGACATCAAACATGAATATTAATGCCGGGTTGGAATACGATTTCGGATGGAATAAATGGTTGAAAGGATTGAAATTGAAGTTTACTTATTCGAAGAGTGTCAATACGAATAAGACAAATGATTATGGTACTTCTTATAATCTTTATTATTTGGAGACTCGTTCTGGTAGTGGAGAACATTTGTATACTCCAATTGAAGGAGCGGATAACAGTGCATTTGAAAATACTAGTTTTTATTTGGCAAATAGTGGAAAACCGGTGGTTAACTCCAGTACAAGTGATATTACAGGGTATTTGTCTCGTTCCATGACTCGTTCGGATAACTATCAGATGAACTTTACTGCAGCATATAATAGGGATTTCGGACTACATTCTGTAGGAGGTTTATTCTCCATTGAAAAGTCCGAATCAGAAACTGAATATTTGTACGGTATGGTTACTAACCCATATGAATTTACAACAGGACAATCTAATTCGGTAGACTGGAATAGTACTCCTAGTACAGAATTCACTCGTTTTGAGTCGGGTAATTTATCTTATATCGGTCGTTTGAATTATTCTTATGATAACAAATATTTACTGGAGTTCCTGCTTCGTTCGGATTCTTCCACCAAGTTCGCTCCTGAAAATTATTGGGGATTTTTCCCGTCAGTATCTGCTGGTTGGGTGGTTTCACAAGAAGAATGGTTTACTAAGAACGTTACATGGATTGATTACTTAAAGTTGCGTGCATCTTTTGGTTTGACCGGTCGTGATAATACAACAGCATGGCAATGGTTGCAGACTTACGGAACAGATAAGGATAAAGGGCCTGTATTTGGCACAGGTACAGAGGCCAATGCCGGTAGTCACCTCACAATGAATAAAAACAATGCAGCAATCAATCGGGATGCTCATTGGGATAAATCTTATAAAGGTAATTTGGGGCTTGATTTCAATGTTCTTGATAATCGTTTATCATTCAATATTGACGCTTACTATGAATGGAACCGTGAAATGTTGCTTAGCTATAATGCCTCTGTTCCATCTACAGTGGGGGCTAATTCTGCGAAAGTGAATTATGGAGAATTGAATACTTATGGTGTCGAACTGTCTGCTACATGGAGAGACAAGATAGGTAAGGATTTTAAGTATAAAATTCAGTTGAACACCGGGTATAGTGATAATGAGATTTTGGTAAGAGACTGGGATCAGAAGCCTACTTATAAGAGCTATAAGAAGGGTGATCGTTTGGATCAAGGCATCTGGGGTATGCAGTGTATCGGTATGTTCCGCAGCTATCAGGATATTGACGAGTATTTTGCCAAGTACAATATTACTTCCTATATGGGTAACGTTAAAGAAGATGTAAAACCGGGTATGTTGATTTATAAAGACGTGCGTGGAGCCAGACAAGATGATGGTACATACGCCGGACCGGATGGGGTGGTTAGCTCTGAAGATGACCAAGTACGGTTATCTAATCGAAGCAATCCTTACAGCATGACAATGAACCTGAACGCAGAATGGAAGGGGCTTTCTTTGACAGCTCAGTTTAATGCGAGCTGGGGTGGTTATAGTTTCTTGCCTGATGATGCAATTTCTTTAGGAAACCAAGGAACATCGGCTAATAAGTATAATGATTTGGAATATGCAAATATGCCTTCGTTCTGGACTACAGACAATATGTTTGTGTATAACGACGTAGTAGATGCAGCAGGTAATGTAGTGGTGAAAGCCAATCGCAATGGAAAATATCCGAACTTGAGATGGGGCAGCGTGAATGCAGTAACTTCTTCTTTCTGGAGAGTAAGCGGAACACGTGTCAAACTGAATCGCGTTACATTAGCTTACCGTATACCGTCAAAATATACAAAAATGATAGGTATCGAAAGTTGCCGTTTTAACATTACAGGACAGAATCTATTAAGTTTCTATAATCCTTATCCGGATAATTTTATTGATCCGATGACTACTTATGGGAATTATCCTACCCTGCGTAAATTCACGATTGGTGTTAATTTAACATTCTAAAAGAACAGTAAAATGAAAAGAAAAAATATATTCCGTATCAGCGTAGCTTTTTGGGCGATGACTGCGTTTACTTCTTGTAGCGACCAGTTCATGCAAGACAAGCAGAACTTTGACAGCACTACTGCCGATGCTTATAATTATTGGAGTGGTGCACTGGGACGTGTAGCAGATGTTTATAGAGTATGTCTGCCAGATCCTAAGGCTACTCCCAGTTCAATGTATAACAGTACCGGTTTAGCAGACGACCAATCTAAGTCGACTGAAGAATATAGTGGATTCAGTGCTTTTGTCGATCCACTCAAGCCGTTGACTTATCAAACCGGAAATAATCCTGTACCTGATTACTTTGAAGGAACGAAAGGTGACCCTATAACTTCCGCTTACGGACGTATTCGTAATATTAATGATGTCATTGCAGGCATTGAAGGAAGCACGCTTTCGCAGGAAGAAAAGAATGAGTTGTTAGGGCAGGTTTACTTCTTTCGTGCATGGTGCTATTATAATTTGGTGAAATGGTATGGTGGTGTGCCCATCATTACGGAAGTACAGGAACCTGTTGAAAGTTCTGTTGTTCCCCGTTCTTCCGCAAAGGATTGTTTCAAATTTATTTGTGACGATTTGGAGAGAGCTGAAACATTGTTAGCACCTTTTACGGGAGCCGGACAATGGATGTCTGGTGATAATTACGGTCGTGTTACTTCCGGTACAGCAGTGGCTTTGTTGGGTCGAGTACGTGTACTATATGCCAGTCCGCTATTTAATCGCTCCAATGATTTGTCTCGTTGGACACAGGCTTACAATGATATAAAAAGATCTATTGACGTGCTGACAGCTGCCGGATATGGCTTGGCTAATGAAAGTAATCCCGGTGTGAACGCTTCCGGTTGGGCTAATCTTTTTACTGAAGTGCCGAGTCAAGAAGCTGTATTTGTAACGCTCCACAACACGCTGACGGAAGGAGTTCCTGATTATCGTAAAAAATAATACGTGGGAAAATGGCATCCGGCCGTACAATGCTAGAGGAGGAGGTGGCAAAACGCCTTCCGCTATGTTGGTAGATATGTTTCCTATGTCTGATGGTAAGATACCTGCAACTTGTGAAACATACACTACGTTAACTAAATCAGATATAGCTTATTATCGCGAATTTCCTTTCGTCGATCGTGATCCGCGTTTCTATCGTACATTCGCTTTCCCGGGAGTTCGTTGGTCGTTTGTCGGCAATCCGACGACACAAGGAAACCGATACCCGCACAATGGTCCTGATTATGAACTTTGGAACTATACCTGGTATACGGATGCAGCTTATGTAGATGATATTGAAGCCAATAGCAGTGTGACCTATGGCGCTGATGGTCTCCTTAATGATGTAAAAGGTTTTTATGTACGTAAACGCTCTGATGACAGAGATGTGAATGCTATTGCCCGTTATGTCTATGATGAAAAGTCCGGGGGATTCACACGTTCTGCCGCGCCGTATATGGAGATTAGATATGCGGAAGTATTACTTAATTATGCAGAAGCAGCATGTAATGCGGGTGAGATGGGAGTTGCCGTTGATCAATTACAAAAAATCCGTGCTCGTGTTGGTTATAAAGCTGAAAATAATTATGGATTGGAAGCAGGTTTGGACGGTGACCAAGCTAAATGTATGGCAGCTATCATGTATGAACGTCAAATTGAATTGGCATACGAAGGAAAACGTTTCGATGATATGCGTCGCTGGATGTTGTTTGATGGCGGCATAGAACTTCCTGAAGGTGCGCCTGCTACTTGGAAACTGACTGGCTGGGGTGGAAACACATGTACATATCTTGGTTTTAAGCCACTCAACGGACAACGTCGCGAGAATCTTGAATTCCGTACAACTGTAAACGGTGGCATTGGTGGAACAAATGTTGACGACGATCCGTTAGTAAAAGCTGGAATTACCCGTCCGGCTGCAATGGATTTGAGAAAGGATCTTGCCGGCGAACAGGATAGGCTGAAAGAATTTTATTCAAATTATTTGACCCGTAAGACAAAGAAAGGCGATTCTTATGATGATAGCCATTCTCCATTGTATATCGCGTTCCTTCCAAGGTATTATATCCTTGGTTTCCATCAAGGTATCCAGGGTAACAATAGTACATTACTGCAAACCATCGGCTGGGGAGATTACAACAACGGTGGCGCAAACGGTACTTTCGACCCGCTGGCTGAATAAAAATCTCAACTCCCTTCGATATAATTATCCCTGCATTTCGGTGCAGGGATAATTACATCGGAGATGAATCACAGGGGATGCTTCGGCATCGAAAACCATAGAAATTCACCGGTTCCTCCCTCTTTTCTTTGAGAAGACGGCAGGAATTGGTGAATTTTTGTTCGTTAAATCAGCTGATTTTAGTTATCTTTGCCTTCGCAAACTTCTCAAAACGCTTCCCCAAGCCTGCTGAATGCCTGCAAACTTCCAGAAACGCTTTCCCAAGCTTGTAAAATGCCGGAAAACTTTTTAAATCGCTTTTGCAAGCTTGAAAAACGCCTGCAAATTTTAAAAAATGCTTTCACAGGTATGCAAAACGTCCGCGAATTTACAGCAACCATTTCGCGGGCTTGTCCGGACTTCGAATTTTTCAGAGATAGATAGAACAAGTATGAATCCCGAAAGAAAAAATTATGGGAAGTTATCAAAAAGCAGACGGTATCACACTGTCACAACTGAACAACACTGAGTACACCAATTTCATGAATCGTGTGCTGACACTCCTCACCGCAGGAAGTATTTCCAAACTGACAGTAACAAACATCGTGAACAGCATCAAGCCGAAGTTGGTACAAATGGAAGACCTGGTGAACCGTTCCACGGCCAATGCCGAAACAAAGGATTTACTGAAACTGGATGCCGAACGCGATTCGTATGTCAGTTATTTATTGGCTACTGTCCGTGCGGCCAAAAACTCACCGTTGGCAGTGCAACGAGATGCATATAATACCTTGGAAATCACGGTGCGCCCTTATACCGGACTGGCACGCATGCGCAATATGGAGGAAACGGCAGCCATCAGCGGACTGCTGCTTGACTTCCGCAAGGAAGCCGTGAAAGCCGCCGTTACGACACTTAATTTGGATGCCATATTGACGGCACTCGAAACCGCCAATAAAAACTATTCGGCACTGACAGACGCCCGTTCCGTTACTCGTACAGCAGAATCGGTTGCGGACTCAAAGACTGTGCGTGCGCAGCTTGATTCACTCTACGATGACTTGGTGATGCACGTAACTGCGGTCAATATACTGACTCCCTCTATAACGGAAGCTTCAGCGTTTCTAACTGCTCTCAACCAAGTGATAGCCGAAACAAAAGCTGCTTATGATCGTCGTAAAGGTATTACGGCTCCCTCAAAACCATCCGGTGGCGGCGAAGCTCCCGATCCAGATGGAGGCGGCTGGGGTAACTCCTCCCTCCGGTGGCGGTGGAAGTGGCGAAGCTCCCGATCCGGCAGCTTAACGGCCATCAATAGATGAAAAAACGAAAAAGAGGGAGTTTGACATTCCCTCTTTTTGTATCAATTCAACAGAATGAATCAGCAAGTGATTTCAACTGCTGGTCCGCATGAGCTACAGCCCCTTTTCTTTTCTTCGATTTTACTTTGCGCAGAGAAACAGCCGGCAGGAAAAAACATTTAAGCAAATAATCCGCTTTATGTGATTACAAACTATCTCTTTTTTCGTCCTATTCATGTATATTTGAACTTACAATAGTAGAAAAACAGATAAAAGATGAAGAAAAGACAAGTATTTCTGGCAGCATTTGCTGCAACGATGCTGATTCCTGCCGTCGCATGGGCGCAATACCCGCAAATCACGGAGGAAGCAAAAGCAAACTATACGAAAATGATGACCGAAGAGCGGAAACGCTCTGACGAAGCATGGGCAAAAAGCCTTGCCGATTGTACAGAAAGAAGCCAGGAAGGACGCCCGTATATCCCTTGGGCTGGCCGCCCCTGCGATTTGCCGCAAGCCGACATCCCATCATTTCCCGGAGCGGAAGGCGGAGGAATGTACAGTTTCGGTGGTCGTGGCGGAAAAGTGATTACCGTGACCAACCTGAACGACCGCGGACCCGGTTCTTTCCGTGAAGCCTGCGAAACGGGCGGGGCACGTATTATCGTATTTAACGTGGCAGGTATCATCCGTCTGGAATCTCCGATTATTGTCCGTGCGCCATACGTGACCATCGCAGGACAAACCGCTCCCGGCGACGGTGTCTGCATTGCCGGAGAATCTTTTTGGGTAGACACTCACGACGTAGTGGTGCGCCACATGCGTTTCCGTCGCGGAGAAACCAAGGTATGGCACCGTGACGACTCTTTCGGAGGAATCCTGTGGGCAATATCATGATCGACCATTGCTCCTGTATGTGGGGACTGGACGAGAATATTTCTTTCTACCGCCACATGTACGACCCCAGCGAAGGGCAATATAAAAGTACGGATCTCAAACTCCCTACCGTCAACGTCACCATCCAGAACACCATCTCCGCCAAAGCGCTGGACACCTACAACCACGCTTTCGGAAGCACCCTGGGAGGCGAAAACTGTGCGTTTGTCCGCAACCTGTGGGCAAGCAACTCCGGACGTAACCCTTCCATCGGCTGGAACGGAGTATTCAATTTCGTCAACAACGTAGTGTTCAACTGGGTGCACCGCTCTTCCGACGGAGGTGATTACACCGCCATGTTCAACATGATCAACAACTACTACAAACCGGGACCCGCCACACCGAAAAACTCCAACGTGGGACACCGCATTCTGAAACCTGAATCAGGGCGCAGCAAACTGGATCATCACGTCTACGGACGAGTGTATGCTGATGGAAACATCATGGAAGGCTATCCCGAAATCACGAAAGACAATTGGAACGGAGGCATCCAGATTGAAACCCAACCCGACACGGAAGGGTTTACAGAAAACATGCGCAGCTACCGTCCGTTTGAAATGCCCTATATCAATATCATGGGAACAAATGATGCTTATGAGTATGTGCTCAATCATGTGGGAGCAAACATCCCTGCCCGCGACATCATAGACGAACGTGTGGTGGAAGAAGTCAGAACCGGTATTCCTTATTATGAGAAGAAACTTCCGAAAGATGCTTATGGTGATTTGACTGGTTTGTCTCCTAAATCAATGGGTGAAGACGGACAATTCAAATATCGTCGTCTGCCGAAAGATTCATATAAACAAGGTATTATTACCGATATTCGTCAGATGGGTGGACATCCCGAGTATAAAGGGAACTCCTTATGTAGATACAGATGGTGACGGTATGCCGGATGAGTGGGAAAAAGCGAATGGATTGAATCCGAACGATCCGAGTGACGCCAATAAAGATTGCACAGGTGACGGATATACGAATATTGAAAAATATATCAATGGTATCAGTACGAAACACAAAGTAGACTGGCGTGATTTGAAAACAACTACGATACTTTGGCTGAAAAAGGAAAATTAATGTAATCGCCGGCAAGGTGCCGGAGCCAAGTTTCCTTTCGGTATCCTACTTTAAAAACAAAATCAATGAAAAAGATATTAATAATTTCTCTACTGTTACTTTGCGGCTGGATGTCTGCCGGGGCAGTTGACTTGAACAAAGAAAACCGTGACCCCAAGTATGTGGAATCTATCATCAATCGTTCACAGAAGATTGTCGATAAACTTGGGATTACAGATGCAAAGATAGCTGAAGATGTCCGCAATATCATTGCCAACCGTTATTTCGAGTTGAACGATATTTATGAGGTACGTGATGCGAAAGTCAAGAAAGTAAAAGAATCGGGACTGACCGGCGACGCCAAGACTGAAGCATTGAAAGCTGCGGAAAACGAAAAAGATGCGGCGCTATATCGTTCACATTTCGCTTTTCCTGCCAATTTATCTCTCTTTCTTGATGAAAAGCAAATAGAAGCCGTTAAGGATGGCATGACTTATGGAGTAGTAAAAGTGACTTATGACTCACATCTGGACATGATTCCTACTTTGAAAGAAGAAGAAAAAGCTCAAATCTATGCTTGGTTGATAGAGGCACGTGAGTTTGCGTTGGATGCAGAAAATTCGAATAAGAAACACGCGGCTTTCGGAAAATACAAAGGACGTATCAATAATTATCTGGCTAAACGTGGATATGATCTGAAGAAAGAACGGGAAGAATGGTACAAACGTGTGAAAGCACGTGGAGGTTCTATATAATTAAAAAATAAGATACTATAAAAAGAAGTGAAATTCTTTCCCATTGTAAATGGTTAGTTTGTTTGATGGTGGAAAGGGTGGCTCGGAGAGTCGCCCTTTTATCGTCTATATGTTTTGAATCTAGCGATTCTTCTAGTATATTTGAGTACAAATGGCGCTTTCCATCGTCTCCTCTGTATAAAAGATACAAATATAGAATATACAAATGAAAAAGTTAAGAAATACATTAGCCGCAATAAGTCTTCTGTTTCTGGCTTCTTGTGGGGGGAACAAAGACTACTACATGTTCACTTCGTTTCATGAACCGGCTGATGAGGGGTTAAGATATTTATATAGTGAAGACGGAATTCACTGGGACAGTATTCCCGGAGTTTGGCTAAAGCCGGAACTGGGACAGCACCAGCTCATGCGGGATCCCTCGATGGTACGTACTCCGGATGGAACCTACCATTTGGTCTGGACTACAAGTTGGAAAGGTGATTTAGGATTTGGCTACGCACATTCCAAAGATCTGATTCATTGGTCGGAACAACAGATGATTCCTGTAATGGCAGACGAACCGACTACCATTAATGTATGGGCTCCGGAAATTTTCTATGACGACGAGAACGATCAGTTTATGGTAGTATGGGCTTCCTGTGTCCCCGGGCGTTTCGAAAAGGGGATAGAAGAAGAGAATAATAATCATCGTTTATACTATATCACTACAAAAGATTTTAAAACCGTTTCGAAAGCTAAACTTTTGTACGATCCGGGATTCAGCACCATTGATGCCGTTATCGTGAAACGGGCAAAGAATGACTATGTAATGGTATTCAAGGATAACACCCGTCCGGAACGTAATCTGAAAATCGCTTTTTCCGATTCTATGACCGGTCCTTATTCGCCCGCATCCCAGCCTTTCACCGAATCCTTCGTCGAAGGACCGACCGTAGAGAAAGTGGGTGATGATTATCTAATCTACTTTGATGTATATAAGAAGAAAATATACGGTGCTATGCGCACAAAGGATTTCCGGAACTTTACAGATGTAACGAATGATGTAAGCATCCCTGCCGGACATAAACATGGAACCATTTTCAAGGCTCCGGAAACTGTGGTCAAAACGTTGTTGGAGCATTCGCGTTTCAACTCCATTCCCCAATCATATAACCGTTAACCGTTCATCACTAACCGTTAACCGTTTAACCGTTAAACCGTTCATCACTAACCATCAAACTAAATAACATGAACCACTCTGCTAAAATTCTTTTTGTACTGGCTGCCGGTTGGCTGACTACTACAGCCTTTGCACAAGACAGAATTCATTATACAGGAAAAGAAATGTCGAACCCTGCTTGTCACGACGGACAACTGTCGCCGGTAGTCGGAGTACATAACATACAGCTGGTGCGTGCCAATCGTGAACATCCCGATGCTTCGAACGGCAATGGATGGACGTATAATCATCAGCCGATGCTGGCTTATTGGAATGGACAATTTTTCTATCAGTATCTGGCAGACCCTTCTGACGAACACGTACCGCCTTCACAGACTTTTCTGATGACGTCGAAAGATGGATATCGCTGGACAAATCCGGAAATCGTGTTTCCTCCTTATCAAGTTCCCTGATGGATACACCAAAGAATCTCGTCCGGGTGTACAGGCCAAAGATCTGATTGCCATAATGCACCAGCGTGTCGGATTCTATGTTTCTAAATCCGGCAAGCTGATTACAATGGGAAATTATGGAGTTGCTTTGGATAAAAAAGATGATCCCAATGATGGAAACGGTATTGGCCGGGTGGTTCGTGAAATAAAGAAAGACGGCTCTTACGGACCGATCTATTTCATTTATTATAATCATGGATTTAATGAAAAGAATACTGATTATCCGTATTTTAAGAAAAGCAAGGATCGTGAGTTTGTGAAGGCTTGCCAGGAAATTCTTGACAATCCGCTGTATATGATGCAGTGGGTGGAAGAAGCCGACCGTGAAGATCCTATTCTCCCGCTGAAGAAAGGATACAAAGCATTCAATTGTTATACATTGCCGGATGGACGTATTGCCAGTCTTTGGAAACATGCGCTTACCTCTATCAGTGAGGATGGCGGACATACTTGGGCGGAGCCTGTGCTTCGTGCAAAAGGTTTCGTCAATAGTAACGCGAAAATTTGGGGACAGCGTTTAAGTGATGGTACATACGCTACCGTGTATAATCCGTCGGAATTTCGTTGGCCGTTGGCTATATCTTTGAGTAAAGACGGATTGGAGTATACTACATTAAACTTGGTACATGGTGAAATCACTCCCATGCGTTATGGAGGAAATTATAAATCATACGGTCCTCAATATCCACGTGGCATTCAGGAAGGAAACGGGGTACCTGCAGATGGTGATTTATGGGTTTCATATAGCGTGAATAAAGAAGATATGTGGATTTCCCGCATTCCTGTCCCGGTATCACTCAACGCTTCCGCACATGCGGATGATGACTTCTCAAAATCAAATCAATTGCGGAACTGACTGACTGGAATATTTATTCTCCTCTTTGGGCCCCTGTTTCTTTGGAGGATCAATGGTTGAAGCTGCAGGATAAAGATCCGTTTGATTATGCCAAAGTGGAACGTAAAATTCCGGCCTCTAAAGAATTAAAAGTATCATTTGATTTGAAAGCCGGTCAGAATAATAAAGGTACACTCCACATTGAATTTCTGGATGAGAATGGAATAGCCTGTTCCCGTATAGAACTTACTGATGATGGCATTTTTCCGATTGAAAGGCGGCTCCCGGTTTGCAAATATGATGAAATATGAAGCAGGAAAGATTTATCATGTAGAAGCAGTCCTTTCTACTGTTGATCGTAATATTCAAGTGTATGTGGATGGCAAGAGAGTAGGGTTGCGTATGTTCTATGCGCCCGTGGCTGCTGTGGAGCGAATTGTATTCCGTACCGGCATACCTCGTACATTCCCGACGGTAGATACTCCTGCCGACCAGACTTATGATCTGCCGGATGCAGGCGCGCAAGATCCATTGGCTGAATATGGCATTGCCAATGTGAAAACATCTTCTACAGATAAAGATGCGTCTTCTGTTTTTTTAAAGTATGCTGACTTCAGTCATTATGCTGACTATTTCAACGGTATGGAAGACGAAAACATTGTTCAGGCAATTCCCAATGCAAAGGCTTCGGAATGGATGGAGGAAAATATTCCTTTGTTCGAGTGTCCGCAACATAACTTTGAAGAAATGTATTATTATCGTTGGTGGTCAATCCGCAAGCATATCAAGGAGACTCCCGTCGGATATGGTATGACCGAGTTTCCTGGTTCAGCGTTCTTATTCGGATAAGTATAACCTGATTGCCTGTGCGATCGGGCATCATATTTATGAAAGCCGTTGGTTGCGCGATCCGAAGTATCTGAATCAGATTATTCATACGTGGTATCGGGGGAATGATGGCGGGCCGATGAATAAGATGAATAAGTTCAGCTCATGGAACGCAGATGCTGTACTGGCACGCTATATGGTGGATGGCGATAAAGATTTCATGCTGGATATGAAGAAAGATCTGGAAACGGAATATCAGCGTTGGGAACGTACCAACCGTTTGAAGAATGGATTGTATTGGCAGGGTGACGTACAGGATGGTATGGAAGAATCTATCAGTGGCGGACGGAAGAAAAAATATGCTCGCCCGACAATCAATAGTTATATGTATGGCAATGCCAAGCACTTTCATGTATAGGAATTCTTTCCGGTGATGAGGGGATGGCTATGAAATATGGCATGAGAGCAGATACTTTGAGAAATCTGGTAGAGAATGAATTGTGGAATACCCGTCATCAGTTTTTTGAGACGATGCGTACGGACTCTTCCGCGAATGTGCGTGAAGCAATCGGATATATTCCTTGGTATTTCAACCTGCCGGATACCACCCAAAAGTATGAAATTGCCTGGAAAGAAATTATGGATGAAAAAGGCTTCCTGCTCCTTATGGATTGACAACCGCAGAACGTCGTCATCCGGAGTTCCGTACACGTGGAGTAAGGTAATGTGAAGTGGGACGGTGCTATCTGGCCGTTTGCTTCCGCACAGACATTGACAGCAATGGCTAACTTTATGAATAATTATCCGCAGACTGTATTGTCTGACAGTGTATATTTCCGTCAGATGGAATTGTATGTGGAATCACAGTATCATCGTGGTCGTCCCTACATTGGTGAATATTTGGATGAGGTGACCGGTTATTGGCTGAAAGGAGATCAGGAACGTAGCCGTTATTATAACCATTCCACTTTCAACGACCTGATGATTACAGGATTGATCGGGCTTCGTCCGCGTTTGGATAATACGATTGAAGTGAACCCCTTAATTCCTGCTGACAAGTGGGATTGGTTCTGCCTGGATAATGTACTATATCACGGTCATAATCTGACGATTCTTTGGGATAAGAACGGCGATCGCTATCATTGCGGAAAAGGATTGCGCATTTTTGTGGATGGTAAAGAAGTCGGTCATGCAGATACATTGACAAGAATCGTTTGCAAGGATGTACTCAAATAATCATTTATCTGATAATATAGATAGGATAGTCTGAACAATGAATATAAAGAAATATCTCTTTCTTTTTCTTTGCCTGCCATGTTTTATGCAGGCAAAGACTATAACAATCAGCCGCCTTACCTGTGAAATGCAGGAAGGTTTGGTAGTGGTCGAAGGTTCACCTCGTTTGGGATGGGTGATGGAATCGCCGGAAAATGGAACGCGACAATCAGCTTATGAGATTGATATCCGGGAAGCTTTTACAGGGCGTTCCGTTTGGAATAGTGGGAAGGTCTATTCTTCGCAGAGCCAGTTAGTTTCTACAAAGGGGGCAGATATACGGCCTGATAATCCATTTAATTATAGTTGGCGGGTTCGTGTTTGGGATGAGACAGATGCACCCTCTGAATGGAGTCGTGAAGCAAAGTTTCGCTCTGCTTCTTCAAGACTCTCTGAGGGAAAATGGATTGGAGCTATCACTCGTCAGAATGCTCATTTACCGGAAGGACGCAAGTTTCATGGTGGAGAGTTGAAGAAACCGGAGGTAAAGGCAGCTTGGGAAGCAGTGGATACTTTAGCAAAGAAAAGTATTTGTTTGCGAAGAACATTCCAGGTAGGAGATGCGAAAGAAGGGAGTGCAAACCGCCAACCGGGCAAGAAAATAGTGGAGGCAACGGCATACGTTTGTGGTCTGGGATTCTATGAGTTCTCTTTGAATGGCAAGAAAGTAGGCAACAGTGAATTTGCTCCGCTGTGGAGTGATTATGATAAAACTGTTTACTATAACACGTATGATGTAACGGAACAATTGCGGCATGGTGAGAATGCCGTGGGAATCTTATTGGGGAATGGATTCTATAATGTGCAGGGAGGACGTTATCGCAAATTACAGATAAGTTTTGGTCCTCCTACACTTTTATTTGAACTGGTTATTAATTACGAAGACGGAACATCTACAACACTCCGTTCTGACAATGACTGGAAATATGATTTTAGTCCGGTAACTTTCAATTGCATATATGGAGGTGAGGATTACGATGCTCGTCGTGAGCAAAAAGGATGGAATCAGGTTGGCTTTGATGACAGTCATTGGCGTCCGGTAGTCATGCAGGAAGCTCCTAAAGGAATACTTCGTCCACAGATGGCGGCTCCGGTGAAAATCATGGAACGGTATGATATTCAAAAGGTAACCAAACTAAATGCGGACCAAGTTGCTTCAGCTTCTAAATCGACTAAGAGAACAGTCGATCCTTCTGCTTTTGTGTTGGATATGGGGCAAAATCTGGCTGGCTTTCCGGAAATAACAGTACGTGGCAAACGTGGTCAGAAAGTGACTTTGCTTGTAGCCGAAGCATTGACGGATGAAGGTGCTTGTAATCAGCGTCAGACAGGGCGTCAACACTATTATGAATATACACTGAAAGGTGAAGGTGACGAAACCTGGCATCCTCGTTTCTCTTATTACGGTTTTAGATATATTCAAGTAGAGGGGCTGTCTTAAAAGGACAGAAGAATCCGCAGAAAGTTGCCTGTGTTGAAGAATATTCAATCCTGTTTCGTATTTAATTCAGCCAGGAAAGTTTCCACTTTCGAATCATCCAACCGGATATTTAATGCTGCCCATCGATTGATCGAAGAAAGCAGTTCGCAGCAATATGCAGTCTGTGTTTACGGATTGTCCGCATCGTGAAAAACTAGGCTGGCTGGAGCAGGTACATCTGAATGGTCCGGGTTTATTATATAACTATGATTTGACAGCATACGCTCCGCAGATTATGCAGAATATGGCAGATGCACAACATTCCAACGGGGCCATGCCGACAACTGCTCCGGAATACGTGATTTTTGAAGGTCCGGGTATGGATGCTTTTGCCGAATCTCCGGAGTGGGGTGGTTCTCTGGTTATTTTCCCTTTTATGTACTATGAGACTTATGGGGATGATTCATTGATTAAGAAATATTATCCGAATATGCGTCGTTACGTGGATTATCTCAAGACTCGTGCAGATAAAGGTATTCTTTCTTTCGGATTGGGAGACTGGTATGATTACGGAGATTTTCGTGCGGGATTCTCACGGAATACACCCGTTCCCCTGGTGGCTACTGCGCATTATTACATGACAGTCATGTATTTGGTAAAAGCTGCGAAAATGGTAGGTAATGACTTTGACACTCGTTATTATACTTCTTTGGCACATGAAATACTGGCCGCATTTAATAAATGTTTTTCTCAATAAAGAGACGGCACAATATGGTACAGGAAGCCAATGTAGTAATGCACTTCCGTTATTCCTCCAGATGACGCAGGATTCAGATGAACAAGGCAGTTATCAACCGGATGCAAAGTTGGATGAGAAAGTACTTATGAATCTGATTAAAGATGTGGAAGCGCACGGCAACCGCTTGACTACGGGAGATGTGGGTAACCGCTATCTGATTCAGACATTGGCGCGTAATGGAGAACATGAACTTATTTATAAGATGTTCAATCATGAAGAAGCTCCCGGATATGGTTTCCAGTTAAAATTCGGCGCTACAACTTTGACCGAGCAGTGGGACCCGCGTCAGGGTTCTTCATGGAATCACTTTATGATGGGACAGATTGATGAATGGTTCTTTAATTCACTGGTTGGTATTCGTCCTTCTACCACTCCAAAACAAGGTTATCAGAAGTTCATCATCGCTCCCCAACCTGTGGGAGATTTGAAATATGTCAAAGCGTCGTATGAAACTTTATACGGTACCATTAATGTGAACTGGACTTGTGAGAATGGGACTTTCACTTTAAACGTGTCTGTTCCGGTGAATACTACCGCTGTCGTTTACCTCCCGGGCGAAAAAGAACCGAAAGAGATACAGAGCGGAACATATCAATTGGTTTGTGCAAAATGAAAGAGACATTTTATATATATTTGTAGAATGAAAAACAATGTATTCATATAAAAAAATCATGCAGCATCTTTATTTTAATCATATAGCATGTTTGAAAAAAACATCTCAATGATTGTCTTCAAACATTGGGAAGAAAAAAAGATTCTATTAGCATGATTTTTTAGAAGACGATGATAAATATACTTTAATAATATCGATTATGAATTTACGAACAACTCTTATTGTCTTTCTTTGCTTCTGTGCAACCACAGTTCTTCGTGCCGAGCGTGTAGATATGCTGAAGGTCGGTGCAAAAGCAAATGGCAAGACTCTTAATACAAAGCTAATCAATTCAACGATTGACCGTCTGAACCGTGGCGGCGGAGGTACTCTTTTCTTTCCTGCCGGGACTTATCTGACGGGGAGTATCCATCTGAAAAGTAATATTACACTGGAGTTGGAAGCCGGAGCTACCTTACTCTTTTCCGACAACTTTGATGACTATCTTCCTTTTGTCGAGGTTCGTCATGAAGGAGTGATGATGAAAAGTTTCCAGCCTTTGATTTATGCGGTTGATGCCGAGAATATTACGATCAAAGGAGAAGGAACTTTAGACGGACAAGGAAAGAAATGGTGGATGGAGTTCTTTCGTGTCATGATTGATTTGAAAGACAATGGCATGCGTGATGTGAATAAATATCAGCCCCTATGGGATGCAGCAAACGATACGACAGCAATTTATGCTGAAACGAACAAGGATTATGTAAATACATTGCAACGTCGCTTTTTCCGTCCTCCGTTCATTCAGCCCGTTCGTTGTAAGAAAGTAAAGATTGAAGGAGTGAAAATCATAAATTCTCCCTTCTGGACGGTCAATCCGGAGTTTTGTGACAATGTAACCATAAAGGGGATCACCATAGATAATGCGCCCTCACCAAATACGGACGGAGTGAATCCGGAATCCTGCCGCAACGTACATATCAGCGACTGCCATATATCAGTAGGAGACGATTGCATCACAATCAAGTCGGGAAGAGATGCGCAGGCCCGTCGTTTGGGAGTACCTTGCGAGAATATCACTATCACCAACTGCACCATGCTTTCCGGTCACGGAGGCGTTGTTATCGGCAGCGAGATGAGTGGGAGTGTGCGTAAAGTTACTATTTCCAATTGTGTGTTTGACGGAACAGATCGTGGAATCCGTATTAAGTCAACCCGTGGAAGGGGAGGAGTCGTTGAAGATATTCGTGTCAGCAACGTCGTAATGAGCAACATTAAACAGGAAGCTGTCGTATTGAATTTGAAATACAGTAAAATGCCTGCCGAACCTAAGAGTGAACGCACTCCGATATTCCGTAACGTACATATCAGCGGAATGACTGTGACAAACGTAAAGACTCCGATCAAAATAGTGGGCTTGGAAGAAGCGCCGATATCTGACATCGTTTTGCGTGATATTCATATTCAAGGAGGGAAACAGAAATGTATCTTCGAAAATTGTGAACGTATCACGATGGATGACGTAATCGTCAATGGTGAAGTAATTAAAAGCATCACAGATACCACAGATTAACACTGATTTTTAATTCGACTAAATTATAAAAATAATAAATCTGTGTTAATCTGTGGTATCTGTGGTGAAAAAACAACTTACATAAATTAAAAATAGATGAAACGAATCCTTTTTACTATGCTTCTTGCCGCATCTCTTTCGGCCGAAGCCCAGACGCAAACATACGAGACAGAATTTGCCCGTCCCTTGAATGAAGTACTGACGGATATACAGAACCGTTTCGGAGTCCGTTTGAAATATGACATTGATACGGTGGGAAAAGTGCTGTCTTATGCCGATTTCCGTATTCGTCCTTATTCCGTGGAAGAATCCTTGACGAATGTATTGGCACCTTTCGATTATAAATTTGTTAAGCAGAAAGGAAATATGTATAAGCTGAAAGCATACGAGTATCCACGTCGTACAGATGCAGACGGAGAGAAGATGCTGGCTTATCTGAATACACTCTATACAGACCGACAGTCTTTTCAACTTCGTGCCGATTCTCTGAAAAAAGAGGTACGTCAGCGTTTAGGTATTGATACTTTGCTGGCTCAATGTGTCAAAACCAAACCTATTCTTTCAAAGATACGTAAGTTTGATGGCTATACCGTGCAGAATTTCGCACTTGAAACACTTCCCGGATTATACATTTGCGGTTCTATCTATACGCCCCAATCGAAAGGAAAACATGCGTTGATAATCTGCCCTAACGGACATTTTGGTGGCGGACGTTATCGGGAAGACCAACAACAACGTATGGGAACTTTGGCACGTATGGGAGCTGTTTGTGTAGACTATGATTTGTTCGGATGGGGAGAGTCGGCTTTGCAAGTTGGCAGTGCGGCACACCGTAGTAGTGCGGCGCACACTATTCAGGCAATGAACGGCTTACTGATTCTTGACTACATGCTTGCTTCCCGTAAAGATATTGACACCAGCCGTATCGGTGCGAATGGCGGTTCGGGTGGAGGTACCCATACTGTATTGTTGAGCGTATTGGATGATCGTTTCACCGCTTCAGCTCCGGTGGTGAGCCTGGCTTCTCACTTCGACGGTGGCTGTCCCTGCGAAAGCGGAATGCCTATTCAATTATCTGCAGGAGGAACCTGTAATGCGGAATTAGCCGCAACTTTTGCTCCTCGTCCACAACTGATCGTATCGGATGGCGGCGACTGGACGGCCAGTGTTCCTACTCTTGAATTTCCTTATCTGCAACGAATCTACGGATTCTACCAGGCAAAAGATAAAGTAACGAATGTACATCTTCCCAAAGAGAAACATGACTTTGGTCCGAATAAGCGGAACGCTGTTTATGACTTCTTCGCAGAAGTATTCAAGTTGGATAAAAATATGTTGGATGAAAGCAAGGTCACCATTGAACCGGAATCCGCTATGTATAGTTTTGGTGAAAAAGGAGCTTTGCTTCCTGAAGGCGCCATTCGTTCTTTTGACAAGGTAGCTGCTTATTTTGACAAGAAGGCTTTTGCTAATTTAAAATCAGATGCTTCTCTCGAAAAGAAAGCCATCGACTGGGTAGCTTCTTTAGAGTTGAACGATGATAAAAAGGCAGGTTTTGCAGTAACTGCCATTTATAATCATCTTCGTAAAGTGCGTGACTGGCACAATGAGCACCCTTATACAACAATCCCCGAGGGTATCAATCCTTTGACAGGCAAACCGCTTTCCAAGCTCGACCGTGAAATGATAGCAGATTCTGCTATGCCGAAAGAAGTGCATGAAAGGCTAATGAAAGATCTGCGCAGAGTATTGACGGAAGAACAGATTGAACAAATCCTGGATAAATACACGGTAGGTAAAGTTGCTTTTACCTTGAAAGGTTATCAGGCCATTGTGCCCAATATGACGGAAGAGGAAACGGCTTTCGTTCTGGAACAGTTGAAATTGGCTCGTGAACAGGCTATTGACTACAAGAATATGAAGCAGATTTCTGCTATCTTCGAAATTTATAAAACCAAATGCGAACAGTATTTTAATGAGCATGGTCGCAACTGGCGTCAGATGTTCAAAGATTATGTGAATAAGCGAAACGCAGAAAAGAAGGCTCAAGGAAAGAAATAAAATGAAGGTAAACCCTTAACCTCTATACATATCGGAGTATCATTCGGGATAATATAGAAGAATATAATAGAGCTATGCTTTGCAACTGACAAAGCATAGCTTTATCATATCTAAAGCATAGCTTTAGCTCTCAAAAAACACTGCTATAATTTATTTCTTCACGATTACTAAACATCTTTTTCGCAGAAAATGTGTTATTTTGTAGATGGCTAACAGAAATGTATATGATATGGATAAGCAAAAAGTAGCATTAGTCCTTTCCATGGGGGGGAGCACGTGGAATAGCACATATAGGAGTAATTGAAGAATTACTTCGTCACAACTTTGAGATTACTTCCATTGCAGGAAGTTCCATGGGAGCAATGGTGGGAGCAATGTATGCTTCAGGAAAAATGGAAGAATGTAAAGAATGGCTGTATAGTTGGGACAAACGCAAAATGTGGGAATTGGCGGATCTTACCTTAAGCCGGGATGGATTAGTGAAAGGTGACCGTTTTATTAAAGAACTGAAACAAATCATTCCGGACATGAACATCGAAGACCTGCCTGTCCCTTATGTAGCGATGGCCACGGATATTGTCCGCGATCAGGAAGTTAGGTTTGACAGAGGGAGCTTACATGAAGCTATCCGTGCGTCTATTTCTATCCCTATGCTTTTCCGTCCGTTGAGAAAAGACGGTATGGTATTGATTGATGGAGGTATTCTGAATCCTCTTCCATTGAGTCATGTGCAACGCACTGAAGGAGACATTCTGATAGCTGTCGATGTGAATGCACCCATTGATACCGGAAAGAAAAAGAAAGTATCTCCTTATAATCTGTTGACAGAATCTTCCAGAATGATGATGCAACAAATCACTCGTTACCAGATAGAACGTTGTCAGCCGGATATCTTAATTCAAATTTCCGGCGATACGTATGATATGTTGGAGTTTCATCATGCTGCTTCGATTGTGAAAACTGGAGTGGAAGTTGCTCGAAGAATATTAATGCAATAAATAGTATTCATTAAAGTGATAGATTTTTATTCAATATAAATCATCTTTTTCGTCATTCCTCCGTCAATCGTGATATTTTCTCCATTGATGAAATCATTGTTTTCTTCACAGAGAAACAAACACATACGGGCAATATCTTCCGGTTTGCCTACCCGTCGGAAGGATGTTGTGAATGGTCTTCCGGTTGGAGTTGGTTATAATCATGGGTCTGTATCCATCCCGGAGCAATGGAATTTACGGTGATATTCCATTCAGATAAAGACAAAGCCAATGCATGAGTCAAAGAATAGATACCACCTTTCGAAGCTGCATACCCTTCACTTCCCGGTTCACTCATCAGATAACGTGTAGAGCAGATATTTATAATTCGGCTGTATGGGTTGGGAGAGGGCTGCTTTTACGATGGATGGCAAGCAGCCGGGAAGTGATGAATACTGGACGCAGGTTAATAGAAAGAATTTTGTCGAAATCCTCTACACTTGTTTCTGTGATAGAAGAAAATTTGCTGATACCGACGTTGTTGACAATAATATCAATATTGACCATGCAAAGAGCGTATCGGATAAGAATTCTATCCGTGTCATCTTGACTTTTTAATAATATATAGAAAATGAGTATGAAAAAAGAATTTGAAGTATTTGTTGTTGCTCGTTATTATCCTTCATGGCTTGCAATGGTGATGAAAAATAGATTGGGTATGGTGCAGCAAGACGGTGAAGTATTGCAACTGAACGTTCGTGTTGGTGACTTTGCTATCAACGATGTTTCCAGTATTCGTGCTACGGATAGCGGAAGTACGGGTACTTTCGAAATGGTGATCGTATCGGCATCATTGTGCTGGATGCAGATAATAATGTACTATCCGACAACATACCTTATCGATATGATGGTAACATTTTTTCGACAGCAATAACGATGAAGGAAAACAACCATTTACTACGACAATAAAGCCACCGTTTACCTTGCCTACTTCTTTCCGTATAGTAAGGAAGTGGATAACGTGATTAACATAGATGATCTAAAAGGTAAATTCTTACCGCAGGGTGACCAACGCAGCAAGATGCCTACCGTAAGCTTGATTTGTTTATGGAGGACTGAGGGTAGACCGTTAAAGAAATTGATATAGTATTTGAACATGCTTATTCCTTATTTTCGTTGTCTCCTTCCATAAAATGCAAAATTAATGGAAGGAGAGACTTTACTTATGTTCCTTCTTCGATTAGTGATGTGAGTTTCAATGTCGGAACAGAGCCTCTTTTTCCCTTACCAAATGAATGATGGCAGTTACCAAATAATTATTTCTCCGAAAAGGGCAAAGGTTCGTTGGCTTTATGAATATAACAAAGAGATGTATAGTGGTGCGATGCCTGATACAGATTTATCTGCTAATACCTGTTATACATTCACTCCGGTTTTAAAAGATATAGGTGATTATACATTCTCAAATGGGCGATTTTTATTGCAAGGATGAAAGTAATAACGGCTATTTGATTCCCGGTGATGTTACTGCTCTTTCCGCAGATATGAACTGCTTGGGTATCGTTTTGAAGTCAGGTAAAGACAGTGAAGGCGAATGGGTAGACTACTGTAAATATAAACAGAAATATGGTATAACAGAGATGCATACCGTACATGGTTACGTTCTTGCGCTTTATGATGCCAATGGAGGAAATCTTGTACATGGGGGCTTTGGAGCCTAACTGATATAAACAGAGGTGAGCCGAGCACCGGTTTCTATGGCTATAAGAATACACAGGGGATCATCTCGTTTGCGGAAAACGAGAATCGAACTTTAAAGAATGGATTTCCCCTGTCTATTGGGTAACGGATTATGAGTATAGCCATCCCGCCTCCTGCAAACAGCAGTGGCTGGTTTTTACCCCGCTAGGTCAATGTTGGTATTGGATGTACAATAAAGGCTAATCTTTTTATCTATCAAGAAAGCTACTGGGGATAATGACTATGGGTGGAAATTGGGGTATTGGTCAAGTTCGGAGGACGGCTACGATCCGTTTCTCAACGCATACTATGCCGACACCTACGTCGGTGCCATGGATTGGGATTATAAGAACAGTAAACATTGCGTCCGTGCGTGTCTTGCTTTTTGATTGAAATACCGCACTGATACGATAATTGTCAGTGCGGTATAATGATAACAGAGAATCTGTTTTCTTTTATTCAGCTACTACTTAAACTTTGAGAGATCTATCTCCGTATACTTGATCCGTTGGCGACGCCAGGTATAGATTGCATGTAACTTTCCATCTTTTCCCTGAATAATGCTTGGATAAGAATATTGGCTGATAGGGCTGTCTTCTAATGTGAGAATAGGTTTCCAGTTGATTCCATCTTCTGATATGGCTATATCGGGGACCTTTTGTGCCTGGCAATGTGGAGAAATGATTGTAAATGAGAATGTGACGTCCGTCACTCATTGTCGGCATCTGTTCCGGAATTGTTGTTCGGAACATTGCTTAATGTCTTTACTCCATGTTTCACCATTGTCACTGCTCCATGATTTGCAATCTTTGCATTGCGTGTACGGCAAATACCTGCAATCAAGTTGAATCGATTCCAGCCAATGCAGCTTGCGAATCTTTTAGCGAGAATACACCGTCAGCGACAAGCTTAGGGGCAGTCCATTCTTTGGAACCTTTCGGCTTACGACATACCCAAATGCAACAATCCGGATTGCGTTCTTTGGTTCCTCCGAAGAAAGAGGCTACGAGATCGCCGTTCTTCAGTTCTACAATCGTAGCTCCGTGACATTCGGGGAAAGAAGCTTTTTTGTATAGGAATTCATCACTTAGAATAGCTGTATTCCGGGTGGGTATGTCTACACTGAAGTGATATTTTCCCGATCCGATTTTTCCTTCCGTCCATCCGGTAGGTGCACTTCACCTGTTGTGTTGGCAGGAAGCTCGATGTCCCATTCCAGATGAGTAGGAGTCTTTGCCCACCGGCTGATTATTTTCCCGTAGATACTCATGTATGAGGCATCCACATTGCTCAATTCCTGGATTTCAAAAGCCGGTTGGAAAACGATATGTTTGTAACCGGACTTCCAGCGGTCCGCACGGATACCTGCCAAGTTATTGAAGCACCAAGGCAATAAGTCACCTAAAAGCATCACGTGATTACCGCTATTCATTTCAGGATTGGCCGTATCACCGTTCCATAACTCCCAAATAGTGGTAGCACCTTGTGCTGCCATATATCCCCATGAAGGATATGTATCATTGGTAGCCAACAGATAAGCTACATCTGTATGCCCCCGACGGCTCAATTCGCGCAATAGCCATTGCACACCGATTACTCCGGTACTTATATGTCCCTTGTTGGTTGTAATAATAGAAGTTACGGCATTTTTAGCTACTTCATTGATGTAGTTCTTTGGCACCAGACCAAAAGCAAGTGGCAAGATATTGGCAGTAACTGTGTTGTTACCATAGAAAATACTATCCGGATATAAGGTATGTCCCGGTACAGGAGAAGTACCTTCCTTTACGTGAAGAAAACGGGCATTGAATGCGTCTTTCATGCGATGTTCCAAATCTTCCCATTCTTCTGCGTCAGCTTTCAGCCCTTGCAAGCTTGCAAAGCGGTGCATCAGTTGTAATACCTTCAGATAATAAGCGGTGGCGATCAAAGCTCCGTCAGTCTTGCGGGAAGGGTCCTTACTATGAATTAACTCCAGTGATTCGGGCGGAACACACCAGTCACCATATTTATCTTTGGTGATGATAAAATCTTCTGTCATATAGTATTCCCGGATATGAGATACCCATTTCTTGATAGCCGGATAATTCTCTTCGATCGGACGTTTATCTCCAAAGTTTGTGAAAAGCATATCGCAGGCCATCGGTAAGGCGGCAGGCCAGGTCACATTGTCCGAATAGTAGTTCCAGTATGCCGGGGCTACATCAGGAATACAGCCGTCTTCACGTTGTGCTTCGCGGATATCACGTGTCCATTTGGTATACATGGCGTAATTATCGAAAAGCATACTTTCTCCCCAACATCCCATGGTACGGTCACCCAACCAGGGTTGGCGTTCATTCCGTTGCGGACAGTCTACCGGCATCCCTTTATAGTTGCTCCGGATTCCCCAAAATGCATTACGGATAATTTTATTCAGAGTTTCGTCAGAACAGTTGAAAGTACCGATATGCTCCATTTCATCTTCTACTACTTCGGCAACGAAATCTTCTGCCTTCGCATTCGGATAATCGCTGACTTCTACATAACGGAACCCATGATAAATAAAACGAGGTGCCCAGGTAGCATCTTTTGTTTCGCGTCCGTTGGCAACATATACATCTGTAGAACGGGCATCCCTGAAGTTTCTAGTATAAAGTTCGCCATTGTCTTGCAGACTTTCTGCAAAACGGAGACGGATGCTATCGCCAGCCTGTCCTTTTATCCGGAAACGTACCCAGCCCGCCATATTCTGACCGATATCCAGGATATATTTGTTACCAAGCTTTTTTAATAGAAACGGGCTTCAGCGTTTCTGTAACTTTCATGCCCGGCATCATTTGTGCACGCAGTGTTCCTGAAGGAATACTGACACGTTGGGCCGGCATCCAGTTCTTGTCATCATATCCGGTTTGAGTCCAGTCTCCTAACTCTTTACGGGCATCGTATTCTTCGCCGTCATATTCATTGTTGCTACGGATAGGACCTTCAGTAGTCAATTTCCATGAAGTGTTTGTAGCAATCGTTTCTTTGCTGCCGTCTGCATATTCCACAATCAGATTCAACCGGAGCTTAGGATAACCGAAAGTCGGTATCTTATACGGTTTATAGTTCTGACGCATCGTATAGAAGCGACCATTTCCGAGAGTTACTCCCATAGCATTTTCTGCCTGAAGCAGTGAAGTAACATCGTATGTGTTGTACAGAATCGTTTTCCGGTAGTCGGTAGGAGCAGGTGCCAGTACTTGATCGCCGATGCGTTGTCCGTTGATAAACAACTCGTACAATCCCATTCCGGCGATATGTACTGTGGCACGTTTCACACTTTTCTTTACTGCAAACTCTTTACGGAGATAACGGGCTGCCAAACGGCTCCATTGTGTTTCGCTATCTCTGGGAGCGGCCCTGTCCAAGCCGATCCATTGCCCTTGCCAGTCTGCTTCATTAAATAGTCCGGTGGTCCAGAAAGCCGGAGCACTCCAATTCGTTGCACCTTTGTTGGTGTCTATTTTCACTTTCCAATAGTAGGAGGCATTACACTTTAATGTTTTTCCCTGATAAGTGATCCACTGGGAAGCGTCAGAGTCAATTTTTCCCGAATCCCAAATATCTCCTTTTCCTTGTTCCAATAGCTCCGGGGAAGATGCGACAAGAATGTGATACGCAGTTTGTATCACATTCTGTTCATCCGATTCGATGCGCCAACTCAATCGGGGTTGGCGCACATCGATACCTGCCGGATTTTTCAACTGCTCCGTTCGCAGGTCAGTGATACCTATGGCTGCGTATAGTGAACCTGCAAAGAGCAGAAGAAAGAAAAATGATACTATTCTTTTATTCATAAGTATGTTCTCATAATTCGTTTATATAATAAATTTAGGCACGGATTGCATGGATTAACGCTGTTATTTTACCTATTTGTCATTCTGAAAACCGTGAAATCCGTGTAATCCGTGCCTAATAATACAAAATTATTTAGCCCATTTTTGTTGTGCATTTGGTAATTCTGTCCAGGCCTTCTCCACATAGTTCTTACTACTATCCACTACAATCAGAATATGATCGTTTCCACTGCAATAACCGCTGTCGTGCTGGAATTTGTGCACTCCGTTATCAAATTCTCCGATGTATTCCAGTTTACCATCTTTCGTGGTGTACCACCAGGCATTCTTTTTTGCGCCGCTAATCTTGCTGAAATCAACTTCCATCGGACGTCCGGTATAGTTGTATACCATCAGATAATCATTTCCACGTGTAGCGATAGCGCGGTCGTAACGTTCTCCGTTCTTACCTGTGATGACAGACTGATCGGGTATACGTTCAAAGAACGGGAAAGTCAGCATCAGGTTTTTCAAATATTTCATTTGATTATAACCGGGATCATTCAAAGCATCATACCAAGGCTTTTTAGCACCATAAGCACCGCCTACACCCGGTTTGATAAACTGCATGATGGAGTTATGACCGTACGTATGTCCGAAAGAACCGGCAAATACAGACCAATAAGCGTACCGACGTACATCATAATCTTTCCACAACAGTTCGTTTTCATCGTGCAGACCATGAGGAATTTCTTCGTAGATAGGTTCACCGTCAATTACGGGCTTCATGGGTTTCATGGCCATACTACGTTCTACAAAACGCCAGTTATCTTCTTCTGTATTTTCTTCGATAGGGTAGTCACCATCTCCGAAACGCTGTCCATAGCGACGATGTCCGCTTTGGAACATGTTGAAATCCAACCAGGGAGCGTTATTGAACCAAGTTGCGGAAGTTGTTCTTCCACGTGGATGGAATGTCATCAGGTGATTTTTGTCGATAGCTTTGATAGAGGTTGCCAAAGCTTCCCATTCAGCAGTTTTCACGTCGCCACGGATATCTCCACCAATAAACCAGATAATATTCGGTTCGTCCTTATAACGCTCTGCCAAAAACTTGCCGTATGCTTTTGCCTGTTCTACAGTCATCTCGCCCCGGTTCACCGGGCTTCCCCAAATGCAGACCATGCCGATATATTGTCCCTTCTTTGCTGCTGTACGGATGATGTAATCCATGTGATCCCAATAACCGTATACGCCTTTTTGATTGATGTTTTTGAAGTTGTATCCGTCAATCATCGAATATTGTCCGTAGATATTCATAGACGGAACATTGTTCAACGTTTGAACCTGAATCACGTTGTATCCGCGACGTTTGCATTGTTCCAGATAATATTCGGCTTCATCCCGGTTCAAGCGTTCGGGCAATAGCCAACCGGTTTCTCCTAACCAAAAGAAAGGAGTGCCGTTTTCGTGTTTCAGGTAACGTCCTTCTTCGGAAACTACGAGTTTGCCGTTGTCCCAGGGGATATACGTCTTTTGTGTTTTCTTCTGTGCTGCAGCCGAAGTTGCCATTGTCAATAGCAGCAACAAAAGAGGAAGAATCTTGAATTTTCTCATTGTTCTTTATCGTTTTAGTTTAATGTTTTCGGTTATTAGGCACGGATTACACGGATTACGCTGTTGCTAGTCCATATTTATAAAACCGTGAAATCCGTGTAATCCGTGCCTTAATATTATTTATTCATTGTCATTTTCTCGTATTCAATAGCAGCCAAGATAAATGAACCTACCGATTTCGGATCATTTTCTATGATCGGTTCACTGATATAATATTCAAATGAGCCGTCACGGTATCTTTTTGAATCTCCACCCAATCCTGCAACAGCACAGCAATTGGTGATTGTATAACTGCCATCTTCTTCCAAACGGGTAAATGTCTTTACCATTCCGTCAAAGGCTTTTTGTGTCGGTTCGATATATTCGTTGTCAATATATCCTTTATTAATAGCTTTGGCAAGCGTATAGATAAACAGGGCAGTGGCAGATGATTCCAAATAATTACCTTCACGCGCTCCCTGATCGGTTACCTGATACCAGGTTCCGGATGAAGGATCTTGGTATTTCACAATCGCTTTTGCCAATCCCTGCAGAATTTGTATAATGCTGTCACGTCCGGCAGTTTCCTGTGGCAGGAAGTCCAGTACATCTACAATAGCAGCTCCATACCATCCGATACTGCGACTCCAAAAATTAGGAGAACAACCCGTTTCAGGATTTGACCATTTCTGTTCGCGACTTTCATCCCATCCGTGATAAAAAAGCCCTGTTGCAGGATCATAAGTCTTGCTATTTATCAAAAGAATCTGTTTTGTTGCTTCGTCAAATAAAGCGGGTTCATTAAAAGTAGCCCCATATTGAACCAGATAAGGAGAAGCCATAAAAATTCCGTCCAGCCACATTTGATGAGGATATCTCAATTTATGCCAGAATCCTCCCTCACTTGTGCGGGGTTGTTCTGCCATTTGCTTGCGTAAAGTATCCATAGCTATTTTGTAGCGTTCGTCTCCGGTCTGTGCATAAAGATCGAAAAGAATCTTTCCACCGTTGACATTATCAATATTGAATGAAAGATACTTCATGGTTTTGATATGTCCGTCAGCATCGATCAGACTATCTGCATATATCTTGACATACTCATAATATGTGCTGTCCCCGGTATGTTTCCATTCTTCCAACATGGATTTCACTACTAGTCCGTGGGTATATCCCCAGCGTGGTTTTTTAGCTTTTTCAATCATCCAGGGTTCGGGGAAACGTTTCATTTCGGAGCGTGCCATGCGTTCACTCCATTTTTCCGTTTCTGCTTTTTGAGGTGCTGTGCAAGCTAGAAAACAAGCAGTTCCATAGACGGCAATCAGTTTTAATAAGTTCTTGTTCATTATCGGTCGAGTTATTATTTTCCAATCAATACATATTCTTTTCCTGCTTTGGTAGGTAGGTCATAGAGGTATGTCTCTGCAATTTCCACTTTGTTCAAGTTGGCCTTTTCGTTAATCAATGGCTTCGGAATGGTGGGGACTGCATAAAGGGGTTCGGATTTTCACCTTTGGCACGCTTCAAGCCATTCCCGGTTAATGGGTTGAGCGAACGTAAACGACAATTTCCTCCCTTATGAGATTTGACAACCAGCCGGCTAACTTTTCCGTTTTTCCAACTCAAATCAAGTTCAAAACCTCCACGGGCAATGATTCCCTTGATAGAACCTGCTTTCCAAATGGTAGGCAGTGCAGGAAGCAAATATATAAAACCGTCGTAGCTTTGCATCAACATCTCTGCAATGCCTGCGGCACAACCAAAGTTTCCATCAATTTGAAATGGCGGATGCGCATCGAACAGGTTAGGGTAGGTGCCTCCTTTTTTTTTTCATTGCGTACGAGAGTCAACTGGTCAGTTATCAACTTGTAGGCGTGGTCGCCATCAAGCAGGCGTGCCCAAAGGCAAACTTTCCATCCCATGCTCCACCCGGTCGACGGGTCGCCACGATGAATCAGAGAAGTACGTGCTGCATCGAATAGTTCGGGGGTACGGTAAGGGGAAATCTGATTGCTGGGGAAGAGTCCGTACAAATGAGAAATGTGGCGGTGCACATCCTTCGGATCATCCCAGTCGAACATCCACTCCTGTAATTGCCCCCAATGTCCTACCTGCATGGGAGCCATTTCTTTGAGACGTTGTGTCAGATGAGAGGCAAACTCCCGGTCTGTATCCAGTATTTGAGAAGCAGATATAATTGCTGTCCAAAGATCGAACATCAATTGGTTGTCCATGGTGCATCCGGCAGCTGTAGTGGCTTTCCCGTTACTTCCCGAATGTACATTCTCCGGTGAATTACTGGGGCAGACTACCAGCCAGTTGTGTACGGGTTCTTTCACCATAATTTCGTCAAAGAAACGTCCGGATTCTTTCAATATCGGATAAACGGAACGCAGAAATTCCACATCCCCGGTGTATAGGTAACGCTCCCAAAGATGTCGGCAAAGCCATGCGCCACCACTGGGCCACATACCCGAAGGAGCTTTGTCAAGTGCTCCTGTGATACGCCATATATCCGTGTTATGATGCAACACCCATCCATTGGCTCCATACATAATCTTAGCCGTCTCTTTTCCCTGTGTTACTCACTTCTTTTATCAGACGGAATAACGGTTCATTCAGTTCACTTAGATTCGTTACTTCCGAAGGCCAGTAATTCATTTCCAAATTGATGTTACAAGTATATTTACTATCCCAGGAAGGGACTAATTTGTCATTCCAAATTCCTTGTAAATTGGCGGGTTGTCCTCCCGGTTGGGAAGAACAGATCAACAAATAACGTCCGAATTGGAAATAAGTAGCCACCAGATGTGCGTCATTGGTGTTTTTGAAATTCTCCACACGCTTATCGGTTGTCACATTTGCATATTGGTCTCGTCCCTAAATCAAGAGAAACACGTGTCAGATATTGTCGGTAAAAATCAACATGATTCCGCTTCGATTCAATGAACGGATGAACCATTGCTTTCGCCAAATAGTTCTTAGCCCGCTCTGTCTGATTACCGGTGATGTCTTGATAGTTATTGAAATTAGTTGCAATAGATACATAGATGATCGCTTCGTCGGCTTTCTCTACAGAAAGTATTCCATCGGCGCAAGCTATTTCTCCACCTTTATTTTTAGCAGTCAATCTGCCTTGAAATTCTACTTTTCCTTTCAATCCTTCATGCAAGGAAGAGACTCCCGAGAGTGTTACACAGTTTCCCTCTTCAGAAGCGATCATAACATCTTGGTGAGGCGAAGTAAGCTGTGCATTGAAAGTAATTTGGCCGGGGACGATTGGCAGTCAGTCGTACCATAACTACCTGATCGGTAAATGAAGTGATCGTTTCACGTTGATATTGCACTCCGTCTACTTCATAACGGACGATGGCACGTGCCGAGTCCAGACTCAGGTCCCGATAATAGTTAGAATAGCGGGTATGTCCGGGGAAAGCAAATTCTTAAATCTCCGAAACTCTGATAAGGCATTCCCGAGTTCGTCTTAGCCATCACCTTCTCGGTAGCCAGTGTTTGCGCTTCGAGATATTTTCCTGCAAAGACCAGTTCACGCACTTTCGGAATATATTCAAGTGCGTCCGGATTGGCGTTGTTGTTGGGGCGTCCCGCCCAGATACTTTCTTCGTTTAGTTGTATTTGTTCTGTACCTGGCGTTCCATATACCATAGCCCCCAGACGCCCGTTTCCCAAGGGGTAAAGCTTCGGTCCATACCTGTGCGGGACAGTCATACCATAGCTTATATTCCTGTGCAGATAACTTTTTTCTCCTGCGCATGAATACATCCTGCAGAGACCATTACAAACAGATATCAGATTAATCTCTTTTTTTTTATTCATTTTCATTCTTATATAAACCTGTTGTTTACATACTTTTATAAAGGAGACGATTAAAAAGTTCTTTTTGTACCCAATATACAGGCAATAAGAAGCAGGGATAATCAAAAGTTATCGGGTATAAAAAAAAATGAACTTCAATATCCTGCTAACAAAAAGGTCTTACTTTGCATACGTAAGAGCACTAGGAAAAAGCATAATTTCAGATATAGACTTATATATTTAATCTAAAAACAGATATATGAAAATGTATAATTTAATCGTTAGACCGTTATTATTTTCATTGATCCTGAAAAAGTACATCGGATGCTTTGAACTGGTTGAATCTATCGCTATCTGCTTCCGGTTCGTGCATGCGTAAGAGGACACTATCAAGTGGACGAACCATTTTTTTCATACGGAATCTGCGATTCAAAAACCGGATAGGCTTGTCTGCCGGATTCGATAAAAATGCGGAAACATTTGATGAGTTGGCAGATTTTGGTTTCGGATTTCTGGAAGTGGGGACTGTAACTCCTGATTATCAGCCGGGAAATCCTTCTCCCCGTATCTTCAGACTGGTAGAAGACGAATCACTGATCTCACGTACAGGGTTCAATAATTGCGGTGTCGATGCTAGCTCTGGCAGCATATCAGAAGACACAGAAAACATTCTTACAGTACTCGGAGTAAATATCAATAAGAATCCGCTTTCTGCCGGTGAGCAAATCATCAAAGATTTTGAGTCGGTTTTCATCCATTTATATGAAAGTGTAGATTATTTTACGTTGAACTGGGGTAGTATAGATAAAGAATCATTTGCTAAAGTTTTAGAAAACTTCACAACATTCCGTGAGGCAGTGAACAAACGGTGCAGTATTTTCATTAAGCTCCCGGCGGATATTGATGAAAGGAATTGGATCTGGTCATTTCCTTGCATATAAATATTCCATAGAAGGCTTTATAGCCACGGGTCCGACGATGGACCGCTCAGAATTGCATCAGACAAAAACAAAACAGTTGGAAAAGATCGGTAACGGTGGCGTCAGTGGTCGGGGTATCGGAAAGAAATCGCAGGAAGGTAGTGCATTATCTGTCCGAGCACACCGACCGCCACTTTCTGATTATCGGGGCAGGAGGAATAATGACAGCAGAGGATGCAGCCGATATGATTTCCCAAGGGGCCGATATGATACAAATTTATTCGGCATTTCATCTATTCCGGTCCGTCTGTTGTTCATAAAATAGGGAAATAAACTTAAAATTAATCGATATGAAGAATTTAATTTGTATTAGCTTGTATGAGGATTTATCCATGACGACCTATGATTTGTCGAAAGTGGACAATGCCGAACTGATTGGAATCGTAGAAAATGCTTCCGAAGGAACTTTATTTGTTTTTACTTGTGACAGGCCCAATGGAAGCAGTGTTATTATGTGTCCCGGAGGTGGATTTCTTGAAGACTAATCTGGAGAATGAAGGTATTGATTTTGCCGAATGGTTTACGAAGCTGGGAATTACATATATCGTCTTTTAAATATAGAATGCCTCATGGTAATCTGATGTTCCCGAACAAGATACCCGGTTGGCATTGAAGGTTGTGCGAGAAAAGTTTCCGGAGTTTTGTGATAAACTGGGGAGTGATGGGGGCTTCTATCGGAGGATATCTGGCAACTTTTTCAGCTACGCTTTTGCCTGATGATGAGAAGCCGGATTTTCAGATATTGATGTATCCGGTAGTCAGTGTCGATGATCGTTTGACACATTTTCCTTGTCGTGAACGAATGTTTGGTCATTCCTATTCACCGGATAAGATGGAGCAGTATTCACCGATTGAGCATATTACTTCCGGCACACCTGCCGCTTTCATTGTAGCAGCCTGCAGATGATGCTGTGGTAAGCCCTCTGAATGGTATTATGTATGCTGCCAGACTACAGAAAGCAGATATCCCCATTTCTCTGCACATCTATCCTGCGGGAGGACATGGATTCGGTTATAATGATAGTTTTGTGTATAAGCAGGAGTGGCTTCAGGAACTTGGAGAATGGTTGGCAAAATTGTAATTCTTTTCTTGTAATTCGAAATATACTTCCTATATTTGTCATTAAAATATTTAATGAAAAGAAATTATGAGAAATTCAAAGGTTACATCTATGTTGGTAGTGCTAATGTTTCTGTTGGTCACAGGAATACAGGCGCAGACCGTTACTCCCAGTAAGAAATATATCACAAAAGAACTGAATAACGTAAGCAACTTCAGCTCAATCAGCGTATTAGGCAGTCCTGATGTTGAGTATCGTCAGAGTAATGGTTCTAAAACGACAGTTTCTATATACGGTTCGGATAATTTGGTAGACTTGCTGGAAGTTTCTACAGTAAATGGAGTATTGCAGGTGAATATCAAAAGGGTGTCAAGATTCTTAGTGGAGAGCGTCGTTTGAAAGTGATAGCCTCTTCCCCTTCATTGAATCAGGTAAATATTAAAGGTTCGGCAGATGTATATCTGAAAGGTGCAATCAAAGGGAATGACCTGAATTTGAATATAGCCGGTTCCGGAGATATCGAAGCGGAGAATCTGCAATATACTAATATATTTGCTTTGGTGAAAGGAAGGGGACATTGATTTGAAAAATGTGAAAGCGACTACTGTGATGTCAGAAGTTAATGGTTCCGGTGATATCAATATTAAAGGTTCTGCACAGAAGGCGACACTGACAGTAAATGGTTCCGGAGATATTAGTGCTGAAAAACTGGCTGCAACTAATGTCGTTGCTACAGTTGCAGGTTCGGGTGATATAGTATGCTACGCTTCCAGACAGTTGGCTGCGAGAGTTAGTGGTAGTGGTGATATTGAATATAAAGGAAGCCCTTCAGTTGTAAATAAGCAGGGGAAGAAAAATTCGATTACCGGTAAGTAAGATACGAATCTTATTTTTATAGAAAGCGGGCAAATATGTTATTTATCACATATTTGCCCGCTTTTATTTAGACATTCATAGATCTCTATCGAAGTATATGCAATGACAATATGTTAAAAATATAGTTAGCCAAGATACAATTAACTTGCAGATCTGTTTTATTTATATGGGCTTATCTGTATTTTCTGATATTGCACATTATGAAATATTATTCAATTAAGTCAAGTAGTATATGAATTTAGATGAAGTTTTAAATTATCGTCGCTCTGTACGGGTATATGATAAAGAAAAGGAAATAGATATAGAAAAAGTAAAGCATTGCCTGGAATTGGCAACTTTGGCTCCCCAATAGTTCTGATATGCAACTATGGGAGTTTTATCACATCACACAGCCTGAATTGATGGCAAAGGTATCAAGAGTTTGTCTTGATCAAAAGCAACTTCCACAGGCTTGCAGATTGTTGTTTTCGTCACACGTCGTGACTTGTATCGGAAGCGGGCGAAATTCGTTCTTGATTTCGAGACAGGAAATATACGGCGGAATAGTCCTATAGACAGGCAGGAGAAACGTATTAAAGACAGAAAACTGTACTATGGGATATTGATGCCGTTTGTTTATGCCCGTTTCTGCGGTATCTTAGGACTTTTCAGAGTACTACTTGCTAATGTTATCAGCATTTTCCGCCCTATGATGCTCGAAGTATCTGAAGGTGATGTGCGTGTGGTAGTACATAAATCCTGTGCGCTTGCTGCTCAAACATTTATGATTGCTATGGCGAACGAAGGATATGATACCTGTCCCTTGGAAGGCTTGGATAGCCGACGGCTCAAAAGGTTGCTTAAGTTGCCTCATGGTGCTGAAATAAATATGGTAGTTTCTTGTGGAATCCGGAATGGAAATAAAGGAATTTGGGGAGAACGGTGCAGGGTACCGTTTGAGGAAGTTTATCGTAAGATTTGATGGCACGGACGCAGTAGTAAAAACGCCTAAATATATATGTATTCGAATTCAAACTGAATGGGACTGCCGAGCAGGATTTGCAGCAGATTGATGAAAAAAGGCTATCTGATTCCTTATCAGACAGCCGGACGTGAAGTCGTGAAAGTAGGAGTGGAGTTCAGTGCGGAGAAAAGGAATATTGGACGATGGTTGCTTTTAACCAGATAACAATTAATATTAAAGTGAATCCTATTAGATAATCAGATGTGCGGAGATATGCTTGGCATATCTCCGTTTTAATTGACATAATCCGCCGGAGTAAAGGGATGAATGATGCTTACCGACGTGATTTAATCGTTTTTAATAAATGAAATTTATTTTTTCCTGATTATACAAATAGTACAAAAGAATCTTCTTGTCTGGTCTTGTTTTTATATTCCGCAACATTTCATCCTTTGTGTCATAGTATTAGTCACCTTCGAAACATTTATTGTTTGTATCCGACATGGATGGAGTTTGGCTAGTCCCCAAATATGCGGATATTTGTGAAGTGAGATTTCACTATCAAAAGTATTGGTCCTTTTCGGACCGGCCGCCTGTGAAGGTAGCTCTATTGTTTGTTTTGTTTTGTGTTTGGTGCATCTTTTTCAAGCGAGAAAGAAGATGCACTATTTATATCTATCTACCCTGACTATCGGATATTGAATGAAAATTTGCCTATGAAACAGATAAAGCATACATTTGAAGAAAAAAAGAAAATGGGCGGGTGAAAGCATCAATGTGGAACTTATGGCACGGCTGTCACAAATGGAGTGAAGGCTGCCGCCACTGCTATGTATATCGTACGGATGGCAAATACGGAAAAGACAGTTCGGTGGTGACAAAGACGGAAAAGTTCGGTTTGCCTTTGCAGAAGAAAAAGAATGGAGAATATAAGATACCCTCGGGAAATCTGGTATATACCTGTTTTACCTCTGATTTTCTGATTGAAGCTGTGGATGAATGGCGTGCCGAAGCATGGGAAATGATGCGGATACGGCAGGACCTTCATTTTATGTTTATTACGAAGCGGATAGACAGACTGCAACAGTGCCTGCCACCGGATTGGGGAGATGGATACGACAATGTGACAATTTGTTGTACAATGGAGAATCAGGACAGAGTCGATTATCGCTTACCTATTTATAAAGAAAGTCCTATTAAACATAAAATTATTATCTGTGAACCCTTCTTAGTCAGATTGATTTTCAGAGGAGAATTGGAAGGATGGGTAGAGCAGGTAGTGGCAGGAGGAGAGTCCGGTAAGGAAGCGCGTTTGCAATTATGACTGGGTGTTGGACATTCGCCGTCAATGTGTGGAAGCTCATGTCGGTTTCTGGTTCAAGCAGACAGGAAGTTATCTGTTGAAAGACGGACATGAGTATAAAGTCGCCCGACAGTTCCAGCACTCACAGGCGAGGAAAGCGGAACTGAATTATACTCCCGAAAAATAACGAAAGAACAAACAGGAATAAGGGAATGCAAAGGCTGTCGGACAGCTTTCACATCCCTTTATTGAGTACAAAATATGGATAATCACGTCTCTCCTTAAAGAGATAGTGTGTAAATTTTAAAATTATCCATATTAAATGAAACAGATAAAGCTGTTATTTCTTTTTAGCTTCCGCCTCCGTCACGGGAGCATTTGCGCAGAGCAATGGGCTGACGGATATGAGTCAGAGCCGTTATGAAAAGATGGCAAATACCGGAATTGATGCCGTACACTGGACGAATGGATTCTGGGGAGAGCGTTTTAATGTATTTAGCGGAACTTCCTTGCAGAGTATGTGGAATACATGGAACACGCCGGAAGTTTCTCATGGTTTCCGTAATTTTGAGATTGCTGCCGGTGTATGCAAGGGAGAACATTGGGGGCCTCCGTTCCATGATGGAGATATGTACAAGTGGATGGAAGGAGTCGCTTCTGTGTATGCTGTCAATAAAGATCCGGAATTGGACAAGTTAATGGACAACTTTATTGCTTGTGTCGTAAAAGCCCAACGTGCAGATGGTTATATACATACGCCGGTTGTTATAGAAGAACTGAATAAGGGAATAGACAGCCATACGCTGGCTGATTCCCAACAACAGACAGTGATTGGTACGAAAGTAGGCTCCGAGGACGAAAAAGGTGCATTTGCCAATCGGTTGAATTTTGAAACGTATAACTTGGGACACCTGATGATGGCAGGTATCGTTCACCACCGTGCTACCGGAAAAACGACTCTTTTGATGCTGCCGTGAAAGCAACGGATTTTCTTTGCCACTTTTACGAAACGGCTTCTGCCGAACTGGCTCGTAATGCCATTTGCCCTTCACATTATATGGGAGTGGTCGAAATGTATCGTGCCACAGGAAATCCCCGTTATCTGGAACTTTCAAGAACCTGATTGATATTCGCGGTATGGTGGAAAACGGCACGGACGATAACCAGGATCGTATTCCTTTCCGCGACCAATATCGTGCAATGGGACATGCCGTACGTGCCAATTACCTGTATGCAGGTGTGGCAGATGTATGCGGAGACGGGTGAACAACAACTGATGAAGAACCTGACTAGTATCTGGAACGATATTGTCACCCGAAAGATGTACGTGACCGGGCTTGCGGTGCTTTGTATGACGGCACCTCACCGGATGGAACGTGCTATGAACCGGATAGCATTCAGAAAGTGCATCAGAGCTATGGTCGTCCGTATCAGTTACCGAACAGTACGGCACATAATGAAACCTGTGCCAACATAGGTAATATGCTGTTCAACTGGCGCATGCTGGAAGTGACGGGAGATGCCAAGTATGCGGGCTTGTGGAAACTTGCCTTTATAATAGTGTATTGAGTGGCATAAGCCTGGATGGAAAGAAGTATTTCTATACGAATCCTCTTCGTATCAGTGCCGATCTGCCTTATACACTCCGTTGGCCGAAAGAACGGACGGAATATATCAGTTGTTTCTGTTGTCCGCCCAATACATTGCGTACGCTTTGTCAGGCGCAGAATTATGCTTATACATTGAGTCCGGAAGGGATTTATTGCAACCTGTACGGTGCAAATACATTGACTACAAACTGGAAGGACAAGGGGAACTTGCTTTGGTGCAGGAAACGGACTATCCTTGGGAAGGCAATGTACGTGTAACGTTGAACAAAGTGCCCCGTAAAGTAGGTGCTTTCTCCCTCTTCTTCCGTATTCCCGAATGGTGTGGGAAAAGCTGCGTTGATAGTGAACGGTCAACCGGTGTCCATGAATGCCAAGGCAAATACCTATGCGGAAGTGAACCGTACATGGAAGAAAGGGAGATGTGGTAGAACTGGTCATGGATATGCCTGTTTGTCTGCTCGAAAGCTCATCCGTTGGCAGAAGAAATCCGTAACCAGGTGGTAGTGAAACGTGGCCCGTTGGTTTACTGCCTGGAGAGTATGGACATTACAAATGGAGAAAAGATCGATAACATCTTGATTCCTGCCGACATAAAGCTGATTCCGAAGAAAACGACGATTGAAGGCAGTTCGATAGTAGCCCTGGAAGGGAAAGCGCGTCTGGCATCGTCTGAGTCTTGGGAAGGCGTGCTTTATCGTCCGGTTGTCAAGCAGAAAACTGTGGATATTCGTCTGATTCCTTATTATGCATGGGGAAACAGAGGTAAAGGAGAGATGACAGTCTGGATGCCGCTAGCAAGATAACCCATTGTAAAAAAGAAAAATGAAAAAAAAGTTATTGGTAACAACTATATGCCTGCTGGGTGCACATCTGCTGTCAGCAGGTGAAATCTGGATTTCGCCGCAGGGGAATGATCTCAATGACGGTACACGTCCATCTCCGAAAGCGACGTTGACTTCTGCTTTGCGTCAGGCACGCGAATGGCGCCGGACAGATGATGAACAGGTGCGGGGAGGAATTACGATCTGTATGGAAGGCGGTACGTATGCACTCTATGAACCGGTGTTTATTCGTCCGGAAGACAGCGGGACGGAGGATTCTCCCACGGTGATCCGCCCGGTAGCTGATGAAAAAGTGGTATTGAGTGGCGGCATCCGGATCGGTGGATGGGAGAAGCAGGGAAAACTCTGGGTAGCGGATGTGCCCATGTTCAACGGGCGGCCACTGGATTTCCGTCAGTTATGGGTGAATGGTAAGAAAGCCTGTCCGTGCCCGTGACGTAGAGGATTTTGAGAAGATGAACCGCATTTGCAGTGTGGACGAGAAGAATGAGATTCTTTATGTTCCTGCGGTTGCCATACGCAGACTGGTAGACGGAAAAGGGGCTTTGAAGGCCAAATATGCAGAGATGGTATTGCATCAGATGTGGTGTGTGGGCCAATCTTCGTATTCGTTCTGTCGAACTGGCTGGAGACAGTGCCGCAATACGTTTTCATCAGCCGGAGAGCCGGATTCAGTTTGAGCATCCCTGGCCACGTCCGCTGGTAACGACAGATGGGCATAATTCTGCTTTTTTATCTGACGAATGCCCGTGAACTACTGGATGAAGGGAGAATGGTATCACGACATAGATGCCCGTAAAGTCTATTATTATCCTCGGGAAGGAGAGAAGTTGCAGGATGCCGGCACGGAAGTGATAGTGCCTGCCATAGAGACATTGATACAAGTAAAAGGGACGTTCGACCGTCCTGTTTCACATATCCGTTTTGAGAAAATCACGTTCTCTCATACGACTTGGATGCGTCCGTCTGAGAAAGGCCATGTTCCTCTTCAGGCGGGGAATGTATCTGACAGACGGTTATCGTATTGACCCGATAATGGAACGGGACTATCTGAATCATCCCTTGGATAATCAAGGATGGCTGGGACGTCCTGCCGCGGCTGTAAGCGTGGCTGCTGCCAATCAGATCGACTTTGAGCGCTGTCGGTTCGATCATTTAGGCTCAACCGGGCTGGATTATGAAGAAGCCGTGCAGGGCGGTGTCGTTCGTGGCTGTCTTTTCCGTGATATTGCGGGGAACGGACTGGTGGTCGGCAGTTTCTCTCCGGCTGCCCATGAAACACATTTACCTTATGACCCTACCGACCTTCGGGAAGTATGCGCGCATCAACAAATCAGTAATTGCTACTTTACCGAAGTGGGTAATGAAGATTGGGGATGTCTTGCAATCCTTGCGCTATGTGAAAGAATATTAATATAGAACACAATGAAATCTGCGAAGTTCCTTATAGCGGCATCAGCCTTGGCTGGGGCTGGACGCAGACAGTGAACTGTATGCGTAACAACAGAGTGCACGCGAATCTGATTCATCACTATGCAAAGCATATGTATGACGTAGCCGGAGTTTATACACTGGGCTCGCTGCCGAAAAGTTATGTAACTGAGAATTGCGTACATAGCATTTATAAGCCAGGTTATGTACACGATCCCAATCATTGGTTTTATCTCTATACGGACGAAGGCTCTTCTTTTTATCACTGTACGCGATAACTGGACGGAAGGGAGAAGTATCTGCAAAATGCGAACGGTCCCGGAAATGTATGGGAGAACAATGGTCCGCAGGTAGATACAGTCATTCGTGAACGTGCAGGGTTGGAAGCCGAATATAGGGACTTGAAGAAATAAGAAAAATGAAAAGAAATGCATGATACTTTTGGGTGCCTTGTCATTGGCAAGCAGCACCTTTGCCCAAACTTGGATATGGTATCCGGGGACTATGAAATCTGGTTGGGCAACCAGATGAACAACCGACGTACGGAACGTGGTGCTTTTTTCCTCCTTTTTGGAAAACAGACAGTCATTATGTAGTCGTAGAGTTCAGCAAAGTATTGAATCTTTCCGAACCAGAAGAAGTGTTTATTGCTGCCGAGGAACATATAATGTGAAGCTGGACGGGAAACTTCAGTTCGGAATGCCTGAAACCTTGCTGCTTCCGGCAGGAAAACATAGCCTAAATATTAAAGTATGGAATCAGGCAACGCCTCCCACTATCTATGTGAAAGGAAAGACGGTAAACTCTGATTCGTCCTGGCGGGTAACTTATGAAGATAAGGAATGGATCGATGAAAGCGGTAAGGCTAGTGACACATCTGCCACCATCTATATGGATGCCGGATGCTGGAACTTTGACGGTGCCACTCAACGTCCTTCCCAATTCAGCCTGATGCGTGAACCTCAGCAACCTGTCGCTAAAACAGAACAACCGGAAGGAGGCATACTGTATGATTTTGGAAAAGAAACTTTCGGATTTATCACATTAAAGAACCTTTCGGGCAAGGGAAAGATTGACCTCTATTATGGTGAAAGTCCGGAAGAAGCGAAAGACAAAGCATATTGCGAAACATTGGATAAACTCCTGCTGGAGCCGGGACAGATCACTGATCTCGCTATCCGCAGCACATCTCCTTTGCATCATTCTGATAATGAATATACGCTGGAGAACAGCAAAGCATTCCGCTATGTATACATCACTCACGAACCGGAAGTACAGATTGGTGAAGTATCTATGCAATATGAATATCTTCCCGAAGAATATCGTGGTAACTTCCGTTGTAACGACGAGGAACTGAACTGTATCTGGGAGGTGGGAGCATACACGATGCATCTTACTACACGCGAGTTTTTTATAGACGGTATCAAGCGCGACCGTTGGGTATGGAGTGGCGATGCCATCCAAAGTTATCTGATGAATTATTATCTGTTCTTTTGACAGTGAGTCCGTGAAGCGTACCATCTGGTTACTTCGTGGAAAAGATCCGGTGACCAGCCATAGTAACACCATTATGGATTACACTTTCTACTGGTTCTTAAGCGTATATGATTATTATATGTATAGCGGTGACCGGCATTTCGTCAACCAGCTATATCCACGTATGCAAACAATGATGGATTATGTATTGGGACGTACGAATAAGAATGGTATGGTGGAAGGAATGTCCGGCGACTGGGTATTTGTGGACTGGGCGGATGGCTATTTAGACAAAAAGGGAGAACTTTCTTTCGAACAGGTTTTGTTTTGCCGGAGTCTGGAGACGATGGCACTTTGTGCAGATTTAGTCGGAGATAAGGACGGACAACAAAAATATGAGAAGTTAGCTTCTGCGTTAAAAGCAAAATTAGAGCCGACTTTCTGGAATAATCAGAAACAGGCATTTGTGCACAATTGTGTGGATGGACGTCAGAGTGATGCCGTAACCCGATACGCTAATATGTTCTCTGTTTTCTTTGATTATCTGAATGCGGATAAGCAGCAGGCCATTAAACAGTCCGTTCTCCTGAATGATGAGATTCTGAAAATAACAACGCCTTATATGCGTTTTTACGAACTGGAAGCCCTTTGTGCTCTTGGTGAGCAGGAGACTGTAATGAAAGAAATGAAAGCCTACTGGGGTGGAATGTTGAAAGCAGGAGCAACCTCTTTTTTGGGAGAAATATAATCCGGAGGAAAGCGGAACACAGCATCTTTTGCCATGTATGGCCGCCCATACGGAAAGAGTCTTGTGCCACGCTTGGGGAGCAAGTCCTATTTATCTGCTGGGTAAATACTATTTGGGAGTCAAACCAACGAAAGAGGGTTATAAAGAGTTTGCTGTCAGTCCGGTATTGGGAGGTTTGAAATGGATGGAAGGTACCGTACCTACTCGAACGGAGACATTCATGTCTACATGGATAATAAAACCATTAAAGTGAAGGCCACGGAAGGAAAAGGTTATCTGACCATCCAGAGTCGCCGTCAGCCAAAAAGCCAATATGGGAACTGTGGAGAAGGTTTCGGAAGGTGTATGGCGCCTTTGGATTGATTCTCCGGAAGAAAGGATTGTTACCTATCGTTTGTAGTCAGAGATTCAGATTGAAATAAGGCCTCCGGTTGTATTGCTATAGCGGCAATAGGCCGGAGGTCTTTCTATCTGTGCATTATCGCACTCTTTTTGTGCGTATATGCACAAAAAGAATATATGCTGATAAATCCAAATCGCTAGTATATAACGCTTTATGTTTTGGCACAGGATTTTGAAGTATTCTTCTGCAAACAACAGAATATAATGAAAACACTAAAGTATGCATGGCGTTTCCTTGTGCGCTCCAAATCATATACAGTCATTAATATTGTCGGCTTGTCATTAAGTCTGGCGTGTACAATCATACTGGTACGTTATATTCATCAGGAGACACGAGTAAATACTCATTGCATAGATGCTGAAAGTGTATATATACCGCTTCGGGATATTGATGGGAATGTTTTTGTGGGCAGTGTGTCAGATGGATATAGTGGAGCAGATACAGTTTTCTATTCTCCGGAAGCTGTGAAGGAAAAGGCCCGTTTTGTAACTTTCAGCAATGATAATGTTGCCATAAATGGAAAGCCGTATACCGTACAATTATTAGCGGCAGATACCGCTTTCTTTTCATTTCTTCACGTATCCCCTCAGTGGTACACCAATGAAAGTTCTCCCAATGATGTACTTGTTACCCGCCAGTTTGCCGAGCGTGTATTTGGAAAGGAAAATCCAATTGGAGAAAAACTAAGTTATTCCGGTGGTCATCTTCTCACTGTCTGTGGTGTATTGGATGAACCGGCATGTAAATCCTCGTTAACATTTGACATCGTTTTAAACCCCGAACTCAAGAATGGAGAAAGAGGATGGGGAAAGATGCTGGTTGAACTTATCCGTTTTATGCCGGGAGTGGATATAGATGCTATTAACGCTATTAGTAATATCTACCGTCAAGCTGATGGCGGTTACCGTATACGTTATGATTTTATTCCTGTCAGTGAGCTTTATTGGAATAAGATATTAGCAGCAAAAGCCGATGCTCCGGAAATGTGGCATTACAGCAGTCGATTTCATTTATGGGTACTGTCCTGTGTATGCCTGTTGCTTCTTTTGGCCGGCATTCTCAATTTCGTCAATATCTATTTGGTTTTTATGCTAAAGCGTTCCAAGGAGTATGGCATCAGGAAAGTATTTGGCATGAGAGGTCGTACACTTTTTCTTCAGTTATGGACAGAGAATGTCTTGATGGTACTCATCGCTTTATTTTTCGCATGGTTCTTTATAGAGATGTTTTCAGGATATGCCAATCGTTTGCTGGAAAGCAACATTATGTATACAGCTTTCGATTGGCAGGCTCTCTTTGGCAATATTTATATTGTTGCCACTGTTGACAACGATTTATCCTTATCTTAAATACAATTATTTGCCTCCGGTCGTGTCTATAAGTACGATTGGTACTTCACGCCAGTCAGTGAAAACACGCACCCTTTTCTTATTTGTGCAATATAGTATCACTCTCTTTTACTGATCATCTTATCGTTGTATTTTAGTAATCATCTTCATTTCCTGCTGAATACACCTCCGGGTTTCAGAACCGAAGGAATTTTATATGCTGATCTGATGCCAAAGCTTTCCTAACCAATGGTGGGAGGATAGTCAGGAAATACAAAATAAGCGGTGGCATGACAGAGAAGTTATGGAACAGAAGGCTGAATGAATGCCCATATATCGAACACTGGTTTGCCGGAGATACTGGTCGCGAAGGCATTTTATCGGCTGGTAGCATGTCAAGTATGATAAATGATAAGGGAGGAAAGTTAAATATGGCAATGATGTGGGTAACAGTGGATTTCTTTAAGTTATATGGATTACATATAGTTGATGGTTCATTGCCCGATGAAGTAAATGGACATGCCGATTATCTGGTAGCTATGAACAAAGCGGCATTAAAAAGCTTTTGGTTATACCCGTCGGGAAGATGCATTCGTCAAAGGTGAAAGTTCACTTTGGAGTTCTATATCTAATGGTAAATAGTAGAAGGTGGATTGTCATTGATGCCTGTACAGGCTATTATTGCAGATTATTACTCTGGACATTTGACTGCTGGTAAAAAGCCGATTATATATATGATATCCAGCGCAGGAATTAATGCCCAGTGTCAAATATCCTGTGTGCCGGGAAAAGAAAAACAATTAGTTGATTATCTTAAGAAATGCAGGGAAGACATATATAACTCTAATGAATTCGATTATCATTGGCTGAAAGATGATATAAAAGCGTTGTATCGGGACGACCGCCGCATTGCAACCGTCTTCACCCTTTTGCCACTATCTCTATATTTGTTTCCGCTTTGGGATTATTTGGTCTTTCGTTATTTGATATCCGCCAGCGTTATCGGGAAGTAGCCATCCGCAAGGTGAATGGTGCCCGGCTCAGGAATCTTTATTCCATCCTGTTCCGCAAATATATATGGATTATAGGCGGTGCAACATTACTCACGATGCCATTATCATACTATCTGATATACATATATACATCAGATTTTGTGGTCAAAACTCCGGTAAGCATTTCTATTTTTGTGATAGCTTTGTTGGTTGTCGTAGCTATTTCCGCAGGTACATTGTTCTGGCAAGTGAATAAGGCGGCACGAATTAATCCTGCGGAGATTATAAAGACGGAATAAATCTGAATGGATGTATGAAAGAAGCATGGAGGAGTTGACAAACCACTTTTAATGTTGTATCTTTGTAAGTGAAAACCGGAAGTAAATTCGATAACATTGATAATATAGACGAAAAATGAGCAATAATAAGTATAATATAATAACAGTTTGCAGGCATTCCACTCCGGATAATGCTTGTTAGATAGTTGACACAAGCTAAGGGCTGCGATTCTTTATGGGAATTGCAGCCCTTTTTGTTGCTTAAAATTGATATTCCTTGCAGTAAGATCGAAATTCGAGTTTATAATAAACTGGAAGGACGTTTATAATAAACGATGAAAGAATTTATTAATAAATGACTGGAAGTTACTGTATCATTAGTCAATGTCTTTCGTATAGATGTTGGTGCTGATTTTGAAAAGTTCTGTATCTTCTAAGTGAATCGATAAATTATTGATACATTACTCCCTTTTCTCTTTTATGTCATTGCACTGAATACCTTACGATGAATGCTTTCTTAAATCTATGTAATACAACACGTGTCTATGTAACGGATGCTCAGCCGGAACAAGCGGATGACCAAATTCTCTAACCCGTTCCATCCCTATTTTCTGCATCACCCTTTCCGAACGTTGGTTGGGAAGAGAAGTAAACGAGAACAATTCTTTGATATCTAAACTCTTACGAGCATACTCCAAACAAGCGGTTGCTGCTTCCGGAGCATAACCACGTCCCCAATATTCGTGCGCCAATCGCCAGCCGATTTCTATACCCGGAGCAAAATCAACGTCAAATGTGATCTGATGCAGTCCGGTATATCCCATAAAAGCATGATCTTCTTTACGTTCTACAGCATACAAGCCAAAGCCACAGGTCTGAAACTCATTTTGGATACGGTGATAAAAAGCAAGTGATTCTTCCGGAGTCAGCGGATGGAGAAAAAATTCCATAACATGAGGGTCGGCGTTCATGCGGGCAAAAAGCCGGAATATCTTCTTCCTTCCAATCGCGGAGAATTAAACGGGATGTTTCTATGTAAGTCTGCATAATAATGGTAATAAATGAAGTGCAAAGATATACCTTTTTTCACTCATTTGTGTGGTAAGGGAAGTGTAAACCAAAAACAGGAGCCTGCTCCTTCAGTTGAATCTACCCCGATTTCTCCTTCCATCTGTGTAATGATGCTTTTACAGATAGAAAGTCCCAGTCCCGTTCCCTGGACAAAATTGTTCAGTTTTACAAAACGTTCGAATACGCTGTTTATCTTGCTGGCAGGGATTCCAACGCCTGTATCGCGCACATAGAACCTTATTTTCTGAGAAGATATCTGTTCGTATCCCAAAGCGATAGTCCCCTCATGGGTGAACTTTAGTGCATTATTTATAAAGTTAGTGATCACCTGCATAAACCGGTTCTTATCTGTATAGATATGGCATTCGGGGATTTGCTTTTCAAAAAGGAGCTTGATATTTCCTTTCACTTTCATACCAGTGGACTTGATAATTTCAGAGCAGACCTCATTTACATCCAAGTCGGCATATACAAAGTTGAATGTTCCTGCCTCTATCTTCGCAAGATCGAGAATGTCAGATATCAGTCGCAAGAGAAGGTCATTATTATCCTGTACAATCTTGATATAGTCCTGACATTCTTCCTTGCTTTCGGTTTCTGCCAACAGGCTGGAAAAGCCGACAATCACATTCAGCGGAGTACGGATTTCGTGACTCATATTAGCCAGAAAAGCTGATTTCAGACGGTCCAGTTCTTCCGCTTTATCACGGGCGATAATCAGTTTCTGTTCAGTCTCTTTCAGAGTGGTAATATCATAATTGATACACAGCATTTCGATAATGCCTTCCTCCGGACGATAATCTCTGACCATAACATTGATACTGGTCCATGTATATTTCCCGTTCTCTCTGCTAACACGGACTTCTTTCCGCAAACTGGTAGCTTTCCTTCTTTGACTCCTCGGACAAAACTCTTCAGAACCGCCTGATCTTCAGGATGTACATGTGAGTATACTCCAATTACTTCAGTCATAGGAGTCCCATCTTTTTTCACCTAAATTCCGATACCATGTATCTTGGGCATAGCCATCTCTGGTCAGTATATTGAAGTGTGCAAACCCCACATTGGCATAATCACCAATCAGGAGAAACAGATTCTCAAATTCTTGTATCTTGGTGTATGCATTGGTGGTTTCTGTTGTATCTATATTGATAAACAGATAGTTGATGAACTGATTCTGAGAGTCATAAAGCGTAGTTACTTTCGTAGTGAGGTTAATGACTCCTTTCCGTTGAGTTTCTATATATTTATTTACTTTGGAGAAATCATAATTGATTGAAAAGTCTACATCATTCCGCGCCCTTAGCTTCTCTTTTTATTTCTTGCGGAATATTGGGATTGTCATACAGATTGATCCCCAAGACCTCATTTTTATCAGTTAAGCCGAATATTTCCAGTTCTTTATCATTGATATCAATCAGATAACCGTCTTTATCGTAAAGTTCGATGCCGGCCGGCAGATTCTTATAAATGTTACGGAGAATCTTTTCGCTATGATCCAGTGCCAGGCGATCCTCTTTCGCCTGAAGTTCTGACTTACGCAGTTCTATGCAGATACTGATAATGTTTGCCAATGAAGAAAACCACTGAAGATCTACATTACTCCAACTGCGATAAGCCTTCACCATATCAATGCCCATATATCCCCATATTTTGTCTTTGGATATGAGCGGAACTGCCATTAGTGACTTAATATTCTGTGATTCGAGCAGGCCTTGCGGTATTCCTGAGCCTCTTGGGGCATATCGTCCAAAGTATTCAGAATAATGGACTTCCTGTTTGAAAAGCTGTCTGTTCCACCAAAAGACTCATCCCAAAGTATATCTCTGCAGATTATTCCGCTCTTCGGATACACCTTCTGCAGTTGCCTCATACGTGCAATTCTGAACCTTTTTCTTTCTGTCTATTTCGACGATATAGGTACGGTCTCCTCCGAACTGTTTAAGCAGGTCACCTAATATTTGATTGATTATCTCCGCGATATTATCGGATTGCAGAAAAGCGAGCAATGAATAGGAGATGCTGTTTTGCTGATAAAGCAGACTGTTTACATGAAAGAAGTCGATGTTTCCGCATCTGTTTTCCGCAGGTTTGTCCACGTATTGCAAATAACCGAATATGTCTCTGTATCCTTCTTTATCAGGTTTTCTGAAACTGATCTTGGAATATACCCATATTTCTCCGTTTTTTAGCTTGGATAGGGAACATTTGCTCATAAGTTTCAAGATTTGAATGAGAGATAAATTCGTTTCTGAGACGCGTGCGGTGATCTTCGCGTATCCTGTGATGAAACTCTTGAAAGGCTGATCCGATGGCTTTCAAGTCCTAACAGATCAACGATAAAATCAGAGCAAATATACTGTTGATTTTTTTACATCAGACTCCCACCATCCCATTTTCGCCATTTGAGTAATTTGTTGAAATCGTTCACAGTCCAAATTCAATTGCCCTTCCATATTGTTTGCTCTTGTTTTCTTTTTTTATTATAGAATACTGTCCGGCAAATATAGATATTATTTTAAAGAATAAAGGGGATTACAGATGTTTTGGATGAATAATGTGGTAATATGGTATCAAAAAGTGGAAGAGTGGATAAATGAGTACAAACAAGGACTTACTTCGTCTTTCTTTTATAAAAGAATGAAACTATACATTTTATAATATACATCAGAAGAATGAAAAATACCAAATTGTTCATGTTTGCGGCATGCACCCTTTTCTTAGCTGCGTGTGGTAAGCAAACCGTGAAAATAATGACTCCGCCGGATGCGTCAAACCGCGTTCTGTTCAGTGCGGAACAGTTACAGTCTACCCTGGATAAAGCCGGTTATCAGGTAATGATGCAACAAGGGATACCACATTCTCCGATCCTGAAATAAAGACGATTCTGCTGACGGAAGTGAATGATACGACGCTTAAGAAAGAAGGCTTTTCATATTACGACTGCCGGTAATCTGACAAGAGTATGCGGCAGAGACGGAAGCGGAGTGATCTACGGAAGTCGCGAACTGATAGACCGTGTGAACGACTCTGATGGCAAGCTTGACTTTCCGGAAGAGTTGAAAGATGGTCCGGAAATGGTGCTCCGCGGTGCTTGTGTCGGTCTGCAGAAAATGACTTACCTGCCGGGACACGGTGTGTAGGAGTATCCGTATACTCCGGAAAGTTTCCCTTGGTTTTATGATAAGGAACAATGGATTAAATACCTCGATATGCTGGTAGCCAATCGCATGAATTCCCTGTATCTCTGGAATGGTCATCCGTTTGCATCGTTGGTCAAACTGGAAGATTATCCGTTTGCGCTGGAAGTAGACGAAGAGACGTTCAAGAAGAATGAAGAGATGTTTTCTTTCCTTACGGAAGAAGCGGACAAACGTGGTATCTTCGTGATACAGATGTTCTACAATATCATCCTTTCCAAACCATTTGCAGAGCATTATGGACTGAAAACGCAGGACCGTAACCGTCCCATCACTCCTCTGATTGCAGACTATACCCGTAAAAGCATTGCCGCATTTATAGAGAAATATCCGAATGTGGGACTGCTGGTTTGTTTGGGTGAAGCCATGTGTACGGTAGAAGATGATGTGGAATGGTTCACAAAGACCATCATTCCGGGTGTAAAAGACGGATTACAGGCATTGGGACGTACCGACGAACCGCCTCTTTTGCTGCGCGCACACGATACGGACTGCAAACTGGTAATGGATGCGGCATTGCCGATATATAAGAATCTTTATACGATGCATAAGTATAATGGTGAATCACTGACAACTTACGAGCCTCGTGGCCCCTGGTCGAAGATTCATACGGATTTGAGCTCTTTAGGATCTATTCATATCAGTAATGTACATATCCTGGCAAATCTGGAACCATTCCGTTGGGGCTCTCCAGACTTCGTACAGAAGGCGGTACAAGCGATGCACAACGTGCACGGTGCCAATGCATTGCACCTTTATCCGCAGGCTTCGTACTGGGATTGGCCATATACAGCCGATAAACTGCCAAATGACGAACGGGAATTCCAACTGACCGCGACTGGATCTGGTATCAGACCTGGGGACGTTATGCGTGGAACAGCCATCGGGATCGTGCTGACGAGATCGGTTACTGGAATCATCAACTGGGACAGTTCTACGGAACATCCGACGAGAATGCAGGCAATATTCGCATTGCTTATGAAGAAAGCGGAGAAATTGCCCCGAAGTTATTACGTCGTTTTGGTATCACAGAAGGAAACCGTCAGACGTTATTGTTGGGTATGTTTATGAGCCAGCTTGTCAATCCGTACAAATATACCATCTATCCGGGATTCTATGAAAAGGCTGCGGACCGGAAGGCGAAAAGTTCTGATCGAATTTGTAGAGAAAGAATGGAAGAATCAGCCTCATGTAGGTGAGATGCCGCTGGACATTGTCGCTCAGGTGATTGAACACGGTGATAAGGCAATAGCAGCGATTGACAAGGCAGCCGGTTCCATCTCCTCTAACAAAGAAGAATTCGCACGTCTGCAGAATGATATGCATTGTTACCGTGAGTTTGCCTATGCGTTTAATCTGAAAGTGAAAGCTGCGAAACTGGTATTGGACTATCAGTGGGGAAAAAGACATGAAAAATTTGGAAGAAGCCATCCCTCTGATGGAACAAAGTCTGGAACATTACCGCAAACTGGTGGAACTGACAGACGAGCATTATTTATATGCCAACAGTATGCAGACTGCCCAGCGCCGTATTCCTATCGGTGGGACGATGGCCATAATAAGACATGGAAAGAACTGCTGGTGCACTACGAAAAAGAGTTGGAGAACTTCAAGGCGAACCTTGCCATGCTGAAAGAAAAGCAAAATGGCAATGCGGTGACTGAAACGGTAGAGATCGCTGCCTGGGCTCCTGCGTATGTGAACTTAATATCGAATTATCCGACAGTGAAACTGAATGAAGGAACTTCCTTGTTCACGGATCTTCCGGGCAAAATAGAAGCAATAGCTCCTGAACTGAAGGGAATGAAGGCATTCCGCTTTAATGGAAATGAACAACGGGAAAAAGGAACAAGCATTACTTTTGAAACAAATGCTCCAGTCAAACTATTAGTAGCCTACTTTAAAGACGATCAGAAGAAGTATGCCAAAAGCTCCGAAACTGGAGATTGATGCATCTGCCAACGATTACGGTCAGGCGGAACCTGTACTGACCAATGCAATCCATATCAATGGAATGCCATTAGCGAATACACGCATATAGCTTTCCGGCAGGAAAACATACGTTGATGTTGCCCAAAGGCTACCTTCAGGTTCTTGGATTTACGGCTGCGGATATGAAAACTCGTAATGCCGGACTTGCCGGAGACGAAGAAACGATGGACTGGTTGTTTTACTAATGAACGATTGCTGTAAGCCGCTATTTAGTTTCAAGGCTTGAAACTATTAGTTTCATGCCTTGAAACCATTTGTTCCAAAGCTTGAAACAAATAGCGGCAACTCAACAAAAGATGATAGACAAAAGTATAATGAAGAAGTTATTACTGACATTTTAAGTATAGCTGCCGTATGCTCACTGTATGCCCAACGTAAAGTCACGCAGGAACGGATGGAGCAGATTTATGAAAAGGTAAAGACGCCCCTATAAGTACGGACTTGCTGTTGCCCCTGACCGACAATTATCATAAGATTGATTGTCCTACTGTCTTTCGTCAGGGAGACAAGTGGCTGATGACTTATGTCGTTTATAATGGCAAAACCGGCACGGATGGTCGTGGATACGAAACCTGGATTGCAGAAAGTGATAATCTGCTTGATTGGCGTACCTTAGGACGTGTACTTTCTTATCGGGACGGTAAATGGGATTGTAATCAGCGTGGAGGATTCCTGCACTGCCGGATATGGAGTGGGGTGGAAGCTACGAACTTCAGACCTACAAAGGCCGCCACTGGATGACTTATATCGGTGGAGAAGGTACAGGTTATGAAGTAAAAGCACCACTCTTTGTCGGACTGGCATCTACCAAAGGAGATATTTCCACCGCTCATGAATGGGAATCTCTGGACAAGCCAATTCTGAGCATCCATGATAAAGATGCCCAGTGGTGGGAAAAAGTTGACTCAATATAAAAGTACCGTTTACTGGGATAAAGACAAAACACTGGGTGCCCCGTTTGTGATGTTTTACAATGCGGGAGGACGTCATCCGGAAACTGATTTAAAGGGTGAACGGGTAGGAATCGCACTTTCCAAGGATATGAAAACCTGGAAACGTTATCCCGGCAATCCGGTCTTTGCACACGAAGCGGACGGAACGATCACCGGTGATGCTCATATTCAGAAGATGGGTGACGTATATGTGATGTTTTATTTCTCTGCCTTTGAGCCGTCACGCAAGTATAAAGCCTTTAATACGTTTGCTGCAAGTTATGATCTCGTCAACTGGACAGACTGGCATGGAGCTGATTTAATTATTCCTTCCAAGAATTACGACGAATTATTTGCGCATAAAAGCTATGTGATCAAACACGACGGAGTAGTTTATCATTTTTATTGCGCGGTGAACAATGCCGAACAGCGTGGTATTGCTATTGCTACAAGTAAGCCGATGGGACGCTCTGCCGTTCGCTTCCCGAAGCCGGAAACGAAGAATCGCCGGATGATCACTGAACTGAATGAAGGCTGGAAAAACCTGGTTAATTGACAATTCACAATTTGACAATTGACAATTCAAAAAGGCAATCACCAATCCCCGATTATTAATTGTCAAATACCTCACAATTGGGATGATTATTATGGATATCGTCAGTTGACTCATGGCAATCTGCACGGAACAACCATGTATGTGAAAGACTTCTCCCTCGATAATTGTCCATTGTCAACTGTCAATTCTCAATTAAAAAACGTTATTTCCTCCGTTTGAGGGGGTAGGTACGTATGCTACTATTAAAGTGAACGGACATGATTTCGGACGCTATCCGGTAGGACGTACCACGTTGACACTGGATGTGACCAATGCATTGAAACAAGAACGAACGAATCGTCTGGAAGTAAAAGCGGAGCATCCGGAAATGATAGCCGATATGCCGTGGGTATGTGGTGGCTGTTCGTCAGAGTGGGGGATTCAGCGAAGGATCTCAGCCGTTAGGTATATTCCGTCCGGTGGTGCTGGAGGCAACAGACGAGATCCGTATTGAACCCTTCGGAGTACACATCTGGAATGACGAAAAGGCGGCTAATGTCTTTGTCGAAACAGAAGTAAAGAACTATGGCAAGACCACGGAGACAATAGAAGTAGTCAATAAGTTGAGCAATGCGGACGGTAAACAAGTGTTCCGTCTGGTAGAGAAAGTAACATTGGCACCGGGGAGATGAAGGTGATTCGTCAACAGTCTCCTGTAGAGAATCCTGTTTTATGGGATACGGAGAATCCTTATCTTTATAAATTGGCAAGTATGATTAAGCGTGATACCAAAACAACGGACGAGATCTCTACGCCTTTCGGTATCCGTACAATCAGTTGGCCGGTAAAGAGAAATGACGAAGATGGGCGTTTCTATCTGAATGGAAAGCCTGTCTTTATCAATGGTGTATGCGAGTATGAACATCAATTCGGGCAAAGTCATGCCTTCAGTCGGGAGCAGGTAGCTGCGAGAGTGAAACAAATACGTGCGGCAGGCTTCAACGCTTTCCGTGATGCCCATCAGCCCCATCATCTCGATTATCAGAAATATTGGGATGAAGAAGGCGTCTTGTTCTGGACACAGCTTTCTGCCCATGTATGGTATGACACACCGGAGTTTCGAGAGAACTTTAAAAAGCCTGCTTCGTCAATGGGTGAAGGAACGACGTAATTCTCCGTCAGTAGTGATATGGGGATTGCAGAATGAAAGTACATTGCCTCGTGAATTTGCACAGGAATGCAGTGAAATCATTCGCGAAATGGACCCGACAGCACGTACGATGCGTATCATCACCACCTGCAACGGTGGTGAAGGAACCGACTGGAATGTTATTCAGAACTGGAGCGGCACGTATGGAGGAGACGTTACGAAATACGGAAAGGAACTTTCGCAGAAGAACCAGTTGCTGAATGGAGAATACGGTGCATGGAGAAGTATTGATCTGCATACGGAACCCGGCGAATTTGAAGTGAATGGAGTATGGAGCGAAAGTCGTATGTGCCAGTTGATGGAAACAAAGATTCGTCTGGCAGAACAGGCCAAAGACAGTGTTTGCGGACAGTTCCAATGGATTTTCAGCAGCCACGACAATCCCGGACGTCGCCAGCCGGATGAAGCATTCCGGAAAATAGATAAAGTAGGTCCGTTCAACTATAAAGGACTGGTGACTCCGTGGGAAGAACCACTGGATGTATATTATATGTATCGTGCCAACTATGTGCCGGCGGCAAAGGACCCGATGGTATACCTGGTATCACATACCTGGGCAGATCGTTTCGAGAAAGGACGTCGTCGGGCTACTATAGAGGCTTACAGCAATTGTGATTCCGTATTGCTTTATAACGACATGATCAATGACAAAGTGACTTATCTGGGACGCAAAAGAATAATGGAACAGGCACCCACTTCATGTGGGAGAATCGGGATATTCGTTATAATGTACTTCGTGCTGTAGGATATTACAAAGGGAAGCCGGTTGCCGAAGACATAATTGTACTTCAACGGACTGGAGCAAAGCTCCCCACTTTGACGTACTGTATCAGAATGCGAAACCTGTATTGAAAGGGGAAGACGGATATAATTACCTGTACCGTATTAACTGTGGAGGAGACGACTATACAGATAGTTTCGGTCAGTTATGGATGCAGGATAATACCCATTATTCCCGTTCATGGGCAGCGAACTTTAAAGAATTGAATCCATACCTTGCCAGTCAGCGCACGACGAATGATCCGATTCGGGAAGCCGTGACTGGAAGTTGTTCCAGCACTTCCGTTTCGGACGTCATCAACTGGAGTACAATTTCCCGGTAGCTGACGGAACATATCGGATTGAACTCTATTTCACAGAGCCTTGGCATGGGACGGGAGGCAGTGCTTCCACCGACTGCGAGGGGTTGCGCATCTTCGATGTGGCAGTGAATGATTCGGTAGTATTGGATGATCTTGATATTTGGGCAGAGAGTGGTCACGACGGAGTATGCAAGAAAGTAGTGTACGCTACAGTAAAAGGTGGAGTACTGAAGATTCATTTCCCGGAAGTGAAAGCAGGACAGGGGCTGATTTCAGGTATTGCCATTGCTTCTGTTGATTCGAATCTGCAACCTACTGTATTCCCCGCATCCGACTGGAGTTGGGAAAAGGCCGGCAAAGAAGTCATGGAAAAACTCCGAAAGAGTTGCTTCCCGAAGACAAGAATGCCCGTGTCAGTGTAGCGTATGAAGGCTGAAACGGCAACCCTGAAAGGCAAGTTCCGGAAGAAAGAACATCGCAAGCAAACGGGAGTATTCTTTGATAAAGGAAAAGGGAACAGCATTGAATGGAATGTCTCTACCGGACTGGCACAGGTTTATGCCCTTCGCTTTAAGTATATGAATACTACCGGAAAACCAATGCCTGTTTTAATGAAGTTCATCGATTCAAAGGAGTAGTGCTCAAAGAAGACATTCTGACTTTCCCGGAGACACCGGACAAATGGAAGATGATGAGTACCACTACCGGAACTTTTATCAATGCCGGACATTATAAAGTATTACTTTCAGCGGAAAATATGGACGGTCTGGCTTTTGATGCCTTGGATATTCAATAAATCTGTTAGCAGACTGAACTTTTTTTGCAATAGTAGTAAAAAGCGGGACGCAAAGAAGCTTGTATAGCTTTCTGCATCCCGTTTCTTATTTTGAAACCTTTTTCCTATAAATAGAATATATATGTTATTTTTTTTATGATTCGATAGTCAGATTTTAATTATTTTCGAGCGTAGATTTTAAATAATCTCTATATTTGAATAAAAAACAAAATAACGATGGAAAGCGATATACCGAGGTACGATTTAACAGTTGATTATATAGTGGGAGAAGGATTTGGGATAAACTTACTGAATGGGTATAAGAATTTTCATTGTAAAATAGAGGCAGGATTCTTCATACTTTGTGTGAAAGGGACAATACAGGCAACAATTAATGGAGAACGATATAATATTGTCGAAAATGATTTAATCACTCTGCCACCTAATTATTTCATGGAAATTCATGAGTTTTCATCTGATATTCATATTTATTATGCAGGCTTTTCATCTCATTTTATAGAAAATATAAATCTGATGAAGTCCACCCAGCATCTGCTTCCGATAATAGTAGAAAATCCGGTTATCAATTTGTCTCCATTGCAAGCCTGTAGCTATAAGATGTTTTATGAGTCATTGATTCTTGCGTATGCTTCTGCCAAGACATTGGCCAATAAAGAAATCGTAAAGGCTGTACTCACTATGTTTATTCAGGGGGCAACAGAGATTTATAAGCTACAGAGCAATCGGTATTTATCTACTCAATCACGAAAGTATGAGATATATCAGGAGTTCCTGCAACTGGTCATGAAGAATTATACAGTTCATCATGGTGCCTCTTTTTATGCTGATCATTTGGGACTTAGTCTGCCTCATTTTTTGTTCAACAATTAAAAAGGCAGCGGGGAATACCCCGCTGGAAGTCATTGCTTCCGTCATTCTGATGGATGCTAAGTCTCGTTTAAAGTCAAGTAATGAACCTGTGAAGAATATCGCTTTGTCTTTGGGATTCAATAATATCTCTTTCTTCAATAAATTCTTTAAGCAGCATACCGGTGTCACTCCGCAGGAATACAGAGGACATTAATCTTCTGTCTGCCTTTCAAATGGAAGAGTAACGATAAACCGGCTGCCTTTTCCCATTTCAGACTCTACAGAGATGTCTCCTTGCAGATGTTCTACGATTGTTTTGCAGATAGAAAGTCCCAATCCGGTCCCTTGCTTAAATGTATCTACTTTATAGAAGCGGTCGAATATTTCCCTTTTGGCATTCTTTTGGAATCCCTGAGCCTGTATCTTCCACAAAGACATGAACCGAGCTTTGCATCGACGGAATCCACTGCATAACCAAAATGGATATATCCTTTTTTCTGTAAACTTCCGGGCGTTATTAATGAAATTGCTTATTACCTGTTTCAGGCGTGTAGCATCCGTATTGATATAGACATCTTCATTCGGTAATAACGCTCTTATTTCGATTTCGGATATAGGTTTCATAGTCTGTTCTTTCTCTACATCTATCATGAGAGATCGGAGAGAACAGTCAGTGAAAGTAAATTTAATCGTATTTGATTCAATCTTGGATAAATCAAGTACATCATCAATCAGTCTTACTAAGTGTTCGCTGTTGATACTGATTAATCTCACAAAATCGGCACGTTCTTCCTCGCTTAATTCATCATACGTAGAACCGATTACATCGGAGAAACCGACTATTGCATTCAGTGGCGTACGGATCTCATGGCTCATATTTGCCAGAAAAGCCATTTTAAGTCGGTCGCTTTCTTCAGCTTTCTTACGTGCTTCGATTAAGGTGTTCTCTATATCCTTATATTCCTGGATACTCATACAGATACCGACCAACCGATAGGGATGCCCCGAGATATTGGCAATATAAGTAGACTGGCCTTCAAACCATTCCCAAGTTCCGTCTCCACGATGCAGGCGGAAGGGGACAGATTTATCGAACGTTTCCATGCCGCTAAGTTGCACAATAAAGGCGTCAGCCATAGCTTGCCGGTCGTCCGGATGAATCATATTTACGTATTCCTCCATAGTCAGAGTGTTATTTTCTCCGGCCGAAATACCCAAATGTTCGAAATAACGATTTGTCAAGGGTAAACTCACTTCGGTTTATATCATAATACCACGGATATATCCTGGTTCTTTGTAGGCTGTGTTCAGAATATACTCCTGTGTCAATTCTACAGTGATATTACGAAAAAAGAATAATATCTTTTTTCAGATTGCCATCTTCCTTGATCGTTGCAAAATCACCTCTGATCGGGATTGTGTATAATCCACCTGTTCTTGCATGAAAGTATGTTCAGAAAGCGAATAAGTTTGTTCACTCTGACGAATCTTTTCTAAGATGACAGAAAGAATGTCTTCTTTATTATTTAATAATTTGAAAAGGATATTGGTTGGAAGAGGCATCATTGTATTGACAGATGAATGAACATGAAGTTCTGTAAGAGCTTGCCGGTTGCTGTATTACTTCTCCACTAATATTAAATATAATAACTCCGTCAGGTAAGATATCTAGCAACTCATCATTGTAAAGTGTTTGTTTATTCTCTTCCATTTCTTTTTATTTTTTAATGCAGAATATGAGATTAGTGATATGAATACATAACAAAGAAAACCATTTCCCGGAAGATAATACGATATTCATTTCTGTTTTTACTTCTGTCTGAAGGAGTATTTTAATTCGCAAGACCTTAATTGTTAAAACGATGTTTGCATTTTAATAATTGATATTCTTATTTTAATTACAGTTTTAGTTCCGGATCTTCAATCGTATGCTTATACTGTGCGTGTGAAGCGAGACAACCCTTCATAGAGTGTTTCTCCTTTTATTATTCTTTAATATTAATGTAAAAAAAGGGGTACAAAATGCCCCTTCGTCCGTCTTCTTGGTATGAAGAAAAAAGAACGAATGAAAATATATACATTACTGCTTGGCGCATTGGTCGCTTGCCCGATGCAGGCACAAACAATGCATGACTGGGAGAATCATCATGTTCTCCAGATTAATCGTAAACCGGCACGGGCTGCTTTTACTCCTTTCTCCGTACAGAAAGGAGACTGCTCGATGTCTTTGGACGGAACATGGAAGTTCCGATGGACTCCTGTTCGGGCGAAAGAATCATAGATTTCTATCAGACTGATTTTAATGATAAAGACTGGAAGGACTTTCCTGTTCCTGCCAATTGGGAAGTCAATGGATATGGCACGCCTATTTATGTATCTGCAGGTTATCCGTTTAAGATAGATCCTCCGCGAGTAATGGGAGAGCCGAAAGCGACTATACGACCTATAAAGAACGAAACCCGGTCGGGCAGTATCGGCGCACATTCGTTTTGCCTGTGGGATGGGAAGCGGACGGACAGACTTTTTTGCGCTTTGAAGGAGTGATGAGTGCTTTCTATGTTTGGATAAATGGCGAACGGGTAGGGTATAGCCAAGGTAGTATGGAGCCAAGTGAATTTAACATCACCGACTATCTGAAGACTGGTGAGAATCAGATAGCATTGGAAGTGTACCGTTATAGTGACGGGTCTTATCTCGAAGATCAGGACTTCTGGCGTTTTGGCGGCATTCATCGTAGTATTCATCTGATACATACACCTGATGTTCGTATGCGTGATTATACAATACGCACTCTTCTTGCATCTGCCGGCAATTATAAGGACTTTATTTTGCAGATCGATCCGCAATTTAGTGTATACAGAGGTATGACCGGAAAAGGATATACCCTGCAAAAGCTGTGTTGAAAGACGCAAGTGGAAAGGAGATAATAAAGTTACAGGGAGAGGTGGAAGAAATACTGGATCTGGAGCATAAAGCAAGCCGGATGAATGAGTGGTATCCGCAGCGTGGACCACGTAAGACAGGACGTCTGTCAGCCATGATAAAATCACCGGAAAGATGGACAGCGGAGACACCCTATCTTTATAAATTACACCTTACTTTGCAGAATGCGGAAGGAAAAGTGATAGAACAGGCGGAGCAGTCGGTCGGTTTCCGTACTGTAGAAATCAATAAAGGACAATTACTGATTAACGGTAATCCGGTTCGCTTCAGAGGTGTGAATCGTCATGAACACGATCCACGGACGGCACGCGTAATGAGTGAAGAAAGAATGCTTCAGGATATACTGCTGATGAAACAGGCAAATATCAATGCCGTTCGTACCAGCCATTATCCCAATGTGAGCCGCTGGTATGAACTCTGTGATAGTTTAGGGCTTTATGTGATGGATGAAGCGGATATCGAAGAGCATGGTCTGCGCGGGACACTGGCAAGTACTCCCGATTGGTATGCTGCATTCATGGATCGTGCGGTCCGCATGGCAGAACGTGATAAGAACTATCCAAGTATCGTGATGTGGAGTATGGGAAATGAAAGCGGCTACGGACCGAACTTTGCAGCTATTTCTGCATGGTTACACGATTTTGATCCTACACGCCCCGTTCATTATGAAGGTGCGCAGGGAGTAGATGGCAATCCTGATCCGAAGACGGTCGATGTGATCAGCCGTTTCTATACCCGTGTGAAACAAGAATATCTGAATCCGGGCATTGCAGAAGGAGGAAGACAAAGAACGTGCGGAAAATGCACGTTGGGAACGACTGTTGGAAATAGCGGAACGTACCAATGATGACCGTCCGGTAATGACAAGCGAATATGCCCATTCGATGGGAAATGCGTTGGGCAACTTTAAAGAATATTGGGATGAAATATATAGCAATCCCCGTATGCTGGGCGGTTTCATATGGGACTGGGTAGATCAGGGAATTTATAAAGAATTGCCTGATGGCCGCATTATGGTGGCGTATGGCGGAGACTTCGGTGATAAGCCGAATCTGAAAGCTTTCTGCTTTAATGGTCTATTGATGAGTGATCGTGAGACGACTCGAAGTATTGGGAAGTAAAGAAAGTATATGCACCGGTTCAGTTGGCCGTCAACAATGGACAATTGATCGTTACAAACAGGAATCATCATATAGACTTATCTCAGTATCGCTGCTTATGGACATTGACAATAGATGGTAAACAGAAAGAACAGGGAGAAATCACATTACCGAAAGTCGCTCCGGGTGAGAGTGAAACAATTACTTTACCAGCTTTCCGTTCCTTATCGGACAAGAAGGCTTTAAACAGAAAAGGCAACAACAGCAACTCAACGAATACGCTTTCTGATTGTCTGCTAAAAGTAAGCATCGTATTGAAATCTGATGCTCTTTGGGCGAAAGCCGGTCATGAAGTTGACTTGGGAACAATTCTGCTTACAGCAAGGAGAATTGTTGTCTGCCGATCTGATCAATAAAGGAGCGCTGCAAGTAAAAGAGGATGATAAATCTTTATCAGTTAGCGGACGCGGTTTCTCGGTTCAGTGGGAAAAGAAAGCAGTCGGAAGTATAACTTCCCTTATGTACAATGGCAAAGAAATATTGACTCAGAATCATTTTCCGGTTCAGCCTGTCACGCAAGCATTCCGTGCACCGACAGACAATGACAAGAGTTTCGGAAACTGGCTGGCAAAAAAGACTGGCAACTGCATGGCATGGACCATGCTCTGATTAGTCTGGAGTCTTTCGATCATGAAGTACGTGCAGATGGGGCAGTCATAGTACGTATCCGGACGACTAATTTATATAAAGAAGGTAACGTGACAACGACATCCGTCTATACCATTTCTTCCGATGGAGTCATTGATCTGAAAACAACTTTCTTACCGCAAGGAGTACTTCCGGAATTGCCTCGTTTGGGGCTTGCATTCTGTCTGGCTCCTGCCTATAATACCTTTACATGGTATGGCAGAGGACCGCAGGATAATTATCCCGATCGCAAGACATCTGCTGCAACAGGACTCTGGAAAGGAACGGTAGCAGAACAGTATATACATTATCCTCGTCCGCAGGATAGTGGAAATAAGGAAGAAGTACAATTTTTACGCTGACAGACAAACAGAATAAAGGTATCCGTGTAGACGCGGTAGAAGATGTATTTTCTGCCTCTGCTTTGCATTATACTGCACAGGATTTATATAAAGAAACTCATGACTGCAATCTGAAGCCACGTCCCGAAATTATTCTCAGTATGGACGCGGCCGTGCTCGGATTAGGGAATAGCAAGCTGCGGACCGGGCGTACTGAAGAAGTATGCTATTGAGAAAAAAAGAACATACGCTGCATATACGCATCAGCAAGCAGTAAAATAAGAATTGATACAAATAAATAGTAACTAACACAATAATAAAAGTAACAATGAGAAAAGTAACCACTTTATTATCAACCTTGGCGTTGGCAACTACTCTGGCTGCTCAAACCCTTCCGCAAACGGAACGGCAATACCTTTCCGGTCACGGATGTGATGATATGGTAGAATGGGACTTCTTCTGTACTGACGGACGCAATTCCGGCAAATGGACGAAGATCGGTGTACCGTCATGCTGGGAGTTGCAGGGCTTTGGCACCTATCAGTATGGAATCACCTTTTATGGCAAAGCATTCCCTGAAGGTATCGCCGATGAAAAAGGAATGTATAAGTATGAGTTTGAGGTCCCCGAGAAGTTCCGCGGACAGCAGGTAAATCTGGTATTCGAAGCTTCGATGACAGATACCGAAGTTAAAGTAAACGGGCGTAAAGTCGGCTCGAAACATCAGGGAGCCTTTCTATCGTTTTTCATACAATGTCACAGATTTCCTTAAGTATGGAAAAAGAACCTGCTGGAAGTAACCGTTTCAAAGGAAAGCGAAAATGCCAGTGTGAATCTTGCCGAGCGACGTGCCGATTATTGGAACTTCGGAGGTATTTTCCGTCCGGTATTTCTGGAAGTAAAACCTGCGATTAATTTACGTCATATCGCCATCGATGCGCAGATGGATGGTTCCTTCCGTGCCAATTGCTATACCAATCTGTCTAATGACGGAATGAGTATCCGGGCACAGATTTTGGACAATAAAGGCAAAAAACTAACTGAAACGACCGTCCCTGTAAAAGCGGGGGAGGAGACTGGACTTCTTTACGGCTCAAGGTCTCTGATCCGGCTCTGTGGACAGCCGAAACGCCGAATCTTTATAAAAGTGCTCAGTTTTCTTTGCTGGACAAAGACGGAAAAGTGCTGCACAACGAGACAGAAACATTCGGTTTTCGTACCATCGAAGTACGCGAAAGTGACGGATTATACGTAAACGGTGTACGCATTATGGTACGTGGTGTCAATCGCCATAGCTTCCGTCCGGAAAGTGGCCGTACATTAAGTAAAGCGAAAATATCGAAGATGTTCTTTTGATGAAAGACATGAATATGAACTCCGTCCGTCTGAGTCACTATCCGGCTGATCCGGAGTTTCTGGAAAGCTTGTGATTCTTTGGGACTTTACGTGATGGATGAATTAGGAGGCTGGCATGGCAAATACGATACTCCGACCGGAGTACGCCTGATCAAAGGAATGATAGAACGTGACGTTAACCACCCGTCTATTATCTGGTGGAGTAACGGTAATGAAAAAGGATGGAATACCGAACTCGATGGAGAATTTCACAAGTACGATCCGCAGAAACGTCCGGTGATTCACCCGCAAGGCAATTTCTCTGGTTTTGAAACCATGCATTACCGTTCTTACGGAGAAAGTCAGAACTATATGCGTTTGCCGGAAATCTTTATGCCGACAGAATTTCTCCACGGTTTGTATGATGGCGGTCATGGTGCCGGATTATATGACTATTGGGAAATGATGCGCAAACATCCCCGCTGTATCGGTGGGTTCCTTTGGGTACTGGCAGACGAAGGAGTGAAGCGTGTCGATATGGACGGATTCATTGATAATCAAGGGAATTTCGGCGCTGACGGTATTGTAGGGCCACATCATGAAAAGGAAGGCAGTTTCTACACAATCAAGCAGTTATGGAGTCCGGTACAAATCATGAATACTTCTGTCGACAAGCAGTTTGACGGTAAGTTCTCCGTAGAAAACCGTTATGATTATCTGAATCTGAATACTTGCCGTTTCCTTTGGAAACAGGTGAAGTTCCCTACCGCAACAGATGCTTCTAATACAACTGCCCAAGTTCTGAAACAAGGGAAGTGCAAGGAAGTGATGTCGCAGCCCATTCGGCAGGTGTGCTGGATATTAAACAACGATCCTTCCGGATGCCGATGCCCTTTTCCTCACAGCCATCGACCGATACGGTCATGAACTTTGGCGCTGGACTTTCCCTGTGAACAAACTGAATCAGGCTAATGAAGTGCTTTCTCCCTTATCTAATAAGGTAACCTCTACAGAAACAGAAAATGAACTTACCGTAAAAGCGAAGAATCATACTTTCATTTTCTCAAAGAAAGACGGTCACTGAAAGGTGTATCCGTAAACAATCGCAAGATCAAATTTTGCCAACGGCCCTCGTTTCATCGGTGCCCGTCGTGCCGACCGCTCATTGGATCAGTTTTATAATCACGATGACGAAAAAGCGAAAGAAAAGGATCGTACCTACAGCGAATTCCCTGATGCTGCTGTATTCACGAAACTGGATGTAAAAAAAGAAGACGGAGGCAATCTGATTGTTACTGCCAATTATAAACTGGGTAATCTGGATAAAGCGCAATGGACAATCAATCCAAGTGGAGAAGCGGTGCTGGATTATACCTACAATTTCTCCGGCGTGGTAGATTTAATGGGAATCTGCTTCGACTATCCCGAAGATCAGGTGATCAGTAAACGCTGGCTGGGGGCGGGGGGGCCCTACCGTGTATGGCAGAACCGTATTCATGGCACGCAATACGATGTCTGGGAAAACGACTATAACGATCCTATTCCGGGTGAAACCTTCACATATCCCGAAT
>VOFG01000883.1_pt1 | contig 132001 bp, 228 predicted proteins | sample 5384171 | NCBI WGS metagenome assembly VOFG01 (sample SAMN12384726, study PRJNA508395) | human gut metagenome | isolation source: healthy gut F | host: Homo sapiens
CTTCCATATAAAACAACTGTTAATCGACACCATATTGTCAATCTGCGCGATCACCACACGTTGGGCGGTTCACATACTCAAGCGGATATGCCGCTGAGTCACTCCCGGGTTATTATCTAAAACGTCCACTCATACAGTGCGTTGGAACCAATGGCACATCCAAATACGCCATTTTCCCGGCTCCAGTTTTTCTGCCTGTTTGTTAATTTCCCGGCTAAATACATTTGCAGATATGCATCGGAACAAAGTTCCGTATGCATCCCCAAATCTTTCAAATCGGATTTTGCAATAATTTCACCAAGCGCATTTGGCATACTTCCAATTCCAAGCTGCAAAGTTGCCCCATCGACAATATGCGGAATCAGATGTTTTGCAATCTGCCGGTCAATTTCTGTCGGTTCCGGTGCTTCCATATTGACAAAAGGCTCATGCTCCCCTTCTACAATATAATCCACATCCGAAATATGAATACATTCATCATAACCGCCACGCACCTGCGGAAGATTTTCATTTACTTCCACAATCACAATGTCTGCCATACGGGCAATCGGTGCGGCAACACCGGTATTTACCGAAAAATTGAAATACCCGTGTTTATCCATCGGAGCCACACTGACCATAACAACATTGACGTCTAAAAAAGTATTCATAATAAGCAGCATTGTTATGAAAAACCATCGGGATATAATAGCAGAGCCCTTTATCGCAGAGCCTTCTCTCATACGCCGAGCAGTGCCAGCTGTGATACACAAAATGTTCCTGCGTCTCATCGCATTCTGCCACCGCAATCGGTCCCGCCATCAGATTACCGCGGATTTTCACATCATGAAGCTCGTCTCTTCTCTTTGCTAATGCGCGGTCTAAAGAATCGGTTTCCCAAAGGCAGCTTGTATAATCCACCCAGTCACCATCTTTTACAACCGAGACAGCCTCCGCGGGACTTCTCATTTTTTCCTGTACTCCGTTTTAAAATCCTTCATCCATTCCCCTCATTTCTTATGACAGCCCATGTGGTCGTTTCTTTCCATTTTCATCCACTGTCACAAAAACAGCACGCCCGGTCAAATGACTCTCACCGGTCAGAAAATTCTTTCCTTCTACCAAAATCTCAATACTTGTCACCCCGATTTTTTGATACCTCATAATCCAATTGCAGTATCATACCACTCACGACTTCTTTTTTATCACAACTTCTTTCAGTGCGGCAAGTACAACCTGCTCATTGGTTCCTAACTTTTCGGTCACGCCAATCATGGCTGCTTCCGTCACCCACTCGGATATGTAGCCGGCGTATAAAGTCTGGTGATGGTTCATAAATTCAGGTCTGACAAAATGTCTTGTTGCTACTTTCATCATTTTCCCTCGTTTCTATGCAACAAGAGACCTTACACATACGCATAAGGTCTCCTGCCAAAATCTAGTTTCTTTTATGCCTCTTTGGCATTGATATAATTCATCAGACCTTCTGCCTTGATGATTTTCTGCATAAACTCAGGGAATGCCTGGCCTTTGTAGGACTCACCCTTTGTCTTATTTGTAATGATACCGCTGTCAAAATCAATTTCCACTTCATCACCGGCTTCAATGCGCTCAGATGCCTCTTTGCACTCAATAATCGGAAGTCCGATGTTAATGGAGTTGCGGTAGAAAATACGGGCAAACGTCTCTGCAATTACACAGCTTACCCCCGATGCCTTAATGGCAATTGGTGCATGCTCACGGGAGGAACCACAGCCAAAGTTTTTCTCCGCTACGATGATATCACCTTTTTTACTTGATTTACAAAATCTTTATCAATATCTTCCATACAGTGTGTAGCAAGTTCTGCCGGATCCGAAGAATTCAGATAACGGGCAGGGATAATAACATCTGTGTCGACATTGTCCCCATATTTAAATACTTTTCCTAATGCTTTCACAATCAATTTCCTCCATTTCTTACAAGCCAAGTTCGGATGGCTCTGAGATTTTACCGGTAATGGCACTTGCCGCTGCAACTGCCGGGCTCGCAAGATATACTTCCGAATCCACATGTCCCATACGACCTACAAAGTTACGGTTTGTTGTGGATACCGCACGCTCCCCCTGCTGCTAAGATACCCATGTATCCGCCAAGGCACGGACCACACGTTGGTGTGCTGACAACAGCGCCTGCCTCGATAAAGGTCTGCACAAGTCCTTCTTCGATTGCCTGTAAATAAATTGCCTGTGTTGCAGGAATCACGATGCAGCGGATTCCCTTTTTCACTTTACGTCCCTTCAAGATGCTTGCAGCAACACGCATATCCTCGATTCGTCCATTTGTACAGGAACCAATGACAACCTGGTCGATGACTACTTCACCGGCTTCTTTTACAGTCTTTGTGTTTTCCGGCAGATGCGGGAACGCAACCGTAGGCTCTAACGTATTCAAATCAATAGTAATCGTCTCATCATACTCGGCATCTTCATCCGGCTCATAAATTGTATATTTCTTTGTCGAATGTTCTTCCATATATGCAATCGTCTTTTCATCAACCGGGAAAATACCATTTTTGGCGCCTGCTTCGATTGCCATATTGGCAATGGAGAAACGATCATCCATAGACAAGCTCTTTACACCCTCGCCCATAAATTCAAGGGAGCGGTACAACGCACCATCAACGCCAATCAATCCAATCAGATGAAGGATTACATCTTTGCCGCTGACCCATGGCTTTAACTCACCTTTTAATTCTACCTTAATGGCAGATGGTACTTTAAACCATGCCTGTCCGGTAATCATGCCGGCACCCATGTCGGTACTTCCGACACCGGTGGAAAAAGCACCCAGTGCACCGTATGTACAAGTATGGGAATCTGCTCCAATACATGTCTCACCGGCAACAATCAAACCTTTTTCCGGCAAAAGGGCATGCTCAATTCCCATCTCGCCAACTTCAAAATAATTTGTAATTCCCTGTGCTTTTGCATTTTCGCGTACACATTTGCAGTGTTTTGCTGATTTAATATCTTTATTCGGTGCAAAATGATCCGGTACAAGTGCAATTTTGTCCTTATCAAACACCGTCTTTTTTATTCAATTTCTCTACTTCATGAATCGCTACCGGTCCGGTAATATCATTTGCCAGTACCAAATCCAAGTCTGCCTCAATTAACTGACCCGGTACTACCGACTCCAGTCCTGCATGGGCCGCAAGAATTTTCTGCGTCATCGTCATACCCATCGTTCATTCCTCCATTCTTTGTGTATAAGTTCTTAACATTCACTATCATAACAGAAAAACGGCGTTCTGTAAATTATGTTCCGTCTAAAAATTTACAAAACCACCGTTTTTAATCATTTTGTACCGGTTGAACCAAAGCCGCCCTCGCCGCGCACTGTATCCTCTAACTCGGATACTTCTTCGTACTCCGCAAAAATATACGGAGCAATCACCATCTGTGCCACGCGCTCGCCGCTTTCAATCGTTATATCTTCGTTTGAATGATTGTGAAGCGCTACCATAATCTCGCCGCGGTAATCAGAATCCACCACACCAACTTTATTGGCCGGTGCCAGTCCTTTTTTACACGCCAGCCCGCTTCTTGCATACACAAGTCCGACAAGTCCTGTAGGAATTTCCATCGCAATCCCGGTATGGACAAATTCCGTTGCTCCTTTTGCAATGGTAAGCGGTGCATCCAAACACGCATACAAATCCGCACCCGCCGCAAATTCCGTTCCGTAATGCGGCATCTGTGCTCTTTCGTCTAATTTTTTAAATTTTACTGTTGTTTTATTCATTTTCTTCCTCATTATTTATTGTATCTCACGTTCCCAGTGAACGATTTCTCCGGCATCTAATGTCTTTTTACATCAATAATGCGCTGATTATCGGAACCACGGAAATTGATTTTCAGATTTTTTCTGTCAATCATAAATTCTCCATCAACCACAATATCAAGATAGGATACAATTTCTTTTGTCACTTCCGACTCTTTACACATTTTATCTAAGACATCTTTGTCAAACAAATAACCGGTATAGCACCAGATATTTTTCTCCGGATATGTCTGTTTTACCACGCGAAGCAATGGAAGAATCCCCTCCTGATTGACAGGTTCCATCGGCTCACCGCCAAGCAGGGACAAACCGGCAATATAATTCGGTTTTAAATACTCTAAAATCCGGTCGATTTCTTTTTTTGCGTGAAAGGATTTCCATAATGGAAATCCCATGCTTCTTTATTAAAACATTCTTTGCAGTGATGCGTGCATCCGCTGACAAACAAAGATACACGCACACCTTCACCATTTGCTACATCGCAGTATTTAATATCTGCGTAATTCATTTTCTTTCATCTCCTCTTTACAGATGGAGTACGCGGGCATTAATCTCCTTGGTTTTGCCCACATTCCAGAAATTCTCACCCAGATACCCACAGGTTCTTCTTGTTACGTTCATTTTGTCATGGTCTTTATTTCCGCAGTTTGGACATTCCCACTCAAGATTATCATTAATAATAATCTCGCCGTCATATCCGCACACATGACAATAATCCGATTTTGTATTAAATTCAGCATACTGAATATGCTCATAAATATATTTAACAACTTCTTCCAGTGCAGGCAGGTTGTTCTGCATATTTGGCACCTCTACATATGAAATCGCACCACCGGAAGAAATAACTTGGAACTGTGCCTCAAATTCAAATTTACTGAAAGCATCAATTTTTCGCGCACGTCCACGTGGTAGGAATTGGTATAATATCCTTTATCCGTTACATCTTCAATCTCACCAAAACGTTTTTTATCAATTTCAGCGAAACGGTAGCAGAGGCTTTCTGCCGGTGTTCCATAAAGTCCAAAATGGATTCCGGTTTCCTCTTTCCATGTATCCGTTGCACGGCGCAGACGATTCATCAGCGCTTTTGCAAACTGACTTCCCTTTTCCGTTGTCTGACTCTCGCCGGTCATCAGTTTCGTAACTTCATACAAACCGATGTATCCAAGAGAAATAGTGGAATAACCGCCATGCAACAATTTATCGATTTTCGGTCTCCTTTTTGCAGACGGGCAATCGCACCATACTGCCAGTGAATCGGACTGACATCACTGGTTACACCCTCAAGCGCACGGTGGCGGCACATCAAAGCTTCAAAGCAGAGCGACAATCTTTCTTCCAAAAGCTGCCAAAAATATTCCATATCGCCTTTTGCTAAAATACCAATCTGCGGAAGGTTTAAACTGACAACACCCTGATTAAATCTTCCCTCAAATTTAAACTCTCCATTTTCATCCTTCCACGGTGTCAGGAAGCTGCGGCAGCCCATACATGAAAATACATTCCCCTCATAATTCTCCCGCATCATCTTTGCGGAAATATAATCCGGATACATTCTCTTTGCCGAACAGCGGACAGCAAGTTTTGTAATGTAGTCGTACTCACCGCCCTTTAAGGCATTGTGCTCATCTAACACATAAATCAATTTCGGGAACGCAGGTGTCACATAAACACCTTTTTTCGTTTTTAATTCCCTCTAAGCGCTGACGAAGAATCTCTTCAATAATCATCGCATTTTCCTTGATGTATTCATCCTTTGGATCCAAATTTAAAAACAGTGTTACAAATGTAGACTGTCCATTCGTTGTCATCAAAGTATTAATCTGGTACTGAATTGTCTGCACACCGGAGCGGAGTTCGTCATTTACACGTTCTTTAACAAATTCTTCAATTACATCCGGCGCAATTTTCCCTGCATAACGCTCGGTATAATGCTTGCGGTACTTGTCCGCACTCTTTCTCAAATATTTGCCAAGGTGTCTGGTGTCTACCGACTGCCCGCCGTACTGACTGCTTGCAACCGCCGAGATTATCTGTGTCATGACCGTACACGCAACCTGAAAACTCTTTGGACTCTCAATCAGTTTTCCGTTCATCACCGTACCATTATCAAGCATATCCCCAATATTAATCAGACAGCAGTTAAAAATCGGCTGAAGAAAATAATCCATATCATGAAAATGAAGTATTCCTTCTTCATGTGCTTTCGTGATTTTCTCCGGAAGAAGAATACGCTTTGTCAAATCTTTTGACACCTCTCCGGCAATCAAATCGCGCTGTGTACTTGCCACATATGCATTTTTATTTGAATTTTCTTCCATAACATCTTTGTTGCTGTTTTGGAGAAGACTCATAATCGAATCGTCTGTGGTATTGGCTTTACGAACCAGTTCTCTCGTATAACGATAAATAATATACTTTTTTCGCAAGGTCAAACTTTCCTGCCGCCATTAATTTCTGCTCAATGATATCCTGAATATCTTCCACCTGCATCGTATCACGTTTCATATTCTCGATACCGGCAACGATGCCATCAATCATGTCATCATTAACCCTTTCAAACGTATCCACTTCTGCATTTGCCTTCCGTATTGCAATCAATATTTTGTTTTCGGTCATATTCTACGGTTCGGTACCATCCCTTTTGATTACCCTCACTTTTTGTACAACTCCTTTCAATCCGTACCAATACTAACGTTCATAATTTTTCCTACAGGAATCATTATACCAAACGAGGTATGCATTGTCTACTATATATTGTAATTCTTTTGTATTTTTTTGCAGTATGCACTATATCATGTGTTTTTACGAAATATAAAAATAAGAGCCGGAAATTCATCCAAAGCCCTTATTTTACGTTATTACACACTCAAATCTGGTGTAAGAAAATATGAAAAGCAACCGGTATCGGATATTTTTCCTGGACCTCTGACAAGTCACAAAGCAAAAGCCCCTGCACTACATCTTGTGGTTTTCCTTCCGGAAGAATAATCTCATAACCGCGCATATGCCACTCCACATGGGAGAAAATATGCTTGCCGCTCTTTAATCGTTTTACCGTCACCTCACAGGATACGGTTTCTGACAAATACTCTTTCACCTGCTGCATCGTCAAATGTCCTTCTTTTGATGGAAATTCCCACATACCGGCTAATAGCCCTTGATTTGGTCGTCTTACAATTCCAATCCGGTCACCCTGCCGGAATACAAGGACTGTCTTTTTTCTCGATACGGCGCTTTTTCTTCTCCGCCTTTTTCGGCAGTTCCATCTCACGCCCTTCTTTGTGGGCAAGACACAAATGAGAAAGCGGACATTTTTCACAGAGTGGTTTCCCATTTGAATGCAGATTACTTCCCCGAGTTCCATCAGTGCCTGATTAAATTCGCCCGGACAGTCCTTTGGCATAATGGCACGAAGTTGTTTTTCCATCTTAGTCCGAACCGACATCTTCATAATATCTTCATCGCAATTTAAATACCGCATCGTAACACGAAGCACATTGCCATCCACCGCCGGCTCTGCTAAGCCGTAAGCAATGGATGCAATCGCCCCCGCTGTATATCTGCCGATTCCCGGCAGTGAAAGCAGCAAATCATAATCGGTACCGGCAGCCTGCCATCATACCGCTCCACCAAAAGAGAAGCTGCCTTCTTTAAATTGCGTGCGCGGTTATAATATCAAGTCCTTCCCACAATTTCAGAAGTTCTTCCTCCGAAACTGCTGCCAGAGAAGGAATATCCGGCAGACACTTTGTAAACCGGTCATAATATGCTTTTGCCGCTTCTATTCTTGTCTGCTGGAGCATAATCTCCGACAGCCATACATGATACGGCGTAGCATCATCCCGCCACGGCATACTGCGTTTTTCCTTTTCATACCATAAGCAAAGAGGCTCAATGAGAGCCTCCAGTTCAAATTCTTTATTTTCGTTCATTTTCACCTTTTCCCCAGTTCTATTTCATTGTGGGACAAATCGACGTACTGATTAATTTCCTCGATATCCATATGGGTAAATTCGGAAAGTTCTTCAATTGTCGCAATACGTCCGTATTCCTGCGCTAATGTCCTCGTTGCCTCCAACAAAAGATTCACACGCCCAAGCAGTGCATGCACGCTGTCCGTTCCTGCCAGTTCTTCATCTACTAATTCAATCAACCGGCTTCTCACTGCATGTTCAATGGCTTTTTGATAATCTACAACTTCTTCATTTCCACAGAGCATCGCAACACAGGCGGTTAATTCCAAATTACCTTCCTGAATCAAATCTTCCACCGGCACACCACGTGCCGCGGTATTTATCCGCCAACTGCATGACCCGGTGCAGATGCGCTTCGATAACAGAAGAAATTACTTCTTCCTCGCCTCTTCGCAACTGTTCGAGTAAACGCACAAGTTCCTCTTCTTCGTACCGCTTTAACTGACACAGTTCTTCTTTATATAAGCGCAGATATTTGGAATCCTTTTCGCTTTTTCGACAGCCTCTTCTTCCGTTTTCTCTACCGGCGCACGATATCCTTCTACCTCAATCCGATGTTCTTTAAGGTATGCATAGACAAATGGCATCTTTTCCTCTGTCAAATTCCAGTCACTGCAATAATCGGCAATTTCTTGTTTGGTGAGCAAATTTTCTTTCGTTCGTCCAAAATCTACCAACTCTTCCATCTGACGTAGAAATTCTCTCTGGTCCATATCTGCCTCCTTAATTTTTACAATGCACTCCGATAAATCGCAATCACATCATCACGATTCAATTTCACATAATTTCCTTCGGTCTTACGCCCCTTCAAAAGCTTATCGGTCATAAGCTCGATATCCTCTTCTTTTTGCACCAATCTCTGCGAAAGAAGATGGCATGCCGATTTTTTCAAAAAAATGCTTCAAACGCCTCAATTCCTTTGAGTGCGGTTTTCTCCGGATGTTTCTCATTCATCGGCACCTCAAAGATACGGTTTGCAAATAAAGCGAGCTTGCCCGGATTTTTCTTACAGACATAACGCATCCAAAGCGGTGCAATTACTGCAAGTCCTGCGCCACGAGTAACATCATAAAGAGCTGACAATTCATGCTCGATATGGTGGCTTGCCCAATCCTGCACACGACCGACACCGCAAACATTATTATGTGCTAACATACCTGCCCACATAATGTTTGCACGCGCTTCATAATGATTTGGATTTTCAATGACACGCGGTGCCTCATATACAATTGTTTTTAAAATCGCTTCACACAAGCGGTCTGTAATCTCAACTTCCTCTGTGTTGGAAAAATAACGCTCACAAACATGAATCATGATATCCGTTGCTCCCGCTGCCGACTGATACGGAGGCAGGGTGCAGGTAAGTTCCGGGTTCAAAATAGAGAACTTCGGACGAAGCAAATCACTTTTTGTTCCCTTTTTTCACCATTGTTTTTTCATCGGTGATTACCGTATTTGGAGAACCCTCACTGCCGGCTGCCGCAATCGTTAATATCGTTCCGATTGGAAGCGCTTTTCAACGGATGCCTTGCCCTGATAAAAATCCATGAAATCTCCATCATACAAAGTACCGGCAGCAATTGCCTTAGACGAATCAATCGTACTTCCACCGCCGACGGCAAGAATAAAGTCAACCTTTTCTTTCTTGCACAATTCAATTCCCTCGTATACGAGTCCGCTTCTTGGATTTGGTTTTACACCACCAAGTTCACAAAATTCCAAACCGCTTTCCTTTAATACAGAAATCACGGTATCATAAAGTCCGCTCTTTTTGATGGAGCCTCCTCCATAGTGAAGCAGCACTTTATGTCCGCCAAATTTTTTTATTAAATCAGCAACATGCTTTTCGGCGCCTTTACCAAAATCAAAATAAGTCGGCGCATAAAAGGTAAAATTATCCATTATAAAATATTAAGTCCTTTCTTCGATGCTTCTTCCCACACATCATCCGGCCAAATCGATGCTTGTACTTCTCCAATATGTGCTTTTTTTCAGGAAAACATACAAATTCTTGACTGTCCGATTCCACCACCGATGGTATACGGAAGTTTCTTTTCCAAAATTTCTTTCTGGAACGGAAGGTTTTCGCGCTCCGGGCATCCTGCTTTTTTCAAGCTGCTCCTTCAATGCCTTTTCATCCACACGGATTCCCATGGAAGAAATTTCAAATGCCATATCAAGAACCGGGTAATAAACGATAATATCACCATTTAATGACCAGTCGTCATAATCCGGTGAACGTCCATCATGCGGCTCTCCGGAAGCTAACTTATCTCCAATCTGCATCAGGAAAACAGCACCATATTCTTTTACTGCCTCGTACTCACGCTCTTTTGGCGTCTTGTCCGGATAGCGGTCCTCAAGTTCCTGCGTTGTCACAAAGGTAATCTGCTCAGGCAGGGATTTCTTAATGTAGTCATACTGCATTGCCATATAATCTTCTGTTTCCATCAATGCCTGATATACTTTATTTACAATAGCTTTCAAAGTATCTACATTACGTTCTTCTTTGTCGATAATGCGCTCCCAGTCCCACTGGTCGACAAACAAAGAATGTACATTATCGGTTTCTTCATCACGGCGAATCGCATTCATATCCGTATAAAGCCCCTCTCCATGAGCAAAACCATAGCGGTCCCAGCGCATGACGTTTCCACTTGGCTAACGAATGTACGATTTCTGCTACCCTTCCGTTCTGCTCCAAAATATCAAAAAAGAAACCGGGCGCTCTACACCATTTAAGTTGTCATTCAATCCGGAATCCGGATCTACAAAAAGTGGTGCTGAAACTCGTGTCAGATTCAAATTGACAGCCAAAGCCTTTTCAAAGAAATCCTTTACTTTTTTGATTGCCACCTCAGTCTCACGGATATCCAGTGCGGACTGATAGCCTTGTGGAATAATTAAATTCATGTTGCTAACCTCCTCATGTATGCTTTATAATTCACAGTTATTTACGGTACGTGGGAACGGAATAACGTCGCGGATATTCTGCATGCCTGTCAAATACATCACGCAGCGCTCAAATCCGAGTCCAAATCCGGCATGACGTGCCGTACCATAGTTACGCAAATCCAGATAAAGTTGATAATCTTTTTATCCAGTCCACATTCGTTCATTCTCTCAACCAGCTTATCATAATCATCTTCACGCTGGCTTCCGCCGATGATCTCCCCGATTCCCGGAACCAGACAGTCCATAGCGGCAACTGTTTTATTATCGTCGTTCATCTTCATATAAAATGCCTTGATTTCTTTTGGATAATCCGTTACGAAAACAGGTCGTTTGAAAATTTCTTCCGTAAGGTATCTCTCATGCTCGGTCTGCAAATCGCATCCCCAACTTACTTTATATTCAAATTTATCATTGTGCTCTTCTAAGAGTTTGATAGCTTCGGTATAAGTAACATGTGCAAAGTCTGCATCCACAACTCCCTGCAGACGCTCAATCAGTCCCTTGTCTACAAACTGGTTGAAGAACTTCATCTCTTCCGGTGCATTTTCAAGCACATAGCGGATAACATATTTCAACATGCTCTCAGCTAACATCATGTCATCTTTCAAATCCGCAAATGCAATTTCCGGCTCAATCATCCAAAATTCTGCCGCATGGCGTGTCGTATTTGAATTTTCCGCACGGAATGTCGGTCCAAACGTATAAATATTTTTAAACGCCATCGCATAGGTTTCTCCGTTTAACTGACCACTTACGGTAAGGTTAGTTTCTTTGCGGAAGAAATCCTTTGTGTAATCTACTTTTCCTTCTTCTGTCATCGGAAGGTTTTCCATATCCAATGTCGTCACACGGAACATTTCACCGGCACCTTCACAGTCACTTCCGGTAATCAATGGGGTGTGTACATAAACAAATTCTCTCTCCTGGAAGAATTTATGAATCGCATACGCAATCAAAGAACGCACACGGAACACTGCCTGAAATGTATTTGTTCTCGGACGAAGATGGGAAATCGTACGAAGATACTCAAAGGAGTGTCTCTTTTTCTGCAATGGATAATCCGGTGCAGACTCACCTTCTACAACAACCTCATCTGCCTGAATCTCAAATGGCTGTTTCGTTCCCGGTGTTGCTACTACTTTTCCCGTAACAATCACGGCTGCTCCTACATTCAATTTGGAAATTGCTGAAAAATTATCAAGTTTATCTGAATATACCACCTGAAGCGGCTCGAAAAATGTTCCATCATGAACCACTAAGAATCCAAATGTTTTGGAATCTCTGACGCTTCTTAACCATCCTCCGACCGTAACCGTCTGTTCTACATACTTTTCCTGGTTGCGATACAAATCGCGTATACTAATTAATTCCATATCTGCCTCATTTCTGCGTCTAAAACACAATAATATAGTTAGTTCTATTCTCAATTTTACAGTTTATCAAAATATAAAGAAAAAAAATGCAAGGGCTACCGCTTGTTGTTTGTGTAAAATAAACGGATGGCGGATTTTTTAGTTTCCGTAATTCAAGAGAATTGACATCTGTTTTTTACACATGAGCAAGTGGTGCTGACTTCGGATTATCCATCCAGCGAACCATAAATTTATGTCTGTATAACACTCTTCTTGCGTCTGCAAAAAAGTTTATGGACTTTACCCTACCAGTAAAATTGGCACAGATTCTATTATAAGTATTTGTCCTATTAACGCTTTAGATGTTCTTATTACCGATGACGATGCATTAGAAGAAGACTTAAAAGCAATCGAAGAAAATGGTGTCGAAATACTTTAACAGTATAGTCAACCGAGGCGGCAGCCGAGACCTCGAACTTCGAGCCACGGCGGGGCTCGAAGTAAAAAAGAGCGCGAGACGGGACTCGAACCCGCGGCCCCAACCTTGGCAAGGTTGTGCTCTACCAACTGAGCCACTCGCGCATTTATCTTGTGTCCATCTCTTTGACAGACACAAGACATATTATACATACTGATACGGTTCTTGTCAATAGTTTATTTCACTTTTTAACAAGTTCCCGAGTTCATTCGCGTTATGCATTCACAATCTGACCAAAATCCGGTTTCAAAGAAGCGCCTCCAATCAGTCCGCCGTCAATATCCGGTTTTGCCAAAAGTTCTGCGGCATTCTTGGCATTCATAGAACCGCCGTACTGAATACGAATTGCATCTGCGGTAGCCGCATCATAAATCTCACCGATACAAGCACGAATTGCTGCACATACTTCTTCTGCCTGGTCTGCTGTTGCCGTCTCACCGGTTCCGATTGCCCAGATTGGCTCATAAGCAATAACTGCTTTTTTTGCCTGATCTGCCGTTACATTCTGGAATGCAATTTTAATCTGCATACGAATCCAATCTACGTAAATACCCTGTTTTCTCTGAGTCAACGTCTCACCACAGCAGATAATTGGGGTAAGGTCATGTTCAAATGCCTTCAAAACCTTTTTATTTACCGTCTCGTCAGTTTCTGCAAAATACTCTCTGCGCTCCGAATGTCCGATAATGACATATTTAACTCCGGCATCTACAAGCATGTTCGGAGAAATTTCACCGGTATAAGCACCGCTTTCTTCAAAATAAAGATTTTCTGCCCCAACATTTACATCACTTTCCTTTACCGCCTCAACAACCGGTACAATGTCAATTGCCGGTACACAAAAAATACAACATCAACATCATCATTTTTCACCAACGGAAGCAATTCGTTTACAAGTGCAACAGCCTCACTTGGTGTTTTATTCATTTTCCAGTTTCCTGCGATAATTCTTCTTCTTGACATAAAATATCACTCCTTATACAAAATATCTTCTCAACCTGCACTAAATGTGTAATTATTGTTTTTTTCTCCAAAAATTTCTGTGGTGGCATATAAAATACCACCACAGAATCAAAATCTTATATTATTATTTGTCGTTTGCTGCTGCAACACCAGGAAGTTCTTTTCCTTCCAAGAACTCAAGAGAAGCTCCGCCACCGGTAGAAATATGTGTCATCTTGTCACCAAATCCAAGGTTGTTGCAAGCAGAAGCACTATCACCACCACCGATAATCGTTGTAGCGTCTTTCAAATCTGCCATTGCCTGAGCAACTGCAATCGTTCCTTTTGCAAAGTTTGGCATTTCAAAACATCCCATAGGTCCATTCCAAACAACTGTCTTTGCGCCTTTGATTGCGTCTGCAAACAATTTACTTGTCTTAGGTCCGATATCCAAACCTTCCATGTCATCCGGAATACCACCGCGCTCAACAACTTTAAAGTTTGCGTCGTTTGAGAAATCATCTGCCACTACATTATCTACAGGAATCAAAAGTTTAACACCTTTTTTCTTCTGCTTTTTTCTCCATGTCGAGTGCATACTTTTTGTAATCCTCTTCCAAAAGCGATTTACCAACCGGCTCACCATGAGCAGCCATAAATGTATATGCCATTCCACCACCGATAATCAAAGTATCTACTTTATCCAAAAGGTTCTCAATTACCGGAATCTTGGAAGAAACTTTGGCACCACCGAGGATTGCAACAAATGGTCTCTCCGGATTATTTACCGCATTTCCAAGGAAATCAATTTCTTTCTGCATCAGATAACCAACAACAGCTGTATCTACATATTTGGTAACACCTACGTTAGAGCAGTGTGCTCTATGAGCAGTACCAAATGCGTCGTTTACGAAAACATCAGCCAAAGAAGCAAGTTCTTTGGAGAAATTATCTTCGTTCTTTGTCTCCTCTGCTCTGTAACGTGTATTCTCAAGAAGAACTACATCGCCATCTTTCATAGCAGCAACAGCAGCTTTTGCATTTTCACCAACTACGTTATCATCTGCTGCGAATTTTACTTCCTGTCCCAAAAGTTCAGAAAGGCGAACAGCAACCGGTGCCAAAGAAAGTTCCGGTTTCGGCTCTCCTTTGGCTTACCAAGGTGGGAGCAAAGAATAATTTTACCGCCATCGGCAATCAACTTCTTAATTGTAGGAAGTGCTGCTACCAGACGGTTTTCATCTGTAATTTTACCATCCTGAAGCGGTACATTAAAGTCACAGCGTACTAACACGCGCTGACCTTTTACATTAATATCATCTACTGATTTTTTATTTAACATAACAAACCTCCATTTTAATTATTTCTATGAAAAAAGGTCCGGTCCAACCGACCGGACCCTTTTGGGATCAATTTCAAACCTTGTCCTAAATCAAGACTTATGCTAACTCGCTGAAGTATTTGATTGTACGAACCATCTGGCTTGTATAAGAGTTCTCGTTATCATACCAAGATACAACCTGTACTTCGTATGTGTCATCGTCAACTTTGCAAACCATTGTCTGAGTTGCATCGAAGAGAGAACCATATCTCATTCCTACGATATCAGAAGAAACGATTTCGTCTTCATTGTATCCGAAGGACTCTGTAGTTGCTGCTTTCATAGCGGCATTGATACCATCTACTGTGATGTCTTTTCCTTTAACTACAGCTGTCAAAATTGTTGTAGAACCTGTAGGTGTAGGAACACGCTGAGCAGAACCAATCAATTTACCATTCAACTCAGGAATTACAAGGCCGATAGCTTTTGCAGCACCTGTGCTGTTAGGAACGATGTTAACTGCTGCTGCACGAGATCTTCTGAGGTCACCCTTTCTCTGAGGACCATCAAGTGTCATCTGATCACCTGTGTAAGCATGGATTGTAACCATGATACCAGACTGGATTGCAGCATATTTGTTCAATGCATCTGCCATAGGAGCAAGGCAGTTTGTTGTACAAGAAGCTGCGGAGATGATTGTATCATCTGCTTTCAATGTCTCGTGGTTGGTGTTGTAAACGATAGTAGGAAGGTCATTTCCTGCTGGAGCAGAGATAACAACTTTTCTAGCGCCAGCGTTGATATGAGCCTGAGCCTTCTCCTTAGATGTGTAGAAACCTGAGCACTCCAAAACTACGTCTACACCAAGCTCACCCCATGGGCAGTTGTTTGCATCCGGGAAAGCATAGATTTTAATCTCTTTACCATCTACTGTGATGGAATCATCACTTGCAGAAACAGTATCTGCTTTCTCATATTTACCCTGAGATGAGTCATACTTTAACAGGTGTGCTAACATCTTCGGGCTTGTCAGATCGTTGATTGCTACTACTTCATATCCTTCTGCTCCAAACATCTGTCTGAAAGCAAGACGTCCGATACGTCCAAATCCGTTAATCGCTACTTTTACTGACATGATATTTCCTCCTAAAAATAGTTAAAATTTTGGTTTGTTAAAAAATATACAAACTTCTAGAACCTATTCTACCCAATTCCGTAATAAAATTCAAGAGTAAATTCAAATAATTTGTATTTTTTTACATTCTGTCATACAACTGCTCATATTTTTTCGCTGAATTCTTCCATGAAAATCCATTGCCATACCGCGGTCGATAATCTTATTCCACTCTCTCTTTCTATTATAATAAACATCCTTTGCATAACGGATAGTCGCCAGCATCTCATGTGCATTGTAATTGCTGAATGAGAAACCGGTTCCTTTGCTCTCATATTCATTATAAGGCTCTACGGTAGCTTTGAGTCCGCCCGTCTCTCTGACAATCGGGACCCTGCCATATCGAAGACTCATCAGCTGGCTTAATCCGCACGGTTCAAAGAGTGATGGCATCAGAAATGCATCACACGCCGCATAAATCTTGTGGGAACGCCCATTGGAGTAGAAAATATTCGCTGATACGCGGTCCGGATATTTCCAAGCAAAATGACGGAACAGATTTTCGTACTTTTCCTCTCCGGTACCAAGTACCACAAGCTGTGTATCTTCTGCACAGATTTCTTCTATCACATAGTCAATCAAATCAAAGCCCTTTTGGTCGGTCAGTCTCGACACAATACCAATCATAAACTTCTTATCATCCTGTGAAAGACCAAGTTCTTTCTGAAGGCCGCGCTTATTTTTAATTTTTTCTTTGCGAAATGTTCTTGCATCATAATTTGCATAAATAAGTGGATCCTTTGCCGGATTATACTCATCGTAGTCAAGGCCATTCACAATTCCGGTCAAACACCCCGACTTCGCATTAATCAGGCCATCTAATTTTTCTCCATAAAACGGGGTCTTAATCTCTTCTGCATAGGTATTACTTACAGTCGTAATCTGATCTGCGTAAACAAGACCACCCTTTAGATAATTAGCATCCCCAAAGGCTTCCAATTTATCAGGTGTAAAATAGTATGCATCCAGCCCTGCCGTATCCATAACTGTCTTTTTTATCCCAGACACCCTGAAATTTCAAATTATGAATCGTCATAATTGACTGAATTCCACGGTAAAATTCGCTCTGCTGGAATGCATCATGCAGATATACCGAATCAGCCCCGTCTGCCAGTCATGGCAGTGAATAATATCCGGGCGGAAATCAATCACAGGCAGTGTTGATAACGCCGCTTTATCAAAAAAGGCAAATTTTTCAATATCCTGATAAATTTCTCCATAAGGCTTGCTGCCGCTAAAATAAAATTCATTATCAAGAAAATAGAATTTAACACCGTTTAATTCCATTTCAAACACACCGACATACTGCTTACGCCATGCAAGTTCCAGATAAAAATGCGTGATATAATGCATCTGGTTTTTATACTCTTCCGGTATCGCAGTGTATTTTGGAATCATAACCCGTACATCATATTTACTCTTATCAAAATACTTTGGAAGTGAACCGACAACGTCTGCCAATCCACCGGTTTTTATAAAAGGAACACATTCAGAAGCAACAAATAATACTTTCTTCAATATCCTTCTCCCCTTTCTTTTTGACACAAAATCATATTGGTATTATTATACACCAAAAAGGGAGCGGTGAAAAGATTTTTTTAGGCTTTCATTTTCTGTTCTAACCGTATCTTGTCTGCAATTAGCGCTACAAACTCCGAATTTGTCGGTTTTCCTTTTCCATTATGAACCGTATATCCGAATAATTCATCAATCGTATCCACTTTTCCGCGGCTCCACGCCACTTCAATTGCGTGTCGTATTGCTCGTTCTACTCTGCTTGGTGTTGTCCCATGTTGTTTGGCTATAGAAGGATAGAGAATTTTTGTAATAGAATTTAACATTTCTTTATCGTCAACTGACATCATAATTGCATCCCGCAAATACTGATACCCTTTTATATGTGCCGGCACCCTGATTTCATGAATGATATTGGTAACATCCGATTCAAGATTATATTTCGCCATTTTTTCATTTCTTCGGTTCTCATTTCCCGTAGCAATGAGTTTTGCCCTCGCACCCGGTTTAAATTTCTGTACATGAGAAAGAAGTGTTTCCGACTCGAATGGTTTTAATAAGTAATATGAAGCTCCCAAGGCAAATGCCGTATCCGTAATTCGTTCCTGCGAAATACCGGACACCACAATAATCTCCGGCACCTTTTTCATCTTCTGCTTTTCCTGCAGCCGCTCCATCACACCAAGACCATCTAATTTCGGCATAATCAAATCCAGCAAAAAGCAAATCCGGCTCCGTTTCCTCAATCATTCCCAGTGTTTCTACTCCATCTTCTGCCGTTCCACGACCTGAATCTCATCATCATCCATAAGAACATTCTGAATCATGGATGCCATTCTTGGATTATCATCTGCAATTAATACTTTTAATTTCTGCACAACTAGTACCCCCTTGAAATAATTATAAATTTTTATAAACTCAACGTGATTAAAAGTATATACCTATTTTCTCCATATTACAAGAGTAAATTCTAAATTATTTTAATTTTTATTTATATTCTTTTTATATTTCATCATCTTTCGACTCCTAGCTTCGGTTTTTGACAGCAAATGCGGTTCTTTTTACTGCACCAACATCTCCTCAATAAAAATTCCATAACCTCTTGTCGGGTCATCAACAAAAACATGAGTAACAGCCCCAACAATTTTATCGTTTTGTATAATCGGCGAACCACTCATCCCTGTACAATCCCGCCTGTCAGTTTTAAAAGCTTTTTATCCGTCACCCTGATTTCCATACTCTTATTATCCCTTGCATTAATTTTTATATCTTCAATTTCAATTTCATACATTCTCGCCCTGCCTTCAAGATTCGCATACAGATACGCCTTTCCGGCTTCAATCTCTTGTTTTCTGCCAACTTCATACGCCTTTCCGGAATAGGCGGACACACGCTCCTCTTTCATCTCACCAAACACCCCTGCTCCGTGTTCTTTTAATTTTTCCTATCGTATTTTTTTTGCAATCATATTGATATATCCCTGCAGTTCTCCCGGATTTCCTTTCTCCCCCTTCATAATATCGACTATCTGCGTCTGAAACAATTCACCCCCGTGTAAATTCAACAGCGTCCCGGTATCAACATCTGTAATTCCATGTCCAAGTGTACCAAATTCACCGGTCTTCGTTACATAAGTAAGCGTGCCGATTCCCTGTGTATCCTCCCGTACCCATGTTCCGATTTTATATGTGCCATCTGATGAAAGCACCGGACGCATGGCAATTTTTATCTTTTCTCCGTTTCGGCGTATTAAAACCGTAACCTTTTTATCTTTTGTCCCCTGAATTTCACGGTTTAAACTTTGAATCGTAGCAACCTTTTTCTGATTCCACTCCAAAATATAATCCCCGGCTTTAACAAATTTTCACCGGGCGCATAAGTAAGCCCATCTTTTGCCGGGACCTCAGTCGTATCCAGCACTAGCAGCCCATTAGTCTCCACATAAATACCAATTGGCTCCCCACTCGGAAAAATCTTTTTCCTCTTCACCACTTTAACGTCCATCCTCTTTACCGGCAGCACACCAAATAAGCGGACCGATACCTCATAACTTCCTAACCGGTTTGACTTCATAGAAAAACTACCACCCTGATTTTGCACATGCAGAGCCGGAACACTTTGCTCGGTCTTAAAAAACGCCGGCAGGTCCAGTTCCTGTTTCTCCCCGACGTAAGTCAAAACAGAATCAGGAATTTTATTTTGAATATAATCATACATCAAATATCCAATCAATAATACATCAGCCACTAATAATCCAGCCAGCAAAAACGAACTTTTTTTCTCATACTCATTCCTCCCATAATTGGCAAAATAAAAACAGAAGGTACAAAACTTACTATTGTTTTGGTTCCTTCTGTTTAGTATAGCCAACTTCTATTTTTCTAATTCTGAAAACTATCTGAACTTTTTTGGTTTGCTAACGCTTTCATCTCTCTTGCATTTTCAAGTACCGACTCTGTAATCTCAACACCGCCAAGAATACGTGCCAGTTCCTGTTCACTCTGCGACTTATCCAACGGACGAATCACTGTCTCGAATGATTTTCATCAACCATCTTTTCAATCAAAAATGGGTATCTGCCATTGCCGCAATCAGTGCCAAATGAGTAATGCATAGAATCTGGTGGCTTTTACTTAAAAGTTTCAGTTTTTCCGAAACCTTCTGTGCCGTACGTCCACTGATTCCGGCATCAATTTCATCAAATATCAAGGTCTCAATATGGTCTTTTTCGGCAAAAACCGATTTAATTGCCAGCATAATACGGGACAACTCACCGCCGGATGCGATTTTTCCGAGGCTTTTCTCGCCCGGATTCGTTGGCTTCATCCCATCCATCCGCACCAAATGTATCTTTGCGGCTCCATGCAATTTCAAAATCTACATAGGCAAAATTCAAATCTGATAAAGCAGCTTTAATCTTTTCCTGAAGAATGGAAGCGGTTTCTTTTCTTTCTTTTGATAACTGCTCACATTTCTTTGTCAAATCCGACTCATATTCCTTTATTTTAGCAAGAAGTTTCTCCTTATACTGTTCAAAATCTGCAAGTTTTTGCAGTTTATCCTCTACTTCTTCCAAATGCGAAAGTATTTCTTCATAGGTACTTCCGTATTTCGCCTGCAAATTGTGAATCGTATCGAGTCTTTTTCTCTAATTCCGAAAACTCATTGGCATCGAAAGAAAAGTCCTGCATATAATCCGCTGTTTCATGATTAAAATCATCTAAAAGTCCTTCAATCTGCAAAGTTCTTCCTGCAAGTTCGAATTTCATCACCAAAGCCTGTAATCCGCTGCATACTCTGCAACGCATGGCTCACAGCTCCCGCGCCGTATATCACTTGTCAAACGGTGTACCAGACCAAGCGATTCCACAATTGTCTCAGCGCCGGATGCTCTGCGGTATGCTTCTTCCACTTCTTCGATTTCACCGGCTTGTAAAGATGCCTGCTCAATTTCCTGTTTTCGTATTCCAGAAAACTAAGTTCTCTCGCACGCTCCTCATCCGACACATCTTCATCCTGCCACTGTTTTTCAACGCTGTATATTCACGGTATAAAGCGGCAATCTCTTGTTTCAGAGCGACACACTGTTTGGTGGCAAACTCATCTACAATTGCTAAATGTTTATCCTTCTGCAATAATGACTGGTTTTCATGCTGTCCATGAATGTCAATGCAGAGGGCAGCCACCTGGCGAATCACACTGACCGATACATTTTCACCATTAATTCGGTTTACACTCCGGCTTCCCGTAATACGGCGGGAAATGACAATCTGTCCTTCGTCCGGGTCTACACCTAATCTTGATAATTTCTTTTTGTCTCTTCATCTTCAATCTGGAAAACAATCTCTACCATCGCAGAGTTGCCATGCTTTCCTATAATTTCCTGCGAAACTCTTGCGCCGAGCGCGATGCCGATAGAGCCAATCAAAATCGATTTGCCGGCTCCCGTCTCTCCGGTAAGAATATTTAACCCGGAAGAAAAATCAACATCAATCTCGTCTATTATCGCAAAGTTTTTTTACATGTAAATTTACTAACAATAGTCTCCTCCCATTCCACTACTTTAATTTTGTAACGTTCACGCGGCATCCGAGTTTTACACCGTTGACAACCGCATAAATCGTTGTTATACCTCTCTTACGTCCGGTAACAAGTCCGGTCGATGATACGGTTGCAATGTTAATATCTCTTGAATACCATGTTACACCGGTACTAATCTCGTTTACATGAAGCTGTTCGGTATCATATGGACGAAGGGTTACTGCCTTGCGGTTTAAATCTACAACCAATACATCACAATAACCATACAGTCCGGTCGAAGTCGTTCCGTAAATCGTAGCCTCTCCGGCACGTTTGGTCTTAATCTTACCATATTTATTTACGGTTGCCACTCTCGGATTATCGGGTGATATTTAATCTTCGTCGTCGAATTAACCGGATTTAAGGTAATGCCGGACTGGGCAATCTTTCCTTTCGCCACGGTAATCTGGCTGTTTGCCACAGTAATTCCCGTTGCCTCAATCGGCTCAACAACATGAAGTATGCAAGTTGCTGACTTACCGGAACCATCTTTTGCCGAAGCCTTAATCTTTACAATACCCTCGCCGGTTCCCAATACTCGTCCGGTACTGCTGACTGTTGCAATCGATTTTTTATTCGTCGTCCACTTCACGGACTTAATCGTCGCATTTTTCGGAAGAACAGTTGCTTTCAGTTTCAACGTACTTCCAACAAGCAGTCTGCCCGAATAACGGTTCAGTTTAATTTTTTTCACTTTACGAACAACACGCACTTTACATCTGGCGTATGCACCGGAACCATCCTTCGCTGTCGCTTTGATATAAGTCGTTCCTAATTTCTTTGCCTTTACCTTACCGCCGGAAGTCACGGTTGCAACTGATTTTTGCTGCTCGTCCATTTTACCTTTTTATTACTTGAGCCGGTAACTGTGGCTGTCACATAGAATGACTTGCCTTTAGCCAAATATTTGGTTTTCGGCGATACCGTCACCTTCGTATCATTTTCTTTCTGTTTTGGCAGAATCGTAATCAAACAGGATACAGAAAATCCACCATCTGTCGTCGTACCGGTTACCATCGCCGTACCGGCTTTTACACCGGTTACTTTCAGATTGGAAATACCTGCCGCCTCTATTTTTATATTACTATTGGAAGTCTTCCACGTCATTGCCTTATTAAAAGCTGTTACCGGATTAAAAATTGGAATCAGCGTAAGCGAGCTGCCCACTCGAACCGTCTTTTCTGATGAGTCTAAGGAAACTCCTTTCACACCATCCAGCACAGTCACCATAATAACTGTCGTCGGTCCTGCCACTTTTCCGTTGTAAGCAGTCGCCTGAATAAATGTCGAACCTGCTTTCACACCGGTCACACGGCCATTCGTATCAACCGTTGCCACACCGGTATTATAACTCTTCCATACAATCGTATCTGTTGAATTTGCCGGTGTAAAGGTTGCCTTTAAGTTCACACTGTCACCGGTCTTAAGCGTTACGTCTTTTGGTGTCAGATTCAACGCCGTTGACGGCTGTTTCACAGAAACTTTTACATTCGATATCAAACCTTCGGTTGTCACCACATTAATATTCGTAGTTCCCGGTGCTTTACCGGTCAATGTAGCAATGCGGCGTTCTTCATCATAAGTTACCGCCACCATACCATCATCATTTGGCGTCCACGTAATACCGGTTGCCGTATTTTCGGATTAAAATCTACTAATAACGGAACCGCCTCACCTACATTCATCGTCACATCCATCTGACTTATCGTCATACTATCCGGCGTACCGATAATCGTTACCAGCCAGGATGCCATTACATTGTATGGATTGTTGGTCGGATACACACTAACAAGCGCTGTACCGGCTCCCTTGAATTTCATATAACCATCTTTGTCTAACTCAACAACGGAAGTATCGGAACTAGCCCATGTAAGCGCTGTATCGGTCGCATTGGTTGGACCCCACTTCACTTCGTCTTTCATATTATAACCACTCTTGTAAAGCTCTAACTGCATCTGTGCGGCACTAAATGAAATTTCATTAATTGGAATACGCACCGTCACCTCAAACGATTTGTACTCGTTATTCACAGTACTGTAAACAGTCAACGTCGCACGTCCACCACCAACTGCAGTAAGAATTGCACTCTTGCCGTCCGATGCCTGTTCTACCGTAAAGACCGAAGTATTTCTGCTAATCCAGCGAAGCGGTGCAACGGTAACGGTCTGTTTGATGTTTGCAACTACTGTAAGATGATCGCCAACTAACATCTGCTGATCCGTTCCCGGATTCAAGGTAAAGCCGGATACCGTAGCCTCTACTTTTACCGTACAGGTTGCAGTCTTATACAAACCATTTCCGGCATCCAAAGTTACTGTAATCACAACATCCTGCGTTGTCACTTTCTTACCTTCAATCAAACCGGTCAGTCTGTCTACCGATACATAGTTCGGGTCACTGCTCTCCCCATGTAATGGAACCGGAATAAATACTATTTAATTTAACACTTAACTGCTCTTTCTGCCCAACCACAATCGTCATTGACGTCCGATTTAACTGAATGTTATCCGTAATATCAATCTTTGTTGTGAAAGCCGCCGGCAGCGCCTCATTCTCGGCAAGTCCTAAAAATTCTGCGAACATAGGCTTCCCTGCCGCTTCTCACGGTCAGCGTTGCCACTAGGTTACCGACATTTTTGCCGTTAATTCTGCCTTTGTATTATCAAAGTCCGCATATTCGGAATAATCCGGTGCTCCCTGCGCCATCTTAATATCCACACTGAAACACTCATTAAAATCTTCCAGCGTCATATTATAACTTTCCGCAAAATGATATCCATCACCAATACTTAAAATCTCCGTTTTGTCCTGAATATCACTCTTAATTGTCAGATGCACAACGGTCGGTATATGCTGTTGTTCCATTATCCACGTTTTCATCATAACTGCCATAAGTATAGAAATACAGGTCATACTCACCCGCTTTTCCTTCAATCCGCAGTTCATTGCTTCGACTCGCCGTCGGCGTAATCGAAATCAAATCCGAATCTTTTCAAGGGAATCTGCAATAATTTTGAATTTCCTGATCATCATCTTTTTTACAACCCCACAATCTTACTTCGGATTACTTCCAGATTGTTTGCAAAGTTCGTATCCGTGTATAAACATTCACCGGAATTTAACTGGGCGTCAATCGCCGTTCCATAATTTGCCCCATTGGTTGTCGAAACACGAGGGATAACATAAACATCCAGATATGCCGTATACGTTTCCGCACCACCGGTCGGTGTATACGTTGCAATCACCTGCGTCTTACCGGCACCAACCGGAGAAACAAGACCACCGCTCTGTGTTACGGTTACTACCTCCTCATTCGCACTCGACCACTGGGTATTCGAAGAATTGGCAGAACCAAAGTTCAAACCAAGATTAACCGGTGCACTGTTCGAATACATCACAAGAGACCTTGCCGTGTCATTTTCATGAACAAATTTATAAATCGAATCGTCGGTTGATGTATCGATCGAGAATACGACACGGATATTACACGTCGTACTACCTAACACAGCATCCCCAGCCATACTGTCCTTAACGGTTACTGTAACGGTGACATCACCAGGTGACAAAGCCTTTACAATACCAATTGTTTTGGATGTACCAGGACTAATTGATGCAATAATGTCACGGGCTGTAGCATCTTCAATCGTCCATTCTACCTTATAACGTTCATCATCATAAGCCGTTCCTTCCGTACGAAGCATCAGCTGCATACTGCTTGTCGTCATGTCATAAGTAACTGCCGGGTCTAAATCAGCACCATTAAACTGAATAAAAATCTGGTCAGCCGCATGAGAAAACTGCCCACGCAGGAGAAAAAATAATACCCCCACAAAAAGTGTAAGAAGCACTGCATATCTTCTTTTTTTTGAATCTTTTCTTAATTTGTTCTCTCATATCCATAACCATACCTTTCTATATCATCTATCTAAAATCTGATTCTAAAATAAACATTCGCATCCGTTATCTGTATATCGGACAAATTCAAATTAAAATTTAGTCTTGATTGTCAAAAGATGCCTCTTTTGTTCCCTTTAAACACAAATAATTTGCTGATAAAATAATTAATTATAATAACCAAAACCTGAGTCAAAAGTTTCGCCACAAACAAAAGTGTATTAGAATCAGGGAACAATATTACAGCAAGCTGAACACCGCCAAGTTCGATAATTAAAGTGGATACACGGCCGCCAACAAACTTAACAAATTCAACCAAAAGTTCTTTCATTCCTGTTGTTTTCGACGCAAATACAAACTTTTTATTTGTCACATAAGCAAACAAAATAGCAGACACAATTCCAATTAAATTTCAAGGAACGTGCCCAGTGCAAATTTCCCGACATACCACTGTTCCCATTTCAAACCATACCACAATCCATATGTAATCACAAGATTAACAAGTGTTGTACATCCTCCAAAAACAAATATAAAAGCTTGTCCTTATTTTTTTTATAAAAAGTGCCACATAAATCGAAGCAACTTCCAATTCATAATACGGTCAAAAATATCTGTAATTTCCGGTTCCATCTTTGTTCTCCATTCTTTTTTATTATTTTACTGTAATTAAAAGGGATTCCTGCAAACGATTCGTATCTCCGTTATTATCCTGTCCCCAGTAACCACTTCTTCCTTTTCAGCCCCACAAGAGCACCTCCTTTTTTATATGAATTCTATTTTACCATAAAAGAACAAAAAACCTAGCATTTTGTTTAGCGTTTTACGCCCGAACTTGCCACACAAAAAAATCGTGCTATAATACGATTTTGTGGTTTTTGCATGAATGAATGGAGGTTTCTATGAAAACAACAAGAGACGATATCAGAAACATCGCCATCATCGCACACGTCGATCATGGCAAGACAACCTTAGTGGATGAATTATTGAAACAAAGCGGTGTATTCCGCGCCAATCAGAAGTTGCCGAACGTGTCATGGACTCAAATGATATTGAGCGTGAACGAGGCATTACTATTTTATCAAAAATACAGCCATTACCTATGAAGGTGTGAAAATTAATATCATCGACACACCGGGACATGCCGATTTCGGTGGTGAAGTAGAACGCGTTCTTAAAATGGTAAATGGTGTCATCTTAGTCGTTGACGCTTTTGAGGGTGCAATGCCTCAGACAAAATTTGTGTTAAAGAAAGCACTGGAGCTATCTTTGCCGGTTGTTGTCTGTGTCAACAAAATTGACCGTCCGGAAGCTCGTCCGGAAGAAGTTGTCGATGAAATTTTAGAGCTGTTTATCGATTTAGATGCGGATGAATCCCCAGTTAGACTGCCCATTTATCTTTGCCTCGGCAAAAGAAGGTGTGGCATCCTGCGATGTCAATGAGAAAGGCACCGACATGAAGCCGCTCTTTGATGCGATTTTAAATTATATTCCGGCACCGGAAGGCGATCCGGACGCCGACACAGGTCTTAATCAGCACCATTGATTACAATGAATACGTTGGTACCGAATCGGCATCGGAAAAGTCGATAACGGAACCATCCGCGTCAATCAGGATGCCGTTATTGTCAACCATCATGACCCGGATAAAAATGAAAAAGTTAAAATTTCCAAATTGTATGAATTTGAGGGACTCAACCGTGTGGAAGTCGAAGAAGCAACGATTGGCTCAATTGTAGCCATTTCAGGTATTGCAGACATTCACATTGGAGATACTCTGTGTAGTCCTGAAAATCCGCAGGCAATTCCGTTCCAGAAAATTTCGGAGCCAACGATTGCCATGCATTTTATGGTAAACGACAGCCCACTGGCCGGTCAGGAAGGAAAATACGTGACAAGCCGCCATTTGCGTGATCGTTTATACCGCATGTTAAATACCGACGTATCCCTCCGTGTGGAAGATACCGACACAACCGAAGCTTATAAAGTGTCCTGGCCGCGGGGAACTGCATTTATCCGTTTTAATTGAAAATATGCGCCGTGAGGGATATGAATTTGCGGTTAGCAAAGCGGAGGTTCTTTATAAAGAAGATGAAAATGGCAAAAATTAGAACCGATGGAACGTGCTTATGTCGATGTGCCGGATGAATTTACCGGAAATGTCATTGACCGCCTCAGCCAGCGTAAAGGGGAATTACAGGCAATGACCCCATTAAATGCAGGCACGACACCTTTGGAATTTATCATTCCAGCCCGTGGACTGATTGGATACCGCGGCGAATTTATGACAGACACCAAAGGAAACGGTGTTATCAATACAGAATTTGAAGGCTATGGTCCATTTAAGGGAGAAATCCTTATCGTAAACAAGGCTCTCTCATTGCTTTTGAATCCGGCGAAACAATTACCTACGGTCTTTTTAATGCACAGGAACGAGGCACTTTGTTTGTTGGTCCCGGTGAAAAAAGTTTACGGCGGCATGATTGTCGGCGAACACGCAAAAAAGCGATGACATTGAGGTCAATGTATGTAAAAAGAAAAACCTGACGAATACCCGTTCTTCCGGTGCGGATGAAGCACTGCGCCTTACACCGCCGAAAGAATTAAGTTTAGAGCAGGCACTTGATTACATTGACACTGACGAATTACTCGAAGTCACACCGGAAAATCTTCGTATCCGCAAAAAAATTCTCGATGGAACGGAGCGTTACCGTGCCAAACGAAATGCGGCAAACGCAGCAAAAAGCTAATGTAAAAAAAGAATGTCAATCACGAATGCTTGATTCTGAGACGATATAGACTTATACTTACAGTATTATTTCGATTTCAGAATTACAGGGGGAAATGTTTTGGGTAATTATAAAGAAAGTATTGCCATCATCATTCCGGCACTGGACCCGGATGAGCGCATGGTATCACTCGTTGGACAATTGCACGACGATGGCTTTTCCAATATCATTTTGGTCGATGATGGAAGTCTTATTGCCAATCGAAAGTATTTTAAAACATGCAAAGAGACTTGCCACTGCAAAATAATCCGCCACGTCGTAAATTTCGGAAAAGGAATTGCACTAAAGTCTGCGTTTAACTATATTTTAGAGCAGCGCCCGGATATCAAAGGTGCCGTAACCGTGGACTGTGACGGTCAGCATGTACTTACGGACATTAACACTTGTGCAAAACTAACCTATGAGCATCCGGATTCTTTGATTCTTGGCTGCCGTCAGTTTGACGACAAGGAAATTCCTCTGAGAAGCCGTTTTGGAAACAAGTTGACTCGGCAGATGATCCGGCTTTTATGCGGCATACATGTTTCTGACACGCAGACCGGACTCAGAGGACTTCCAACCCCTCATAAGAGAGCATTTTGCAAATGTAAAAGGAGAACGGTTCGAATATGAAATGAATATGCTGATTGCTGCGAAGGAATACCAGATTCCAATTGAAGAATTTCCGATTCAGACAATTTATCTGGCAAATAATGAAAGCTCGCATTTTAATCCGTTCATTGACTCGATTCGGATTTACAAAGTGTTTTTTAAGTTTATGCTAAGCTCTTTATCCAGTTTTATTATCGACATTGCTTTGTACTGGCTGCTTGGCTATCTGCTTCGTCCGATCATCTCCGACAAGTGGATGCTTCCGTTTTTCGATTTGTCCGTGCTTATATTAATGCGGACTGTGATTTCACGTTTTGCCAGTTCGCTATTTAACTTTTTTGTGAACAAAAATCAGGTGTTTAAAATGACTCAAGCTCGCCATTTCTTTTTTGTAAGATATTACACATTGGCAATTGTTCAGCTTTTGTTGTCTGCTGTTTTAGTCGATCATCTGCTGACATTTATTACTTATTCGACACTTCGCATATGTGTTATTGACACCCTGCTTTTTGCAATCAGTTTCCAGATTCAAAGAGAATGGGTGTTCAAGAAATAAAAAAGAAGGATTAGTAAATCAACTCGCAACAAAGGATTCGCTTTGCGAATAAAGTTTCTCACTGATTTACTAATCCTTCTCTTCTATCTATTACAAATGACATTTTCTATCTTTTATCATCTTGACTTTTTCCTGCATATAGAAAAGGCCAAGCATAGCCGCTGTAATATAAAACGGAACAAATACAAACAAATATCTGGCACGCACTTCAAATATCATAAGGAACAAATTAATCCCAGTCAATGTCATCGCAATGAAAAGTGCTCTTTTATTCCTATTATCAAAAAAATATTGCAAAAGAAACAAACCAAAATCTGTATAGAAACCCATATACTCTGCAAAATATTATAAATCATCTTATTATCCTGTGCATAATAAAAAGATTGTAATTTTTGTGCAAATTCACTGTGCAGTCCACGATATTCACCAAAGAAATTTCCTTCCCAGCCCCATGCAAATGAGCCATCATCATTTGCAATTATCAATTTCTGCATATAAAACTTTATTGTGCCCCAAATGCCTTTCTCACTTATACGTTGTCTCCACACCTCAATTTGCATTTCCTTTCTCTTCTCCGGATCGGATATTCCCCATGAACGCTCCCTGTCAACGCCAAAATAAGAGCCATATGTTTCCTCATTTGCCCCCATCATCAGATAATGCTGCCATGTCATTTGTGCATCTCCATTCCGCTTACCATACACAGCATCACTCAAACTATTTATCAGGCCCAAAACAATTATGGTTCCTCCTGCAACAATTAAACATTTTGCGGCAATTTCCTTAATTTGGCACTTTCGCAAAAAAATATTTCTGCCGGAACAATTGCAAGCAAAGCAATCACCACCGTCGGCTTGATTTTTATCCCCAGCGAAGCCGCTATCACAATTCCTATCCATGATGCATAACCCTTTTCTCATCTTTCATGGAACAATAAAAATACAAAACCGCACTCAAAAAAGGAAGTACGTATGTATCTGAATAAGGGATTATAATCCATGGGTTGAATCCTAAAAAAACTGTGCAAATGATTATAGATAGGAAAGTCACTTTTCGACTATGCGTTAATTTCAAACAGTCATCACAGTAAACACAATGGCAGCATCTGTGGAAATCACCCCGCAACAATCGTAGGAAAATAATTATCTACATCCAAATAAAGATGACAGATATTTTATTCCGGCAAAAATAATCGTCAAAAAAAAAAATATTATTCGGGTAAGCATTAAAATAATTCTGAGAAAACGAATCTCCTCTTTGGCTGATCCAATCCTGAATTGTTCCACCATGTGTCACAACATCTGCTGCCGACTGCAGTATACCGACATCCACGTCGTATAAAAAATAGATACATTTACACAGATACATCTGCATCACAAATATAATTACCGCATAAAATATGCAAAACATAACAACTCTTTTTTTTGCAAACACAACCTGCTATTTTTTCTCGTGCAGCATATAAAAAAAAGGAGGAAAATTGCTGTCAACCCAAGCAATGCCAGCAAAGCATTCAACAATTGATAATGTAACGGAAACACATCACCTGCAAGTCTTCCGAACTCAAGCAGAATCATAACCACAATAAAAATGTACGCAAAAGAAATATCTTTTTCGCTGCCACACACAAAAAATTTTGTATTTTTCCACTATCACTTTCTTTTTGTATTCCTTTCCCCATCAAAACAAAATCTCTGAACTCTTACTCGGCCCGGTCTACATCATTTAGAATATCCTGTATAGCAAATCTCGGACGGCCTTTTCGTCTCTAGATACATCTTTCCAATATATTCACCGACAATACCTATCGCAAGAAGCTGTAAACCACCAAGCGCCCAGATAGAAACCATAAGACTGCTCCAGCCAAGTACCGTTGCACCCATTGCATGGCGCACAATCGAATAGATCAGGATTCCAAGGCTTGCCAAGAAGATGACAAGACCAAGGCTTAATATAAAGCGGATTGGTTTGACACTAAATGAAGTGATGCCGTCAAATGCAAACGACAACATTTTCTTCAGCGGATATTTGCTCTCTCCTGCAAAGCGCTCCTGTCTTTCATAGTATACGTTGTCTGCCGGATATCCGATTAACGGTACAATTCCGCGCAAAAAGAGATTGACTTCCTTGTAATTTTCCATCTGCATTAAAACACGCTTACTCATCAAGCGGAAATCTGCATGATTAAAGACAATATCAACCCCATCCATTTCATGATTTTATAAAAATCCTTCTGCCGTAAATTTCTTAAAAAACGTGTCTTTTTTCGGCTGCTGCGCACACCGTAAACAACATCAATTCCATGATTAAATTTATCTACCATCTCATCAATAGCATGAATATCATCCTGTAAGTCAGCATCCATTGAAATCGCTGCATCACAATGATCCTTCGCATACATAAGGCCGGCAAGCACAGCGTTCTGATGTCCGCGGTTTCTGGAAAGATTCAATCCACTGACAAGTGTATATTCTTCATGCAGACGGCAGATAATCGGCATGTCTGATCTTTTGAACCATCATTCACATAAAGAATCCGGCTTTTTTCGCTAATCTCACCTGCATCGATCAATTTTTGCAATTTATCACTTAACTGTTTTGTCGTCTCATCAAGCACCTCTTCTTCATTATAACAAGGTACAACCATATAAATTATTTTACCCTTTGACATACCTGTCCTCCTATATTATCACATTATTATGGGCATTATACCACAGTTTTCATATATTTGCAAAACATTTGACTTTTTACCTATAAATCGTTATAGTATATGAGGTATCTATTAACACTTGGGGAAAGGAACATACAACCATGAACAAGCAGTCTCGTTACATGCTAAGACAAAATTTGTCCTACTATAAAAATCGGATAAAATACGGTATTACAAAACTGCACTCGACAGTCTCTGACAACTATATTGTCTTTGAATCCTATGGCGAGAAAAAAAGCCACTGACAGCGTGCGTGCCATATATGACGAGCTGCAAAAGGATGAAAAATTCCGCTCGTTTTTTATTTTGTGTGGGCATTCACTGACCCTGCAGCGCATTTTGATTTACTGGAAAACCATCATACCATACTGGTGAAGAAGGGAACTTCTGCCTACCGCAGATATTATGCCAGTGCTCGTTACTGGATTAACAATATCACAGTTGCTGATTATCTAAAACCACGAAAAACCCAAATCTATATCGAGACTTGGCATGGTACACCATTAAAGAGACTCGGCTGTGATATCGAAACAGATTCCGATCCTCGTCAGACACGTTCTCATATGCACAGACGATACCGGGCAAAAGGGAAAAAAGTAACTTTTTTTCCATCTCCGTCTCCCTTATTATAGTGAAAAATAGCTTCTGCTTTTGCAATCGGAGATCCTTCTGTAAAATTTGTCGCAAGTGGATATCCTCGCAATGACAAACTTTTTCATTATACAAGTGAAGAAATCCAAAAGAAAAAAGGAAGCATTACATATTCCGGAAGGGAAAAAGGTTCTTCTCTATACACCAACCTGGCGTGACTCATCACTGGATGAAAATGGGGCATTTTCCTTGCCGGATGGTTTTGATGTCAATGTACTGATGGACATGCTCGGCAGCGATTATATTCTTTTTATTTCGCGCCCATCACCAAATTGGAGCGACAAAAATAAAAGATAACCCTGTCATATATGACGTAAGTGACGTAGAGTCGGTCAATGATTTGTATTTAGTCAGTGATTTAATGATTACGGACTACTCTTCCACCATGTTTGACTATGCAAATTTAATGCGTCCGATGGTTTTTCATATGTACGACGCAGATTCCTACAAACAAGATGTGCGTGGTCTTTACCTGTCGCCGGAAGAATTACCGGGACCAATCACAAAACGGAACAGGAACTGGTTGATGCCATCCACCGTCAGGAATGCGAATTTCCTTATCGAGACAAGCAATTGGAATTTAACCAAAAATTCAATCCATATGAAGATGGGAATTCCGGCAAACGAGTGATTGATATGTGTCTTAGGGCACTGCCTCATAAGAGAACCCTCTACGAACGTTTTGTAAACTATACTAAAAAACGCTCAACCGAATGCGCATTTTATGGCTGTTACTGCGTTATAATGTTCTCGGATTTTTTCCGCTCTCACGGAATGTTCCATAACAATAATAGTTTACGCCTCGAGCGTTTGAAGGACAGTCACAAAGGAGAACGGTGTTTTCTCATTGGAAACGGTCCCAGTCTGACCGGTGAAGATTTACATTTATTGAAAGATGAATACACCTTCGGTACAAACATGGTATACAAAATTTTTGACAAAACCGACTGGCGTCCGTCATTTCACTGTGTATCTGACACAATTTACGCATCCAAGCTTGGCATCGAACTTTCCAAAATGGTAAAGGCTCCTCTGTTTACAACAGAGCGCACCTATCGCCGCATGCGCAAAAACCGGTCGATACCACTTACGTCCATACCATTCCAACCGAACGCTACAAAGTCCGCGGAAACATTCAGGCATACTGCATGATTAAGGCAACCGTACTTTCTCTAGCTGCCGAAATGGCGTTTCATATGGGCTTTAAAGAAATTTATCTGCTCGGTGTGGATTGTACAAACCCTCATGATAAAGGTGGACATTCTACAGATAATTACACAACAAAAGTTGCAGAAACCGATATTAACCGAATCAAGACAAGAATGCATGCAAATACTTTAACAACCAAGCAAATTGGGGGGAGCACATCATAGACCGCTCCATGGAAGTATATGCACTTCTTGATTCGTATGCAAAGAAACATAATATTCATATCTATAATGCAACTCGCGGTGGAAATCTTGAAATCTTTCCACGCGTAAAACTTGAAGATGTTTTGAGTAAAAAATGGAGGAATCAAAATGAAGATAATCGGTGTTATTCCGGCACGTTATAAATCCAGCCGTTTTCCGGGAAAACCATTGGTTGAAATCTGCGGAAAACCAATGATATACTGGGTCTATCATCAGGCTATGAAAGTCAAGGAACTTAACGAAATTTACGTTGCCACAGATGATGAAAGAATTCGTGCAGTATGCGAAAAAATACAACATGAATGTTAAAATGACAAAAGATACCCATCAGACAGGCTCCGACCGCGTAGCAGAGGTTGCCGAACACACGGATGGCGATTTGTATATCAACATTCAGGGCGATGAACCTGTCATTAACCCGGAAATGATCCGAGAAGTGATTTCCATTTTTACAGAAGATGAATCGGTTTATTTTGGCAGTTTAAAAAAGGAAATCACAGATCCTGATGAAATCCGTGCCACAAGCACAGTAAAGGTAGTAACAAACGACATGGGAGATGCAATGTATTTCTCCCGCTCTGTTATTCCGTCCAATATAAAAGACGGTCAATTAGCACGAGTTTTTCGCCATGCTGGAATCTATGCTTATAAAAAAGATTTTTTGTTAAAATTTGCAAATATGGAGCAGACAGAATTGGAAAAAGGTGAAGGTATTGAACCACTGCGTGCACTGCAAAAGGGATACACCATGCGCTTAAAAGAAACAAACTACACTTCCATTGGTGTGGACTTACCGGAACATGTTGCACTGGTGGAAAACATAATAAGAAAAAACAATGTGTCCATTTGACATATTTTCTTCACATATGTTTTTTTTTATAAACCAAAGGATTTTTAACAAAAGGAGATGTTATTATTATGACTATAACAAAAAAATCTTATTTTTCTTGGGTGCTGTATTTTTTTTTTAACATGCAGCAGTACTTATATCAAAAGTACAGGCAGCTCAGGATATGCCTGATAAATCCGTACAAATTGGAAAAAAACTACAATGCAAGTGAAAGATTCAACACTTTCAACGCAAAACAAAGCCGCTTGGATATGGAAAAGCAGTGATTCCAGCATTGCTTCTGTAAACAAACATGGCACCGTCACCGGAAAGAAAAAAAGGGAACCGTTACAATTTCTCTCAAAATTCCCGGTAAACCAAACGATATTACAGCTTCTGTACGTGTCGTTTCCTATTTTCGTACCAAATCAATCAAAATAACAAACAAACCAAAAGAAGCCATGGCAACCGGCGATAGACTGGAATTGAAAACATTGGTAAACCCCCATAATGCGCGTTTTAAGAAAGTAATTTTCACCTCCTCAAACAAAAAAGTTGCGTCTGTTTCAAAAAAAGGCATTGTAAAAGCCAAAAAAAGGTTCTACAACCATAACCGCTTCGGTAAAAGGAACAGCAAAGCGCACTTCATTTAAATTAAAAGTAAAAAAAACGCATCAAGATAAAAAAAATCACACTTTCCGGAAAAATACCGCACATGTTGGTGAACAAATAGCACTGACAACTACTCTTTCTCCAAAAAACACAACGGATGATACCCTTGTTTTTTCGTCAAACAATCCAAGTGTTGCCACAGTCAATAAGGATGGTGTTGTCACATCCCACCATGCAGGAAAGGTTACTATAACAGTTCGCGAGAAAGAAAGTAAAAAAAGGCAAGACATCATATTACCATTGAGGATATACCATATACCTCAATAGAATTTGCAAAGAACAATCCTGTTTCGTTAGAATCCGGAACATCACATAAAATGCAGTTAGTCACAGGTCCAGCCAACGCAACGGATCATCGAATCAAATGGACATCCAGCAACAAAACCGCTGCAACCGTTGATGAAAATGGTACAGTAACTGCCCTTCGTCCAATTGAAACTGTTACTATTACTGCAGTATATAAGACAAATCCAGCTCTTACATGCAGCTGGAATCTTAAAATCACTCGTACAAAAGGCTACATTACGAAACAAATGTTAGATAACCTTGACTTAACTTCCATAAAAAAAGTGATGATTACCGCACATCCGGATGACGAGACACTTTGGGGCGGCGGACATCTTATAGAAGGTGAATATCTCGTTGTCTGCATGACGCATGGCTGGAATCCAAAACGAAGAACAGCCTTTGAGCAAACAATGCGTACGACAAATGACAAATACCTGATTTTGGATTACCCGGACGTCCGAAAAACATTTAGTAACGGAAAGTATGAAACCGACATGCTTTCCACATGTAAAAATGCTATGCAGGAAGATATTAATCTTATCTTATCCTACACAAAAAATGGGATTTGATTGCCACTCATAATCCTTTTTGGTGAATATGGAAAGTTTTTACACAAAACGATTTCCCAAATGGTAACACAATGTTATAATAAGATGACCAATAAATCTGCTACCCTATATTATTTTGGACGCTATTACAATTCAAACAATAAAATTCCGGGAGAACAGATTGCCCCGGAACTTCTTGCAATTAAAAAAATAGTATGGTAGGCCGCTACTATCCAACAGCGAAAGGGGCCATTGACGCATTTGGACATATGATACCATATGAGAATTGGCTTCTTCCATCAGAATGGTAGTATCAATTTTAACAGGGAGGTTTTTATGAAACGAGTAAATATATTAGATTGTACACTGCGCGATGGTGCATACCTGATTGACAGTCAATTTGGTAATACCGCAATAAAAGGAATTATTGAAGGTTTAACAGAAAGCGGCATAGATGTTATTGAATGCGGATTTCTGAAAGACGAACCACATCGGGAGGGCACAACCATCTTTAATAATGCTGCACAGCTCCGCTCATTTTACCTACAGACAAAAGGCATTCATCTTATGTCTGCCTTGCCGATTACAGCCGATACCATATTGATAACTTAGAGCCTTATGACGGCACTTCAATTGATGGTGTACGTGCCTGCTTTTTAAAAGCGAACGTTTTGAAGTTATTGATTTTTGTAAAGCAATCGTCAATAAAGGATACAAACTTTATGTGCAGCCTGTTGACATATTAGGATATACAGATGCTGAGCTTTTTAGACTTGATCGAAAAAATAAATGAATTGGAACCATATGCTTTTTCCATCGTCGATACCTTCGGTTCTCTGTATCGTGAGGATTTACAGCGTGTATTTTATCTGGCTCATCATAATTTATGGGCAAATGCTAAAATTGGATTCCACTCACATAATAACCTGCAGATGTCCTTTGCTCTATCTCAGGATTTTATCGATATGAGCCAGGGACTCCGCGATATTGTTGTAGACAGCACAATGGCAGGCATGGGACGTGGCGCAGGAAATACAAATACAGAACTTGTCATGCAGTATATGAATCGTAAGTTTAATAGTGGTTATGATATTGATATTGTTTTAGATCTTATAGACAATTATATCGACGGTTTCCATAACAGTTATGAATGGGGCTACTCCATCCCATATTTTCTTGCCGGTTCACACAGTGCGCACGTAAACAACATCTCCTACCTTTCGGCAAAGGCAGGAATTGCAAGCCGCGATATTAACTTTTTACTAAACCGTTTGGACCCGGTGGAGCGAAAACGGTACGACTACTCGCTTCTCGAAAAGACCTATTTGGATTATCAAAATACACACTGCGAGGATGATTCTGCCATTGCATCACTTCAAAATGCACTCAGTGGGAAAGATATTTTGGTTCTTCTTCCCGGTCACACGATTAAAACATGCCAGGGACAAATTCAGCATTTTTATAAAGAGAAGAATCCTATTGTAATTAGCGTTAATCTTCTCACCGATTGTTATCCGATTGATTTTGCATATTTCAGCAACAAAAACCGGTACCAGTATTGGCGTAATGAAGCGGCTTTTTAATAAATGTAAAAAATTGTGACATCAAATGTAACGACAAGGAAAGATGATAATCTCTTTATTATCGATTTTCTTCGATTGGTAAAATGCGGTTGGGAGCAGCTCGATAATTCTGGCGTGCTTCTTCTTCGTCTGCTAGACCTGATGAATGTGAATAGCATTTTCATCGCAGGTTTTGATGGTTACAGCCATAATAGTGAAAATCCGAATTACGTTGAAAAAAGCCATGGAAAAAACCAGAAATACATTAAATGCTGAAGAAGCAAATAAAGATATAAAAAGCATGCTTGTTGATTATAAAAATACGAGAAAATCAAGCTGCCCTATCTCATTCATTACACCATCTTACTTTGAAACGGTAATGGATGAATAATCACTAATACCGGAGGTACTCACATGAAAAAAGATTTTTCAAAAATTAAATTGTTTGCAATGGACGTCGACGGAACATTAACCGATGGAAAAATTTATATTGGTAATGACGGTGAGGTAATGAAAGCATTTAACGCAAAAGATGGATTAGGTATTAAACTCTTAATAAAAAGGGTATTGTTCCTATTATCATCACCGGCCGCCGTTCAAAAATTGTCACCAGACGATGCGAAGAAATAGGAATTACCGTGCTTTTATCAGGGTGTTCGCGATAAAGCTGATATCTTGAAAAAATGTAATGGCGAAATATGACTGCACTCCTGAACAAACGGTATATATTGGTGATGATATGAATGATCTGTCTGCAATGCAAACAGCCGGCATTACCTTTGCACCGGCTGACTGCGCTGCCGCATTGCTTCCATATGTTGATTTTGTTCTGACTCAAAAGTCCGGCGACGCTCCTGTACGTGGTACCATTGATATAATTTTGGAAAACAGACTTACACTGTCCGATTATGAAAGCATCTGATTTTCTTGACTCCTTTGGATAATCCGGTAAAAAGCCAGTAAACAGCAGCTGCTGAAGCAAAAAGAAACCACTGTCAGCACGATAAAAATTAATATCGGATTTCCGAAGGAATATATAAATTTCTGTCCAAATTGAAACACGTAAAAACTATGAATCATCCAAACAAAAGTAATATATCTTCCTGCCTTTTTGACACCCAGACAACTCCCGGAATTTTCTTAATAAGCATAACACACGCATAAAATCATAGGTCCAACCAGGAAAAAGTCATAAGAAGATCCAATTTTATAACGCATATAAAACCTGCAGCCGCAACAAATAATAATACAGGGTAACTTAATATTCCTTTCGGTAATATCTGATGATAATACGAGAATACCTGATACTTTGCAAAAATCATACCAAATAGATAAATTGGAAGTAGGTAAACAACGTTGCAAAGCAGAATTCCCCATACTGTCCCTTTAAAGTCAATCAACATATCATAACTCATCAACCTAGGGATACCATACAAAGAAAACAAAGCAATCCCCAAAATAACGAGAAAATCTGTAAAGAAATCAGCTTTTTTTTTCTCTTTAAAAATCGAAACATAAGCGGCGTCATCATAAGTAAAAATATGTATGGCATAACAAACCACCACTCACCATTATACTTTTCAAATCCAAGCATGCTGAGAATAATGCTTTCAAAATCATATTGAATTGTCCATGAGGATGTAAGATTTACCTTTGTCACACCTAATATAAAATCAATTGGAACAAAAATAATCATAACCTGCCATATGTATTTTAAAAACCGAAATATACGATTTGCAATCATTTTCGAAATTGATTTACTTTTACGTATACTCAGATATGTTCCATATCCACTAAGGAACAAAAAGAACGCAACACACACTTTAAAAAAAGAAGCACAGATTGCTGCTTCTATAGGCTGCCCGCGAAACATATATAAACTCTGGTACATATTCTCAGGCAAAATCCGATCCGTAAATCCAAATAAGTGATGCAAAAGCATCAAACTAATAGCAATTAATTTCGCAATTGATGTGTCGGATTTTGAAAAATGATAGTGTTTCACTTTATCCTCTCCCCTCTAAGGTAATCTCTCCATGCAAAAAGCCATCGGCAGCTAACAAAATCATAATAGGAATAAATACAACTAAATATCTTGAATTACATTCCCAAATAGTCTGAAACAATGCTATTCCAAGCATCGTAATACTTGAAGCAAAAATCGGCATATCCACCGCTTTTTGCATCAGATTTTCTTTTACTGCAAATCGTGCCGATAAAAACATCCCAACAAGTATTAAGCCATAATATAGCGTCATATACAAAAGAGCTATCCAGTATTTGCTTCCTTTTAATGTCACAAATTGTTTTAATATATTGTCAGGCTCCTGTGGGGCCTTCAGCTAAAATATACACAGCTGGCAAGTGTAGCATCTCCCCATGTTCTAACTTGTTTATCATAACCAAAAATTTAAAACTTTCATGGAAAGAACGTGCCTTCAATCGTTTCTTAATCTCTTTTATATTAGCTTTTTTTCTTTTCATATGAATTAAATGAAATGGTAAAATCGACATCCTCCTGCTGATATCCCCCATATCCAAGTGCCATCATAATCCAATGGGTCAGCGGAAATTCATAGGCATCGCAATACGATTCTTCTAACGGAATTACAGAAGACTTTACATAATTACACAATCCATGACCGACTCCAAACGAAATTGCTACAATGACAATACCGGCAATAATCTTTTTCCATGATTTCTTTTGAAGTAATAAGCAGGCGAAAACTGCAATAAAGAGAATAAACACAGTAACTTTAACTGAAAATGCAGCAGATGCAGCCACTCCAAATAAGCACAACCAGCAAAAAACTTTCCAGCCGGGTTCCTCAAAACAGCCTTCGTGTAGCAATACAGCATAACTACCAGCAAAAAGCATTCCTGCTATATCCGTATAAGCATACATAGCCCATAACCACAACGGCATACAAAACCATGTCATTAAACCAACAAAAAACACCTTCTTCATTCCAAATAAGAACTGCTATGTGATGAAGCAACAAGATAGATGCCACTTTCATAACACATCCAAGTGCTATAGACGCTAAATCAAATTCATTTAGCCCCGTCTCCGGCCATATAAAATGAACCATTCTGAAAAAAAATGTCAAAATACAATACCAAAACTGATTATTCGGATATCTTGCAAAGTACGTAGTATCTGTCAACTTATCTGTTAATGTATACTCACTTGCAGAACGAATTACTTTTCCCCAATCCCATGAAAAAATCTGCACACGCACGGAATAAGCAACAAAAACATAAACACAGCAAAAACAATGCTTACGACATAAAAAAACAATCTGATAATTTATCTCTTTAAAGGCAATTCGTTCTCTCATAAAAAAAAATGATATATTCCATAAACAACAATTGGCAGTAAAATCATCGCAAAAAAGATTTTTGTATCAAACTGCTAAAGGCAATCAAAGCAATGCCGTACACAAACACAAACCAAAACCATTGCCCTGCTTTAAAAAATGATCTTTACATGTCTTTTCATCATCTCTGTCGATTTCGAATTCATCATGTTCTTCTGTTTCCCCTTTAAAATAAATCAGCCTTACCTCATTAAATACAATCTCATTCATCAAAATATCCGCATCTGCTTCTGCAATATGAATTCCAAACACAGCACGATCCCATTCTTTCGGAATCGCAATGGCAAACCCTGCATGATAGTAGCATCGCAGACGTTTTCCAAGAATAAAAATTTGTTTACGGCAAATAAATTCTTCTGAATTAATCCGTACACCGTTATGCTCGGCAAAGATATAATCTTCTTTTTTTCATAGCGTAAATCGGTGTGCAGAAACGCCCTCTCCACATACCGTTAAACTCCGATCCCTCATCTTCTATGATATGGAACAATTTAACGGAACGCTCAGACATTCTGGCTAATTCAACGCCCTTATACATAAGTACACAGTCATTGTCCTTGTAGACGCGTTTGGCACGCACCTGTTTTTCCGGTCACTTTTATCTTTTTAATACCTTCTGCACATCATCTCTGAGTGCCGCCAACTCTTCTTCCGATAAAATTTCTTCGATAATGCTCTGCTTACTTTTCATCATCATAAGCCGCATATGATACGCTACCATGTACTGCACATAAGGAATAATACGATGGTGCTTTTTCCTTGAGTAGGCAAATAACTGTCCATAACCGGACGATAACAGCGTTGTATAACGCTCTTTTTTATGCCATGCCGTATCCACTAAAGAGGACTCATCTCTCTCTTTCTATAAAAATAAAATGTATCCTGAATCAGTCCGTATTTTCCTTCTGACACAATCACCTGATTAATCGCCAGCGCATCCTCCCAAAAATTCATGGTCTCATCAAAATGAAGTTCATTTAAAACACGTTTTCTCAAGAAAACGCCACCTACATAATAATGTGGAAACGTATATTGTTTTTTAATGTCCACTACATCCATTTCCTGAAAGCGCCAATTTAAGCGCTGCTCTCCGTCTCTTGTGCCAAAATATTTTACAGCAATAGCCGCAACCGAAATATCCTCATGTGATTCAAAATACATTTTTGCTTTTTCCATTGCATCATCTGCTAACTTGTCATCCGAATCTAAAAAGGTAATAAGTTCGTCACCCATCTCTCCCGCAATCCGTACGCCTTCATTGCGAAGTACAGAAACACCCTGGTTTGTGTCATAGTGCTTTACTAAAATCTGCTTTGGATACTGCTTCTGATACTGCTCACAAATGGCAAATGAGCCATCTGTACTGGCATCATCTAACAAAATCAGCCGGATATGCTCTGCAAAAGACAGTGTCTGGCAAATGACACTGTCTATTGTTTCCCGTAAATATTTTTCTGTATTATAAATTGGTACAATCACTGCTATCATAAGATACCTCATTTCTCCCAAAGCATAATCGTCTTTCCAAAGGACTTCTGAATGTCCATCTCAAATGCTTTTTTTCATATCAGCTATCGAACGAACCGGAATTACCGCACCTACAATATTAGACAGGTAATTGATAATTTCCGGATGCTCTCTATATAATTCAACCGTCTTTTTCAAAATCCACTCTTCCGCTTCGGCTGCTTCCGAATACTCTCAATCCTTTTTCCAAAATCATGCGGGTATTAATCGGTACCGGATACTCCGATACTCTAATATAGAGATCGTTCCCTCAGGCTTAATAAAATCAATAATCTGGTCGATTGCCTTTCCGGAACCGGCTCCACCCACACACTCAAAAGCATGATCTAATTCCATATTCTCCGGAATGTCACTTACCTGATACGTTGCGTCAGCAAATGTAAAATCAGAAAGCTTATCTTTGCTGACACCAAAAATATATAGTTTTGTATCCGGGAACATTGTTTTGAAAAATACAGCCGTAATATAACCTAAATTACCATCGCCCCAGATACCTACCACATTTCTTCTACCATGTGCAAAACGGTCAAAGCGTGAAATCGCATGAACACTGACACTGACAATTTCCGTAAATGCCGCTACTTCTTTGTTGATTCCCTGTGGCAGACGAACTAATCTGTCCTTGCGGATTTTGACATATTCCTGCATAAATCCATTAAATCCGCTGGCACGGAATTTACTTGAGCGAAGATAGTTCTCCGCAATAAACTCATCTTCTTCTACCGGTGTATTCGGTATCATCACAACCTCTTCCCCCGGCTCAAACTCGCCACTTGGGTCACGAAGTACAACACCAATCCCTTCATGAATCAATGCCATCGGCAGTTTCTGACGAAGTACATGTTCTTCCCTAAGCCCCTGATAATATCTCTGGTCTGCATTACAAATCGAAAGATGTGTCGGACGAACGATAATGTCATCATCCTGCAATCCGATATTTTCATAAGTGACCTCGAATTTACGAGGAGCCACCAACTGGTATACTGTATTAAGCATTCGCTCTTAATCCTCCTGCTCCGACTGAATCAATGTTTCTGCCACACGCAAATCATAAGGATAAGTTATCTTAATGTTTGATACTTCTCCTTCTACGAGATATACGTCTTCGCCCTTCATAACAAAAATCTTCGCTGCATCCGTAAGAATTTTCTTTTCCTCATCGGTCAAAGATTCATACAGCGATTTCAGTTTCTTTAAGCGGAATGTCTGCGGCGTCTGTCCCTGATACATCTTACTGCGGTCCGGCACAGATGAAATCACCTTGCCATCTTCACTCTGTACAATCGTATCAGTCGCAGCTACCGCCGTATCGCAGGCACCATACTCCTGTGCATAACGAATATTTTCCTCAATAATTCTATGTGTCACAAATGGGCGGACGGAATCATGAGTCAAAATAATCGTATCATCATCCACTTCATAGTTTTCCTCAATATAAGAAATGGCATTCATAATCGTCTCATTTCTTGTTGTACCACCTGCCATCACAGCAATACGGTCTGTCCCCCAAATATTTTTTTATAAGATTCTTGGTGTGTGAAATCCACTGTTCCGGACACAAAACAAGGATTTTTTCAAATTTATCATTCACAAAGAATTTTTCAATTGTGTGAATAATAATCGGTCTGTCACCAATATTCATATACTGTTTCGGTTTCTCTACATTTCCCATGCGGCTTCCAACACCGCCTGCTAACAATACTCCAAATATCATAATCTGCTAAAACCTCCAAAAAAATTCGTTGTTTTTATTATATCACAGATAGTTTGTCATTTCAACTCATCATCGAGGCGAAGTTTCCATTTACTGGACAAAAATCGCACGGCAGCATGCATCAAATGGTTTCAAGCAGCAAATCAAGGTCACCACAATTCCAAATAAAACAAGTATAATTTCCCATGTATTTGGGAAATTATGATATAGTGCCTTGTACCAACAAGAATGCACAAAAAGGTTAATGAAATTATAATGAAATACATAAACACCCAAAGTTCTCGTTCCTAATTGAGAAAAATATTCTTTCCTTTTGGAATGATGCATAAAAAAGCGAACACAAGCCCAAAGGATAACACATACGTAAACAACCGTAAAATACCACCATAAAATGCACCATGCGTAAGTGCCTCATAACTTCTTCCCGTCAACAGAAATCTCGCCCAAAACAATTTATCAATTCCGACATAGCAGACTAAAAAATATATCAGGATAACTGCCACAGAAACTATTTTCAACTTTCTATTTTCTGTCCATTTCGTAATTGTATCCATTGACAATGCATATCCAGTATAAAAAAATGGATAAAAAACTGCAATCCTCAACCAGCAGAAAAGATTCGTATCCATATTGAGTAACCTGCTGCCATTGAAACAAAAACAGATACAATCAAAACATAAGCAGGTCGAAATTGTTTGGTATAAAACGTAATTAAATACATGAAAAATAACGCAAGAATAAACCAAGCGGCACCCGGTTCCCTGAAGAAATCAACCGATATAAATGTTCCTCCATTCATAATACCGGATACAAAATAACCAAACATTTTCATAAACAAATAAACCAGCAGATATGGTACTACTTTTTACAATTTTTCTTTCCTTAACGGTTTTCTTGGAAAACATACCTGAAATCAGAAAAAAGGCCGGCATGTGAAACGTATAAACGGAGAAGAACAAGGAATTTACCAATTTAGAACTTCCTAAATAATTTTCGTAAAAATGGCAAATAACAACCAATATTATTAACACAAATTTTGCATTATCCCATTTTGCAATTCGATTCATCTTTTTTCCTCTCTTTCTCATTCAATCTAACAAGCATTTCAACGTTTGATCATATACATTTTTCTCAATACCATATGACATACTTGCGTTAAAATCCGCCTGTGCTCTATTGCACACATCCACCTGATATGCTGTCTCACACAACCTCCCGGCATTTTCAAAATACATTTCCGGATATTTTAAACTTACATATTTTTCAAAATAATTTTTTGTTGTAGCGGCAAACATATAAAGGCTTTTCTAAAATTGAAAATGCAGAAGCCAAACGTCCGTTATTTGTCACCAAAACGTCTGTAGCATACAACAAATCCGGAACCGGGAGAATCCGGTTTACATAGCCAAAGCTTTTTTTTGTATTGATTTCCCATAGAAAATGCATTTTCCATCAAAATTTCACTGTTTGTAAAAACAAACCATTCTTCCCCAAGCTCTTTCATCCATTGCTTTACATCAATAGTTTCCCAATCCTTCCTTTTCATCTCTTCATCACCATATACAATAACAGAAAGAATCTTTTTGTCTCTTGCATGTGGAAAGTAATAATATATCAGTTCCGAGACATTCTCTCTTCTTTTAGCATCCCCTATATCATAGGCAAACGGCAGGGAAACATCCTCGATTATTTCTTTATCTTCTAAACGGTACGCCCGTTTTAACAAATCTGCCGTAAAGGGAGAGCCCGGAATGATGTGCGTAAATCTTGCAAAGGTATTTAAATTAAATTCTTTTTCCTTTTGACTCCATTAAAAACATATTCTTAAACTGGTAATCATACGGAACACCCAGTAAAATCCGACTGCCTTCCGGTGCTAAGTTATTAATTTTAGTTGATAGAGAAGCATCCACACAGACAACATTTGTCATACCCTCCATAAAATCCTTTTTCGCACGGCGGTAACCATGTGCTGCCAGTGGATTTTTATGTCTTTCATTATTCAAATAATAGCGGAGCTTCACATCCTCTCCAGATTGTTTCGCAAGATAATCTTTCAAAAGCGCAAGGTCATTACTCAGCCCACGTCCGCGGCTGCTCAAAAATGTAATTTCTGTCTCATTCATGTTTCGCTTCCTCCATATACTGATTAATCATAGCGGCAATCCGCTCACTGCTGTGTCCGTCACACGCTCCCATATATTTTTCAATGAACTGGTCATATTTTTTCTGTCAATGTATCTTTTTCCGGTGACTTTAGATACGCTGTAAGTGCCTGCTGCGTCTCATAAACATCCCCGGCAAATCATCCGGATAATTCAGATAAAAGCCCCGGTTATAATTGAGTAAATCATAACAGTAAAATGCTATTGGCTTTCGCAAAAGCGCATATTCAAAAATAACAGAAGAATAATCCGTTACCAGCAAATCCGATACCAACATCATATCATTTGTGGAGAAATCTCTGATAACTTCGATATTGTCATAAGACTTCTCTACAATTTTATTTTTCATGACCGGATGCGGGCAGATTACAAATATCTGATTTGGCAGTAAGTCTTTTGATAATTTATCAAAATCCAAATCCGGTTTAAACTGCGTTCTGTCATCCCCTATATCACGAAATGTCGGTGCATATACAATAACATAGCGGTCTTTGAATTCCGGATGTGCAGCATATACTTTCTGCTTTGTCTCATCCATCAGCTTTTCATCATAAAATGCATCCGTTCTCGGACATCCCAACGCCTTTACCTTGTGCACATCGATATCAAAGGCATCTGCATAAATACTTCTTATTCTGTCACTGCTTACCGTCACCATATTGTACTGCACATGATAAGCATGATCCGCAGCAATCGACATGTTGGTTCCCCGCTGTCCGAATTTCTTAAACGCACCGCAGGCATGCCACAACTGTACAACACGCTGGCTCTGACGCAGCTGGAAGTGACGCAGATAACGGTTATAGTCATCCGTTACAATAACACGGCTTGTAATATTTTTATAGTACATATAAAGTTTCGTAAAAAGGATTATGTGGCAGACGCTTGGCACAAATCACTTTCTTTCCTTTGACATACGGATATAATGCTTTTGCATTGCCCTCTAGTTCACCGTCTTTTCGCACCGTAAAAACAGCACCTGCTCTTTTACCGGATAGCGTCGCAGGAAATTTACCATCTTACGGAACAAAATCTGACCGATGTTTTCAGACGGGAAACGAAGCATCTTCGGCATAATCTCATTTAAATCCGGAACAATCTCCGGGCTGTTCAAATCTGCTTTTCTATCTACCAAATATTCCTTCATCATCGGAATGGTTTCCTTCGTTCCAACATAATCCACATATGTTGCTTCCAAATCCTCATAGAATACAATACGGTCATTCATAAACGTAAAATATCCTCTATGGTACCACTGTGTCAGATGTGACAGCAGACTTTTTGACTTATCTAAGGTTTGATTTTTCAAAATTCCGTCTTGAAAAATTTATTGGCAAGTGTGTAATCCATACCCATGTATGGGTTATTTTCATAGCCTGTCTTTACGGAATTCAATGCCACCGTGCTGAAAAGTACCGCCTGCATATCTCCAAAATTGCGGTGATATATCAATTCTGACATAAAATCTGCCGGTGATTTGATAAAGTTCTTAACCACATACTTAAATGCATTATTCGCATAACTGACTTTGGCATCCGCAAAAGTAATGTACGGCGTCTGTGCCTGTTCCAATGCCTGATAATACAGTTCATCTCTTGTTTTACATCAAAAACTCCATATTATCCTGTAAAAATCCGGCTTTTTCCACTGTCTCTTTCCAGAAAAGCGGCATTATAATCCGAATGGCAATCAGATTTTGCAGTGTCAGACTCTGAATACTTAACAAAAATTTTTCTTCCTGTTCTTTCTCCCCATAAAGGGCAATGGTAAACCACGCATGAGAAAGCAAATCCTCTTTGTCTACCGCAAGATTGTCAAGTGCAAATTCCGGGTGAGAATCTTTTAACATCGAAATATCACGCATATCCAATGTTGAAATTTTATCATTCATTTCCGAAACCAGATGCGTAATTGTCTCCTTTGGCAGTGTCCAGTATTTCGCATAAAACTGATCCAACAGAATCTGCACTTCTTTTCGGCTGATTTCATTTAAATATTTGTGAATATCGTCATTATTCTCTTTTACTTCCTCAATATCTTTGTACTGTGGAAAATCAATTAAAATACTTTCTTTTGCCGACTCCAAAATCAGCCGGTGTGCCTCAATGTAATCTTTGATTTTCCAGAAGAAATCGAAGCCGTAATCGACTCCGCCTCACCATCGAACATTCTGCGGTAATGGAAAATCACACGGTCAAGTCCGGTAATTCGGCTCGTACGGTATACATAACGCATCAAAAATGCCCCATCCTCCGAATAGGAAATCGGTGGAAGACGCAGTTCATACTGCTCAATAATTGAGCGTTTAAATAATTTATTACACAGAGAAAACGTCCACAGAATCTGTGGCTCATATTTATCTATTTTTTCCATCTGCACCAAATCATTGATTCCATTGACTGCAAAAAAAAGTCTGAAAACGATTAAAATATCATACTTAGCAATGACTAAATCTGCCTTTTTTTCTTTTGCACGCTCATACAGTGCCTCTAAGGCGTCTAACTCTAAGACATCATCTGCATCAAAGAAGTATACATACTCTCCTTTTGCCAAATCCAGTCCGCAGTTTCTCGCCGAAGAAGGTCCACCATTCTCCTTGTCCACAACTGTTATGTTGTCATAACGGCTTTCATAATCCCTCAAAATGTCAATCGTGTGGTCTTTGGAACCATCATTGACTACAATAATTTCATAATCGTCGATACTTTGATTGGCGAGACTTTCCATCGTCTCTGTTACATATTTCTCTGCATTATAAGCAGCAACAATTACCGAAACTTTCACTCTTTCTCTCCTCCATGAGTCTCTTTCTCTTCCTGATAAATATCTCTGACAATATATATCGGTCGATCCTTAATTTCCGCAAATAAAACGGCGATATATTCTCCTATAATTCCAATTACCATAAGAACAACCGCAAACATAAAACATAAAACTACAATGATTGTAGAATACCCCGCCGGTGCTCCATTGACAATTTTGTTTATAATAGTGAAAATCATCAATATAAAACCACAAAGAGCCACAAATACACCTGAATACATTCCCAGTTTCAATGGCAAATCCGAAAAGCTGCACAGCGCATTAATGGAAAAATGCAGCAGTTTTCGAATGCTGTACTTACTTTCCCCTGCCTCTCTCTTCTGTGCCTCAAACTCCAATGTTGTTTTACGGAATCCAACACTCTGCACATATCCCCTTAAATAGCGGATTTTTTTCTCTATAGTCTTTTCGCAGAACACCTGCAACATTTTTGCTGATGGCAAAAAAGTCAGAAGAATTATTTTCAAATTTAACCGGCGACATAAGATTCAAAACTTTATAAAAGGCACCTGACGTAATTCGCTTAATAATTCCGGCATCTGCATTCTTCGTTCGAATCATCGAAATCACTTCATAACCATCCTCAAACTTAGCAATTATGTCCGGAATACATGCCGGCGGATGCTGCAAATCTGCGTCCATACACACAACTCCATCCCCTTGTGCATGATCAATACCGGCAATCATTGCCGCCTCATGTCCAAAATTACGCGAAAAATCCACCACCTTAACTTTGGCATTTTCCTTTGCAAAACCTTTTAACAATTCAATACTGCCATCCTGGCTGCCATCATTTACGAAAATAAGTTCATAGTCCCAAACACACTTGTCCAAAACACTTACTGTTGTCTTATAGAATTGGTTCAAAGACAATTCCTCATTATATACGGACACGACAACTGAAATTTTTTTTTCCTTTCCATAAAACATTCCTCCGTAATCTTGTTATTTTTTTCTTACTGTATTCCCATACTGCTTTTATTTCCAAATCCTCAGGCAGACCATAAAACAGTTTGTAACGCTCAATCCATGGCTCCCATTCAGGAGTGGCTGTCCATAAATAAGATTCGTATGGCAAGTGCCGAATTTCCACGGACGTTTTACCTGCCTCTACCTGTCTCTCAATTCTAGCCAATCGATCTTTATCCACCTGATAGATTGAGGAAAAATATTAAGATAAAACCCTAATCCGAAAATGGACACAACTGCGCATGTCTTACAAAATGTCTTTGTAAAAATCCGGCTTTCTTTCTCTTCTCCGTCTAAAAGGATAAGCAGTTCCAAAAGGAGCATCAAAAACAGTATATACGTGGCAAAAAAGCATCTCTCACCAATCGGATTTACAACAAGTAACGGCGCGGCAACACAAACAATTCCCGCATTCCAAAACAAAACTTTCCATAAACATTTTTTTGACTGCCAATAAGAATACAATAAATAATGAGGGCAATCATGTAAGCTGCCACAAAAGCCGCTTCAAAATATAATAACCGGTTCTGTTTTGCAAATGTACTGATGCCAAAGGACGACAACAAAGACCATGTCGTAAATCCTGCCATAACTACCAGACAAATTTTGCTACTAACACACTTCTGTTTTTATTTACGTCAGAATAGATCTTTTTATAAATCATGGCACATACAATAACGATTGCTAAATTCATCCAACAATTATTCAGGCAAAGATGCTTTGCAATTTCATTGACATAATTGTCAAATGCACGACTGATTACTCCTCCCTCTGCCATTTGACGATACTGATCCTGATTATTTGCGATCGTATGATATGCCGAATTTGAAAAACATATAAGCTGCCCCTGCCACACTTCCGATTAAATACGCCACATGAGAAGCAACCACCTTGCGATGAACACAAATTGTATACACAAGCACACCACAAGCCAAAACCACATTATAAATTGTCAAATGCTCTACAATTAATGCATTTATTACCGCTAACACAAAGAGCGGCAGACAATGCCAAACTTTTTCTTCGTGGCATTGTCTCCTGAAAAATAGGATAAACATACGCTATAAATAACAATGTGAAAAACATTGAGGTTACGTAGTTTGCATAACCTGCCGTCCATACAACGGCCTGACGAAAAAATCAATTTAGGTATCAAAACAAGTGCAACACAACTTACATAAAAACCCATTTTCTTTTTAAATATATACTCGCAAAGTGCTACAATTCCTGTTAAGCAAAATGACATAATAACTGCCTTTAAAAGATTTGAGCGCGTCATTGCCAAAACGATAAGATTTCCCACATATCGTCCGTTGTAATTTTCAAACCAGTTGTTTAATCTGTCGACACCGATTTTACTTCCCCATGCCCAGTCATCTCCGGTATATGGAAACAAGTAGCATAGAATGGCAATCAGCCCAAAACATATGATATAACGCAACCATATTTTATTATTTTCCTTCATGTTTTTCTCCTATCCTTCAATCATTTTTTATACTAAGACGTTTACATGTCAAAATTATATCATGCCTCGTCCTCTAATTCCTGTAAAAATTTATTTTTGGTACTTTTTCACAAATAAATCACCAAATGCAAACCAGTACGCAAATGCCGGAAATACTTCAAACGGCAGAAACAAACATGCCGTCAGTGTAGCAATAACAAATCCGATACAGATTGCCGGTATCAAAAAGCATATGTTGCATTTTTTTCTTCTCTGTGTCAGGTAAAATTTCAAAGAAAACGCTACCCCTAATAACGTAATCACACCATAGAAAAAAACATACTGAAAAGTCCATAGGTGTAACCAAACTGAATCCAGTTGTTATGCGAATGGTTTTCTTTTCCCCATCCACTACCATTGAGGTGCTGGCATGTCCTTTAAAATTCATTTTATCCCAATAGGCAAGATAAATATCAATTCTTCCATTCGTAATAGCATTCAAGCCCTTTGAATACTTGATGTTATACCAAATGCGTTCCCACATATTGCGTGGTGCAATCGTATTTTTCTTGTTTTGTGTCTCCTCCACATCTTTATACTGTGGCACCACAACATCGTCCGGCTCATCCGCTTTTTCTTTATTCCCCTGAAATTCACTTGTATAATACAAAGGTTTTCCTTCAAACACAATCGGATGTCCAACAATGTTTGGCAGATGCAAAAGGCAGATTAAAAAACAGAGGATACAGCACTACGGTGAATACTGCCATACAGCCTAAGTTTCCTAAAAAGGTCCGGTAATTTTTTTGTCTTTTTTGGCCAAATAAAACCGCAGTACAATCCAAAGCAGCACAATTGCTGCAACCGCAATCAGTGAAGTTCTCGCCTGACTTTTTTCCAGATAGAAAAAGCATAAGGCAAGCGAAACATACGTTACAATGTTTTTCCGGCAAGACCGGCCGGTCTCCACACACCAGTCCAAATCCGACAAAAATACAGCGATAATAATATACAAAATACAATCCAAACGTATTCGGATTTGTAAAAATGCCGGCATACCTGCCTCCATCATACAGAGGACGGAACAAAAGGAAATCACCGACATAACGGCAAACGACCATTTTATGGCATTCTTGAAGCACTGCCACAACAAATCTTTTCTCGTATGATTCTGCCACACAAAAAATACAGCGGTAAAGACAAAAAGCTAAAATCAGACCCAGTCCACACATTTTTTCGGCACTAGAATATCCGAAACGGTAAAGGAAATGCACATACCAAACCAAGCAATCCAAAGAGAACGTCTCCAGTGAATATGAACCAATGTCCGGTCAAGCGATAATATGGCAATGGCAAACATAACAAAAATACCACAAACCGTATTATAAAAATAGCTTTCCTTATGAAGTCCGTAGCGGACGATACAAAACAAAACAAGGTCAATTACAAAGCACAGCGTAATCAGCCGGTACCTTACCTTGTCTTTTATTCTTCCCACAATCGGAATCCATGGATTAAGGAGAAGAATAAACAAATCCTGTAATTTCGTAATCAATTTTATTCCCCACTTATTCACGACAAACGACCGCTAAAAAAGTACCGTTTTATCTCATGTAATGTCTTACTTAACAACGTCATTCTTATCGGAAGCCGAGCTCTCGCTTTCTTTCGTTTCCTTCATTACTTTTTTCATTCTCTTTGTAATCTTCTTCACGGAATTGTAGTTTGGCTCACAAACATACAGTGCCGTTGAGCGAATCGAGAAGGTCGTCTTCTTAGCTCCGGTACCCTCGGCATTCGCATAAGCAATCTTCCATTTTGCCGTATCATTCAACTGCATATTGCAGAGCGATACAATCTTGTCCTTTGACATACTTGTCTGGAACATGGACTTCGATTCTTTCAACAAACTTGAGAAATTTGGCAGTACGGAAGGTGACATCACCTTGTTCAAAATTGCCTCAATCATATGCTGATGGTCACGTCCACGCTGGTAGTCACCATTTGCGAAATGGTGTCGCTCACGGCAGAATGCCAATGCTTTCTTACCATTTACTTTGTTATAACCTTTTTGAACTTATAATGTGTACCGGCACCGTGTGGACCCCAGTCAGAAATGAAGTCATAATCCGAATACACTTCTACACCGCCAAGCAAATCAACAATCTTTTTTTCAGACTGGTGAAATTGATACGCACGTAGTAATCAATGTCAATGTTATACAATTTTTCCAGTGTATTAATCGAGCAGTCAACACCATAAATACCGGCATGGGTCAGTTTATCCGGAATACCTCCGGAATACGATTTACCGCCCTTACTGTACAGCGGTACATAGTAATCACGAGGTGTAGATGTCAGTAATACTTTCTTTGTAACTGGATTAACCGTCGCAATAATATTTACATCACTTCGGCTTGTCTGTCCAATCTTACCATATACATCAATACCACTGATATAAACATTAAATGGTTTTGTTGTTACATCGGTATCAACCAATTCTTCTACTTCTGACTCAATCTTGCTTGCATCCAGCTCTCTGGTGTCCGTAGAAAATGTCTTATACTGGCTCTTAACCGTATCTACAAAACTTTTATTCATGATAATTGCCTGCACTTCTTTTGCGTACAAGGCATCTACCATAGTCAACGGATCATCATACTCAACCGTGTTCAATGTCTTGTTCAGTTTCTTACTTGCATCCTGAACCGCTTTGTCCGTATTCTCACGGTCCTGCTGTCTTAGAATACCAAAAGAGTAATTTTAGCATCTGCTAATGTCTTTGCTGCATCGTCCTTCATGACGTAGAAAGAAATAACATCAACCTTTTTGGTTGCACCACCGACATTCTGGAATGCTGCCATACTCTCTCTCACATAGTTCGCACCAACAAGGAACACGGCACAAAACAGAACGGCTAACACACGTCCAAATATATAACTGAGTTTGTCAGCTGGCTCATCACCTGATAGACAAGCAATACAACCATAACGACTGCAATCGCAACCATGTACTTAACCGGTACAAGCCCTGTTGTTCCAAAATAAATACAAACTAACAAGGAAACTAAAAACTGCAAAATAATTACTACTAAACTAATCTTTTCTCTAATAATGTTTTCACTCGTAGCCCTCCGTTCTCAAATTAGCCTAATAATACGCTCACAACATTATATCTTATTTCTTGTCAAAAATCAAACATAAAAGTCGATTTACAGCATTTTTATCCTGATACTTGAAAATGCGCCTGCAAAACTGCTCTCGTTGTGAGTCATCCTCGTAAGCCGTATGCCAGTTTTTTCCAGCTCCGGCTGCGTATATACAATCATTCCCGGCACAAATTTCTCATAGTCCTCGTAAAATTTCTACCATCTTTCTGAAATACTTCATAGTCATACGCATAAAAAATCATTTTTCTTTCCAAAAGGCAGTACTCATAAATAATAGATGAATAATCCGTAATCAATTGGTCTGCCACAGATAACAGCGTAGCCACTCCCGGATAATCGGAAACATTTCTTATTTTATCCGGATACATATCCCATATACCGACAGGACAATGCTCTGCCACGTGCGGATGCAGACGGATAAGAAGCACCTCATTCTCTCCCATACATTGATTAAGGGAATCAAAATCCAAACAAATTTCCGGATTTTCAACCTGTGAATCTCGGAAGGTAGGTGCGTATAACGTAATTTTTCTTTCCCCTCAAATCAGGATACTGCCCAAAAAAACGCTCTTGCATCTTCTGCCTCTTAGATTCATCTAACATCAAATCGGTGCGCGGCAGTCCAATCGGGAAAATTTTTCATCGTCTACACCAAACGCACTTTTTATACCATTTTGCCGTACATTCGAACTGACAATCAAGTGCGTAATATTTTCATTTGCTTTTTTGCTAGTCTTTTTACTTCCCCGGTATCCGAATCCAAGCCGAATTTCTTAATCGTACCGGTTCCATGCCACAACTGCACCACTTTCACATTTTTATTAAATTTCATATACGCCATCGGCATGAACTCATTATCGAGAAAAATCACCGTTGCCGTTGCCATATGAAACGCTTTTCCAAAGAAAAACGAAAATGGTCTTCGTATGCCGTCTTTTTTGTGAGATACACCATTTTCATGGATGGAAACTGATTTTTTATAGCATCTGCCACAATGCCGATATTTCCCTCTTTGCTGTCATCATGCGTTGCGACAAAAAATACTTTCTGCCGATTTATGGGTAATAGGCGGAACAGATAGAAAAAGAAAGCAAACAGCACATAGCCTGTTTTTTAATCATTTTCTCAGTCTTTCATATTCAAATCATTTTTAATTTTTGTTGTGGAAATTCCTTCGGTACGCGGCAGGTAAACAACCTCGCAGTAGTCTTTGAGGAAATCAAACTTGCCCTTCCAGTCATCTCCCATAACAAAAAACATCGACATTATTATTTACTATATCATCAATCTTCTGTTCCCATGTATATTCTGGCAGCACTTCATCCACATAACGGATTGCTTCAAGAATTTTTTTGCGGTCTTCAAAAAGAATGATACGCTTTTTTGCCCTTGCCGGCGTTAAATTCATCTGAGGAAACAACAACAATCAGATAATCCCCCAATGCTTTCGCGCGGCGAAGTAAATTAATGTGGCTACATGAAGTAAGTCAAAAAAGTTCCATAAGTAATCACTTTTTTCATTTTCTTTTCCTCCTATTCGTTCTCACTCATCTTTGCTTCGTACACACTTACTACGTCCTCGACGTCCCCCCTGTGCAATCAGACGGCCTGTTCCAAAAAAGAATGCCCTTGTTGCACATTCTTAAGACCTGACTGGTCGAATGTGATACGAAAATGACGGTAACACCTTTATCAAACATGCTCTGAATACGATTTTCACATTTTTTCGGAATTTCGCATCTCCAACACTAAGTACCTCATCCAGAATCAAAATATCCGGCTCAACAATTGTTGCCACGGAAAAACCGAGTCTGGCACGCATACCGGAAGAATAATTCTTTACCGGCACATCGATAAAACTGCCAAGTTCCGAGAACTCTACAATTTCGTCGTAACGTGCTTCCAAAACTCTTTACTGTAACCAAGCATCGCACCATACAGATAAATGTTCTCAGCACCGGTATACTGTCTGTCAAATCCGGCTCCCAGTTCAAGAAGCGGTGCAATCTTGCCATTTGTTGTAACCGTTCCCTGTGTGGCTTTTAACACACCGGAAATTACTTTTAAAAGAGTACTTTTCCCGGCACCATTCAATCCCATAATACCAACACGGTCACCTTTCTGAACTTCAAAGCTGATATCTCTGAGTGCCCAAAACTCCTGAAACATCAATTCCTTTTTTATCATTTTAATAACATATTCTTTGATGTTATCAACTTTTTCAGAACTGAGATTGAACTTCATACTCACATTCTCTATTTTCATTGCTAATGACTTCTTCGCCATAATAACCTCCAATTTGCCTTACACCTTAAATATTCAGGATAAAGGAATCCTGTTTCCGATAAAATACAATCATACCAATAACCAATGTTCCAACCGCAAAACGGATGTATACAGCAATAATCTCATATCAAAAGGCTGTCCAAAAAAAGGCGCGGCGGAAATTGTCAATCACGCCAAATAATGGATTCAATTTTACCAGTTTTTGTGTGTCACCACTCATGTTGCTTGCGAAATAGAAAATCGCACTGCAATACATGATGAGCATTAACATAACGCTCCACAAATACTCGATATCACGGAAGAATACACATAAAGTCGATAATATCATGCCGACTCCCGTTGATAGGATAAACAAATTTAAGAGCGGAATCACCGTCATAACCATATAACCGTTAATCGGTGCATGGTACTGACCGGTTGCTAAGAAAAATATCATTACACCAACCAGTACAACAAGCGAAATCAAAAATATAATGAAGTTTGCCAAAATGCCGGAAAACGGATAAATGTATTTTGGTACGTACACTTTCTTAATCATAGCGCCGTTTGTACGAATGGAACGCATCGCACTGTTGGTTGCTGATGAAAAGAACGAATACAGCAAACGTCCGGTCAAGACATAAATCGGGAATGGCACGCCTGCAAATGCAGCATCGGTACTGTTTCTTCCTAACAAGCTGCCAAACACAACCGACAATACAATCATTGTAAGCAGCGGCTCAATCAGTGTCCATAACATTCCTAAATAAGAACGACGGTAACGGAGCTTGATATTTTTCTTCACAAGCTGTCCCATAAGATACTTGTACTTTAGGAAATTATTAAAAAATTGAATCATTCTCTAGTCCATCCTTTTTATTTTTTCAATCATTTGATTATAGCACCCAAATACGTATTTCGTCAACTATTCTACAAAAAAATCCAACATAGGATTGACATTTTTTCTTTTTATGGTATATGATAGGTTTCGTAGTTTCAAGTGATATTTTAAGAAAGAATGGAGAATGAACAATGTCAACTTACAATATGGAGAAGCAGCACAAGCTTGGCAAACTTCACGCTTTAGAGCGTATTTGCATGCTGCTAGATGAAGATTCATTTCGTGAAATTGGCTCGAACATTACGAACTTAGAAGATGCTTTTAACATTAAAAAGGGACAATTTCCTTATGATGGCGTAATCACCGGTTACGGTACCATCGGCGGACAAAAAGTCGTGATTTACTCTGAGGATTTCACCGTTATCGGCGGTACTCTTGGTAAACAGCACGGTTTCAAAATTGCTAATGCAATTAAAATGGCAATCGAGAGCCGCTGTCCGGTTATCGGCATCAACGATTCCGGCGGAGCCCGTATTCAGGAAGGTGTAAATGCCTTAGCCGGATATGGTGAGATTTTATACTATAATACAATGGCATCCGGATACATTCCGCAGATTTCGATTATTGCCGGTAACTGTGCCGGTGGTGCGGTTTACTCACCGGGTATTACCGATTTTATCTTTGTCATTGATGAAATCAGCCAGATGTTTGTTACCGGACCAAAAGTTATCAAAAGCGTAACAAACGAAGATATTACAGCAAAAGAATTAGGTGGTGCCAATGTGCACGCATCCAAAAGCGGTGTCGCTCATTTTCATATGCCAAACGAAAAGGAATGTTTCCGCCGCGTGAAGGAATTGATTTCGATTATTCCTCCGTGCTATGAGGATGGCTACCTGCACACAAACCGTCCGGCACTTCCTAAATACAATGAAAATGTTACTTTTAATGAGGATTTAGCAAATATCATTCCAAAAGAAAGCAATCACAGTTACGACATCCACGATGTCATTAACGGAATTGTAGATACAGACTCCTTTATCGAAGTTCAGGAAGAATTTGCAAGAAATGTAGTCGTTGGATTCGGACGCATTAAAGGAGTTGTCATCGGTATCATTGCTGACCAGCCAAAATTTATGGCAGGCGTCCTTGACTGTGACTCTTCTGATAAAGCAGCACGATTCATCCGCTACTGTGATGCTTTTAATATTCCGATTCTTACATTAACGGATGTGCCGGGATTTTTACCTGGTAAAGACCAGGAATATAAAGGAATCATCCGCCACGGAGCAAAATTACTATATGCCTACTCTGAGGCCACAACAATTAAAATTAATGTTATCCTTCGTAAAGCTTACGGTGGTGCTTACATCGCAATGAGCAGTAAACACCTGCGTGCTGATTTTGTTTATGCATGGTACCAACCGCTGAGATTGCCGTTATGGGTGCCGATGGTGCCGCTGATATTTTGTATGGTAAACAGATGAAGAATATGAACCCTGCAGAAAAAGCAGCTTTCCGCAGCGAAAAGATTGATGAATACAATAAAAAATTCATGAATCCAAGTATTGCTTCCATGCACGGTTATGTGGATGAAATCATTAAACCGGAGGCAACAAGAGAACGTGTTTATGCCGACATCTTAATGCTTGCAGATAAACGCTCGATTGATGTAATTCATAAAAAACACGGAAATATCCCATTGTAAAAAAATAAAAAAATCCCGGCAGCTGCTCCTGGCAGCCCACCGGGATTTTTTTAGTTTCTACCCACTGTCGGAGTTGGTGTGCTTGGCGTATCTGTCGCCTCACCTTCCTGACGTTTTAGTTTGACTTTAATCTTGATTTTATTTTTTACCTGCACGCCGGTCGGCAGACTATATTTTAATTCAAGCGTATGCGAGCCATCCGATAATCCGTTCAAATCCACATAAGCTCCTAAATCTCCTACATTTACATCCGCCAGCGTCGCATCTTCGCCTAACAATTCTACGGAATACTTTCCGTTTTCCGGCTCAAAATTCATTGTATAATTTTTCGGCAGATTTCTCACAGCAATATCCGAAGATGTAAGTCCCAGCACACGCTGTCCATTCTTCTCAATATCACAACGGACGGAAACCGTCGTCGTCTCCCCTACAATCGACAGCCCTGATGGCAGGTACTCCCTTAAATCAATTTCCTTTTCGATGTCCTTTTTTGCTCTGGCAATCGATATTGGCACCTTAATTGAGACTTCTTTCTCCAGTGCTTCTTTCGTTCCTGAAACCTGGATACTCTCGGGTTTATAATCAGTCTGAACCAGACGATAGCCGGATGCCGGTGCACCTTCTGTCTCCACATAAACCGGTATTTTCTTGGTCGATAAGACCTGGGTTGACACCTTAATTGTATCATTGCTAAAGCTGACATTTGCATCATTTAAAGCATCCCCATTCGCATCATATAATACCGGCGAATATTCAGAATCAAAGTCTTCGCTTTGACCTTTTAAGCTGACCATAACACCTACATGATCAATTTTCTTGAATTTCGATTCTCCGCAGGATACTTCAATCATATTTGGCTTTGCTGTCATCTCACCGAGTACATAATTCTCACTCAATTCGCCCTCGTAATCCACCTCAACTTTGAAACTCTTTGTGATGCGCTTTTCTTTTACCACTTTAAGAACAGCATTATTCCAATCCACATCAACACTGGAAGTTGATTCCTTATTTAGCTTTACATTAATACTGACTGCATTTACTTTTGACAATTCGCTCAAATCAGCCGTTGCTGTAAAATCAGACTCCTTTAATGTCTCTACAAAACTTCGCTTTCCTTTTACCGTAACCTTAACCGTATCACCATCCACAATATCATAGACTTGATTTGCCGATGTGATTACATTTTCATTTAATATCTGTACCGGTATGTCATAAAATGTTTTTGATGTCGTCGGGTCCGTTATATTAATGATAACCAGCCAAAACAAAAAAGCGACAATCACCGATACAATTTTAAGCATTAATTTACTGGTCAGTTTCTTTTTCATCTTTTTTGCGCCCCTTCCACCATTTCATTTTTCCTTCATCCGGATTTCTTTTAGCAGCTTCCTGCAAACGTATCATCAGTGTGTCCGCATCCACTTTCCGATAAAGTTTACCATCACAAGCCAATGAAACAAAACCTGTTTCCTCCGAAACAATAATAGTAAGAGAATCCGACACTTCGCTGATGCCAAGACCGGCACGGTGTCTCGTTCCCAATTCCTTGCTCACTGCCAGATTGTTAGACAGTGGCAGATAACACGTCGCTGACACAATCCGGTTATCGCGTAAAATCACTGCTCCATCATGAAGCGGTGTATTATGCTCAAAAATATTTACTAATAACTGACTGCTGATTTTTGCACCAATCGGAATTCCGGTTCTCTCATACTCGCGGCACTGGATTTCTTTCTCCACAACAATCAATGCGCCCGTTTTCACACGTGCCATATCATAAACAGCCTTTATCACGGCTTCAATGCTTTCTGCCGAATATCTCTCATTTTTCGACTTTTGATTATCAAAGGTCAGTGAGCTTAAAATCTTTTTTCTTCCAAGCTGCTCCAGAGCATTTCTAAGTTCCGGCTGAAAAATGACAACAAGTGCCATAATTCCGACTACCATCGCATTCTGGAATACCCAAAGCACAACATTCATTTCCAACACAAGTGCCACTAAGAAAATAATTCCAAGAATCACCATACCTTTTAGCAAAACCCATGCTCTCGTATCTTTTATCCACAAAATAATGTGATAAAAGGCAAAGGCTATGATGGCAATTTCAAGCACATCTGTGATCGTAAAGTCGGGAATCGTAAGCCACGCCACATAATCCCTAAAAAACTAATGATTGTGTTCATCCGCCACACGCTCCAATCTATTCAAAATTATTAAAATCATTTTCCAATTCTTTCTCCAATTCACTTCTTAAATCCTGATTTTCATCATCCTCGTCCGGGACAATTCTTGTCACTGTCTTATCAACGGCGGCAACTTTAATCTTCGGAACTGCTGTCACATAATAATAATATTCATCATCTTCAAACTGTAGCTTACGTGTTCCATGGTAATCCAGTGTCAATCGAAAAACTGTATCATGTAAGCAACCAGCATACAGACGACAATAGATACAACCATCGGCAGTAAATCCACATTTAACTCTAAAAAAATATTAGCAAAAAGCAAAATGGATAAGTTTAATATGGCTCCTACCAAAATTGCTATCTGCGAAGCATACTGTATCTTACTTCTCCGAATCAGATACACACAAATAAATGTCAGCACAAATGCCGCTAACAATGTGTACAAAAGTAAATTTCCCGCAAATAATCCAAAAGATACTTCAGCGGTTCAAAAAAGTACTCTCCTGCGTCATACGTGATGCCGCCAGTGCATATTCCTGCACACCGCACAGTACAAAATAGAAAAATACGCTGGATATCAATGCCGGAATCATCACCGGTGAAAAGAACAAGCCGCCCACAATCGGAACCAAATAGCTAATCTGAAGGACACTCAGCACCGGAACCGATGCCAGCACTACACTCTGGCGATTCGCAAGCCGTCCAAACAACAGATAGTAAATCAACACAATCAGCAAAATGGCAACCGCAATCAGTTCAGAAACCTGAAATACTTCAATTTCCGTCACGAGGAAAACACACAGAGGCGATGCCATATCAGGTGTAACCGCACAAATCACGGCAAGAAGAAGCACAATCCAGTGATTGGCAAGAAACGCCTGATAATTCAACTGACTGGTGATAATCATCAAAGTTATAATCATCAAAACAGCCTTTCCAAAGCACCTCAAAATCCGGTAATGCTTTTCGAAAAAACTCTTTAACCTGCTTTTCAGGGTAAGCAAAGCCATCATCATAACGTTTCCTCCTCTCCCTCTTTTTCATATAGTTCCTCTAATTCCATCAACGTAACATAATATTCTTTTACTCTTGCACGCGATTCATCATATGCACGCCCGGCAATTCTGGCAGTAAAAATCACAAAAAAAAGAATCTCCGCCGCCACAAATACAATACCGCCATAAATAAGTATCGTCCGGTAAGGAAGCTCCCAAACATGTTGCATAACGTAATCCATGTGGTATAAAACCGATAAAAGAATACCCAAAACAAAAGCAACGAATACTGCCAATATTGTCTTCAATATCTGCATACGCACATAATCCATCCGCCAATAGTGGGTTCGCTTCAAATCAGAGCTGCCTATTCCCTTTTCATAATCCGCCAATCGTATCATTTTACGAATTCTTTCTTCACTTAGCAAATAAACACCTCCTGATTCATATTTTATCACAAAAAATAGTGATAGAAAAGTGTCATTTTAATGGAAAAACAAAAAAACAAGGAAGCCGCAAAGGTTTCCCTGTTTTTCGTTTTTATTTCATCTTTTCGCGTTTAAAGATCAAAATGTTTTGTATTTTCAGCCAATTCTTCTGACAGTTTGCGAAGTTCTCCGGTCGCTTTAGTGCACACCGAAAGAATTTCATTAAACTCAAGCATGGATGCTGAGGTTTCTTCCGTGCTGGCTGCATTTTCTTCTGCAATTGCTGCCAATCCATCAACAATTGATGTAACCTTATTTTTCTTATCCTCTAAGGCTTCTGCCTGCTTACGAATCTTCTCAATGGCATCTGCCACCGTGCCAATCTCATTTTGTAACAGATTGAACATCTGGCTTGTTTCCGAAAGCTTGTCATTTTGAACACCAATCTTATCCATTACCTTACTCATCGTCTGAACGCTTGTATCAGAATTCACCAAAAGTGTATCCACAATTTCAACAATCTTTTCTGCCGACTGGCGGGACTGCTCAGAAAGGGCACGAATCTCATCTGCCACAACAGCAAATCCTTTACCGTGTTCACCTGCTCTCGCCGCCTCGATACTCGCATTTAAGGACAACAGATTCGTCTGAGCAGCAATATCCGTAATCAATTCAGTTGCTTCTTTAATCTGTTTTGCCGACTGGTTCGTTAAATCGGTCTGCTTCTGTACTTCAATAACTGACTGCTTCGTCTGCTCACTAATCGCATTTAATTCTTCCAGGTTACTGCCGGCGGTCTCATTATATTCTTCCATCTTCTCAGAACTAGCATGAAGGTTCTCCACATTTGCCGAAGTTTCTTCCAACGCCTGTCCCATCTCAGCAACCTGCTGGTTCGCACTCATCGTCTCATCCGCCTGACTGGTCGCACCGGAAGCAATTTCCTCAACCGCTGTATTTACACTATCCACCGAATCCGTAATGTTGGCAAAGGACTCTGCAAACTGATTTGAAAAACCATCCAACGCCTTCGCAGAAGATGTAATATTGGTAAGAATTTCACGGAGCGAATGAATCAGACTCTGAATTGCTCTTGCAATATCACCAACTTCATCGCCTCGTTCCAAAAAGTACAGGCTTCATCTCAAACTGAAGCGCACCTTTTGCCACATTGCCAAGGTTTGACACGGCACCATCAATACTCTTTACAATTCTTTTCACCATAAAAAGTACAATAATAAATGCCGCCAAAAAATCACCAACATAACAACCGCCATTGATATAATGGTATTTCTGAGACTCTGTGTCACCTGATTCTGGGTACGTCCGCAGAATACACTACCGGCAAACTCTTTCGTACCCGGCTGGTAGAGTGGCACATAATAGCCATAATAATCTGTTCCCAGCACATCTACATTTGTTGCAAAATACTCTTCACCTTTTTTTTCAAGGTATCATAAACCTCGGATGACATTTTTGTATTGATTTCACGTTTTCCGGATTCATCTTTTAATGTTGTCACTTCTCTGACATCACCAAAAAACAATGATACTTCAACTTCCTGCTCATTTTTTAGCTGGTCGACCAGTTTATAATTTCCACTCAACATCGTATTGCCCTTATAGAGACTATCCCCCTTCATGACAAACTTTTCATTCCCCTCAGTTGCCAAATATGTCTGTCGTAAACTTCTGGCAATACCGCTTATCTCTCGTTTTACTAAATCTTCAGATAAATCACTTTGTTTATATGCACTCAACAAAATTCCGGCAATCGTTATCAGAAAAATCGGAATAACCACCGTCAGACTTAATTTCAACGCAAGACGTGCACCTTTTTTTGATTCACAAAAAATTCCCCTTTTGATAAATTAAAACTATAATATATAAATATTATGCTATACTATTATAACATCTTTCTTCTTTTTGCTACAAGAGATAAGTTGTTGTTTGTGGTAAGTGTTCGTTGGCTCTTTTTTGTTTTCCGTAATTTCGTAGAAAAGCTTTTGCGTCTCATGGGCACTTTCGTTTAACAAACGCGTAAGGGTATGGGCATGCAAAATACGCAAGCCTCATACCCACGTGTTTGTACCCACGAGTCACAAAGCTTTTTACGAAATTACTGGAATTCAAAGCAACTGACAGCGAACATTTGTCACAAGCCAACCAACCATCCCCCACAATCAGTCTATAGTAAAAGTTTTCCTACATTATCTAAAAGGATGCGCCTTTTTTTCAGCACGCCACAATCGGCAGGGAAAAGTTTTGAGTGGAGTGCGTTATATGTGCGTGGGTATCTGATATGCGTATTGTGCATATCGATACCCCTACGCACATATCAGCGGGAGCGGCGCATGACACTCAAACTTTTCCCTGCCGACTGTGAAGCCCTGAAAAAAACTCTCCTCCTAAATAATGTAGGAAAACGTCTCTCTCTCATGATACTGCCGCACCAATTCAGCGAGTGTAACTCTCTCGAGTACATCATCTACAGCATTATCCACTTCCTGACCCAAATCGCGAACCAGTGCATTCATCGTGCGGTTGTTTTCACTTTCTCTGTAGCCATCCAAATCCACGGCATTTCGCTGTCCCTCATTGCCAACGACCACATCTTTAGCGGTACATCGTCTGGTTTCTTCCGGAAGATAATAGCCGCCCTTGCTGCCGCGAATCACGCGCACAATCCCGGCGTGACGCAGTTTAGAAGCCACCTGTTCCATATATTTCTCTGACAAATCGTATTCCTTAGCCACCTGTTTGACCGTCACCGTACTGCCATCATGCAGTGCAAGGTCAATCAGAAAAATAATGCATACTGACCCTTTCTCGTAATATACATAACAACCCCTCTTTCCTAATTTCTATCCTGCTCCAAAGAAGCAATTGCCACGGCACCATCGGAAACCGCTGTAATAACCTGACGAAGCGGTTTGGTTCTCACATCGCCTGCCACATAAATTCCCGGCACATTCTTCCGGCAGTCCTCCCCGGCACAAATATAGCCGGCGTCGTTTCTCTCAACTACATCCTTCACAAATGCTGTCTGCGGCTCCATGCCAACAGCAATGAAAATACCGGATAACTCAATTTCTTTTTCCTCCCCGGTCTGGTTCTGTGTAAGAATCACTTTCTGTACCATACCGTCTCCGGCAATTTCTTTCACTTCATAATAAGGAAGAAATTCGATATTTTCTGCTGCCATCACTTTTTCGGAAAGTTCCTTAGCCGCGCGAAGACCTTCTCTGCGGTGAATCAAATACACTTTTTCACAAAGATTTGCCAGATACAGCGCATCCTCTAACGCCACATCACCACCGCCGACAACCGCCGTCGTTTTATTCTTAAAAAATGCACCATCGCAGGTTGCACAGTACGAAACGCCTGCACCGGTCAATTCTTCTTCTCCTTTTACAGAAAGTTTTTTATGCCCTGCACCGGTTGCCACTAACACGTTTTTTTGTGCAGATGGTTTCACCGTCTTCTAATTGCACTTTTTTATATTCGGATTCATTTTCCACGGAACTCACTTCTGCATCTATAAAGGGAACAGAAAGTGCATCCGCATGTTCTCTGAATTTCATTGCCAGCGAATATCCGGATTCTCCGTAAAGTCCCAGATAATTGTCCACGCGTTCCGTCGTCACAATCTGTCCGCCGCTAAATCCTGCCTTCTCAATGACAACAACATCTAACATTGCACGTTTTGCATAAACGGCCGCTGACAAGCCCGCCGGTCCGCTTCCTATAATTACCAAATCTTTTACCTGTTCTGCCATCGTATCCCTCCTAATCTACTTCTGATTGGCAAACTTTCTAATCTGCTCACATGTCTTTTCGATATCCTTATCCGTATGTGCCGCTGACACAAACATGGCCTCAAACTGAGACGGTGCCAAATAAATGCCCTCTTTCAGCATCGCCTTAAAATAAGCCGAATAGCGATTTGTATCCGAGGTCTGCACCGTATCATAATCAACCACTTTTTCACCGGTAAAAACAAACTCATAAGAGAGCCAACCTGATTTACACAGACCGTTCCTCCAAATGTTTCACGCATCACTGCTGCCAGTTTTTCTGCCTTTTTCTCAATGGTTTCATAAATCGTATCCGAATCACGCAGAATTTTCAGTGTCTCAATTCCTGCAGTCATTGCAATCGGATTTCCCGAAAGCGTTCCTGCCTGATACACTTCACCAAGCGGTGCAACGCACGACATAATTTCTTTTCTGCCTCCATATGCACCTACCGGCATTCCGGCACCAATGATTTTTTTCCAAGTGTCGTCAAATCCGGTGTCACGCCGTAATACTCCTGCGCACCTCCTTTTGCCAGACGAAAGCCTGTAATGACCTCATCGAAAATCAAAAGAGATTGATACTTTTTGTAATCTCCCGTAAAAAGGCAGAAAACCTTCTTCCGGACAAACCACACCCATATTGGCTGCCACCGGCTCCCAATAACCGCCGCAATGTTATCACCATATTTTTCAAACAATGCTTTTACCGATTCCGGTTTATTATACTCAGCAATCAATGTTGTCTCTGTATAACCCTTTGGCACACCGGCACTGTCCGGCACAGCCTGCAAAAGTGCCGCAGAACCTGCCTTTACCAAAAGTCCGTCTGAGTGACCATGATAACAACCCTTAAATTTTACAATGTAATCTTTGCCGGTATATCCTCTCGCCACACGGATGGCACTCATCACCGCTTCCGTTCCGGAATTTACCATACGCATCATTTCCATCGATGGCATCATGTCATGAATTAACGACGCAATTTCATATTCTTTTTTCGTCGGCGCCCCAAAGGTAAGTCCCTGTTCACATGCCTGTTTCACCGCTTCAATCACAGCCGGATATGCATGTCCCAAAATTCCCGGACCATACGAACAAACATAATCAATATAATCATTCCCATCCTCATCCAAAATATGAGAACCTTTTCCACTTTTTACAAATACCGGCGTCCCGCCCACATTGCGGAATGCACGAACCGGCGAATTTACACCACCGGGCAGAAAGTGTTCGGATTTTTCAAATAACTGTTCCGACTGTGTCATAGCCTTACTTCCTTTCTCTATTGATAAAACTGCTCAAGCGCTCTGCCTAAATGTTCTAAATCGCATTGCTCTGGAACCACATCCACATCGATTCCATACGCCTGCAGTCTTTTTTTTCGTCACTTCACCAATCGCCGCAACCGCAACATGCTCTTTTTGCTACCACGCTCCCATTCTCCTATCTTGTCCTTACCCATTCGGGAAACAAACGCCTCAACGCCGGATGCGCTGAAAAATGCAGCCACGTCCATATTCTTCCACATGGACAAATCCCCCGAAAAGGTCCCCTCGACATCATAAAAAGGGATTTCCGTAATCGTAACAGGCTTCTTTTGCAGTTCTAAAACAAGTTCTTCACTTGCCTGCAAAGCCCTCGGAAGAAGCAGATGTTCTCCCGGTTTCACGACATCTGTAAGCCCTTTGACAAGAGCCTCTGTCGTAAACTGTTTTGGCATATAATCTGCATAAAATCCATACGTTTCCAGTGCCTTTTTCGTTCCGCTGCCAACGACAGCAAAACGAATCTTCGCAAACTTCCGTCTGTCAATTTGTTTCTTATCTGCCTCAGCAAAAATAAATGAACCGCATTCTGGCTTGTGAAAACAATCCAGTCATATTTTTTATCTGAGATAATTCATCCAAAAGTTTCCCTATGCCATCCGTACAGACAACTTTTCATTTCACAAAGAGGAAAAACAAAAGCCCCTTTATCTTCCATCATCTCACGCAGTTTATTATGCAGTTTCTGCGTTGCTGTTGTACCGATTTTTTCCCGGCAAGCACACCAAAATCCTCACTGACAAAATGATATTTTGCCGTCTGTCCCACAACAAAAAACCGCCGGGGAAGTAATTTTATTTTCAATTACTTTATCCGCAATATCAAAAAGTGTTCCATGGACACGTTTCTCATCCGGCATCGTTCCGTGGGAAATCACCGCAACAGGTGTAGATGCATCCTGTCCCTGTTCCATCAGCCGGTCTGCAATCGTACGGATATTTGCGACACTCATCAAAAATACACTCGTGCCATCCTGTTTCGTAATATGAAAAAGGATTGCTCTGCGCCCTCTTTGTGTGACCGGTAAATACATGAAAACTGCGGCTTTCCTTGCGGTGTGTCAAAGGAATTCCGGCAAGCTCACTCACCGCCACCGCACTTGTCACCCCTGGCACCAAAGCAAATGGGATTTTCTCTTTCTGCAGTGCTAAAACTTCCTCGCCGCCACGCCAAAAACAAATGGGTCACCGCCCTTTAAACGGACGACATTTTTATATTGTTTTGCCGTCTGAATCAGTATTTCATTAATCTCTTCCTGCTTCTTTGCGTGGCTCATCGGTTTCTTTCCCACATATATTTTGTGACAGTTTTCAGAAACCACAGAAAGCAGTTCCTCCGACAAAAAGCCTGTCATATATGACCGCATCGCATTTTTGCAGCAGACGAAGTCCTTTTACCGTAATTAACTCCGGATTTCGGGACCCGCTCCGATTAAATAAACCATACTATGATTTCCTCTCCTGACACAATTTTTCTACAAGATTTTGCCAATCTCCTCTGTCCCCTGCACCGACCGCCGGATTACTTCTCCTCTTTTTCTTCCATCAGAGAAAGATTCATCCTATGTCCATCGAGGGTACACAAAACACCAATTGGCTCATGGCATCCGGCATTTAATTTCGTGAGGACCGCGCGCTCTGTCCGCAGACACTCTGCTGTATGAACATCCGAAATTTTTTCGGCAAGTTCATTAGCAAGCGTTCCTTTTTGTCTCCATCGCAATCACTGCCTGACCTGCCGCCGGAAGCATCTCCTTTACAGAAAGATACTCGTAAACAAAATCCGAATCGTTGTCAATACCCTGCCGCCTAATTCCGGCAGCCGCCAACACAATCGCATCGTACTCGCCTGCCCGCAGTTTATTGAGCCTTGTGCCGATATTTCCTCGAAGACTTTTGCAGACAGCATTCGGATACATCTTTTTAATCTGGCACTGTCTGCGCAGACTCCCTGTTCCAATGGTAAAAACAGAATCCTTTGTAAAGAATTTCCCTTTTTGTAAATAAGTACATCCTGCACACAGGCACGCTCCAAAACCCCGGCAACCGTAAGACCGTCTTTGCACGGGTTTGGCATATCTTTTGCACTGTGCACTGCCAAATCAATTGTATCGTCTAAAAGTGCCTGTTCAAATTCTTCAACAAACACAGCTTTTCCACCAAAGGAAGGAATCGGCGACTCCTTTTCCTTGTCGCCCCTGGTCGTCATATACACAATCTCATATTCGTACTCCGGAAATGCCTCCTGCAATTTTGAAACAACCAGTCCGGTCTGAATTTTTGCCAGTTCACTTTTTTCTTGTACCAATCCGAATGACTGATTTTTTCCACTCTTTTTTTACCATGTCCAACATAATCTCTTTCCGTTTTTCTTCCTCCGGCTCTGTTTTCAAAACCTCATTTCTTTTTTCAAGAAGCGTCTTTGCCATATCTCCGCAGTTATCCGGCAGATGGCTCTTAATACTCTTTTTTTATCTGAGAAGCTAACGCCGGAGCACTGCCACCGGTCGAAACCGAAACTACGACATCATCCTGCTTTATAATTGCCGGAAAATAAAAACCGCAGTCTTTTTTGACATCCACCACATTGACAAGAATCCGTTTGTCCTTACAAATGGCAGCGATATGGGAATTGACTTCACTGTCATTCGTCGCCATAATCACCACATCGGCTCCTTCGATATCACCATCCTCAAATGGTCTTTGAACCAATAAAAAAGGACATCTTGTTTCGATTCAATTTTCTGCAATTCATCGCAAATTTTTGGTGCAATCACCGTAACACGTGCCCCAAACGAAAGCATCATAGAAACTATTCGGTATGCCACTTTGCCACCGCCGCCGATAACACATAACTTATCCTGCATCTGAATCATAAATGGGAAAAATGCCATTTCGACCTCCTCGATATAGAAGAAAGAAGGCAGACGCTACCTTCTTTCCTTTTTTATTACGAAATTACTAATTCCTCTTTTGTCACCTGTTTTTCCTCATCGACACGGAACGCATTCAATACCGGATTGTCTGCTTCCATCAACGATAAAATCAGATAATTTGCCTTGGAATCATAGGCAAGCCGTTTGTCCTCCTCCGATGGTCTCGATGGAGACTCCGGATGAGAATGGAAATTGCCAAGCGGCACATAGCCATTTTACGCATATCTTTGACTGCCGCAAGCTGCTCTTTCGGATCCATGGAAAAATGCTCGTTGCTCTCATCCATGTTTGTCAGGAGATAAACCTTTTTCACATACTGTTTTTCCCCTTCCACAACACCGCCAATCAAACCACAGGCTTCATTCGGAAGACCTTCTTTGCAGTGAGCTAACATTTTCTCATAATCACTTTTTGTCAAAAATAACATATCCTTTTCTTCCTTTCCGCCTACTTTCCGTCACACTCTACCTGCTCGTAATCAATTAGCTCCGTAATTGTCGGATGATCACCGCAGACTGCGCCGGTGCCATTTGCCTTTGGCAGTTTAATCGTGTGAAATTCCATCTTAAGGGCATCATAAGTCAAAAGTTTTCCGGTTAGCAAATCACCAACACCAATCAGATACTTAATTGCTTCCATCGCCTGCAAACTTCCGATAACACCGCCCATAGCACCGATGACACCGAGCCTGCTTACAGGTTGGAACGGCATCCTTTGGCGGTGGATTCTTGAATACACAACGGTAACATGGTCCTTCCCCCGGTACATAGGTCATAAGCTGGCCCTTGAAGCGGATGATACCGGCATGGGAAAATGGTTTCTTTGCCATTACGCAGGCATCGTTAATCAAAAATTTCGCCGGGAAGTTATCTGTACCATCAATGATAAAATCATAATCCGCAATCAAATCCATAATATTTTCCGATGTTACAAACTCGCGGTATGTATTTACTACCACATCACTGTTCATCGCATTCATCGTCTCTTTTGCCGATTTTACTTTTGCTTTGCCTACATCTGCCGTGCCATGAATAATCTGACGCTGCAAGTTCGACAAATCTACCTCATCCGCATCTACAATACCAATGGTTCCAACACCGGCTGCTGCCAGATACATTGCTGCCGGAGCACCAAGTCCGCCGGCTCCGATAATGAGGACTTTGCCGTTTAACAGCTTTTTCTGTCCTTTAACGCCTACTTCCTGCAAAATGATATGTCTTGAGTAGCGTTCCATCTGTTCATTAGTAAATGCCATTAACTTGCGCCTCCTCCCATGAAATAAAGAAATTCTACGACATCATTTTCTTTGAGTGCCGTTGTAGCAAAATCTGTGCTTTCCACAAATTCATCGTTTACTGTTACAGTTACATAATCCGGGTTTTCCACTTTCTCAACCTCAATGAGTTTTGCGATTGTCAAACCCTCATCGTATGTTTTCTTTTCTCCAGCTACGGTTACTACCATTTTCATATCCTCCTTTATAAAATTTCCTCTACAGCTTCTTCTAACTCTTTCCGCTTTACAAGACCTCGGATTCGGTTTACTTCTTTTCCCTCTTTGAAAAACAAAAGGGTTGGGGGAAGCTGCTACTTCATATTTTTGTGCCAGTTCGGCATCAAAATTCACATTTACTTTGACGACGATAAGTTTATCCTCATAGTCATCTTCAATTCCGCCTAAAACCGGCGATAATTGTTTACATGGAATACAGCTATCCGAATAAAATTCAACGATAACCGGAAGAGACGCCTTAAGAACTTCGGCTTCAAACTCTTCTGCATTCACTCGCTTTGCCATGTCCTGCCTCCTATTCTTCTACCTTTTTAACAATCAAATCATAGGTGCCATTTTCATTGTCAATCAATTTCAGAACCTGCTGTCCTTCTTCCTTAAAACTTCTTGGCACATTCTGAACCGGTTCTCCATCATTCATCGTAACCGCTAACACCTGTCCGATTTCCAACTCTTCCATTGCCACTTTTGCCTTTACAAATGTCATCGGGCAGACAACATCCGTAATATCTACTCTTTCATCTACTTCAAACTCAGCCATGATATGCCTCCTTCATCTTTTCTATAAATTTATCTTCGCCAACTCTCTCGATTGTGAATCGGAAACGTTCGCTTGGATTTGCGTTATCATCAAAAAACTGAATTGCTGCGTCCGTTACACGGAACAAATCTTCCTCGGATTCAATCACCGGTAAAATTTCCTCACCTTTGTGAATCCGGTTACCAAACAGTCCGCCAAATGATACAAGATAACCGCTTTTTGCATCCCATGCATCCGTCGGACATGCTTTCACGCAGCGTCCACAGTAATTACATTTACTCTCATCCACTTTAATTTTATTATCCTCAAGAGTAATCGCACCGGTGCGGCATGCCTTAACGCAGACACCACAGGAAATACAGGCATCTTCTTTCCACTGCACCTTTGTTGCACCTTTGATACCAACATCATTTTCCTCTGCCTTTAAGCAGTTGTTCTGACAGCCAGTCACACCAAATTTAAACTTATGTGGAAGTTCTCTGGCGAAATATCTCTCATCCAGTTTTTTGCAATATCATATGTGTCAATGTTGCCGCTTGGACAAATCTGATTTCCCTGACAGGAAGTAATCGTACGAACACGTGGTCCGCACACACCCGGCTTACAGCCACCTTTTGCCAAATCCTCTTTTACGGCATCAATATCATCTAATTTGATAAATGGAATTTCCACGCTCTGACGGGAAGTCAGGTGAACATGTCCATCTCCATATTTGTCTGCTACTTCCGCAATTGTCTTCAAATTCTCTGCGGTTAAGTTTCCTCCTACGACTGCCAATCGAAGAGAAAAACAATTTTTTGTTTCTGGCGCATAAATCCGCCCTTTTTCAGTGTACTGTAGTCTACTGCCATTTTCTTATCCTCCTGCTCTTTCTACTTGAGTGCGTGCTTAAAATCTTCGATTAAATCCTCCACATCTTCAATTCCGACACTAATGCGAATCAAATCATCAAAAACGCCCGCTTCTTCTTTTTTTTTTTGTGTACTGTGTGCATTCAGCGTCGATTCCGGATGAATGATTAAAGTTTTTGTATCGCCAATATTCGACACAATTTTCGGTATTGTCAATGTGTTAATCAAATCAAACGCACGCTCTTTGGAGCCAACTCGAATTGTAAGAATTGCTCCATATCCATTTTGCAGAACTTTCTCTGCCTGTGCATGCCATAAACTGTCACTAAGTCCCGGATAATTTACTGTTACGTCCGGATACGTGTTTAAAAATTCAGCCAGTTTTTTCGCATTATCGCAGGCCGCTCCATGCGCAGACCCAGAGTTTCCATACCTAAGAGATTATAAAACGCTGTCTGTGGAGACAAACAGGCTCCCGTATTACGGAAAAGACCGTTTCGCAGTTTCGCCGTGAAAGCAAATTTGCCAAACTTCGCATACTCTGCCATGCCCGGATATTTCTCCTTGTCCCAGCGAAAAGCACCGCTGTCGGTAATCACACCACTGATAGCATCACTGTTGGCATTGATGTATTTCGAGGTCGAATTGACTACAATGTCCGCTCCTTTTTCAATCGGGCGTACCAGATATGCCGTTGCTACCGTGTTATCCATCACAAGTGGCAGATTATGTTTGTGTGCTGTCTCTGCTAACTTCTCAATATCCACAACGTCAAGTTTTGGATTGCCAATCGTTTCTGCGAAAATCACTCGGGTCTTTTTTCATTGATGGCGGCTTCCACCGCCTGCTCATCGTGAATATCCACAAATACTGTCTTAATGCCAAATGCCTCAAAATCATGAAACACATCGATGGATCCGCCGTACAAACTTGTACTCGCTAAAATTTCCTCGCCCGCACGGACAACATTTAACAGCGCATTCGTAATCGCTGCCATACCGGATGCACAGGCAACCGATGCAATTCCACCTTCCAATGCCGTCATTTCATTTTCAAAAGCTAAAATCGTCGGATTATTGATTCTCGTATAGGAAAATCCGTTTGCTTTATTATGAAACAACTTTTCATGCTGTTCTGCCGAAGACTGGTAAAAAGCACTGGAATGATAAATCGGAGTCAGTGTAGCACCGGTCTCCTTATCCCCTTTTTCTACCTGATGCAGTAGTGCTGTATTAAATCTCATGGCGTCCTCCTCTAAATGTAATCACCGCGTTTTGCTTCATTACCCAAAAAGACGGACTGCTCACGGATATAATCCGCTGCCCACTTCGCATCTGCGCCCTCGTCAAGCCAGTTACTTAAGTACGATTCACTCTTATTCTGAATGGTATCTGCCTGCTTTTTATCAACTAACAATAATACAACAATACCGGCACGATGTAAATGTTTAATCACACAGTCAATATCATCATTTTTTCCAGGGGCATACAAATATGTATGTCTGCCATCCAGATTCAGAATTTTCTCGACGTCTTCCACAAACGCACGGTTTATCTTCTTGTCATCTTTTACAAATTCAACTGTAATTGCTTTCTGTCCATTGGTTGCCGCACGCACGGCTCTATCCACACGACCTTCGTAGACACTGTGCTCTTTCTCATGCACTTCTTCCACGACACCGCAGGCAGAAGTCATATTCGTCACACGGTCAATCAAAATGAATTCACCCATCGTTTTATGATTCTTAAATTCATCGATGACAATGCGGTCTGCCAGTGAAATTTTGCAGCTTGCAATCTCATTTTTAGCAAGATTTTTTACATCCTTTTTCTCACCGGTATTAACATCTACCGCATAAGAAATTTCTGTCACGGAGCAAGGAATTGTTTTCGTTCCGAGTTTAAAGAAGAAGTTTTTGCCACGGAACAATTCGTCATCGTCCACCCACAAAATCGTGGCAGTCAGAGTCGATGCCGTTTTCACACCGGAATCTACCGTAAGTACACAGCCGCGGGAAACATCCACTTCCCTGTCTAACTGAATGGTAACCGGCTTACTTTTTTCGCCTCTTTACTATCCTTATCACCAACATAAATACTTTTTTACTTTTGCCTTTTCATTGCTTGGCAGCGTTGTCAGCCTCGTCTCCCACATGGATATTTCCATTTTCTACCTGTCCCTGAAAAACCACGGAAGGTATGGTCTGGACGGCACACACGCTGTACCGGCATATAAAATCCTTTTTCATGAGAATCCTCTGCCACATCCACATCTTCCAAATAAGAAAGAAGAGTTGGTCCTTCATACCAGTCAATCGCATCGGATTTCTTTGTTACATTATCTCCTTCCGTTGCGGAAACCGGAATAATCTGAATTGTCTGAAGATTCAGTTCACCGGCAAGTTCTTGAATCTGTTTTTCGATTTCATCAAAAACGCTCTTTACTGTAATCAACCAAATCCATTTTATTAACAGCAAATACAAACGAATTGATACCCATCAACGCACAGATTCTCGCATGACGTCTTGTCTGAATCAAAACGCCCTGTGTGGCATCAATCAAAATAACTGCCAAATCCGCAAAGGAAGCACCTACTGCCATGTTTCTTGTATCCTCTTCATGACCCGGCGTATCTGCTACAATAAAACTTCTCTTATCTGTCGTAAAATAGCGGTATGCCACGTCAATCGTAATTCCCTGCTCTCTCTCTGCCATCAATCCGTCAAGCAAGAGCGAATAATCAATCGCACCGCCGCGGCTTCCGACTTTACTGTCAAGTTCCAGTGCCTTTTTCCTGATCGGCATAAAGAAGTTTTGAATCATACAGGATATGTCCGATCAAGGTTGATTTTCCGTCATCTACACTTCCACAGGTTATAAATTTTAATAATCCTTTCATCCTAGAAGTACCCCTCTTTCTTTCTTTTTTCCATGCTGCCTGCTGCCTCATTATCAATTACTCGTGTCGTTCTCTCTGACGATACGGCACTAAGTGTCTCATCAATAATTTCATCCAAAGTAGTCGCTGTCGACTCGCATCCTCCGGTCAGAGGATAACATCCCAGGGTACGGAAACGTACACTCTTATGCTCAATTTTTTCACCCGGACGCAATTTCATGCGGTCATCATCCACCATGATAATATTGCCGTCACGGTAAACAACCGGGCGGACTTTTTGCAAAATACAAAGAAGGAATCTCAATTTTTTCCCTGTCTTATGTACTCCCAGATATCTTTTTCCGTCCAGTTGGAGATTGGGAACACTCTCACTTCCTGATGTTTCTGAATCTGGGAATTATATAATTTCCACATCTCCGGACGCTGGTTTTTCGGATCCCAGGCATGATGCTCATTTCTAAAAAGAAAAGATTCTCTCTTTTCGCACGGGATTTTTCCTCATCACGACGTCCGCCACCGAATGCTGCAGTAAATCCGTATTTATTCAACGCCTGTTTTAATGCCTGTGTCTTCATGATGTCGGTGTAAGCAGAACCATGATCAAATGGATTAATGCCCTGCTTTACTCCTTCCTCATTGATATATTCAATCATTTCAATGCCAAGTTCTTTCGCTCTTCTGTCACGGAACTCAATCATTTCTTTAAATTTCCATGTCGTGTTTACGTGCAAAAACGGAAATGGCGGTTTCTCCGGATAAAAAGCTTTCATTGCCAGGTGTAACATAACCGAACTGTCTTTTCCAATCGAATACAGCATAACCGGTTTTTCACATTCCGCCGCAACTTCGCGAATGATATAAATTGCCTCTGCCTCCAGTTCATCCAGATGTGATAATTCACTCATATCGTTTTCCTTCCTTTCTTCTCTCCTCGTTAATATTTGTTGGACTCTTTCGTATTTAGAACAATCTGCTCGGTTTCGCCATCCTGTCTGTGTATCTGCCAGTACAGCTTGTCTCCTTTTTGTCGACTGTCATTTTGCTTCCCATACCGCCGATATCGGCTCCTAAGTAGAGGGAAATCGCACCGAAGTGACATTCTTTCACACAAGAGGAACATCCCCAGCAGTCCTTCGGGTACTTGATATAGGCTTTCCCTGCCTCATTCATTTTAATAAGGCTTCCCGGACATACCTGCTCGCAGGCTTTACAGCCTTTACAGAGCGCCTGATTCATCGTGATGCTCATAATGCTCCTCCCTTCCAACTAATTTGCGGGTAAATACGGTGATTTTGCCATCTTCCATTTTGGAATTAACATACTTTAACCAGTCACCGCTCTTTTAGGATAATCTAAATTTTCATCAAAACTGTGCCATCTTGTCTCTTTTCTTGCAAAAAGATGAGCAATTACCGATTTGCACACGGTAAGACGTTCTTTCAATTCATACACAAACATCAACTCATGCATATCACCAGCGTTTACATTTTCAGCAAGTTTTTCTATCTTTTCAATCTTTTCTTTCGCAAGCGCAAGCTGTTTTTCATTGAATTGATAATGCGTGGAAATACCTCCGGCATACTCATCCATTACTTTCTGCATTGCCTCTTCCAGCGCTTCCGTCTCATACATACCGCCTTCATTTGATAAATAGCGGTTGTACTCCGTAATCTTTGCATCAAGAGCTTTTTTTTCTCTGTACTCTCATCAGATGCCTTCTCTTTATCTCTTTCCTCATTCAATTGAGAAACTATTTTCTTGGCTGCGATTTCACCTTCAACCATCGCACCGGTCACATATTTCTGCGGACAGCCTCCTGCCACATCTCCTGCGGCATAAAGACCATGGATCGTTGTCTCCCGGTTGGTATCCACCCAGTAGCCGCTCGCTGTATGGCCACCGACGATATAAGGCTCAGTGCCCTCGATTTCGACATTCTGCTCACTCGGATTTTTACCCGATTCAAGCCATTTGAGTGTCTGGCTCGGTGCCATGTTTAAGTACGCTTTTTTCAGCGACTCATCCTGCTCTGCGGTAATGCCCTCTGTTCTCAGATAACACGGTCCGCGCCCCTCTAAATTTTCCATCACCGTGCCGTAGACACGCTCCGATGTTGTCAGACCGTATTTATCTTCGTACACCTCTCCTTTGGCATTCACCTGCTTCGCACCAACACCCTGAGCAATCGTTCCGGTCGGTGCAATTGTATCTTTACAGCGAAGTGCGATAAAACGCATTTCAAATGTTGTCATTTCCGCTCCGGCGCGAATTCCCATCGCATAACCGGCTCCGGTATTAAATGGCGGATACCACATTTTGTGGTGGGAAAATCCCGGATTATTCGCCGGTACAATCCTGCCGCACCGCCGGTCGCACAGAGCACTTTCTTTGCCCGTATTTCATAGGCAGTGCCCTCTTCAATCGAAAAGCCAAAGGCTCCCTTGATTTCATTCTCCTCCACAATATAATCGGTAATGTTAATCCGGTTTAAAATTGTGACATCCTCTAACTCTTTTACCGCCTTTGCCAAAAGCGGCTTCATATTTTCTCCATTTATTTTTATGTTGCGGTTTCCTCTGGCAACATAGTTCCCATTTTCATCTTTTAAAATAACAAGTCCTAAGTTTTCCATTTTATGTGTCACACGGTTTAATCCTTCGGACATCGTCATCAGCAAATCTTCTCTTACAATGCCGTCCGCATCTTTTTTGCGTACTCCACATAATCTTCCGGTTTTCTTCCATCCACAATGTAAGCATTAATGGCATTGACACCGGTACCGCCAGACAGCCGCTTCGTTTGATATTTGCTTTTTCCGCAATGACAATCGAATAATCGGACTGTTCACGAATCGTAAGTGCCGCATAGCACCCCTGCCGTTCCGCCGCCAATAATAAGAATGTCCGTATGCAATATCTTTTTGTTCTCAATCTGCATGGTGTATCCTCCCCGTTAAATGTAAAATACATCTTCTCTTTCCTGCATCTCTTTATTTTCCATCAAATAAGTCTGCTTCGAATCAAAGATATATAATCGGTAAATCAATACATGAACCGTCTCGCCAACCGAAACAAAATCTTTTTTCCAAAGAACGTTCTCCAACAACCAAAATACCATTGATGTCCACGGTAACATCCATTCGGTTTCCTCGGAACACGACATCTGTTACCACACCGGTTTCAGCGGCACTGATATAGCGGTCCAGTTTTCCGCTCTTTGAGATTTTCACAAATTCCGGACGAATGACCGCCTGATTGGCATGTTCAATCCGCTCGAAACCTTTCAATTTATCATAATCCTCAACAACCGAAGACCTGCCGATAAATCTTGCTACAAACGGTGTTGCCGGACTTTTATAAATTTCAACCGGCGTTCCCATCTGCTCAATCGTTCCATGATTGGTAATAATAATTTCGTCTGCAACCTCGACCGCTTCCTCCTGGTCATGGGTGACAAAAATACTTGTAATACCAAGTTTTACGACCATCTCTTTCAACCATGAGCGAAGTTCGGTACGCACTTTCGCATCAATCGCAGCAAACGGCTCATCGAGTAAGAGAACTCTTGGATTTGGTGCTAACGCTCTAGCAAAAGCAACTCTTTGTCTCTGCCCGCCGGACAACTGATTCGGATATCGTTTTTCCATCCCTGACAAACCGGTCATCGCCAACAATTCCGTAACCCGTTCCTTAATCTGCTTTTTTCGGCATCTTCTGAAGCACCAGTCCAAATGCCACATTATCGTATACCGTCATATAACGGAACAGCGCATAATTCTGAAAGACAAAACCAATCCCACGCTTGGCAGCCGGTACATCATTCACCCGCTTGCCATCAATGTAAATATCTCCTTCATTCGGATTCTCAAGTCCTGCAATCATCCGCAGTAAAGTTGTCTTTCCGCTGCCGGACGGTCCTAACAGGGCAACTAACTTTCCTTTTTCCACACCAAGACTTACATGGTCAGAAGCAAGAAAATCACCATATTTTTTTACAATGTTTTTCATTTCTACATACATACTTTTTTCTCCTTACCATCTCGGTGTTCTAATACATTTCTCACAAACAATATGACGATTGCGATAACCACTAGCAGTGACGATACCGCAAACGATGCTGTTACGGATGTGTCGGTTCCCGACATATATAACGCATCGATTTCAAGCGGAAGGGTAAAGGTTTCGCCCCTCGTTTTCGACAACGCGTTTACCGCGCCAAACTCACCAAGTGCTCTCGCCGCACATAAAATGATACCATAAATCAGTCCCCATTTCATCTGTGGAAGTGTAATTTTACGAAAAATCGTAAAACCTTTGGCGCCCATCAGAGCCGCCGCTTCTTCCTCATCTTTGCCCTGTGCATTCAGCACCGGAAGAATCTCTCTCGATACAAACGGAAGGTAACAAATATGGTTGCGAGCACAACACCCGGTATTGCAAATGTAATTCGGATATTCGTACCAAAGAACTGGTTAAACGCCCGAATCGCCGGATAAAACCATCCCAGTCTTCCAAATGTCATCAGATAGGAAAGTCCTACAATAACCGGAGAAATGGAAAATGGTATATCAATCAGTGTAGCTAAAATCTGTTTGCCCCGGAACGAAAACTTCGTCAATAGCCACGCCGCACAAATTCCAAAAAAGGTATTTACGACAACCGCAATCACCGTTGCTAACAAAGTAACAAGCAAAGCACTTACCACATACGGTGTTGAAATCGCCTGCACGTAAAATCCGATTCCTTCTTTCAGCGAATTGACAAGAACCGAAAGAAGTGGTGCTGCAAGCATGAGCAGAAGAAATAAAAGGGTAATCGTGATTAAAATAATTTTTGTTATTTTCTTTCGTCGTTCCATCCTTTTTTCCTCCTATAACAGATTTGTTCTTGCCGCCTGCCGTGCCTGTACGATATTGACAAACAATAATAATACGAATGACAGCACTAACATCACAAGGGCAATTGCCGTCGCACTCTCATAATCAATGTAACTTAATTTCTGCATAATTACATAGGAAACAACCTGTGTCTTTTCTTTTGCACTGTTGCCCGATATGTAAATGACACTGCCGTATTCACCAATTCCTCTGGCAAGTGCCAGACCAAATCCGGTTAAAATCGCAGGTCTTAATTCCGGTAAAATCACACGTCTGAATGTTTTCGATGGGCTTGCACCTAACATATAAGCCGCTTCTTCATACTGTCCATCCAGTTTTTCAAGGACCGGCTGAACCGCCCGGATTACAAAAGGAAGTCCGACAAACACAAGTGCGATAACCAATCCGGTTTTCGTATAAGTCACCTTAATTCCAATACCGGCTAACATTTTTCCAAAAAATCCGGTTTCCGAATATAATTTGGAAAGTGTAATTCCGGCTACGGCTGTCGGCAGTGCAAAGGGAAGTTCAATCAGCCCGTCCACAATCCGCTTGCCCGGAAAATCATATTTTACCAAAGTCCATGCCACGATAACGCCGAACACCGTATTGATTCCTGCCGCCACAAGCGAGCAGCCAATACTTGTCAAAAAAGCATTTCTTACATTTGATTTCCAAAGAAGAGAGAAAAAACTCTCCCGGCGAAATATTCAAGGAATACACAAGCACCGAAGCCAGCGGAATCAGCACAATCAGGGAAAGCATTAACACGACAATTCCAAATGTGCAGCGAAATCCGGGAATCACTCTTGCTTTTTTACTCTCTTTTGTCTGACCGTATTCCTCATCCGAAAACTCCTCTTCTAATAGTTATAAATCTCATCAAACATGGCATCATCATCAAAATATTTCTGATATGCTTTCTCCCAGCCGCCAAAATCGTCAATCGTCCATAATTTTATAGACAAATCAAACTCATTTCCAAATTCCTGCAAAATTTCCTTGTCGGTTGGGCGGTATCCGCTTTTTCCAATCGATCGCTGTGCCTGTTTCGTATAAAGAAAATCCAAATATCGTTTGCTCACTTCTTCTGAGCCATTTGCTTTTGCATTATCATCCACAAGCGCAACACTCGGCTGTGCCAGAATACTGACAGACGGATTTACGATTTCATACTTGCCGCCGTAGGATTTCATGGTTGCAATCGCTTCATTTTCCCATGCAATCAGAACATCGCCTTTACCATTTTCCACAAACGTTGTTGTCGCACCTCTGGCACCGGAATCCATAACTGATACATTGTGATACAAACGCCTCATAAATTCTTTCTGCTTGTTCTCATCGCTCCATTTAGTCTTTGCGTAACCAAGAGCTGCTAAGAAGTTCCAGCAGGCACCTCCGCTGCTTTTCGGGTCCGGTGTAATGACATCCACACCTTTTCGCGTTAAGTCATCCCAGTCGTGAATCTGCTTTGGATTTCCTTTTCGCACTAACAGCACAATGGTCGATGTATAAGGGGCAGAAGATTTTGGAAATTCTTTAATCCATCCGGCATCAACAAGCCCCGTCTTCTCAATCAGAGAAATGTCATGCTCTAATGCAAGTGTAACAACATCCGCGTTACACCCTTCCACAACCGACCTCGCCTGACTGCCGGAGCCGCCGTGCGACTGTATCACCTGAACTTCCTTGTTATAAGTCTTCTTATAATATTCTTCAAACATCGTATTATAAGATTCATAAAAATTCTCTTGTCGGGTCATACGAAACATTCGTTATCGTGATAACATCTGACTTCGTTCCACAGCCACTTAGGATAAGCACAAGTACCAGAAAAAAGAAGGACACTCTTCTTTCTTTTTCTCATCGCCTGCTCCTTTACTCTTCTACCACAAACAAAGAAGTGGACAAATATCTCTCACCGGTATCCGGCAGTAAAACAACAATATTTTTTCCTGCATTTTCTTTGCGTTTTGCTAACTGTGTAGCTGCATAAAGTGCTGCACCGGAAGAAATTCCAACTAACAATCCATCACTCTTTGCTACTTTTCTTGATGTTTCAAAAGCATCATCATTTTCAACCGGAATAATTTCATCCAAAATTTCTTTATCCAAAACATCCGGTACAAATCCGGCTCCAATTCCCTGAATTTTATGTGGTCCCGGCTTTCCTCCGGATAATACCGGTGAGCCGGCAGGCTCAACAGCCACAACTTTACATCCGGATTTGCTTCTTTTAATCCCTGTCCGGTTCCGGTAACCGTTCCGCCGGTTCCAACTGCCGATACAAAATATCAACTTTACCATCGGTATCTTTCAAAATTTCCTGTGCGGTTGTCTTTTTATGAATTGCCGGATTCGCTTCATTTTCAAACTGCTGTGGAATAAATGCATTTCCATATTCCTCTTTCAGCTCTTCCGCCTTTTTAATCGCACCTTTCATACCATCGCGTCCCGGTGTAAGAACAATTTCAGCACCTAACGCCGATACAATCTTGCGTCTCTCTACACTCATGGTGTCCGGCATCGTAAGAATCAGGTGTAATCCCTTTGCCGCTGTCACAAACGCAAGTCCAATTCCTGTATTACCGCTTGTTGGCTCGATAATCACGGTATCTGAATTAATTTTCCCATCCGCAATTCCCTGCTCAATCATCGCATGAGCCACACGGTCTTTTTACACTTCCTAATGGGTTAAAATACTCCAATTTTACAATCAGATTTGCCTCTAACTCATTTTCCTTTTCATAATTTGTCAACTCCAGCAATGGAGTATTTCCGATTAATTCTGTCAACTGTTTTGCAATCTTTGCCCATCGCTTTTCACCATCCTTTTCCTATTATTCATGTAGGGTTTATATAATTTAACTGTGCCTATCATATCACCTATTCCCTACTAAGTCAATAGGAATTGTAAAGTTTTTTGAAAAAGTTCAGCCATAAAAAAGGAATCGGTCACGAATGTGTGCTCGCACACAATTCATGACCGATTCCTTTTATGGGCTGAGCGCCCGATTATGAGCAAAACAAATGAAACAATGAAACATAACGCTTCAGCGACTGCTTACTACAAACGGTTCATTTCAGCAATCTGCGTCTCCATGGATGAAGATATATATGTTTTTTCTAATTCTATCATTTTGTTTTCCCCTTCTACTTGTTTTACTTTTCTACGATTTTCAAATCATAGGAAAATTTTTTCATAGCTTTTTTCATACACTTGTTTTGTGCCCTTTGGAACATATACAACGCTTCCGCCTAATAGCAAAAATGCAGCCCCCTTTCTTTTTGGAGGTTCCTTCGATTGAAAAATATATTCTATTTTACTAGAATTTCCAAGCGTTCCTGCCCAATGTTCCTCAATCTGTTTTAATGATTTAGGAAATACTATTTTTTTCACACTTTCCTCCCACAAAGGAAGTCCCCTCTTTCAGCACTGTTACTTTTTCCGGAATTGTTATTACTCCTTTTTTAATGCCTGCAACGACAAGACGTCCACTCCTCCGGCTAACCACACATCCCTTTGAAACATAATAATATTGATTTTTGGATGCAATTTTAATTCGGAGCGACTTCGATGTTCCAAATGCTTTTTCTTTAATTTTCGAAACCGTTTTAGGAATATAAACCACCTTAAGATTATCGTTTAAAAAAGCGCACCCTCTGCAATTGTCTTTACTCCATTTGGAATTTTTATGCTTTTTTTCTTTTCCAAATTACCGTACACTGTCTTTCCACTTTTTTGATATAAGGCATCCGTTCTTCATTTTGTATTTTTTATTGCCTTTATTGATTGTAACCTTTTTCCATTGCAAATTGCAAAGTGCTCTTATATTCTTTTTTTAAGGTTTTAGGAACAGAAATCGTCTTTCCCTTTTTGAATATCATGAAAGCACTCCGGCGTCAGTTCCTTTAATCCTGACGGAAGAATTATTTTCTTTATTTTAGCAACATCTGAAACAATTTGTTCCGGTACGAGACTGGAATCTTCCTCTAAAATATACATACCGAAAATATTATCCTGAAAATAGGCATCTGTATCGTCTTTTGCTCCCAATTTTATCACTTTATTTCCATCGATTTTGGACGGAATCTTGAGTGTGGATATATCACTGCCTGTAACCGGTGTAATTTGCGTAATCCATACATCGTTCCCGTTTGGAGCACTGTCATATTCATATTTGAAGTTCCCAATTTTCTTTGTCTCGGCAGATGCTGAGACCCCCATGCCTAATGCAATAACAAACAATGCTGCACTAAACAACAATACTTTCTTCATAAGAATACCTCCTTTTTTTGTGTAATTTACACTCTTTACTTATCTAACGATTTAGAATACAAAAAGTTGCAGTTTTTAGATTTTACCTCCATAAGTTTTCTCATCTCAATTGTAATCCTCCTTCGCAAAACCAAGCTAATTTCCCGGTTTTTTCGCTTGGATACAAATAATCAACAAAGGAAAAAGTAAACTCTCCCTTATCTGATCTTTATCACACAGTTTCTTAAATAACATCTGAACCTCAGGAATATCTTCCTCGTCGTCTACCACCATATAAACATCAAATTTTTCATAATCTGTCTGAATAATTTGAAATTGTAATATCGCCATTTCGGGCATCAAATTGATTCGCTCAATTACTCCAAAAGACAATCATAATGTGCCACACTTCCATCTGCCTTTTGTATTAGGTCATTATCTCTTGCCATCTCCAATTCCAAAATCGGTTCCTGACTTCCGCAAGAACAATTCTTATCTGTGCAAAGACGTCCTCTATCTCCAACTTTGTATCGCACAAATGGCATCACCCGGTTATGCTTTGATGTAATACAGATTTGATTATCCTCCACAATTTCTACATAAACATTTTCTGTCATCACATGCAGCTTATGAAAAGGACATTCATAAGCAATCGAGTTTACTTCATAACACCCATATTGGCTGGCAACTTTACAGTTAAAAAATGCTTCCACCTCCTCTTTCCAGTCATTTGTAATCCGTTGACAAAAACAAATACTCCGGCTCAAATTTTTCAATATACTCGGATAATTCAAACTCTGAAAGATTCTCATGTACAAGAATAGCTACAGTTCCTCGAAACAAACATCCAAGATAAAAGATAACAGAATCCATGTTATTTCCCATCTCTATCACGACCAGTTGTCTAACGCTTAAATGTCTTCCCACGTCGATTATTTTTGCTTTAGTTCCCCATAAGTAACCCGCTGCATGGAATCATCCATCAATGCGGTTTTCCTGTCCTTTGAATCTCCCCAAACCTTAATCGCTTTCTCCTCCTTTTATGCTTTACCAAATATTAAATTCATTTTACCTTTTATTATAAAATTGTCAATTATTTTATTTTTAAATAAATTGATTTTGACAGATTCACCCTACTTCTTCAAAAGCAATAACGTTCCTGCCACCAAAAGCACCAGCCCCGCTCCTGATTTTTTGGTAAGTTTCTCGCCAAACACAAAATACGAGAAGAAAATCGTAACCAGAATACTTAATTTATCAATCGGCACAACGACACTTGCCGGTCCTGTTTGCAGCGCACGGAAATAACAGAGCCACGACGCTCCGGTTGCCACACCGGACAGCACAAGAAATACCCCATTTTTTTTGCCAATTCCATGAATTGTTTTCTGTTTTCCGGTTGCAAACACAACAACCCACGCCATTACAAGAACAACAGCGGTGCGGATAGCCGTTCCCAAATTTGAATCGACATCCTGCATGCCAACCTTTGCCAAAATCGAAGTCAGACTGGCAAACACTGCCGACAGCAGGGCATATAAAAGCCATGTCTTTTTGTTTTCTTGCCCGTTTCTGCTTCTTTCTTTTGAATCATCAGATACGTTCCGGCTCCCATCAAAACCATTGCACAAATTTGAACCGCTCCAACCGTCTCCCCAAAAAATAAGAACGCAAGAATCATCGTCAAAATGGTACTGGATTTATCAATCGGTGTAACCCGGTTCACATCTCCAATCTGCAACGCATGAAAATAGCAGAGCCACGATGCTCCGGTTACTACGCCGGATAACACAAGAAATGTAATGGTTTTCCGGATAAATAAAAATTCCATCCTGCACTCCCATGCCAAAAACCAATACCCATGAAAATATCAATACCACAATCGTTCGGATGGCAGTTGCCACATTCGAATCCATATTTTCAATTCCGCACTTTGCAAGAATTGCTGTAAGCCCTGCAAAGAGAGCAGATAAAAAAGCAAATAACAGCCACATGATTTTACGCCAGGCTCCTTCCAAGTACGCGTTTTTTCACAATTTCGTATGCAATCATCATAATCAATCCTGTAACAACCCACGAAATCGGGTAAATAATAAGCAGAACCCAAAATTCATGAACCATCTTACACGCTGTCGCAATCCAAATCAGCCGCAGCACGCAGGAACCTAAAAATGTAATTAACGCAGGCGTCAAAGAACGTCCAAGACCTCTCACTGCTCCCGCACTGATTTCATACACGGATGTCAAGCACTCTAACGTTGTCGCAATGACAATTCGCTGTTTGGCATACAACAGAACTGCCGGGTCTGTTGTATAAATCTGCAGAAAAAAGTTTCGCCACACAACAAACACCAGTGACAGCAGACCACAACACACAAGGGATAATACCATCGCCGTATGGAAAATTTTTCGACACCGTTTCGGCTCACCGGCACCAAAGTTCTGGCTTGTAAAGGTCACAGTTGCCTGTGCAAATGCATTGACAACAAAGTAAGCAAAAAATTCATAATTCAATGCCGCCGCAGAACCTGCAATGGCATCCGACCCAAAACTGTTAATTGCACTCTGGATACACACATTGGCAATGGAAAACATCATTCCCTGAAGTCCTGCCGGAATCCCGATAACTAGTATTTTTTTCAATTCTTTTGGTACAATTTTTAACTGTTTTCTATCAATGCGGATAACCGATGTTTCATGCATCAAAATGTACATTACTATGCTGGCACTCGTCAGATTGGATATCACGGTTGCAATCGCAACCCCGGCAACGCTCATCTGAAACACAATCACAAGCAGCAGATTCAATCCGGTATTAATAATTCCTGCCGCAATCAAACTGTACAGCGGTCTCTTACTATCACCAATACTTCGCAGAATCGATGAACCAAAATCGTAAAGCATGATAAACGGCATTCCCAGTAAGTAAATCCGCAAATACTGTACCGCCAAATCAATCACATCGTCCGGTGTTCCCATCAGCGTAAGTACAGGCTTTGCAATTAGTTGTCCAAATATCATAACAAAAACACCGCTGATAAGTGCCACGACAATCGCTGTATGAACAGCCGCCTGCACATTTTCCTCCGACTTCTGACCGATATATTTTGCAATGACAACATTGGCTCCCAAAGAAATTACAATAAATAAATTTATAATCAAAGAAATCAATGAGCCATTGCTTCCCACTGCCGCCAGCGCTTCACTGCTCGCAAACCGACCGACAACGGCTGTATCCACCGAGTTAAATAACTGCTGCAACATACTGCTTGCTGCTAACGGAAGTGCAAACAATAAAATTTTATTCCAGATAGTCCCTGCGTCATATCCATGCCGGCTTTTTTTTCCTGCACTCATGCCTTAGCGCCCCATTTTCCTCACCCGAAAATTCGTACTGCAAAAAATCGCACAGTTATCCACACCAAACGCCGCATATTCTTCATTTGTCATTTCATAGAAATAGGACTGCACCACTCTCGCAATTCCGTTGTGCGCCACTAAAATACAAGTCTTGCCGGACGCTTTTACCTCATCTAACAGGTTATACACGCGCTGTGCCAGCTGAAGCATCGACTCACCGCCTTCATATCGTTCGACAAACTGCTTTTTTGCCTCACGAAACTTGGCACCATCTCTTGCGGTCGATTCATACTTTCCGAAATTCTGCTCCTTTAAGCGGATTTCCTCTTTTGCCGAAATCCCGGTTATTTCTGAAATATGTAATGCGGTATCTTTCGCCCGCACCAGCGGAGAATATAAAATCACATCCGCCTCTATCTTTTTCTCTAAAATCTTCTTTCCTGTCTCAATCGCCTGCTCATGTCCAAAATCTGTAAGTGCAATATCTGTTGCACCGCAGATTTTATTTTCCACGTTCCACACGGTCTGTCCATGGCGCACGAAATAAACACTCTTCATGTTGTTCCCTTCTTTTCTCATATTCTCTTATTCATTTAAGCACACAAAGTTGACATTTTCAAGACGTTTTCAGTCATTTTCCTCACGTGCTAACAATTTTTTATACGTCAAATCCATCCCCAGTGCGCCAAGCGGTGCGGTTATTAAAATCGCCAAAACCGCCACCGATAAAATCATCTTGCCACAGCCTAATCCTGCAGCAAGCGGCACCGAACCAATCGCCGCCTGAACCGTCGCTTTTGGCAAATATGAAATGGCACAAAACAGTCTTTCTTTCCATGACAGCCCGGTACCCAAAACGCAAACAAGCACACCTGCCATACGAAATATCAGTGAAAGGAAAATTACCAGCACAGCAAATCCACCGGCAGCCGCCGTGTAGCGTAAATCGACCGCTGCTCCAACTAACACAAATAAAATAACTTCTGCCGCAATCCACAGTTTTCCAAATTTCTCCGACAGCCGCTTAGATACCGCAGGAATACATTTTGCCTTAAGCACACACGCCATACTGACAACTGCTAAAAGTCCTGACACAGCAACTTTTCCATCAAGCCATCCCTCCACTGCTGTCAGAAGAAACGATACACCAAGTACGAGAATAACTTTTGTACTATTTCTCACGTAATTTTGATGTTTATATGCCGTTTCAAAAAAACGATACAAAACATAGCCAATTACCGCTCCCAAAAGGATTCCAAGAAAAATCGAAACCGGTACATTTACAAACCTTAACAAACTTACTTTTTGCCCCCTGCGCCATTCCCAAAAAGGTTGTAAACAAAACAATGACAAAAATATCATCACACGATGCCCCCCGCCATAATCATCTGCGGAATGGACTGTTTTGTTCCATACTTTTCTTCCATCAGCTGCACCATGCGGGGTACAACAACCGCCGGTGAAACCGCAGCAAGCACTGCCCCCATCACCGCAGCATCAACCCGTGAAATTTCCAAAAGATAGGTGCAAACAGCACATATCCAACAATCTCAAATGATGCCGGCACAAAAGCCAGTAAAACTGCCGGTCTTCCCACCTTTTTTTTAAGTCGTTTAAATTTAACGATAAGCCTGCCTTAAGCAAAATGATAATCAATGCCATCTTGCGGAGTTCTGCAGAAATTGACAAAATAGATGAATCCAGAAAATCCAGCACATATGGCCCAAGCACCATTCCGGTCACAAGCATTCCAATAATGCGCGGAAGTTTTAATTTCTGGCATATCGCCGCCATACAAAGTCCTACTAAAAAAATCAGTGCTAATGATGTCAACATATTTTTTCCTCCTTGATTAGGTTTGTTCTCTGTTTTTTCAGCTTCCGTAATTTGTGTTCCGATTGTTTGCCCTTTGTGTGCCGCTTTCGCTTAACAAATACGCAGGGGTATCGGCAGGTACGAAAACCCCTGCGCGTTTGTCAAGCGAGAGCGGCGCATAAAATACAATTTTTAATAATCTGCTGAAACCAAAAATCCCCCCTACCCCATTTTCATTATTACTCTTTGTGACAAAATCTGCGGCTTTCAAAACCTCCGGCTCTGCATTTGCCATGGCGACACCAATTCCTGCCATTTTTATCATGTCCAAATCATTGCCGCTGTCGCCAAACACCATCATTTCTTCTGGAGCAATTCCAAGTTTTTTCCCCAGATACAAAAAAGACCACTCGCTTTCGAAACGCCCTTTTGGTAACCTCAATATTTTTCATACCACCAGATACAGCATTCACATCCGGATATTTTTAAGAACCTCCCAGACCGCATCGTAATCAATGCGGTGACCGTCCTCATCATAAGCAAAGTTAATTGTCAGTTTCTCAACATCTTCACCTCGCTCACGCAAGTAGTCCACTTGGCTTTCTACCACCTGCCGTGACGACAAAATATAATCACGGATTTCTTTTGTCAAACGCATCCTTGGCAAAAAAGGTCACGTTTTCTCTTTGTCATAAGCGCACCACCCTTTAAAAGGTATCTGCCATCACATCGTAAGCCTCCACTTCGGCAAGCATTGGCAGATAGGCAGATAGTGGAATTGCATCCTCATAAAGACAAGTTTTTGAATCCCTTTCATAAATACCGGCACCATTTGTCGTAAGCACATAACGAACTCCGTCTAACCGGTAGATTTCATCCGAAATACCACAAAATAAATGGGCCGCCCGGTCGCCGGCACAATTTCAATACCGGCGCGGGCCGCCTGTTCAAGAGCTTCTTTTGTTTCTTTTAAAATCTTTTTTCTCATCATTTAAGACAGTTCCATCCATATCAAAAGCAATCAAGCGAATCATATATCATTCTCCTTTGTGAGCCTAATTGTAAGGAAAATGGTACCATACTACGCATTAAATTGCAAATTTCAATTTTTTCTTATCAAATAGAAAAGAAGGATTTTGACATTCTTTCAAAAGTTTGTCAAAATCCTTCTTCATTTGGAATCAAATCAAGCTATTTTTTAGTATCACTGCTTTAATGATAAATCCAGCACTATCACATGCATTTCCAAATATTTTAAATTGATATAAATCTTTTGTCTTGTCTAACGGTATCTCCACCTCGTGAGCATCCGGTGCAAATGCGCCACTCACAGTTGCCCATTTAATATTTACATCCGTTGACTTGTTATCTGTGTAACGAGACGCGTAACCAAAGCTGTCCTTCTCGGTCAGACGATCGTATTTAATAATGATTGATGAAAACTTCGTATCGGACAAATCCCCTGGCATATTCAGGAATGCATCCGGATATGCACCATCATATGTTATGGTAGCCGTCTTAGCATTTGTATCTACAGACACCTCCGTGCCATTTCCCTTTCCAACCGTTTCTTCCGTTAATGGAAGCGTATATTCTGTTTCATCCGCATTCCAACCGTAAGTCACCTCAATTGGTGCTGTGGTAGGAAGTGCTGTCGGTTTTGGTGTCGCTGTCGGTGCAGTTGCTCCTGCCTCGCGTTTTAACACAACCGCCTTAATAATTAATTTGGCATCTTTTGGATTCTCAGCTGCAAAAATCTTTATTTTCGCAAATTTCTTTGTGAAATCTAATGTAAATGTCTTTGTTGTCTCACCTGATGCAAATGGACTTGAACCCGGCCATACGATTCCCTCATCACCTTTCGATGTTGCATACCGAATCGCTGCACCAAAATCAGCATCTGTGGTACTGATTCTCATAGGTTATCTCTACTGTCTGGAATTGATTATCCGTAATTTCTGCCGGCAAGTTTACCCAAACACCTGGATACTGACCATTATATACCAGAGAAGCTGTTCCATTATATTGGTCTACTTCTGCTACTGCACCGCCTTCTGCAACAATATTTTCCTCTGTAATCGGAACAGCGTATTCCGTTTTATCCGCATTCCATCCTACTTTTACATTTGGATTCATTGTTGGAACTGGTTCTACCGTTGGTCTTGCAGAAAGATCCGGAAGTTCTGGATTTTTTTTTCTGAAAATGCCCAGGAAGCCACATTATAGCCTGTTCCTCGGAACACAAAATACACATCATGAACACCTTTCACTTCACGATCAACATTTGCCGTGCTGAATGCATACAAGCCCTTGGTATCTCCCAATGTAATGGTTGCAATTCTGTTTTTTGCAGCTGTAGGAGCATCCAGATATACCTCAATCTGACCTTCTCCTGATGTTGCTGCAATTTCTGCGCTAATTGTTTTCAATCCATTGGTTCCAAAATCAACGCCACTAATCTTAGTCCAGTCACCGGTATCAATCTGATCTAGTACCATCGGTGAGCCATTATATGATTTTACAACAGTACGATCATCTCGCAAAGATTTCACTCCTGCACTCTTAGCACTTGTTGTTGCATTAATATATTTAACCGTGCCATCCGCATTCTTATATGGATTCACATTTTCAATCTGTTTTGCACCCTCATAGGAAGGCTCAATCGTAATCTTATCATTCTTTGTATCAATATCAATTTCATTTACATGTAAATTTCGATATTGTTTGCTATCACGATATAATGTATTACTAAGCACAGTTGAATGATAAAAGATGTAATTATGTCCTTTGAAATTCTGCATGTGATGATGATTGTTATAAGTCTCACCATACAATTTACTTGGATTATCTAAAATAGTACCAAGATAATTATGTTCTACATTTTCTTCATCCGTAAACTTGGTTTTTCCAATTTTATCTGGGAAAAAAGCAGATATTCATAGGGTCTGAAGATACGTATGCCGCAATCTGAACGGCTCCAACATATGGCGTATCTTCTTTTTACATCCCAGTTCGTACAGTAGGAATAAATGTATTTACCGTCAATCTGGTTAATTTCTCCATCTTCAAAGAAGCAGAATGTATCCAAGGTCTTTGGTATACCATCCGGAGAAACAATTCCTGTGCCTTTTTCAAATTTTAATTTGCACACACGACCGGTCTGAACATATTTTTCTTCGTCATTTCCACCACCGAAATAAATATATGCATTCCCCTTGTCATCTGCAAGAACTGCCGGGTCAAAACACCATTTTACTCCCTCGCATCCTTTTTGACTTTGAGGTAAACATTTTCTGTCCTAAATCATCATGCCATGGCCAACCGGTGAATCACCACGAACATATCCTATTCCTCCGCCATCGGTATAAAAGATATAATATTCATCCTCACCATCTCCATCGCCATCGATTTTGAGAGCTGATGGAGCCCATGCCTTTGTTGTCCAGCCATTCTTTTCCTTTTTCTTAGCAGAAGCTGTACTTGGCAAATTATTCAAATTCGTATTATCCATCGTCCCTTCATCGGTCCAGTTCACCATATCAGAAGTAGAAAGGATACTGAGTGAATTATTGGAATAAGAGTTTGCAGCCAATTTACCGTCCGCATAATCAAATCCTTCATTTGTTCCGTATACATAAAGTTTTCCATCGTTATCCGAATTATCTAATGCAGTCGGATCAGCAATAAAATCATAATTGGTAAGCATGCTGTTAATATCATGTACCTTACCGTCTTCTGTTGTATACTGTAAAGGTGCAGTCAATTTAATATTATCTGCATTCCATTTATTATCTGCAATTTGGCTTGCAAAAATATTATCTCCATAATTGTTATACACTTTAGGCCCCTGCTTCTTCCAATGACATCTGCTTACCATCTTTATAAGCAACAATCTTCTTATTATCTTTATCATAGCCTAATGTATAGTCATCAAAGTAACTGTAGTTGCTCTTACTCTCTACTGCAGGTGTTGTGCTTGCGATATTTTGTGTAGGCAAAGCAGTTGGCTGACTGGAAACAGAACCCGGTTTCTTAGTTGGAGCAGTCGGCTGCTTGGTTGCGATTTTGTTTGCCGTATTTTTCGTAACTTTCACTTTACACTTCATCGTTTTCTTTTTCTTCCCCACTTTATAAATGGCGCGCAACGTAGCGGTACCCTTTTTGCACCCTTAATTACAGCATACGCCTTTTTGCCCTTTTTCTTTGATTTTACAATCTTAACCACTTTCTTATTTGATGTCTTCCATGTTACTTTGGCACCTTTTTTGCGTTTTTGATTGTAATCTTTTTCGTTTTGCCAACTTGTATGCTGACTTTTGTCTTGCTTAATTTGACCTTTTAGCCGCTGCTTCTGACGTAGGTGCAATACTTCCCGGAATTACAACGGAAAGCGCCATCAACACTACCAATGTTTTTTTCCTAGTCTTTGTCATAGTTATCCTCCTCCATATAATGTTTTGAATATATCCATATTATACAACATAGCATATTCAAAATCACTGCATTATACGGATAAACAATTGACATATCTAGCATTTTATGCATGTAATAGTTTCATAACATCTTTCATAATCAGCTCTTTGGTTAAATGATTTTCTTCCAAATCCGAGAGCAGTTTTTCATCAGGCCAGATGCAAAACGTGGATTAATCAGTGTAACTTTTTGCCGGTTTCTTTTTCAATACTTCGTGCAGCTTCTTCTCCCAACTGGAAGAAATCGCCCAAAGCAAGAACCGCAACTTCTTCTCCTTTTTCACATACCTGATACTCATTCAATGAATCATAGGATGAAGCCACCGGATATTTAGCCGGATGAACACCATTTCCCGGCATACTGATAACAACCGGATACTTGTCCTGGTCCACACTCCAGTCAAGCATAGCCAGATATTCTTCCTTACACGTCGGTGCCAGATACACAAGATTTGGAATATTACTCAGCATCGAAATCGTATAAAAACCAAGGTGTGTCACATCATTTAAACCAAGGATTGACGAATGCTTCTCTCATCTCACCTGCAAGCACATTTAATTGTTCCATTGATAATTTCTTCACATCATCAGGTCCTTGAATTTTTTCTAAATACATCGTATGGGAAAAAATCTTCTACACTTCAAAATCCATGCACGCTCTGTTCGCCGTATATGGTCTTACCTTACCATCAGCTACTGCTACATGTTTTGGATGTGTGCTGTAATTTTTCAACGCTTTTGCACTTTCAAAAGTTGAATCCAGCATAACATCTACCGTAGAGCTTGGCAGACAGTCCGTACGAACAGAAATCTCCAAAAGTCCCGGTATCTGCCCTGAAAGTCCCTCTAAGCCTTCCTTAATTCCCTGCTTAATTGTCTCCTTTTCCTCTCCTGAAAGTTCTTCTTTCAAAGTCCATAAAATAATGTGTTTTACCATAATAAAATCCTCCAGTTCATTTAATTAATATATTTGTAATCTTGTTTTTCTCCTAATACTGTCATTTGATGTATTGCTATCTTATTTAGCTTCATTAATCTTTGGTTTTGTGGGACCTTATCTTCTATCAGCACCGCATTAATATTTTCCATATTAGACAAACAAATCAATTCATTAATAGATGCATAATCTCTAATATTACCTTTTAAATTCGGGTTATTATCCCTCCACTGCTTTGCTGTCATTCCAAACAATGCAACATTTAGCACATCAGCCTCAGAAGCATAAATAACTGATACTTGCTTACTTGTTAACTCCTTTGGAATAAGATTTTCTTTTATTGCATCCGTATGAATATGATAATTTACTTTTGCGAGTTCTCTTTTTGCATTCCACCCCAGTTTCTCATTTTCTTTTTTCTTTAAGCCTCTCAAATTCTTTTATTAAATAAATTTTAAATTCTGGACTTATCCACATACCAAATTCAAATGCAATGTCTTTATACGCATAAGTACCACCATATCTTCCTGCTTTTGCAAATATTCCAATAGCATTTGTTTTCTCTGTCCATTCTTTCACGCTGATTTTATAACTATTTAAACCAGCATTACTTCTAATTATGGCAAATTCGCCATAATTAAAGCATGGATTATGTATTTGTTCCCAAATTCCCATCCTTGCCTTTACCATATCTGTCAAGGATATATAATCTTTATTATCACGTGTCAACATTGATACTTCAGTGCCCTGTACTTCTACACTTTTCCCCATCTAGTTTCTCCTTTACACTTAACTTTTATACTGCTTCAGCAACTGCCCAACTTTTTCCGAAACATCTTCCGCAATCTTATATTGTTTTCCATCAATCACAAGATTTTTTTCCAATGGTAAACCCGAATTTTGTTCCATCATTTAAATACAGTACAAGTGAAACTCCACCGGCAAACATTTCACTGCTATTTGTTATTTCCTGAATATCCATTGCCGCTAACAACTGATAAATTTCATAAATTCCCTTTGGCGAAATGACCTCTTGTTTGACCACAAGTCTTTGAATTTTACTTATTTTTTTGTAGACGGTCTTCGTAAATACCGCATTGTTTTCTTTCAGATTAGCGGTGTTTACTGATGCTTTCACCATCACCTTGCATTTGTATTGTTTTTCTTGTATTTTGCATAAACAACTACATTGCCTGTTTTCTTTGCGGTCACTTTTCCCTTTTTGGTAACCGTTGCTTTTTTTCTTATTTTTTGAATACCACTTTACAGCCCCTGCCTTTTGTTTAACAGTTTAAGTTGTACAGTTGCCCCCTGCAAAAAGAGAAACCTTTGTTAGATTCAACTTAACTTTTTTCGTTTTTGCTTTGGAGCAACAGGAATCTGCGCCAGACATAGCGCAAATAATAAAACAACAACTACCCTCTTTTTCATCTTCATCATAATATTTACCTCCCATAAAAAAATTAGTAATTTAATTTTACCATCTTCCCCTATTATGCGCAAGAGCCCCTTTATTTTTTACACATGTTGTTTCACAAAACATATCAACCAAACTGCCCGCTGACATATGCTTTTGTTTTTCTCTCTGCGGATTATTAAAAATCTGCTCCGTCTGTCCATATTCAATCAAATCACCCATGAAAAAGAATGCTGTTTTATCTGCCACACGCGCAGCCTGCTGCATATTATGTGTCACAATAATTACCGTATAATTCTTTTTTCAGTTCTACCATAAGTTCCTCTGTTTCTGTGTTGAAATCGGATCAAGCGCACTCGTTGCCTCATCCATCAGAATAATCTCCGGCTCCAGTGCAATCGCACGTGCAATACAAAGTCTTTGCTGCTGTCCGCCGGATAATCCTAAAGCACTCTTTTTCAAGCGGTCTTTTACTTCATCCCAGAGAGCGGCTTTTCTCAAACTGGTCTCTACAATTTCATCCAGTTTTTTGCGTCCGTGCACTCCGTGGTATTTTGGCGCATAAGCAACATTATCATAAATGCTTGCCGGAAACGGATTCGCTTTTGGAAGACCATACCGACCTTTTTTCGCAGTGCAGCAGCGTCTACTTTACGGCTGTAAATATCCGTTCCGTCAAACAGTACATCACCTCTTATTTTACACCCCGGAACCAAATCGTTCATCCTGTTTAATGTTTTCAAAAAGTTGACTTTCCACAACCGGACGGACCAATCAGCGCCGTAATTTCATTTTTTCAATGTCCATTGTCACATCATGTAATACATGGTGTTTTCCATAACTTAAATTCAAATCAATCGTTGATACAATACTCATACTCTCTTATCCTTTCCTTCTCTTTTTTGAATACTGCCGCAATCACATGGGTCAAAATTTCAATAAACAAAACAAATACCATGAGCACTGCTGCCATCGCATACGGCACCCATTCCGGCGCACCGCCTTCAGTTGCATATAAATAAAGCTGAACCGTCATCGTTGCCCCCGGTTCCGTCACATGTGACATCACAGACGACGGTAAATCCTGTGCAATTCCGCGGTGTACAAAAGAGCAGCCGATTCACTTACCATACGTCCAATACTCAATATAATTGCCACCACAATTCCCGATATTGCACATGGAAGAATAATCTTACGAATCATATAAAACTTTGACATACCAGTTGCAATCGCTGCTTCACGGTACGTTTGACTAACTGCTAATAAAGACTCCTCTGTCGTTCGAATCATTGTCGGCAGGACAATTAACGTAAGTGTTAAAGATGCTGATAACATCGAACCCGCATAATCTCCAATTGCCATTTTACGAACGAAAAAATTAAGTCCAAATAAACCATAAACAATCGAAGGAATACCGGCAAGGATTTCAATTGCAAATCGTATTCCCGAAACAATTTTTCCTTGTTTGGCATATTCCGCCAAATAGATTGCTGAACCGATTCCTAACGGGATACAAAAAATCAATGTCAGTACCACCGTATAAATCGTATTGATAAGCATCGGTTTAATTCCATAGGAATCCATCAAAATGTCCGGCTCCGTAAACAAAAACGCCCGGTTGACATAGGGAAGTCCCTTTTTCAAGAGATAACCAATCAATCCAATTGTCAAAAAGGCAACCGCCACCGTGAGCATTATTACCACAAACCGAAACAAAATTGAGGAAATCCTCACTTTACTTTTTTAATACCATACTGCTGTCTCCTTTTCTCTATCGTTTTCCGGCTGCCGTTCGTTTGATTAGTGCATAGAACAGACCGTTAATCACAACGATAAATACAAATAATACCAGTCCGATTCCCATCAAAACACCGGAGGTCTCCTCACTTGCGTAAGCCATCTCTGTCACAATCGCCGTTGTCAAAAACCGAACCGGTTCCAACAGTTTTGGCATCTGTGCCACATTTCCGGCTACCATGATTACCGCCATCGTCTCTCCGACCGCACGTCCGAGTCCTAATAAAACCGCCGATAAAATACCGGATTTTGCCGCCGGCACAATAATATGTAAAATGGTATACTCGCGGTTGACACCCAGTGCTAACGAGGCCTCCATATATTCTTCCGGCACCGCTGTAATACTTGATTCACTGACCGAAATAATGGTTGGCAATGTCATTACAATCAATACAACAATCGCTGAAAGAAGTGTTAATCCGGCAGGAAGTGAGAACATATTCTGTACAAAAGGAACTAAAAAGAATCATTCCCAAAAATCCGTAAATAACCGATGGAATACCAGCCAGCATACTAATTACTGTCCGAAGTACGGAGGCAACCGGTCTCGGAATAAAATGGCTCATTCCAACCGCTACCAGAATGGAAACCGGAACTGTAATCACAACGGTCCCAATCATAGAAAATACGGATGATAACAAAAATGGTAAAATTCCATACTTTGCCGGTTCCACGGAAGTATCCCATGTCTTTCCAAACAAAAAGTTTTTAATTCCTACTTTCGCAATACTCGGTCCACCGGACTGAAACATATAAACACCAATCATAATAACAGCGATTACCGTTACAATGGTAAAAGGAATAAAAGATATCGAAACAAAAGATCCGATAATTTTTTATGTACTTTCATATTTTTGCGTGTCTCCTTCATATAAGGAAAGGGACACAGTTTTTTCCGATATCCGCTAAGGACTCGTCAAAACCTGCGCCCCATCAGTCATCCTTTGGATGACTTTTTCCAATTATTTTTTCTTAACTGTTACTTTGATTTTTGCTTTTACATTACCCTCTACGGTTGTAATGGTAATCGTTGCTTTACCTTTTTTCTTTGCCTTGATAACACCCTTTTTGCTAACGGTTGCTACCTTTTTTTTGTTAGAAGATTTAAACTTCACAGCTTTGTTTACGGCATTAGCAGGATAAACCGTGTATTTAATTGTTTTTTTCTTGCCCTTTTTCAAAGTGATTTTGCTCTTTACATTCAATTTAATCCGACGTGGAGCAATTTTTACCTGAGATAAATTTACAAATCCCATTTTTGTGATGATTTTCTTTGCATTGCTGCTGGTCTTAATCCATTTAATGAAGTTTCCGGCTGCTCCGGTTGCTTCCCCTTTGTTGCAAGTACGAATGGACGACTCATCTTATATGTACCATTTGCTACATTTTCTGTTGTCGGAGATACACCATTAAATTTTACGGCTTTTACCTGTTTTTCATCCAAATCACCAAGTGACATATAACCGATTGCACCGGGATTTGTTTTTACTGATGTCTGCATCGCACCGGTTGTTGAAATTTCAGCGTCCAGTTTTCCATAATTTTTCGCAATGTCCTTTTTGAAGTCATTCTTCAAAACATCTTCAAAACAACTTCTTGTACCGGAACCGGATTCACGTCCGTATACGGCTGCTGCCTTGTTGTAAGAAGAAACAATGCTCTTCCAGTTTGTTGTCTTTTTTGCATACAAGTCATAGAGCTGTTCCGGTGTGATATTTCCGACCGGATTACTTTTATTTACAACAATCGCAATTCCATCGTTGCAGATTACATTTGCCTTTAATACCGCTGCTTCATCTGCTTTCAAAGCACGAGAAGACATTCCGATGTCTACCTTTCCGTTCATTGCATCTGAAATTCCCGAGCCGGAACCGGTAATATTGGTAAAGTTAATTTTGATTCCTTTATTTTCTTTTGCGTACTGTTTTGCCAGCTGCTGAGCCAGTGGAGAAATCGATGTAGAACCGGACAATGTAATTGTTGCGGTTGCTGCTTTCGACTGGTTTGGTACTACAATTGGCGCAAGTGTAAATGCCATTGCCATAGTAAGTGATGTTGCAATTATTTTTTTCAGTTTCATAATTCATTACCTCTCTTTTTTTCATTTATTTGGTTTTAGATACAGAGAACCAATCAGTGATACAAACGGCACCGCCAAAATAATTCCGATGGTTCCCGATATTCCTCTTAATAGTTCAATCCCGATTGAATACATATTTATCATTTGGTTGTACGGATACGAATACGCATAAATCATAATCATCGTATTCAAGGAACTTCCGGTAAAAGCAAGAATTAATGTATTTGACATCGTTCCCATCATATCTTTTCCGACATGAATTCCGGATTTGAATAATTCCTTTTTGCTAATCTCAGGATTTCTGTCATGAATTTCCTGTATCGTACTGGAAATGGACATTTGCCACATCCATAACCGCTCCTAACGAAGCAATCAAAATACCGGAGTATAACAGATCTCCTACCTGCAATTTACAATTCTGAGCCACATAAATCAGATTTTCAATTTCTTCGGTGTTGTATCCGGATATGTGTGACAATTTTCCAAATAGCATGGCGATAATTCCGGATACCGCAACTCCCATAATTGTTCCTATCGTGGCACATACGGTTTTCTTTGTAAATCCGCCGATTAACAGAAGCGATACAATGGTAATCAGACAAACGACTGCAATCGTTAAAGGAAATGGGCTCGCTCCCTCATAAAGCAGGGGAAGGTATAAACCGATGATACATATAAAGGTAAACACCAGAGCGATAGCGGAATAAATTCCTCGTTTTCCACCGATGAGACAAAGTATCAGTAAAAACAATCCGATTAAAGCATACATGACATACTCTCTGTCGTAGTTATACACATTGGCATTGATTACATCACCATATGCACTAATCTGTACAATTACTTTTTGTTCCAACCTGACAATTTGCCCCGTACAAATAACCATTTAGATTATTTGCTTCTACGGTTTTTTTCCCTTGTGGGAGCCGGATGTGATTTTTACTTTCACATCCTGACTTCCCGCCATCTCTCCCTCACCGGTATTATTTCCACCGCTGTTTCCTTTTACAATTTCCACCACAGTGGCTTTGGCATACTCTAAACCATCTTCGCTAATCAGTGGTGTCTTTTTCACTGAACTGCTTACATACCAGATGATACCAAACAATACCAAAAGTGCTGCCGCCGTGCCAATGATTTCAATTGCTTTCTTCTTCGTTATCCGCTCCATATAATTCAATCATCCTATCTTGTAACTTTCACTTTAAAGGTTTTCTTTAATGTACCTGCTTTTACAGTGATTGTTACGTTTTTCTTTTGTATACTTCTTCGCCGTTACTTTACCGGCTGCACTTACCTTCACATACTTTTTTGTTGGAAGATTTGTAAGTAACTTTTTTTTTCTTTGTGTTGGTTCTCTTAGTTATGATTTTAAAGGATTTGCCTTTTTTTCAGTTTCACCGTTTTACCGGCAATGGATTTTTTACCTTTTTAATCGTAAGTGCTGCCTTTTTTCACTGTGGTCTTAGCAGCCGGCTCACCATCATCCAAATCCAAATCATCATCACCGTAGGAACTCACTACTTTGTATTCCACATTGTAAATTGCTTTTTTCAAGTTTGCATATGCTGTGTCATATGTAGCTGCCGGAATCTTTGTTGTCAAATCCGGAAGCAGTGTCTTGTCTAACAAACTTGAGAATCCTGCACGAAGTGTCGTCGTTGTCGTATCACCAATTTTAGAAGCGAATTCACCCTGTGCATATCCATAGTAGTTCAATGGGTCTTTGGCATTGTCCGCATTGTTTGTCTTGTCATAAAGTACAGACAATTTTTCTGCTCCCTTATCCTTTGATGTGGATGCAACAATCTCTTTCAACACTTTCACCGCATCATCTACTTTTTTCAAAGAATCTTCGCTGTATACGGAACTGCTTAATCCTTCTGCTTTTTTTGATCAACTGCTGTGCCGAATCTTTTTTGCTTTCTTTTTAATGGTAAATGGTTTTGCATATTCAGCACCTGTATAATCAAAAGTCTTGATTGTAAATGCCTGATCCGAAAAATCAATGGTCGAATAGGTCGGAAGCTGATTGTTGGAACGCTCTGCGATGTAATACTGTTTCTGCGTAGCTAAGTTATAGAACTTAGAACCACTGGCAGAACCTGCCGCAATATACAGTGTTCCTTCCGGATTTGTTGCCGAATCCTGTCCGTATTCAATTGCCGTACCATCAATAATCTGATAGGTTCTTGCATAACTATGGTCATGACCGGTTAAGCAAACATCAATGTCATACTTATCCATGAGTGGTAGCAAAAATTGTACGAAGATTTGCTCCATCAAAATCGGAGTGTGGCTGTCCGGAACCATAAATATCATGGTGGAAGGCTACCACTTTCCATTTCGCATTTGGTGCGCTCTTAATTGCCTTTTCCATCAATTTGCTATGCTCTGCCGCATTACGGTTATTACTATTCAAAACAATGTATAGTACATCGCCATAGCTGAAGTAGTAATCACTTCCGGAGTTCGTTGCTCCCAAATTATCCTCTGTATTTGGGTTGTTGTAATGATACTTGTAATCGGTTCCTTTGCTCTCATGGTTACCGATGGAAGAAGCAAGCGGCAGATTACGAAGTACCGACGGATATAAGAAACCGGCATACTCGCTCTCTCTTACATTCTTTGTATCTGCTTCATCTGCTGCAGCATAATCAATCTGGTCACCTACTGACAGTACAAAACTTGCATCTCCATCTTTTTTCTTTGCCATCTCCAATGTTTTGTTCCAGTTGTAAGTATCAACCGCGATATTTACATCATCAATTGTTCCCTGTCCTTCGGAACCGGATGCACCAACCTGCGGGTCACCTACCAGCCAGATTTTGTAAGAAGAAAAATCTTTTTGTCTGATACTTTTCTGCCTTACTCCATGTCGTTCCGTCGTTGGAATAGCTGTAGTAATAAGTAGTGTTTTTCTCCAATGCGCCTTTTATGGATACTTTGTTGGAAGCTTTGTAAGTCTCCACACTGTTGGAACGGTTAATATCGGTAACTGTGCCGTCATATACTTTGGCGTCGGATAAGTCTTCTTTCTTTCCTAATTTTACTTTTGCTAATCCTTTTGTTTTGGAATACCAGCAAAATTCAAATCTTTCTCAGTTGCGCCCGGTGTCAATACAATTTTACCGGAATCAATGGACTCTTTCCCTGTCCAGGTGCTGTCTTTCCATGTCTGGTACTCACTGACTGCTTTTGTGTCTGCTGTCAACGTGCTTTTTTCTGTTGTCTCTCCATAGGCTCCTGCCTGAATGGGATTTAAGGTCAGACTCAATGCTGCCAACGCAGAAAAAAGCAATTACTCTGTTCATTCTTTTCATTTTACCTCCATTTTTCCTGCCACGGATGTGGCACTTTCTTATTCTGCATTTCCTTCGTTACAATCCCATCTTAAAATTTCATTGTAAAATCCACTACCTAACAAAAGTAAAAAATTTGAAAAATTTTTCAAAAACCAGGCATTAAAAAAAGCCCTAAACTGCCTAAAAAATCGTTTTTAAGGCAATCCGAGGCTTTCCTTTTGTAAAATCCTTTAATTTAACTTTGCAAGTATTTTCTTAAATTGAATCGTAAACAAAATAGCAGTAAAGGTAACGGCAAACACGTCCGCAACCGGTTCTGCCAGATACACCGCAAAGGTCTGGTCCACAAAAAAGCTGCGGCAGAATATAAATGAGCGGAATTAACAAAACAAATTTTCTCAACACCGCTACAATAATTGAACAAACAGCACTTCCAATTGAGACAAACGTCATCTGGCAGGCAATCTGGATACCGAAAATAAACAGTGCCCCACAATATACACGTAATGCCTGGGAAGTAAAATCAAGGAAAGTGGCATCGCTTGTAAACATGCCCACAAAAGACGCGGGATGATTAAAATAAATGCCCACAAAACAACAGAGTATACCAAACTAATTGTTAGCAGCAAACGAAAACTTTTTTCACACGCTCACGATTTTTCGCTCCGTAATTATAACTGGTAATCGGCTGTGCCCCTTCCAAGCCCCTTGCAGCGGAAGCATCGCAAACTGCATCACACTTGTTAAAATTGTCATCGCACCGACCGCCAAATCCCTCCGTAAGCAAGTAACGACGAATTAAAACAGACCGAAATGACACTCTCACTTGCCTGCATAATAAATGCAGAAAGTCCCAATGCAAGACACGGAAGCACCAAACCAAAATCCACTGAAGATTTTTTCTTTTGAGGCGGAGAATCGTTTTCTCACCACATAGAAAATGAATTACCCACACACAAGAAATTCCCTGCGATAAAATAGTAGCAAGTGCAGCTCCTCTTACTCCCATATGAAACCCATAAATAAAAACAGGATCCAATATAATATTAGCCACTGCACCTATCATTACCGTAAACATACCGGTCTTTGCAAATCCCTGTGCCGTAATAAATGCATTCATTCCCAAGGTCAGCTGTACAAAAAGTGTGCCAAATGCATACAAACTCATATATGAATTTGCATACGAAATTGTATTTTCACTTGCTCCAAAAGCAAGAAGCAAATCTTTATTCCAAACCAGAATAACTACCGTCAAAATAAGAGAAATCACTACCTGCACCGTAACGCAGCCGCCAAGAATCTTCTCTGCCGACTCATGCTCTCCCTTTCCCATCGCAATCGAAGCACGCGGTGCACCACCGGAACTGATTAACGCTGCAAACGCTGACACAATCATAATCAATGGCATGCACACACCAACCCCGGTCAGTGCAAGGCTTCCGTCTCCCGGCATATGTCCAATATAAATGCGGTCAACAATGTTATAGAGCATATTCACAAGCTGTGCAATAACCGTTGGCACTGCCAGTTTAAAAAGCAGTTTTCCCACCGGCTCCGTTCAAGAAAAGTTTTGTCCTGTTTCATATTGTTATATTTCCTTCTTTCTATCTTTTTTTTGTAATAGAACTAATTGTAGACAAAATGGGTAACAACTACCAGTGCTCCATACCGACGTACTCAAAACCCGCGAGTCACAAAGCTTTTCTACTTAAATTACTGGAATCCTAATAAATAACAGTAAACACTCAATCCAAAATTTTCACTCCTTGATGTTGTTCTCCGTCGTTTTATACAATATGACGCAATTGATTTGTGTCAGGTGTTCGCTGGTACTCTATTTTGATTCCAGTAATTCGGCAGAATATCTTTAGGTCTTGTGGGTTTTTGAGTACGTCGGTATGTGGCACTGGTAACTTCAGTGCCCATACCGCTACGTACTCAACGAGCGAAAGCGCCCACAAGACCAAAGATATTCTGCCAAATTACGGAAACTAATAAAATACCCCGAACATCTATCACAAACACCTACCTGAAATTGTTTTGACATAATTATTTTTACACTAAATCTATCATTACATAAAAAGGAGTACACGCATGAAAAGAAAAGCACTTTGGATAAGCATCATTGGTATTCTTTTAATCGGTTTCGTCTGCCTATTCTGCTATCGGCATTATATAAGACAAAAACAAATCGAGCAAAAAAACATACCGGTTTAGTCAGTGAAGATTTTCCGGTTCAGGATATCAAACACCAAAGCAAAAATATTTATGAAGATGCTTACCAGGCAGAAACAGACACCCAGCTTCAGATCATGAAGGACAATCATTCCTACACAATCGAAGATCCACTTCTTGTCTGGAATCCATATGGAACAAATACCGGTTCCTTCTATTATTATGGCATGTCCGAACAGGATAGTTATGTCGTTTGTGAAGTGACCTGTAACAATGGCAGCGTGATAAAACACCGCTTGAAAAATGATTCCGATTCCGGCGTAACAAAAACACATGAATACTTAATTACAGGACTGGCACCAGGACTTAAAAATCATTTTCCCTTGCTTTTTTATGACGCAGGAAACAATTTGATTCATACCTATCAATATACGGTCACACTCAAAAAGGATAAACAGATTCCTGCCATTACCAAAGTGGAAAAAAGGGAATAGCAAATCTTCTTTGACCGATGGACTTTTTGCCGTTTTGGGACATGATAAATCTAAGGCAAAAAATATTTATTATTATGACAATAACGGTATCTGCCGGGGAAAAACACCATTGGATGACTACCGCACCGACCGTATTTTAACGATTGATGGAAAAATTGTCTACTCCTACAGCCTCACAGACATTGCATTTGTCAACCGACTGGGAAAAGTTGAAAAGACACTTTCTCTTGGCAAATACGAACTTCATCATGACTTTATGTACGATGAAAAACGAAATGAGCTTTTATGTCTTGTCAACGACACCGACAAAGACACAATTGAAGATGTTTTGATTTCTGTCAATATTGAAACCGGAAAAGTAAAAAACTGGTTGATTTTGAGAAAATGATGAAGTCCATGAGAAAGCGCTCCGTACAGCGCAAAGGCGGAAAAAATACATATGGCGGAACCGAGCTTGACTGGCTTCATTTGAATTCTCTGGATATGATTAATGATAAAGATGCCGTATTCAGCAGCCGGGAAGAAAGTGTAATTATTAAAATCAATAATATTTACGAGAATCCTTCCATTGACTACTTAATCCACAGCGGCTCTCTTTATAAAGGAACCAAATATGAAAACTGTTATTAAGACAAAAGGGAACTTTGTCGGACATGCCGGGCAGCACACGATTACAGTAGAACACGATGCTTCACTGCCAAACGGACAATATTATTTATTTATGTACAATAACAACTTCGGCAGTGCAAAAACGCTCCCTCAGTTTGACTGGAGCCTCTATCCGGGCGTTGGCACATACCGCAAAGGAACTGCCTCCTATTTTTGCAAATATTTAGTCGATGAAAACAAAAAACATACGAATTGGTTCAGCAGTTCTCCGTTCCGTATTCCAGTGTTGTCAGCGGAGTGAATTATATTGGAAATAACATCACATTCAGCAGCGGCATGGACCACACTTACGGCGAATACGATAAACAAGGAAACATGATTTGTACTTATACTTATGCCGCAAAGCGATACGCTTACCGCGTAATAAAGTATGATTTTACTGATGTATACTATGAAAAGGAGGCAACCCGATGAAACAAAAAGAAACTACTGGTAAGTATATTTTTCCTTCTGTTTTGCGGCACTTTCGTCTGTGCCACAAAATCTCAGGCAAAAAAATACTTACTATCAAACACAGTACGAAAAACGTTTATACGACTAAATACCAGAGGGAAGCAACTTCTTATCTGACCAAATGGAAAAAAGGGGAAAAGAACTTTGGATGCCCCTCTGTTAGTAAAAAATCCATATGGCACACTGAGTACCTCTATTTACTTTTTATGCGGTTTCTACAGAACCACTTTACGCCAAGTACACCATTACAGCCAAAGGTGCGGAAACGATTTCCGGCACTTTAGCAGGCGGATCGGAAGCAAATGTGCGCCTAACTCACGAATATCTAATTCCGGGACTCGCTGCCGGCAGAAAAATACAGTAGAAATTAATTTCTACAATGCAGCAAATGAGTGGAAAAAGACTGTTCGCTTTTCAACGACACCCAAAAAGGAAAAAGCGATTCCGAAAATCAAAAAAGTGAAAACGGAAAAAGCAAAACTGCCGTCTCGCTCGGCTTCTATGCCATGTTTGGACACGATAAATCAGATGCCACCAACATTTACTATTATGATAACAACGGTGTAAGCCGCGGCTTGACACCACTGAATGGCTACCGCACCGACCGAATTCTCACCGTAGACGGCAACTGGATTTTCTCCTATGATATTGACAAACTTGCCGTGATGAACCGCTTAGGGCATATCGTGAGACAAATCTCTCTCAAAGGTTACGAACTCCACCACGATTTTATGTATGATGCGGCTCATAAAAATTACTGTGTCTTGTAAATGATAAGAAGAAAAAACAATTGAAGACGTTGTTATTTCTGTTGATATTAAAACTAAAAAAACAAAAAAATTAGTTGATTTTGCAAAACTTATGTCGGCTTCCAGAAAAAAACATGTTCAGCGAAAGGGTGGTAAAAACACCTACGGAGGAACTGAACTTGACTGGCTCCATTTAAATTCCTTAGATTTAATTAATGATGGAGAACTAATTGTGAGCAGCCGGGAAGAAAGTTCTTTGGTAAAGGTCAGCAATATTTACAAAAAGCCGAAAATCAAGTACATCATCCACTCCGGCTCCCTCTACAAAAGACATCGCTTGCAAAGTATCTTCTCAAGCGGACCGGTGTCAAATTTGTCGGACATGCCGGTCAGCATACGATTACTGTAGAAAAAGATGATACCCTCCCAAATGGGCAGTATTACCTCTACCTGTACAACAACAATTTCGGCAGTGCAAAAACACTTCCAAAATTCAGTTGGAAAAGTTATAAAGGCGTCGGCTCCTACAAAAAGGAAAGGCTTCTTATTACTACAAATATCTGGTGGATGAGAAGAAAAAAGACCTACCGGCTTGTAAAAAAAAATTGCTGTTCCTTATTCCAGTGTTGTCAGCAGTGTCCAGCATTTTGATGAAAACATCACATTCAGCAGCGGCATGAACCACACCTACGGCGAGTATGACAAAAATGGAAAAATGATTCGCACCTTCACTTACCAGTCCAAACGTTACGCCTACCGCGTAATGAAATATAAATACGATATTTTCTAATACCCTCAAAAAAACTGCCGATTCTTAGAATCCTTGTTCTTAGAACCGGCAGTTTCTTTTCCTCTTACCTTACTTACATGGCAAGCCCATCCTGTAATTGCTTTTGCCAAGGTACGGATACATGCTGCCATCTTGTCAATTTCTGCAATTCCGGCAGCATTTCCAGCACAAAGCCGAGCCACTGTCCAATCGATACACCAGCCACCGACAAAACCGTAATCAAAATATTTCCTGTTAAGCGTCAAGAAAACGTGGTTATAACAACATATTTCTTAATTAAATTTTTTTATAATAAGCTCACAATAACAAATCAAAGGAGCGAAAACGCATGACAAATTCAATGTTTTGTTTTCAATGTGAACAGACCGCAGGATGTGCCGGATGCACCGGTTGTGCAGGCGTATGTGGTAAAACTGCCGAAACTGCCAATCTTCAGGATGAATTAACCGGAGCACTGATTGGCTTGGCACGTGCCTGCGAAAACAATAAAAAACGGAAAATACGGATCAGATTATTATAGAAGGTCTTTTTACAACCATTACAAATGTAAACTTTAACGATGATACGCTGCGCGAAATGATTCAGCGGGTAAATGAAGAAAACACATCATTGTACCGGATTGCAGCGTATGCAAAAATCCATGTGGAAACACCGACAATTATGACATGAAACGAATTTGGGAAGCAGATGAAGATATCCGCTCATTAAAATCCCTTATCCTCTTTGGCATCCGTGGCATGTCAGCCTATGCATACCACGCAAAAATGCTTGGCTATACAGATGAAACCGTCAATCAGTTCTTTTTATAAAGCACTTTGTGTAATTAGCTATGATTTTGATATGGAGCATCTTCTCCCAGTTGTTATGGAAACGGGTGAGGTAAACCTCGCATGTATGGCACTGTTAGACCGTGCGAACACAACCTCGTATGGCACTCCGGTTCCGACAAAGGTTTCTCTGACTGTTGAAAAAGGACCTTTTATCGTTGTAAGCGGTCACGATTTGAAAGATTTGGAATTGCTTCTTAAACAGACGGAAGGAAAAGGAATTAACATCTATACGCACGGAGAAATGCTTCCTGCCCACGCTTATCCGGAATTAAAAAATATCCTCATTTGAAAGGAAATTTTGGAACAGCATGGCAGAACCAGCAAAAAAGAATTTGACAATGTTCCGGCAGCCTTTTTTATTTACAACCAACTGCTTAATGCCTGTGAAACCTGGTTACGCTGACCGCGTTTTTCACAACCGAAGTCGTTTCTTACCCAAATGTCACACACATTGGTGAAGACAAAGATTTTACACCGGTTATCGAAAAAGCACTGGCACTTGGTGGCTATTCAAAAGACAAAGAAAATACCGGAATTAATGGCGGCACTATGTCATGACCGGATTCGGACACGGAACCGTCCTTGGTGTTGCAGACCAGGTGATTGATGCTGTAAAAACGGCGACATCCGACACTTTTTCTTAGTCGGTGGGTGTGACGGTGCAAGACCGGGAAGAAATTATTATACCGAATTTGTAAAACAGACACCAAAAGACACCGTTATTTTGACACTTGCCTGTGGAAAATACCGTTTCAATGACTTAGACCTTGGTGAAATTGGCGGACTTCCCCGCATCATGGACATGGGACAATGCAACGATGCCTACTCTGCCATTCAGGTTGCTATCGCACTGGCAAAGGCATTCGACTGTGATGTCAATGAACTTCCTTTGTCGATGGTTCTGTCCTGGTACGAGCAAAAAGCTGTCTGCATTCTGCTGACCCTGTTACACCTTGGTATCAAAAATATTTATCTGGGACCAACACTGCCAGCCTTCCTCTCAAAAAATGTGCTGCAATATCTGATTGATGAGTATCACATTTCCAAAGTATCAACCCCGGAGGAAGACTTAAAACAGATTCTTTCATAATCACTTAGTGTGAATTTTTTATCTGAATCTGACACATTTTCATGGACGCCAGCGCGTTTTCGTGGGACTCTTTTGTCACTCCCGCGCAGCACGCTGCGTCCACGGAAATAACAGTTTCCGGAAATACAGTTTTTAATCCCATTGCATTTGAAATTACACAGATATCCGTACATAACCCAATCAATTCGATTTCATCACCAAAAAACAATTCCGGTTGTGCCAAAACCGCCTGCGACCAATCATATCCAAATGTATTTTTATCCAACACCATATCATCCTCACTAAAACCAATCTCATCTGAAATCTGCCACCCAAAAGTTCCTTCGATACAATGCTTCACCGGCAGATTTTTTTCCCTCCTGCGTATCCAGATAGTCCTCTCTATGCGTATCACGGGTAAAAAAACCCGGATTCCCCTGCCTCCCGGTATTCTTTAATTTTATCCTTTACAAATGGCACAATTGCCTCCGCCTCTTTTGTTCCCAGCGCTCCATTAATAAAATCATTCTGCATGTCAATCACAAGTAATGTCTTCATTTGAACTCCTTTCCAGCCAGTCGGCCTCAATATTTACAATTTGGTGCATTGGTATGACCGTATGGTCGTTAAAAACCAATTCGCGTTTATATTCATCCATTTTCTTTACCACACAGGCATAACTTTCATATCTCCCGCCTGCCTTCTTCTCATCCGGCAGAAAATATGTGATCGTCACCTCCGGATTTTCACTCATTTTGGCTTTTATCTGCATAAAAATCCAATCAAGCCGCTCCATCACATCTTCACCAAGTGCTGCTTTTTCATCCGTCAAACGAGCCGTCTCGGAAATTGCCTCCTCATGTCCGGTCAGTGCCGCAAATGAGGAAAACTGCGCCGCCCGGTCTCTTCTTGCCATGCGCGGATGATTTTTGGAATTGGGATGCGGCATAAAAAGAATGTCATCGTATTTATGACTAATTTCATTATTCAGCATTTCCTGACCTCCTTTCCTTTTTCGAATCCGATTATGCCTTGTGTCCACCAATCTGTGAATTTCTATCTTTGGCAGTTGCACCTTCTTCCAGATTCATTCCTTTTTAAAATTGCATTTTTCCAAACTTTTTCTTAATATCAAGCATCGCATGCTGGATTCGTTTTCTTTTTCAAGAGCAGCCTCTTCTTTCTCGCGCCCCCGTTTTACTTCTTCATAATCCGTAAAAAGCTGTAGCTGCTCATAGCTTTCTTTCTCCTGCACCAAATCCTCACTCACTAACTTATTCGCTGTAATGGTAATCCGGCGAACCAATAACTTTTTATCTACAATCCGGTCATATAATTCCATTACTGCATCCATAATTATAGCAGTGGATGAAGTCTGCCTTTTAAATTAGTTGTCCCATGTGCATGTTTTGGCACCTTTTCTTCCATAACGGTCCGTTGTTACAACTCCTTTGTAGCTTCGATTTCTTGATGGGTCTGTCAAGTTTACAATATCATACCCTATCGTGAGTACAATCTGATCTGTAACAAGTCTTTTGTCGACCAAATCAAGCACCATCAAATCCGTCATTTCCTTTACCACCAGTTTCGCTTTATCAAAATCATAGGGACACTGCAAAACCTGACCGGAACTCACACTGTTCGTCTCCGGCTTATACGCCTTAACATCCTGAATTGTGCACGGCTCATACCCCCATGCATGGTCAATCAAGAGTTCCGCATTCACACCAAACAATTGATACAAAAGTTCTTCATTGTATAACTCATCCGGTTTTCCAATGGAACATCTGGCAATATCGCCCATCGTATAAAGACCATTTGCTTCTAATTTTTTGCATAGCCGGGACCCACACGCCAAAAATCGGTAAGCGGCCTGTGATTCCAGAGGAGCTTCCGATACGACATCTCATTTAACGCCGCAATCCGCACCCCGTTTTTATCCGGATCCATATGTTTTGCCACCACGTCCATCGCAATTTTACAAAGATACATATTGGTGCCAATTCCTGCTGTCGCTGTAATCCCGGTTGTTTTGAGAACATCCTGTATCATTGTCATGGCAAGTTCTCTTGCCGTCATTTCATAGGTAGAAAGGTAATCGGTCACATCCACAAACACCTCATCTACCGAGTAAATGTGCATATCCTCCGGCGCAATGTACTTCAAATAAATATCGTAAATTTTTGTGCTGTACTCCATGTAATATGCCATTCTGGGTGGTGCCACAATATAATCAATGGCAAGAGTTTTATTTTTTTTTAGTTCCACACTGTCATCCGAGGCACCGAGAAATGTTCGATTCGGTGCCTGATACCGGCGTTTATAATTTGCTTCTTTCACCTTTTGAACGACCTCAAAAAGCCGTGCCCCGGTATTCCATAACTTTTAAGAGCAGGTGAAACAGCAAGACAAATTGTTTTTTCTGTCCTTGTTTGATCTGCCACCACAAGATTTGTAGTAAGTGGGTCGCGATTTCGTTCTTTACATTCCACAGAAGCATAAAACGATTTTAAATCAATTGCAATATAAGTTCTATCGACTGATGCACGCGATGTCATAATCGATCTGCACCTCCTGATGCGAATACATTTTATAAAACAATCCAAAAATACGATCCGCAACCATACTTCCATTTACTTCGTCCGTATCCATAAGAATTACCACAATCTGTTTACTGGAATATCTCGTCGATACATCCGACCTGCGTAAGGACGTATAAATTGCTTTCTCCAAGGTCTCCAAAATCAGTTCCATCTCTGTCACATCAATTTCCCGATTTTCCTCATTCACCGTAAATAACACGGTTTGAACATCCTTTTCGTTTCTCTTTACAAAACGGCAGATAAAATTATAAACATGATGAAAACTGTCTATATCAAGAAAATACGCGCCCTGTCCATCATCTGCACGGCTCATTAAACTGTTAATATACTTCAGGTCAACAATTTTTCCGCCACGGCTTTTTTTTCCTTCTGTAACTTATCACTGAAAAAATGATATGCGTTTTTTCCGTTCTGCTTCACATAGTATAACGCTTTATCTGCTGAGTTGTAAAGTTTATTAAATTCCATTCCGTCTTCCGGTGTCTGCGCAATGCCAATCGAAACGGAACACTCGGTTTCAAAATCAAATTCAGCAAATTTCTTTTGAAAACCGGAAATAATCTCTGCTGCACGGCTGCCCAGTTCACTTTTTTCTGTAACATCCTTTACAAAATCATAAACTCGTCACCGCCAATCCGACAAAGAACACCCCCTTCTCCTGCAAATTTCTTTTAAAGTGCCGGCAAATATTTTAAGCGTTTCATCCCCGGCAATGTGACCGTAATTGTCATTAACTGCTTTAAAATTATCCATATCAAGCATAAAAAGAGCACCTTTTTTCCCTGTGAAATCATTTCATTTACAGCATTCTCTGTATAGGCGCGATTCCAAAGACCGGTTAGGACATCCTGATAAGATTTACTTTTTAATATCCGATACTTCACGGGTTTTCTTCTCTAATTTATCCGCAAGCCACGCCGAAGTTCTTCTAGTTCAAGTGCTCTTCCAATCCTTGACTGCATAACAGCCGGCACAAAAGGTTTTACAATAAAATCAATGGCCCTCTTTAAAACAGCGGGTCTCCGTCTCGGTATCATTGTCAGCCGTAAGAAAAATCACGGGAATGTCCTTACCGTTCTCCATCGTCCGAATTTTTCTAAGCAGTTCAAAGCCATCCATTTCCGGCATACTGATATCCAAAAGAATCATGTCACATTCCTCATTTTCCAAATAAGACAATGCCTGTGTTCCCCTAACAACAGGGATTACCTTATATTCGCCACTTAACACTTTCCGCGCTGCCGAAAGATTTAGTTTATCATCATCTACAACTAATATTGTTTTCATCTTGCTATCACCTCATACGTTTTATTCATCATCCATCTTTGCAAATAACATTCCAAAGGTACCAGGTCCGCAGTTAATGGCAACCGCCGGAGATGCCTTTTGATAAATAATGTTCTCGATTGCATCTTTTTCTCTTACTTCTTTTGTAATTTCCTTTAACTCATCATTCGTTAGTCCTGCATAGGTAATAAACAGCATCTTTTTATCCATATGAAGCTCTTTATTAAACGTGGAAGCAATGTATTTCTTCCATGCCGTTTTTCTTCTGCCAACATAAATTTTCTTTATTTTCATCCTGCCATTTTTTAGAACAACTACAGGATGGAGCATAAATGCCTGACATAGTTTATGAACCTTTTTCCGAAATTTTTCCTGCCTGCATCAGATATCCCGTCTCGCTTACAATAAAACTTGTCTGAATCTGTTTTTTATAAGCCTTAAGTTTCTGCACAATATCCCCGGCTCCCATTCCGCCGGCAGCACAAGATATGGCATACAAAACGATAAGTCCCATACCGCTTGACAATTGTCCGGAATCAATAACCATAACATTATCAAACGCTTTTGACGCTTCCAGCGCATTCGCAAATCCGGGACTAACACTTTCTGCCATAGAAATATGGACAACAGACTGCGCTTTCGTAAGCTGTTCGGCAAAAAACTCTTCGTAATCACTTACTTTTGGTGCCTCCGACTGCGCCATTTCACCACGCTCTTTCATATAGGCAAGGATACCATCTGTCTCCGTTTCCACACCATCTAAAAATTCACCACCCTCTGTTTTCACGCGATAGGGCATTACAGCAGCTAAATTTCCATCTATGAGATAATCCGGTAAATCGGATGTGGTATCCGTCGATATCATAACCGGCACTTTTTTCCTGTGCTCTAAAAATCGGAGCCTCTATCATTCCCACGGTTCCTTCCGCATTGAATTGCCTGATAAGATTTTTAGGAAGATGACGAATAAGTTCTTCCTCCAATTGTACACCACTGACCGGTTTTAACAAATACCCATCAAATCCTTCGCGAAAATAAAGTGCTTTATTTTCACTTCCGGCATTTGCTGTCAGTGCCACAACCGGCGTATTTTGATTGAAACCACCCATCTGGGTCCGAATCGCACGCAGACATTCAATACCATCCATTTCCGGCATCAGATGATCCATAAAAATAACATCATATCTCGTCTGAAGACTTTTCTTTAAACACTTTTCTCCACTTTCTGCCGTATCCACCATAACTTTTGTGTCACGAAGCAGTTTTTTTGCCACCATCCGGTTCATTTCATTATCGTCCACAATTAAGACGCGTGCCTTTTCTGCCTCAAAACTTTGTCTGTACGATTCTCTTTGATTTGTGCCATGTCTTGTCTCCAAATCCAGTTCACCGATCTCTTCATTGCTTACCACTTTTTGTGGAATTGTAATGATAAATGTGGAGCCTTTTGTATACACGCTGTTTACGGAAATGTCACATCCCATAAGTTCTACTAACTGCTTCACAATCGAAAGTCCCAGTCCGGTTCCCTCTATATAGCGGTTTTCACTCTCGTCAATGCGTTTGAATGCTTGAAATAAATACGGAATACTTTCTTTTTAATTCCCATTCCGGTATCCGTCACCGAATAAGAAATTAATGCATTTCCGTTCTCCTGCTCTTTGCACTGAATGGATAAAGTAACAGCCCCCTCTTTTGTATATTTAACCGCATTATTTAATACATTAATGAGAATCTGTTTAATCCTCACTTCATCACCAAACAGCTGGGATGGCAGCAAAGGGTCCACATTGATATGAAATTCAAGCCCTTTTTCCTTTGCCCGTATCCAGAGCATATTCACAACATCGGATAACATATCTCCTGTTTCGTAAACTGGCCGGAACAATCTGCATTTTCCCCGATTCAATTTTTGACATATCCAATATATCATTAATCAGCGTCAAAAGCATCTTGCTTGCCCCCTGAATACTCTTGGCATCGCCGGCTGCTTCATCCGAAATTTCTTCTCGCAAAATCATCTCATTCAGTCCAATAATAGTATTTATCGGTGTCCTGATTTCATGGCTCATACTTGAGAAAAAATGATTCTGCATCCGATTTAATTCTTCAATTTCTTTTTTTGCTCCTTTGCAATCTTACTTTCTTTCCGGTACATCGCATTTTGAAATAAAATCATGCTGCACACAAGAACCGTCACTGCCACCAGTGTAAAAAGGAATCGACATAGGCTGCCTGAGTCGTGTGAAATTCTATAATTCTGGGATTCCAATAAGCCGTCAGATAACATGCGCCATACAGGCAGAAACTGCTGGCAATCAATATGTATTTTGCCTTCTTCTCAACTACCAGACAGACAAAAACAACGCCAAACATCAGCCAAATCGGGCCGCCTCCATAAATTCCTCCACTTGTCAAAAAGTTAAAAGGAAGCGCAAAATAAATCAGCAAAACGGAAATCAGCACTGCTCCTATTTGAATTTTATGAAAATGGATGGAAAAATACGTTATCGCAACCGCAAGCGCAAATACTACAAGAAGTGAAAGGGTGTTTGCCATACTTTCTCCTAACACAAGACCAACAAGAATTCCCATTGCCAGTCCCATTAAGCCAATCGTGACCAGAAGGCGGAACAATCGTTCCTGAAGCCCTAATTCATGATTGTTAAACACTTGTATCAATCGTTTTGGATTCATTCGCATTCACCTCTTTCCACACGTTTGTAAAGCTTCTCTGTTTTATTAAGTGCCCGGTCAAATTCAAAATCCGTGACATCTTGTTTGATATTCTCAATCAATTCTCTCCCCGACAAGTTTGCGCACTTTATATGCTGCAGTTTTTGAATAATTTTTTCTGCGTCATCTATTTCGTAAGCACGCAATTTTTCCATCAAAAGCATTAATTCTTCCAATAATTTTTCGCTATTTATTTGCGTTACAGAAAACTCCTCTTCTTCCAACACAGTACCAAGCAGGCTACCGATTTCCACAACCGCCGCTGCATACTGGTCTAGAACTTCTTTGTGATTCTTCTCAATGAAATCCCAGTCTTTTTCTTTCGCTGCCATTTCCAAATCTTTTGCCAGATCAGACAAATTCTCTGCTCCTATCATCTTCGCCGTACTCTTTAAGGCGTGCACACGAATCCGATAATCTTCCATATTTTTCTGCTCATAATCCGCTTCTATCATTTGTCTCTTTTTCACCGACTCACTGTGAAACTGCGCTAACAATTCTCTGTAAAATATTTCATCTCCACGGCAGTATTGCAGCCCGGCATTCCTGTCAAAATTCGTTTTCCTCTCGTCCGTTTTACAGCCTCTTTTTCCTCACTGACATAGGTAATCGACGATTTCGGAAGCACCTTGCAAAGAACTCGTTCCAGTGTCATTGTCTCAATCGGTTTTGAAACAAACTCATCAAAACCTTCCTCCATAAACATTTTCTTTGCTCCACTGACTGCATTTGCCGTAAATGCAACAATAATATATTCTGACCACTCTCTTTTTGCATTTTACGAAGTTGTTTTAACGTTTCAATACCATCCATTTCCGGCATCATATGATCAAGGAAAATAATATCAAATCTTTCCTTTTCACAAGCCGCAATTGCCTCTTTTTCCGCTGATTACAGTTTTTACTATCATCTGATAATTTTCAAAAATCCCTTTGCAACGGTCAGATTCATCGGCTCATCATCCACAACCAACACCTTAATTCCCGGGCATATCATTTTTCGTTTCTTTCTTTTTGACAAATCACTTTCCTTTTCCTTTAAAATATTTAATACAGACTGTGTACAAAGGGGCTTCCGAATTATTTCTATCCGCTTTTTTCCTGCGGCAGAATAATATTTTTCCTGCCACAACAACAATCCGCACTTTTGAATCTGTCATTTCCAAATAATTCTTATTTACGCGATACTCCTCCTCACCCACAAACAAATGCGTCACCGGTGTCACTTCTAATAACTGTTCCAATTCGTCCCGGTTCGTAACACGGTGCAATGAGATGTCAAACTGTTTTACCATATGCGCAATCATTTTATTATAATACTCTCTTACTTGAGGCACTTTATATTTTTCCGTCATCAAGAAACATGCAACACACAAGTTTTTATTATTAATTAAAGGCTTTTCCGGATTTTCTTCTGCCACCTGCTGTGGAATACTAACCGTAACCGTAGTTCCCCTGCCCTCTTCACTTTCAATCCGCATAAACCCATTCATCACACGAACCATTCCGTACACAATAGACAAACCTAACCCAAGTCCCCCCACCTTTCGGTTTCTTCCTGTACTTGTTTGGTAGAACCGCTCCGTAATTCTTTCCAGTTCATCTTTTGCAATGCCGACACCTGTATCACTTACTTCAATACACAAATTGATTCCATAAGATTTTTTTAATGAAAAAATTCTGACATAAACACCGCCCTCTTGCGTAAATTTCATCGCATTATCCACTAGATGTTTTAATATCTTTCTTATTTTCCGCTCATCGCCCAAAAGAACCGGTGGAATTTTTGTATCATAGTCAAAAAGCAGTTCGGGCTGTTTTTCTTCTTTTTCCCAATACTCGAAACCAAATCACTTACAACCAGAGACGGTGTATAATTTTCTTCGCTCAGCCGGATTTTGTTCGTATCAATTTCTGTGTAATCTAAAATATCTTCAATTTGACCAAATAATCGTTTTCCAGCCATTTGTACCGAGGATAACTGCTCTCTTTTTTCTTGCTCTTCTTCTTTTTGCAGCATGACGGTAGAAATACCTGTAACCGCATTAATCGGTGTACGCAATTCATGAGAAACATTGGCAAGAAAATCTTCGACACGGCGATTTGTTTCTTCTAATTTTTCAATTTTTTATCCGAATATACACGCTCTGATTTCCTCCTTTTCAATACAAGATTCACAAGACATCCGGACACCAAAACAAGACCAAGATGCAAAAGCGTTCTAGTCACTGTAAGTGTTGTAAGTTCAATGGCATGTTTCAGAACAAAGATAAAATCATAACACATTGTCAAATAATATGTAATCACACAAAGTCTGATAATACTTGATTTTTCCGTTACTGAAAATAGAATCATAATCAAAATCATAAGTGGTGCCAAATCAAACACACTTGTCTGATGAATTCCATAAAAAAACAAGATATCATCGTCAAGGCAAAATATAGCCACAGCCGCATTCCTCCGGAAACCATATCGGTAATATAAATTACCCAGCTTCCAATCAATGCCGTCAGCAAAAGCACAATTGCTCCCACTTCCCAGCCAAGCAAAAGTGATTCTCCCGTCAAAATAAGTGAGAAAAATGTGTACACTAACAACACAATCAGATGGTTCTCCCTCTGCTTTTCCTTTTCATACATAAAATATCCCTTAACCTTCCCTTTAGTATTATCTTTCTTCTCCACCCCATCTTTTTTCATATATCCATATAGATTATAAACATTTTATGTATTTGTTGTCAATGATAGTGTGGGGCAATTTAGTTAGTTTCCGTAATCCGGCAGAAAGGCTTTTGTAATTCGTGGGCGCTCCCGCTAAACAAACGCGTAAGGGTATCGGCATGTAAACGACACATGCCTGATACCCGCGTGTTTGTACCCACTTATCACCAAGCCTTTCTGCCGGATTACCGGAAACCAAATAAATTGGCAGCCGAGCATTTGAAACCAGTTACTTGAAACGTAATTGGGGAATCAAGGCATACTTTTCCGCTGATTTGTTTCCAAACGTATGCACATTGTCCACTCCACTTCCTAACTAACTATCTATCGCTTATGTAAAGGATTCGGTTGTGATCTTTTCTAGATTCCAGTAATTGACCAAGAAAAGATTTGCATCTCGTGGATACAAATGCGCAAGTATCAGGCATGTGTCTTTTACATGCCGATACTTCTGCGGATTTGTCTGAGCGAAAGCGCCACGAGATGTAAACTTTTCTTGGTCAATTACTGAAATCTAGAAAAAAAGATCACAACCGAATCCTTGATACCTCCATAACAACAATCTTCAAAAGAGCACCACCCGACATAAAATAAAACCAAACTTCACGTGCTGCCTGCGATTTAGCAATCGGCGTAGCAATGGCAGCAATAATAATGATAGCCGCACCAATGCACCCGATTAGATTTGGAATACTAAGGAGTGGAAAAATTCCCGGTGCACAGCTGCCGTCAATTGTGTGCTGAATTGTCTTATCAACCCATCTCTGGCTGCCGCAAAACAGCAGATAACTAAGCCAAATACAAGTACAAATAAAGTGCGTCTTCCCCAGTAAAGGATATTTGCTCTCTGAAAAATCGTATAACCGATAAATCAAGCAGACATAAAATCATCAGCGTTGTTATCGTTGTCGTTGTATTTCCAAAATAAAGTTTCATTTTCTTCTTCCTCCTTACAGCATTTTTAGTGAAATGCTCTACATGGAGTTCGAGCATTTTTATAATTTCCTCTTTCTCATCTGCTGCATCGTACAAACTGTACATGAGAAAAATTGGACCATAAAAATCCAGTGCTAACTGCCTTGCGTCCGCTTCTTTTCCGGTTAATCCCTTAAAATTGTTTCCATATAAGATACCGGTACGGGAAACAAGATACTTCTGAAACAATGCTGCCATCGTTTCATCCCGGTACTGCTCAAGCATCAGCATCTTGCGAAAACAATTTGAAAATTCTTCCTCTGTCCAATGCAAAAACTGCACCTTCGTAATCTGCTTAATCTTGTCTGTGTCCGCTTCCCGATATCCTATTATCACGGTTTCGCTGTCTCCTTGTGGCATTTCATACTTTTTCCCACGCTCATAATCCAGCGAATCCATCCGGTTCACAATGCTGTCAAGGATTTCCTGCTTACTCGTGTAGTGTTTATATAACGCTGCCTTCGTAACTCCTAACTGTCTGGCAATATCATTCATCGAAGTTCCCAGATATCCATTTTTGCAAACAACCGTAATGCTTCTTCTAAAATCCGTTTCTTCGTGTTCTTTTCCTCCATAAAATTCCTCCTTTCGCCTAATAGTTACCAATCGGTTACCTTCATTGTAGTTACCGACTGGTAACTTGTCAAGTCAAAAAATACACACAGTTTTATTTGTGTGTATTTTTCTCAACAAGAAATTTCCCTGCCCTGTTATTCATTTTTACCTCTGCGAGATGTCCAAATACTCACAGTCTTTTGACCAATCATTCAAATTCAGTGCCATACCATCCAGTTCATCTTCATCCACAAGATACGCAAAGTGCAATTGAATGGTTCCCTTAGAACCTTCTACAAACCACTCGCTTTTCCCAGTTAATTTTTCTTCCAAATAACATGGCATACCATCCGTAAAGGATTTTGAAATATAATTTGGTCTGCCATAGTCCTCATATGTTTTCCGGAAAATCTGCTTGCCTTTTTTCGTCACAAGCTGCAAAGAAGGAACCGGAAACTTGCCGCTTTTTTTAAAACGGATGCCGAATTCTTAACTGCAAGTGTAACATAAACCAGTTTTGGATGAACCGTCTTTGTTTCTATTACACTTCTCTCCGGTGCCGTGATTCCATTTCCATATCTAATCTGCTCTCTTTCATACATCTTTAATTTTCCATCGCTATTCACATGCTTTAAAAATGAAGCCCGTTTTTTAATAAATGCGTCCTTTTTCAGCTGGTTTGCCGAATCAAAACCTTAACATCTTTTTACTTCATAAACTGCATTTTTAACCTGAGCCGTTCCATTTGTTGAGTAATGCTTTGCATCAATTTTTCATCCGCCGTCAGGTTTTGCTGCACATTCCATGCACCCCGCTTCTCTTACTGTAAAGAATATAATCAGCCGCCTCAGCTTTTGATTCTGCTTTAGTTATCTGAATTTTTTCTGCCAAATGAACAAAATCTTTTTTTGAAAGTCCTGTTTGTGCTGCCATCTCAATCAGATAACCATAATCCTCCACAAAAATATAAAGTGTCTGTCCATAATCAGTCTTTTTTGCTCTTCAGATACTTACTTCCCACAATCGGATTATAACGGCAGTAAACCGCACAGCAGTAGATTAATTTTCATCGTTTCATTTTCCTTCACATCATAAGTTGAAAGTATCTCCTTCTGTTTTCCTTCTAAATACTGCAAAGAATACCAAAAATCTTTACCCCTTTGACCCCCTCACGATTCTCATAACATTGAAATTCTTTATTTCTTTCTGTCTTGTGATAACTTTCGCCAAAGTCCGCTGAAACTTTTATATACTTCATTTTCTTCCCTTTGGTCTGATTCATTTCAGCAGTAACCAAATATTTGTCCTTCTGAATGGATGTCGTAAAATATCGGTACAACTTTCCGGCTGCCATTACCCCCCGAAGGCACAATAAGAACCAACGCCAATGCGGCAGCCACCGCAATTTTCCCATATTTTTTATATGCACCACTGCCATTTTCTTTCCTGACCGTTTTTCCCCGGCAAGAATATCATTTTTAATTTGATTCTTAGCTTGTTCCGAAATATTTATTTTTTCATATGATTGTCTAATATCCATCTTTTTCCAATTCCTTTCTTAATATTTTTTTTGCTTTTTGCAGGCGCGTCCGGATTGTTGATTCCGACTTATGTAGCAAGTCCGCAATTTCCCTGCTGTTATACCCTTCATAATAATATAGGTAAACTACCATTTTATACTGATACGGCAGTTCCAAAATCAAACTCATCATCCCATCTATTTCGGAATGTGAATCCTCCGCTATTTCCGTAAAATCCTCCAACCGATTTCTACGATTCCACCAATGCTTCAACATATCCTTGCACGCATTTGACGCCGTAACGATCAACCACGCTTTTTATGCTGTTCCGAATCAAAGGTGCGGTCAAGATGATAATATTTCAAAAATGTCTCATGCACAATATCCTCCGCATCCATATGATTTTTCATAAAAGAAAAAGCATAAACGATATATGTCATTCACATAGGCTTCATAAGTCTGTGTAAAATTATTTTTTTAGTAGGGTACCATCCAAAGTATTCATTCTTTTCTCTCCTCCTTTCACTATAGATACGATTGACGCACGCAAAACGTCGAAACCTTTTTTATTTTTCAAATTGAAAAACACCCTTATAAATAATTGACAGTTTATTCCCTTTTTGTTGTATGCTAAAAAAAATTGGAACTATAATTATATCATAACTTTAACACAGGGGATTCCAAATGAACAAGAACATAACAGTTATGACGGTTTTTGCCGCCCTTTTATTCACAACTATATTATCACCGGTTTCTGCTTATGCGCAAAACACGGCAACACAAATGCCGTCTGCCACCACAACACCTTCTGCCACGCAGACACCGGCAGCTACAAATCAGCCAACTGCTGCCCCAAAAAAAAACAAAAAAAGAAAAAGTCAGTAACTAAAATCACGATAAGCGCAGCCGGTGACTGTACACTTGGTTCCGATTATAAATCTCCGGCAAGCGTTAATTTTTATGCAAAATACAAACAAAAAACACCTTCTTATTTCTTTAAAAATGTTAAGAACATTTTCAAAAAGACGATTTAACACTTGTCAATTTTGAAGGCACTCTAACAACAAAAGTACACGTGCCGACAAAACATTTGCGTTTAAGGGAAATCCTTCTTATCTGAAAATTTTACAAAAGGAAATGTAGATGCTATCTCTTTTGCCAACAACCACTGCCGTGACTTTGGAAATGGAAGTTACCATGACACAATCTCTGTTTTCAAGAAAAACAAGATGCCTTTTGCTTCCTATAGTAAAGTTTCGATTTACAAAACGAACGGTAAAAAATTGGTATGATTGCGGTCAACTGGCCTCGAAGGTGTATCCTCCAGCAAACACTACATAAAAAGCGGTATTCAAAAACTGAAAAAGAAAAAAGCGGACCTTATTATTGTCAGCATGCACGCCGGTATTGAAAAGACAAGTTCTCTGGATGCCGTTCAGAAAGTATTGCCCACTATGCCGTAAAACAAGGTGCCAATCTTGTCCTCGGCCACCACCCGCATGTCCTGCAGGGGAATCGAAAAATACAAAGGTGCCTATATCGTTTACAGCCTTGCAAATTTCTGCTTTGGCGGCAACACAAATCCACCGGACAAAGACACCATGATTTACCAGCAGACCTTTACTTTCAAAAAGAACAAATTACAGAAATCAATGATGTAAAAATCATTCCATGCAAGGTTTCTTCAACCAACAGCATTAATAACTATCAGCCAACTCCGGCAAAAGGAAAAGCAAAAAAAAGAATTCTTGCGAAAATGAATCGCTATTGTAAACCTTTTAATGTTCATTTCAAAAAAAATGGCAAGGTGGGGCGGTAGCTCCACCTTGCATAACTTACTTTCGACTTAAAATTCCAGACTGTCTGCATTAAGAAGAAAATATTTCATTCCCAGACTGTAGACAAAATCCACGACATTTGTCTACAGTCTGGCAGAAGAATATGGCTTAGTCGAGCAAACAATTTACAAATGGAAGAAACTTTATGCTCCATCAATCAAGATTGAGGAGAATCAATCAGTTTCACTCAAGGATTACAAGGAGCTGCAAAAGAAGGTGCAGCAACTTGAGATGGAGAATGAAATACTAAAAAAAGCTACAGCCATATTCGCCAGAAAACAATAGATGAATTTGTATCCTTCATAACGAAATATCAAGACCGCTACCCTGTTAAGATCATGTGCAAGGTACTTGGAATAAACCGTAGCACCTATTACAAATATCTTAACCATGTAAAATCTAATCGAGATGCTGAAAACCAGAAACTCGATAATGATATCTTAGCGATTTACTATGATACAAAGAGACGTTATGGAGCCCCTAAAATTCATCACGAATTACTCGAAAACGGCTGGCATGTCAGTTTAAAACGAGTACAGCGAAGAATGGCATTGCTTGGAATCCATTCAATTGTAATCAAGAAATATCGCCATTTTTCAGATAACAAACCTGTTACTGAAAAAGAAAATATATTGAAACAGGACTTTACAGCCACTGGAATCAATCAAAAATGGTGCACAGATATTACTTATATCCATACTCAAAAAAGATGGATGGACATATCTTGCATCTGTAATGGATTTCTATAGTCGCAAGATTATTGGCTGGGCTTATGGAACAACTATGACCGCAGATCTTGCAGTTAAGGCTGTTGAAAACGCTTGTCTAAATGTCTCCGACACATCAGGAATAATCCTGCATAGTGACTTAGGAACACAATACACTAGCGACCAGTTTGAAAAGTATCTTGTTAAAAAGAAAATCCACCATTCGTTTAGTCGTAAGGGCTGTCCTTACGATAATTCATGCATAGAATCTTTTCATTCTCTCTTGAAGAAGGAAGAAGCCTATTGCAAGATTTATAAGGATTCAAACGATGCTTACAAAGAGCATTTTTGAATATATTGAGTCCTGGTATAATCATCGACGGACTCATAGTAGCTTAGGCTACAAGACACCGGATGCAGTTCATGCAGAAGGTGCGGCGTAAAAAGTCGCACTTTCGGTGTCCACTATATTGACTTAAGACCAGATGTCAAAATCCGCCTCTGTTTTAATAATAAGTCTATCCGAACAAACAATTATCTTTTGTCCACACCCTCCACTAAATTTTCTGTATAATCCATCTATCTTTTTTGAAAAAAAAACTGCTTAGCCCTTCAATAACTTTTGGAGAATAAGAATATTTACCCGCTAATTTTATGACTTTTTCCATTTGTCTGTCAATTTCTTCATTCGAATCATATTCTTTGTTCTTCCACGTTGAACTCAATAATTTCATGCTACATTTCTTGCACAAACAGACATCTGAATAATGTCCCGGCATTAAACTTTTGTTACCACATTGATCACATAAATCCATTTATCATTCCTCACTCTCATTCTTTTGTTCACTCTGGACTTTTTATTGTTACTCTTATTGCACAATCTTTTTCTTCAAAATCAAGATCCACGTTATATCCATCCGTATTATCTGCAGAATAAGAATTATCAAAAGAAAGTTCATCAACAATATATCCTAATTTTTTACATTTATCTACATATTCATTAAATTCATCGATTGTGAATCCATATGCTTCAAACTTGAACTCATCATCTTCATCTGTATCAGCAATAATGCATTTAGAATCAAGTTTTGGTATTTTTTGCCCAATTGCCCTTTTGGTCCACTGATTTGAAGGTATTATTTCATCATCATAAGAATAACTGTCATTAGCATAGTCATAATACATCGTATGAATCTTGCCATCATCAATATATTTTATAGTAGCGATATCTGGCTCACAAAGTTTCAAATGATTTATATCCTTTAAATAATAGCTGCCACCAAAATAATAACAATTAATTTTATCAACTGTTTGACCAGCATCAATCAATCTGTTTGTTTCGGCATGCATAGAAATTTCTTTTGTTTTAACTCATTAACATCCTCTTCATTAAATTTAAAGTTCTTTTTGTATTTCATCATAAAATTTGTTTTTCTGCTCATTCGTGACATCTTTTTTGCTTTATATGTCAATTCAAAATTTGTAATTACATATTTAGAATTATTGGTTAATTTTCATCATCACATAGCGTTCACCATTATCAACTTCAACATTAACCTGATAATTCAACTCTTCAATTTTGATTTTAGCTTTTCATCTTCCGTATTACCGTTTGCCTCACTTCCAGCTTCCTTGCTTCCACAAGCCCCCCAAAATAAATACCATGCAAAAATAACTACCATTGATAATAATTTTTTCATTAAAATTTCCTCCATTTACTGTTCTAACACTTTTCGTTGTTTTTTATTTTTTAATCTTCATTACTAAAAGAGTCACAGCTCCAGCCATAACAATAACCACACCAATATACCCTATGTACAGTGCTATTCCACCATCATATTTACTGTTTGAAATCACACCTCTGTCTTCAAAATCCCATTGTATAATTCTAAACACAACGAATGTAAGTAAATCAAAAATAATTACAGGTATTGCTTTCCTTAATATAGAAAAAGCAATGTTAATAGCGCAAAAAAAAGCAAATACTGAAATCATCGCAATACAAGAAATACTTATGTCTCTTGAAATTTCCATTCCACTTAATGCAGAATATATTCTTGCAAATTTAAACAATGATACATCAAGCAATTGTTCATTTGTTATATCCAATTCCTCAATACTCACCGTATTTGCGTACTTTTCTAAATACTCCCTATGATCATCTGTAGCAGATGCAAAAGGCACAAACAAAGTTATTATTAACATTATTGAGCCAATCAACATAGCCAAAAATGAAACCACAATTATTTTCTTTTTCCATCTGTTTCTGTCATCTTTCTTCCTCCTTAATCTTCACTACAATGTTCCTTTTCTCCTCCGGTCGAATCACTTCATATCCATATGCTTCCAGCAATTGAATTACATCCTGCGTAATATTAGGCGGAGCAATTTCCTTCTCCTCAAAGCTGGCATTTCCAGCCATTATATGATGCATGGCATCCACAGAAACACCTATGATTTCAGCCAGTCGATACAAATTATCCCTGATCTGGGACTCCACCATCCGTTTCCCATTTTGCAATTGCAGATTTGGACACATGCATCTTATTTGCCAGTTCTTCCTGCGTCATAAACTTTTGTTTTCGCCTCGTCGAAATAAACTTTCCGAGGCTAATTTTGACCCCCATAAAACTACGCCCCTTTCATAATATAACTATATAAATTTTGCAATTGCATTTCAAATTACTTTTGATTACTCTGCGTAACTTTTCAGATATCTGTGAGATTATCCTATCACAAAATAATCAAAAAAATCCCCACCAAAACGGTGAGGATTTTGCTTATTCTTCTTTGATATTTTTTTAGCCCCTGCCTCTCAAGCATATCATCAATTTCAAACAATTCATATTTCCTATTATTAATTGCGACAATGAAACAGGCATCTCTTATCCTTCGCATACAATGGATTCATTCCATATAATTTAAGTGCCCGGTTCACTTCATCCAGCAAAAAATGTCCCGCTATACAAAATCGAAGAATCAAATCGCGGTTTTTCGTATGCTTTTCCATATTTAGAATTTTCTCGCCGTAAGATTCAGAGACACCGGCAATTGAATAAATATCCTTCAAACATATTTTTCGATTCGTACACATTAAATTCTTATTTGCCAAAACATCTTTCATATAATAAGAAAATGTTTTCTTGTCATCTGCCATATATTTTTTGTTGTCTTTGTAATAATCGCCTAATTGCTCAGGCTTCATTTTTCCAAAAGTTCATCCAGTTCATCTGTCCTTTTTTCCTGCATTCGTATTCTCCCTAAATAGTTGTCCAATCGTTCAATTAATTCGTCTGCACGATATCTGGAATTCGCATCCAAAGATATGCACCGTTCTATAACATTCCACAATTTTCCTTGTGCCGGTGTCTCTTTTCGGAAATTTTCCGGTAAGCATTACATTTAAAAAGAATCCCAACTGCATAAATATCGGTTTTATTTGAAGACGCTTTCATCCCATATCCGACCTGCTCCGGTGCCGCATAGTCCTTGGTGCCAAGCAGTCTTGTATCTTCTTTTTCCTCCGAATCATACCATTTTGCTACATTCATATCGAGTAACACCACTTCTCCTGATTTGGTGAGCATAACATTTGATGGTTTGATGTCCCCGATGAATGATTGGGCACTCCAGTGTATGCAATTCATTTAAAATACAACATAAATTTCTGACAATATGCACTGCCTCTGTAGGCTTAAATATTCCTTTCTTCAGGTATTCCGATAATGAACTTCCTTCGATGTATTCCTCAATAATCACTAAATACCTGTCACCTCGATAAACCTTAGAAATCTGTGGCATATGGGCAATTGGATGACATATAAGATACCGATATACACTTTCATTATATGTACTGAGAATTTTCTTTACATAATTTTTCCCATCCCTTTTACGAGTACAACATTTTCTCTTTCATCCAAATTGCTGATTTCTCCATAACTCATAAGT
>VOFG01004863.1_pt1 | contig 130079 bp, 103 predicted proteins | sample 5384171 | NCBI WGS metagenome assembly VOFG01 (sample SAMN12384726, study PRJNA508395) | human gut metagenome | isolation source: healthy gut F | host: Homo sapiens
CTCGCCGAGACCTTTGTAACGCTGGATGTGCACGCCCTTGCCGAACTCGGCTGAGATCTCGTCGCGCTCCTTCTCGGTCCAGCAGTAACGCTCCTGCTTGCCCTTCTTCACGAGGTAGAGGGGCGGGGTGGCGATATAGACGTGGCCGTTTTCGATCAGTTCCTTCATCTTGCGGAAGAAGAACGTCAGCATCAGCGTGGCGATGTGGCTTCCGTCGACGTCGGCATCGGTCATAATGATGATCTTGTCGTAGCGCAGTTTTTCGAGGTTCAGGGCCTTGGAGTCCTCCTCGGTTCCGATCGTGACGCCGAGGGCCGTGAACATGTTCTTGATCTCCTCGTTCTCCCACATGCGGTGCTCCTGGGCCTTCTCGATGTTCAGGATCTTACCGCGCAGCGGCATGATGGCCTGGAAATTCCGGTCGCGGCCCGATTTGGCCGTACCGCCTGCCGAGTCACCCTCGACGAAGAAGATCTCGGCGATCGAACGGTCGCGGCTCGAACAGTCGGCGAGTTTTCCGGGAAGCCCGGCGCCCGACAGCACGGTTTTGCGCTGCACCAGTTCGCGGGCGTGGCGCGCCGCGTGGCGGGCCGTAGCCGCGAGGATCACCTTCTGCACGATGGCCTTGGCGTCCTTGGGGTTCTCCTCCAGATAGTCGCCCAGCGCCGAGGCCAAGGCCTGGTCGACGGCGGCCGCAACCTCGTCGTTGCCCAGTTTGGTCTTGGTCTGTCCCTCGAACTGCGGCTCCTGCACCTTCACCGATACGACGGCCGTCAGACCCTCGCGGAAGTCGTCGCCGTTGATGTCGAACTTCAGCTTGGCGAGCATGCCCGAATCCTCGGCGTACTTCTTGAGCGTGCGGGTCAGGGCGCGGCGGAAGCCCGTCAGGTGCGTACCGCCCTCGATGGTGTTGATGTTATTTACGTAGGAGTGTACGTTCTCCGAGAACGAATCGTTGTATTGCATGGCCACCTCCACCGGAACGCCGTTCTTCTCGGTGTCGAGGTAGATGATCTGCTCGACGATCGGCGTGCCGCGCGTGGCGTCGAGGTATTTGACGAACTCCTTGAGTCCCTCCTCCGAGTAGAAGTGGTCCTCGCGGGTCTTGCCCTCCTCGTCGGGACGCTTGTCGTAGAGGTTCAGGCTGATGCCCTTGTTCAGGAACGCCAGCTCGCGCAGGCGGTTGGCCAGGATGTCGTATTTGTATTCGGTGGTATGCGTGAAGATCGAGCCGTCGGGCTTGAAGGTGATGATCGTACCGCGGTCCGTACATTCGCCGACCACCTCGACCTGTGAGGTCGGGGCGCCCTTGCTGTATGTCTGGCGGTAAATCTTGCCGTCGCGGCTGTGGATCTCGGCGATCAGCAGCGTCGAAAGCGCGTTGACGCACGAGACGCCGACGCCGTGAAGGCCTCCCGAGACCTTGTAGCTGCCCTTGTCGAACTTGCCGCCGGCGTGGAGCACCGTGAGCACGACTTCGAGCGCCGATTTGCCCTCTTTCTCGTGGTAGTCGGTCGGAATGCCTCGGCCGTTGTCCTTGACGGTGATGGAGTTGTCCTCGTTGATCGTCACGTCGATGTCGGTGCAGTAGCCCGCCAGCGCCTCGTCGATCGAGTTGTCCACGACCTCGTAAACCAGGTGGTGGAGACCCTTCTCGCCGATGTCGCCGATGTACATGGCGGGACGCTTGCGCACCGCTTCGAGACCTTCAAGGACCTGAATGTTCGACGCGGAGTATTCTTCTTCTTGTTTTTTAACGTTTTCTAATTCGGTACTCATCGTAGTCTTTAAATATCGTACAAATATACGGAAATTTTCCGTATAAAACAAGAAAGATGCGGTATTGGATTTGGTTAAAATGTAATGGATTCACTTTTGTAAAAAAATGCCGTATATATGAAATTTATTCGTATTTTACACTCGGGTAGTTAAAAAAAATGGAAGATTATGAAAAATTATTGGAAAAGTTATGCAATTATTGCGTGCTCTGCGATTTTAATTACATGTTCAACCAATGAAGGTATCCGAGATGTGGATTCCGGAAATGTACAAAATACAGGGAATATCGAATCAGAGATAAATGCCAATCTGATTTTGGTAAATTACATGCACGTTGTCGATAGCTGCGTCGTATTGAACCTATCTCAAAAAGAGGCTGAAGCACTCGGGGTTCCTGATTATTATTATCAAAAAGCGCAAAAAACCGTGCTGGAGGTTAATAAAGCGATGAAAGAATCCATAAAGGAGCATCCCGATTGGCCCGTTTACTTGAAAGGGCCAAAGGAACTTCGCGAAGAAAATGATTCAATAGCGGTTTCTCAAACCCGCTCTGAAGAGCCGCTGTCTTCCGGTAGATTGAATGCCCCTGATCAGGCAGAGGTATCCAAGTTTTTTTCGCTCCTTCCACGGTTAATGCGGTGGAGTTCTTGTGCTTGAATCGGGTCGCTCCTTGCCGGTTCGTTTGTAAGAGCCCAAGGGCAAATCTCAGGTCAACAGGGCTTTGGATATCTTGGGATAAATAAGAAATTACGTGCTATGCTTGCCGCAAGCAATACGAGAGCATATGTATATTTTCAAACGACCGATCCTTTTGGGGGTACATGTTCTTGGAAAAGTTATTATCAAGGTATAGATTGACTTGTTGTTTCGTGTGTTTACGCCAGTTCGGCCTTGAGGTCCACCTCGCGGATTTTGCCCTTGGAGAAGAGGACGGCGCGGGCGGGGTAGTTCTCGATCAGGGCCGTGTTGTGCGTTGACATCACCACGGCGCAGCCCTGCGAGGCGATCTTCTGGAACAGCTGCATGATGCCGTCGGCCGTTACCGGGTCGAGGTTGCCGGTGGGTTCGTCGGCCAGCAGCACCTGCGGATCGTTGAGCAGTGCCCGGGCGATCACCAGCCGCTGCTGCTCGCCGCCCGAGAGTTCGAAAGGCATCTTGTAACTTCTTCGAGCCGAGTTCCACCAGCCCCAGCACCCGGTCGATGCGCTCGCGGATCTCCTGCTCGCGCTTCCAGCCCGTGGCCTTCATCACGTAGTAAAGATTCATAAAGACGTTGCGGTCGGTGAGCAGCTGGTAGTCCTGGAAGACGATGCCGATGCGGCGGCGCAGGTAGGGGATGTCCTTGCGGCGCAGGCGGCGCAGGTCGAATCCCGCGACATATCCCTTTCCGGTAAGGAGTTGCATCTCGGCATATAAAGTTTTGAGTAAACTGCTTTTCCCGCTCCCGACACGTCCGATCAGGTATACGAATTCGCCCGGGGCCACCGACAGGTTGACCTCCGAGAGCACCATCTCGCCCCGTTGCAGGAGTTTCTTCTCCGAGCAGCTGCCGAAGGGATTGTCGGCATGGTAGATAGCCACGTCGCGGAGATTTACGACATATTTTTCATTCATAGCGTTTCGCTCTGTTTTCCGAACAAACAAAGATAAGCAAAATATCCGTATGCCCTTCATCCGTCCGGTAAAAAAGCGTTCCGGCAGGCGTCCGGAGGCGGGTGCGGCGCGGATTTCGCGCAACCCCTCGCGGGCGATGGACTGCGGCAGACGCTCCGCCTGCTGCTTCGGAACGGGCCGGCGGCGCGGTTTCGGCTGCCGAGGCTCCGAATCCGGACAATCCGGCTCCGGTGCTTTCGGTCCGACGGGGCTGCTCCCGGCATTTGTCAAATAAATTTGCGAATGCCCGCGTTTTGTACTATCTTTGCACTGTTTCCGATTGACTTTGCGCGGAAAGACCGGGGGTGCCTGGTTTTGACAGCAGGCAGAGTTTGATTGTAAGCACGCCGAGCGCTGTGTGGCGGCTCGTTAATCCCGATGCTCAAACTACAAATGGCAATAACAGCCTTGCACTCGCTGCTTAATTTTCAAGGAAAATTGGCTTAATCGCCGAAGCCCAGGCGCTTTGGCGACGAGTATCCCGAAGGGACGTTCCGCTCTTTAACGGCTCTTCATACGGGGTATCATCCATTTAGAGATAGTGCGCCGGAGGGTTCCGGCCGGTGCGCGAAAATCAAGGAACTGGGCCTCGTGTTCGGTAGCTGCCTGCCAGGCACGGGGAGAAGGATCAAATGGCGGCTAAGCGTGTAGAAAGCTTTCGGGTTCCCTGTTTGGACGCGGGTTCGACTCCCGCCACCTCCACTGAAAACAAGTAGTTATGAGAAAAATCCTGTAATTCTGCGAATTACGGGATTTTCTTTTTGTGCCCTGCGGGTGCGTGCGGAGGGATGCGGAAAATCTTCCCTTCGGCGAAAGTCGCCCACAGCGAGCCGTCGGGAGCCTCGGTGATGAAGTTCGCCGCCGAGTTGCAGCACTTGACGCACCACAGCGGCGTGCCGTCCTCGCGCACGGCGGCGACGTTGCCCGAGCGGTCGGCGAGGTAGGCTATGCCGCCGCTCACGGTCACCGGGCAGGCCGTGTAGTCGTAGCCGAAGCTCGCGGGGGTGATCCACAGCCGGCGGAAGGCGTCCGGGGCCGTGTCGATGGCCAGCAGTTCGCCGTCCATGGTTTTGACGTAGAAGCGTTTGCCGTCGGCGCTCATGCCCGATGCTTCGCGGGCCTTGTAGTCGGTGCAGCGCCATACGACGCTTCCCGAGGCGAGGTCGAGACAGGTGACGGCGCGGTCGGGCGCGTCGATGAACACGCGGCCTCCGGCGATCCGGGGAACGATGTTGCCCGGGGACAGGAAGAGGCTTTTCGAGCCGTTGGTCCACTTCCAGCAGAGTTTTCCCGTCGCGGCGTCGAGGCAGTGGAGATGCCCGTTCCAGGCTCCGAAAACCAGTTTCCCGTCCGCCAGCGCGGGTTGCCCCTGCGACTGGCCGCGTCCGTAGTCGTAACGCCACAGAATCCGCCCGTCGCTCACCGCGATTTTGGCCATCGTGCCGTTGCCCAGCCCGATGTAGAGCACGCGCCGTTGGGCCGCGGCCCGCGACGAGTCCCTGCCCGACGATCGGCGTCGGGGTGTCGATGTGCCACCTCTCGCGGCCCGTGCGGGCGTCGTAGGCGCGCAGTCCGTCGGTGGTCGTGCCCGCGATGACCAGCCCTTCGGCCACGAGGGGCGTGGTGTAGAGCGCCCCGCCGAAACGCTGACGCCACACCTCGCGGTTGCGGCGCGTGTCGTAGGCCCGCAGCACGCCCTGCGTCGTGCCGTAATACACCAGGTCCTTGTAAAAGGCCGCTCCGGTGTAGATTGTGGCGCTGTCCTGCAACACAAGCTGCGCATGCGCCTTGTAGTCGGGAACCGGGGGCGTCGGGTCGGAGGCGAGGGCCAGCGTTTGCGGGTCGTCCTGCATGCGGATCGTGAAGCGGGTGCGCGGCTCCGCGCCCAGCGTCTTTTCGCGCACACGGACCGAGTCGCCCCAGAAGTCGAGCAGCGTGTAGCCCGCGTCGGAATCGCTCTTGCCCCGCAGGGCGCGTCCCTGAATGCCTGCTATGGAGTCGAAGTTGAACAGCGAGGGTGCGCGGTGGTAGTGGCCGAACAGCGTGAGCGGGATGCCCAGCCGCCGGAGCGTCGCCGTCACCTCCGTGCGGTTCGTGAGGTCGTTGTTCAGCGGATAGTGGCAGAGGCTCACGATGCGCTGGCCGGGCCGAGCCTTGGCGGCCTCCGCGGCCAGCCACGCGAGGTCCTCGGTGCGCACCGCTCCCATGGCCATCTTCATAAAAGGTCCCGAAGCGTAGCCCAGAAAGAGGTAGTCCCCGGCCCGGAAGGCGGTGCGCCCGTCGTGGCCGAAGATCCGGGCGAAGGTCGTGCAGGCGCTTTCGGACCACGTGGTCTCGTGGTTGCCCGGCACGGCGTGCCACGGTTTTTCGAGCCGAGAGATCAGCCCGTGGACGTATTCCAGTTCGGCGTCGCTGCCCAGGTTGGTGAGGTCGCCGCCGAAGATCACGATGTCGCACGGCGAGGCGTTGATTTCGTCCACCGCGACGCGGAACAGCGAATCCTGCACGTTGCCGGGCGTCACGTGGATGTCGGTCAGGAAGGCGACGCGGAGCGTGTCGCAGGGAGCCGGGGCCGGGAATGCCGACGACGCCCACAGCGCGCCGAAGCACAGCAGGATTTTGGAGTATTTCATTGGGCTTGCGCAGTTTTGTCGTTACAAGATACGAAATTCGGCGGAAAAAGCTATCTTTGCGTTGCAAAAAACAGGGGGACTATTCCCGATAAGCGGTGCCCGCATTTTGGTTGACAATCCGGTCGCATGCGATAAGTCCCCTCCGAGGAGGGGATTTAGGGGAGGGTCAGATTTGCAAATGTGGCCAAAGGCCGCAGGAGATTGACCATGAGAACGACTAAACGATACTGTAACTAAACTACATGCTGATATGAAAACCATTCTTCTTCTGGGTTCCGGCGAGCTGGGCAAGGAGTTCGCGATTGCGGCCCAGCGGCTGGGACAGACCGTCGTGGCGTGCGACAAGTATGCGGGCGCTCCCGCGATGCAGGTGGCCGACGCCGCGGAGGTCTTCGACATGCTCGACGGTGACGCGCTGGCCGCTGCGGTCGCAAAACACCGCCCCGACATCATCGTTCCCGAGATCGAGGCCATCCGCACCGAACGGCTCTACGAGTTCGAGCGGGCGGGCGTCCAGGTTGTACCGAGCGCCCGGGCCGTGAATTTCACGATGAACCGCAAGGCCATCCGCGACCTCGCGGCGAAGGAACTGGGGCTGAAGACGGCGCGGTATTTCTACGCCGCATCGCTCGGCGAACTGCGCGAGGCCGCCGCGAAAATCGGCTTCCCCTGCGTGGTCAAGCCGCTGATGTCCTCCTCGGGCAAAGGGCAGTCGCTGGTCAAGGGTCCCGACGAGCTGGAACGCGCCTGGCATTACGGCTGCGAAGGGTCGCGCGGCGACATCCGCGAACTGATCATCGAGGAGTTCATCCGCTTCGACAGCGAGATCACGCTGCTGACCGTCACCCAGAAGAACGGCCCGACGCTCTTCTGCCCGCCGATCGGCCATGTGCAGAAGGGCGGCGACTACCGCGAGAGCTTCCAGTCGCCCGTGATCGCACCCGAACACCTCGCCGAGGCGCAGCGCATGGCCGCCGCCGTCACCGAAGCCCTCACCGGAGCCGGACTGTGGGGCGTGGAGTTCTTTTTGAGCCGCGACAACGGGGTCTATTTCTCCGAACTGTCGCCGCGTCCGCACGACACGGGCATGGTGACGCTGGCCGGGACGCAGAACCTCAACGAGTTCGAACTGCACCTGCGCGCCGTGCTGGGGATTCCCATTCCGGCGGTCACCTTCGAGCGCATGGGCGCCAGCGCGGTGATCCTCTCGGGCGTGGAGACCTCCGCGCCGCGTTACGAGGGCGTGGAAGAGGCCGTCGCCGGAGATCCCCGCACCGACATCCGCATCTTCGGCAAACCCTCGGCGCGCGTGAACCGCCGCATGGGCGTCGTCGTGGGCTACGAACCCCACGGCAGCAGCCTCGAAGCCTTGCGCGAACGGGTTTGCGCCGCCGCCGCAAAAGTGAAAGTCACCGAATAACGACAACTCCGGCTTCCCGGCCGCGAGCGACCCGCGAAAACCGCGGGCCGTTCAGCCGGAACCGGACCATAAAACCGATCCATGAAAAAGTACGCAATTATTTCGACCGAAAAGGGGACGATGAAAGCCGAGCTGTATGCCGACGAGACCCCCGGAACCGTGGCCAACTTCGTCGAACTGGCCGGACACAACTTCTACGACGGGCTGACCTTCCACCGTGTGATTCCCGACTTCGTGATCCAGGGCGGCTGCCCCAGGGGCGACGGCACGGGAGGTCCGGGCTACACGATCAAGTGCGAGACGTCGGCCCCGCGCCAGCGCCACGACCGCGGCGTGCTGTCGATGGCCCATGCCGGGCGCGACACGGGCGGTTCGCAGTTCTTCATCTGCCACAACCGCGAGAATACGCAGCATCTCGACGGCCGTCACACCTGCTTCGGACAGGTGGTCGAAGGATTGGACGTGATCGACGACATCCGCCCGGGCGACAAGATTCTTATTCGATCCGCATCGTCGAGGAGTAACGAATTCCGTCCGATCCCCATGTCTGCGACCGCAACCGGTTACCTGGCCTCGAAGCCGCGCTACGAAATCCTCGACGGACTGCGCGGCGTGGCGGCGATGATCGTGGTGGCCTTCCACCTGCTGGAAACCTACTCCAAAGGCCCTGCCTACCAGGTGCTCAACCACGGCTATCTGGCCGTCGACTTCTTCTTCGTGCTCTCGGGCTTCGTGATCGGCTACGCCTACGACGACCGCTGGAACCGCATGTCGCTCAAGGGCTTCTTCAAGCGCCGCCTGGTGCGTCTGCATCCGATGGTCATCATGGGGTCTCTCATCGGCGCGCTGTTCTTCTACTTCGGGTCCGCGGCCTTCCCGATGATCGCCGGCGTACAGTGGTGGGAGGTGCTGCTGATCTGCCTGCTGGGCTGTACGATGCTGCCCGCGCTGCCGTCGTGGGACATCCGCGGCTGGGGCGAGACCAGCCCGCTGAACGGCCCCGCATGGTCGCTGCTCTACGAATACATCGCCAATATCCTCTATGCCCTCGTCATCCGGCGCTTCCCGAAATTCGTGCTGGGGCTGTTCGTGGCCGGGGCCGCGGTGCTGACGCTGGACCTCACGCTGAATCTCGACCTGTTCGGCCGGCCGGGAATCCCGACGCTCCGCTCGGCACGGGCATTTTCGTGAATGTCGCGATTTTCCTGCTTGCCGTCGGTCTGGCCTGGGCCTGCCTGAAACTCTACGACCTGCCCGTCCGCGAGTGGCTCAAGCGGCATTGGCTGATGAAGTAGGTTGCGGTTCGTTCCGCCATACGGGAAGGTCCCCTCGTTCTGGAGGGGACCTTCCTGTTTTGCGGCGAATGGCTTCCGCCCAACGCGCAGAGATGCCGGGAGAGGCGTGAACGAGAAACAGCCGCCCTTTGGGGGCGGCTGTTTCTGTAAGGCCGTGATTTCGCCTCTACTTGCCGAAAGCGGCTTTGATCTTCTCGGTGGCCTTCTTCAGCAGCGCCTCGGGGCAGCAGAGCGTGATGCGGATGTAGTCCTTGCCCTCCGAACCGAAGATTCCGCCGGGGGTCAGGAACACGTCGGTCTTCTCCATCACTTCGTCCGAGAATGCGAAGCTGTCGCCCTCGTAGCCCTCGGGCAGCTCGGCCCACACGAACAGGCCGGCCTGTCCCTTGCGGTAGCGGCATCCCAGCGCGTCGAGCAGTTCGTAGGCCTGCTTCTCGCGGCCGTAGTAGATGTCGTTCAGCTCCTTGAACCACTCCTCGCCCAGCGCCAGCGCCGTGTCGGCAGCGGCCTGAATGGGGTAGAACATACCCGAGTCCATGTTCGACTTGAACGTGAGGATCGAGTCGATCCACTCCTTCTTGCCCACGACGACGCCCACGCGCCAGCCGGCCATCGAGTGGCCTTTCGACAGCGAGTTCATCTCCAGCGCCACATCCTTCGCGCCCTCGGCCTCCATGATCGAGATCGGGTGTTCGGCGTTGCGGATGAAACTGTACGGGTTGTCGTGCACGATCAGGATGTTGTGCCTGGCTCCGAAGTCGATGATCTTCTGGAACAGCTCCATCGAGGGGGTTTGTCCCGTCGGCATATTGGGGTAGTTGACGAGCATCATCTTCACACCGTCCAGCCCGGCCTTTTCGATGGCCTCGAAGTCGGGGTAGAAGTTGGTCTGCTTGTTTAGCGCATAGGGGAGCATTTCGCCGCCCGCCAGACGCACGGCCGCCGAGTAGGTGGGGTAGCCGGGATTCGGGACGAGAACTTTGTCGCCCTTATTGAGGAACGTCATGCAGATGTGCATGATACCCTCCTTCGAGCCGATCAGCGGCAGCACCTCCGACTTGAAGTCCAGCTCGGTGCGGTACCATTTCTTGTACCAGTCGGCAAAAGCCTTGCGCAGGATGGGTTCACCCTGATAAGACATGTATTTGTGTACGTCGGGACGCTGCGCCTCTTTCGCCAGGCGGTCGATCACGGACTGATGGGGCGGCAGGTCGGGGCTGCCCATGGCAAGTTTTACGATCTGGCGGCCGGTGGCCGCTTCGATCTCGGCGATCTCGCGCAGACGGCGCGAAAAATAGTACTCTCCGATGCCGTCCAACCGGTGCGAACGGGCGATGTTGACTGCTTTTGCCATAGCTTGAATATGTTTGGGATTATGCTTTCCGGGCAAAGATAGGGAAATAATAATAAAATTAAAAATTAAGAATTAAAAATTGAGCATTAATTCCCCGGTCTGCGCTGCAAGGCGAACCGGACGTCTCCGCGCCTCGTTTCTTCGCCGCATGCGCACAGGGTCTTGCGTCTAATACAGATATTTCTCCATCAGCGGCATGAGCAGCGCCGTCGCCAGCCCCATCAGGGCCATGGCCAGACCGCTCAAAGCCCCTTCGGCGGCTCCTATTTCGATGGCGCGGGCCGTGCCGATGCCGTGTGCGGCGGCTCCGAGCGCGAATCCCCGGGCCTCGGGGTCGCGGACCCCGCAGCGGCGCAGAATCCATTCGCCGAAGATGCTGCCGAAAATCCCCACGCAGAAGACCACGACCGACGTCACCGAGACGTTGCCGCCCAGCGGTCCGGCGACCGACACGGCGATGGGCACCGTGACCGACTTGGGGGCTATGGAGTTGAGAATCTGCCGCTCGGCGCCGAACGCCATGGCGATATAGACGACGCTCAACACCCCGACGACGCATCCCGCGAGCGTGGCCATGCCCACGGGAAGCAGGCTTCCGCGCAGGCGTTCCAACTGTTCGTAGAGCAGATACCCGAGCGCCACGACCGACATGCCGAGGGCGAAATTGAGGATGCCCGTGGCGTCGCGGTAACGCTCGTAGCCGATTCCGGCGCAGCGCAGGAAGACGATCACGGCGACGAACGTCAGCAGCACGGGATGCAGCAGCGGCAGCCGCGTACGGCGGTAGATCATCCCTCCGAGGCAGTAAAGCCCCACGGTGAGGGTCAGCAGAAAGAGGTCCGAGGAGAGAAATGAGGCGTCAGGCATCGTGGCGGAGTTGTTTGATGTGCCGCAGGCGGGCGCGGCGGTTCAGGCTCTGGAAGGTCTGGCCGGCGACGATCAGCACGAGGATCGTCGAGACGATTCCCGAGACGAGGATGGCCCAGAGGTTTTCGAGGATCACCCGGTAGGAGTCCATCAGCCCCACCCCGTAGGGCACGAAAAAGAGCGCCATGGTCCCCAACAGGAACCGCGCCGCGGGGCGCACCGTCTCGGCCCGCACCCAGCGCAGGCACAACGCAGCAAAGAGCAGGATCATGCCGATGATGTTGCCCGACACGTAACCTCCGGTGATAAGGCTCAACGCATTGCCTATGAGCCAGAAAAGAAGAATCTGAAAAAGTCCTGTCATCGTCGTTCGACTTTGGCGGCGGGCCTTGAACGTTCGGGACCGGACTTTTCAGCCGGTCCCGGAACCCTGCCGCCGTTTGCGGCGACAAATATAGTGCAAGCCGGGTGCAATGCCAAATTTATTTGGAGAATCTCCCCGGCGCAGCCCGTGTCCGGCAAATCAATTCCTGCCGGTGCGCTTCTTGAGCGGGCATTGCGCCGACGCGCACGACGCGCATCCTCCCCGCCGCCGTCCGCGCGCGAAACACCACAGCCGCCTCGCGACAATGGCCGCAACCGCCAGCCCGATGGCTGCGACGATGTAATCCTGCCAGTCCATCGTTCAGAATATCAGTGCGATCCGATATACGATCCACGCCACGAACCAGGCCAGCGTCGTGTTGTAAACCACCGACGCCGCAGCCCATTTCCACCCGGCTTCGGCGCCGATGGCGGCCACCGTGGCGATGCAGGGCATGTAGAGCAGGATGAAGATGAGGAACGCCAGCGCCGAGGCCGTCGTGAAGTCGCCGCTCGCGAGCAGCCGCTGCGAGAGCGAGTCCGCCTCCTCCTCTTCCGCGGTCCGGAATGCCTCTGCCGGCGTCGGATCGTCCGTTTTCACGATGATTTCCGTCGCGCCGTCCGCATCGCCGATCACGGCCTCCTGCTCTGCGGGAGCGGTCGCGGCGCCTTCGGAGTAGAGCACACCGAGCGTCGACACCACGATCTCTTTGGCCGGGAGGCCCGACAGCAGGGACACGCCGGCTTTCCAATTGAATCCCAGGGGACTGAACACCGGCTCGCAGCCCTTGCCGAGCCGTCCGAGGTAGGAATTTTCGTAGTGCGCCTCGGTTCCGGCGGCGGCGTCCGTGCGGGGGTAGTAGCTCAAAAACCACACGATGACCGAAGCGATCAGGATCATGCCGCCCATCTTCTTGAGGTACTGCGCACACTTGTCCCACATGTGGCTGAGTGTGGTTTTCCACGTCGGGAGGCGGTAGGGCGGCAGCTCCATCACGAACGGCGTCTCGTCCACCGGGAAGAGGAACCGCCGCATCAGCCGCGCCGTAACGACGGCCAGCACGATCCCCAGCGCGTAGAGGCCCAGCATCACCGTTCCGGCGTCGGCGGCGAAGAACGTGCCCGCCAGCAGGAGGTAGATCGGTATTCGCGCGCTGCATGACATGAACGGCGTAATGAGTATGGTTATCAGGCGGCTGCTGCGGCTTTCGATGGTCCGGCAGGCCATGATCGCGGGCACGTTGCAGCCGAAGCCCATGATCAGCGGGATGAACGATTTCCCGTGCACTCCGATGCGGTGCATCACGCGGTCCATGATGAACGCCGCGCGGGCCAGGTAGCCCGAATCCTCCATGAACGAGATGAAGAGGTAAAGGATCATAATGTTGGGCAGGAAAACGATCACGGCCCCCACGCCGCCGATAACGCCGTCGACCAGCAGGTCGCGGAGCGGCCCCGCGGGCAGCAGCGCGTCCGCCGCGCCGCCGATCCATCCCACCAGCGCGTCGATCCACTCCTGCGGATAGGCTCCGAGGCTGAACGTGCACCAGAACATGAGCCACATCAGCGCGAAGAAGATCGGGAATCCCCACAGCTTGTGCGTCACGAAGGTGTCGATCATGGCCGTCGTCGTCACCTCCTCGCGCCGTCCGGGGGTGAAGGTCTCCTTCAGCGCACCCTGGATGAATCCGTATTTCTGGTTGGCGAAGGCCGTTTCGACATCCTCGCCCAGCTCCCCGGCGATGCGCCGGGCCTCGCGGTCGCGGATTTCGGCCCACACCCCGTAACGCTCGCAGCCGCGGAGGCTCTCTTCGGCCTGCCGGTCGCCCTCGAGCATCTTCATCGCGTAGTAGCGAGGCGGGAAGTTTTTCGGGAGTTCGTCGCGGAAGGCGCTCATGTCGCCGTTGAGTTTGCGCAGCCCCTCGTCGATCACGGGGCCCATGTTGATATGGATGTGGCGCACGCGCTCGTCGCGGTTCTCGAAAACGTCGATCACCGTGTCCAGCAGAGCCTCTATGCCGCGGTTGTTGCGCGCCTCTACGGGAACCATCGGCACGCCCAGCATGCGACCCAAACTGTCGTAATCGAGTTTCGCGCCGCTGTCCTGCAACTCGTCGAACATGTTGAGCGCCACGACCATGCGCGGGTTTATATCAATCAGTTCGGTAGTTAAGTATAGGTTTCGCTCTAAATTCGAGGCGACTACCGAGTTTATCACCACGTCGGGGGTCTTCGTGGCGAGGTGGTGACGCACGTAACGCTCCTCGGGCGTGTAGGCCGAGAGGGCGTAGGTTCCGGGCAGGTCGGTGACCTCGAAACGGTAGCCGCGGTAGGTGCGGTGGCCGATCTTGGCCCCGACGGTCACGCCGCTGTAATTGCCCACATGCTCGTGGCCGCCCGATATGGCGTTGAAAAGCGAGGTCTTGCCGCTGTTGGGGTTGCCCACCAGCGCGACGGCGATGGTGCGGGAGTGGCGCGCCACGACCTCGTCGATGCTTGCGCAGCACGCCTCGTCGGATTCCGTCGCGCCGAACTCCTCCGTCCGGATTTCCGCGGGCGCAGTCTCCGCCGCGGGGCATCCGCACTCCCCGGAGTGTGCGTGGTGCTGATGGCGGTGGCGCTCGCGCCGCGCGAGGTACTCCCCGGCTTCGTCGTCGGTGAGCACGACGACCATATCGGCCTCGCTGCGCCGCAGCGAGATGTCGTAGCCCATGATTTTATACTCGATCGGGTCCTTCAGGGGGGCGTTCAGAATCACTTCGACCCGCTGTCCGCGGACAAAACCCATCTCCATGATGCGGCGGCGAAAGCCTCCGTGGCCCATCACTTTGACAATCGTCGCCGATTCGCCGGTCTTCAGTTCGGATAAGCGCATTTTTTCTACTGCATTTTTGCGCCCAAAGATACGATTTTGCGGCGACTTGCGCAATCCTCATAAGTAGGTATATCCTTAATTCTGCACTGCGGCAACCCATCCTCCGCCCAGCGCCTTGCAGAGCGTGACGTAGTTGATATACTGCTGCACGACGAGGTTGACGTGCGACATCTGCGACTGGTAGAGACTGCGCTCGGCGTCGATCACGTCGAGGTAGTCGGACAGTCCGCTGCGGTAGAGCGCGCGGGTCATCGTGGCGATGCGGTCGTTGGAGAGCACCAGTTCGCCCGTGCGCTCGGTCTGGCTGCGGTAGGTGGCGATGGCCACCAGCGCCTTTTCCACATCGGCGAACGCCGTCAGCACGGTCTGCTCGTAGGTCTTGGCCGACTGGGTGTAGGCCGCCATCGCGGCGCGCTCGGCGTTGCGCAGTTTCCCGAATCCGAAAATCGGCTCGGCGACGGAACCCAGCGCATCCCACGCCCAGGGGTTCGCCGCAGTTAAACCTTTGATTGAACTGGATGCAACTCCTCCTTTGGCAGTCAGCGAGATGGACGGGAATCGCGCGCTCCGAGCCTGCCCGGCCTGCGCCGCCGCCTGCAACATGTTGAAATGCGCCTGGCGGATGTCGGGGCGGCGTTTGAGCAGCTCCGAGGGCAGTCCCACGGGAATGTCCGCGGGGCGGTAGTCGGTCAGCAGTCGCAGCCCCGCTCCGGAAAGCCACGCCCGGGAGGGCGTCTCGCCTAACAGAATTCCCATCGAAAGCCACGTCTGCTCTACGGCGCGGCAGTACTGCGGAATGTCCGCCTCGGCGGTGTAGACCAGGCTCCGGGCCTGCTCCAGCGCCACGCCGTCGGACATGCCGTAGCGGAACATCGAGTCGATCAGCGCGGCCGATTCGCGCCGCAGCCGGAGGGTCTGGCGGGCGATCGAGAGGTCGCGTTCATACTCCAGCAGCGTGAAGTAGGTCGTGGCGACCTCGGCGGCCAGCGAGAGCCTGACGCCCGCCAAAGCCCACTCCGAGGCCGCGATTTCGGCCTTTGCGGCCCGTTTGGCGTTGCGCAGCGCCCCGAACAGCGACAGTTCCCACGAGAGGGTCGGTTCGACGGCATACGACTGCACGATCTTCGTCTCGGGCGTATATTCGCCCTCGGCGGTGGCTTCCGCGCCGATCTGCGGCAGGTATTGCGCCCTTACGGTCTTGAGGTTGGCCCGGGCCTGCTGGACGCGCGCGGCCGCTACGGCCACGTCGCGGTTGTTCGCCAACGCCTGTTCGACCAGCGCGTCGAGCGTCGTGTCGCCGAAGAGTTCCCACCAGCGTTCGCCCACGCCCGTCGTGTCGGACGAGAAGCCCGCGCCGTAGACGTAACTTTCGGGCGTCGCGACCTGCGGCGGGTAGAATTTCGGGGTGCAGGCGGCCAGCGTCAGCACGGCGGCGGCTATCGTAAGTTGCGTTTTCATGCGTTCTCCTCCTGTTTTTTAAGTTCGCGGCGCTGTTCGAAGCGGCCGATCTTCCCGACGAAATAGTAGAGCGCGGGGTAGACGAAGATGCCCAGCAGCGTGGCGAAGAGCATGCCGCCCACGAGGGCCACGCCCATGATGTTGCGGGCCGTGGCGTAGACGCCGCTGGCGAAGACGAGGGGCATGACGCCCAGGATGAAGGCGAAGGCGGTCATAATGATCGGTCTCACGCGCAGTTTCGCGGCTCCGATGGCGGCGTCCATCAGCGAGACGCCCTGCTCGCGGAACAGCCGGTCGGCGTATTCGACGACCAGAATGGCGTTCTTGGCCGCCAGCCCGATCAGCATGACGAGCGAGATCTGCATGTAGATGTCGTTGACGTACAGGCTGTTCATCAGGTGCGAGCCTCCGACGAACAGCACCGCGCCCAGCACCGCCACCGGCACGCTCATCAGGATCGCCAGCGGCAGCCCCCACGATTCGTAGAGGGCCGCCAGCGCGAGGAACACGAACACGAGGGCCAGCGCGTAGACCAGCCCGCCGGTCTTCGAGGCGTTGGCCTCCTGATAGGAGGTTCCGCTCCACGCCGTGCCGATGTCGTCGGGCAGCGTTTCGGCGGCCGTGGCGGTGATCTCCCGCATGACGGTCGTCGTCGAGGCCCGCGCCGCGGGGGTGACGGTGAGCGAGACGGAACGGTAGAGGTTGAACTGCGAGACGTACTCCACGCCCACGGTGTCCGCCACGTCGATCAGCGATGCCACGGGAACGCTCTCGCCCGAGGCCGAGGTGACGTAGTAGCTGTCCAGCGACCGCCGATCGAGGCGGTAGTCGGGCGCGGCCTGGATGTAGGTCTGGTAGAGTTTGCCGAAGCGTGTGAAATTGTTGATGTACGCGCCGCCCAGCAGGGTGGTCAGCTCGCCGTAGAGCGTCCCGAGGTCCACGCCGGCGGCCAGCGCCTGCTGCTTGTCGATACGCAGCCGCCGCTGGGGAACCCCGGCGTCGAACTGCGTGGTGACCGAGGCGATCGCGGGATTTTTGCGCAGCGAATCCATCAGCCGCCCGGCGTTTTCCATCAGGTAGGCCGTGCCGCGCCCTTCGAGGTCCTGCACCTCGACCGAGACGCCCGAGGTGACGCCCAGTCCGGGAATCGAAGGCGGGATGAAGGCGTAGCATTCGGCCCCCGGAACCGCGACGTAAAGCTCTCCGGTGAGCCGCTGGGCGATCTGCATGGCCGAGAGCCTGCGGTCGGAGTAGTCGACGAGTTTGACGAAGATGATGCCGCTCGAAGTCGAGGCGATGCCGGCCATCATGTTGAATCCCGCGGCGAACGACGTCGAGGCGACCTCGGGAAGCGTGCGGATCACGGCGTCGGCGTCGGCCATCGCCTGTCGGGTCACTTGCAGCGACGAGGCTTCGGGCGTCGAGACCATCACCATCACGTAGCCCTGATCCTCCTCGGGGAGGAATCCCGCGGGCAGTTTGCGCCACACGACGAAGATCACCCCGAGGACCACGGCCACGAACACGCCCGTGCGGGCGACGTGGCGCATCAGCGTCGGCGTGAAGGCCGTGTAACGGTCCATCTGCCGTGCGAACCAGCGGTTGAAGGCGGCGAAAAATCCCTTTTGCGACGGCTCCCGGCGTCGCAGCAGCAGGGCGCAGAGCGCCGGGGAGAGCGTCAGGGCGTTGAAGGCCGAGATGACCACCGAAACGGCGATCGTCACCGAAAACTGCTGGAACAGCCGCCCCGTGATGCCGCCGGTGAACGACACGGGGATGAATACGGCCAGCAGCACGACTGTCGTGGCGACGATCGGCGAGGCCACGTTGCGCATGGCCTCCAGCGCCGCCTCGCGGGGTTTCATGCCCCGTTCGATATTGACCTGCGCGGCCTCGACGACGACGATGGCGTCGTCGACCACAAGGCCGATGGCCAGCACCAGTCCCAGCAGCGAGATGATGTTGATGGAAAATCCCAGCAGCGGGAACAGCGCGAAGGCGCCGACGAGCGACACGGGGATCGCCACCAGGGGAATGACCGTCGCGCGCCAGTCCTGGAGGAAGAGGAAGATGATGAAGATGACGAGTATGAGGGCGATGACGAGCGTGCGGAAGATGTCCTTCACGCCGGCGTCGATGCTCGTGGTGCTGTCGACGATCGTGGCGGCCTCGACGCCGTCCGGAAACCGCTGCGAGAGGCGTTCCATCGCGGCCTTGACCTTGCCGCCCACGGCCACGGCGTTGCTGCCCGGCTGCTGGTAAATGACGATCATGGCCGTCGGGTCGCTCTCGTAGGACGAGCTTACGCCGTAGGTCTGGCTGCCGAGCGACACCTCGGCGATGTCGCCCAGACGGATCTGTTCGCCCGAGGAGGTGGTCCGCACGACGATGTCGGCGAACTCCGCGGCGGTGGAGATCTGCGGCGGCATGGTCACCGTATAGGTGTAGGCCACGCCGTCGGGAGCCGGCTCGGCGCCGAACTGCCCGGCAGGGTAGATGCCGCCCTGCTTCTCGATGGCGGCCGTCACCTCGCCGACGGCGATGCCGTAGTATTTCAGCACGTCGGGCCGCAGCCACACCCGCATGGCGTATTCGCCCGCGCCCATGATCGAGACCTTGCCCACGCCGTCGATCTTCAGCAGCTCGTTCTGGAGATTGATGTAGGCGTAATTCGAGAGGAACTCCCCGTCGTAGCGGCCGTCGCTGTGCAGCGAGTAGACCATCAGGAATCCCGTCATGGTCTTGCGTGTCGTGACCCCCTGCCGGGTGACCGTCGCGGGGAGTTCGGCCGTGGCCGACGAGACGTTGTTCTGGGTGAAGATGGCGTCGAGGTCGGGATCGGAGCCGATGTCGAAGGTGACCTGCAGGACCATCGAACCGTCGTTGGCCGAGGTGGCCTGCATGTAGAGCATGTCGCTGACGCCCATCACGGCCTGGGCCACGGGCGTCGCCACGGCGTTGTTGACCGTCTCGGCGTCGGCGCCGTCGTAGGTGGCCGACACCTCCACGACCGGAGGCGTGATGTCGGGGTACTGTTCGATGGGCAGCCCCATGATCGAGATCAGGCCGACGAGCACGATGACGATGGCCAGCGAAATGGCGAAAATCGGGCGCGAAACAAAGAATTTTTCCATAGGACTACCGTTTTTCGAGACGCTTGCCCGCCTGCTCCGCAGCGGCGGCCTGTCCGGTCCTCCGCGCAGTCGGGTTTTCGGGGATCACCTTTGCGCCGTCGTGCAGTTTCTGCTGCCCGGCGACCACGACCCGTTCGCCCCGGTCGAGTCCCTCGTCGATGCACCACATCGCGCCGTAGGTGTCGCCCGGGGTGACGCGGCGGTAGTGCACCGTGCTGTCGGCCTCCACGACCCACACCGACGCGATGTCCTGCGTCTGGCTCACGGCCTGCTGGGGCACGACGACGCGCGGCCGCACGGGGCCCACGCTGGCCTCCACGCGGGCGAACTGTCCGGGTTTCAGCGTCTCGTCGGGATTGGGGAACATCACCACCACGACGAGCGTCCCGGTGGTCGACGAGACATCCTTGCGCGTGTAGTCGTAGATTCCTCCGAGCGGGTATCGCGAGCCGTCGGCCAGCACGAGACGGATGTCCGACAGCAGCCCTTCGTTGTCGTAGATCGAAGTCCGGTCGCCCGCATAGCGCAGGTACTGCGACATCGGAATCGCCACGTCGACCGTCAGCGTGTCGATGTTCGACACGGTCGTCAGCACGCTGAACTGCGTGCCGGGACCCACGTAGTCGCCCACGTGCGCCGCCGTGTGCTCGATGATGCCGTCGATGGGCGAGCGCAGCTCGGTGTATCCCACGTTCATGCGGGCGTTGCGCAGCGACTGCTCCGCCGAGCGCACCGAGGCCTCGGCGGCCTTCCATTGGGCCGTGTACTGGTCCAGCTGCGTCTGGCTGATGGCGTCGATGCGCGCCAGCGGCACGGCGCGGTCGTAGTTGTTGCGGGCCTCGAGGGCCTGCGCACGGGCCGATTCGAGTTCGGCTTCGGCCGCCAGCATCGAGGTCGACAGCTGGTCGGGGTCGATGGTGAACAGCAGCTGGCCGCGCCGTACGGGCATGCCGTTGCCGTATTGCTTCGACGAGAGGTAGCCGTTCACGCGCGGCTGGATCACGGCGTCGAAGTTGCTCGCGAGGTAACCGATGAAACTCATGCGGTTGGGTACGCTGTCGACGGCGGCTTCGGCCACCCCGACCCGCAGGGGAGGCGCCGCCTGTTTCGGCGTATGTTGCGCGCAGCCCGTGAGGAGCGCGGCGAAAAGACATGCGGCGGGAAAAAGTCTGTCCATAAGGGTATGTTTTACACCGCAGGAAAGGCAAAAAACGTACCGTCAGCCCCTTGAAATAGGGTTTTTCCTGCAAAAAAAACTGTTTTTCCCGTTCCGAATGATGTTGTTTAGAATATTTTTATATCTTTGCGTTGATAACAAACCCAATTTAATAAATAAAACTATGAAAGAATTAGTAGAAAAGATCAACGCAGAGTTTGAGGTGTTTGCAGCCAACGCAGCTGCCCAGGTAGAGAAGAACAACAAGGCTGCCGGCACGCGCGCCCGCAAATCCGCTCTGGAGCTTTCGAAGCTGATGAAGGAGTTCCGCAAGGTTTCCGTAGAAGCTGCGAAATAATTGAGTTCCGCACAACGATAAAGGCTGTCCTTCGGGGCAGCCTTTATCGTTTCCGGTTTTATAGGGCGTCTTCGCACTTGCTCTCACGCGGTACGAATGGGTGTTTTTATACTGCCCATCCGTGCCGCGTTTCGTTCAGGCGCGAATAGGCGTCTCTGAAATCGAAAACGGGGGATGTGCGGAAATAGCCGCCTGAAATCGGAACCTAAAGTTCGATTCCGTATCTCCGGAACACCTCCATGTCCTCGTGCCGCAGGCCCGTCTTGCGGAAGGGCACGGCTTCGTTGTGGTCGTTCAGGTAGCGGCGCGGAGCCGTGCGGTCGAAATCGGGGCTTACGAGCGAGACCTTCGTCGTGAGGAACCGTCCGCGGATCGAAGCCATGTCGGCCATCGTGTGAAACAGCGCGTGGGTCGTGGCCGGAGCCGTCGCATTGGCCTCGGCGGCGGCCACCTTTTCGGGGAAATGGGTCCGGTAATCCTCCGAGAACCAGGCCAGCGACGCCACGTAGAGCTGATAGGCCGTCGTCGTGGGCGAGGCGTGCAGGAAGCGTTCGCGGTCGTCGTCGATCAGGTCTTCGCCGTGGTCCGCGCAGTAGAGCAGGGCCGATGAAGTGCCTTTCAGCGACCGCAGGTAATCAATGGTCTGCGCGAGGAAATAATCCGTGTAACGGATCGAGTTGTCGTAGGCGTTGACGAGCATCGGACGGTGCTGCCGGGCGATCGCCACGTCGTTGTCGGGCTGGAAATGGGCGAACTCGCGCGGATAGCGCTGGTGGTAGCTGAAGTGCGAACCGTAGCAGTGGAGCACGAAAAGGAGTTTCTGCGACGTGCTTCTTTCGAGCGCCTTGCGCATCTCGTCGAGCAGCTGCGTGTCGTGGCGCGGCGAGCGGATGTAGATCACGTGTCTGGCGTCGTGGGCCAGGTGGTCGATCATCGCGCCCTGCGGCGACTGGTTAGAGATGAACCACGTGTCGAATCCCGCCTCGTTGAAGAGCGCCGGAAGGCCCTTGCGGCGGTACAGCTCCTCGTGTTCGCCGGTGGCTACGGACGAGAGGATCAGCGGCACGCTCTTGTGGGTGGTGTTGCTCTGGGTCAGCACGTCGCGGAAAACCACCAGATCGCCGACTCGGAGAGCAGGGGATTGGTCTCCCGCCCGTAGCCGTAGAGCTGCCAGTTCATCGCGCGCGACGCCTCCCCGATGATATATACGTAGACCTCGCGTCCCGGAGCTTCGGCCGTGCGTTCGGCCTCGTAGGTGAAGCCCTCGGAGGTTTTGTGGAAGTTGTACGACTTGCGGAACTCCGAGCCGCTCAACCCGAGGTTGTACATGATGTTGAGCGGGAAAATCTCGTCGCGCAGCACGTGCCGCTCCTCGCTGACGTGGTAGGCGGGCCACAGGGCCAGCAGGCCCACGGCGAAGAGCGCCGCCCCGGTCAGACCGATGTTCATGCGCGCCGTGCGCGTGATGTAGCGTTTGTGTCCGATCTCGCGGGCCGCGAGCCACAGCAGCGGCAGGTAGATGACGCAGACCAGAACCACCGACGGATAGATGTTGCCCAGCAGTTCGCCCGCCTCGCCCGGATTGGTCGTCAGCAGGTTCGTGAACATGTCCGTGGCGATGATCGAGTTGCCGAACAGGTATAGCAGCACGATCTGGAAGGCGCAGAAGAAGATGAACGGGAATGCCAGCCAGATCATCACGCCGGAACGCCGCAGCGCCACGCTCCACATTATGTAGAATCCCAGCGGCATGAGGATCAGCGCCTCGACGGTCCACACCGAGTAAGGCTCCGTATTGGCCAGCACGCAGTTGGGGATGATCAGCGCCACGAAGAAATAGACGGTCAGCAGCGTCGTGAAGCGGCTGCGGGTCTTGACCGTCCTCCGGCGGTTCGTCTTATTCGCGTTATTCAGATCGGCATTCATACAAATTCTCTTAAAAAGCCTCGTTGATGTTCAGCAGGAAACCGCTCGTTTTCTTGCCGAATCCGTAGTCGAGGCGCACGTTCACCCGTTTTTTCAGTTCCCACCGGAGTCCTGCGCCGTAGTTGGGCAGCGTCTGCGACCAGTCGAATCGCGACAGCGAGGGGAAAACGTTGCCCGCGCCGCCCCATACCGCGCATCCGATCCGCCTCCAGATGCGCTGGCGCAGTTCGACCTGCACGGTGATCATGTCGTTGTCCGTATAGCGGCCCTGGTAGTAGCCGCGCATCCGCTGGCCTCCGCCCATGCGGGCGAGCATCGGCCACGGAGTGCCGTCGGAGTTGAATACGGCATACAGATCCGCAGCCAGAACGCCGCCTTTCCAGATCTGCCCGTAAGCGTCGGCCGTGAAGGTCGTGCGCCACAGCGTCTTGCCGCAGTTGCCCAGCCCCTTGGGGAACAGCGTCTCCTGAAAACTCACGTAGACGCCCCGGAACGGGCTGGGGATGAAGTCCCGCGAGTCGTATTCCAGAATTGCGCCGACGCCCGTGGCCGTATAGCGCTGTTTCTGCCCTGCGAGGTAGGCCGGGTCTGAAAATTTCAGCCCCCGCACATGCTCGAAGCTCACCAGTCCTCCGATGTAGGCGTGGGGCAGGAACTCATGCAGGTAGCGCCCTTCGACCAGATAACGCTTTTCGGAGTAGGTGCTTTCGGGATTGTGGCGCCCCGCATCATAGCCGATGCCCCAGAAACTGCGGGGCGCCGAGGCGAACATCACCGTATAGTTCAGACGGCGTTTGTTGTGCGAGAAAATGGTGTTTCCCGTCACGCCCAGCGCATAGAAGCCCGACACCGAGACGTTGCCGAAGATCGAGACGTCCGACGGCGCCGTGATCGAGTCCGTGCGGTCGAGGCGGTAGAGTCCCGCCGCCAGCAGCCCGATGCCGAAACTCGTGTTCTTCGAGTAGCTGGGACCTCCGGCGAAGGTGAAATCTATCTTTTTCTCGAAGGTCTTGTCGGTGGTCGACTCCCCGAAATAATCGACGACGCGCCGCAGAAAGGGTCTCTTTTCGGGAGCCTGCGGCGGCAGCGGGGTGTAGGAGTAGCGGAGCGAGTCGCCGTCGGAGGAGCGGATGGCGGTCTCCTGGGCATGCGCCGTGAGGTGCATGCCTGCGCTTATGAGGAGCAGAACGGCGGGGCGGCGCAGCATCCGGGCCTATTTGTACTTTTCGATGGTTTCGTAGAAGGCCTCCTTGTCGGCGTCGGAAAGCTCGCCCTTGCGCAGGAACACCAGCTCCCCCTCCTTCGATACGATCATCAGCACGAACTGGTTGTTGCAGTCGCCCAGCGCCCACGCCGTGCTTAAAATGCGGTTCTGGTCGGCGAGGACCGTGGCGCCGTTCTTGGCCGTGCGTTTCTTGGCCATGTTGCGGGCCATGCCGTTGGGGACCATCGGGGCGTCCTTGAGGTTCATCACGCCGAAGCCGTGGATATTGTCGCTTTCGGCGCGGTGGTTCTGCTCCAGTTCGATGGTGAAATCCTCGTTCTGCTTGTGCCGGTCGGGGTCCACGTAGAATATCATCAGGTTCTTTTCGCCGAAATAGGGGAGTTTGACCGGCTTGCCGTCCAGATCGAGCACCTCGACGTTCTGCACTTTGCGGGGCAGCTCCTGCGCCTGAACGGCCGATGCGGTCAGCGCGAAGGCGGCCAGCATTGCAATCACTTTCATCTTCATTACGTTCTGATTTTGTTGGTTTTTAATGAAAACAAATCGTGGCAAAGTTACAATATTTCTCCGAAAATGGAGATTGCGGGGGTGCATATTATTGTTCGATTGGTCATTTTTTTCGGTCGGACGGGAGCAGAGCCGCGTCGAAGGCGTACAGTCCGCCGCCCGAAACGATCAGGAATACGTAGATCCCGAGCCACGCGAATTCCGGCTCTCCGGCTCCGAATCCGCCCCAGGCGAACATCAGGAGGATGCCCAGCGACATGACGAGGGCCGACATCCGCACCCAGAGACCCATGATGATCAGCACGGCCAGCAGCGCCTCGGCGACCGTCACGATGACGAACACGGCCGGCGGATTGATGTAAAGCGGCGATGGATATGAACTGATTATCTCGTTGTAGTTCTGTATTTTGCCGATGTTGTGAAACAGCATCGAAGCCCCCGTGAACAGCCGCAGGTAGAGCACCGCCCAGTCCATGCACCTGTATTGTCCGATCCAGTCTGAAATTCGTTTTCCCATGCCCCGGCTCCCTGCAATTCGCGTTCCGGAAGTTCCGCCGCCCCCGGCGCCGTGACGACATTTTTCACAGGTCGGAAGGTTTTGCCGACCGGGGCGGCCCGATTTTGCATCCATCCGACTTTTTGCTACCTTTGGCGGTGTATTCCAAACGGGACGACGATGCAGGATATGATAGACGGACGCTGCGGTTGGTGCGGAACCGACGGGCTGTATGTGAAATACCACGACGAGGAGTGGGGAAGACCGGTGACCGACGACGGGAAGCTGTTCGAATTCCTCGTGCTGGAGAGCGCCCAGGCCGGGTTGAGCTGGATAACGATTCTCCGGAAGCGGGAGGGCTACCGCAAGGCCTTTTGCAATTTCGACGCCGGGAAGGTGGCGCGGATGACCGATGACGATGTCGAACGGCTGATGCACTTCGACGGCATCGTGAAAAACCGGCTGAAAATCAAAGCGACCATCACGAATGCGCGGCTGTTCCTCGCCGTGCAGGAGGAGTTCGGCAGTTTCAGGGACTACACGCTGTCGTTCTTTCCCGGCGGAAAGCCGATCACCAACCATTTCCGCTCCCTGAACGAGATTCCGGCGTCGTCACCCGAATCCGACGCCATGAGCCGGGACATGAAAAAACGGGGCTTCAAATTTTTCGGCCCCACGATTTGTTACGCCCATTTGCAGGCCTCGGGGTTCGTCAACGACCATCTGACGGGCTGCATTTGCCGGAACGGACAATGACGGCAGGCCATGAACCGCCCTTTTTCCGGCTCCTTGCGGGGCGTCGGTCCGGAAAGCATCTGAAATTTCAACCATATGAAAACGAGAATATTGTTTGTCTGCCTCGGCAATATCTGCCGTTCTCCGGCCGCCGAGGGCATCATGCGCCGCATCGTGGAGCGACGCGGCCTGTCCGGGACGTTCGGGATCGACTCCGCGGGAACCTACGGGGGACACCGCGGCGAACTGCCCGATCCGCGCATGCGCAGCGCGGCCTCGCGCCGCGGCTATGCGCTGACGCACCGTTCGCGGCAGGTCCGGGAGGAGGATTTCGACCGCTTCGACATGATCGTGGCGATGGACGACATGAACTACGAGTCGCTCAACCGGCTGGCTCCGTCGCGCGAGGCTGCGCGGAAGATTTTCCGCATGGCGGAGTTCTGCCGCCGCCATCCCGACCGCACCTACGTGCCCGATCCCTACTACGAGGGCCACGAGGGCTTCGAACTGGTGCTCGACATGCTGGAAGACGGCTGCGAGGGGATTCTGGAATATCTCTCCGAAAACGGAAAATGAAAAGTCTCCCTTTGACGAGGGAGACCCGGAGGGATTGTCGGAATGAATGACGCCGCGGCCCGGTGTGGAGTCGGAGGTTCGGCCCGGGATGAACCCCGAGCGTGTCGGGCTTGCCGGTTTTACGTCAGAAATCCAACCCGAAACTGATGCTGTATGTGTTGCGCAGCAGCGAGTGCTTCTTGGCGAAGAGGTAGGCGAAATCGAGCCGCAGGTGGAGGATGCGCAGTCCCGCGCCGACGGTCCAGTAGCTCGGGTAGTAGTCGCGCCGTTCGCCGTAGTGGTAGCCGGTGCGCAGCTGCACGAGCTGCATCAGGTTGTACTCGACGCCCAGCGACATCTGGAAACCGCGGACCGCGGAGGGCGAGAAATAGTAGCCCAGGTCAGTTCCGACCGTGATTTCGTGCGCATCGGTGAGGAACGTGTCGAGGGCCGCGCCCACGGTGAAATCCATCGGCAGGGTGTATTCCGTATCGCGGAGATACCCGCCCAGATTGCCCAGCTTGGCGCCTGCGCGCAGCGTCGAGTAGCTGCCGACGTTCTCCAGCGGCCGCTGCCACGCGGCGCTCAAATCCACGGCCAGCGCGTCGGCTGAGATGTCGGGGCGTTTGAGGTGCATGTAGCGGCCGACGATGCCGACGGCCCACCGGTCGCCGATGCGGCGCGCATAACCCAGGTCGACGGCCATGTCGTTGTTGCCGTGTTCGCGGAGGAACTGCCGCCAGCCGGCCTGCACGAGGTTGATGTTGTCGAACCGGCAGAATCCCGACACGGCGTAATAGTCGAAGCTCCGCTGTCCGTAATAGGAGGAGGAGACCTGCGACGGCGTGTGCGAGAAGATGGCCGTCGCGGAGTTGTTGTAGATGGCGTGCGAACCGGAAAGGGTGGTCATCATCACGCCGCCCATGCCCAGCGACTTGGCGTCGGGGCTGGGAAGCGTCGCCTCGATTCTCTGGGCGTATGTCTGGAGCGCGGCCAGTGCCGCGAGCAAGGTTACGAGTCGTTTCATGTTGCAAAGATAGTAAAATGCGGGACGGAAGCAAATCCGGTCCGCAGAAACCTTCCGGTCTGCCGGAAGCGTCGTTGCGACGCCGGAGGGCAGCAAAAAAGATGCAAGTTGCGCAGGCTGTTCAGGCAATTACGGCACACGCTGCGCTTTCGTGCCGTGATTGTTGGCGGCGCTTCGGCCTCGAAAAGAAAAATTTCGACGGAATATTGTCCGAAAACAAAAGCGCCCTTCCAGGTGAACCTGGCGGGCGCTTTCATTTTCAGACGACGCCTTGACTGCATCGTTTTCCGCAACGTTCTCGTTGTCTGTCGTTTCCTAACAGTTCATCGCTCCGCAGCAGTGGATGACCTGCCCGCTGACATACGACGAAAGGTCCGACGCGAGGAACAGCGCCACCTTGGCGACATCCTCCGGCGTGCCGCCGCGGCGCAGCGGAATCTGCTTGTACCAGCCCTCCTTCACCTCGTCGGGCAGTTTGTCGGTCATCTCGGTCATAATGAAGCCCGGGGCGATGGCGTTGGCGCGAATGCCGCGCGGACCCATCTCCTTGGCGATCGACTTCGCAAGGCCGATCATGCCGGCTTTCGAGGCCGAGTAGTTGCACTGGCCGGCGTTGCCGCTGACGCCCACCACCGACGACATGTTGATGATCGAGCCGCTTTTCTGGCGCGCCATGACCGGCGTGACGGCGTGGATGAAGTTGAAGGCCGATTTCAGGTTGACCGTCAGCACGGCGTCCCACTGCGCCTCGCTCATGCGCATCATCAGGCCGTCCTTGGTGATTCCGGCGTTGTTCACGAGGATGTCGATACGGCCGAAATCCTTTATGATCTGGTCGATGACCGCGTGCGTCTCTTCAAAGTTGGCTGCGTTCGAGGCATAGCCCTTGGCTTTCACGCCCAGCGCGGCGATTTCGGCTTCGGTAGCCTTGCCGTTCTCGTCGATCGCAAGGTCGGTGAACGCCACGTTGGCGCCCTCTTTGGCGAATTCGAGTGCGATGGCCTTGCCGATGCCGCGTGCGGCGCCGGTCACAACGGCCACTTTTCCATCCAGTAATTTCATAATTCTTTTATATTTTTAAGGCAATATCTGCCAATTTTTATTCGCAAATATAGGAAAAATATCTTAATCGCCTGCCCGCGGAGTGAATTTCGGCATTTTTGCTTATCTTTACCGACCGTAAACAGCATTCCAAAATCCTTATAACGATATGAAAAGAGATTCCCAGATTTTCGATTTGATTGCCGCCGAGCGCAACCGCCAGATGCATGGCATCGAACTGATCGCTTCGGAGAACTTCGTCAGCGACCAGGTGATGGAGGCCATGGGTTCGGTCTTGACCAACAAATACGCCGAAGGCTATCCCGGCGCCCGTTACTACGGCGGCTGCGAGGTCGTCGATCGGGTCGAGACGCTGGCCATCGAGCGCATCTGCCGTCTCTACGGCGCCGAATACGCCAACGTGCAGCCCCATTCGGGCGCACAGGCCAACATGGCCGTTTTCTTCGCCTGCATGCAGCCGGGCGATACGTTCATGGGACTGGACCTTGCACACGGAGGACACCTCTCGCACGGTTCGCCGGTCAACATGTCGGGTAAATATTTCAAGGCCGTGGGCTATCAGCTCGACGAGGCCACGGGCGTGATCGACTACGACGCCATGGAGCGCAAGGCCCTGGAGTGCAAGCCGAAACTGATCGTCGGCGGCGCCTCGGCCTACTCGCGCGAGTGGGATTACAAACGCATGCGCGAGATCGCCGACAAGGTGGACGCGCTGCTGATGGTCGACATGGCCCACACGGCCGGCCTGATCGCCGCGGGCCTGCTGGACAACCCCGTGAAATACGCCCATATCGTCACTTCGACGACGCACAAGACGCTGCGCGGCCCGCGCGGCGGCATCATCCTCATGGGCAAGGACTTCGAGAACCCCTGGGGCCAGACCACGCCGAAGGGCGCCGTGAAGATGATGTCGCAGATCCTCAATTCGGCCGTCTTCCCGGGCATCCAGGGCGGTCCGCTGGAGCACGTGATCGCCGCCAAGGCCGTCGCTTTCGGCGAAGCGCTGGATCCCGACTACAAGGAGTACCAGGCGCAGGTGCAGAAGAACGCCGCAGCCATGGCCGCCGCCTTCGTCGAGCGCGGCTACAAGATCGTTTCGGGCGGTACGGACAACCACCTGATGCTGGTCGACCTGCGGACGAAATTCCCCGAGTTGACGGGCAAGCTGGCCGAGAAGTGCCTCGTCGCGGCCGACATCACCACCAACAAGAACATGGTGCCGTTCGACAGCCGCTCGCCGTTCCAGACCTCGGGCCTGCGCTTCGGAACCCCGGCCATCACCACGCGCGGTCTGAAGGAGGACAAGATGGACTACATCGTCGGGCTGATCGACCGCGTGCTGCACGACCCGGAGAACGAAGCGAACATCGCCGCCGTGCGCAAGGACGTGAACGCGCTGATGGCCGACTATCCGCTTTTCGCGTGGTAAGATGAAGGAGGTCATCGACTTCTTCCGCCGGCTGCACGACGACAACACCCGGGAATGGTTCGACGCCCACCGCGCCGAATGGACCCGTGTGAAGGGACGGTTCGCCGATTTCACCGGACAGCTGATCGGGGGCATCGCGTCGTTCGACCCCGAGGTGCGCGGCCTGCGTCCGCAGGACTGCACCTACCGGATCGCCCGCGACACGCGTTTCTCGCCCGACAAGTCGCCCTACAAGACCTATATCGGGGCTTACATTGCGCCGAAGGGCAAGAAATCGGGTTTCGCGGGATACTATTTCCACATCGAACCCTGCTGCGACTCGCTGGTGTGCTGCAACCTGCTTTCGGCGGGCGCCGTGTGCATCGAGCCGACGGTGCTGCGGTCGATCCGCGAGGAGGTGCTCGACAACGGCGCGCAGATCGAGGCGGCGATCCGGAAGGCCAAAGGGTTCCGGCTGTGCAGCGGCAACAGGCTCAAGCGGGTCCCGACGGGATTCCGGTCGACAGCCCCTATGCCGAGATGCTGAAGCTGAAGGACTTCTACCTCGAACAGCCCATCGCCGAGGAGTTCCTGCTCGCACCCGACCTGCTGGAACGCACCGTCGAGCAGTTCCGCCGCACGCAGCCGTTCATCGCCATTCTGAACCGGGCGATCCGCTACGCCCACGAAGAGATGCAGTGACATGAGACGTCTGTTTCTGATCGCTGCACTGTTTCTGTGGACGCCGGCCGGGGCGCAGAACGACGATGCGACGCCGCGGAAGATCGAAAAAGAGACCTTCGTCTATGCCGTGCGGGATGCCGACACGCTGCGGCTGGACCGTTATGCGCTCCTCTCGCCCGACAGCCGGGCGAAACCCTGCCTGATGTTCCTTTTCGGCGGCGGCTTTATGACCGGAACGCGGGACAACCGGCGTTTCCGCCCCTTCTTCGACTACTACGCCCGCAAGGGGTTCGTCGTCGTGTCGATCGACTACCGGCTGGGGATGAAGCGGGCCAGACAGGCCGGCCTGCTCGACGAGGAGCATTTCACGCAGGCGTTGGACATGACGCTTTCGATGGCGACGGAGGACCTCTACGACGCCACGGCCTATATCTGCCGGCACATGCCGGACGTCGATCCTTCGCGGATCGTGACGTGCGGGTCGAGCGCCGGGGCCATCACGGTGCTGATGGGCGAGTACTGGCTTTGCAACGGGCATCCGCTGACCGCCGGGAAGTTCACGCAGGACTTTAGCTACGCCGGGGTAATCGCCTTTGCGGGAGCCGTTTGCGATACGCAGGACAGCCTGCGCTGGGCGCGCGATCCCGCGCCGATGCTGCTTTTCCACGGCGACGCCGACCGCAATGTGCCCTACGGCGCGATCGGTGTCGACGGGGTCTGGCTGTTCGGCTCGAAGAGCATTGCCGACGACCTCGCGCGGCGCAGGGTTCCGCACGCGTTCTACTCCGTCGCCGAGACCAATCATTCGATGGCGTGGCGGCCGATGACCGAGAACCGCGGCGAGATCGACTCGTTTCTCGAAAAGCTGGTCTTCAAACGGCAGCGGCTGGTGACCGACGTCCGCATCACGCCGCTCGATGCGCCCGCAGTTCCGAAGGATTTCGGGATTTCCGACTACATCGACGCCAACTACGGGCGTTAGTCGTCCGCCGCAGATGAAAAATCCGCAGCCTCCCTCGGGAAGCTGCGGATTTTCGTTTGCCGTGCGGCGCGTGATCACTCCACCGTCACCGACTTGGCGAGGTTGCGGGGCTGGTCGACATTACGGCCCTTGTAGACGGCGATGTAGTAGGCCAGCAGTTGCAGCGGGACCGATACCACGATGGGCATCAGGCACTCGGCGATCACCGGGACCTCGATCACGAAGTCGGCCGAGCGGCGTACCTGTTCGTCGCCGCGGGCAATGACGGCGATGATCTTGCCGCCGCGGGCCTTGATCTCCTCGATGTTCGAGGCCGTTTTTTCGTAGGTGTGGTCCGGCGTGGCGATGGCCACGGTGGGCATCTCGGCGTCGATCAGCGCAATGGGGCCGTGCTTCATCTCGGCCGCGGGGTAACCTTCGGCGTGGATGTACGAAATCTCCTTGAGTTTCAGCGCGCCTTCGAGTGCCGTGGGGTAGTTGTACCCGCGGCCGAGGTAGATGAAGTTGTGCGCATAGGTGAATATTTTCGCCAGGTCGGCGACCTGCGGGGCGACTTTCAGCACCTCTTCCATCGTCTCGGGCAGGTGCAGCAGCGCCGCCGAAACCTCGTTGTAATACGCCTCCGTGACGGTTCCTCTCTCGCGGCCCACGGCCAGCGCCAGCATGGCCATCACGGTCACCTGCCCGGTGAAAGCCTTCGTCGAGGCGACGCCGATCTCGGGCCCCACGTGGATATAGGCCCCCGAATCCGTGGCCCGGGCGATCGACGAGCCGACGACGTTGCAGATGCCGAAGACGAACGCCCCGGCCTTGCGGGCCAGTTCGACGGCGGCCAGCGTGTCGGCCGTCTCGCCCGACTGCGACACGGCCACGACGATGTCGTCCTCGCGGATGATGGGGTTGCGGTAGCGGAACTCCGAGGCGTACTCCACCTCGACGGGAATGCGGCAGATCGACTCCACGAGGTGTTCGCCGATCAGCGAGGCGTGCCACGACGTGCCGCACGCCACGAAAATGATGCGCCGGGCGTTCACGAACCTGTCGCGGTGGTCGATCACGCCCGAAAGTTTCACCTCGCAGGTGTCGGGGTTGATGCGTCCGCGGATGCAGTCGACGATGGTCCGGGGCTGCTCGTAAATCTCCTTGAGCATGAAATGGGGATAGCCGCCCTTTTCCAGCTGCGAGATCGACAGCTGGAGTTTCTTGATGTCGATCTTCGCGTCGTGGTTGTCCAGCGTGACGATTTTCAGCGGGGCGTTGCGGTCGATCACGGCGATTTCGCCGTCGCCCACGTAGACGAAATCCTCGGTGTATTCGATGATCGACGCGGCGTCGGACGAGAGGAAGAACTCCCCGTCGCCCACGCCCACGACCATCGGGCTGCTCTGCCGCGCGGCGACGATCCGGTCGTGGTTGCCCTTCTCGACGACGGCGATGGCGTAGGCGCCGATCACCTGCCGGAGGGCCTGCCGCACGGCTTCGGGCAGCGAGCAGCCGCTGGTCGCCCGGACGTATTCGATCAGATTCACCAACACCTCGGAGTCGGTGCTGCTGCGGAAGGTGTATCCGTTCTGTTCGAGGGCGTCCTTCAGCACGCGGTAGTTCTCGATGATGCCGTTGTGTATCAGGGCTATGTTCTCCGATTCGGAGTAGTGGGGATGGGCGTTGGCGTCGTTCGGAACCCCGTGCGTGGCCCAGCGGGTGTGGGCGATGCCGATATTGCCGCCGAGGTCCTTTCCGTCGAGGAAATGCTCCAGATCGGAGACCTTGCCCTTGCATTTGAATACGTTGAGACGCCCGTCCGGGTTGACCAGCGCGACGCCCGCACTGTCGTATCCCCTGTATTCGAGGCGGTGAAGCCCCTTTATCAGAATCGGGCACGCGTCGCGCCGCCCGACATATCCGACTATTCCGCACATGTTGTTCTGTTTTTTTGTTCGGGTCAAAAATAAGAAAAAATTTTAATAAACACACATGTGTAAGGGCGGGAATTTACTCCCGCCCTCATTCAGAATAGGCTGCAACGCTTGCAACGATTTGGTTTTCGGTGAATTTACCGCACGTACTTCAAGATTTCCTTCACGATCGCGCCGTTGCCCGCGACGATCGAGATGCCCCGGTCGCGGCGCAGGTCGCAGACGACGCCCCCGGCCTCGGCGAGGATCAGTTCGGCGGCGCAGACGTCCCATTCGTGCAGCGCCAGTTCCCAGTAGCCGTCCAGCAGTCCGGCGGCGACGCAGCTGATGTCGTAGGCCGCAGAACCCAGCCGCCGGACATCCCGCACGTAGGGGATGATCCGTGCGACGTTGTCGCTGTTGTTGTCCGGATTCACGTCCTTGTCGTAGGGGAATCCCGAGGCGATGACCGAGGTGGCGAGCGTCTGCTTCTCCCCGACGCGGAGGCGTTCCGACTCCCGCGAAGCGTATTGCAGATATGCCCCGCCGCCCTTCGTCGCCGTGAACAGCTCGTTCAGGTAGGGTGCGTAGACGACCCCCACGATGGTTTCGCCCCTGTACTGGAGGGCTATCGAAACCGTGAACAGCGGAAGTCCCTGACTGTAATTGGTCGTGCCGTCGAGCGGGTCGACGACCCAGCGCCAATCGCTCGCGGCGTTGCCCCGGCAGCCGCCCTCCTCGCCCAGAATGGCATGGTCGGGATAACGCTCCGCGATCATGCCGGCAATCAGTTCCTCGCTCTCCCTGTCGGCGCGCGTCACCACGTCGTAGACGTTGGATTTGGTCTCGATCGACAGCCTGTCGCCCCGGAAGTAGGCGAGTTGTATTCCGCCCGCGGCCTTCGCCAGCTGCACGGCGAATTTCAGCAGTTCGTCGTACATGCTATTCGGATTCGGCGAAATACTTGTAAAACAGCGGAATGGTCTCCACGCCCTTGTCGAACTGCTCGAGTCCGTAGCTTTCGTTGGGCGAGTGGATGGCGTCCTCGGCCAGACCGAAGCCGATCAGCAGCGATTTGATGCCCAGAATCGACTCGAATCCGCTGATAATGGGGATCGAACCGCCCGAGTAGAAGGGTAGGGGCTTTTTGCCGAAAGTCGCCTCGACGGCCTTTTCGGCCGCCTTGTAGGCCGGCATGTCGGTCGGCGCGACGTAGGGCATGCCGCCGTGGAGCGATTTCACCACGACCTTCACGCTCTCGGGCGCGATGGCGCGGAAATGTTTCTCGAACAGCTCCGAGATCTTGCGGTAGTCCTGATTCGGGACCAGGCGCATCGAAATCTTGGCCGAGGCCTTCGACGGAATAACCGTCTTGGTCCCCTCGCCGGTGTAGCCGCCCCAGATGCCGTTGATATCGAGCGACGGACGCACGCCGGTGCGTTCCAGCGTCGTGTAACCCGCTTCGCCCTCCACGTCGCCGATTTTCAGCGACTTCTTGTAATCCTCGAGGCTGAACGGCGCCTTGTTGAACGCCTCGCGCTCGGCGGGCGTCAGCTCCCGCACGTCGTCGTAGAAGCCGGGGATCGTCACGCGGCCGTTCTCATCGACGAGTCCCGCCACCAGCCGCGCCAGCACGTTGGCCGGGTTGGCCACCGCACCGCCGAACAGCCCCGAATGCAGGTCCTTGTCCGGTCCCGTCACCTCGACCTCCATGTAGGCCAGTCCGCGCAGTCCGCAGGTGATCGACGGCGTCTGCATCGAGATCATCGACGTGTCCGACACCAATATAATATCGGCCTTGAGCAGCTCCTTGTTCTGCTCGCAGAAGCCGTAGAGGCTCGGCGAACCGATCTCCTCTTCGCCTTCGAGCATGAACTTCACGTTGCAGGGCAGCGAATCGGTGGCGCACATCGCCTCGAACGCCTTGGTGTGCATCCACAGCTGCCCCTTGTCGTCGTCGGCGCCGCGGCCCCAGATGCGGCCGTCGCGGATGACCGGCTCGAAAGGTTCCGTGCGCCACTCGTCGCGCGGGTCCACGGGCATCACGTCGTAGTGGCCGTAGACCAGCACCGTTTTGGCCCCGGGATCGACGGTCTTCTCGGCGTAAACCACCGGATTGCCCTCCGTGGGCATCACCTCGGCGTGGTCGGCACCGGCCTTCACGAGCGCCGCCGCGAGAAACTCGGCGCAACGCTGCATATCGGGCTTGCGCTCGGACTGCGCGCTGATCGACGGGATACGCAGCAAGTCGAGTAACTCGCTGATAAACCGTTCTTTATTCTCCTTTATATAAACCTTTGCTTTATCCATTTATTCGGTGGTTTTTTGCAGTGTGTAATTGTCCGCCAGCGCGCCGGTCACAGGTTGTTTTTCGGCGTCGAGGCGGCGCAGGCGGTTCTCCTCGACCTTGTAGTATTGGGGCTGTCCGCCCTCCGAGGGCGTCAGCGTCAGCAGGTTCTCCTTAACGGTGAAAGCGCCCTTCTCGTCGAATTCCGAGTCGCGGTCGATGTATTTCAGATGCAGGGCATAGGAACCGTCGGGCGCGAGCGTCAGCGTCGTCTCGATTCCCGGGCAGTCGGCCGCAGGCAGCGTGCCCTTGTAGACGCCCAGATAGTCGAGCGAGGTCTCGGCATTGTGCATGTCGGGAGCCGCTGCCGTTGTCTGCTGCGTCCCGGCTGTCGCCGCCTTCTGCTGCGCATTTCCGCCGCAGGAGACCATCGCGAGGGCTGCGGCGAGGATCAATAAACTCTCTTTCATGGTCTTAAATGTTGCAGATTTCCTTGATTTCGGCAATGAACCGCTGCGCCAGCGCATCGGCTTCGGCCATCGACCGTGCCTCGGTATAGATGCGGATGATCGGCTCGGTATTGGACTTGCGCAGGTGCACCCAATTCTCCGCGAAATCGATTTTCACGCCGTCTATATCGTTCACCTGTTCACCGGCATAACGATCCTTTATCTCACGCAGGACTTTATCCACGTCGATGGCGGGCGTCAGCTCGATCTTGTTCTTCGAGGCGTAGTACGAAGGGTAGGTGGCGCGCAGCCGGGTCATCGTCATGCCTTTCTTCGCCAGCCACGTTAAAAAGAGCGCCGTGCCCACCAGCGCGTCGCGGCCGTAGTGCAGCTCGGGATAGATCACGCCGCCGTTGCCTTCGCCGCCGATCACGGCGCCGACCTCCTTCATCTTCGCCACGACGTTGACTTCGCCGACCGCCGAGGCGTAGTACTTGCCGCCATGACGCTCCGTGACGTCGCGCAGCGCGCGCGACGAGGAGAGGTTCGAAACCGTGTTGCCGGGCTTTTCGGAAAGAATGTAGTCCGCGACGGCCACCAGCGTGTACTCCTCGACGAACATCGAGCCGTCCTCCGAGACGAACGCCAACCGGTCGACGTCCGGGTCGACGACGATGCCCAGGTCGGCTTTCTCGCGCACGATGACCTCCGAGATTTCCGTGAGGTTCTGCGGCAGCGGTTCGGGGTTGTGGGCGAATTCGCCCGTAGGCTCGCAGTTGAGTTCCACGACCTCGCAGCCCAACTCTCGCAACAGCTTCGGGATCACGATGCCTCCCACCGAGTTGACGGCGTCGACCACCACCTTGAAGCGTTTGCGCACGGCTTCGACGTCGACCAGCGGCAGCGCCAGCACGCGGCGGATATGCTCGTCGTTGAAATCCTCGCGCGACAGCACATGGCCGATGGCGTCGATCGCGGGGTAGTCGTAATCCTCCTCCTCGGACATGGCCAGCACCTGCTTGCCCTCGGCGTCGTTGAGAAACTCGCCGTCGGAGTTCAGCAGTTTCAGGGCGTTCCATTGGCGGGGGTTGTGCGAGGCGGTGATGATGATGCCGCCGTCGGCCTTCTTGCCGATCACGGCCATCTCGGTCCCAGGGGTGGTGCACAGCCCGACGTTGACGACGTCCGCGCCGCAGGCCAGCAGGGTCCCTTCCACGAGGTTCGAGACCATTTCGCCCGAAATACGGGCGTCGCGTCCTACGACTATGGTAAGTTTTTTGCCCGGATTGCGGCGGGCGATCAGGCGCACGTAGGCCGTGGTGAATTTGACGACGTCGGGAGGCGTCAGGTTCTCGCCCGCGGGTCCGCCGATCGTGCCGCGGATGCCCGAAATGGATTTGATGAGTGTCATGTTTTATTCGGTTTTACGGATACTTATATTTATGAAAAATTCGCTTCGAAGTTTTGATATTCGAGGTAAATATATTACTTTTATGCCAATTATGGAAATTAAAAAGCGACAATTATGAGAACGATCCCCGCTTCCGAATTGATTATCAACGACGACGGTTCGATTTTTCACCTGCACCTGCATCCCGGGCAGCTGGCCGACACGGTGATCCTGGTTGGCGACCCCGGCCGCGTGGCCCTCGTAGCCGGATTTTTCGACACGAAGGAGTGCGAGGTTTCGAACCGCGAGTTCAAGACCGTGACGGGCAGCTATAAAGGAAAACGCATGACGGTCCTGTCGACAGGCATCGGCATCGGCAACATCGACATCTGCGTCACGGAGCTGGACGCGCTGGCCAACGTCGATTTCGCCACGCGGCAGGAGAAGGCCGGAAAAAAAGCGGCTCACGCTGGTGCGGCTGGGCACTTCGGGCGCCATTCAGCCCGACATCAAGGTCGGTGAATTCGTCTTCTCGCGCACGTCGTGCGGCTTCGACGGCCTGTTGAGCTACTACAAGGGCCGCGACGCGGTCTGCGACCTGGCGCTCGAAGAGGCGTTCGTGAAGCATACGGGCTGGTACGAGAAGATGCCGCGCCCCTATTTCGTCGACGCCGACAAGACCCTGTTCGAGCATTTCAGCGACGTCACGCGCGAGGGCATCACCATCGCCGCTCCGGGCTTCTACGCCCCGCAGGGCCGCTGGGTGCGCCTCGAACCGCACGACGCCCGGCTGAACGAGAAGATCGAATCGTTCGACTACGAAGGCCGCCGCATCACCAACTTCGAGATGGAGAGCTCGGCGCTCGCAGGCATGGCCTCGCTCATGGGGCACCGCGCCGCGACGATCTGCACGATCATCGCACAGCGCATCGCGCTGGACGCCTGCACCGACTACAAGCCGTTCGTGCGGAAGATGATCGAAACGGCCCTCGACAAACTGGCAATTTTAGAGTAAGAAACCATAAACAGACAAAACAGAAACAACGTATGAAATTTTCCGTATCAAGTTCGGCGCTTCTGTCGCTGCTGGCGACCACCGGTAAAGTAATCAGCAATAAGAACACGCTGCCGATCCTGGACTACTTCCTCTTGGAACTCAACGGCAACACGCTGCAAGTCACCACGTCGGACCTTGAGACGACGCTCGTCGGGCAGATCGAGGTGGACAGCGTCGAGAGCGAAGGTACGATCGCCGCGCCGGCCAAACTGATGCTCGACTCGCTGAAAGAGTTTCCCCGAGCTGCCGCTCGTGATCGATGTCAACGACAAGAACTGGGAGATCAAGATCAACTGGAAGAGCGGTTCGCTCTCGATTCCCGGAGCCAGCGCCGTCAGCTATCCCGCCGTGCCGCAGCTGAACGCCGAGAAAAAGGAGCTGCGCCTCGACGTCGACACCCTCGTGAACGGCATCAACAAGACGATTTTCGCCACGGCGGACGACGAACTGCGCCCCGTGATGAACGGCATCTATATCAATCTGGCGCCCGACGCGCTGACGTTCGTGGGAACCGATGCGCACAAACTCGTGAAGTACGAGGCCGAGACCGAAAACGAGGTGACGGCGTCGTTCATCCTCCCGAAGAAGCCCGCCAACCTGCTCAAGTCGGTGCTGCTGAAGGAGGACGACGCGATCGAAATGGCGTTCGATTCGAAGAACGCCCTGTTCAAACTCAAGAGCCATACGCTCGTCTGCCGCCTGATCGAGGGCAACTACCCGAACTACAACGCCGTGATCCCGTCCAACAACCCCAACAAGGTGCTGGTGGACCGCATCGAGCTGGTCAACGGCATCAAGCGCGTGGCCGTCTGCTCGAATCCGGCAACCAACCTCATCCGCATGGACATCGCCGACAACAAGATCAACCTCACGGCGCAGGACATCGACTACTCGGTGTCGGCCAACGAGACGATCTCGTGCAGCTACGACGGGCAGCCCATTTCGATCGGCTTCAAGTCGACGTTCCTCGTCGAGATCCTCTCGAACATGGATACCCCGACGGTGGTGGTGGAGCTGGCCGATTCGACCCGTGCCGGCGTTTTCAAACCCGTTTACGACGACAAGCAGTCGAGCGCGACGCTCATGCTGCTGATGCCGATGATGATCAACGCATAACGGCCGTCAGATGAAGCTGAACCTCAAACGACCGATCATCTTCTTCGACCTCGAAACCACCGGCGTGGACACCGCCCGGGACCGCATCGTGGAGATCTCGATGGTCAAGGTGATGCCCGACGGCGAGGAGATCACCAAAACCCGGCGGCTCAATCCCGGGATGCATATCCCCGAGGAGGCCTCGGCCATACACGGCATCACGGATGACGACGTGAGGGACTGCCCGACGTTCGCGCAGGTCGCGCGGTCGCTCGAACAGTTCATCCGCGGCTGCGACTTCGGCGGCTTCAACTCGAACCGCTTCGACCTGCCGGTGCTGGTCGAGGAGTTCCTGCGCGCCGGCGTGGACGTGGACTTCAAACGCCGCAAGTTCATCGACGTGCAGAACATCTTCCACAAGAAGGAACAGCGCACGTTGGTCGCGGCCTACAAGTTCTACTGCGACAAGGACCTCGAGGAGGCCCACTCGGCCGAGGCCGACACGAAGGCCACCTACGAGGTGCTGAAGGCCCAGCTGGACCGTTACGACGATCTGGAGAACGACATCGACAAGCTGGCCGAATACTCGTGCCGCGCCGAATCGGCCGACTACGCCGGGCGCATCCTCTACAACGAGAAGGGCGAGGAGGTCTTCGGGTTCGGCAAGTACAAGGGCCGTTCGGTGGCCGAGGTGTTCCGCATCGAGCCGAGCTACTACGCCTGGATGATGAACGGCGATTTCCCGCTCTACACCAAGAAGGTCATCACCGAAATCCGGATGCGCGATAAAATGAAATGACGATGAAACGACTCTGTGCCACAGCCCTGATGATCGTGTGGGCTTTCTGCGCCGTTGCGGCGGGGAAGTCCGAAACGATCGTCTACATCAACGGAGCGAAATACTACATCCACACGGTGCAGGCGGGGGAGACGCTCTACGGGCTTTCGAAAACCTACGGGGTGGGCGAGAAGGTGATTCTTGAAAACAACCCCTCGATCGTCCGCGGCCTGAAAACCGCCGAGAACATCAAGATCCTCTTCGTGGCCGACGTTCCCGAACCCAAGTCGGACAAGAAGCTGCGCAAGACCTTCGACTTCCATTTCGTGTCGAAGGGCGAGACGCTCTACGCCATTTCGCGGCAGTACGAGATTCCCGTGAAAACCCTTCTGGAGGACAACCCCAACCTTGATCCGTTGCACATGCGCCTCGGCGAACGCATCCTGATCCGCAGGAAACAGATCGGCTCGGAGGACGAGGCCGGCACGAAGGAGCAGTGGGAGGAGTACCGGCAGTCGCTGAACAGCGTGGCCGAGGAAGGCACGGCCTACCACATCGTCCATCCGGGCGAGACGTTCTATTCGCTCTCGCGCCGCTTCGGGATCACCGAGGCGGAGTTCAGCGCGCTCAACGGCGGGCTGAAACCCGCGGACCTCAAGGCCGGGGCCATGGTCAAGATTCCTGCGCCCGAGGCCGGACAGATTCCGGAGGGCGCCGACAGCCTCCAACGGCAGGACAGCGTGCCGGAGACCGGGCAGCAGGTCGTGCAGATCGACTTCCGGGCGCTCCGGGCCGGCGACCCGCTCGACGTGGCGCTGCTGCTGCCCCTCGCCACGGGCGGCGAGCCTAACGGCAACTACCTGGAGTTCTATCAGGGTTTTCTGCTGGGGCTGGACAGCGTGAAGCTCAAATACGGACGTTCGGTGAACGTGGACCTCTACAACACGGCCCGCGACACGGCGCGCATCCGCGAAATCGTCGAAAGCAACGCCTTCCGGAAAGCCGACCTGATCGTCGGCCCCGTCTACGAGGAGGGGCTGTATCCGGTGATCCGCTTCGCCGAGGAGAAAAAGATTCCCGTGGTGTCGCCGCTGGCCAATATCGAGGGGATGAACAGCGACGTGCTGTTCCAGCTCGCGCCCGACCCTTCGCGCAAGTACGAGAAGGCGGGCGATCTGGTGAACGGCGACAAGCGCGTGACGCTGATCTGCACCGAGTCTGCCGACAAGGAGTTCGAGCGCGAGATGCTCGCGCTGCTGGGCGATTCGGAGTACCGCCGCTATACCTATAAATACGAGCATCCCACGGCCCGCTCGGCCGACAGCCCGAGCGACCTCACGCCGCTGCTGGAGAATACGGACGACAACGTTTTCATCATCCTCTCCGACAACGAGGTGGACATCGACCGCATTCTCGCGGCTCTGGCCTCGGCCGATACGAGCCTTACGAGCCGCGGCCGCACGGCGCCCCGCTTCGTGGTGCTGGGCAACACCCGCTGGAACCGCTACAACACCGTCGACCGCGCGATGTTCTTCAAGAACCGCGTGATCTTCTTCTCGACCTACCACGCCAAACGCGACTCGGAGACCGTGCGGGCGTTCGACGACGCCTACATCCGTTCGTTCGGCGCGCTGCCGACCCTTTTTCCTACCGGGGCTACGACACGGCGATGATCTTCGCCCCGGCCATGTACGGCGACATCGAGTACGACCTCGAAGACCGCCGCTACACGCCGTTGCAGACGACCTATCGGTTCGGGCAGAACGAAGGCCGCGAGAACCACGTCAACCGCAACTGGACGCGGGTCAACTACAACAGCGACTTCACCATAACCATCGAATGACAGAGCCATGGCAACTTTGACGAATACGATTCCCGAGAAAACCATCGAGCGATTGAGCGAGTACCGCCGCACGCTGCTCGCCAGCCATCGGCAGGGCATCACGCATATCTTTTCGCACGTACTTGCCGGCATCCACGGCATCACGGCCGTGCAGGTGCGGCGCGACCTGATGCTGATCGGCTTTTCGAGCGACACGAAGAAGGGCTACGACGTGAAGGTGCTGATCGAGTACATCAGCAACATCCTCGACAGCCCCTCGCCCATGAACATCGCCGTGCTGGGCATGGGCCATCTGGGCCAGGCCATCACCAAATATTTCAACGGCAAGGGGCTCAAGCTGAAGATCACCGCGGCGTTCGACGTCGACCCCGAGAAGGTCGGCAAGACGATCGACGGCATTCCGTGCTACCATATGGATACTTTCGAGGAGGTGGTCGAAGACCGGGACATCTCGATCGTCATCGTCTCGTCGCCGACGAAGGTGGCTCCGAATCTCGTGCTGCCGATCATCAATGCCGGCATACGGGGGGTGCTGAATTTCACCTCCACGCCGCTGAACTTCCCGCAGGGGATCATCGTCGAGAATTACGACATCACCACGCTGCTCGAAAAAGTCGCCTACTTCGTTAAGGAGAGCGACGGGAGCAATTCGTAACCGTGTGCCGGAGAGGGGAGAGAGATGAGGGTATTTCACGGTTTCGACGCACTTCCGCACTTCGTCCGTCCGGCGGTCACCGTCGGGTCGTACGACGGCGTGCACCTGGGCCACCGCGCCCTGATCGGGCGGCTGATCGCCGAGGCCCGCGCCAACGGCGGCGAAAGCATCGTGCTGACCTTCGAGCCGCACCCGCGCATCACGCTGGGAAAGGCCGAAGGGCTGCGGCTGCTGACGACGCTCGACGAGAAAACGGCCCTGCTGGAAGAGCTGGGGGTGGATAACGTGATCGTCATTCCCTTCGACAGGGCGTTCAGCGCCTTGTCCGGAGAGGAGTTCGCGGACGATTACCTGATCGGAAAGGTCGGCGCCGAAACGCTCGTCGCGGGCTACAACCACCGTTTCGGCCACGACCGGATCGACTGCGACACGCTCGCGGCGTCGGGACGGCTCCGCGTCGTGAAGGTGGGTCCGTGCAGGGTCGACGGCGAGCATGTCAGTTCGACCGTGATCCGCCGGCTGCTGGATGAGGGGAAAACCGCAGAGGCCGAATTGTTACTTGGATATTCCCTGCAAACCGAAAAATAAAAAAGGAAACATGTTAAGTCACGATTGTCAGATACGCGTGTGGTACAAGCACACCGACCAGATGGCCATTTGCCACCATTCGAATTACATCTGCTACTACGAAGCCGCCCGCAGCGAGTTCCTGCGCGCGCTGGGCATGTCGTTCGCCGAGGTCGAACGGCGGGGCATTATGATGCCGATCCTCGAAGTGCAGTCGAAATACCGCAAGCCGGCCTATTTCGACGAACTGCTGACCGTGCGCATCATCCTCCGGGAAATGCCCTCGACACGCATCAATTTCTTCTACGAAATCTACAACGAGCGGGGCGACCTGCTCAATACGGGCATGACCCAGCTGGGCTTCATCCACAGCGATTCGCGGCGTCCGTGCCGCTGTCCGGAATGGTTCCTGGAGCTGATCCGCAGCCGCTGGACCGAATAAGACGCCCCGTTTCGGGTCCGATTCATGCCGCTTCGCCCTGCGAAGCGGCTTTTTCTGCGCCGTGACGGCATTTTCATCGCCCGAAGTCCCTCCCCGCAGTACGATTCCGGAACCGCTCCGTCGGGGCGGAAGCAAACCGGCGTTCGCTTCTGCGCCCGACGCTTCGTACCTTTGGATACTCCCGCTCGGCAATGTTCAAGTAAATTTGACATTGCCATCGCTTATTCGTACCTTTGCGGCTCAATTTGCGACAACTTATGATTTCAATAGACGGCCTCACCGTAGAGTTCAGCGGCACGACGCTTTTCAAAGACATCTCCTTCACGATCGGCGACAAGGACCGGATCGCCCTGATGGGCAAAAACGGAGCGGGCAAATCGACCCTGCTGAAGATCATCGCCGGAGTGCGTTCGGCCACGCGGGGGCGCGTGACCGTGGGCGAAGGCGGGAAAGTGGGGTATCTGCCCCAGCACCTTCAGGTGGAGGACGGGCGCACGCTCGTCGAGGAGGCGTCGCGGGCCTTCGAACACCTGTTCGAAATCGAGCGGCGGATCGCGGCGCTCAACGAGCAGCTCACGACCCGCACCGACTACGAAAGCGAGTCGTACATGCGGCTGATCGAGGAGGTCACGGCCATCTCCGAGAAGTTCTATGCCGTGGACCTCACCAACTACCAGGAAGACGTGGAGCGCATTCTGCTGGGGCTGGGCTTCGAACGGAGCGACTTCACGCGCCAGACCTCCGAATTCTCGGGCGGCTGGCGCATGCGCATCGAGCTGGCCAAGCTGCTGTTGCAGAAACCCGACCTGCTGCTCTTGGACGAGCCGACGAACCACCTCGACATCGAGTCGATCGAGTGGCTGGAGGATTTCCTGATGAACAACGCCAAGGCCGTAATGGTCATTTCCCACGACAAGGCTTTCGTGGACCACATCACCACGCGCACCATCGAGATCGCCCGCGGACGCATCTACGACTACAAGGTCAACTACTCCCATTACCTCGAACTCCGCAGGGGAGCGTCGCGAGCAGCAGCAGGCGGCCTACGACAACCAGCAGAAGATGATCGCCGAGACCCGCGAGTTCATCGAGCGTTTCAAGGGGACCTATTCGAAGACCAATCAGGTGCAGTCGCGCGTGCGGATGCTCGAAAAACTGGAACTCATCGAGGTGGACGAGGAGGACCGATCGGCGCTGAACCTGCGCTTTCCGCCCGCCCCGCGTTCGGGTTCCTATCCGGTCATCACCTCCGAACTGGGCAAGGCGTACGGCGACCACCGGGTGTTCAGCGACGTGTCGATCACCATCGGGCGCGGCGACAAGGTGGCTTTCGTGGGGCGCAACGGCGAGGGCAAGTCGACGATGGTCAAGGCCATCATGGGGCAGATCGACTTCGAGGGCGAGATCCGGATCGGCCATAACGTCCGGATCGGTTACTTCGCGCAGAACGAAGCGTCGGGGCTCGACGAGTCGATCACCGTCTTCAAGACCGTCGACGACATCGCCGTGGGCGACATCCGGACCCGTATCCGCGACATTCTGGGGGCCTTCATGTTCGGCAAGGAGGCCAGCGAGAAACTCGTAAAGGTGTTGTCGGGCGGCGAACGGACGCGTCTGGCGATGATCAAGCTGTTGCTGGAACCAGTCAACCTGCTGATCCTCGACGAGCCGACCAACCACCTCGACCTGAAGACCAAGGAGATTCTCAAAGAGGCCCTGATGGCTTTCGACGGCACGCTGATCGTCGTCTCCCACGACCGCGATTTTCTCGACGGGCTGACATCCAAAATCTACGAATTCTCCCACGGCCGCGTCACCGAGCACCTCGACGGGGTCTACGGTTTCCTCCGGAAGAAGAAAATTGAAAATATCAGCGAAATCGAACGGCGCAAGGCGTAGACGCCGCGCCTGTGAAGTCCCGGACCCTCGGGATTCCGTGCCGCCCGTCCTTGACGCAGACAAAACGGCCGCCCCTCGCAGGGCGGCCGTTTCCGTTATTCGATCATCTTTTTGAGCGTCTTTTTCAGCTTGTCGTGGTTGCGCAGGTCGTTGCGCAGTTTGCTGTTGCCGTCCCGGTCGACGAGCACGTAGGAGGGGATGCCGTCGACTTTGAACTTTTCGCACAGATATTTCCATTGCTCCTCGTTCAGCCGGTAATGCTTGCCGGCGATTTTGCCGATCTGGGTCTTGTAGGTCACCAGCGGCGAGGTCTCGTTGGCAAGGTAAATCCACACGATGTCGTCCGATTTCAGTTCCCCGGTTTTCAGCGGCTCGTTGGCCTTGATCGCCGCCTGGCAGGGTCCGCACCAGGTGTTCCAGAAATCGACCAGCACGACCTTGCCCTTGCAGGGCGCGACGATGGCGTCGAAAAGCTTGTCGGGGGCCACGTCGGGCGTCTCTTCGATCTTCACCTTGCCTTCCAGCGCCGCCAGCTCCCTGCGTACCCTGGCCTGAATAGCCTCGCACGCCTCGGCGTAGAACGGATTCTTCAGCGAACGGAGCGAGGCGAGGTCAGCCTCGGTGAGTTCGCAGTTCGCGGCTTTCGCGGCCATCGGAACGGCTTTGCGCAGATCTACGACAAGACCGTTCTCTGCATGGATAATATCCGCCCAGTCGAAAGCCGAGTAGCTGATGGCTGTCCGGTAGTCGGGTTCGAACTCGCCCATCAGCAGTTTCGGGTCATTGATGTCGAACAATCCGCAGACAGCGGCATAATGTTTCGGCTCCAGTGTGGCAAATTTGTAGTCGATCTTTGCATTGCGGTCCCAAAGATTGTTTACCGAGCGGTAGTTGTGTTCGAGAAGACTGCTGCACGTTACCATGACACAGAGAGCCTCCTGCTTGAGCGAGAGCAGGTTCAGTTCCTTCATCATCTCCGACATGCCGCTGCGGGCGACGCTGTCGGTCAGCATTTTGTATTTGGATACGATCATCTGCGCATATTCGTCCGCCGTCATCCGGTAATCCGCGAATTTGCCCGTATAGAAATCGAACCCGATCTGTTTTTCGGCCCTCATGTCGTACAGCATATTCAGGTCGGCATAGGTTCCCGTCGCATACAGCTTATGGTCGTGTGAGGCTTTTCGTTCCTTGCCGCGGCGCTGGACGATGGATTTGCCCTTCTCTGTGAGGTCAACGTAAATATCCGCGGTTTCCCCGGGAGCCGTCCAGAAATTCAGGTGCATCGAGCCGGGACCGGCCGGATTGCCATAGATCAGCGACGGGCCGTATTGCCCGAATTTAAAGGTCGCAACGCCCGTCTCGGGGTCGATGGGAGCGTCTTTGCGCTCGTGACCGGTCAGCATCGAATTGATATAAAGCGTCATGTCCTTGTACATCCCTTCGCGGAATCCTAACAGGTGGATGTTGACCCTCGTTTCGCCGACGGCGAAGATCGGATCGGGCACCGGACCGTCCTTCGGGGCCTTGCGCAGCTCCCGGGGCAGCCCCTCGGGAAATTCGGGGTACTCCGTTTTGCCCGTCAGGTCCACGCCGTAGAGTTTGAAACAGTCGTCGCAGTCCGATTCGATGAAGTCGAACGACTTTGTTCCGCGGGGCAGGGGAGGGAACCGCAGCATGAACGACGCACGGCCCGAATCGGGCATCCAGAACAGCGAGTCGGGCGTTATGCCTTCGGCCCCGGTGAGCATGAATCTCCGGGCGGGGATTTGCAGATAGCTGTCCGAAGAAATGACGATCCAGTTTTTGGGCCGGTAGTAGGCGTTCATGTGGAGCACGGTCGCCGTGTCGCTCAATTCGACTTTCACGATGTCGAGCGTCTGGGTGTTGGCCGTGGCGATCAGCGGGTTTTCCACGACCCGGTTAGCCGGGGTGCAGGACGGCAGCAGCGCACCGAGCGCCGCTGCGATCAGGAACAGGAGGTTTCTCATGGCAGGTTGGTTGGGTTTGTAGTGACAAACAAATGTAGTCTTTTTTTGCTGTTTTTGCAACTGTTTCCGCAAAAAGCGGTTGGATGGCCCGGAACGGAAAAGGGACCGCACTCCGAAAGTGCGGCCCCTTCTCTGCAAACCCTTCAAAAACTATTTTCCGATCAGCGAAATCGAACGCTGGATGAAATCCGTCAGGTTCTTGCCCTTGAGCATGCCGTTGGTCAGCAGCGCCAGGTCGATGATCTGCTTGACGAGGCGGTTTTCGCCGCCGATCTCGCGCAGACGCTGGTTGCGCTCGTCGCGCAGGGTGACGACCTTCTTCGACAGCTCCTCGCGCGTGGATTTCTCCTCGGACGAAAGTTCCTCCTCCTTCTTGCCCTTCACGACCTCGTCGAAACGCTTCTCCTCGGCCACCGCGGCATCGATCTTCTTGGTGATCGATTTGAGTTTGTCGCCGTAGGCCTTCTCGACGTCGTGGAGGATGTCGATGACGATGGGGTGGTTGCCGTTGACCGCGATGGTGAAGTTGTCGGGCATCTGGCCGTAGAACTGGCTCATGCCCCCGCCGCCCATCTGGGCCATCTCCTTCATGCGGCGCATGAACTCGTTCTGCGTGATCACCACCGGAGCCTCGTCGGGCGACATGGCCTCGAACGAGATATTGTAGTGAATCTTGTCGTCCTTGGGCATCTGGCTCTCGAAAACGGGCGTCAGCACCTCCTGCTGGCCCTCGGTGAGCGACATCTTGACATTCTCCTCCTTCTGGATCAGCTTGTCGACCACGTCGCTGTCGACGCGCACGAAGCGCGGCTCCTTGTGCTTCGACTCGTACCAGTTGACGTAGTGGCTGTCCAGCTGGCCGTCCATCACCAGCACGTCGTACCCCTTGCCTTTGGCCGCTTCGAGGAACGTGTGCTTCTCCACGGGATCGTCCACATAGAGGAACACCTCCGTCTTGTTCTTGTCGGTCTGGTTCTCCTTCACCTTCTCCGCATACTCCTTGGGGGTGAAATATTTGCCTTCGACGTTCTTCCAGAGCATGAAATCCGCGGCCTTCTCGGCGAACTTCTCGTCGGTGAGGATGCCGTACTGGATGAAGATTTTCAGATCGTCCCACTTCGTCTCGTAGTCTGGACGCATGGTCGTGAACAACTCCTGCAAGCGGTCGGCCACCTTGCGCGTGATGTAGTTCGAGATCTTCTTGACGTTGGAGTCGCTTTGCAGGTAGCTGCGCGAGACGTTGAGCGGGATGTCCGGCGAGTCGATCACGCCGTGCAGCAGCGTCAGGTACTCCGGCACGATGCCCTCGACCTGATCCGTCACGTAGACCTGATTGGAGTAGAGCTGGATCTTGTTCTTCTGAATCTCGAAGTTGTTGCGGATCTTCGGGAAGTAGAGGATGCCCGTCAGGTGGAACGGATAGTCGATGTTCAGGTGGATCGAGAAGAGCGGCTCTTCGCCCATCGGGTAGAGCTCGTGGTAGAACTCCTTGTACTGCTCTTCGGTGATCTCGGAGGGCTTGCGGGTCCACAGCGGGGCGATGTTGTTGATGATGTTGTCCTTGTCGGTATCGACGTATTTGCCGTCCTTCCACTCCTTGACCTTGCCGAAGGCGATGGGCACGGGCAGGAAGCGGCAGTACTTCTTCAGCAGGGCCTCGACCTGCGCATCCTCGGCGTATTCGAGCGAATCCTCCGAGAGGTGCAGCACGATGGTCGTGCCGCGGTCGCGTGCCTCGTCAGTCTCCTCCATCTCGAACTCGGGCGACCCGGTGCAGCTCCAATGTACGGTTTTAGAACCCTCTTTATAGGATTTCGTGAAAATCTCGACCTTGTCCGACACCATGAATGCCGAGTAGAATCCCAGTCCGAAATGTCCGATAATGGCCTGGTTCTTATACTTCTCCATGAACTCCTCGGCGCCCGAGAAGGCGATCTGGTTGATGTAGCGGTCGACCTCGTCGGCCGTCATGCCGATTCCGCGGTCGGTCACGGTGAGCGTTTTCTTCTCCTTGTCGGCGGCGACGCGGATCGTCACGTCGCCCAGATCGCCCTTGGCCTCGCCGATCGACGAGAGGGTTTTCAGCTTCTGGGTGGCGTCCACGGCGTTCGAAATCAGCTCGCGCAGGAAAATTTCATGGTCCGAGTAGAGGAATTTCTTGATGACGGGGAAAATGTTCTCCGTCGTAACTCCGATTTTTCCGTTTTTCATAGTGCTATCGTTGTTGTTGTATTTGATTTCCTGCCCTTCCTGCAACAAACGGTGTGCCAGTACTTTTTTTCTGCCATTCTGTCAGCCGGACCTGCCAAAACGGAGCGCCCGGTTGTATAACGGCGCGAATTTTTATACCTTTGGAGGCGTAACGGCCCTTTTTACCGGTCGGGAGATTTCGAATCGCCCGGCCTGTCCGTACCTTTATATAATTAAAACCTTTGCAAATGGATTTTCTGAAACTGGCGAAAAAGCGGTACGCCTGCCGCAAATACCTCTCCAGGCAAGTGGAGCCGGAGAAACTGGAGCTGATCCTCGAAGCGGGCCGCGTGGCCCCCACGGGCGCCAACCGCCAGCCCCAGCGGCTGCCCTTCGCGGCGCAATTTGGAAAATTGCTCCGACAGCGGCAGCCTGCGTCCCGTCGGGAGGTTGCGGCCATCGAGTTCGACCTCTTCCCCGACAGCCAGGCGCATCACGTAGTCGGCGTCGATCCCGCCCGCAAAGGGAATCGTCAGCGGGGGTGAAAACCCACGCCCAGGGGCATGCGGGTCTCGCTGCGGTTGAAGAACACCACCTCCTGCTCCAACCCTTCGGCCGTGAGCCGGTAGGTGATCTTGCACTTGAACTCGTGCGGGAAATCGCGGTAAACGGCATCGTTCCCCGCATTGGCGTAGTAACGGCATTCGATCATCACCTCCCTGTCCGTCTCGCGGGCCTTCGACACCAGGAACGCCTCGCTCTTGAGGACGCCGTGGTGGTAGTTCCGTTCCCTCTCGATGGTGATGGGATACTGGTACGTGCGTCCCTCGAAGACGTAACGGCCGTCGGCGATGCGGTTGGGCGGGAACAGGATCGGAAGCCCGAAGACCTGCGGACGGCTCCGGAACGTCTCGATCTCCCCGGGTCCGGGCGTGCGCAGAATCTCCGCGCCCAGCCGGGTGTTGGCCAGCCGCACGAGGTTGGCCCCCATCTCCGGAATCAGCAGCGCCGTATACTCCCCCTTGGAGAACTCCACGCCTTTCAGCCCGTGGAAGTCGATGGCGCGCAGCATCAGAGAAGCTTCTCGATCTTGGCCTTCAGGGCATCCTTCGGGCATGCGCCGACCTGCTTGTCGACCAGCTCGCCGCCCTTGAGGAAGACGATCGTCGGGATGTTCCTCACGCCGTACTTCATCGTGATGTCGTCGTTCTCCTCGACGTCGCACTTGCCGATGACGACCTTGCCTTCGTATTCCGCAGCCAGTTCGTCCACGATGGGCGACATCGTGCGGCAGGGACCGCACCATTCGGCCCAGAAGTCGATGACCACCGGCTGATCGCCTGCGACCAGCGCTTCGAAATTGTCTTTGTTGATTGCCAATGCCATAGCTTTGAGTTTTTTGTTGATTATCAATTAAAGTATGCTTATGCGATTGAGTAGTGGATGCTGTTGTCGTCCAAATATCCGACCAGAGATTGCGAGAGGCTCACCTTGTGGCTTTTCGAGAAGAGGCGCAGCGAGACCTGCGCTCCGCGGTCGTAGACGTTCAGGCGCAGCAGCGTGTCGCCCTTCGACTCGCGGACCCTCTCCGTCAGGTCGTGAATGAACGCTTCGGTCACCTCCTCGATCGGCAACTGCACGATCATCTCCTTGATCGTGTCGCGCATCTCCTGCAACTGAACCATCGAAATGATCTTGAATTCCAGCTCCTTGTCGTTGTAGGGCTTGGCCTGCACGCGGCCCCGGACGAAGAGGAAATAGTCCGGGAAAAGGTATTTGCGGAAGTTCTCGTAATCCTTGCCGAAGAGCGCGAATTCGTGCGTGCCGTTGTAATCCTCGAGTTTGAACTTTCCCCACGGCTTTCCGGTCTTGGTCATCAGGTTCTGCACGCCCACGACCATGCCCGCCACGGCGATCTCCTGCCCCTTGAGGGCGTCGAGGTTCTCCAGCTCCGAAAGCTGGGTCTTGCACATGTGGTCGATAATGATTTTATAATCGTCGAGCGGGTGTGCCGAGAGGTAAAGGCCCACCATTTCGCGCTCCTTCGTGAGTTTTTCCAACTGGCTCCAGTCGGCGCAGGCCGGAAGCACCGGGCGCTGGATGTCCACGTGCTCGCCGCCGCCGAACAGACTCTGCTGGGCGTTGTTCTTCTCGCTCTGATAACGCTGTCCGTAGCGCATCAGCTGCTCGATGAAGGTGATGCCGCTCGAATCGCGCAGGTCGACGCCGAAGTACTTGCAGCGTGCGAAATCCGAGATCGAGTCGAACGCCCCGGCGTAAGCCAGGTTTTCGAGGCACTTGCGGTTCACGAGCGAGTAGTCCACCCGTTCGACGAAGTCGTATATGTCCTTGAAAGGCCCGTTGGCCTTGCGTTCGGCGATGATGCTCTCCACGGCCGCCGCACCGACGCCCTTCACTGCCGCGAGGCCGAAGCGCACGTCCCCGGCGGCGTTGGACGAGAAGGTCCGCATCGACTCGTTGATGTCGGGTCCCATGACGTTGATGCCCATACGCTTGCACTCGTTCATGTAGATCGTCAGCTGCTCGACGTTCGTCAGGTTTCGGCTCAGCACCGCCGCCATGTACTCCGAGGGGTAGTTGGCTTTGAGGTAGGCCGTCTGGAAAGCCACCCACGAATAGCACGTGGCGTGCGACTTGTTGAACGCGTAGGAGGCGAATTTCTCCCAGTCGCCCCAGATCTTTTCGAGCACCTTCGGATCGTGTCCGTTCTTCCTGCCGCCCTTGATGAACTTGGGCTTCAAGGCGTCCAGCTTGTCCTTGAGCTTCTTGCCCATCGCCTTGCGCAACGTGTCGGACTCGCCGCGCGTGAAGTTGGCCAGCAGACGCGACAGCAACATGACCTGCTCCTGGTAGACCGTGACGCCGTAGGTGTCCTTCAGGTACTTCTCCATGACGGGGATGTCGTACACGATGGGGCTGCGGCCGTGCTTGCGGGCGATGAAATCCGGGATGTAATCCATCGGGCCGGGCCGATAGAGCGCGTTCATGGCGATCAGATCCTCGAAGGTCGACGGCTGCAACTCGCGCAGGTACTTCTGCATTCCGGCGGACTCGAACTGGAACGTCCCGACGGTACGGCCCTCGCAGTAGAGCCTGTAGGTAGCGGGATCGTCGATGATCGAGAAGTCGTCGATATCGATCTTCCTGCCCGTCGTGAGGCGGATGTTCTCCACGGCATCCTTGATGATCGACAGGGTCTTCAACCCCAGGAAGTCCATCTTGATAAGTCCCGTATCCTCGATCACCGAACCTTCGTACTGCGTGACGAGCATCTTTTGCCCCGTCTCCTTGTCGTCGGCCGTCGAAACGGGCACCCAGTCGGTGATATCGTCGCGGCAGATGATCGTACCGCAGGCGTGCACGCCCGTGTTGCGGACGTTTCCTTCGAGCATCTTGGCGTAACGGATCGTATCGCGCAGAATCGGGTTGTCCGACTGTTCGGCGGCTTTCAGTTCGGGGACGTAGTCGATGGCGTTCTGCAGGTTGAGCTTCTTGTCGGGAATCTTGTCCGGCACGAGTTTGCAGAGGCGGTCCGACTCCGAGAGCATCAGTTTCTGCACGCGCGCCACGTCCTTGATGGCCAGTTTGGTGGCCATCGTGCCGTAGGTGATGATGTGGGCGACCTTCTCCTTGCCGTACTTCTGGGTCACCCAGTTCAACACCCGGCCGCGGCCGTCGTCGTCGAAGTCGACGTCGATATCGGGGAGCGAAATACGGTCGGGATTCAGGAAACGCTCGAACAGCAGGTCGTAGGCGATCGGGTCGATCTGCGTGATCCCCAGGCAGTAGGCCACGGCCGAACCGGCCGCCGAACCGCGGCCCGGACCGACCGACACGTCCAGCTCCTCGCGTGCGGCGCGTATGAAGTCCTGCACGATCAGGAAGTAGCCCGGGAAACCCATCGTCTTCATAATGTGCAGCTCGAAATTCAGCCGCTCCTCCTGCTCGTCGGTCAGCTGCTCGCCGTAGCGCCTGTGCGCGCCGTCCATCGTCAGCTTGGCCAGGTAGTCGGCCTCGAACTTGATGCGGTAGAGTTTGTCGTAACCTCCTAATTTCTGAATCTTCTTGAGTCCCTCCTCCTCCGACATCACCACGTTGCCGTTCTCGTCGCGCGTGAATTCATCGAAAAGGTCCTTTTCCGTGAGCCGGGCGCGGTATTCGGCCTCGGTTCCGAACTCCTCGGGGATCTCGAAGTTAGGCATGATCGGCGCATGGTCGATCGAGTAGCACTCGATCTGGTTGCAGATGTCGACGGTCGTCGACATCGCCTCGGGGTCGGTCTGGCCGAAGATCGCGGCCATCTCGGCCGTCGTCTTGAGCCACTCCTGCTTGGAGTAGAGCATGCGCTTGGGATCGTCGAGGTCCTTGCCGGTCGAGAGGCAGATCAGCCGGTCGTGCGCCTCGGCGTTGTCTTCGTCCACGAAGTGCACGTCGTTGGTACAGACCAGACGGACGCCGTGTTTCGCGGCCAGTCGGCGCAGATGCTCGTTCACTTTGAGCTGCATCGGATAGGCTTCGTGGTTGGCCCGCTCGACGGTGGCTTTGTGCAGCTGCAATTCGAGGTAATAGTCGTCGCCGAAGAGTTTCTTGTGCCACAGGATCGCCTCCTCGGCCTTTTCGAGGTCGTTGGCCGTGATCGCGCGGGGCACCTCGCCCGCCAGGCAGGCCGAACAGCAGATCAGCCCCTCGTGGTATTTCTCCAACTCGACGCGGTCGGTACGCGGACGCATGTAGAATCCTTCGGTCCACGCTTTCGACACGATCTTGATCAGATTGTGATACCCTTTGAGATTCTTGGCCAGCAGGATCAGGTGGTAACCGCTCTGATCGGGTTTTCCCTCCTTGTCCTGCATCCGCCGCCGCGCCACGTAGACCTCGCAGCCGATGATCGGCTTGAAGGCGAGTTTGCGCCGGCACTCCTCCAGTTGTCTTTCGCATTTGGCGATCTCGGCAGCGGGGTCAGCGCAGGTCTCCGTGCCGTCGCGCAGGGCGGCGATGCGGGCCTCCGCCTCGGCGGCCTTGTCCTTGCATTTGCCCTTGACTTTCTGGACGTAGTTGTAGAACTCCTTGATGCCGAACATGTCGCCGTGGTCCGTCACGGCGATGCCGGGCTGTCCGTCGGCCATGGCCTTGTCCACGAGCCGCTGGACGCTGGCCTGTCCGTCGAGGATCGAATATTGCGTATGTACGTGAAGGTGTACGAATTGGGGCATTGCGTCAAAATTTTGCTACGACAAAGATAATATAAATCGGGGGTATAATCAAATGCCGGACGACTTGTTTTACCGGGATGCGGCCCCTCTCCGGTTCCGGACGAAGATAATGTTTTTTTATTGAAGAATTCATGGCAGGGCTATTGCATTTTACCGATAAAATGCTTAACTTTAAACACCGAACCAAGAACCGAAGAATTATGCAAGACGACACGTTGGTTGTACTGGCGGAGTACAACACCATCACAGAGGCCGAGATCGCCAAGTCGATGCTCGACAGCGCCGGTATCTGGTCGACGATCCGCAACGAATACATGTCGGCCATCTACCCGATAGGGACCATGCCCGCCCAGATTGTCGTCCGCGAAGAGGACTACGAGAAGGCGAAGGCGATGCTCCACCACCGATAAGAACCCCATGAAAAAGCTCCGCTGCACGGCGGAGCTTTTCGTTCAGTTGTTGTGGTAGTTGACCCGGTATTCGTAGGCCGTCCGCTGGGGCACGCCGCGCACCTTGCGGGGCGTCCATTTGCCCTTGCTGCTGCGGATGACGCGGAGCACCTCTTTGGTCAGCCGCTCGTCGGGCGACTGCACGACCTCGCCGATGGCGATGCGCCCGTCCGGCTCGATGTAGAACCGCACGTGCACCACTCCCTCCACGCCCTTCTCCGTGAAACGCCCGTCGTAGCGGATGCGCATTTTGGCCCACGCGTGGAAATTCTCGTCCGGATTTTCCCCCATGAAGAGCAGCGGATCGGCGTCCTGCGCCCTCCGGATCTTCTCGACCGGAATGCGGATCGTCATCCGCGAGGTGTAGGAAACCGGACTTCCGTCGGCCAGCGTCGCGGGACTCCACGTTCCGCCCAGACGGTCGTACGCCTTCTCCATCGCCCGGCGGGTGGCCGCCGTCGCCGGAGCGAACTCCGCATGGTCGCGGCCCTCCTGCGTATTGTCCATGTAGCGCCACTCCGCGACGTTTCCCGCCTTGTCGATTTGCAGGGCGATGCCCACGACCGGAGAGATCGAGTCCGCCGGAATCTGCTGCTCAATGGCAATCTTCTCGACCGTGGCGGCCATGCGCGTCATAAAGACCCTGATCACCGCGCCGTTGAATGCGGGAGGCGTCACCTCCGACTGCGCGAAGACCGCTCCCGTTCCGGCAAGCAGAGTGAATAATATCGACAACAAGCAGTTTATCATAATATTATAAGATTTATTTAAAGCCCCGCTTTAAGTATTCCAGATGCGCCACGAGGCTTCGGCCTGCTCAACAAACATCGTCCGCCCGTTCAGAATATGCGCCCCGCGCTGACGGCCGTAGTCGAGGAATTGCGTCAGCGGCGGATTGTAGACCAGGTCGAGCAGGTAGTGCTCCGGCGTGACATAGGCATAGGGGATACGCGGCGCGGCATCGACGTTGGGGTAGGTCCCCACGGGCGATGCGTTGACAATCAACCGGCTGGCTTCCACTGCCTCACACGGCAGATCGTCGTAGGTGTAGTTGCCTTTCGCCGCTTCGCGCGAGACCAGCGCAAAGGGGATGTCGCGTTCGGCAAGGGCATACTGCACGGCCTGCGAAGCGCCTCCCGTGCCGAGCACGAGGGCTTGCCCGGGCTGGGCCGCGCCCAGCAGTTCGTTCAGCGCGGCCCGGAGGCCGATGACATCGGTGTTGTGGCCCGCGAGACGCCCGTTCGCCGTGCGGCGGATGCAGTTGACGGCCCCGATGGCCTCGGCCTCGGGCGACACCGAATTCAGAAAGGCCATTACGTCGCGCTTGTAGGGAATCGTGACGTTCAGCCCGCAAAGCTCCGGGAGACGCTCCAGCAGACCGGGCAGGTCTCCGATCGACCCGAGTTCGTAAAGCGAGTATTCACAGTCGTTTATCCCCTCTCTGTTGAACTTTTCCGTGAAGTAGGCGGCCGAAGCCGAATGCCCCAGCGGGCGTCCGATCAGTCCGAAGCGTCGCATGGGTTACTTCTCCTCTTTTTTGACGATGATACGCGCCAGCAGTTCGATGCCGTAGATGGCCAGAAATCCGACGACGCAGAGCAGAACCGCCTGCACAAGCTGCGACGGCTGGCCGGTGAGCTGTTCGAAGGTCCCGGGAGCGACGTTGTGCTGGACGAGCGGCTGTGCGACGCCGTGGCTGTCGAGGTAGGTCTCAGCGGTCTCCTTCCACGGCCAGACCTTGTTGAGTGAGCCGACCATGAAGCCCATCAGCACGGCCACCGTGACGTCGTGCCAGTGTTTGAGCAGCCACGACAGCAGGTGCGAGAAGGAGATGATGCCCGCCGCGGCTCCGACGACGAAGATCACGATGACGGGAATGTTCAGATCGCCCACGGCCTGCATGATATATTGGTATTTGCCCAGCAGCAGCAGGATGAAGGCCCCGGAGATGCCGGGCAGGATCATGGCGCAGATGGCGATGGCGCCCGAAAGCATCACGAACCACCAGTCGTTGGGGGTTTCTGCGGGCGTGGCGACGGTGATCCACCAGGCCGCGGCGGCCCCTGCGACGAACGCGAGGAGGCTCCGCCAGTCCCAGCGTCCGATTTGCCGGGCGACGAGCAGCGCCGAGGCGATGATCAACCCGAAGAAGAACGACCAGATGGCGATGGGTGGTAGGTCAGCAGATAGGTCATCAGGCGAGCCAGCGAAAAGATCGCAATGGCGATGCCCAGCAGCACGGGCAGCAGGAAACTTCCGTTGATATGGCGCCAGAACTCGCCGAGGCGGAGTTTCAGCAGCAGCTTGAGCGCCGTGGCGTTGACGCTGCGGATCGAGTCGAGCAGTTCTTCGTAGATACCCGAAATGAAAGCGATCGTACCGCCCGAGACGCCGGGAACTACGTCGGCCATACCCATGGCGCACCCTTTGAGCGCAAGTACGATGTACCGGGAAAAATTCATGGTTTGTTTGCGTATTTTGGTTTTAAACGCAAAGATACGAATAAGCCGGATACAAAAGCAAACTTGTTTGCGATTTTGTTCAGGCGGAGTATCTTCGGCGCAGCCAAAGATAGGGGATAAAAGACGAACGCCCGCGTTCCGAAAATTAAGTTTTCATCAATTTTTCGGGAGCCTGCCGTTTTTCGCACCCGCCTGCGTCCGCCGCTGCCGGACGTTCTCCCGCTCCCCGGCAGGGTCCGGGGACATCCCGTGCGGATAAGCCTCCGCCGCGGAGGGATTTCCCACAGTCGGCACCCCTCCTTTCGGAATGCCGCGCTGCGCAGGGCGCACATTCGTCCCAAACGACCGCTGCCGGACGTTTTCCCTCTCCCCGGCAGGTCCGGGGACATCCTGTGCGGAAAAGCGTTCGCCGCCTCCCGGGAGCTGTCGCCGGGCTTCGGCGCATCTTACGGCGGAACCGGGCCGGCGGCCGATTCCCGCGCGCTCCGAAACGGATCGGAACGGGCTATTCCTCCGGCTCGGGGCACGCCTTGCTGCGGCGGATGAACTCGACGACCTCGTGCAGTCCGTCGGCGAATTTCGAAAAATCCTCCTTGTAGAGGAATATCTTGTGGCGGTCGTAACTCGACGTGCCGTCGGGGGCCGTGATTTTGCGGCTCTCGGTGATGGTCAGGAAATAGTCGTCGCCGCGCGTGGCCCGGACATCGAAAAAATAGGTCCGGCGGCCCGCTTTTACGGCTTTGGAAAGAATCTGGTCTTCGTAATCCTCGCCTTCGCGACGGAGATGGGTTGGGGATAGCATGGGTTTCGTTTTTGGGTTGGTTTCAGCTTTTTCAGCGCACGCTCGTATCTACGAATATATGCAAAAAAAAGCGAATTTCCAAAAACTTGCAGGGCTATTTTACGGCTCCAGAACCGGCTGACCCGATTTGTCCCAATCTTCGAGAATCGCCACGGCCCGGGCGTAGGCGGGGCTTGCGGCGGGGTTGATGACCCGAAAATAGGCTCCCGTGCCGAACAGCCGCTGCGCCGCGAGGGCTTTGAGCTGCATGCGCACGAGAGGCTCGGAGACGGCGAACCCTTCGGCGTCGAACTTCACGCCGCGGCTTTCACCGAGCGCCGTGAGTCTTTCGAGAACCTCGTCCGAGGGGGTATACCCGGCGTCGAAGGCTTCGAACGAGGCGTAGCGGCGCGAGAGGCTGTCGCGCGAACCGTCGAGCCAGTCGCCCACGAAATCGGCCACGATGCCGCGGCGGATCAGTTCGCCGTAGTAGTTCGAGAAACCCGCCGTGTCGGCCTCGACGAGGATGTCGGGACGGATGCCTCCGCCGCCGTAGACCGTGCGTCCGGTGCGGAGCGTGCGGTAGGCCGGGGCCGCCGCGTCGAGCGAGTCGCGCGCGGCATCGTTATAACGGCGCAGGTGGTCGAGGTAGTACTCGCGGCGCTTCCCCTTCTCGTAGGGACGCTGGATGACGCGGCCCGAAGGGGTGTGATAACGGGCCACGGTGATGCGCACGGCCGAACCGTCCGAAAGGCCGATCTGCCGCTGCACGAGACCCTTGCCGAAGCTCGGGCGGCCTACGACCACGCCGCGGTCCCAGTCCTGCACGGCCCCTGCGACGATCTCCGAAGCCGAAGCCGACGATTCGTCGATCAGCACCACGAGACGTCCCTTGAGGTCCTCGCCGTTGGTCTGGGCGCGGAACGACGACGCCGGAACGGCGCGCCCCTCGGTCGAGACGATCACCGCGCCGCGCGGCAGGAAGAATCCCGCCATCCCGATCGCCTGCTCCAGCAGGCCGCCGCCATTGCCCCGCAGGTCGAGGATCAGCCCTTCGGGCCGTCCCAGCTTGCGGTAGGCCTCGGTGAATTCGTCCATCGTGGTGCGGCCGAAGCGGTTGACCTTGATATAGCCGATGCCCTCGCCGGCCAGATAGGAGGCGTCGACGGTGTTCAGGGGGATTTTGTCGCGGACGATCACGAAATGGAGCCGTCCGGGCGTGCCGTGGCGCACGACGTCGATTCCGACCTTCGTGCCGGTCTTGCCCCGCAGGTGTTTGGGCACGTCCGTGCGGCTCATCCCCACGACGTCGAGCGTGTCGATGCGCACGATGCGGTCGTTGGCCCTGACGCCGACCCGTTCGGCTGGTCCCCCGGCGATGGTGTTCACCACGATCACCGTGTCGCGCAGGACGTTGAACTCCACGCCGATGCCGCTGAATTCCCCGTCGAAACTCTCCTGCACGCCCTTCATCTCCTCGGCGCCGATGTAGGCCGAGTGGGGGTCCAGCTCTTCGAGCATGCCCGTGATGGCGCCCTCGACGACGGGTTTCATCTCCACCTCGTCGACGTAAAGACCCGAAAGATAACGGAAAACCTGCGCGAGTTTCTGGAACTGGCGCGCATCGTCCTCGTTCTGCGCCGCGAGGGGCAGGACGGAGAGGGTAGCGAGTATGACGAATAATCGGCGCATAATGCAATTCAGAATTCAAAATTCACAATTCACAATCCGACTTTGCGGCAAAAGCCCGCAGGTCGGCTTCCGCAACCCTGCAATCCCGAATTCTCGATTATGAATTGCAGATTTCGGTTGCCAGCTTGTCTAACAAAACCTGCCGCTGTTCACCCGTGCGCATGTCCTTGACGGTTGCGGCCCCGGCCTCCAGCTCCTGCGACCCCACGATCACCACATAGGGGATGCCGCGGCGGTTGGCGTACTCCATCTGCTTCTTCATCTTGCCCGCCTCGGGGTAGATTTCGGCGGCGATTTCACGCCCGCGCAGCTGACGCAGCAGCGGCAGCACGGCGGCCTCCTCCTCCGCGCCGAGGTTCACGAACAGCACGCGGGTCGAACTGTTGACCTCCTCGGGGAAGAGCGAAAGTCCCGTCATCACGTCGTAGATGCGGTCCGCGCCGAACGAAATGCCCACGCCCGACATGTTGGGCATGCCGAAAATGCCCGTCAGGTCGTCGTAGCGGCCGCCGCCGCAGATCGAGCCGATGGCATAATCGTTGGCCTTGACCTCGAAGATCGCCCCCGTATAGTAGTTCAGACCGCGCGCCAGCGAGAGGTCCAGCTCCACCGTGAGGTCGATGCCCAGCCGCCCGACATAGCCGAATACGGTCTCCATCTCCTCGATGCCCTTCATGCCCGTCTCCGAAACAGCGAGCACTTCTTTCAGCTGGTTGAGCTTCTGCGCATTGTCGCCGCTCAACTCAAGTATCGGTTGAAGTTTGTCGACCGCCTCCCGATCCAGGCCGCGCTCCATCAGTTCGGCCTTCACGTTGTCCATACCGATCTTTTCCAGCTTGTCGATCGCCACCGTGATGTCGATCATCTTGTCGGCATGGCCGATCGTCTCGGCGATACCGTAGAGAATCTTGCGGTTGTTCATCTTCAGCGCCACGCGGATGCCGAGGGCCTTGAACACCCGTTCGACGATCTCGACCAATTCGACCTCGCACAGCAGCGAGCGCGTGCCGATCACGTCGACGTCGCACTGGTAGAATTCGCGGTAGCGGCCTTTCTGCGGCCGGTCGGCACGCCACACGGGCTGGATCTGGTAGCGCTTGAAGGGGAACGTCAGTTCGCCCTGGTGCTGCACGACGTAACGCGCGAAGGCACCGTAAGGTCGTAACGAAGTCCTTTTTCGCAGATTTTCGACGCGCTGCGAACCTCCTCGTCCGACAGTCCGGCGGCGTAGTCGCCCGAATTGAGAATCTTGAACAGGAGCTTGTCGCCCTCGTCGCCGTACTTGCCCAGCAGGGTCGAGAGGTTCTCCATCGAGGGAGTTTCGAGCGGCGCGAACCCGTAGGCGCGGAACACCCGGCGGATCGTGTCGAAAATATAGTGGCGGCGCATCATCTCCGCGGGGCGGAGAAGTCGCGCGTGCCCTTGGGAATCGAAGGTTTCTGCATGGCAAAAACAATTTTTAATTTTTCATTCTTAATTTTCAATTGATACAAAAAACTAATCCGCGATCAGTTTTTTGTACCTCACCCGGTGGGGCTGCGTGTCGCCGCCCTGGGCCTTCTTCCACGCCTCGTACTCCGAGTAGGAGCCTTCGTAGAAGACCACCTTCGAGTCGCCCTCGAACGAGAGGATGTGCGTGGCGATACGGTCGAGGAACCAGCGGTCGTGCGAAATGACCACGGCGCATCCGGCGAAATTTTCGAGACCTTCCTCCAGCGCCCGCAGCGTGTTGACGTCGATGTCGTTGGTCGGCTCGTCCAGCAGCAGGACGTTGCCCTCCTCCTTGAGCGCGAGGGCCAGATGCAGGCGGTTGCGCTCGCCGCCCGACAGCATGCCGCACTTCTTCTCCTGATCGGCGCCCGAGAAGTTGAACCGGGCGACATAGGCGCGGGCGTTGACCTGCCGGTTGCCCAGCGTCATCAGGTCCAGACCGCCCGAGATCACCTCGAAGACCGTCTTTTCGGGGTCGATCGACTTGTGCTGCTGGTCCACATAGGCCAGTTTCACCGTGGGACCCACGCGGAACGAGCCGCTCGTCGGAGTTTCGAGGCCCATGATCATGCGGAAGAGGGTGGTCTTGCCCGTGCCGTTCGCGCCGATCACGCCCACGATGCCCGCAGGGGGCAGCGAGAAATCCAGCCCCTCGTACAGCACGCGGTCGCCGAAGGCCTTCGAAACGTCGTGCGCCTCGATCACCACATCGCCCAGACGCGGGCCGTTGGGAATGAAGATTTCGAGCTTCTCCTCCTTCTGCTTGGTATCCTCGTTCATCATCTTGTCGTAGGCCGACAGACGCGCCTTGGTCTTGCGTGGCGGCCCGAGGGCGACATGCGCACCCACTCCAGCTCGCGTTCGAGGGTCTTGCGGCGCTTCGACTCCTGCTTCTCCTCCATGGCCATGCGCGTGGTCTTCTGGTCGAGCCAGCCCGATAGTTGCCCTTCCACGGAATACCCTCGCCGCGGTCCAGTTCCAAAATCCAGCCGGCCACGTTGTCCAGGAAATAACGGTCGTGCGTCACGGCGATCACCGTACCCTTGTATTGCTGGAGATGCTGCTCGAGCCAGTCGATCGACTCGGCGTCGAGGTGGTTCGTAGGCTCGTCGAGCAACAGCACGTCGGGCTGCTGCAACAGCAGGCGGCACAGGGCCACGCGACGGCGTTCGCCGCCCGACAGGTGTTTGACCGACTGGTCGGGATCGGGACAACGCAGGGCGTCCATCGCACGTTCCAGCACGCTGTCCAGCTCCCAGCCGTTGCACTGGTCGATCTTCTCGTACAGCTCGCCCTGACGTTCGATCAGCCTGGCCATCGTGTCGTCGTCCATCGGCTCGCACAGCTTCTGGTTGATCTCCTCGTACTCCTTCAGCAGCGCCACGGTCGTCGCGCAGCCCTCCTCGACGACCTCGCGGACCGTCTTCGAGTCGTCGAGCCTGGGTTCCTGTTCGAGGTAACCCACCGTGTAGCCGGGCGAAAAGACCACTTCGCCCTCGAAGTTCTTGTCCATTCCGGCGATGATCTTCATCAGCGTCGACTTGCCCGAGCCGTTCAGACCGATGATGCCGATCTTGGCGCCGTAGAAGAAGGAGAGGTAGATGTTGTTGAGAACCCGTTTCTGGTTGGTGAAGGTCTTGCTTACGCCGACCATCGAAAAGATGATTTTTTCGTCTGCCATATCTTGTGTTTGAATTGTCCGAAATAAGGATTCTTGCAAAGATACGGAGAAAATCCGGAATTTTAAGTCTCCGGGGGCCGAATATTTGCACGTCCGCACATGCAGCGGAAATAAAAAAGCCCCGTCTCCGAAGAGACGGGACTCGTATGCGGGCCGCAAGGCGGACTAATAGTTCTCCTTCTTCGGCTCGAAATAGGCCTGGGGATGCTTGCAGGCGGGGCACAGCAGCGGAGCCTGCTCGGCCTCGATAACGAAGCCGCAGTTGCGGCACTGCCACCAGATCTTGCCGTCGCGCTTGAAGAAGTTGCCGTCCGTGAGGCGGCTCAACAGCTTCAGGTAGCGGCGTTCGTGCTCGGCCTCCACCGTCGCGATCATCTTGAACGCCGTGGCGATCTCCGTGAATCCCTCCTCCTCGGCGACCTTGCCGAATTCGCGGTACAGCACGTCCCACTCCTCGTTCTCGCCCTTGGCGGCAGCCAGCAGGTTCTCGGCCGTCGTGCCGATGGGTCCGGTGGGGTAGCTGGCCGTGATCTCCACGTCGCCGCCCTCGAGGAACTTGAAGAAACGCTCGGCGTGCTCCTTCTCCTGCTCCGCGGTCTCGGCGAAAACGCCTGCGATCTGTTCGTAACCCTCCTTCTTGGCCTTGCTGGCGAAGAATACGTAGCGGCTGCGGGCCTGGCTCTCGCCGGCGAATGCCTTCAGCAGATTCTGTTCGGTACGCGTACCTTTGATGCTCTTTTCCATAATGTCGTATTGTTTAATGTGTGTGCATTCTTACTGTTACAAAGATAACGATTTCCGGAAACAATCTCCAAAAAAACGCCATCGTTTCTTCCTATGGAGCCATTCGGTTTACCTATAAGCCGTTTCCCGGCAGCGCGTCGAGGTCGGCGCGGAAAATCCCGTAGGCCGCGGGCAGCGTCATCGTGTCGGCGGCCTCGGGCGTCAGGATGCGGTAGCCCGGCACACTGACCCACACGGGCGTCGTTTCGAGCCGGTAGGTCATCCGCCCCTCGGGATGCCGGACGGCCTCCACCGTGGCCACCAGACCGCCGTCGGTGTAGCGGCGGCGCTGGCCCGAGACGAGGTTGCCCAGCGAGTAGAGCACCACGTGCGACGAATCGGCCACCCAAGGCTGAATCACGTGCGGATGACTCCCGACCACCACATCGGTTCCGTGACGGCGCAAAAACGCGGCCAAACTCCGCTGCGCGGCGTTCTCGCGCCGCTGGTATTCGTCGCCCCAATGGACGCACGCGACGATGAAATCGACCCCCGAGGCGCGTGCCGCCGCCAGGTCCGCGGCCATGCGCACCGTGTCGATCAGGTTCACCACCGTACCCTCGGGAACGGGCATGCCGTTGGTTCCGTAGGTGTAATTGACGATCGCCAGCCGTATGCCGCAATACGTGAGGTAAAGCGGGTTATTTTTCTTGTAATCAGCGCTGTCCGCGAACGCACCCGTGTGGCGTATTCCGCAGCGGTCCAGCTCCTCGACGCTCGTGCGGATGCCTTCGGCGCCGTTGTCGCAGCAGTGGTTGTTGGCCAGCACGGCGACATCCACGCCTGCGTCGCGCAGGGCGTCGGCCAGCGCCGCGGGCGACCGGAAAAGCGGATAGCCCGTATAGCGGCTGCGGCGCGTGAGGGTGGTTTCGAGGTTCACCACGGCCAGGTCGGCGGCCCTGATGCGGGGCGCGAGCGTCCGGAAAACGGGTTCGTAGTCGAAGCCGTCGCCGCGGCGCACGGCATCGACCTGCGGCATGTGCTGCATCACGTCGCCGCCGAAAAACAACCGCATCCGCCGGGGCGGCGGCACGGGCCCCGGTCCCGACCAGCCGGCCGGAGGCGGAGGCGCGACGGGCGCAGGGCCTCCCGCGGGCGTGCAGCACACGGCGGCAAAGGTCAGCGCCGTCAGCAGGCATATCCGGCGTGCGCGCATGCTATTTCCGCTTGGGGTTCTTCGGAAACCAGCCTTTGGCCACGCGCTCGCGCTGTTCGAACAGTTCGCCGATCGACCACAGCGACGAGGCGCCCCACACGGCCAGCAGCGTCGACCAGAGGATGTGCCGCACGGCGATCGAACCGGCGACGGCGGCAATTCCCATCACGAGGAACAGCCACCAGATTTTCACCCCGAAATAGTATTCGCCCTTGGTGACCATCGGGTGAAAGATGCCGATGATCAGAAAGGTGGCGATGCCGATGACGATTCCGGTGAGGTTGTATTGCGCTAAAAATTCCATGGTTTTTATCCGTTAAATCAAGATTCGGAGGATTGAGGCTCGCGGTCCGAGGAGCGTTGGTAGGCCCGCAGGCCGAAGTCGGGAAGGACGGCGAACAGGTGGTCGAAAACAGCCCCCTGCACGGCCTCGTAGGCCACCCAGTCGGTCTCCCGGGTGAAGCAGTAGACCTCGACCGGGATGCCTTCCGGGGTGGGCTGGAGCATCCGGACCATCTGCATCAGGTCGGGGTGGATGCCCGGGTGGCCCTTCAGGTAACGCGCGGCGTACTCCCGCAGGGCGTAGAGGTTGACGACGGGTTCCGCGTCGGGCGTCGTCCCGGCCAGCCCTTTTTCGCGGAGTGCTGCCAGCTCCGCGGCCGTGCAGTTGTGCACCGAACTGGCATCGATCAGCAGCGACCGCTTGATGCGCCGTCCGCCGCTGTCCCACATGCCGCGCCAGTTCTGGAACGAATCGCTGACCAGCGCATAGGGCGGAATCGTCGTAATCGTCTTGTCGAAATTCTGCACCTTGACCGTCGTCAGCGTCACCTCCGTCACATAGCCGTCGGCGCCGTATTTGGCCATCGTGATCCAGTCCCCGGGGCGCAGCATGTCGTTGGCCGAGAGCTGCACGCCGGCGACCAGCCCCAGGATGCTGTCCCGGAAAATCAGCATGATGATGGCCGCCGAAGCGCCCAGTCCCGCGAGTACGGCCGTGGCGTCCTGCCCGATGAGGATGCTGACAATGAGAATCGCCCCGACGCATACCGCCAGCAGCTTGATCATCTGGTAAACGCCTTTCAACGGACGGTTGCGCAGCGTCTCGTGGCGGCTGGAGATCTCGTAGAGCGTATCGAGGAACGCCGCGACGAGTTGCAGGACGGCGACGATCAGGTAGATCAGGCAGGCCTTGTGCAGCACGTTCAGCAAAACGGGCGTGTCGTAGAAAGCCACCCGGAGCAGGACGTACCAGATCAGGGGCGGAATCAGGCGCGCCGCGCGGTGCATCACCTTGTCGCTGAAAAGGTGGTCGTCCCACACGGCTTTCGTCCGGGCGCTGATTTTTTGCAGAAGCGGAACGACCAGGCGGCGGAACAGAACCGCCGCCGCATAGGCGACGACGAGTATGCCCAGGATAATGACTGCCTTGACAGCCAGATTGACATACGTTTCGCTCCATCCGGCTTCGGTCAGCCAGCGGGCTATCGCGTGGTTCGTCTCTTCCATATGTTTACGATGTCGATTGGTCCGATGACAAAGGTACGAAAAAGTCGGAGCGTTGCAAAACCGAACCGCATGCGGTTCGGCAAAACCTCCCGACCTCCTGAAAGTGTCGTTACGACACCAAAGGTACGAAAAAGTCGGATCGTTGCAAATCCGAACCGCATGCGATTCGGCAAAACCCCGGAAGGTAAAAAAGGACCGGCGGTTACATACTCCATGAAGAATCAAAAAGCAGTGACGCAACGTTCAGCCGCCGGTCCGTATGGCCGGGCCGGCGCTTTCGAAAAAGAAAGGCGCAGGCCCCAAGATACCCATACTCACGTGAAGGTCGACTAACAACCCATGCCGAATACAGATACAAGGAACCCACGCCCGTAACGCGCAGTTTCGATAACAAGCAAGTCAGAACCTCTCGTTGCCGGGCCGTGGGCCGACAACTCGCGGAGCATCCTTGCACCTTCGCCTCGACATTTGAAAGTTAGTCGTTTTCACGTGAAGCAAAGCAAACAATCCGCACGCAGGCGAATCGTCAAGACAAAGGTAGCAAAAAAAACGTTCCGTGCAACAGTCGGGCCGTTTATTTTGGCGGAACGGCTTCGTTTGCGGATGCCGACGGCAAAAGGCAGAATTACGGTTTTCGCCAAACCGTCCCCGCTTTTTAGTCCGCCTCTTTATAGCTACGGGATTTTGCCCCCAAAGGGTCCGGAACAAGCAGGCTATGATCGCCCCTGGAAGCGGTTTTAAACCGCCGCATTAGACCGCGGCATTTTACTAAACTTGATTTTGCGCAGCAAAAATCCCCGCGGAGAACGACATGCGGATGGTTTTGGTGCTACCTTTTGCCATCAAAAAAAGCAAAATGCCCCGCAGTCGAAGACCGCGGTTAACCGCCGACCCGGCATAAAATGGGAGGCGGCTCCTGAAGAAGCCGCCCGAAAATACTCAATAACTATTTAATATACGGTGTCGTCAGAAACTGTATTGCAGCATCACGTTCACGCGGTTGGCGTGTCCCTTGTCGTTCGACATGTCCTTGCGCGAACCGTAGAGGTACTCGCCGGCCACCTTGCAGCGCGGGGTGATCGAATAGAAAATGTTGCCGAAGATATACTGGCCCTGCTTGTACTGGTCGTCGGAGTAGAAACCGTGGCTGCGCTGCACGCGGACGGTCGAATAGCCTCCCGAGATGAACAGACGCGGGGTCAGGTTGATCTGGGCCGCGGCCTGCCATCCCCACATGGGCATGGTCTGAATCTGGTCGGCGTTCTCCGGATTGGGCGTGAAGTCGAGCCCCGAGCCGGTCAGGTCCTGGATATACGGGGTGACGCCCTTGCCGTAGACGCCGTTCATAAAGAGCCGCAGGGGCTGCGCCACCTTGATCGTGCCGCTGAACTGCACGCCCCATCCCAGCAGCGAGGTGTTGTTGCCCGTGCGGAGGTTGTGGAGGTACATGTTGCGCACGACGCCCGAAGCCCGGATGTGACTGTCGCGGTTGGCGCCCCAGGCATACTGGAAGTAGGCCGGGAAATCGGGAACGCGCTGTTTCAGCGTCGCGAAATTGTCGTTGTAGGTGCCGCTGACCGAGGGCATCTCGGCCGCAACGCCGAACTTGAGGTGGTTGTCGGCGAAGGCGTATTCGTAGCGGATCATCGTGGCGAAGTTGAAGTTATAGGCGTTGGGACCCTGGAAGTCGATGGTCGTCGGGGCTGCCGAAAGGTCGCAGAAGGTCGTCACGTCGCGACCCAGCGTAAAGCCCAGGAACGACACGTAGGCCGAACGCAGGCGGGGCGTGTAGCTGCCCTCGGCGCCTCCGCGGAAGTCGGCGTCCATGAACACGACCACGCGGCCCAGCGCACGGGTGTTGGTGATGGCCTTCATAAACAGACGCGAGGTCGAAGCGTCCATCATCAGCTTCTGCCTGGTATCGTAATTGCCGTGAACGGGAATGTCGTAGGTCACGAAGTCGATGTTGTCGACGATGCCGTCGAAGTCATACCCGGCGCGGAGGCTGACGAAACCGCCCAGCGAGAAGGAGAAACGGTTGTTCTTCGTGGCGAAGACGAACTGCGGTTTCTCGACCTGCTGGAAGCCCGGACGGTGGGTCTCGATGTAGTCCTGCGTGGCGTTGTCCATGGCCATGCGGTTGAGCGCCGCCGCCTGCTGCATCGCATAAGGCCCGTAGTTGTAGATGGTGTCCACCTCCTGCACCGAGATCAGGTAGACCGTAGGCGAATATTCGCCGCGCATGGCCTTGCGTTCGTAACGTTGCGCCGACGCGGAACCTGCAAGCAGCAGAGCCACGATTAAAAGTCGAAATGTTTTCATAAGCCGAATGAATTTGGTTTTATTAATGTTCTTGCTCGTTCTCAAAGAGTTGTAACTCATCGGACAAATCAGCAAGTTGTATGCCAAAGAAAACCGCGGGAAAAGCAATTTTTCGTATCTTTGCCGAATATAAATAAAAGGTATATGCTCTTTTTTCTGACGTCGATACTCTCCCTGACGGCCATCGCCGCCGATTTCATCCATTTCCGCCGTCGCCGCCGCCGGAAGCTGCCCGTGCGCCGCGCACTCGTGGCGTGGGTCGCCGCGACCGACGCTCTGCCGATTCTCTCGTCGCTCATAGGCGCCTTGAGCCGCGACAACGGTCCGGAGCTGATGTACCTCTATATGTGGCTGTTCTGGGCGTGGATCGTCACTGTTCCGCCGCGTCTGGCGTTCTATGCGTTCAACTTCGTGAACCTGCGCCGCACGGGCTACGTCGCGGCCTGCGCGTTTGTGCTGTTCGCCCTCTGGGGCACGACCCGGGGACGCACCTCCATCCGCGTCAACCGGGTGGAGATCTGCTCCGACCGCATTCCCGAGGCCTTCGACGGCTTCCGGTTCGTGCAGATCACCGACATGCACGTCGGGACCCTCGTCCGTCCCGAACGCGAACTGACGCGACTGGCCGACAGCGTGAACGCGCAGCGCCCCGAGGCGGTGTTCTTCACGGGCGATCTGGTGAACATCCGCGCCGGAGAGCTGGACGAACGCACCACGGCGCTCCTGCGGCGGATCGCAGGCCCGGTCTGGTCGGTCACGGGCAACCACGACGTGGGAACCTACATCAAGGATTCGCTGCGTTTCCCGGCGGCCGGGGAGGCCCGCGAAGTGGTCGCGCGCCAGCGGGCGATGGGGTGGACCGTCCTGGAGGACACGACCGTCTACCTGCGGCGCGGCGCGGACAGCATCTCGCTCACGGGGTTGTCGTTCGACCCCGCGCTGCGCGAACGCCGCCACGACCGCGACCTGCCGGGAACGGCCATTCCCAAGGCTTACGCCGGAGTTCCGGATTCGCTCTACAACATCGCCCTCGTACATATCCCGCAGCTCTGGGAACAGATCGTCGAGGCCGGCTACGGCGATCTGACGCTCTCGGGGCACGTGCATTCGATGCAGCTGAAAATCAGGCCCTGGGGTCGCGGATGGTCGCCCGCGAAATGGATCTACAAACACTGGAGCGGACGCTACGACACGGGCCGCCACACACTTTATGTCAACGACGGCACGGGATATGTTGCATATCCCATGCGGCTGGGCGCATGGCCCGAAGTCACCCTGTTTACCTTGAAACGATGCAGATAACACTATCTTTCGCCACGACGGCCGACGGCTACCTGGACGACAACAGCCCCCGGCGGCTGATGATCTCGACGCCCGAAGACTGGGAGGCGGTCCTGCGCCTTCGGGCCTCGCACGACGCGATCCTCGCGGGAGCCGAAACGCTGCGGCGCGACGATCCCGCCCTGCTCCTGCGCGATGCCGCGGCGCGGGAACTGCGCCGTGCCCGGGGCATGCGGCCCGACCTGACGAAAGTCACCCTCACACACTCGGGACGGCTCTCGCCGTCGATGCGCTTCTTCACGGAGGGCGACGCAGACCGCTATGTGTTTTCAGAAAAGGAACTTCCGGAATTGAAAGGTGTTGCAGAGGTTATTTCAAGCGACAGTTCAATTACGGCTTCAGCGATCGTCACCGAACTCGAAAAGCGCGGCGTGGAGCGTCTGCTGGTCGAGGGGGGAGCCTCCGTCCTGCGCATGTTCCTCGCCGAAGGGATGGCCGACACGGTGCGCCGGGCGGTCAATCCGCAGCTGACGCTGGGACCGGAGCGGGGCGGCGCGCAGTTCCGGTTCGAGGTCCCGGAGGGGGCCGTATGCCGGCGGGAGAATCTGGGCGGCATGGAGGTTGCGACCTGCACGCTTCGTCCCGACACCCGGGACGAAGACCTCCGCTACCTGACGCAGGCCGTGGCCGAAGGACTGCGGTGCGTGCCCAGCCGGACCTCCTATTGCGTCGGGGCCGTGGTGGCGCTTCCCGACGGGAGGAGCTTCACGGGCTACACCCACGAGACTTCGCCCACGCACCATGCCGAGCAGGAGGCGATCCGCAAGGCGCTCGACGCGGGCGCCGAATTGCGCGGGGCGGCGATCTACTCCTCGATGGAGCCGTGCTCGCAGCGGAAGAGCGAGCCGGAGAGCTGCACGCAGCTGATCCTGCGCCACGGATTCGCGCGCGTGGTCTTTGCGCTGTACGAACCCGACCGGTTCGTCCGCTGCCGCGGGGCGCAGACGCTGCGCGAAGCGGGTGTCGACGTGCGGGTTTATCCCGAACTGGCCGAAGGCGTGCGCCGGGCCAACGCCCACCTCGGGAGGTGAAACGGGCGTGATTTGTGTCCATAAGGGCCTAAAAATGGCCTAAACGCCCTCCGGGCTGAAGAAGATATTGCAAGAAAATCTATCTTTGTCGAATAAACGCATGAATACTATGAAAATAGCTGTCAAGATCGCCTTCATGGCGGCGGCGACGATCCCGGCGGCGGCGTCCGCGCAGGAGGCCGGGCGGATGCTCTCGCTCGACGAGGCGGTCGCCGTCACCCTCACGGAGAACCCTGCGCTGAAAGCCGCGGCCTACGAGGAGCGCGCCGCACAGCAGCAGCGCCGCGCGGCCATCGGTCTCCGCATGCCCCAGATCAACGTCACGGGCGCATACGCCTACATGGCCAAGGACATCGGATTCGACTTCAACGACCTGAAAGGCCCGGTCAAAGAGGGCGTGGCGGGCGGACTGACGGCGCTCGTGCAGAACGGGCTGATCCCCGCCGACAAGATTCCGACGCTCCAGGGGCTTCTGAACCCGATGATGGATGCCGACTGGTTCCTCAAGGTGCAGGATCAGAGCCTCGGATTCGTGGGAGGCGAGGTGACCGTCCCGATCTGGATGGGCGGCAAGATCAACGCCGCGAACCGCGCCGCGCGGATCAACGAGAAGACGGCCGTCGCACAGAGCGACCAGACCCGCAACGCGCTGATCTCGGAACTCGTGGAGCGTTATTTCGGACTGGCCCTCGCCACGCAGGTCGTCGCCGTGCGTCAGCAGGTGGTGGACGGCGTGCGCAGGCATCTCGAAGACGCCCGGGCGCTCGAACGCAACGGCATGATCGCCCAGACCGAACGCCTCTACGTGGAGTTCAAGATGGCCGAGGCCGAACGGGAGCTGGCAAACGCCAAATTGCAGGCCGAGACCATCGCCAGCGCGCTGTCGAACACCCTGGGGACGCGAGAGCGACTGGCGTCCGGTGACGGCGATGTTCCTGCTCGCGAAGGTCGAGGATCTGGCCTATTATCAGGACCTCGCGCAGGCGCGCAACCCGCTGCTCAGCCAGGTGTCGCTCAAGCGCGAATTGGCCCAGGAGGGCGTGCGCGCCCAGCGTGCCGATTTCCTGCCGCAGGTGGCGGCCATCGGCGGCGGTTCGTTCTACAACTACCAGGTGGCGGGACTCGTGCCGCGCTGGGCCGTGGGCGTGGGGGTCAACATCAAGATTTTCGACGGTCTCAACCGCGAATACAAGTACTCGGCCGCCAAGCAGACCGTGCGCCGCGTGGGCGAGTTGCAGAACAAGGCCGGGAAGGACATCGCAGTGCTGGTGGAGAAACTCTACAACCAGATGATGAACTACCACAACCAGATGACCTCGATCGACGCGTCGCTGAAATTCGCCGAGGAGTATCTCCGGATGAAGAACGCCGCGTTCCTCGAAGGGATGAGTTCCTCGTCGGACCTGATCGACGCCGAGCTGAACCTCGCGGGAGTGCGCACCGAGCGGCTGCAAGCGGCCTACAACTACGACCTGCTGCTGGCCCGGCTGCTCGAGGCCGCGGGCATCAGCGACGAATATCCGTCCTACGCGCGCCGCAACGACGCGCAGGCGGTTCTCTTCGACGGCTCAAGAAGCGGAAATTAGATCGGGAAAGGGCGGGCTTCACGTTACGGCCCGTCGCCGGCCCCCGCAAACAATACGAAATAGATAACAAGCAAACGATATGAAACGAAGCAACGTAATCGGAATTCTGGCGGCCGCAGCGGTCATCGTCCTCTCGGTCGTACTGATCAGCTGGTACCTCACCAAACGGACCCCGACGCTGATTCAGGGCACGGTGGAGTGCACCACCTACAAAGCCTCGTCGAAGGTTCCGGGCCGCATCGACGACATGAAAGTGGCCCAGGGCGACCGCGTGGAGAAGGGACAGCTCCTCTACACGCTCTCGACGCCCGAACTGGAGGCCAAGCTCCGGCAGGCCGAGGCCGTGAAGAGCGCCGCCGCCGCGCTGGACGCCATGGCGCTGGCCGGCGCCCGCGTGCAGCAGATCGAGGCCGCGATGAACATGTGGCAGAAGGCGCAGGCCGGGCTGGAACTGGCCCGCAAGACCTACGAGCGCGTGCAGAACCTCTACAACGACGGAGTGGTTCCGGCGCAGAAGCTCGACGAGGCCACGGCCAACTACAAGGCCATGGAGGCCACGGCGCTGGCCGCCAAGGCGCAGTATGACATGGCGACGGACGGCGCCCGCAAGGAGGACAAGGAGGCCGCTGCGGCCCGCGTCCGCCAGGCCGAAGGTGCCGTCAGCGAGGTCGAATCCTACATCAGCGACGCCATGGTCTATTCGCCCGTTACGGGCGAAATCTCGACGATCATCGCCGAGCAGGGCGAGCTGGTGGGCAGCGGTTATCCCGTGGTCGCCATCCTCGACATGAGCGACATGTGGGTGACCTTCAACGTCAAGGAGACGCTGCTTCCGGGCCTTCGGATCGGGACCCGCATGAACGGCTACGTCCCGGCGCTGGACAGCGACGTGGAGTTCGAGGTGACCTACATCTCCCCGCAGGCCGATTTCGCAACGTGGTCGGCGACCCGCACGCAGGGCGGGTTCGACATCCGCACCTTCGCCATCAAGGCCAAGGCCGTCACCGAGGCCGCGAACATGCGCCCGGGCATGAGCGTGCTCGTCGACTGGGACCAAATCGGAAAGTAAGCGATGCCCGGATTCCTGCACAACACCTGCGCCGTGATGCGCCGCGAGACGGGCCGGATAACCCGTCAGCCGATGTATTTCGTGCTGATGATCGTCCTGCCCGTGGTGTCGTTCGCGTTTTTCGCCCTGCTGTTCAACCAGGGTGCAATCCGCAACATCCCGATCGCCGTCCTGGACCAGGACAACACGACGCTTTCGCGCAAGGCCGTGCAGATGATCGACGACACCCCGACGGCGATGGTGGCCTACGGCATTCAGGGCATGGACGAGGGCGAGCGGCTGATGCGCGAAGGGCGGATCATGGCCATCGTGCAGATTCCGGCCTTCTTCGAGAAGAACATTTTGAGCAACAGCCAGACCCGCCTCGAAAACTACGTCTCGGGAACGAACATCACGGTCAACGGACTGCTGTCGAAGGACATCCAGACCGCCGTGACGACCTTCACGGCCGGCATTCAGCTCCAGGTGCTTATGAAGCAGGGGCTTACGCAGCGGCAGGCCATGGCGCAGCTGATGCCCGTGCGCTTCGACAAGCACGTGCTCTTCAATCCGCACATCAATTACGGATACTACCTCTCGCCGAGTTTCATGCCCATGATGCTGATGATCTTCGTGGTGATGGTGACCGTTTTCGCCATCGGCACCGAACTCAAGCACGCCACGGCCCGCGAATGGCTCGGCACGGGAAACGGTTCGGTCGCGGCGGCGCTCGCGGGCAAGGTGCTGCCCATCACGGCGGTGATGTTCCTGATCTCGCTGGTGATGCTGGTGATCAACTTCAAAATCGTGGGAACGCCGCTGAACGGCAGTCTTGCGGTGATTCTCGTCGGCACGCTGCTCTTCATCCTCAGCTACCAGTCGATCTCGGTGCTGATCGTCTCGCTGCTGGCCAACCTGCGCCTGTCGCTCTCGATCGGCGGCGGATACTCCGTGCTGGCCTTCACCTTCTCGGGACTCACGTTCCCGATCATGGCCATGTGGGAGCCCATGCAGTGGGTGAGCAAGATCTTCCCGTTCACCTTCTACACCGATATTTTCGTCGACCAGATGCTCCGCGGCACGCCGTGGGTCTACTCGCTGCCCGACCTCTGCTACATGTCGCTGTTCATCGTTTTACCGCTCCTGTGCCTGCCGCGCCTGAAAAGGGTCTGCACGGAGGAAAAATTCTGGGGGAGATTGTGATATGAACCGATTTACGAAACAAACAGCCTCTTACTGGAAACAGCTCGGATCGGTCGTCCGCAACGAGTTCCGGACGATCTTCAAGGACGGTGGCGTGATGCTGATTCTGATTTTCGCCCTGATCATCTACGCCACGGCCTACTCGCTGGCCTACGGATCGCAGGTGCTCCGCAACGTGCCGATCGGCGTGGTGGACGAATGCCGCACGCCGACCAGCCGCAGTCTGATCGACACCTTCAACGCCGGGCCGAACACCTATGTGGCCTACAATCCGACCTCGATGGAAGAGGCCAAAGAGCTGTTCTACGGCCGCAAAATCTACGGCGTGGTCTACATTCCGTCGGACTACGGGGAGAAACTCTACGGCGGCGAGCAGGCCAACGTGGCGATCTACGCCGACGCCAGCTACTTCCTGATGTACCGCCAGGTTTTCCAGGAGGTCGTGACCTCGATCGGCAAGACGGGGGCGATGGTCGAATTCCAGCGCCTGATCGCCAAGGGCGCCAACATCCCGCAGGCGCAGGCCACCACGCAGCCCGTGATCTACCAGTCGCACAACCTTTTCAACCCCTATCTGGGTTACGGAACGTTCGTCATGCCGGCGATCATCATGGTCATCATCCAGCAGACGATGCTGATCGGCATCGGCATGATCGGCGGCACGTGGCGCGAATTCGGACTTTACCGCAAACTCTGCCCCGCAGGGCGGCGGCGGATGTCGACGCTGCCCATCGTCCTGGGACGCGGACTGGTCTACGCGCTGATCTACGCCGTGACCTGCACCTATATCCTCGGCCTGCACTACCGGCTGTTCCACTTCCCGATGAACGGCGCGACGGGAGCCGTCATGCTCTTCATGGCGGCATATCTGGCGGCCTGCATCGCCATGGGCATCGCCGTTTCGACGCTGTTCCGCTACCGCGAAAACTCGCTGCTGCTGTTGCTGTGGACCTCGATCCCGGTGCTGATGCTCAGCGGCGTGTCGTACCCGCGCCAGGGCATTCCCGACTGGCTGTTCAACCTCGGACAGCTGTTCCCGAGCAGCCACGGCGTCAACGGCTTCATCCGTATCCAGACCATGGGGGCCTCGATCCCCGAGGTTTTCGCCGAAATCAAGTGGCTCATCATCCTCACGGTCGTTTACGGAGGACTGGCCTGCATCGGCATTCACCAGGTGATCGGCCGCGAACAACGGGAACATCCCGTCCGGAAGGAAAACGGGGACGAAGGGTGCTAACGGCTCCGTACACACGCAAAAAGAGACGCCGGATTTTGGTCCGGCGTCTCTTTTGTGAGTAAACGGCAGTCTAAAATTTATCGGGATTTTCCTCCTTATACTGCTTGTAGGAGATATACGACAGGTATCTATCCACCGTCGCCTTGTCGGTGGCGATATGCCCGACAACCCGGCAGTAATCCTCGTAAACGCCCTTCGAAGTCTGTCCACCCATGTATGCAAAGGGTTGCCGGCCTTTCATCACGAATACGCCGTCCTTATAATAGAGCAGTTCGAGCGTCGTCCGGGCAGCATACTGATCATAGTTGGCGGTCTTCGCACTCTCTTCGATCCCGGGATTATAAAGGGCCAATGTATTCTTCATTTCACCGCTGACACTCCATTGATTGCCTTCCGAATATACCGTCGGGCCGGGAATATGCATAAGCGTAAAGAATGTACGGCATATACCAGTGGGAAGAAGCATCATGCTATTCATGAGAGCCGCTCCGTCCATAACGCCACTCTCGGTTTTTCCATTCGTATAGGTTATATCGATGTCGTCAATCAGCCAGACACCCCGCTGTGCGTCCGCTATGAATACGGTCATATCGATTTTTCCATCGTAACCGATCATCAGTTCGTGGATTTTCGCCTCCACCGAAGTTTTAGGAACAAACTCGGGATCACCTTCGCATGCCGACAGCATCGCCGACGACAGGACTAAAATTGTTATCAACTTTTTCATAAGAAATCATGATTTAAATTACTATCAATACGGGGTAAACGGATCGATGTTATCATCTGCAATCCATCGAAGATATATCCATTGCCAGAAGCGACTCCATTTCCAGGAGCAAAATAGCCATCACAACTGCCATCCCAGCCCCAATTATAATGGACCAGATTGGTTGTCTGAACGGTAGAACTTGTCAGCACATATTCATAGTGAGGAATCAGACCGGGTTCATCGTTATCTACCAGCCTCTCTTCGTAATATTCCGTACCGATACGCGAATAGATATATCCATCGGCAATCCATGCGTGGCCTCCTTCTGAAATATCATTCGCCCTTACATAAACGGGGTGTGTTTCGTCCAGATTGGTTCTAATTGAAGCTATCTCATAGCTTGCAAGGCCCGAAGCGCAACTATAGCCAAAAGAGATCATACAACTGGGCACATTAGATGAAGCAGCACCACTTCCTGTCCTTTTATCATTCTCATATTCTGGATAATATCTCATCCCGACCCGTTGTCCGATTTCCCGCATCAGTGCGGGCACTTGGTATACGTATGGATAACTTATCATCGAAGTCCAGTTCAAAGCGATCGTTTCTCCCGCATGCGGAGCATCGGTGTAGGTCGTCGTGATCGAAGCCGGGAAACGGTAATAGGCCATAATCTGTGCAATGGCTGTCGCCACGCAGCCGGAATACCCATTGCTGCAATAGTCTCCGTAGGGAGATTCCTGCCCCCATCTGACCGGAATAAGCGGGTCGCAGGACCGGGATTCATTGACCTCCACCGTCTTGAATTTAGGCGTAGTGCGTATCGTGTCGAACTTCGGCGGCTTTATCACGGCCAGACTTTGCGCCATGGCGTCCATATAGAAATCGAAATTCTCCACGCCGGTCGGTTCGCCGTAGGTGTAGTTTCCCTTTTCGGCGACAGCCAGCACAGGATCGACGGCGCGGTTGGCGGCAATGACCGAAAATCCGTCGTTGTTCTCAAAATTGAAAACATACATCAAAGTGTCGCTCCCGGCGCCGCTGCGCGTGGACGGGGTAGTGACGCATTGGCCGCGTTCGCTGCGGATCGAACGGGCAGTGGCCGAGCGGGTCTGGCCCCGGTCGACAAGGGCGATGCTCTTCCGGGCAAGGGAAAGGGCCTCTTCATAACTGCGCGTCGGCAAGAGCACAGTAGGCCGAGCGGGCTGTTCCGGTGCGACGGCGGACGATTCGTCGTCGATTTTCGCACACGAAACGACACAAATCAAAGCAAGGGCAACCAATACGGAGGTCCCCGCCTGTTTCATTGTACTTGTTTTCTCCATGGCATCATCATTTAATCTGTTAGCACATATGTTGTTCGCCCAGAGCGATTTGGCGGAAAACAACCGCGAAAGGCCATCATGCGGAGATACAGTCACATACAAATATCGATAAAATTTTTAGTATATACAAGCATTTTACCGAAAATTTAAAAAAAAATCTGCAATTTATAAAGATTCCATTTCCGCTGCCGGAGACCTGAAAAAAAGCAGGTTGACGGAGATCGCTCTCGTCAACCTGCTCAATCCGGCCCGGGACCGGTTTACCGCGGTCCGTGGAACATCCCCGGAGGAGGTCCGCCCGGCCCGCCGGGTCCCATGCGGCGGGAACCGGAGGAGGACTCGACACCGTCGTAATCCTTTATATTGCGCGAACCCTTCTTGCCGAAACGGCGCAGGTTGTAGTTGAACTGCACCATATAGTAGCGGCCGATGACGCTGTTGGTCGAGTTCTGCGTGTAGCCCGAACCCGTCGAGCGCGAGAAGGCCCGGTTCTGGTTGAAGAGGTCGTTGACGCCGACCATCACTTCGCCGCGCTTGTTCTTGAAGACCTTCTTGCCCAGCCAGACGTTGCACAGGAGGTAATCCTCCGAGTAATCGTTCGTGAAGCCGATATACTGCGAGTAGGCCGCGCTCGCCGTGAAGGTGAAGCCCAGCGGGAAGACCACCTTCAGGTTGCCCTGCGCCGTGTGGTTGAAATAGCGGTTCTTCGACTTGTCCGCGTTCAGCGAGTTGGTGGCCTCGTTGTAGGTGCCGTTCCACGAGAGGGTGAAATCGACGTTCTCCGAAATGTTGCTGCCCAGCACGGCCCGGAAGTCGTAGCCCATATTCTTGGTGTCGTTGCGCTCGCCGCCCGAAATCATACCCGTCGCCGCGTCCACCGTACCGCCCAGTATGCTGGGGGTCTTGGTGTAGATGACGCCCGCCATGACGTTGAAGTTCGATTTGAGGAACCCGATCGGCAGTCCGTAGCTCAGGTGCGTCCGCAACTGCCAGTAACCGTCGAGATTCTCGGTCGTCGAGTAGAAATTGGGCGAATAGGCCTGTCCGTCGATGGTGATGTCACCGGGTCTTTGCACCAGATGCTGGGCCGTGTAATCCAGCGTCGTGTTCATCGAGAACATCCACATGAAGGTCCGGCCCTTTTCGACGTTGGAGTTGGTGTAGTGGAAATTCACCCGGTGCGAGTAGGTCGGCTTCAGGTTCGGATTACCGTGGCTGATGTTTTGGGCGTCCGATACGTCGTAAACGCTTTGCAGGTCGGTGATCGACGGGCTGTCGGTGTAGGACGAGACGAAGAGCCGCAGCGAGTTCTCGCAGTTGATGTTCAGCTGGCCCATCATAAAATAGGTCACGTTGTTGTAGGCGTGCTTGATCTTCTCGGCATCGTCGCGCACGATCTGTCCGTCGAGGGCCGAACGCTGGTAGTAGACGTTGGCGATGAAGGTGTTGCGCTCTTTCGAAAAACGGAATCCGGGACCCACGCTCTGCGTCAGGTAGCCGCTCTCGTAGGAGTTCGACAGCGAACGGTCGGGGGTAAGTCCGGCGGTCGAGAAATCGTCGCCCGTGATATAGGAACGCTTGTCGCGCTCCTGCGAGTTGTACGACGCACGGTACTGGAGCTCACCTGCGCGTATTTGGCCACCGGCTCGGTGTAGGTGAAGCTGCCCCGCAGGCTGTACGACGACGACGGCGCCAGGTTGCGCAGGTAACGCAGTTCGGTGTAGTTCCGGGTCCCAGACGCCGGTCACCGGGTCGACCGCCGGCCGGTCGGGCTGGGTTGCGAGGATGTTCGACCACGAGTTCGAATTGTTCGTGTTGTCCGAGTAGCTGAACGATCCGTCAAGGGTGATCGTGCGGCCGTTCTTGCCCAGCTTGGCCCGGTAGACGGCGCTCGTCCCGACGTTGTAGCCGTGGCGCAGGGCGTCGCTGAAGTTGTCCGTGCGGCTGTAACCGCTGCCGCCGTCGGCCGGTGCGCCGTACTGCCATCCGGTCGTGCGGCTCCACGGATCGTTGGACTGGTAGCTGAAGCGCGGGCGGATCATCAGGTTCTGGTTCTCGGAGATCTTCCACTCCAGACGGGCGTTGAACCGGTGGTTGTAGCCCTTCGTGTCGGAATAGCCGTTGGTCGACAGCGTATCGGGGATCATCGGGGCCTCGTACCATTTCTCCACCGTCGAACGGTTCTCGGTATTGGTGTTGTTGAAGAAATAGCTGCCCTGGAACGTCACCTGATTGCGCTTGCCCCACGTATCGGAGTAGTTGACGCCGATGGCGTTGACCGACGCCACGCCGCTCTGCGGGCGCACCATGTAATTGCCCATGCCGCCGCGGCGTCCGCCACCGCCGCCCGAAACGCCCAGAATGTCCTCGAACGAGAAATTCTGCTGGTTGACGTTGTTGAACAGGCCAATGAATGAAATACGGCTGTCGCCGCTGAACACGTTGGCATTGCCGCCGGCGATGTATTTGAACTTGTCTTCGGTCTCGGTGTCGGCGTCGTAGCCGAATCCGGCATAGAGCTTGCCGAACTGGCCCTGCCGCATGCCCGGACGGGTGACGATATTGAGCGCCTTGTAGCCCTCGCCGTCGTCCATGCCCGAAAATTCGGCCGCGTCGGAGAGTTTGTTGTAGACCTCCACGCGATCGACGGCCTCGGCCGGAAGCGACTTGATGGCCGTGGTGACATCCTCGCCGAAGAACTCCTTGCCGTCGACGAAGACCTTCTTGACCGTCTCGCCCTGCGCCTCGACCGTGCCGTCAGTGACGGTGATGCCGGGCATCTTCTTCAGCAGCCCTTCGACATCGGCGTCGGCCACGACCTTGAACGCTCCGGCATTGTAGCTCACCGTGTCGCCCTTCTGCGAGGTGCGCAGCGCCTTGGCCTCCTTGACGACCGTTTCGATCTGCACGCCCGGCTTGAGTTTCAGCAGTCCGAGGCTGACCTTCGAAGCCGAGACCCGGAAGGTCGTGTCGAGGTTGTTGTAGCCCAGGAAAGCCACCGAAAGCGAATATTCGCCGTAGGCGAGCGACGGAATAGACACCGCACCCTTGAAGGCCGAGGTGAAATACTGTTTCTTCTCCGGGGTTTTCACAGGCGTGAGCGTCAGCACCGCTCCGACGACGCTCTCCCCGGTGTCGGCGTCGACGACCGTGGCTGTGACGCCGCCCCTCTGGGCGAATGCCGCGGCGGCGAAAAGCGTCAGCAGGGTAGTCAGTAGTGTTCGTTTCATATCTTCTGTTTGTGTGTATCTCTTTTTCGGCGGCGAACCGGCTGAAAACGCGCGTCCGTTCCGCCCGCCCCATGAAGCGGGCTTCTCAAGCCCGGGCGCAGAACCGGCCCGATAGCGTTTCCCGTTTCATCCGCCCGTAAATTGGGCTTCTTAAGTCCCGGCGCAGAACCGGCCCGATAGCGTTTCCCGTTTCATCCGCCCGTAAGTCGGGCTTCTTAAGCCCGGGCGGCGTTGAAAACGGGCGTAAAGTTAATTCTTTTATGCTTGTTTTGCGCCCCGCACGGGGCGAATCGGCAAAAAAAGGGCGTCAGTCGACCAAACCGACGCCCCGGCCGTAACAAGCCTCAAGAGACCTAACCTCACTCCTTTCCCTTCTTGTCCTTCTTCGGACAGGGCTTGTCACAGCACTCCTTGCCGCCTCCGCGACGGTCGCCTTTTTTCATCATCTGGGGACCATGACCGCGCTGGCCGGGCCGCGGAGCCTGCATCTGCGACCACTGCACGAACTGTTCGGTCGTCAGGATCGACTTCATCTTTTCGGCCTCGGCCTTGCGCGCCTCCCGCATCTTCTCGCGCATGGCCTGCATCTCCTTGATCTGCTGTAAATTCAGGTTGTAAACCTCCTTGGCCTGCGCATCGGTGAGCTTCAGCTCCTTCTGCATGCGTTCGGTCATGCGCTGCGCCATCTGTTCCACGGTCGGACGCTCCTTGGGAGCGGCGGCCGGCTTGGCCTCCTGTGCGAAAGCGCCCGTTCCCGCCATCAGGCAGAGGGCTGCGGCAACTGCAAAAATCCTCTTTTTCATAATTTTTCGAATTTGGTTGTGCATCACTTTTTTTGTTTTCCGGCAATCCGGTTTCCCGGAGTTCCTGATGCAAAGGTAACGCCAAAACGAAAACCCGGAGCCAGGCCCCGGGTAAAACGGCAGAACGGCGGGGTCAACCGCCTATTCGACAGGGTGAAGCGACCGCAGCCACGCCTTGAATTCGGGAACGCGGGCTTTGGAAATGACAATCCGCTCGGGCGTTTCGACAGTGAGGTGCAGCGTGAGACGGCTCCCGAACCACACGGCGATCTCCTTCACGGCCTGCCGCGCGACGATGAACTGGCGGTTGGCCCGGAAGAATTCGGACTCGGGAAGCAGTCCCTGCAACGCTTCGAGGGTTTTGTCCAGCGGGTAGGCCGCGCCGTCGAAACCGTAGGCCGTGACCTTCTCGTTCGACGTGTAGCAGTAGGCGATCCTGCTGCGGTGCAGCGGGATGATTTTGTCGCGCACATGCACCAGGAAAACCTCCTCGCGGCGGCTGGCGGCCAGCGTGCGGACCCGCGAGCCGTAATCGCTGCGCTCAACCGACGTGAGGCGGTGCAGCTTGGCCAGCGCACGGCCGACATCCGAAGCGTTGAGCGGCTTGAGCAGGTAGTCGATGCTGTTGACCTTGAAGGCTTCGAGCGCATACTGGTCGTAGGCCGTGGTGAAGATCACCGGGGCTGCGATCTCCACGGCGTCGAAGATGCGGAACGAATCGCCGTCGGCCAGGTGGATGTCCATGAACAGCAGGTCGGGGTGGGGATTCGAACGGAGCCATTCGACGCTCTCCTCGACGCTCTCGAGCGTCGCCACGATCTCCACGTCGGGAGCCGTCTGCCGCAGAATCGCCGCGAGGTTGCGCGCGGCGGCGGTTTCGTCTTCGATAATCAGGGCTTTCATCATACGGAGGGATTTTGCAGCGGCATGCGCACGGAGAAGGTGGCGCCGTCGTCGACGATTTCGATGTCGCTGCCCGTGATCAGATTCCAGCGGTTGCGCAGGTTCTCCAGCCCGATGCCGGTCGAAGGTTCGGGTTCGAGTTTGGGAACCTTGGGGTTCGACACCACGAGCAGCCCCTCTTCGGTGCGGACCGAGATGTGGAACGGCTTGGTGCGGGTGATCGAATTGTGCTTGACGGCGTTGTCGATCAGCGGTTGCAGCGAGAAGGCCGGGAGTTTCCACCCGAGGTATTTCTCGTCGACGTCGATGTCGAAAAAGAGCTTGTCGGCGTAGCGTATCTTGAAAAGGTAGCTGTAAGCCTCCAGGAATTTCAGCTCCTCGTCGAGGGTCATCAGCATGCTCTGGCCGTTCTGGATGATGTAGCGGAACGTGTACGAAAGCTGGTCGATGTAGGTCAGGGCCTTCTGGTCGTGCTTCTCGCGCACGAGCATCGCCAGCGAGTTGAGCGAGTTGAAGAAGAAATGGGGGTTGATCTGCCCGACGAGCATGTTGTAACGCGTGGTGAGGTTTTCGTTCTTGAGCCGCTCGTTCTCGACGACGACGGCCTGCCGCTGGGAAATCAGCACGTAGATGCGCCCGTAGAGCATCGACGCCACCACGGCGAACGAGCATTTGAGCAGCAGCATGTAGTCGAACATCCGCCCGCTCATAAAGTTCAGCCCGATGCGCCCCGTGTGCCACTCCGTGACGGGAGCCACGCAGTAGAGCGCGGCCGCCGCGACGCAGCACCACAGGCAGCGGCGCACGAAGCGCGACATGGAGTAGTTGCGCCTGACGGAGGTGAGGATCGAGAGCATGACGAACGACACGACGAGGTAGTAGAACAGTTGCAGGAGCAGTTCCGTCATCTTCGAAGGCCCGTTGTAAAGTTTGCTGTAATCGAACTCCGCGCCGTTGCGCGTGCGGATTTCCGCCAGCATCGGATGCGCCTTCTCGGAGCGCGGCGGCATCAGGTCCGCGACGATCCGGTCGCCGGGCGCGATCTCCAGCCACCGCATGCGCCGCGTGGGCACGTAGACGCTGTCGCCGTTCTCGTAAACCAGATACCCGTAGCCGTCGGGGTGGACCGAAAGCACGCCCTCGTCGGGCCGTTCGACGGCTCTCTGGTCGGAAGGGCGGGGCTGGCTGTCGCTGTTCAGGTCCACGAGCATCAGCAGCACGTAGGAGAAATTGACCACCAGGCTGATCGCCACGGCAACCAACAGGTTGAGCACCAGATCGGCGTATTTCGATTGCAGTTTCATATAGGGTAGTTATCGCTCTAACTAAAAATTACCGGATTTCGCTTCGGACGGTCGTAGCCGCCGCCTACGGCGGCTCGGGTCTCTTCCGGGGAGGATCCGGAGCGGGACGGGCCTGCGAACGCGGTTTCCGGCCGCGTCCTGCCGTGCCGCACGGAAACCGGTCACTCTTCCGGCTCGCCGTACCAGGAGGCGTACAGCATATAGTCGTGGGCCGTGCGGCGGATGATCTCCTCGCGCTGCTCCGCAGTCACCTCCTTGACCTTTTTTGGCCGGGACGCCCGCATAGACCGAGTTGGGTTCCAGCTGCGCGTTCGAGAGCACCAGCGCGTTGGCCGCGATGATGCACCCCGAGGGGATGCGGGCGTTGTCCAGAAGGGTGGCGCCCATGCCGATCAGGCAGTTGTCGCCGATCACCGCGCCGTGGATGATGGCGTTGTGGCCCACCGAGACGTCGTTGCCGATGATCGTCTGCGAAGGGTGCTTCGCCTTGTCGTAGATGGTGTGGAGCACCACGCCGTCCTGGATGTTCGTGCGGTCGCCGATGACGATCCGGTTCACGTCGCCCCGCAGCACGGCGTTGTACCAGATCGAGCAGTCGCGGCCGATGGTCACGTCGCCCAGAATGACGGCCGTTTCGGCCAGAAAGGTGTTCTCTCCGATCACAGGCTCATGCCCGCGGACTTTTCGTATAAGCGCCATATCTGAATTTCTGATTTTTAATTCTTAATTTCTCTTGGCTTCCTGCCACAGCTCCTCCATCGCGCCGAGCGACATCTCGTGAAGCGTATGTCCTTTTGCAGCAGCGCGTTCCTCCATGTAATTGAAGCGTTGGATGAACTTCTTGTTCGTGCGTTCCAGCGCCGATTCGGGGTCCACGCCATAGAGGCGGCAGGCGTTGACGAGCGCGAACAGCAGGTCGCCGAATTCGCCTTCGAGGTCGGTCTTGCTGCCCGATTTCATTTCGGCTTCCACTTCGCCCAGCTCCTCGCGGACCTTGTCCCAGACATCCTCCTTCTGCTCCCAATCGAAACCCGCCCCGGCGGCCTTTTCGCCCATGCGGTAGGCCTTGACCATCGCCGGGAGCGAGCGCGGAACACCGCCCAGCGTGCCGCTCCGGCGGTTCTTCTTGCGGAGTTTCAGCGCCTCCCAGTTCTCCTTGACCTGGTCGGGCGTGTTGGCGTGAATGTCGCCGTAGACGTGAGGGTGGCGGTAGATCAGCTTGTCGCACAGCGCGTCGGCCACGTCGCCGAAATCGAACGCGCCCTCTTCCTCGCCCAGTTTCGAATAGAACACCACGTGCAGCAGCAGGTCGCCCAACTCCTCCTTGATGCCCTCCATATTGTGGTCGGTGATGGCATCGGCCAGTTCGTAAGTCTCCTCGATGGTGTTGCTGCGCAGCGAGTCGAATGTCTGCTCGCGGTCCCAGGGGCACTCGCGGCGCAGGGTGTTCATCACCTCCAAAAGACGGGCCGTGGCCTTCAGACGTTTATCTTCCATGTCGCAAATTATTTTTTCACACCGGGCGCAGAAGCGGAGTCCGTCCGTGATTCGCCGCCGTCCGCCCGCTAAAACCGTGGTTTTACTCCGGCAAAGGTAGCACATTCGGCGGAAAAAAAGTAACTTTGCGGGAAACAAAATCCTCACGTCGCATGAAATTACGACTTCTGATCCTCTTGACAACAGCCCTTTGCGGCCTGTGCACCGCCGCGGCGCAACCCGCCCCGGAAAAGACGACGCCCCGCGAAGGGATCTTCACGTTCGGTCCCGGAACGACAATCTCCGCCGACCGCGAACTGGCCCCCCTGGCCGAATACGCCGCCGAATACCTCGGGTGCGGGGTCCGCAACGGCATGGCGGGGGAAGGCTCCGTCGTGCTGACGCTCGACGCCCCGGACGGGGAGCCGTCGGAGGCTTACACCCTCGACATCGCGCCCGACCACATCCAGATCGGAAGTTCCACCTGCGGCGGGGTTTTCAACGGACTGCAACAACTGTTCCGGCTGCTGCCGCCCGAAGTCTACGCCCGCAGGGGGATCGCCCCGGGAACCGGCATCGCCTGCGTCAGGATCGAGGACAAGCCGCGGTTCGGCTATCGGGGGATGATGCTCGACGTGGCGCGGACGTGGATCGGAATGGATGAAGTGAAACGTTATATAGACCTGTTTTCCTACCACAATATCAACAAATTGCATCTTCATCTTTCGGACGACGAGGGGTGGCGCATCGAGATCCTTTCGCACCCCGAGCTGACCGAGATCGGCGGCTTCCGCGGCGGCGACTCGCCCGTGAGGCCCGTATACGGCAAGTGGTCAGAGAAATACGGAGGTTACTTCAAGCAAAGCAAGATGCGCGAGCTGATCCGTTACGCCGCCCTGCGGAATATCGAGATCATTCCCGAAATCGACCTGCCGGGCCACAGCCGCAACATCGCGTCGGTGCATCCCGAAATCCGCTGCAACTATCCGCCCGACACCGTGTCAACCAACGGTTACGACTACCGTTCGGCATGGTGCGTGGCCCGGGAGGAGAATTACGCGCTGCTGGGCGACATTCTGGGCGAACTGTGCGAGCTGTTCCCCTCGGAGTACATCCACGTGGGCGGCGACGAGGTCGACATGTCGCAGTGGGAGCGGTGTCCCGACTGCCGGGCGCTGATGAAACGGGAGGGGATGACCGACCCGCACCGGCTGGAGGACCTCTTCATGGAGCGCATGGCCGCAATCCTCCGTTCGCACGGCAAACGGCCCGCCGTGTGGAACGAGGCCGTGCGCACGGGAGCCTTCGCCCGGGAGTGCCGCGTGCACGGCTGGGAGAGCGTCAAGGCCTGCCTCGACGCCACGGCGAAGGGTTACCGCACCGTCGTCATGCCCGGCCAGTACTTCTATTTCGACATGCGCCAGACGCCCCGCGAGGACGGGCACGACTGGGCGGCGATCTTCGACGCCAAAAAGGTCTACGGCTTCGGCTTCACGGAGTTCAGCCCCGAACAGATGCGCAACGTCGAGGGGTTGCAGGGGGCGTTTTTCAGCGAAGCCTACGTCTCGCACGAGCCGGAAAAGCCCGACTACCTCGACTATATGCTCTTTCCGCGCGTCTGCGCCCTCGCACGCATCGCCTGGAGCGGCAACGCCGAAGGGTGGGACGCCTATTACGAGGAGTTGAAAGGAAAACATTACGACCGGATGGCGGCCATGGGCATCCGGTTCCGGCTCTTCCCGCCGAAGGTCGGCTACGGCGACGGCGCGTTCACCGCTTCGGCGGACGACGGCTCCGCGATTTACTACCTTATGGACGGCTCTCCGGAAGAACACCCTTACACGGCTCCGGTCCGCACCGGGAAACCGCATCTCTACCGCTTCTATTCGCGCTACGGCACCGCCCGCAGCCCCTACGTGGCCGACAAGTCCCGCTGGCGGACCATTACGCCCGCCGTGGCGATCACGACCTCGATGGGCGAGAGCGCGAAGTTCCCCTATGCCAACGCCGAGAGCTACAAGGGCCTTTCGCGTACGCGCCGCGCCTGCCGGCAGCAGGATTGGATACGCTACACGTTCAGCGAGCCGGTGAGGTGCCGCGAAATGTATTTGCAGACGGGAAACCGCCAGCTGCCGAAGACGATCGTGACGACGGGTTACGCCGAAGTGTCGTACGACGGCGCGACGTTCGAGCGGGCGGGAGAGTTGGAGATGGGAAGCATCACGCTGCGCCCCGGGCGTCCGGTGAAGGCCGTGCGGATCGTCTCGACGTGCGACGACAACGGCACGCCCTACGTCACAATCCAGCCGCCGCAGGTGAAACCGGCGCTGTAAGCGTCAGTTCCGGGCCGCGGTTTTGAAGGCGAAGCGGAAAAAGAGGTATTGCGCGAGGTAGTAGGTGGTCATAACGATCCAGGTCCGGGCCGGAACCGGTCCGATGAAGCGGTTCCAGGCGATCACCGCGTCGGAAAAGACGAACAGCAGGGCCGCACACCTGAATCCGGCGGCGCATGCCCCGTCGTACTGGAGCGCGCTATAAAGCATTGCGGCGATGACCAGCCCGTAGACGGCGACGCCGATGCGTTCGGCCGGAAACGGGGCCTCGGGGACGATGGCGGCGAAAAGGAAGACGAGCAGCGGGACGGTGACGGCCAGCGAAACCGCACGGAGCCTGCGCCGCGCCCGGGGCAGGAACCAGCACACATAGGCGACATGCGCCAGCGCGAAGAAGGCCATCTGGGGAATGAACAGCCCCCTGGCGCCCACGGCATCCCCGGCGGCGGAAAACAGGAAGGCGAACCCGAACGGGAGCAGTTCCCGGCGCCGCGACAGGAAGGTCGCCAGGGACAGCAGCAGGACGGGCCAGGCGACCTTATAGGGAAGCGCGGCGGCTTTGGTAAAGAACAGCACGGCTCCCGCAACGAAGAACAGGGTCGTCCACGCAAATATTCTGGAAAATCGTCGCATCGGCGTATTTTAAGGAAGACCGCCCGGCTCCGATGGGGCCGGGCGGTCTTTCGGTTGCTGAAATTTCGTCAGGCCCGGACCTGCGCGCCGCATTTCTGCTCGAACTGCCGGGTGAGGTTCGCCATCACACGCTCGATGGTCCGCTCGTCCAGCGTGCGGGTCTTGTCCTCCAGAATGAAGCTCAAAGCGTAGGACTTCTTGCCCTCGGGAAGCTTATCGCCCTCGTAGACATCGAACAGCGAGACGCTTTTCAGCAGCTTGCGCTCGGCGGCGAAGGCTGCGTCGCGCAGTGAGGAGAAGGTCACGGACTTGTCCACCAGCAGCGCCAGATCGCGTCTGACCTCGGGGAATTTCGACAGTTCCCCGGCGGCGATCTTCAGCTTCTTCGTGGATTTCGCAAGGGCCTCGAAATTCATCTCCAGATAGTACACATCCTGCTTGACATCGGTACGGCGGCGGATTGCGGCGGCCACGGAGCCGATCTGCAACAACTGTTTGCCATTGAGCGACAGCGTGAGGCCCTCGCTGAAAAGATCGCTTTCGAGCGTCTCGGCCTTCAGCGCGTAGATGTCGACGCCGAAGCGGCGGAGCAGTTTTTCGGCGACTGCGCGCAGGGTGAAGAACGACGCCTTCACGGGCTTCGCATTCCACGACTGCGGCGTCGAGACGCCCGTGACGGCGATGGCGAGGCGGTACTCCTCGGAGTAGGCCGCCAGGCGGTTTTCGTCCGTGCGCTTCGACTCGTCGTAGAAATAGCAGTTGCCGAACTCGTAGAGGCAGAGATCGCCGTTGCGGCGGTTGGCGTTCAGACCGACGGCCTCCAGCATGTTGAACAGCAGCGTCTGGCGCATCACGTTCAGGTCGGCGCTCAACGGGTTGAGAATACGCACGCAACGCTCGGCGGGGCAGGAGGTCAGGCCCTCGTAATAGGCGGCTTTCGTCAGCGAGTTGGACATGATCTCGGTAAACCCGTTGGCCGTGAGGAAATCGGCCGCGAGGTTCATCAGACGGTTGCGGTCGGGTTTCGGCGCATAGGAGAGCGTCGAACGGACCTGCGTGGGGATTTCGACGTTGTTGTAGCCGTAGATGCGCAGGATGTCCTCCACGAGGTCGGCTTCGCGCTGCACGTCGACACGGTAGGGCGGCACGGCGACCGTCAGCACGCCGTCTTTCTCGGCGAGGATCTTCACCTCCAGCGCCGCGATGATCGTGCGGACGACCGTTTCGGGAATCTCCTTGCCGATCAGCGCGTTGACCCTTGCCAACGAGATGTCGAAGACGAAATCCCCGATCGGCTCCGGATAGATGTCCGTGATGCCGCTGGAGATCGTACCCCCGGCCAGCTCCTTCATCAGCAGGGCGGCGCGCTTGGCGGCGTAGACCTGCATGTTGGGGTCGATGCCGCGCTCGAAGCGGAACGAAGAGTCGGTATTCAGGCCGAAACGCTTGGCCGTCTTGCGTACCCACACGGGGTTGAAATAGGCGCTCTCGATAAATACGTCGGTCGTGGTGTCGCTCACGCCCGAGTCCAGTCCGCCGAAGACGCCGGCGATGCACATGGGACGCTCGGCCGAGCAGATCATCAGGTCCTTGTCCGTGAGTTTGCGCTCCACGCCGTCCAGCGTCACGAAGGGCGTGCCCTCGGCGCAGATGCGGACCACGACTTCGCGGCCCTCGATCTTCGCGGCGTCGAAGGCGTGCAGGGGCTGGCCCAGCTCGAACAACACGAAATTGGTGATGTCGACCAGATTGTTCTTGGGATTGATGCCCGCGGCACGCAGGCAGTTCTGCATCCACTCGGGCGACGGACCGATCTTGCAGCCCGTGACCGTAACGCCGGCATAGCGGGGCGCGGCCTCGGAATTTTCGACGCGGACCGCCACCTCCAGGTCGTGATTGTCGGGAGCGAAAGCCGAAACATCGGGCAGTTTCACTTCGGCATTTTCGCCGCGGCTCTTCAGGTAAGCGGCCAGATCGCGCGCCACACCGATGTGCGACGCGGCATCCACGCGGTTGGGCGTGAGGCCGATTTCGATCAGGTAGTCGTCCTCGACATGCAGGTATTCCCTGGCCTCCATGCCCACGGGGGCGTCGGCCGGAAGCTCCATGATGCCGTCGTGCGAAGACCCGATGCCCAGCTCGTCTTCGGCGCAGAGCATTCCGAGCGACTCCACGCCGCGGATCTTCGAACGTTTGATCTTGAACTCCTTGTCGCCGCCGTCGGGGTAGAGCACCGCGCCGACCGTGGCGCAGAGGACTTTCAATCCGGCCCGGCAGTTCGCGGCGCCGCAGACGATCTGCAACGGCTCGGCGGCTCCCACGTCCACCGCGGTGACGTGCAGGTGGTCCGAATCGGGGTGATCGGCACAGGTCACAACCTCGCCGACGACAACGCCCCGAAGGCCGCCTTTCACGGTTTCGATCTTCTCGAAGCCTTCGACTTCGAGGCCGATGTCCGTCAGGATTTCAGCGATCTTTTCGGCCGGAAGATCGGTCGCGATATAACGTTTGAGCCAGTTATACGAAATATTCATATCGTTAAGTTTTGAATTTGCGGATAATCATGCAAAAATATAAATTTTTCCGCAAAGTACGGTAAAAATTCCTTACATATATAGGTGTCGAAAATAATTCGTAAAAAATTTGCATTTTACGAACCGACCGCATATATTTGCAGAAACAAAGCTGAAAGATGATCCGCAATTTCAACATACAGGCATGGTGGTGGCGCTCGTTGACTCTCGTGAACAATGAGTGCGGAACCGCGCGTGTATAGTTGAACCCCGAAAAATACACAAGCCCGTTGTTTACGAAAAGTAAGCAGCGGGCTTTTTCTTTTGTACATTTCAAATTCAAAAACCGATACCCATTATGGAAACGAAAAAATTCTGCCTCACCGAAAAACAGATGCCCACGCAATGGTACAACATCGTGGCCGACATGCCCAACAAACCGCTCCCGCCGCTGCACCCCGGAACGAAAAAGCCCGTCACGAAGGAGCAGATGTCGGCGATCTTCGCCGAGGAACTGATCGACCAGGAGATGTCGACCGAGCGTTACATCGACATTCCCGAGGAGGTGCAGGAGATTTACAGGATATGGCGCCCGACGCCGCTCGTGCGCGCAACGGGGCTGGAAAAGGCCCTCGGAACGCCCGCGAAGATCTTATTTCAAGAACGAAAGCGTGTCGCCCGCGGGTTCGCACAAGCCCAACACCGCCGTGCCGCAGGCCTACTACAACTACAAACAGGGCATCAAGCACCTGACCACCGAGACCGGCGCCGGACAGTGGGGCGCGTCGATCGCCTTCGCGGCCAAGCACTTCGGCATCGACCTCCAGGTATTCATGGTCAAGGTCAGCTACGACCAGAAGCCCTACCGCCGCCTGATGATGAACACGTGGGGCGCGGAGTGCGTGGCGTCGCCCTCGACGCTGACCGAATCGGGCCGTGCGGCGCTGGAGCGCGATCCGCACTGTTCGGGAAGCCTCGGGCTGGCCATTTCCGAGGCCGTGGAGATGGCTTTGCGCCGTCCGGAAGACACGCGCTACTGCCTGGGAAGCGTGCTGAATCACGTGGTTCTGCACCAGACGGTCATCGGCCAGGAGGCCGCGACGCAGATGGAGATGGCCGACGCCGAGCCGGACATGGTGATCGGATGTTTCGGAGGCGGCAGCAACTTCGCGGGCATCGGCTTCCCGTTCCTGCGGAAGAATTTCGCCGAGGGGAAGAAGATACGCGTGATCGCCGTGGAGCCTGAAGGATGCCCGAAACTCACCCGCGGCGAATTCCAGTACGACTTCGGCGACGTGGCGGGATTCACGCCCCTGCTCCCGATGTACACGCTGGGCCACGATTTCAGCCTTCGGACATTCACGCCGGGGGATTGCGCTACCACGGAGCCGGCTCGATCGTCAGCCAGCTGATGAAGGACGGGCTGATCGAGGCGCAGTCGATGCCGCAGGTCGAGACCCTCGCCGCAGGCGTTCTGTTCGCCCAGACCGAGGGCATCATCCCGGCTCCGGAGTCGACGCACGCCATCGCCGCGACGATCCGCGAAGCGCTGAAAGCCAAGGAGGAAGGCGTGTCGAAAACCATCCTGTTCAACCTCTCGGGCAACGGCGTGATCGACCTCTACGCCTACGAGCAGTATCTGGCCGGAGCGTTGAAGGACTTCTCGCCGAGCGACGAGGAGATCCGCAAGACGATCAACCAGTTGGAGCATCTTATCTGAAGCTGCGCTCAAAATAGGAGAAGCGAGACTTTCGGGTCTCGCTTTTTGTTTTGCGCCGGAGGTGCAGAACGGGGCGGGAGACCAGAGGGACATTCCATCGCCCCCTAAAGCCCGCTTCTTAAGCGGGGCGGCACAGAACGGGGCGGGAGACCAGAGGGACATTCCATCGCCCCCTAAAGCCCGCTTCTTAAGCGGGCGGCGCAGAAACGGGACGGAAGACCAGAGGGACATTCCATCGCCCCTACAGAACTGGGCAGGAGACATTCCATCGCCCCCTAAAACCCGCTTCTTAAGCGGGGCGGGAACCGAGCCAGAGGAAGAACATGCCGACGAGGATAAAGGCCAGGTCGACGGCCTTCGAGCGCAGGTTGCGCTCGCGGAACAGCACCGCGCCGCAGAGAAACGACACCACGACCGAGCCGCGGCGGACCATCGAGACCACGGAGATCATGGCGTCCGGATCGCGCAGGGCGAACAGGTAGGCGAAGTCGGCCAGCGAAAGGAACACCGAGATCAGCGGAATGGCCCAGCTCCAATGGAACGGGGTGGTGGCGTGCCGCCGGGGCCACCAGAGGATGCCGACCACGACGGACATCATCCCGAGCTGGTAGAGGTTGTACCAGCTCTGCACGAAGACCGGGTCGAGGCGCGCCATGATATATTTGTCGTACAGCCCGCTGACGGCGCCCGTAACGGCCGCCAGGGCAATGAACAGAATCCAGATGTTATGGGTGAAGACGACCCCTTCGCGGCGGCTCGAACGGCTCAGCAGGAAGAGCGACACGAGGGCCAGCGCAACGCCGGTCCACTGGTAGGCGTTGAGACGCTCGCCGAAGATCACGAACGCCCCGACGAGCACCATAACGGGGCGCGTGGCGTTGATCGGCCCGACGATGGTGATCGGAAGGTGCTTCATGCCGAAGTAACCGAAAATCCACGAAGTGAGCACGATGGCCGATTTCAGAACGACCAGGGCGTGGGCCTCCCATGTGCCGGGAGCCGTCGCCAGCAGGGTATGGTCGAACCATCCGAGGCCGAACTCTGCCGAGAGAATCGCGGGCAGGAAGAACAGCGTCGAAAAGAGCGTGTTGAGCAACAGCACGGGCAGCACGGCGTTGCCGGTAAGGGCCTTTTTCTTGGCCGCATCGTAGAAGCCGAGCAGCGCCGCCGAGGTGAATGCCAAAGTGAGCCACATAGCGATGAGGAAAGGCGGCCGGAGCCGCCTTTATCTATTTGATTTCGTCGCTGTAAACGGCGCCGGGAAGATCGTGGAGGTTGTAGCGCGACGCCATCGACATGCCGTAGGCCCCGGCCGACTTGATGGTCAGCAGGTCGCCCCGGTGCGTGCGGCGCAGGGTGACGTTCTCGTCGAAAACGTCCGTCGATTCGCAGGCTGTGCCGACAACCGTGTATTTCTCGCGCACCTCGTCGTCCTTGGCCGTGATGTTCTCGATGTTGTGGTACGAACCGTACATCGCCGGGCGGACCAGCTCGGTCATCGAAGCGTCGACGATCACCAGCTTGCGGCCCGTGGCGGTGGTCTTGTTGAACAGCACCGTCGTGATCAGCTCGCCGCATTCGGCGACGATCGAACGTCCGAACTCGAAATGCACCTCGCGGTCGCCGACGCGCAGATGGTTGTGGACGATGGCGAACAACGACGCGAAGTTGGGGATCGGCTCGTTTTCGGGCATGTCGTAGTTGATGCCCAGACCGCCGCCCACGTCGACGAAACGGAACTTGCAGCCCAGTTTTTCGAGGTTCTCGACGATGACGTTGACCTTGTTGCACATGTTCTCGAAGACATGCAGTTCGCGGATCTGCGATCCGATGTGCAGGTGCAGTCCGATGATGTTGACGTTTTTGAGCGACCGGATCTCCGCGGCGTGCTCAAGCACTTCCTCGTAGGAGATGCCGAACTTGCTGTCCGCCTGGCCCGTGTCGATGCAGTGGTTGGTTTTGGGGTCAATGTCGGGGTTGATGCGCAGCGCGATGTCGGTCACCTTGCCCGCCTCGGCCGAAAGGGCGTCGACCAGCTCCAGCTCCTGAATCGACTCGCAGTTGATGGCCAGAATGTTCTGCTCGATGGCGTATCTCAGCTCCTTGTCGCGCTTGCCCACGCCCGCATAGACGATGCCCTTGGGGTCGAAACCCGCCTCGACGGCCTTGCGCAGCTCGTTGCCCGAGGCGCAGTCGATGCCCAGCCCGTATTCGCGGATGACCGCCAGCAGATGGTCGTCGTAGTTGGCCTTGATGGCGTAGTGGACCTTGTAGCCGTATTTCTTCGACTCGTAGACGACGCTTTCGAGGGTCTGGCGCAACAGCGCCATGTCATAAAGGTAGAACGGGGTCTCGTAGCCCCGGAGCTTGGATGCGATTTGTCTGCTTAACATCTTTAACCTAACTTGTTGAAGTCGCAAATATAAGCAATTTGTGCCATTCCGGCAAACGGAAGCCCTCCGATATATTCAAAAATTTATGTATATTTGCCGAAGATTTTACCCTTATATATGAAAAACATCCGAAATTTCTGCATCATAGCCCACATCGACCACGGCAAATCGACACTTGCAGACCGTCTGCTGGAGAAGACCAACACGCTCAACCAGCGCGAAATGCAGTCGCAGGTGCTCGACGACATGGACCTCGAACGCGAAAAGGGAATCACCATCAAGAGCCACGCCATCCAGATGGAGTACACGGCCCGCGACGGACAGCGGTACACGCTCAACCTGATCGACACCCCGGGACACGTCGACTTCTCGTACGAAGTGTCGCGCGCAATCGCCTCGTGCGAAGGGGCGCTGCTGGTGGTCGACGCCACGCAGGGCATTCAGGCGCAGACGATTTCGAACCTCTATCTGGCCGTGGGGCACGACCTGGAGATCATCCCCGTACTGAACAAGATCGACATGGATTCGGCGATGATCGACGAGGTGAAAGATCAGGTGATCGACCTCATAGGATGCAAGGAGGAGGATATTCTGCTGGCATCGGGCAAGACGGGACTGGGCGTCGAAGAGGTGTTGGAAGCGATCGTAAACCGCATTCCCGCTCCCACGGGCGACGAGAGCGCGCCGTTGCAGGCGCTGATCTTCGACTCGGTGTTCAACCCCTTCCGCGGCATCATCGCCTATTTCCGCGTCTTCAACGGCACGATCCGCAAGGGCGACCACGTCAAGTTCTTCAACACGGGCAGCGAGTACGACGCCGACGAAATAGGCGTGCTGAAACTCAAGATGCAGCCCCGGCAGGAGATCAAGGCCGGAGACGTGGGGTATATCTGCTCGGGGATCAAGACCTCGTCGGACGTGAAGGTCGGCGACACGATCACCTCGGTGACCAACCCCGCCAAAGAGGCCATCGCCGGATTCGAGGACGTGAAGCCGATGGTCTTCGCGGGCGTCTACCCGGTGGAGGCCGACCAGTACGAGGACCTGCGCGCATCGCTCGAAAAATTGCAGCTCAACGACGCTTCGCTCACGTTCGAGCCGGAAAGCTCGCTGGCGCTCGGATTCGGGTTCCGCTGCGGATTCCTCGGGCTGCTGCACATGGAGATCATTCAGGAGCGGCTGTACCGCGAATTCGACATGGACGTCATCACGACCGTGCCCAACGTGTCGTACCGCATCACCACGACGCAGGGCGACGTGGTCGAGGTGCACAACCCCTCGGGACTGCCCGAGGTGACGAAGATCGACAAGATCGAGGAACCCTACATCCTCGCGCAGATCATCACCAAGTCGGAGTTTCTGGGCAACGTCATCAAACTCTGCATCGACAAGCGCGGGGTGATGAAGAACCAGACATTCATCACGCAGGACCGCGTGGAGGTCAATTTCGACATGCCCCTCTCGGAGATCGTCTTCGACTTCTACGACAAGCTCAAGAGCATCTCGAAAGGATACGCCTCGTTCGACTACCACCGCACGGGATTCCAGCCCTCGAAACTCGTCAAGCTCGACATCCTGCTCAACGGGGAGCCGGTCGACGCCCTCTCGTCGCTCACCTACACGGACCACGCCTACGATTTCGGACGCAAGATGTGCGAAAAGCTCAAGGAGCTGATCCCCCGCCAGCAGTTCGACATCGCCATACAGGCCGCCGTCGGCGCCAAGATCATCGCACGCGAAACGGTCAAGGCCGTGCGCAAGGACGTGACGGCGAAGTGCTACGGCGGAGATATTTCGCGTAAGCGCAAGCTGCTCGAAAAACAGAAGAAGGGCAAGAAGCGCATGCGCCAGATCGGTAACGTCGAAGTTCCCCAGTCGGCATTCCTCGCCGTGCTGAAAATGGATTAAGAACCATGAAAAAGACCATCATCGACCTCTTCGAGGCCTCCGTGCGGAAATACGGGGCCAAGACCTTCCTGCTCGAAAAACGCCATCACAAATTCGAGCCTACGACCTATGCCGAGACCCGCGAGCAGGCGCTCGAAGCCGGAGCCGGACTCGCCGCGCTCGGCATCCGCCCCGGAGACAAGGTGGCGATACTGGCCGAAGGCAGCAACGCATGGATCATTTCCGAACTGGGGCTGTTCTACGCCGGGGCGGTCAGCGTGCCCCTGTCGGTGAAACTCGAAGAGTCGAACGACCTCCTCTTCCGCATGCGGCACGCCGAGGTCAAGGCCGTTTTCGTGTCGAAACACCAGCTGCCCAAGATCCGCCGCATCCGCGCCGGACTGCCGCAGCTGGAGCAGGTGATCGTCCTCGGACACATTCCGCTGGAATCCGGGGAGACGGCCTACGGGACGCTCAAGCGTCTGGGCCGCGAATACCTCGCCAAGAACAAGGAGGAGTTCATGGAGATCGGGCAGGCGATCCGGAATGACGATTACGCCACGATCACCTACACCTCGGGCACGACGTCGGACCCCAAAGGCGTGATCCTGACCCACCGCAACTACACGGCCAACGTCGAGCAGGCGTTGTCGCGGGTCGACATTCCGCCGCATTTCCGCACGCTGATCATCCTGCCGCTCGACCACTGTTTCGCCCACGTCGTGGGTTTCTACATCATGATCGCCTGCGGAGCCTCGGTGGCCACAGTGCAGATCGGAGCGACGCCGATGGAAACGCTCAAGAACATCCCGCAGAACATCCGCGAAGTGCAGCCGCACTTCCTGCTGTCGGTCCCGGCGCTGGCCAAGAACTTCCGGAAAAACATCGAAAGCTCCATACGGGCCAAGGGGAGACTCACCGAGGCGCTTTTCAACCTCGCGCTCCGCACGGCATACGCATACAACAGCGACGGGTATGGCAGGGGCAGCGGATGGCGCATCGTGCTGGCCCCCGTCGTCGGGATTTTCGACGCGCTGCTGTTCCGCAAGGTGCGGCAGGCGTTCGGTGGCCACCTCGAATTCTTCGTCGGGGGCGGTGCGCTGCTCGACGCGGAGTTGCAGCGGTTTTTCTACGCCATCGGAATCCCGATGTTCCAGGGATACGGACTTTCGGAGGCGACGCCCGTGATTTCGACCAACTCGCCCAAACATCACTGGCACCGGTTCGGATCGTCGGGCAAGATACTCATTCCGCTGGACCTGAAGATCCTCGACGAGGAGGGTCGCGAGGTTCCCCGCGGGCAGAAGGGCGAAATCGTCGTCCGCGGCGAGAACGTCATGGCCGGCTACTGGAAGAATCCCGGGGCCACGGCCGAAACCGTGCGCGACGGGTGGCTCCACACGGGCGACATGGGTTACGTCTCGGAGGATGATTTCCTCTATGTGCTGGGACGTTTCAAGAGCCTGCTGATCGCTTCGGACGGCGAAAAATACAGCCCCGAAGGAATGGAGGAGGCGATCGTGGACAAGTCGCCCTACATCGACCAGATCATCGTGCACAACAACCAAAGCCCGTTTACGGGGGCGATCGTGGTTCCCAACCGCGAGGCGCTGCGCCGCGAGCTGGAGGCCCGCAGGACGCCCGAAGCGGAGCGCGTGAACGTCGCAGCGGAGATTCTCGGCGCCGAGATCGACCGTTACCGCGCCGGAGGAACCTATGCCGGGGAGTTTCCGGAACGGTGGCTGCCTGCGGGACTGGCCATTGTCGACGAGGCTTTCACGGAGCAGAACGGATTGGTGAACAGCACAATGAAGGTCGTGCGCGGGAAGGTCGAGGAGCATTTCCGAAACCGGCTCGACTACCTCTATTCGGCCGAGGGCCGCAGCCTGAAAAACCCCGAAAACCTTGCGTCGCTGAAAAAAATCGTGGGGTAGGCGCATTTTTCAGCCGCCGAAAACTTGACAAATAAAAAAAACGGAGTAACTTTGTACTCCGTAATGCGGAAATAGCTCAGTCGGTAGAGCATCAGCTTCCCAAGCTGAGGGTCGCGGGTTCGAATCCCGTTTTCCGCTCGAAGAGGTCTTGCAGACCTCTTTTTTCGTTGGTGGTGGTAGGGAGGGGGCAGGGCGGGCTTCGAACCCACATCCGGCAGATAACGGGAATGCTCCGGCGAATGGCAGGATACCTATATCTGCATGGCGGAATGCCCCGACCACCCCCGACCGCTACCGGACTGCCGTCCCGCCCTCGCCGGCGACAGGTTCCGTCCAAACGGAGAACCGCCGGATGCAGGCTCTGCGGGCCGCCTCCTGACAGGCTTCGGCCTCCTGCGGCGTCAGCTCGTGAGGGGTTCCCGCCAGACGGCAGCCGTTCCCGGCGACGTTCGTCCCGAAGGCCGGGGCCACGAGCGTCTGGAACCATGCGCAGGCCGCAGTGTAACGTCCGGTCCCGGGATTCAGGTGGTATCCGTCGCGCGTCAGGTCCAGCGAGTCGCACAGCGCCGTGTTGCGCAGGTCCTGAATCGCCGTGCCCGACGGGACGACCACTTCGACGGAGGTCTCCCGCATGAGTTGTTCGACCGAAGAGACGATTCCCCGGTACATCAGTTGCTGGTTCTTCTCGTATCGTCCGAAATCCCGGTGCTGCGAATTGCGGGCATAGGCCCATGTCTGTTGCCAGGCGATGCAGGCTCCGGCATTGGAGCAACACCATCGCACGATCTCGACCAGCCGGCCGAACCAGGGCTGATAGGTCGGATAGATGCCCGATTTGCCCGACGCCTGTTGCAGTACCACGACGTCCCACCGTTCGTCGGCGATTCCGTCCAACAGGGTCGCTTTCTTCGAAACGGTCTCCCAGCGGTTGGACGTCGACTTGTAATAGATATACGCAGGGGCGTTGCCGGCATATTCCCGGCAATGGCGTTCGAGCGAACACCCGGCTATGTAGAGACGCCCCAGCACGACGTTCCGGATGCCGGCAGCCTCCAGCAGCTCGGGCAGATACATCATGCCGTCGTCGGTGAAGCTGTTGCCGATGCCGAGGATGCGCAGCGTATCGGGCTGCTGCGGGATGGGGTAGTTGGGGAACTTTTGGGCGAACAGGCTGACGCAGACGAGCGACAGCCCTACGGTCAGCAAAAGGCGCAATGTGCGTTTCATAATCATATGGTCGGTTTATCGGGTTTGTTGCAAATGGGTGATGCGCAGCAGCCGGTCGAATTCGGACCGGGACAGCGTCGTTGCGACCCGCACCGTTTTGCTGACGCCCGGTACGAGGTCGAAATAGTTGTCCTCGAAATGTTCGTCGCCGTCGAGAGCGAGCCAGACGGCGCGGACGAAACGGTCGCTCGAGAGCGTAATTTCATAACCGTCCGCCGCAGGTCCGACGCTCCAGCGGATGTCGGCTTCGGGCAGCTCAAGCTCTTTTTGAGAGACGAAATATCCGATGTTGGCGTAGCGGCGTCCGTCGGTCGTGAATTCCGCGACGACGATCGCCCGATTGCGGGCGCAACCGTGCAAAAGTCCGGAAATGTCGGCCGAATAGACGTTCCGACTGGCATTGGGTGCGACGGTTAGGCTGCGGGTGTTTTCCGAGAGGAGGGCGCCGTCCATGTCCATGACCGTTATCCGGAGTTTGCCCCGGACCGTTTTGCGGCGGTCCGACACAAGGCGGACATTCAGCGTGTTTCCCTCGGCAAGGGGCGATACGAGGATGTCGTCGAAGGCCGGGCGGGCGAAATAATGTTGCGCCTTCCAGCGGCCGTACCAGTCGCGGCTGGCCCACGAAGCCACGGGCCAGCAGTCGTTGTGCTGCCAGAAGAGCGATCCCCAGCAGTAGGGTTTGTCGCGCCGGTGCGCCTCGATGGCGGTCTTGATGGCGTCGCCCTGCAAAACGTGGCTCATGTAGAGGAACGTGCGGAAATCGCGTGCGGGCCAGTATTCGTCTTCGAGGTATTGGCGGATGCGCATGTTGGCGAAATCGCCGCCGCGCTGGTGGGCCATCATCACCTCCGATTCGATGTCCCAGTCGCGCTCTTCGGGGGCGAAACGCAGGACGGAGGCGTATTCGGGGAACGGCTGGAAGCCGTATTCGCTGAAGAAGCGGCTGCGCGTGGCGTTGTAGTCGGCGATCGGTGCGCGGCTGTGCCACACTTTCCAGAAATGCGTATCGCCTTCGCTGTTTTCGCTCGTGCCTTCGTGACGCGACCAGGGCGACGAGGGGTGGTAAGGCGTGCCGGGCGAGCAGGCGGCGACGGCTTCGGGCAGCACTTCGTAGTATTGGCGGCGGAGCTGGTCGCCGATGATCCGGTCCCATTCGGGATGCCCCTGCTTGGCGTACCGGGTGTTCCATCCCCAGCCGAACCACGCTTCGTTGCACTCGTTGTTGCCGCACCATACGGCGATCGAGGGGTGGTTGCGCAGACGGCGGATGTTGTCTTCGGCTTCGAGCCGGACGTTTTCGAGCCATGCCCCCTCGGCGGGATAGACGCTGCATGCGAACATGAAATCCTGCCATACGAGGATGCCCCGTTCATCGCACAGTTCGTAGAAAACATCGTCTTCATAGACGCCTCCGCCCCAGACGCGCAGCATGTTCATGTTCACGGCCGCGGCGTCGTCGATCGTCTTCTCGTAGACGGCGCGCGTGACGCGCGGCAGGAAGACGTCGCAGGGGATGTAGTTGGCGCCTTTGGCGAAGAGCGGCTCGCCGTTGAGTTCGAAGTAGAAGGTCGTGCCGTCGGCGACCTTGTCGCGCACGAGGCGCAGCGAGCGCAGCCCGATGCGGGTGGTCCGGCTGTCGGAGGCGTCGCCCGCCGCGACCGAAGCCCGGAATTCGTAGAGATGAGGTTCGCCCAGTTCGCGGGTCCACCAGAGTTTCGGAGAGGCAATGTCGAGCGGGACGGTTACCTTGTTGATTCCGGAGCGCAGCGGCGCCGTGACCGAGGCTTCGATGCCTTCGCCGGGGGATGCAACGGTGACTACGGCTTCCGCCAGGTCACGGACGGAGGCGATTTCCACCTCGACCTCGACCCGGGCGCGCCTGGCCGTAACCTCCTGCTGGCGGTAGAAGACATCGCTGATGCGGGCGCCGCTCCAGCCCTCCAGATAGACCGGACGCCAGATGCCCGAGGTCACCAGGCGCGGACCCCAGTCCCAGCCGTAGTGGTAACCCGCCTTGCGGGCGAAGACGCTGACGCGTTTGTCGAAAAGCCCGCCGTTGGCCGACTGATCGTTGACGGCCTCGTAACGGTAGGGCAGCGAGTCGTATTTGGGCAGGTCGACCTTGATCGGCGAGTGGAAATAGACTTTCAGGGTGTTTTCGCCCGGACGGAGCAGCCGTTTGACCTCCGTGCGCCAGCGGCGGAACATGTTGTCGGCGGCGAGCACCTTCTCGTCGTTGAGGTAGACGTCGGCATAGGTGTCGAGCCCTTCGAAGACCAGTTCGATCCGCTCGCGGGCGAGCAGGCCGGCGTCGGCCTCGAAATGCGTTTCGTAGATCCAGTCTTCCTTGTCGACCCACTGTACGCCGCGCTCGTTGAGGCGGAAATAGGGGTCTTCGATGATCCGGTTGGCCATCAGGTCGGTGTGCACCGTGCCGGGGACCGTGGCCGGATACCAGTTGTTGAGCCGCGCCTGACGGAACTGCCAGTCGTCGTGCAGGTGTTGACGGACGGGGGCTGCGGCTGCGGCGAGGGCCATGCAGAGGGACATAGCGGTAAGGATTGGTTTGAAGTTTTTCATAAGATGAAGGGTAGATCAGTATTTGATGAGCATCTGGGAGATGTATTCGCGGTATTCGATCGGGGTCATGTTTTTCTTTTTGGTGAAGATGCGGATGAAATTCGACTTGTTGTTGAAGCCGCAGGCGTAGCAGATCTCCGAGGCGCTGAGCGTCGTGTTGGCAAGCAGCTGGCAGGCCTTGGAGATGCGCATGTTGTTGACGAAGGTGATGTAGGAGATGTTCGTGCGCTTCTTGAAAAAGTGCGAAAAGGCCGATTCCGACATGTTGACCAACCCGGCCACGTCGGTGAGCCGGATGTTCTGGCAGAGGTTTTTCTCGATGTAGTCGCAGACTTTGGCGATGCGGCGCGATTTGGAGGTGTGGACAATGTTCTTCGAGTCGCAGAGATTGCTCATAAGCACCTTGCGGTTGGCCGTGGCCAGCGCGTTGAGAATGTCCAGAAAAGCGGTCGCCGACTGGAATCCCTGCATGCGCGTGAGTTCAAGAATCCGGTCCCGGACGCTCAACTGTTCGGGACCTGTGAACGAAAGCCCCTGCCGGGAGTCGAGCAGCAGTTGCCGGATGGGGAGAAACAGGCGTTTGTTGACGATCGGGAAGTCGATCAGGTCGCCCGAGAACTGAATGGTGATGACGTGGTTGGTTTTCAGGGGCGATTTCCACACGTGCGGCACATAGGGACCGGTCATCACCAGGTCCAGCGGACCGAAATCCTCGGTGGAATCGCCCACGATGCGCGATCCCCGAGTGTTCATCACCAGATTGATCTCGTATTCCGGATGGCAGTGGATCGGATAGTCGAAATGCGCGTTGGGGTGGTTGAGGATGATGAAAAGGTCCTCGTTCGTGATCGGGGTGATCTCCTGCTGTATCTCTTTCATGTCCGGTAAGGGTTTCAGGTCCGGTACAAAAATAGGAATAATTCAGAAAGCTCCATGAATAATTCAAAAAAGTATACTTGTTTGACCGACTTATACAATCCGGTAAATTTTCGGCTACATATCTTTGCATTAGTAAAAAATCCTAAAACGACTTACATGAATTCGATTGCGATTAATTTTGTCGACTGCGCGATTATCGTCCTTTACCTTATATTTATAATATGGTGGGGATTGCGCAACGGCAAGAGTTCCGACGCCGGGTCCTATTTTCTGGCCGGCCGCACGATGCCGTGGTGGATCGTGGGTCTGTCGCTTTTCGCCGCGAGCATCTCCAGCACGACGCTCATCGGCCAGTCGGGCGACGCCTACCACACCGGAGTGGCCGTGTTCAACTACAACCTCACAGGTGTCGTGGTGATGGTGTTTTTCGCCACGTTCCTGCTGCCGCTCTACATCCGTTCGGGGATATTCACGATTCCCGAGTTTCTCGAACGACGCTTCGACAAGCGGTCGCGCTACTACTTTTCCGGAGTCTGCATCGTGGGCAACATCTTTCTCGATGCGGCCGGGGCGCTGTATGCCGCCGCGCTGATCATCAAGTTGTTGTTCCCGGAGGCGGACTTGCAGCTCATCATCATCATCTTCGCCGTGCTGGCGGCTTCGTACACCATTCCGGGCGGTCTTTCGTCGGCGATCAACGCCGAGCTGATCCAGGCGGTGATTCTGATCGTCGGGTCGGTGATCCTGACGGGAGCCTGCTTCGCCAACGGCGGGTTCGACTACCTCGCGTCGCTGTTCGAAAGCGGCGACATGAGCGTCAGACTGATTCGCCCGCTGACCGATACGGCCACGCCCTGGCTGGGGCTGATCGTCGGCATGCCGGTGCTGGGCATCTATTTCTGGGCCAACAACCAGACGCTCGTACAGCGCGTGTTGAGCGCGCGGAGCGTCGACGAGGGCCGCAAAGGGGTGATGTTCGCCGGAGCGCTGACGCTGGCCACCCTGTTCATCATCGTCTTTCCGGGCGTTATCGCCCGCCATCTCTTCCCGGGCATCGAGAAACCCGACATGATCTATCCGACGATGGTGCTGCGCCTGCTGCCCACGGGGTTACTGGGGATCATGCTTTCGGCGCTGCTCGCCGCGCTGACATCGACGCTGAGCGCTATTCTGAACTCCACATCGACGCTTTTTACGATGGATTTTTACGCCAAGATCGACAAGCGGGCCGACGAACGCAAGCTGGTGTGCGTCGGCAAGCTGGCTTCGCTGGTCATCATCGTGATCGCCGCCCTCTGGGCTCCGCAGATCGGACGTTTCGGTTCGCTGCTCAAATATTACCAGGAGATGCTCTCCTACATTGCGCCTCCCGTCGTGGCGGCTTTCCTGATGGGCGTTTTCTCGCGCCGCGCCAACGGGCGGGGAGCCTTTGCGGGGCTGATCGCCGGACTGGTCGTCGCGGCGGCGATGCTCCTCTGGCGCACGGAGATCTTCGGCGGGATGCACTTTCTGCTGATCGTGCCGTTCCTGCTGGTCTTCAGCCTGTCGGTGATCTGGGCCGTAAGCCGTACGGCTCCCGCGCCCCGGCCCGACAAACTGATCGACACGACCTTTTCGGCGGCGGATTTCCGGGCTGAAACCCGCTCGCTCGCGGAGGTTTCCTGGTGGCGCAACTACCGCGTATGGGGCGGAGTGCTGCTGGTTCTGTGTATGCTTATTCTCATAATATTCCGTTGATATGAAACTGAAGAAATACGAAAAAAATCCGATCATCGCTCCCAATCCGGCCAATGCCTGGGAGAATCTCGTAACCTGCAACCCGGGGGTCATCTACGACGACGGCCGGTTTTACATGCTCTACCGCGCCGCCGGCGACGACAAGGAACATGTCATCCGTTTGGGGCTGGCCGTCAGCGAGAACGGCTTCGACTTCCGCCGTGTCGGCGATTCGCCGGTATTCGGTCCCAGCGCGGACGGTCCCGACGGAGGGTGCGTCGAAGATCCGCGCATCGTGAAGTTCGACAACGAGTTTTACATTACCTACGCCTACCGCGCCCATGCCCCCGGGCAGTACTGGACTTTCGCGCACGACGTGGTGCGTCTGCCCCAATGCGGAGCTTATGCGCCGGCCGCCATGGCGCAGAACCTGGGAAATACGGGGCTTGCCGTGACGACCGACTTCCGGAATTTCCACGGCTGGGGCGGCTTACGTCGCCCGTGCTCGACGATCGGGACGTGATCCTTTTCCCGGAGAAAATCGGCGGGAAGTTCGCCATGATGCACCGTCCCAAACAGTTCGTGGGCGAACATTACGGGGTGAAATACCCTTCGATCTGGCTGAAGTTCTCCGACGACCTGCTGGCATGGGAGGACAAGCCCAGCCATCTGCTTATCGCCGGCCGCGAAGGAACCTGGGAGGAGAAGATCGGCGGAAGCACGCCGCCGATCCTGACCGAGGCAGGGTGGCTGACGCTCTACCACGGAGTAGCCGACGGAGGCACGGCCGAATACCGCGTCGGGGCGCTGCTGCTCGACCGGGAGAATCCGCTGCGGGTGCTGGCCCGGACGCCGGAACCGATCCTCGAACCCGAATTTTTCTATGAAACCGAAGGTTTTTACAGCCATTGCGTCTTCCCAACCGGCAATGTGGTCGTCGACGGCGTGCTGTACGTCTATTACGGCGGAGCGGACAAATATGTAGGCGTTGCGACCTGCCGGCTGGAGGAATTATTAAATTATTTGACGGAGAAATGCCGTTGCGAATAGCCCTTTTGCGGTTTGTTTTCATAAAAGTATAATCAATCAGCGATTTTCTAAAACAGTTCTTCCGTAGCAGCATGTTACTTTGCAGTGTCCGGTGCAGTTCCCGGAACCGCCCCGGACCGTATCAATAAACTACTCTAATCTAAAACTTATGAAAATGAAATTTTACCTGATCGTTCTCTCCCTGCTGGCGGTCTGCCTGTGGGGGACGGGAGACGTCCGCGCCCAGTCCGCATCACGGAGCATGACCGTGACGGGCAAGGTCGTGGATCAGAACGGCGCCGCCGTAACGGGCGCGTCGGTTGTCGTCGTCGGCACGACGAAAGGAACCACAACCGGGGCCGACGGAGCCTTTTCATTGACCGGAGTGGCTTCGGACGCCCGCCTTGCCGTCAATTTCATCGGCTATAAACGCAGACGGTGGAGGTCGGCGGCCGCACCTCTTTCAACATCGTGCTGGTCGAGGAGGCCACGGCCGTGGACGAAGTGGTGGTCGTGGGTTACGGACAGGTCAAGAAGAGCGACCTGACGGGTTCCGTGGCCTCGGTCAAGGCCGAGAAACTCACCGACATCCCGGCCAACTCGATCGACGGGCTGTTGCAGGGCCGCGTGGCCGGCGTGCAGGTGGTCAACTCCTCGCAGGACCCCGGCGCCTCGTCGACGGTCCGCATCCGCGGCAACTCGTCGCTCAACGGTTCGAACGCTCCGCTGGTGGTCATCGACGGATTCCCCTGGGGCGATGCCGGCGACCTGAAACAAATCAACCCGCAGGACATCGTTTCGATGGAGGTGCTCAAGGATGCCTCGGCATCGGCCATCTACGGTTCGCGCGGCGCCAACGGCGTGATCCTCATCACCACGCGCAAGGCGCAGGAGAACGTGACGCGCATCACGCTGCGCCAGCAGACGACCGTTTCGGGATTCAGCTCCGAGCTGAACCTCTGGCGCGATCCCGTGCTGATGGCGATGCTCTCGAACGAAAGCAGCATCAACGCCGGACTGACGCCGACCTACATCGGAGCGACCAATGCCAACGGCGTCTATTATCCCTCGATTGCGGAGTTGCAGACGACCTGGACAACCAACACGCGCTGGGACGACCTGGTCTTCCGCCCGACGCCCGTGTCGAACAACACCACCGTACAGGTGCAGAGCAGCAACGACCGCACGATGTTCCAGGCCAGCGCCAACTACTACCTCGACAACGGCATGTACATCGAGGACACCTACCGCAAATACGGCGGTAATTTCTCGGTCGAGCACAAGCTGCTGGACAACCTGCGCATGAAGGCCAGCGCCAACATCACCAGCAACAAGCGTCACAACAACGGCGGACTGGCCTACTGGCGCAACCCGATCTTCCCGGTCTACGACGACAACGGCGATTACTGGCTGTACGGCGCCCAGGACTATTCGCATCCGCTGGCCCTGACCAATTTGCAGAAGAACGATTCGAAGGGGTTAGACATCATCTCGTTCGCTTCGGTGAACTGGGACGTGCTTCCCTGCCTGAACGTCATGGCGCAGTTCAACTACAAGCACGGCGAGCAGATCACCGACAATTATTTCCCGAAGAAGTATTCCGAGAGGGGCGTGTTCAACGGCGGTTACGGGTCGATCGACAACTGGAAGGACGACAACATCGTTTTCGAGGCTTACGCCACGTTCGATCGGACCTTCGCTGAAAAGCACCGGCTGACGGTGATGGGCGGTTACTCTTACGAGAACTACCAGTCGCGCAGTTCGTCGCTGGCGGCCAAGGGCTTCATCAACGAATCGCTGGGCAACGAGAACCTCGCCGCGGGCGATTCGGAGACCTATTCGATCGGCAACGGCTCCTACAAGACCGAGCTGGTGTCGGCCCTCACGCGTATCAACTACACGTTCGACAACCGGTTCCTCTTCACCTTCACGGCCCGCGCCGACGGTTCTTCGAAATTCGGCTCCAACAACAAGTGGGCCTTCTTCCCCTCGGGGGCGTTCAGCTGGAAGATGCACGAGGAGCGGTTCATCCGGAACCTGAACGTTTTCGACGTGCTGAAGATCCGCGCCTCCTACGGTATTTCGGGCAACCAGGGCATTTCGGCCTACCAGACGCTGAGCCGCTACGGACAGCACAAGTATTTCAACGGAGGCAAGTGGGTGACGGCCATCGGACCCGGCTATCAGTCGGGCACCACGGGGCAGGACGGCATCTATGCGCTTTGGAGCGGCATCCCGAACAAGGGGCTGAAGTGGGAGACCACCGCGCAGGTCGACCTCGGACTGGACATGTCGTTCTTCGGCAACCGTCTGAACGTGACTTTCGACTGGTACGACAAGCGCACCTCGGACCTGCTGCGCGAGCGCAACATCGCGCCTTCGTCGGGTTACGACAAGATGTGGGTCAACGACGGCGAGATCCGCAACCGCGGCATCGAACTGACGATCGACGGCGTGGCGTTCCAGAACCGCGACTGGCGCGTGGGCGGCACCTTCGTCTTCTCGCGCAACCGCAACAAGGTGCTCAGCCTCGGAAACGCCGTGCAGACCGGTCTGAAAACCGACCTGCGCACCGGCATGCAGTATGAATATTACGGCAACCAGAGCGAACAGTTCCGCGCCTATACGAATATCCTCGCCGTAGGGCAGCCGATGTACGTCTTTTACGGATACAGGACCGACGGCATCGTGCAGTCGCTGGCCGAGGGCCTGAGCGCCGGCCTTTCGGGCGACGACGCCCAGCCGGGTGAGTTCAAGTATGTGGACATTTACGACGGCGACGGATTGGAGACCGTCGACGAGAACGACATGTGCATCATCGGCGACCCGAATCCCGACTGGATGGCCTCGCTGGGCATCGACGTTTCGTGGCGTCGTTTCGACTTCAGCATCTTCTTCAACGGCGTCTTCGGCAACGACGTGCTGAACACCAAGCGTTTCGACCAGCCGAGCAATATGCCGATGCGCTGGACGGCCGACAATCCGACCAATTCCTACCCGCGGCTGAACGCCAACCGCCAGACCAAGCTCTCCGACTGGTGGGTCGAGGACGGTTCGTTCGTGCGCATCCAGACCATGACGCTGGGATATTCGATCCCCTTCTCGAAGAAGGATGCGGCACGCAAGATACGCCTCTACGTCAGTGCCGACAATCTCTACACCTTCACCGGCTTCGAGGGCTACGATCCCGAAGTGGGGATGACGGGTATCTATTCGGGCGGCTATCCGCGCCTGCGCAAATGGACGTTCGGAGCCGACTTCACCTTCTAAACATTGCCAACCATGAAAATCAAACACCTTATACTTGCGTTCGGGGGAGCCTCTCTCCTGGCGGCCTGCAATCTGGACGAGTATCCCTACGGCTTCTACTCCGAGGACAACTTCTACAAGACGGAGGCGGACGCCGAGTCGGCCGTGAACTATATCTACGACGCGATCAATTACATCGAGTATTCGCGTTCGATCGTCTTTTTGGGCGACATGAACACCGACGACATGGAACCGAAAGGCGACGCCGCGGCGGCCAACAAGGAGCTGGACGGATGGAAGATCAACAATTTCAAGACCAACACCACGCTCGGCAATTTCTACAAGTACTCCTACATCACGATCAACCGTGCCAACGCCGTGATCAAGAAGGTGCCGGGAATGAACATCGACGAGGGCCGCAGGAACCGCTTCCTCGGCGAGGCCTATTTCATGCGCGCCTATTCGTATTTCAACCTCGCGCGCAACTTCGGCTGCGTGCCCGTCCACACGACGCCTGTCGAGACGCTCGAAGATACGGCCGTCCCCGCCGCCGAGTCGCTCGACGCCATGTGGAAGCTCGTCATCGAGGACTTCAAGACCGCCGGTACGCTGCTGCCGTTCTTCGCGGCGCCCGAAACGGGCCGTGCGGACCGCGCCGCGGCCTACGGAATGCTGGCCAAGGCTTATCTCTACATCGCATCGGCCAAGGAGCACGGCGTGCCCCAGTACGCCGCCATGTCGCACGACGTGGACGAATACTATGCCGAGGCGGTGAAATACGCCGGACTGGTGGTCGACAATCCCGAGCAGACGGTCTTCCGTTTCGACGACAACCTGCTCGATATTTACGACGTCGAGCGGCCGGCCGGACCCGAGCATATCTTCATCATGTCGATGGACCGCACGGGAGAATCGGAGGGGCAGTATTCGAAGATCTCGAAGATGTACCTGCCCTATGTTTCGGGAGCCACGATCTATCTCAAGCAGGGCGATTCCGACCAGATGGTCCCGACCCACGACGGCTGGGGCGAGTACCGGACCGCGCTGTCGTTCTACGATGCGTTCGCCTCGGGCGACCGCCGTCACGACTGGCTGATCGTCGACAAGGTGTACGACGCCGCGGGCAATGTGGTGGCTTCGACGGCCGACGGCAAACTGAACTATCCGTTCTGCCGCAAATTCATCGACCCGAATTTCTCGGGAGACAAAACCTCCACGCGTCCCTACCTGCTCCGCTATTCGGACGTCGCATTGACCTATGCCGAAGCCGCCGGACCTACGGTCAAGGCGTATGAACTGGTGAACTTCATCCGCAACCGCGCCGGGCTGGGCGATCTGGAGCCGGGGCTGGACAAGGAGACGTTCCGGGAGCGCGTGATGGACGAGCGCCGTTTCGAACTGGCTTTCGAGGGAAACCGCTGCTATGACCTGCGCCGCTGGAACCGCCTGCACACGGACATCGCCGAAGCCAAGGGACAGGGGTTGAGCGCCGAGCAGATGGTGTTCTATCCGATCCCGTCCGTCGAGTCCGACCTGAACCCGAATCTTTAACCTTTTAAGAAAACGCAGAATTATGAACAAGCTGAAATATTTGCTGAGCGCTTTCGTCCTGCTGTGCTTCGCATCCTGCAAGGACGATCCGTGGGAAGATGTCGCCGACGGCGGCTGGAACCACGAGCGGTCGATCATCGACGTCAAGTTCGAGGGTCAGGCCGGAACGCCGACCATCACGGAGACCGATTCCGAAACGGGCGTCATCGAGCTGCAACTGGCGTCGGACATGGTCGCGGACATGTCGAAGGTCCGGGTCGAAACGCTGACGCTCTCCTATAAGGCCACGGCCAATGTCGCCTCGGGCGGGACGATCGACTTCACGAAGGGCGATCCGCAGATCGTCGTGACCTCTCCCAACGGCGAGTCGCGCACCTATACGCTCGAAATGACCGAGTTCACGGAGACGCTGACCGGGACGTATACGATCAGCAACCTCTGGGTCTACGGAGGCACGGGCGCCGCTTACGACTGTACGAAGCTCTACAAGCCCACCGACAAGTCGTGGTGCTGGAACGGCGAAGGCCGGGGACCCGCCGCCGAGATGGACAACTATCTGGTGTTCACGCTCGGAGAGATTCTCGCCGACGGCAATACGACCGGAACCTGCATGAACTGGGCCGGCGAGGACGCCAAAAACTGGGACTGTGTCTTTGCCGGGGCGTCGAACCCCGACACCGGAAAGCCGGTGGACCTGACGCAGTTCTACCGTCAGATTCCCAAGGGCGAAAGCACCTGGCTGCGCAACTATTCCGACGGGACGATCACCTTCACCGATGCCGACGGGAACAAGACCTCCTGCACGCTCGTGCCGAAGGGCACCTACCAGATGCCCAATGTGCCGCCGATTCCGCTGACGCTCGAATCCGAGGCCTTCAAGTTCAACCTGAAAGGCACGGAGGACTGGAACAACACCTACAACGATTACGGGGTCTTCGCCCGCAATCCGGTGACGTATTACATCGAGATCGTGAAGCAGCCGGCCGGTTTCGAGGTTCCCGAGGCGTCGAAGACGATCGAGGAGCCGGTCGATCCCGAACCGGAACCGGAGCCAGATCCGGAGGAGACCTCGCTCGCCGGAACCTACTCCGTAGGCCGTCTGACGGTGTACGGCGGTTCGGCCGACCCCGCGTTCGTCAACCCGGCGGACAAGAGCTGGGTGTGGGACGATTCGATCTGGAAGGAGTCCGACAACGTCCTGGTGATGACCGCCACGGGCACCGACGACGCCGGCCGGGAGACGGGCGAGTGCGAATACCTGCCCGGTGAGGACGGCGGATACTGGAATTACATCCTCAAAGCCGACTATAACAAGGAGGGAACGGGCGCTCTCGACCTGACCAAATATTACGGCCTGCTGCCCCACGGCAAAAGCGCCTACGTATATGACGCCGAAGCCGGAACCGTGGTGTTCACCTCGGGAATCGTCTCCATCACGGCGAAGCTCCTGCGGGAGGGGGATTACAGCTACGGCTCCTCGACGCTCAGCGTTCCCGGAATCGCCTTCGACTTCGCTCTGCCCGGGCAGACGACGCAGGGGGCCTATCCCTGGACCGATTACGACCGGTTCGCCGTCGGGCCGCGCAACTACGTGATGCTCTTCAACAAGCAGGCGGAAGCCGGCGAATGATCCGATAATGTCCGCATGCAGGTCCGGCCTGCATGCGGACTTATAACCGATGCCTATGAAAAACTTCGGAAACCTTCTGCTCGCATGCATGGCGGCGCTGCTGGGGGCCTGTGCGGGAGAATCCGCCGGGAAATGCGACGCCGTGGTGCGTATCGACGCCGACAGCGTCGTCAATCGCGGCTATATCGGCAACGGGGTCCAGTGGGACCCTTATGCCTCGACTACGGACAGGGGCGCGTCGAGATCAGCGATGCTGACTGGGCGAAACTCTATGCCCGGCTCGATTTCATGCGGCCGGCCTTTATCCGCGTGATGACCAACACGACCTCGGTCGTGCGCAACGGACGGCTCGATCGCATGCGCGGATTCGAACACCTCTCGCACATACTCGGCTACTGCCAGTCGCGCGGCGTGACGGTGATGTTCGGCGACTGGGGCGGATCGCTCATGTACGCCCGGGCCGGGACGGTCAACCGCACGCTGCTGGACCACGCCGCGGCCTATGTCGCCTGGCTGGTCGGCGAAAAGGGCTATGACTGCATCCGTTACTACAACCTCGTCAACGAACCCAACGGCTTCTGGTCGGCGGCCGACGGCGATTTCGACCTGTGGGCGAAGCCGTGAGTTATTTCCGCGGGCGGCTCGACGCCGAGGGGCTTGCCGGGAAAGTGGAGCTGGTCGGTCCCGACGCCGCGATCTGGGGACCCGAAGAGGCGTGGTGGGTGAGCCGCAGCCGCGATGAGCTGGGCGACAGGATCGGCCTGTACGACATCCACACCTATCCGTCGAAATGCACGGTCAACTCGGGGGAGTACACCCGTATCCTGGAGGCTTACCGCAGGGAGGTTCCCGCCGGGAAGAAGATCGTGATGGGGGAGATCGGCTTCAAGTTCGTCGAGCCGGCCGATTCGCTTTTGCAGGCCGAGAACCTGCGCCGGGCCGCAGCGCATCCGAACGCCTCGACGGACGATTCGCAGATGTTCGTATACGACCCTATGTACGGCACGGACATGGCCGATGCGTTGTTCCAGACGATTCACGCGGGCTATTCGGGCTGCATCGCGTGGATGCTCGACGATGCGATGCACTTCAAGGAGGCGCCCGACAAACTCAAGATATGGGGTTTCTGGAACATCTTCGGCGACGAGATTTTCGGAGCCGGCGAGGAACGGGTGCGCCCGTGGTATTATGCCTGGTCGCTGCTGTGCCGCACGCTGCGGCCGGGAAGCGACTTCTTCGCAGCCGACGTGCGGGGTGCCGCAGGGGTCAAGGCCGTCGCCGCCGTGAAAGACGGACGGCGCACCGTCGCCGTCGTGAACGTGTCGCGCGAACCGCGCCGCGTGCGGATCGAGTGTCCGGGCTGGGAGCGGTTCAGGCAGGCAACCCGCTATCGCTACGGCGAGGGGCTGATGCGCACGGAGGGCGACCACACGCTGTTGCCCGACGCCACCGGCCTGCGGATTGATTTCCGCTCCGGCGCGGAGTACGATATGCCCGGAGAGTCGATGATTTTACTGACCGAACAAAACGATTGATTATGAAAAGATTTCTGACACCCGCGCTTGCCGCGGCCGTACTGTTCTCCGCCTGCGATGCGGGGCAGGCCCTCCGGGTCGAAGTGACCGACCGGGTCATCAGTTCGGATTACGTCGGCAACGGCGTCGAGTGGGACCCTTACGACGAAGCCGAAGCGTGGGGCGCGGAGGTGAGCGACGCCGATTGGGCGAAGCTCTCCGAACGCCTCGATTTCATGCGCCCGGGTTATGTGCGCTGCATGATCAACAGCCCCTACCGCTATTACGATGCCGCGACGGGCCGTTACGACCGCATGCGCAACCTCGCGTCGCTCCGCCGCCTGCTGCAATATTGTCAGGACAACGGCATCACGGTGGCCTACGGTGAATACAATCCGCCGACGTGGGCGATGAAGGATTCGCAGCAATGGGTGGAGATGTCGGTCGATTACCTGAATTTTCTGGTCTGCGACCTCGGGTTCGACTGCATCCGCCATTTCATCATCTTCAACGAACCCGACGGCAACTGGGCCTCGACCGATGGCGATTACGACCTGTGGCGCTCGATGGCGCAGCGTTTCGACGCCGAAATGGCCCGGTATCCGGACCTGAAACGAAAGGTGTCGCTTGCGGCGCCCGACGTGGTGATGAGTTACAAAAACCCGGCGTCGGAGTACGATGCGGCGGGATGGGTGGCCCGGAGCGCGCAGGACCTCGGCGCGCAGATCGGCGTCTACGACGTGCATGCCTATCCCGGTCAGCACGAGGTGCGCAGCGGGGCTTACGCCGAAAAGCTGCGCCGCATCCGCGCCGAAGTTCCGGCCGGGAAAAAACTGATTCTCGGCGAGGCCGGGTACAAGTACTCGGCGCCGGAGGATTCGCTGCTGAAAGCCGAGTACGACCGTCGGGTCGCCGGGCATCCCTTCACCAAAGGCTCGGACTGCAACATGCTCTGCTACGACTATTTCTACGGGCTGGATATGCCGCTGCTGGCGATGGAGGTGATGAACAACGGCCTTTCGGGGGTGGCGGCGTGGATGCTCGACGACGCCATGCATTCGAACGGCGATTCGGGCCGCACGGAGGACGTGAAGATCTGGGGAATGTGGAACATCCTCGGCGAGGAGGTCTTCGGCGACGCTTCGCAGGAGGAACTGCGGCCCTGGTACTACACCTGGTCGCTGATGTGCCGTCATTTTCCCGCCGGGTGCGACGTCCTCGCCTGCGAGGTCCCGCAGCGCGAGGGGCTGCGCGTGGCGGCAGCCCGCAAGGATGCGGCATACAGCGTCGCTGCGGTCAACTTCTCGCAGGAGCCGTGCACCCTTGAGATTGTCCTGCCCGGAGACTTTGCCGGAGGCGTTCTTTACCGTTATACGGAGAGCGACCGGGCGTGCGACGCAAACGGATTTCCCGCGCCGTGCGAACGCGGCATTGCGGGGAAGCGTTTCCGCACGACGGTTCCCGCCGAAAGTTTCGTTCTGTTGACCAATGTCGAATAATCAAATACCTGAAACCATGAAAAGAATTCCGTTTGTGTTATTGGCGCTGCTGCTTTCCGGCGTGGCGTGCAGCGATGACAGCGAAGGGCCGAAAAAGGAGGGGGAGAGCGATCCCGTGACCCTCACGCTGTCGGACCCGAATGCCACCGAAGAGACCAAAGCGCTCTATTCGAACCTCTGGGCCATCCAGAGCAAGGGGTTCATGTTCGGTCACCACGATGACCTGATGTACGGCCGCACGTGGTACGGCACCGAAGGCGGTTCCGACACGAAGGCCGTCTGCGGCGACTATCCCGCCGTATACAGTTTCGATTTTGCGGAGCATATCGACGATCGCCACGCTTCGGACCCGGATGCCCAGGCGCTGCGGCTGCGTTGCTGTAAGGAGGCGTATGATCGCGGCATGGTGCTCACCTCCTGCATTCATATCGATAATCCGCTCACCGGCGGCGATTCGTGGGACAACTCCAGTAATCGGGTGGCCGCAGAGATTCTGACGGAGGGCAGCGCCACGAATAGGACTTTCAAGGAGTGGCTCGACCGCCTGGCCGACATCGCACACAACCTGCGGGGCAGCGACGGCAAGCTGATTCCCGTGATTTTCCGCCCGTTCCACGAACATACGCAGACCTGGTCCTGGTGGGGCGCGTCGTGCACGACGACCGAAGAGTTCATCAACCTGTGGAAATTCACGGTGAAGTATCTGCGCGACACGAAGGGCGTGCATAATTTCATCTACGCCATCTCCCCGCAGATGGACAGCGCGAAGACCGTCGATGACTTCTACTTCCGCTGGCCGGGCGACGAATGGGTCGATTTCGTAGGCATGGACTGCTATCAGGGTATCAACAATGCGGTTTTCGTGACGAATCTGAAAGCCATTTCGAAGGTTTCGCTGGCCAAACTCAAGCCGTGCGGCGTAACCGAGACGGGCGTCGAAGGCTTCACGGCGACCGACTACTGGACCACGAACATCCATGCTCCGCTGACGGGACGCCGTGTGAGCATGGTGGTGACGTGGCGCAACAAGTACGACCCGATGGAGAGCGGGACGCACTATTTCTCGGTGTTCCCCGGGCACCCTTCGGAGCGTGATTTCGTGAAGATGTACAATCAGGAGAACTCTTTCTTTTGCAGCGACCTGCCCGATATGTACACCCCGGCGGAAAATGTGACGGTGCTGTAATTGGCGAAATATCAATATGCCTGCAAGGGGTTGCCTTTCCGGAGGCAACCCCTTGTTCGGTACGGCAGAGGGGAGTGGCAGGCTTCTCCAACCGGGACCCGGCGAACGTCTTTCCCGAAGGAGCGGAGCAGGCCGGGGAACGGACCGATGGATCGGGGCAGCGGGTCGGCGGACCCGTCAGGCGGAATATTCCCGAAAACAGCCTCCCGAAAAGTTTCGATAAAAAACCCGCCGGTTTCGTTTCGAATCCCGGAATTTTTTCATAGATTTGTAATCGGACGGCCCGGGGACCGCCCGGCCGGATTCCGGCGCAACGATTAAACCGAAAAAATATGGAGCAGTACATTTTGTCATTGGATCAGGGAACGAGCAGTTCCCGCGCGATCGTTTTCGACCGCAAGGGGCAGATTTGCTCGATGGCCCAGCGGGAGTTCACCCAGTATTTCCCCAAACCGGGATGGGTGGAGCACAATCCGCACGAAATCTGGTCGTCGCAGGCGTCGGTGATCGCCGAAGCCATCGCGGCCATCGACATCAACGGGCTGAACATAGCCGGAATAGGCATCACCAACCAGCGCGAGACGACGATCGTGTGGGACCGCGAAACGGAGGAACCGGTCTACAACGCCATCGTGTGGCAGGACCGCCGGACCTCGGAGTACTGCGACTCGCTGAAGGCCGAAGGAAAAACCGAGTGGATCCGCGAAAAGACGGGCCTGATCATCGACGCCTATTTCAGCGCCACGAAGATCAAATGGATTCTGGACAACGTGCCGGGCGCGCGGGAGCGGGCCGAGAAGGGTAAGCTGATGTTCGGAACGGTCGACACATGGCTGATCTGGCGGCTGACGCGCGGCGAAGTGCACGTGACCGACCCGAGCAACGCCTCACGCACGATGCTGTTCAACATCCGCACGCTGCAATGGGACGAGGAGTTGCTGAAGCTGTTCGACATTCCGGCGTCGATGATGCCCGAGGTGCGCTCGTCGAGCGAGGTTTACGGAGCGACGAAAACCACGATCTTCGCCCACAAAGTCCCCATCGCGGGTATCGCCGGCGACCAGCAGGCAGCGCTGTTCGGACAGATGTGCGTCGAGCCGGGATCGGTGAAAAACACCTACGGCACGGGCTGCTTCCTGCTGATGAACAGCGGCGAAAAGCCCATCGCCTCGAAAAACAACCTGCTGACGACCATCGCCTGGAAGATCGGCGACAAGGTCAACTACGCCCTCGAAGGGAGCATCTTCGTCGGCGGATCGGTGGTGCAGTGGCTGCGCGACGGGCTGGGGATCATCCGCTCCTCGTCGGAGGTGGAGGCGCTGGCGGCGTCGGTTCCCGACACCGGAGGCGTCTACTTCGTGCCCGCGCTGACGGGACTGGCGGCCCCGCACTGGGACCAGTACGCCCGGGGCGCGATCAGCGGCATCAGCCGCGGAACGACGGCTGCGCACATAGCCCGCGCGGCGCTGGAGGGCATCGCCTACCAGACGCTGGACATCGTGGGCGCGATGCAGCGCGACGCCGGAGTCTCGCTGGTGGAACTGAAGGTCGACGGCGGGGCGGCGCGCAACGACCTGCTGATGCAGTTCCAGGCCGACCTGCTCGCGACGAAGGTCATCCGTCCCCGCGTGACGGAGACCACGGCGCTGGGCGCCGCCTACCTGGCGGGGCTGGCCGTGGGGTATTGGGAAAGCGTCGGGGAGATCAGGAAGCAGTGGCAGGCGGAGCATATTTTCGAACCCGCGGCCGACCGCACGCAGATCGCAAAGGCCGTCGCCGGCTGGGAAGACGCCGTGCGGCGGGTTTTGCGCGAGAAAAACGACTAAAACGAAAGCGGATATGGAAATTAGCTTGTTCACCAAATGCCTGTTCGAGTTCATCGGAACGCTGGTGCTCGTACTGCTGGGCGACGGGGTGGTCGCATCGACCGTCCTCAAACGATCGAAAGGTTTCGACGGCGGCTGGATCGTGATTACGATCGCCTGGGGACTGGCCGTGATGTGCGGCGTGCTGATCGCAGGGCCTTATTCGGGCGCGCACCTCAATCCTGCGGTCTCGGTGGGACTGGCCGTGGCGGGGTCGTTCCCGTGGGCGTACGTCCCGGGATACGTCGCCGCGCAGCTGCTGGGCGGATTCTGCGGCGCCGTCGTGGTCTACCTTTATTATAAGGACCATTTCGACGCGACGGACGACCCCGCGGCGAAGCTGGGCGTCTTCTGCACGATGCCCGCCATCATGGACAAACCGCGCAACCTCTTCTGCGAGGTGGTCGGCACGTTCCTGCTGGTGTTCGTGATCCTGGCCATCGGCAACGAGCAGAACACCCCCGAAATCGGGATGGGAAGTCTGGGAAGCCTTCCGGTGACGATGCTCATCATGGCCATCGGCATGTCGCTGGGCGGCACGACGGGCTACGCGATCAACCCCGCGCGCGACCTGCCGCCGCGGCTGGCGCACGCCCTCCTGCCGATCCGGGGCAAAGGAGGCAGCGGATGGGATTACAGCTGGGTTCCCGTGGCGGGACCGCTGCTGGGCGCCCTGGCGGCCGGACTGATCTACGGCTGCGTCTATTTCTGCGGATAAAGACGCCCGGAAACCCGAATCGTTCGGGTTATCCGGGCGCGAAACGGAAGGAAGGCGCGCTGAAGCAACCGGCCGCTTTCTAAAATCCGTTTTTCAAGCGGATGCGGACCCACCTGCCGACCTCATCCTTCGAGTTGCGCACCGCACTGCCGCGAACGGCGAGTCCGTCGGGGACGGTCGACCGCGGGCAGAGTCTGCGGATGTCGGCCTCGCTGTGTCTCATGCCGCTGCCCTCGTGGGTCATAAACGGCACGACGGTCTTGCCCGCCAAGTCGCAGGAGGTGAGGAACGTCGCCACGGGAGGCGCTATGGTCGCCCACCAGCAGGGCGAGCCGACGAAAATCACGTCGTACTGCGAAAGGTCGCCGACGGGGTTTTTCAGCGCGGGGCGCACCCCGGCTTCGATCTCCTTTTTGCCCTGGTCGACCACGGCCCGGTATTCCGTGGGGTAGGGCGTCGCGGGAACGATCTCGAACAGATCTCCGCCCGTGGCCTCGCTGATCTGCCGCGCCACCTCACGGGTGTTGCCGCTGTGGGAGAAATAGGCCACCAGCACTTTTCCGGAGGGCTGCTGCGCCCCGGCTCCCGAAACGGCGAATGCCGCAATCGTCGCCAAAATAAGTCTCTTTTTCATCGTTCGATCCATTTACACGGTTTCACACCGCAAAAGTAGGGCGAATGCCGGGCGCCGGGCATACCCCGATTACGGTTCGTCGTACCATAATTACCGATTCGGGGCGGAAGGCGGAGCAGGTATCGAAAAATCCGCTAATTTTGCGACAAACAAAACTATTTCAGCATATGGGCACGGTGGTCAAATACGACAACATCTTCCAGTACAACGAATCGCGCGGCGTGGAGACGCTGCATCCGCTGGTGAGCGTCATCGACTTTTCGAAGGCGGAACCCATTCCTCCCGGCCATTACCGCCACGCTTCGGATTTTACGCCGTTTTCCTCAAGGACGTGAAGTGCGGCGATTTGCGCTACGGACGTAACTACTACGACTATCAGGAGGGAACGCTCGTATTCATGGCTCCGGGACAGGTGGTCGAGGTGGAGGTGAAGGATAAGCCGCAGGTTCCGCCCAAAGGCCGGGCGCTGCTGTTCCATCCCGACCTGCTGCGCGGCACCTCGCTCGGGCGCAACATCGCGGGCTACACGTTCTTCTCCTACGAGGTGAACGAGGCCCTGCACCTTTCGGAGCAGGAGCGCCAGGTCATGATGGACTGCCTGCAAAACATCCAATCGGAGCTGAAACATGCGATCGACAAACACAGCCGCACGCTGATCGTCTCGAACATCGAGCTGCTGTTGAATTACAGCACACGGTTTTACGAACGGCAGTTCATCACGCGCAACAACGTCAACCGCGACGTGCTGGCCGGATTCGAGCGTCTGCTGGGCGACTATTTCGCAGGAGACCGCCCCGAGCGGGACGGCGTGCCGTCGGTGCGCTGGTGCGCCGAGCAGCTGCACCTGTCGGCGAACTATTTCGGCGACCTGGTGAAGAAGGAGACCGGGAAATCGGCCCAGGAGTACATCCAGCTCAAGGTGATCGACATCGCCAAGGAACGCATCTTCGACCCCGGACGCTCGATCAGCGAAATCGCCTACTCGCTGGGATTCCGCTACCCGTAGCACTTCACGCGTCTGTTCAAGAAGGTGGTGGGGTGTTCGCCCAACGAATACCGGACCGCAAACTGACACAAAAAACCCTTCCGCGGCGCGGAAGGGTTTTTCACACACAAACATTAACAATACAAACAATGCAATGGCCGAAAATCCCCGTTTCATTGTTTTCGGGACAAAGGTCGCGCAAAATTCCGGGACCCGCAATCGCCATTAGTAGGTATTTCGGCCCCGGACAATGCTCTTCACCCTGCCGTTCAGGGAAGTAAAGGCGCTTTTTTATTTTGTAATTCGAAATAATGCACTATCTTTGCATGCGAATTCCAACGAACAGGACGACCGTCCTGTTTCTGAAAATCACATTCAACGGAAATAAACTATGCAAGATCTGAAAGCGCTGGAAGGGAAAAGCCTTGCCGAGTTGCGTGAGATAGCCAAAGCATTGGGTATCAAGAACGTTATGATTAAAAAGCGCGAACTGATAGAGAAAATAGCCGGGACGGACACCCCGGAGGAGGCTCCTGCGGAAAATGAGGCCGGAGCGAAAGGGGAGGTTTCGGAAACCGCCGCAAAGCCGGCGCAGGAAGCAGCCCCGCAGACCGCCGCGCCGAAGGCCAAGGCCCCGCGCGGACGCCGTCCGCGACTGGCGAAGAACGAAAACGCAGCCCCGCAGCCGGAGGCCGCGGCAGAGCCGGAACTCCCGATGGAGACGAAGCCGGCGACGGCTGCCGAACCGGAAGCCGCAGCGGCTCCTCCGCAGGCCGAAACGCCCGCGGCAGAGCCGGCGAAGGCCGAACCCAAACGCCGGGGCCGCAAGCCCAAAGCGCAGGCGGCGCCGGAGGTGCAGGCGGTGCAGGAAACGGCGGTCCCTGCCGCCGCGCAGGAGACCCACACGGAACAGGCTCCCCGATACATCGAAGAGGAGGTCATCACCAAGGACGACTTCGCAGGGGAGATCGAAGGCGAAGGCGTGCTGGAGATCATGCCCGACGGCTACGGATTCCTCCGCTCGGCCGACTACAACTACCTCAATTCCCCCGACGACATCTACGTTTCGCCCTCGCAGATCAAACTCTTCGGACTGAAGCCCGGCGACACGGTGAACGGCGCGATCCGCCCCCCGAAGGAGGGTGAGAAATACTTCCCGCTGGTGCGCGTGAACGAAATCAACGGTCTGGAACCGGAGTACATCCGCGACCGCGTGCAGTTCGAATTCATGACGCCGCTGTTCCCCAGCGAGAAATTCTGCCTCACGGGCAACGGCCACAACAACATGTCCACGCGCATCGTGGACCTCTTTTCCCCCATCGGCAAGGGCCAGCGCGCACTGATCGTGGCCCAGCCCAAGACGGGTAAGACGGTGCTCATGCAGTCGATCATCAACGCCATCGCCGACAACCATCCCGAGGTGTACATCATCGTACTGCTGATCGACGAACGCCCCGAGGAGGTGACCGAAATGGCCCGCAACTCGAAGGCCGAGGTCGTGGCCTCGACTTTCGACGAGCAGGCTTCGCGCCACGTGAAAGTGGCCGAAATGGTGCTCGACAAGGCCAAACGCATGGTCGAGAGCGGCCACGACGTGGTGATCTTCCTCGACTCGATCACCCGTCTGGCCCGCGCCTACAACTCCGTGCAACCCGCCTCGGGCAAGGTGCTTTCGGGAGGTGTCGACGCCAACGCCCTGCACAAGCCCAAGCGTTTCTTCGGCGCAGCCCGCAACACGGAGGAGAAAGGTTCGCTGACGATCATCGCCACGGCGCTGATCGACACCGGTTCGAAGATGGACGAAGTGATCTTCGAGGAGTTCAAGGGTACGGGCAACATGGAGTTGCAGCTGGACCGCAAGCTGGCCAACAAGCGCGTATACCCGGCCGTGGACGTTATCGCCTCGGGAACCCGCCGCGAAGACCTGCTGCTGCCGCGCGACGTGATGAACCGCACGTGGGTGCTGCGCAAGTACCTCTCGGACATGACCCCCGTCGAAGCCATGGAGTTCCTCCAGAAACAGATGGGACTCACCGACACCAACGAGGAGTTCCTCGCCACGATGAATCACTAACCACACGGAGCGCAAACACCGGGTACAGATGAAAAGGCTGATTCTGACGAGTTTATGTCTTCTTTTCGCCCGCGGGGCGTTCGCATGGGGACAGAAGGGGCACGACGTGACGGCGTATATCGCCGAATGCCGTCTGACGCCCGAAGCGGCAGAGAAGGTCCGCAAGGCGCTCGACGGCTACTCGCCCGTGTATATCGCCAACTGGCTCGACTTCGCCAGCTACTGGCCCGAATACGCCTATTCGAAAACCTGGCACTACCTCAATATCGACGAAGGCGAGACGCTGGAGAGCATGTCCCGGAATCCCGGGGGCGACGTGCTGACGGCGGTGACCCGACTCACGGAGAAACTCAAGTCGGGACGCCTCACACCCGAGGAGGAGACGCTCTCGCTCAAGATGCTGATTCACCTGGTCGGGGACATGCACTGCCCGATGCACCTCGGACGGTTGAGCGACCTGGGCGGCAACAAGCGGCCCGTGCGTTTCTTCGGACGCGACACGAACCTGCATTCGGTCTGGGATACGAACATTCCCGAGGCGGTCCACAAATGGAGTTACAGCGAGTGGCAGCAGCAGATCGACCGGCTGACGGACGAAGAGGCTGCGCAGATCGCCGCCGGAGAGCCGGCCGACTGGGTGAAGGAGACGCACGAAATCTGCAAGGAGATTTACGGCTTCACCCCCGAAGGGACCGATATTTCGTACGACTACCTCTTCAAGTACACGCCCGTCGTCGAACGGCAGTTCCTGCGCGGCGGACACCGCCTGGCCCGCCTGCTGAACGAGATATACCGATAACGCATCCGCGCAAGACAAAGCCGCCCGCCGTCGAGAGACCGGCGGGCGGTTCGTTTCCGGAGCGCCGAATCAGTAATTCAGGTAGAAACATCCGTAATCCGGTTACTTCGGGAATCCTGTTTTCGGACTATCTTTGCATCGTGAACGGAAGGTTCCGGAATCCGGAACCCGGCGAAACGGAAAATCGAGGACGATCATGGAATACAGAATTTTGGGCAGAACGGGCCTGCGCGTGAGCGCCGTCGCACTCGGCTGCGAGGGCTTCATCCACAAAACGCCGGAAGAGGTGTGCGCCGATTTCGACTTCGCCATCGGGCACGGCGTCAACTTCATCGACATCTACTCGCCGAATCCCGAACTGCGGACGAACATCGGCGCGGCGCTCGAAGGCCGCCGCGGGGACTTCATCATTCAGGGACACCTCTGCACGACCTGGGAGAACGGGCAGTACCTGCGCACCCGCGACCCGGAGAAAACCCTCGCGTCGTTCGACCTTCAGCTGCAACAGCTGCGGACGGACTGTCTCGACATCGGCATGATCCACTACGTCGACGCCGAGGCGGATTTTCACCGCGTCTTCGGCGGGGAGATCATCCGAATCGCGCAAAGGCTCGGGAGGAGGGGCGAATCCGCCACATCGGCATCAGCAGCCACAATCCCGCGGTGGCCCGGATGGCCGTCGAAACGGGACTGGTGGACGTGCTGATGTTCTCGGTAAACCCCTGCTACGACCTGCAACCGGCCGGCGACGACGTCGAGGCCCTGTGGGCCGAGGAGAGTTACGCCGGCGCGCTGCGCAACATCGACCCCGACCGCGAACGGCTCTACGAACTGTGCGAAAGGACGGGCGTGGGCATCGACGCCATGAAGGTCTACGGCGGCGGCGACCTGCTGAATGCGGAGAATTCCCCGTTCGGGAAGGCCATGACGCCGGTGCAGTGTATCGAATACGCCCTGACGCGGCCGGGCGTGGCTTCCGTGATGGTCGGATGCAGGACGCAGGACGAAATCCGGGCCGCACTCGACTGGTGCGGCGCATCGCCCGCCGAAAGGGACTATGCCTCCGCAATGGCCGGCATGGAGCGGTTTACCTGGGAAGGGCATTGCATGTACTGCGGCCATTGCGCCCCCTGTTCGGCGGGAATAGACATCGCGACGGTCCATAAATTCCACAACCTCGCCGTGGCGCAGGGCGAAATCCCGGAAACCGTGCGCGAACATTACGCCGCGCTCACGCACCACGCATCGGAGTGCATCGGGTGCGGCGCATGCGAAACGCGCTGCCCGTTCGGCGTGGAGATCGTAGCGTCGATGCGCCGCGCGGCGGAACGATTCGGCTATTGACCGCAAATTCGGGAAAAAATGGGAACAGACAACGCAAACAAGGACCGGCAGGCCATAGACCTGCTCTTCGCCGAGAGATGCTCGTGCGTCGTGCGCAACGGCGACACGATCCGGATATTCCGCGAACGGGGCGTCCGGGACCTCTGGAGGCTGCTGCACGAGGAGCCGGAACTGCTCGACGGCGCGTTCGTGGCCGACAAGGTGGTCGGAAAGGGCGCTGCGGCGCTGATGGCCGCGGGCCGTGTGAGGGAACTCTTCGCCGACGTGGTGAGCCACGCGGCGCTGGAACTGCTGAACGGAGCCGGGATTCCGGTAAGTTACACGGTCGCCGTGCCCCACATCATCAACCGCGCCGGAGACGGCATCTGTCCCGTGGAGCGGCTCTGCGCCGGGGCGCGGACCGCCGCGGAGTGCCTGCCGCTGATCGAAGGGTTTCTGACGGCCGGCAAGGGCGCGCCCTGATTCCGGCGAAGGGCGGAAAGAACCGTCCACAGCCTTCGTCCGCAAGCCTGCGGCGGGGGAGACCGAAAAACAAATCAAAAACGGAACAATGAACAAGATTCTTTCGATTTTACTGGCCTGCACGGCTGCCGGCGCCGCATACGGCGCACAGGAGACCGGGCAGGCGGCGAAGAACGTCGCGATCGACTCGGTGGTGGTGACGGGGGCGCGCTACGCCTCGGACATCCGCCACCTGCCGATGTCGGTGGCGGTCGTGGACCGCGACGAAATCGTCCGCCGGCAGGAGGCATCGGTGCTTCCGCTGCTCACGGAACAGGTTCCGGGGCTGTTCGTCACGGGACGCGGCGTGATGGGTTACGGCGTCTCGGACGGCGCGGCCGGAGGCATCAGCCTGCGCGGCATCGGCGGAGGGTCGGCGGCCCAGATGCTCGTGCTGATCGACGGGCATCCGCAATACATGGGGCTGTTCGGCCATCCGATCGCCGACGCCTACCAGTCGATGCTCGCCGAGCGGGTCGAGGTGGTGCGCGGACCGGCGTCGGTGCTCTACGGCTCGAACGCCATGGGCGGGGTGATCAACATCGTCACCCGCCGGCAGCGCGAGGAAGGCGTGAAAACCGACCTGAACGTGGGCTACGGCTCGTGGAACACCTTGCAGACCGAAGCAGCCAACCGCATCCGCAAAGGCCGCTTCACGAGCGTCGTGACCGGCTCGTACAACCGCACGGACGGCCACCGCGCCGACATGGGTTTCGAGCAGTACGGCGGATATGCCAAGGTCGGCTACGAGATCAGCCGCCGCTGGAACGCTTACGCCGATGTGAACCTGACACACTTCAACGCCTCGAATCCGGGCGAAATCACCGCGCCCGTCTTCGACAACGACTCCCGCATCACGCGCGGCATGGCATCCGTCTCACTGGAAAACTCGTACGACCGGACTTCGGGCGCGTTGAAGTTCTTCTACAACTGGGGCCGTCACCGGATCAATGACGGCTACGGCGCAGGCGAGGAGCCGCGCGACTACCGTTTCAACTCGAAGGACCGGATGCTGGGCGTCTCGTGGTATCAGAGCGCCGGACTGTGGCGCGGCAGCCGCCTGACGGCGGGCATCGACTGGCAGCGCTTCGGGGGCCGGGCGTGGAACCGGTTCACGGCAGACGGCCGCGAGGAGCCGATCGTGGACCAGACGGAGGACGAAATCGCCGGATACGCCGATTTCCGGCAGTCGCTGGGACACCTCACCGTCGACGCCGGGGTGCGTATCGACCACCACACCCGCACCGGCACGGAGTGGGTTCCGCAGGCGGGCATCTCGCTGCGGGCCGCACGCGACGGAGCGCTGAAGGCGATGGTGAGCAAGGGCTTCCGCAACCCAGTGCTCCGCGAACTCTACATGTTCGGGGTGAAGAATCCCGATCTGAAGCCCGAACGGCTGTGGAACTACGAACTTTCGTGGACCCAGCGGCTGGCCGGAGGAAGCGTGTCGTACGGCGTCAACCTCTTTTATATCAAGGGCGAGGACATCATCCGGCGCGGCAGGGCAGACGGCCGCAACATCCTGCTCAACCAGGCCCGGATCGAAAACTGGGGCGCAGAGGCCGACGCCGCATGGCGCATCGGCGGGGGATGGAGCGTCAATGCCAATTACAGCTGGCTCCGGATGGAGTATCCCGTGCCGGCGTCCCCCGAACACAAACTCTACGCCGGAGGCGATTTCGGGAAGGGCCGCTGGTCGGTGTCGACGGGCGTGCAGTACATCGCAGGGCTTTACACGGCGGCGGCTCCCGATCCGGAAGTCCGGGAAGCGGGATTCGTGCTCTGGAACCTGCGCGCGTCGCTGCGCGTAAACCGTTTGCTGACGATCTTCGTCCGGGGCGAAAACCTGCTGGCCGAACGTTATGAGATCAATGCCGGATACCCGATGCCCCGGGCGACGGTCTTCGGCGGACTGAAGTTAAACCTTTAATTGAAATAACCATGAAAACATCCTCTGTAACACTCTATTCGACCGGCTACCGGGAGACGCGTACATACCTCGCGGCAGCCCTGTTCGCGGCGGGCAATATCGTCCTGCCGCAGTTGTGCCACCTCGTGCAGCTGGGAGGTCCCACGAAGCTGCCGATCTACTTCTTCACGCTCGTCGGCGCCTACAAATACGGCTGGCGCACGGGACTGCTGACAGCCCTCGCTTCGCCGCTCGTGAACGCCGCGCTGTTCGGGATGCCCGCCGTCACGGCGCTGCCGGCGATCCTCGCGAAATCGGCGCTGCTGGCCGGAGCGGCAGGGTATGCGGCCCGGCGTTTCAACCGCGTGTCGGTGGCGCTGCTCGCCGCCGTCGTGCTGTTCTACCAGATCGTCGGATCGGCCGGGGAATGGGCCTTGACGGGCAGCTTCACGGCCGCCGTGCAGGACTTCCGGATCGGGATTCCCGGCATGTTATTGCAGGTGTTCGGCGGATACCTCTTTATAAAGTACGTAATACGCAAATAGCCATGATGAAAAAAATCTGTATGATCTCCTTTGTTTTGCATTTCGCGGCCGCAGGCTCCGGCTGTGCGTCGGGCAACGACAAAAAGGCGGCGGAGGCAGCTCCCGCCAAAGTCTACATGACCCGCGACATCTCGCCCGCGGGAATGAAAGCCGTCTACGAGGCCCTGGGCCGGAAGGCCGAAGGGAAGAAGGTCGCCGTGAAACTCTCGACCGGAGAGCCGGGAGGCAACAATTTCCTGCAACCGGCCCTGATCGGCGATCTGGTGAAGTCGGTGAAGGGCACGATCGTCGAGTGCAACACGGCCTACGGCGGCGGACGCGCCAAGACCGAAGACCACCTGAAAGCCGCCGCCGACCACGGGTTCACGGCCATCGCTCCGGTGGACATCATGGACGCCGAGGGCGAAGTGCGCCTGCCCGTCGAGGGCAGCAGGCACCTCAAATACGACATCGTAGGCTCTCACTTCCCGGAGTACGATTTCGTGGTGGTTCTTTCGCATTTCAAGGGGCACGCGATGGGCGGATTCGGCGGCGCGATCAAGAACATCTCCATCGGCATCGCCTCGTCGGCCGGAAAAGCGTGGATTCACTCGGCCGGAAAGACCGAGGACACCGAGAAACTGTGGAGCAGCCTGCCCGCGCAGGACGATTTTCTGGAGTCGATGGCCGAAGCGGCCAAAGTGATCGCCGCCCATTGCGGCGAACGGATTCTCTACATCAGCGTTATGAACAACCTCTCGGTGGACTGCGACTGCGACGCGCATCCCGAGCCGCCCCGCATGGGCGACATCGGCATCCTCGCCTCGCTGGACCCCGTGGCGCTGGACCAGGCGTGCGTCGACCTGGTGTACGCCTCGCCCGACGAGGGCAAGGTCCATCTGATCGAACGCATGGAGTCGCGCCACGGCATCCACACGCTCGAACACGCCGAGGCCATCGGCATCGGCAGCCGGCAGTACGAGTTGGTCGATCTGGACAAATAG